>JAESFT010000101.1_pt1 | contig 128584 bp, 139 predicted proteins | sample 9269451 | NCBI WGS metagenome assembly JAESFT01 (sample SAMN14502557, study PRJNA617106) | algae metagenome | isolation source: Scytonema hyalinum WJT4-NPBG1 and co-occurring heterotrophs from well... | place: USA: Mojave Desert, Joshua Tree National Park, California | collected 2006-05-25 | reverse complement strand
ACCGGCATTGGCCGTGACGACTTCAACCTCGAAAAGCTTCGCTACCACAAGATCATCATCATGACCGACGCGGACGTGGACGGTGCCCATATCCGCACGCTCTTGCTGACCTTCTTCTACCGGCAGATGCCGGAGATCATCGCGGCCGGGCACCTCTACATAGCGCAGCCGCCGCTCTACAAAGTCGCGCGCGGCCGGTCCGAGACCTACCTCAAGGACCAGGCGGCGATGGACGATTACCTGATCGGCGCTGGCGTCGAGGCGATGCGGCTGGAGACGGCTGAGGGCACCCGCTTCGGCGACGATCTTCGCCAACTGGTCGATCATGCGCGCCGCATGCGGTCGCTGATGGCTTACGTGCCACGCCGCTATGATCCGACGATCATCGAAGCGCTGGCGATCGGCGGCGCATTGGCTCCGGACCTGATCGTGGACGCCAAGGCGGCGGCGATCGCCAAGGTCTCGGCCTGGCTCGACGCCAGCGACCTGGAAGCGCGATGGAGCGGGCGAGTGGCGGCAGAGGGCGGCTATCATCTCGAACGGCTGTGGCGGGGTGTGACCGACCACCATGTCGTCGAGGCGGCGTTCTTGGGCTCGGCGGAAGCGCGCAAGCTCCACAGCCTCTCGCAGGAGCAGGCGGACAGCTATGCCGCGCCGTCGCGGCTGGTGTCAGTCAAGCAGGCTTCGGCGGAAGAAGGCGAGGACGCTCCCGCCGATCCGAAAGGCGCGGCCGTTAACCGGCCGTCGGAACTGCTGGAAGCGATCTTCGCCGCAGGCCGCAAGGGGCTGTCGGTCCAGCGCTACAAAGGGCTTGGCGAGATGAACGCCGAGCAATTATGGGAAACGACGCTCGACCCCGACGTGCGCTCGCTCCTAAAGGTCGAGATCGCTCAGGCCGATGTGGCCGACGAGATCTTCACCCGGCTGATGGGCGACGTCGTCGAACCGCGCCGCGAGTTCATCCAGGAAAACGCGCTCAGCGTCGCCAATCTGGACGTGTGAGGCCCCGCCGGGCAGAAGCCGGGCGGCGTCCTCGTCTTAGTGCCCCAAGACAAGCGGCAGGTTGCACGCGCTCAGCATTGCACGGGCCACGCCGCCGAGCAGCGCTTCTTTGAGCACGCCATGCTTGAAGGCGCCCATCACCAGATAGGCCGCGCCAGAGCGCTCGGCCGCCATCCGAATCGCAACGGCAATGCTGTCGGGCCTGCGCGCAATCTCGACGTCCGCCCTGATGCCGTGACGGGACAGATACGCGGCGGCCTCGTCCGCCGGAATTGCCGCTTCGGAAAGCGGGCCGGCCTGGAAGATGCGCACTTCGCTGGCAAGGCGGAGCAGGGGGATGGCACGCTTGATCGTCGCCATCGCGGTCTCGGACCCGTCCCAGGCAATCATCGCCCTACCCGCGGCATCGAAGCCGCGCAGGTCATCGTCCACCGCGACCACCAGCGCACGGGTGTGAGTGAGCACATCCGTGGCGATGCGGCGCATGTCGGGGCCGGTGCGGTCAAGCTGCCGGTTGAGCACGACGAGATCGGCGGTACGCGCTGCTTCCTCGATGCAGCGACTGAAGTCGCCGATGGCCTCGGTACAGCTCCACGACACATCCTCACGAGCGAGTCGACCTTCGACCGCGCGCCGATTTTCGGCCTCGCGCTGCCGTCCGTCGTAAAGCAGGACCGTCGTCGCGGCGCCGCCGAAATTGTCGACCATCACCGGCACCTGCACGGCATCGACGCAATGCAGATGCCCGCCAAGCGCGCGGGTAAGATCCAGCGCCGCCTGCAGCCGTGCTTCCTGGCCGCTATCGTCATGCGCCAGCATCAGGACATTTTTCATCTCGGCCTCCCTGTTCCACCAGCGGGATGGCAGGAGATCGTCACCCCGGGAATCAGGGAGACTACGGATCGGTGCGGCTGTCGCTGGGGGTCCTGCGGAGCCATGATCCGATGCTTCGGTTCATGCCATGACCGCGTGGCAAGCAAGGGACCCTGGCCGATCATCGCGGCGTTGGAGAGCCATGGTTGAGCGGCTGCTCCTCTGTGTCTTTCTTGCGATGGCTGCCTGCTCCGAAGCGAAGCGGCCGAAAGGTGACACCGCCGTAGCGACCGGGAGCCAAATCCATCCATGCCTTATGCAGGGACAGAAGCGGCTCGATGCCGCTCCGTTGCGCGCAATCGGCACTGAGCCCTTCTGGAACGCGCGGATCGTCGGGCGTTGTATCACCTATTCGCATCCGGAGAATCCGAAAGGCACGCGCCTCTGGACGCGTCTTTCCGAGGCCCCGGATGGGCCCGTCTGGTCAGGTGCGCTGGACGGTCGGCTCTTCGAGCTTCGCCTCAGCGCCGCTCCTGGCTGTTCGGACGGGATGTCGGACAAACTTTATCCGATGAGTGTGGACCTGATCGTCGGCGGCGAGCGCCGGCGCGGCTGCGCTGAACCGGCGAGCTAGTCCGCCGCGCAGCCCATGCCGATCTGCATATTGTCGACGCGTTGGACGATACGCACGCCCGCCGGATCGATGCCGTCGCGCAATTCGACAGTGACGTCGTCGAGGGATGGGGTGTCTTTGGACTCGAAGCGCTGCCGAAACTCCTTGCGGCCGAGCATCACGCTTTCGTCGAGCGGCTTGCATCCGGTCGAGCGAGTCATGCGGATACCGATCAGATAGCCGCGCACATCGTGCAGTTCGTCAAAGGCCATATTGGCCTCGATGTCGCCCGATCTGAACGCCGGGCATTCCGCCATGACCGCCTTACACAGCTCACCATTCTCCGGCTCCTTCGACCAGCGCGGTACCGGCGAAAACTCGAACTCCGCGGCATTCTGCGCCGCAAGCGCCGCCGCCATGCCGAGCGCCGCCACCGCCACTGCAATCCGGATCATGCCCCTGCCTTCCCCTTGGCCCCATCCTCGCATAGCAGATTACGGAAAATCGGCCGAGGAGGAGTGACATGAAACACATTCTAGCGATCGCCGCCGGAGCAGCGCTGGCCGCCTGCACGCCTGCAACGGACGAGGGGAACAGCAGCAATGCCGCTACTTCGGCCCCGGCGGCGAACGGCACCGATTATGTCGCCGAAATCAGGACTATGGCGCCCGAACAGCGCAAGGCGACCTTCCTGCGCGCGATCCGCGACGCGCAGCAGGCCTGTCAGCAGGTCGTGGCGGAGCAGGACGCCGGGCCAATGAACGGCGAAGCCGCCTGGACGGTACGCTGCGAGGACGGCCGCGGCTGGATGATCGTCATCGCGCGGGACGGCAACGCCAAGGTCACCGGCCCCGTCGCGGCGAAGGGGACTACATCCCGTTGATCTGATTGGCGACCTGGTTCTCGACGCGCGGATCGTCGTTATCGTCGGCCTGGTCGGCCGCGTCCTCGCCCGCTTCGCGGACCTGGTCGGCCTTGTCTTCGAGCTGGTCTTCGGCGGCGCCGCCCATATTGTCGGCCTGCGCTTCGAGCGCATCCGCCTTGTTCTCCGTCATCTCGGAGATGTTCTCGGCCGCCTTGTCGTCGGCATTGCCGCCGCATGCGGCGAGCAGGACGAGACCGGCAGCGGCGACGCCGTGGGACAGGAACTTCATGGAACAGCCTTTCGCTTTTGGTTCCGCGTCCGAACCGACAGCGAAGCCGCTTGGTTCCCCAAACGGCTCAGCAGCGCTTACTCGTAGTCGCCGCCCATGTTCTGATTGCGCGGCGGGGCAGCGGCGGTCAGGCGCAGCGCTTCGGCCTGCTGGGCCAGCGAGCCGAGCTCGTCGACGGCATCGTCGTCATCGACCTGCACGCGCTGCAGGCTGGCGACCAGCGTGTCGCGCAGATGCTCCGGCTGGATCGTCTCTTCGGCGATCTCGCGCAGTGCGACGACAGGATTCTTGTCGCGGTCACGGTCGATGGTCAGCTCGGCGCCGCCCGACACCTGCCGCGCGCGCTGCGCCGCGAGCAGCACCAGATCGAAGCGGTTCGGGACCTTGTCGACGCAATCCTCGACGGTAACGCGCGCCATTTAACGCTCCAGCCTATGGTTTTCCGGGAGTTCGGGAAGGCGGGGGACATAGATGCGCCAGGCCTCCAAGTCAACTTGCGCCTGACAGTCGCCGGGCGCATGAGCGAGCGGTGAGCGGGGCAGGCGAGCAGATCGAAGTCGAAGGCAACCGCCTGTCGCTGCTGATCGAGGCAGACGAAAGGCTGTTCGGCCTCCTCTCCCTGATCGACGGCGCCGAACGGACGCTGCGCCTGCTCTATTACACCTTCGCCGACGACCGGACCGGGCAGCGCGTCCGCAACGCGCTGATCGACGCCTGCGCGCGTGGCGTGGCGGTCAGCCTGATCATCGACGGTTTCGGCAGTGATGCCGACGAGGCGTTCCTGCAGCCGCTGCGCGACGCCGGAGCCGACATCTGCCGCTTCCTGCCGCGTTGGGGACGGCGTTATCTGCTGCGCAATCACCAGAAGCTGGCATTAGCCGACGAGCAGAGGCTGATCGTCGGCGGCTTCAACATCGCCGATGGCTATTTCGCCGAAAACGAGGGCTGGCGCGATCTCGGTCTGCTGGTCGAAGGCCCGGCGGCCGGGCGCCTGACCGGCTATGTCGATGCGCTGCTCGCCTGGACCAAGCGGCCGCGCTCCCGCATGCGGGAGCTGCGCCGTGCGCTGTCCCGGTGGAGCGAGCCGGAGGGCCGCGTGCGCTGGCTGATGGGCGGCCCGACGCGGCGCCTGAGTCCCTGGGCCCGCACGGTCCGTCACGACATGCGGCGCGCGCGCCTCGTCCATCTGATCGCGGCCTATTTCGCCCCCAGCCCGGCGATGCTTCGCCGCCTTGACCGCGTTGGCAAGCGCGGCGACGCGCAGGTGATCACCGCTGCCCATTCGGACAACACCACCACCATCGCCGCGGCGCGCTTCACCTATCCGGGACTGCTGCGCAAAGGCGTGCGGATCTTCGAATACCAGCCGGCCAAGCTGCACACCAAGCTCTTCATCATCGACGATGCCGTGCATATCGGCTCGGCGAACTTCGACATGCGCAGCCTGTTCCTGAACATGGAGCTGATGCTGCGGGTCGAGGACAAGGCGTTCGCGGAGGAGCTGCGCACTCTTTTCGCTCATGAGCGGGAGCAGAGCCGCGAAGTCACGCTCAAGGAGATGACGGGCTGGGGCAGCGGCGTCGCCCGCGCCCGCCATGCCCTCGCCTATTTCCTGGTGTCGGTGGTCGACTTCACCGTCTCGCGCCGCCTCAACCTGCCGGAAGACTGAGGCGGCGCGAAGACCTTAGGCAAAGACTACCCGCGCCCGGCGGCGCGAGGCCGCGCCGAGCAGGCCAAAGCCAGCGATCATCATCGCCCAGTTGGCCGGCTCCGGCACAGCGGTGCGGAAGGCATCTGCGGTGATCACGAGATTGTCATAGGCCATCGACGCCGCGCCCTGATTGCCCGCTTCCTGGCCCATGAAGAGCGAGATGGTGACAGCGCCCAGCAGGGCGTCGCCGGTTGCCTGGCGAACCACCACGAAGCTGCCGTCCTGTTCCGGATCATATTCCTCGAAGATGGTGTTGCCGACGCGCCGGATGCGGAAATTCACTACCTGGTCGGAATCGCTGAGGATGGTTTGGCCGAAACCCGGCGGGCTCGGCACAAAGATGTTCGCGACGACGTTGCTCGCGCCGAAGAAATAGACGTCGGTGAAGCCGGCAACATGGCCGCTTGCGAGCCCGGACGAGGCCGACAGATTGTTGGTGCGGTCGGCTGTGACCGTCGCAGAGAAGTCGCCCAGCAGCGAGAAATTGGTGTTCACGTTGCCAAAGCCGCCGCCGGTCTGCGCATCCTTGGAGATCACGCCGCGTCCTCCGTTCAGCGCGAAGCTGAAGCCGGGCGCAAGGGAGGTGGACAGCGCCGGCGACAAGGTGGGGCCGTCGAACGTCTCGACGAAGGTGGCGGCACTCGCCGGCGTCGCAACAGCCGCCGCCAAGGCCAGCTTGAGTAAGGTCCTGCGCATCAATCCTCTCCCGAACCTGCGTGCCCCGTTCGCCTCAAGAGTGATTACACCCCGTGGACGAGCAGCGGATAGGATGGATGCGACGTCAAAACGTCATTGGCTCAAAGGGAGGTGCGTGAGCCGGAGCGGAATGTGTGCCATCACCGCCGCCGCAATCAGCCTCCGCCTTCGCCACAAACTCCCGATCGCGCCGAAGCCGAGAATCATCATGGCCCAGGTCGACGCCTCGGGAATGGCAGGCGGGCGTGGCGGTGGGAGCACGGGGCCGGTGCCGCCGATCGGCCCGCCGCCGATAATGATGCTCGGCCCGCGCTCAGGCGGAAGCTGCACATATTCCACCGGCTGCGGATTCGCGAGATCATAGGCCGGCAAGGGCCCGATCGTCACCGGACCTCCGGGTGCGATATCGTTTCCCAAGAGGGCGAGCGGTACCGCCGGAGGAGGCGCTGTGACCAGCGATGGCGGCGCCGCGGCGGGCGGGAGGACGGAGGCACGAGCAGCCGGGCGCCTCCCCCGTGGCGCGGCTCGCGCCCTAGGGCGGACGACGACCGGCCTGCCCTTGATCCAAACCACCCTTCCGCGCACGCCGGGCGAACGCGACCGGATCGCCTCGGCCACGCCGGCCAGAGCAGCGGCTGCTGATTCGCGCACTGGACTGAGGAAGCTTCCGCCAAGATTGTCCGCCGGTGCTGCAAGGGTCAGCGCCAGCACGGCGGCGAGAGTTGCACTGCTCGCCCGAAGCCGGATCCGGCTCGCCGGATCCGAGGCGCGGCCGTGCGCGTCGACCAGAATGGCCGGATGCCTGCTCAATCGCCTGGCGAACACACGAAGCATGAAGACGCGACCTTGACCGCGGCGATTGCCGCGCCGCATTAACGTCTCTTCCGGGCGAACGTTGCCTTAAGTTAGCCGTTCCGCGCCCAGAAGAGCCGCATCGGCGGTATGTTCATCCATTCGAAGCCCTGATCGATGGCGGTAAAGTGCGGGGTGATGAACTCCGCCACTTTGGGCGAGAATTGATAAACCAGGAAGGCGCCGCCAGGCTTCAGCACCGCCGCCGTTTCCGCCGCGATGCGATCCCCAACTCCCTCGGGCAAGGTTGAAAAGGGCAGGCCAGACAGCACATTGTCGGCCTTGGCGTGGCCGAAATCGGCAACGATCCGGCCGACGTCTGCGGCAGAGCCGCGCACCAGGCGCAGCCGCGGGTCGGCGATCTCGTGGCGAAGATGGTCGATGAAATCGGCATTGGTATCGATCGCGATCAGCTCGGCTTCCGGGCCGAGCCGTTCGAGAATGGGCCGGGTGAAGGTGCCGACACCCGGGCCATATTCGATGAACAGCTTGACCGAGCCCCAATCGACCGGCCGCAACATGTGATCGATCAGCGCTCGTGATGACGGGATCACCGATCCGACCATCGCCGGATGCTTCACGAAGCCCTTGAAGAACAGCACCAGAGGGTGGCTCGCCTTACGGCTGCGAGCGGCGCCGGCCTGTTCGCCGGCGGATGACACGGGCATTCGGTCCCTTTCTTCCTTCGTTGCGGACCCGTCGCAAATCGCGGCGTTGCTGGCAACGCTTTCGGTGGCGCCCGCACTCCTCTATCGGCCAGCTATGGCCGAGGAGAATCCGCGAGCGCCGTTGGCCGCCTCAACGCCGGGTGGAGCAGTTGGTGCCCCGCCGCCCTTCCGCCTGCTCTTCCTTGTCATGCTGACGATTGCGGCCGGAAACACCGCCCTGCAGTCGGTGCTGCCCGCCATCGGCCGGTCGCTGGGCGTGCCCGATGCTGCGGTGGCGGCAGCCTTTTCGGTGTCGGCGCTGGTTTGGGTGATCGCGGCGCCGATTTGGGCGCGGCGGTCGGACCGACAGGGACGGCGGCGGATGGTGCTGCTCGGCCTGTTCGGCTTTTGCTCTTCTGTGTTCCTCTGCGGCGTGTTTTTGGCAGCGGGGATCGTCGGCTGGATCGCGCCCTTGCCAGCCTTCCTCTGCTTCATTGTCGCGCGGATGCTCTACGGCACGTTCGGCGCGGCGGCCCCGCCCGCATCGCAGGCGATCGTCGCCATGGGCACGTCGCGCGAGGACCGGACGCGGGCATTGTCGCTGCTCGGTTCCGCGTTCGGCCTGGGAACGATCCTTGGTCCAGCACTGGCGCCCTTCTTCGTGCTGCCAGTCGTCGGACTGGCCGGCCCCGCTTTCGTTTTCTCGATCTTCGGCATCGGCGTGCTGATCGTCACCGCCCGGCTGCTGCCCGACGACACGCCCGGCGGTGAGGGCCGTGGTGCTGCGACCAGCTATCCTTCGATTGGCGGCGAGCCGACAGGGGCAAGCGCCCGCGCCGCGACGGCGGATGATCGCGGCAAGCTGCCGCTGACCGATCCGCGCATCTGGCCCTGGATGCTGATCGGCCTGGTCACCGGCCATGCCCAGGCGATGGCGGGCCAGGCGATCGGCTTTCTGATCATCGACCAGCTAAAGCTCTCTGCAATGCAGGCGGCGGCGGAAACGGGCATCGTTCTGATGGTAGGGGCAGGCGCCGCTCTGCTCGCGCAATGGGGCATCATCCCGAATTTGCGCCTGACGCCGCGCCAGCTCGCGATCTGGGGAGCGGTACTGGCGGCGGCGGGCTGCGCCGCGATCGGCTTTTCGCATTCGTTGCACATGCTGGCGGTGAGCTATGGTTTGTCGTCGCTCGGCTTCGGCTTTCTGCGGCCGGGCTTCACCGCGGGCGCGTCGCTTGCGGTCGGCATGAACGAACAGGGCGCGGTCGCCGGCCAGACCACGTCGATCAACGGCGCCTGTTTTGTGCTCGGACCGTCGATCGGCGTCGGCCTGTACCAGTTCTGGGGGCCGCTGCCCTATGTGGTCTCGGCCGCTGCGCTGCTGCTGCTGCTTCCCTATCTGCTGTTGCGGCTGAAGCGATAGCCGCTATCCCGCCGCCAACGGAGGACAATATGGCACGCATCGGTTTCATCGGGCTCGGCAATATGGGCGGCGGCATGGCCGCAAACCTTGCGAAGGCAGGGCATGACGTACATGCCTTCGACCTCTCGGCCGACGCGCTCGACAAGGCGAAAAGCGCGGGCTGCCTGCCGGTCGACAGCGCCGCCGCGGCGGCGACGGGCGCCGAAGCGATCGTCACCATGCTGCCGGCTGGCCGGCACGTCGCCCAGGTCTATGAAGAGGCGCTCTTCCCCGCCGCTGCGCCGGGCACCTTGCTGCTCGATTGCTCGACCATCGATGTCACCACGGCGAAGAAAGTCGCAGAGGCCGCCTCCGCAAAAGGGCTCTCGGCTGTCGACGCGCCCGTCTCCGGTGGCATCGCGGCGGCAGCAAGCGGCACGCTGACCTTCATGGTCGGCGGCAGCGCCGAAGCCTTTGCCCGGGCCGAGCCGATCCTCGCCAGCATGGGCAAGGCGGTGATCCATGCAGGACCGAGCGGCGCCGGCCAGGCCGCCAAGATCTGCAACAACATGCTGTTGGGTGCGACGATGGTCGCCACATGCGAGGCATTCCTGCTGGCCCGGAAGCTCGGTCTCGATCCGCAGACCTTCTACGACATCAGCTCGGTCTCGTCCGGCCAGAGCTGGTCGATGACCAGCTATTGCCCGCTACCGGGCGTTGGTCCCGAGACCCCAGCCGACCGTGACTATCAGGGCGGCTTCGCGGCCGGGCTGATGCTCAAGGATCTGAAGCTCGCCGTTCAGGCTGCCGCCGACGCTGACGCCTCGGTGCCGATGGGGTCAGAGGCGATGGCGCTCTACCAGGCCTTTGCCAATAACGGCCATGGCGGCCTCGATTTCTCCGGCATCATTCGGATGCTCGGTGGCACGCGCGACTGACCGGAACAGGCGCCAAGCCCGCCCGTTGAACCCGAAACGGTTCAAAGGAGCGTCACGATGGCCAAAAGGAACAAGAAGTCGAAGCAGCAGGCGAGCGACAATTCGGGGCTGATCGCGGGAATTGCCGCGGGCGGCATCGGTCTGCTGCTGGGCCTGTTCGTGCTCGGCCGTAAGGGGCGCGACGGCGCGTCTGGCAGCCTCGGCGCAATCGATCGCGCGCTGGGCACCCCCAGCACGGCGGCTGGCGATGGTGGCAGCACCGCGGCCGACCTGTCGCTCGATCAGCCGCATCACGGCCCCGGCGACCGCGCCCCGACCGACTTCCGCCCGGACCCGACTGCCGCCGTCGACCCGCGCAAGCGCGACGCCTTCGCCCCGGCGACGATGCCGAACCCGAACGCATCTCAACCGGCGATGTAATCTGATTACGTTTGTAGTCGACATTTCGTGATGCGCCTGGCATGAACCTCCCGAAAAGGGAGGCGCAATGCTGGAAGTGGGCGCATTGCTGTCGCGCAGGCTGGTGTTGGCCGGCCTCGGCCTGAGTTCGGCCTGGCCGATCGCCCCGTTAGAAGCGCAGGGCACGGCCGGCGAGTGGATCGATCGCAACGACCGCGCACGCGGTGGGAAGGCACGGCTCGCCCCGGTGCGAAGCATGGATGCGGTGGTCCGCATCGTCGAGCCGACCTACACCGTGATCGGCCGCTATCTGGCGCATCGGTCCGGGCTCATGCGGATCGATGTCTTCGGAAAGACCAAACGTGTGTTCAGCGAGGGAATCGACTCGACCGGAGCCTGGTCGTGGCCTGGCGACGCACCCGCGCCGTCGCCCGTCGGCGCGAAGGCACGCGCGGCGCTGGAGCATGGCATCGTCTACCATCTCGTGCCGCTGTCCGCCGTCGGAACACGGGGTCACCGGCTGACGCTCGTCTCCGACACTCCGCCTTGCCTTGAAATCACTTTTGCTGACGGAGCGGAGGCGCGCCTGTTCCTCGACCCCTCGACCAGCCACATCGTCCGGCGTCAGGACCGGCGCGCCTACCATCCGGACGTGGACTCGACCGAAAAGCGAATCGAGTCGCGCTTCTCCGACTTTAGGGCGCAAGATGGGATCGTCAGCCCGTGGCTCGCCGAGGATTATGATCTTGATAGCGGCGCCCGGATTGGGCGCACGGAAACGCTGAGCCTCGGCTGGGACAGCGCGGTGTTGCCGCTGATCCGCCGCGATGCACCGGCTCATGCGCCACCGGCCGTGCGGAGCTGATACGCGAAGCGGCTGGCGCGGGCGCGGGCTTCGGCTATGCCACCGCCATGACCCTGTGGCGCGACCTGCCGGACCGGACCTACGACGTGATCCTCGCCGATCCACCCTGGAGCTACTACGGCCAGCAGAACAAATGGGGCGCCGCGGCGAAGTTCTACGTGACGGCTCCGGACGAGGCGATCGTGTCGCTGCCGGTGCCGGAACTGCTGAGCGAACGCGGCGTGCTGTTCCTATGGGCAACGTCGCCGCGCCTCGATGTTGCCATGGCGTGCCTCGCCGCCTGGAAGCTTCACTTCCGAGGCGTCGCGTTCGTCTGGGTCAAGGCGCGCAAGGACGGTGGGCCGATCGGCGCCCAGGGCGTTCGGCCCTCGATCGTCAAGCCGACCGCCGAATTTGTGCTCGCAGCCAGCCGCGTCGCCAAGGGCCGGCCGATGCCGCTGGGCGACGAAGGCGTGCCGAACGTCATCCTCGCCCCCAAGCGCGCCCACTCGCAAAAGCCGGAGCAGGTGCGCGAGGCGATCGACCGCCTCTATCCGGTTGCTTCCAAGCTCGAGCTCTTCGCCCGCAGCGAGCGCGCCGGCTGGGATGCCTGGGGCAATGAAGTCGGCAAGCTCGACGCCGCCGAATAGAGTGGCGGAAGCGCCACACGGCGCTTGAAACCCCTGGCCCCGCCCGCTAAGGGCGCACGTCTTGCCTCCGCGGACGCCTCGGCGCCCGGTCCGGTCGGGGAGTAGCTCAGCCTGGTAGAGCACTGTCTTCGGGAGGCAGGGGCCGGAGGTTCGAATCCTCTCTCCCCGACCATTTAAGCGCCATTACTCCGAGCACTGAAAGCCTGTGCGGCGCCTTCGGCATCTTCAGGAGTGCTGCCCGAAAGGCACATTCCGGCCTTCAACCCTACCATGAGTTGAAGCAGCATTTCGTCTATTCCGCTGTCCGCCCTGGCGCGAACTCCGCCGCCTGGCCAATCATCGGCATGGCTGGCCCGCCTTGACGCGGCCTCCACTCGCCCCGATGATTGCCTGATGACCAAGGCCGATCCTGGTGCTTTTTTCCGCGAGATGCTCGGCCAGTGGGAGAGCGTCGCCAATCAGTTCGGGTCCGAGCTGATGAAGTCGGGCGAGTTCGCCCGCACCATGCAAGGCGCGACATCCGCGTCGTTAAAGGCTCAGGAAGTGGCGAAGGACGCGATGAGCCGCGCGCTTGCCGCCGCCAACATGCCGAGCCGCGAGGAAATGGTGATGCTGGGCGAGCGGATGGGCGCGCTCGAGGAGCGGCTGTCGCGGATCGAGAGCCTGCTGATCAAGATCGCCGGCCAGGACGTATCGCGTCAGGAGCGGCCGAAACCCGCCCGCACCAAAAAGCCGCCCAAAAAGGCTGAATGAGCGAGACGGCCGCCCCCGACCTGCTCGAACAAGCACGGACTGCCTTCGACCGCGCGCTCCAGCGCAACATCAAGGGCATGGGCTATCTGGCCTCTCCCGCACCGGTGCTCGGCGCCAGCCCCAAGGATGTGCTGATCCAGCGCGGCACGATGAACCTCTACCATTACCGCGCCCAGTCGGACGAAGTGTATCGCGTTCCGCTCCTGCTGGTGATGGCGACCACCAACCGCGGCTATATTTTCGACATGGTGCCGGGCCAGAGCCTGGTCGAGTTCCTGCTGAAGCGCGGTTATGACGTGTTCATGCTCGACTGGTCGCCGCCGCGGCCGGACGAGCGCAATCTCCGCCTCGAAGACTATGTCCTCGACTTCATTCCGTCCGCGCTCGAGCGCATCGCCGAGGAGACCGGCGAGCCGGATGTGACCGTCGTCGGCTATTGCTTCGGCGGCGTGCTGTCGGTTCTCTGGGCGGCGCTTCATGCCGACGGCCCGATGAAGAACCTGGTCACCTTCACCACGCCGATCGACTTCAAGGCGATGGAGAAGTTCCAGACTTGGTCGGACCGGCGCTTTTTCGACGTCGACCGGCTGGTCGACACATTCGGCTGCTGCCCGGCCGACCTGCTCTACACCTCGTTCAACATGCTGCGGCCGGCGGGCCAGATCGCGGGCCAGATCCGCCTGCTCGACAATCTGTGGAACGACGAGTTCGTGAAGAGCTACCGCATGTTCGACCGCTGGACGACCGACATGCTGCCGCTTGCAGGCGAATATTTCCGCCAGACCACCAAGGCGCTGATGTGGGAGAACCGGCTGAAGGAAGGCACGATGGAGGTCGGTGGCCGCCATGTGGACCTCAAGAACATCACCGTTCCGTTTCTCCATGTGGTCGCGGAGCATGATCATATCGTGCCGAGCGCAGCTTCCGCGCCGTTGATCGAGATGGTCGGCTCGGCGGACAAGGAGCAGGTGGTGCTGAAAGGGGGGCATGTCAGTCTCGTCGCCGGCGGCAACGCGATCAAGCGGCTCTGGCCGCGTCTCGACCAATGGCTTCAGGAGCGTTCGCTGTGACCGACCTGCCCGTCACCATACGCCGGTTCCGCGCCGACGACATGGACGCGATGCTCCGCTTCGCCCGCGCCTTGCCGGAGCATGACCTGCTGTTCCTCAGCCGCGACCTCAAACACCGCAAGGTGATCGAGGCCTGGGCCGAGGCGGTCGAGGACGGCTTCATCGACAGTTTCGTGGCGGAAGACGGTGACGCGATCGTCGCCACCTGCGCGCTCGTCCGCGATCCGCTCGGCTGGTCGACCCATGTCGGCGAGGTGCGCCTGCTCGTCTCCCCCGAACTGCGCGGGCAGGGAGTCGGTCGGCGATTGCTTGACGAGATGTTCGTTGCGGCGCAGCAACGGGACCTGAAGAAGTTGGTGGCCCAGATGACGCCGGACCAGCGCGGCGCCATCCAGCTGTTCGAGGAAAGCGGCTTTCGGGGGGAAGCCTTGTTGAAGGATCATGTGATGGATCGGCAGGGCCAGCTGCATGATCTCGCGATCCTCAGCCTGGATGTCGCGCAGTTCGCGGCCAGGCATGAGGCTTTCGGTTTGGGAGGGGCGTAAGCGTCGGACACAAAAGCGTTAACAAGCGTTTGGACGGCTTACGTAAACGGAAAGGCGTTTGTTTTGACTTCACTTCATGCGAGCGAGCGGATTGCTCCGCCGTCCAAGCTGCTGGCGCTTTCGGAGCTGCCCCGCGCTTTGGCCGAACTGGGCTCGCTGCCCTGGTTCGGCGCGCTGCTGATGAGCGCGCCGCGGGGCGACGGGCACCCCGTGCTGGTGCTTCCGGGCTTCGTCACCACCGACGCATCGACCACTTTGCTACGCCGCTATCTCGAGCTGCTCGGCTACTCGCCCTATGCTTGGGAACTGGGCCGCAACCTGGGGCCCAAGGCGATCGGCCGCGAAGGCGAAAAGCTGATCGACCGGCTTGACGCCATCTATGCCGAAACGGGCCGCAAGGTCTCGATCATCGGCTGGTCCCTCGGCGGTGTGATGGCACGCCAGGTCGCCCGCCGCCGCCCCGACAAGGTGCGGCAGGTGATCTCTCTGGGCTCGCCCTTCACCGGAGATCCGCGCGCGACCAACGTGATGCGCGCTTACGAAACCCTGACGGGTCAGCGCATGTCGGACGAGCACACCCAGGCGCAGTTGCGCGAGAGCCGGCAAAAGCCGCCGGTGCCGTCCACCGCAATCTACACCAAGGCTGACGGCATCGTGGCGTGGCAGAATTGCTGCGAGCCGGAAGACGCGACGACGGACAATATCGAGGTCTATGGCAGCCATTGCGGCCTCGGCGTCAACGCGTCGGTGCTCTATGCGATCGCCGACAGGCTGGCGCAGCCTGAAGGCGCTTGGCAGCCGTTCGAACGGAAGGGCCTAATGGCCTGGATGTACCCGTCATCGGGGCACGTGCACTGATCATTTGAACGAGTGTTCCCCGGCGCAGGCCGGGGTCCACCCTTCACGTCATAACTGCCCACCTGTCGCTGGACCCCGGCCTTTGCCGGGGAACAGCTTCACGCGACTAACTCGCCGCAGGCGATTGCAGCAGGCCGACGAACTCGTCGCGGTTGACCTTGCCGTCCTTATCCGTGTCCGCAGTCACGAAAGCGGCAGCAGCAGCGCGGCCGGCTTCCTCGACCGTCCTCGGACCGGACAGCGCGGCTTTCTGGAACTTGTGCAGCATGCGGTTGAACTCGGCCTGGTCGAGCCCGCCCGAGCGATCCTTGTCGAACTTCCACCATTCGGTGTCGACGGCCAGCTTGATCTCGCCTTTCGTAGCGACGGTCGTGGGCACGGCCTTGTCCGCAAGCTTTGCCCGCTCCGGGCTGTTCTCGACGACGATCGCCGGGTCGGTCGCTGCCGGTGGCGTCATGCCTTCGGTGTCGGTGGTCTGGGCGAGCACGGGCGCGCAGACCGCAACCAGGCTCGCCGCAATGATGGTGCGTAGCATGTGAACACTCCTTGATCTTCGCGCCACTAAGGGCGCAGGCAAGGAGCGATCAGGCCCGCCGCGCCGTTCCAGCAGGCGGGGCGGGCCGTGCAGAGCTATCGGTCAGCGGCACTCGGGCGGCGTGCTGCCCTGTTCGATCGCTCGACCGGCGACCGCGCCTGCGCCGCCCCCGATGATCGTGCCCACGGCGCTGCGCCGGCCGCCATCGATGGCGCGGCCGAGCAAAGCGCCGGCAACACCGCCGACGATGGTGCCGACCGTGCCGTCGCTGCGGCGGCAATAGGTGCGGCCATCATTGCCGCGCCAGGTCTGGCCCCGATAGGCATAGCGCTCGCGATCCGCTTCGTAGCGGGCGCGGGCATCCTCGAAGGCACGCCGTTCGCGCTCATAGATGTCCCGCTCGCGGTCGAACCGCGCCTGGGCGGCATCGAAGCGGCGCTGCGCAGCCTCGATATCGTAGGCGCCGCGATCGTCGTAGCGATCGTCATAGCGGCGGTCATCATAGCGATCGTCATAACGAACCGGCGGCGCCGGCTGGGCGACAGCCTGGCCGACAAGGCCTGCACCGAGCGCCGACGCGATCAACAAAGTGCGCATGAACCCCTCCTTTTCAACCTGATTGCCGAAGCTTAGCTGGGCTCGGCTGAACGGCAGGCAACGAAAAAGGCGGGACCCTAAGGCCCCGCCTCTTCTTGCCTCATTGCTGAAGCTGATTAGCGGCAGTCGCTCGCGCTCCGCTGGATTTCGCGGCCGCCAAGGGCGCCACCGGCACCGCCGATCACCGCGCCAACCGTGCCGCCGATCGCCTTGCCGATCAGCGCGCCGGCGACGCCGCCGACGATCGTGCCGACCGTGCCGTCACTGCGGCGGCAGTAGGTGCGGCCATCCTGGCCAACCCAGGTCTGGCCGCTATAGGCGGTCTGTTCGCTAACGCGGTTGCCGTTGCGGTCGCGCAGCACACCATAGCGGTCACGATAATAGCCGTTCGAGGCATAGGCAGCGTCGCCCCGCACCCAATAGCCGCTGCGGTCACGGAACCAGCCATTGCGCTCCGCGCGGGCGGCGGTCACGATACGGCCGCGACGATCGCGCAGCGTGCCGCGGTTGTCGACATAGAAGCCATCTGCATTCACATTAGCGGCCACAGCAGCTTCGCTGACACGATTGCCATAACGGTCCCGCAGCACGCCATAACGGTCGCGGTAAACGCCATCGGCATAATAGCCGCTGTTATTAGGGGCAACTTGGCTGGACCCATAGGTGCCGTAATACTGGCCGGCGGCCACAGCCGGAACGCCGGTCGCGACTGTCGCCGTCATGGCGAACGCGGTAAGCAACTTACGCATAACTGTTCCTCCTCTTGACGGCGCTTTAACGGAAGGAGGACGCAAACGGTTTCATGAACCGAAAACAACAAGGGTTAGGATCGGGTGATCTTGCCCTCCGCGACGACATAGCGGTGCGCGCTCTCTGGTGCGGCGGCGAACAGTTCGGGCTCGGTGCCCGTCATCCAGACTTGCCCGCCCTGCGCAGCGAGCCGCTCCAGCAAGGCGGCGCGCCGGCCTGGATCGAGATGCGCGGCGACTTCGTCGAGCAGCAGCACGGGCGGTCGCCCCGCCCGATCGGCGACCAGCTCGGCATGGGCAAGCACCAGCCCGATCAGCAGCGCCTTCTGCTCGCCGGTCGAACAGAGCGAAGCCGCCTGCCCCTTGCCCAAGTGCATCACGGCAAGATCCTGGCGGTGCGGACCTTCCGTCGCACGGCCCGCCGCGGCGTCGCGGCCCCGGTTCGAAGCGAAGGGCCATGGCCCCTCGTCAGCGCCCTCCAGCGATATCCCCGCTCGCGCGAATGAAGTTTCCGACGCGCCTAAGACTCGGTCCCGCAAGGCCGCCACCGTTCGTGCGCGCGCACCCGCAACCTCAGCCCCATGTTCCTGCATCTGCGCTTCGAGCGCCGACAGCCAGGATGGATCAGGGCGGATGTCGCCGGTCAGTAACCGCGTCCGCGCGCGCATCGCTGCTTCATAGCGCGCCGTGTGGTGGGCGTGCGACGGCTCCAGTGCCAGCACGAGCCGGTCCAGGAAACGACGCCGCGCACCCGCACTATCCGTGAGAAGCCGATCCATAGCCGGCGTCAGCCACAGCACCGCCAGCCGCTCGGCAAGCGCATTGGCCGCGGCGGCAACGCCATTGATCCGCACGACCCGTCGTTCGGGCGCGGAGGGCAGCGTGCCGCAGCCGACATCCACGTCATCGCTCAAACGAGCCGCGACAGTGAAGCCGCCGGGTCCACCCTGCCGCGCCATTTCCGACAAGGCCGCCCCCCTCAGGCCCCGGCCCGGCGCCAGCATCGACACCGCCTCGAGCAGGTTCGTCTTCCCCGCCCCATTTTCCCCCGTTAGGATAACGAGCCCCGCCCCCGGCTCGATCACCGCATCGGCGTAGGAACGAAAGTCGGTCAGCGACAGGCGGGCAATCACGCCCAAGCTCTAGCGGGCAGCGGACGAAACTACAGCCCGGTCAGGCCTTGCTCCGCCAGCCTTTTCTGCGCTTTCAGATAAAGCACAGGCTCCGGAATGTTCAGGCGGCGGCGGGCCTGGTCGAGCGGTTCGTGAAGCAGCCGCTCATAGTCTTCGCCGGAGAGCCAGGCGGCGCGCTTGCCGTTGCGATAGCCTTCCCAGACCGCTCGAAAATAGGCCGTCTCGCCGGTGATCTTCAGCGACTTGATCGCCGCGCCGCCCGAGATCACCGCCCAGCCGAGCCCGTCGGTCTGCGCATAGGAAAAAGCGATCAGGCAGGATTCGCCCAGCGGCTCGTCGGCATAATAGCCGGTCAGCACGTGCCAGATGTCGTGCAGGTCCCGCTCGCGCCGGCCGAACCAGCCATAAGGATGTTCGAGCTCGTCCTGCATCTCCTGCGCACCCGAGACTTCGGCAAGGCCCATAGCCGTATAGCCGGTGCGGCCGAGGAAATCGCGATAGGCGGCACCGACCGTACCGGGCTTGAAGCTCGCCAGGAACTCCGGCTGGCTGAACAGCTCCGACAATTCCTGCCGCTTGTACGCGATACGCCCGCCGCCAGGCGCCTCGAGAAGCTTGCGATATTGGCGCGCCGGCGTGTCGGCATTCAGCGCGCGCATGATCAGAAAGGCCTGAACCGTGTCGTCGCTGTCGGCGAGCAGCTTGCGCAGGGCCGCCCATGCGCCCTTCCAGTCGCGCTTGCGCGACGTGCCATAGACGATCGGCGTCTCAGGCGCGGGCGCGGCATCGGGAACGGGGGAAGCAAGCGTGGCCATCGCCGTGGCTTATGCCCGAGGCTCGCGCCGGCAACAACTGCGTGCAATCCCTGATGCTTCCAAGTGCGGCGACCTGCCTCTATCGACGGCTCAGTGGGACATGTGATCGATCGTTACCAGGCGCTGGTGCGTGCCGGTGAGTTGCGAGCTGACGCCGCGCAGGCGGACGCCGCCGCGCTGCTCGACAGATTGGCGGGCGAGTTGGAGGCGGCTCCGAAGCGCGGCAGCATATTGTGGCGGCTGACTTCCCGGCCAGAAGCACCCCCGCGAGGCGTCTATCTCTGGGGCGGCGTCGGGCGCGGCAAGTCGATGCTGATGGACCTGTTTTTTTCCGAAGTCCGCATCGATCGCAAACGGCGCGTGCATTTCCATGAGTTCATGCTGGAGGTGCATGACCGGCTGCGCGTGGAGCGCCAGAAGGAAGCCGGCGACCCGATCCCGGCCGTGGTCGAAGCGCTGAAGGGCGAGGCGCGGCTGATCGCCTTCGACGAGATGGTCGTGAACAACTCGCCTGATGCGATGATCCTGTCGCGCCTCTTCACCCAGCTGATCAACGCCGGCACGGTGGTGGTCGCCACGTCCAACCGCCCGCCGCGTGACCTCTACAAGGACGGCCTCAACCGCGAGCATTTCCTGCCCTTCATCGATTTGATCGAGGAGCGGCTCGACGTGCTGCCGCTGAACGGCCCCACCGACTATCGCATGCAGCGCATGTCGGGCCTCAAGTCCTGGCATGTGCCGAACGGACCGGAGGCCACCAAGGCGCTGTCCGAAGCCTTTTTCCGCCTGACCGACTATCCGCCCGAAGACCGCGCCCATGTGCCGACCGAGGATATTCCCGTGCTCGGCGGCCGCACGCTGCACGTGCCGAAGAGCCTGAAGGGCGTCGCCGTCTTTTCCTTCAAACGGTTGTGCGGCGAAGCGCGCGGGGCGGCCGACTATTTCGCCATCGCCCGCCGCTTCCACACCGTCATCCTGGTCGGCATACCCCGGCTCGGACCTGAGAACCGCAACGAGGCGGCGCGCTTCGTGACGCTGATCGATGCGCTCTACGAGCAGAAGGTGAAGCTGCTCGCCGCCGCCGACGCGGAGCCCGCCGAGCTGTACGAGAAGGGCGACGGCCGTTTCGAGTTCGAACGGACGGTCAGCCGGCTGATGGAAATGCGCTCGGACGATTACCTGGCCGAGGGGCATGGCGAGCGCTGACCTCCCGCTCGTCATTCCCGCGAAAGCGGGAACCCAGCTCTTTCTTGTTGATGGTGGACGTCGTTGAAGAGATGATCTGGGTTCCCGCTTTCGCGGGGATGACGAAGAAGTGGAATATCGATGCGCGCACTGATCCTGGCTGGCCTGTTTCTCTCCTCCTCCGCCCTCGCCGCGCCCGCCGACAATCGATGGCATGCCAAGGCGCGCGAACTGCTCGACCACGCCATCGCCTTCCCGACCGTCGCGGGCCGCGGCCAGCATGTCGCCTATGCCGAATATCTGGCATCCCAGTACAAGGCGGCCGGCTTCACCGATGTCCGCGTCGAGCCTTATGAAGGGCAGAAGGGCGACAACACCGCGGCGCTGATCGTTCGCTGGCCGGCCGCGGCCAGGGCCAAGGCAAAGCCGATCCTGCTCATGTCGCACATGGACGTGGTCGAGGCCAAGCCGTCCGACTGGTCGGTCGACCCGTTCAAGCTGATCGAGAAGGACGGCTATTATTATGGCCGCGGCACCACCGACATCAAATCGGGCAATGTCGCCGTCACCGCGGCGCTGCTGAAGCTGAAGGCAGAAGGCTTCAAGCCGAAGCGCGACCTGATCGTCTTCTTCACCGGCGACGAAGAGACCGAGATGAACGGCGCCAAGCTGGGCGCGACGGAATGGCGGAAGAAGGGCTGGACCGATGCCGAATATGGCCTCAACTCCGATGGCGGCGGTGGCGCCTTCACCAGCGACGGGCGCTCGCTCGGCTTCGGCCTGCAGACGGCCGAGAAGACATACCAGAGCTACGATCTGACCGTGCGCAATCGCGGCGGCCACAGCTCAAGGCCGCGGCCGGACAATGCGATCTACGAGCTTGCGACCGCGCTCAAGAAGCTGGAGGCGCACCGCTTCGCACCGGCGCTGAACGAGACCACTCGGGCCTATTTCACCGAGCGCGCCAAGCAGGAGAGCGGCCCGCTGGGCGAGGCGATGCGGCGCTGGGTGGCCAACCCGAACGACGCCGCCGCCGCCGACGCGATCGAGGCGAGCGAGCTGGAAGTCGGCACCACCCGCACCCGCTGCGTCGCGACCATGCTGAACGGCGGCCATGCCGACAATGCGCTGCCGCAGCTCGCCCAGGCGCGCGTCAACTGCCGCATCCTGCCCGGCGTGGAGCCGAAGGTGATCGAGGCCGAGCTGAAGCAGCTCGTCGGCCGCAATGTCGAAGTCACCTCCTTCGGCACGCCCAATGTGCCGACTCCAGTCTCGCCGCTGCGCGCGGACGTGGTCGGCGCCTATACCCGGTCAGTGCAGGCCATGTCCCCGAAGGCGCAGGTGATCCCGCAAATGTCGACGGGCGCGACCGACGGCAAGGAGTTCCGCGCCGTCGGCATTCCCGTCTATGGCGTGGACGGCAGCTGGATCGTCTCCCCCGATGACGAGCGCGCCCATGGCCGCGACGAGCGGCTGCCGGTCAAGGCGCTCGACGACAATGTCGACCACTGGGTGCGGATGATCCGCTCCCTGGCAGGGTAACCAAAATAGGGACAGTCCCTATTTTCGCGGGCCGCTTCCCGCACCGGAAAAATCAGCAGAAAGAAAATAGGGACTGTCCCTATTTTTCCCTTTGTCCTAGGGAGCAGAAATCGTCCCCGGGTGCCGTTAACCATTCTTAAAAACACCCGTCCCAATCTGGCTCACGCAGCAGAAGGGGAATTGCTGACATGGGCAGCAGCTACAAGAGTGCCGCATTCCTGATCGAGTCCCGCCTCGCCGACGCGGCGCGGGGCGATCCGGACGCCTGCTTCGACCTGGGCATCGCCTATTCGTCGGGCGCGGGCGGCCTCGATATCGATCTGATCGAAGCGCACAAATGGTTCAACCTGTCGGCGCTGTCGGGCTCATCCCGCGCCGCCGAATGCCGGGCCGAAGTCGCCGAAGACATGACCGCCCGCGAAATCGCCGAGGCGCAGCGCCAGGCCCGGGCCTGGCTGAACGCGACGCGGCGTATGGCGGCTTGATCAGAGCGTAAGTGTTCCCCGGCGGAAGCCGGGGGCCATCTACATCGCTTCTGGACCCCGGCCTTCGCCGGGGAACAGAGTAAAGCGGGCCCCTCCTCTCACTTGGTCGTGTCGCCTTCGCCGGCTTCGAGCGCGGCCAGTGCCTCGCGCAGCGCCTTGGCGGCCTCCCGCACCGCCTGCACCCGGTCGGGCGCCGCAGGCTTGGTCACCTCCACCGACGCCATCTGCACCGGCTCCGCCACCTTCTCGGCCGCAGGCTCCGGAGCAGGCGCAGCTTCCGCCACCCGCACTGCGTTCGGATCGACGGCCCGCGCCGGACCTTCCGGATCGACGGGCGCGAGGTCCGGCCACTCATTCTGCGCTACTTCCACCGGCTCGGCAGCCTTTTCGGGCATCGGGGTGGGTGGCGGCGGGGCAATCGCGACTTCCGGAGCAGGCGCTTCGGCGGTCTCGGCATAGATTGGCGGCTGCGGCGGCGCCCATTCCCGACGCGCGGCATAGCGCGGCTCGGCGCTGCATACCGCCAGCCGGTCCTCGTCCGGCACCGACTGGATCAGGTCCATCAACTCGCCTTCCGACACATAGCCGGCAAAGCGCGCGTCCTGCGCCATGCCGGCACAGCGCTGCTCGTCGAAATCGGCATCGGAATAGCGATTGCCGAGCGACGTCTCGAAGTTCGAATAGGCATTGAGACCCGCCGACGGTCCCATGGTGCGGATGAAATGCTCGCGCACCACCGCCTGTTTGCGGGCGATCAGGTCGCGATTGGCGCGAATGAAGCGGTTGTAATCCGCCGCCATCGCCGGCTCCAGATCGCGGCAGTTGAGCATGGCGACTAGCAGCATCGTCTTGAACCGCTGGACCTTCAGCGCCTCGAGCTCGACTCCATTCCAGCAATCGCGGTTGAGCGCCGGATCGACGCTGGCCTGGAGCGGCGCGGACGCGCACGACAAGAGGAGCGCCAAAGCGCTCAAACGGCGAGCAATCATGAGACTTCCCCTTAAAGACCGACGCGGCTCTCCGCTTTCATGCTCTTCTTGAGAGTCGCGTCGTTGAAGAAGCTATCACGACCATGGTTACCGGCAACGGCAAGCCGTTCAGAAAAGGAGGTATTTGGCTTCCGTTCCTGTTCAGGAACGATCAGTCGAAGTTCCAACACGATATTACGTTCACGAAACGATGGTTCAGTGCGCGTGAGCTTGGACCGTCAGGTGCACCACGCCGTTGAGAGTGCGCAGCCGCGCACGTGCCGAGACAAGATCGGCAGGCTCCGCGAGATCGACGATCACGGCCAGCGCACCCGGTCCCAACCGCCAGACATGCAGATCGACGATCCTGTTTTCAGGCTCCAGCAATGCGCGGACCTTGTCCGCCGTGCCGATGTCGGTCCTGTCGAGCAATATGCCGGCGGTCTCCTTCATCAGCGCCCAGGACCAGCGGGCGATGACGATCGCGCCGACGATGCCGATCACCGGGTCGAGCCAGACGAGCCCCAGATAGCGCCCGGCCAGCAAGGCCGCGATCGCCAGCACCGATGTCAGCGCGTCCGCCAGCACATGGATATAGGCCGCCCGCAGGTTATTGTCGTGGTGGTGATGGTGCTCGCCGTGCCCATGATCGTGATGGTGCCGGTCGAACAGCAGCACGGCACTGACAAGGTTCACAATCAGACCGAGCACGGCGACGAGCGTGGCATCGGCGAAATCGACCCGCATCGGCTCAAACAGCCGCGTGATCGACTCCGCGGCAATGCCGATCGCGAATAACGCCAGGATCAGTGCGGAAGCGAAACCAGCCAGGTCGCCGACCTTGCCGGTGCCAAAGCTGTAGCGCGGATCATGGGCATGACGCCGTGCATAGCGATAGGCGATCGCGGCCACGCCCAGCGCCCCCGCATGCGTCGCCATGTGGAAGCCGTCGGCGAGCAGCGCCATCGATCCGGTCAGATAGCCCGCGACGATCTCACCGACCATCATCACGGCGGTCAGCGCGACGACCCACTGGGTCCGCCGCGCATTCCGGTCGTGATGCTCGTGGAGGTAATCGTGGGAGATCGTCATAACGCCTCGTCATTGCGAGGAGCGAAGCGACGAAGCAATCCAGAGCCCCCGACGATTTCTGGATTGCTTCGCTGCGCTCGCAATGACGAAGGGCTCAGCGCCTCACCCCCATCTCATCCAGCAACCGGTGCGCGCCGTCGACCTTGTCCATCGTCCACAGCATGAACCGGCTGTCGACATGGATGGTGCGGTTGACGGCCGGATTGAACATCCAGTCGCTGACCACGCCTTCGAGCGTGCCATCGAACGCCAGGCCGACGAACTCGCCGCGGCTGTTCAGCGTCGAGGAGCCGGAGTTGCCATTGGTGATATCCACCGTCGAGAGGAAGTCCACCGGCAGCGTGCCCAGCGACGGCGACGCATAACGGCCATAATCCTTGGCCTGGATCAGCTGGATCATCTTGTCCGGCGCGTCGAACTCGCCCTTGCCGGTGTGCTTGGCGGCGAGCCCCTCGGCGGTGGTGAACGGCGTCCAGACCTGCCCGTCCTTGGTCTTGCCCGTCACCTTGCCCCAGGTGAAGCGGAGCGAGCCATTGGCGTCGGGGTAGAGCGACTTGCCCTGGCTTTGCGCATAGGCGAGCCGGCCGGCCATATAGGCCGAGCGGGCGCGCTGGATGTCGCCGGCCCGCGCCTTGGCCGCGGCTTCGCGCCGCAGATCCTCGTCATAGGCCGCGACCGCCAGCCGCACGAACGGATCGTTCGAGGACTGGAAGGCGGAGACGGGCTGGTCGAGCAGTCCGACGCGCACCTTGGTGTCGCCGAGCTGCGTGCCCGAATAGAGCCCGTCCAGCGTCTGGGGCAGCGCTGCATCGTAGCTCGACCAGCGCTCGGCAGCCGGCAGCTTGCGATATTCGGCAAGCGCATGCTCGAGGATGGCGCGGTCGATCGCGGGGTCGTAGCGCCGCTCGATCGCGGTCAGGCTCTGCTCCAGGAAAGCGCGGTCGCGGTCCTGATAGCCGGGCTCGCGCTGCGCGTCCCGCTTGGCCCGCTCCTGCGCCCAGCGATAGGCACGACGTGCCGCCGAGAAGAGCTGCGCGCGGTTGAGCAGGCCCCGCCGCGCCTCGGCCAGCTCATAGGCATTCTGTTCCGCCACCAGCCGGTCGAGTTCGGCAATGGCGGGGCCGTAGAGCGCCTGGCGCTTCGGGTCGGCGGCGACCCAGGCGCGATAGGCGGCCTCCTCCGCCTCCTTCTTCTCGATCAGCCCCATCGCCTCGGCGCCCGCGAGCTCGCCGATATACTTCTTCTTGTAGTTGTCGGCCCCCTTCAGGATCGACGCATATTTGATGCTCGCGGCTTCGTTGCCGGCGGTCGCGCTGATGATCCGGTCGGAATATTCGTTGAGCAGTCGCTGCTGCAGCGGCGTCAGCGTCTCGAACGCGAACTTGGCTTCGGCCGCCGTGCGGTGGCGGAAGGTGACGCCCGGAAAGCCGGCGACCATGATGAAGTCGCCCTCCTCGACGCCCTTGTCAGCGATCTTCAGGAATGCCTTGGGCTTGAACGGCACATTCTCCTTGGCGAACGGTGCCGAGGAGCCGTCGGGCGCGACATAGGCGCGGTAGAAGCCGAAATCGCCGGTGTGGCGCGGCCACATCCAATTGTCCGTCTCGCCGCCAAAATTGCCGACGCCGCCGGCCGGCGCATAGACGAGGCGGACGTCCTTGATCTCGAGCTGCTGCTGCAGCCAATAGTTCTGCCCGCCGAAATAGGGGCGCACGTCGCAGCGGCGCGACGCCTGCTTCTCGCAGGCCGCGATCAGCGCCTTGCGGTTGGTCTCCAGCCGGTCATAGCGTGCGCGGCCGGTCAGCTTCTCCGCGCCCTTCAGCATCGCCCCCGTGACGTTACGCAGATCCTCAATCACATAGATGCGCGTGCCAGGAGCGGCCGGCAGCTCATCGGCAAGCGAGGCCGCAAGGAAGCCGTCTGTCAGATAATCCTGCCCCGGCTTCGAGTTATACTGGATCGAGCCATAGACGCAGTGATGGTTGGTCGCGACCAAGCCCTGCGGGCTCAGGAACGCCGCCGAGCAGCCGCCAAGCGACGCGATCGCAGTCAACGGCGGCTGCTGCAGGTCGCCCAACTTCGTCGGATCGAGCTGCAAGCCTGCGGCGCGCAGCTGTTCGGCAATGGCGCCCGTCTGGCTCGGCAGCCACATACCTTCCTCGGCCAGAGCGGGGGCTGCGGTGGCAAGCAGGGCGACGGTCAGGATCTTGTGCATCTTCTCTCCGATATTCTTCGTCGTACCGGCAGGCTTAGCCGATCTGGAAGCCGATGCGGAAGCTCCGTCCAGGCAGCGGCAGCCCCAGCTGGGGTGTGATCACATCGTCGGTCACATTGTCTATGCTGGCGGTCAGCCACAGCGGCGCGCCGGCGAACAGCGACACGAGGTTCCAGCGCCCGCGCAGGTTGATCTCTTCGCCCGCCTTCAGCCGCGCCTTGATTCCGTTCGGCGCCAGATCGACCGCCGGTCCGACACGCCGATACTCGCCGCGCAGCGACAGCCGCTCGACCGGCTGCCAGTCGAGCGCGGTCATCGCGTCATAGGAAGGCCGCTGCACCAGCTGGCGGAACGGTGCCGCTCCCGCATCTGCGCGGGCGCGGAGCAGCGATGCGTTCAGCTCCCAGTCGAGCCCCTCGCTCACCTGCGCCGTCACCGCCGCATCCACGCCATAGCTGCGCGATCCAGACAGGTTGAAGCGCTGGCGACGATTGACGCCGTTCACCCGCATCACGCGCTGCGCGATCGTGTCGGTGCTGCGGATGAAGAAGGGGTTTAGCGTCAGCGAAAAGCGGGGCCGGACGATGCTCAGCTCGGCATCCGCCAGCCAGGAGCGCTCGGGTGCGAGGTCCGCATTGGGCAGGAAGCGGCCCAACGCCTCGCCGAACAGCTCCCGCGCGCTGGGAAAGCGGCTGCGCCGTCCTCCGGAAAGAGCAAGCGTCACGCCGTCCGCCACCGTCAGCCGATAGGCGGCGGAAAGGGCCAGTGCATTCTTGGCCGGCTGGCCGGGCTTGTCGCCGGTGCGCGTATTGGTCGATCGGTCATAGGCGAGCCCCAAGGTCGCATTGCCGCCGAACAAAGGCGCGTCCGCCTCGCCGCCGAGCGTGTAGAGATTCTGCCGAAAAACGAGCCGCGGCCCCGGTGCCCTAGGCAGCGTGGTATCGACCTGCGCATGCCGGCTGGTCTGTGCCGTGCCGACCAGCCGCAGCGTCACCGGGCCGGGCGAGGCCGAGAGCACAAGGCGCCCGCCATGCGTGTCATCCTCATCCTCTTGCGTCGCCCGCACGGCCGCATAGCGAGCGTTGGTATATTGCTCGATCCGCTGCCCGAACCATTGCCGCCACAGCACCAGCCGCGCCGACGCGCCGCCAAGGTCCAGGTCCGTCGTCAGCGCCGCCTGGGTTTGCTCGATCCGCGGATAGCGCCAGTAGCGCGGTGCATCGACGGCCGGGTCGCGGTCCGACTCCGGGGCAATGCCCCGCTCGGCATCGACGTGCAGCAGATAGCCCCGTATCGTCAGCTGCTCCGTCCGATAGCGCGCCGCGGCGAACAGGGTGACGCTGTCCAGATCGGTGTTGAGCCGCCGGTTCGACCGCGGCTGGCTGAACGGCAGCGCGTCCAGATCCGCCACGGGCTCGGCGTCTCGCGTCACACCCCACGCAGCCAGGGTCAGGTCGAGCCCGCCCACCGGCAGCGTGGCCACTACCGACCCCTGGCCGAAGCCATAGCTTCCCAGCTCCGCCAAGGCGCGGAAGTTGCGCTCCCCGCCCGAGCGGGTGCGCAGGTCGACCGCGCCGGCCACTGCATTGGCACCATATTCGATCGGCACCGCGCCCTTGGTGACGCTGACCGCGCCGATCAGCCCGGCCGGGATCACGCCCAGATCGACGCGCCCGTCCCAGGGCACCGCGAGCGGCGCGCCGTCCAGAAACACCTGGGTCTGCCGCTCCTCGCTGCCACGCACGCGTGCGATCGTCTCGCCGCGCGAGTTGGTGCGGGTGGAGACGCCCGCCAAGCCCTCCAACGCTTCGGCAGCATTGCGCGGCTGACGCTCCAACAGCCTAGTTTCGCCAATCTCCACCTGCGGCGGCAGCACGCGCCCCTGGGCAGGCTCGGCGGTGACGGTAATCGTCTGCCACTCTTCTTCTGCCGGCGGCAGCAACGCGAACATCAGAACGGGAAGAAACATCCTGTGGACCTAAAGCGAAGCGGGGCGGTCGTCACCGGCGACGTGCGGGAACAAGTCCGCCAGGCGATCAAGGAAGGGCAGCTGGCTCGGCAGGATCATCGCACGCGCCGCATCGAGCCCGAACCAGCGGACCTCCTCCAGCTCCGGAAAACGCTCGCGCCGGCCGCTCCGGGGCGGCCATTCCATCTCGAAGCTGTTGCTGACCAGCTGGGCGGGATCGAACATCGCCTCGACCGCGAACGCCTCCACAAGCTTTCCGCCCGCCTGACGAAGCTGTCCCAGCGGCAGCAACTCGCCTTGCGGACGAAAGCCCAGTTCCTCCTCTGCCTCGCGCAGCGCAGCCTCCACGGGCGCCTCGCCGACCTCGATCGCGCCTTTCGGGATCTGCCAGGCGCCTACATCCTTGCTGCGCCAATAAGGGCCGCCGGGACGCGCGAGCAGCACGTCGAGCGCATCGCCGGTGTGCCGGAACAGCAGCACGCCGGCGCTGCCCGGCGCCTTTTTCATGCGCCGATCAGATGCAGGGCGACCGACCGCCGGTGCGGGCGCCGACGATGCTCGAACAGATAAACGCCCTGCCAGGTGCCGAGCGCCAGCCGCGCGCCAATAACCGGGATGGAAAGGTTCACCCCGGTCAACACCGTGCGGATATGCGCCGGCATGTCGTCCAAGCCTTCGTCGTCATGATCGTAAGCAGCGGCATCCTCCGGCGCGATCCGATCGAAATAGCGCTGAAGGTCGCTCTTCACCGCCGGCGCGGCATTCTCCTGGATGATCAGCGAGGCCGAGGTGTGGCGGCAGAACAGGGTGAGCAGGCCTTGTTCCATGTCCTGATCCGCCACCCATGCGGCGACCCGATCGGTGATCTCGACCAGCCCGGCGCCCGGCGTCGTGACCTCGATCTGACCGGTCGCCTGCTTCACCTCAGGCGCACTTGGCCTGTTTGCGGCCCGCAGCCACCTGCGCCTTCAGGCTGGCGGAAGCCGTGGCGCCATAATCGTCGCCGAACTGCGCATAGACCTTGCATGCATCCGCGGGCTTTTTCAGCCGGGTGAGCGCCTGGCCGAGCCAGTAGAGGCTCTCAGCGGCCCGCTCACCCTGCGGCCACTTCTTGTAGCTGTCATAAAGCGCCACTGCCGCCAGCGCCGGCTTGCCTTCGTCCAGATAGGCGCGGCCGAGCAGGTTCTGGGCGAACGAGGCGCGGCGATGCTCCGGATGCTTGTCCGCGACGCGCTTCAGCTCGGCCTGCGCCTCGGCATAGCGCTTAGCCTGCCAAAGGCGGAACCCGTAGCTATAGCTGTCCTCGGCCGGGTCGCCGGTCGACGGCCGCTCGATGCCGCTGCCGGGTGTCGTCGATTCATCGACGAAGGGCGTCGGTTCATTGCTGACGGTGGGAGGCGGCGTCGCCGCGGTGCGGGCGGCGGATTCGTCGGTCAGCTTCTTCACCTGCTCCTCGAGCTGGCGCAGCTTGAAGCCATTCTGCTCTGTCTGACCGGTGAGGCTGCGGATCTGCGCCTCCAGCGCGTCGACCCGCGCAGTCAGGTCGGCGATCGGCGACGTGGTGGGCGCGACCGGCGTCGGGGCGGGTGCCGGCGCGACGATTTCCGGCTCGAGCGGCTGGCCGTTCGGAAACACCTTGCGCTGCACCGCGCGCAACTCCCGCTCGATCTTGTTGACGCGCGTGCCAAGGTCGGGCGCGGTCTGAGCGGTCGCAGCGGTCGTCAGCAGCAGAGAGACAATAAGCAATCGGAACATAAGGTGAGAACCCCGATGGAGCGGCTTCAATGGTCGGTTGCGCCTGTCTCTAACCTGAAGTTGCTATCCGCAACAGTTCCCCGGCGAAGGCCGGGGTCCACGTTCTCGCTGGACCCCGGCCTGCGCCGGGGAGCAACAGAGGCGACACTCCGCGACAGTTTGCGACTGGCTTCGTTCATTTCGTCGCTGATATGGAACGGCTCGACGGAGGTGACCCGATGGACGATCCCGCCACTGCCCGACGCGAACGCTCGCCCGGCGCCAAGTTCCTGTTCGCCGGCCTGATTGGCCTGCTGCTCGCAATCCCGCTCTTCTCGGTCTACCTCCTCGTGTACGACCGCCAGTCGCAGTCGGAAACCGCGCGGGCTTCGATCGCCGAAGGCTGGGGCGGGCCGCAGATCATGGCTGGCCCGTTCCTCGTCACTCCCTATCTCGATCAGGCGACCGAGACCGTCACCGAAGCCGGGCGACAGATCACCCGCAGCAGCGATGTCTGGCGCGAATTGGTGCTCGCGCCAGACGTCGCGGAGATCGACACAAGGCTGAAGCCGGAACGCCGCCAGCGCTCCATCTACGAAGCGGTTGTCTATGAGGCCGCCGTCCAGGGCCGCGCGCGGTTTGCCCTTCCGGCTGACCTCGCCCGCTATGGCGTGTCGCTCGACCGGCTGGCGTTCGATCGCGCCGAACTCCGTTTCGGACTGTCGGATGCGCGCGGCCTGTTCGGCGCGCCGCCACGCGTTGCCATAGGCGGCAGGGCTCTCCCGCTCCAGCCCGGCAAAGGGCCGAGCGAAACCGACGGTTCGGGCTTCTACGCGCCGTTTGAAGCCAACGCGCTTCGCGACGCGCCGGTTGTTGCGGAGTTCAACTATGCGATGCGCGGCAATGGCTGGCTGACGCTGTCTCCGCTCGCAGGCGACACGCGCTGGACCGTGGCGTCGCCCTGGCCGCATCCGAGCTTCCAGGGCGGGTTCCTGCCCGCGACGCGCCGCGTCGACGGCCAGGGCTTCAGCGCTACCTACCGGCTCGGCAATCTGGCGCTCGGCAAGTCCCTCGTCGCCGTCCGTGACCCCGCCCAAGCCGCTCCGGCCGAGATTCGGCCACGAGGCATGCCCGCCGCCGATGCCGGTGACTATGAAGCACGCGTGACACTGGTGCAGCCGGTCGATCTCTACTCCCAGGTCAACCGCGCCGTCAAATATGGCTTCCTGTTCATCGGCTTCACCTTCCTTACCTTCCTTATGTTCGACGTGATCGGCGGCGTGCCCGTCGCCGCAGTCGAATATCTGCTGGTCGGCGTCGGGCTGGTGCTGTTCTTCGTGCTCTTGCTCGCCTTTGCCGAGGTGATTGGCTTCACCGCCGCCTATCTGCTCGCCAGCGCCGCGATCATCGGCCAGATCGCCGCCTACTCTGCGGCGGTGCTGAAGAGCTGGCGGCGCGCGGCCTGGGTCGGCGGCCTGCTCGCGGCGCTCTACGGAGTGCTCTACATCCTGCTCAGTCTGGAGGCCTATTCGCTGCTGATCGGATCGGTGATGCTGTTCCTGGCCCTTGGCGCCGTCATGTATGTGACGCGCCGGGTCGACTGGACCGGCAAGAGGGGAGTGGCATGACGCGACGCTACGCATTCCAGACGGTGGACGTGTTTACCGACACGCGCTTCGGCGGCAACCAGCTGGCGGTGTTCACCGACGCTGAAGGCCTCAGCGATGCCGAGATGCAGTCGCTCGCGGCCGAGATGAACCTGAGCGAGACGAGCTTCGTGCTGCCGCCGGCCGATCCCGCGAACGACGCGCGCGTGCGCATCTTCAACCGGACTGCCGAGATGCCCTTTGCCGGCCACCCCAATGTCGGCACTGCCTATGTGCTGGCGCAGCTGCGGCCGGGCAAGGACCGCTTCCAGTTCGAGGAACTGGCCGGGCTGGTCGAAGTGCGGCTGAGCGCGGATGGCGGCGCCGAGATCGAGGCGCCGCAGCCATTGTCGCTGCTCGGCGGAGTGCCGCCCGCCGCGGCCGCGCGCGCGCTCAGCCTGGCCGAAGCCGATGTGCTCACCGCCACCCACGCTCCGGTGCGCGCCAGCGTCGGCGTCGAGTTCGTGCTGGCCGAAGTCAGCGAAGACGCGCTCGCCCGCGCCGCGCCTGACCTGGCCGGCTTCCGGCAGGGCATGGCAGAGGCCGCTTCGGATGCGGACCGCTTTTCCATCTTCTTCTATTGTCGGCCGCCTTCCGGACCGCTCCGCGCGCGCATGTTCGCGCCTCTGTCCGGCACATGGGAGGACCCCGCGACCGGCAGCGCCAATGCGACATTGGCGGCCTTGCTGCTGTCGCTCACCGACGAGCCGGAGCTCGCCTACGAGGCTCTACAGGGCGCGGAGATGGGCCGGCCGAGCCGCCTGGCCGCTCGCGCCTGGCGCGAGGGGGACAATGTGCGCGCCTCGGTCGGCGGGCAATGTGTCCCGGTGCTGGAAGGGGTGGCGACGCTCTAGATATTCGTCGTTGCGAGGAGCGAAGCGACGAAGCAATCCAGCCAGATCCAAGGTCCGCGCTGGATTGCTTTGCTTTCGCTCGCAATGACGAAGACAGGGAGCCCCGGTTGCGGACCGGAAAACGGGCTCCCCGCCTGTCTGGTCAGAAGCGGTAGCTGGCGGTCAGCGCCACGCCATGCATCCCGAACGACTTGTCCGAGCGGCGGAAATCGGTGCCGTTCGCGTTGGTCAGGATGAACGGGTTGGTGGCCGGCGCCGGGCCGCCCGCGCGGACGCGGTAGCCGTCATCGTCTAGGCTCTGATAGGTATAGAGCAGGCCGACCGACATGTTCGGCGTCACCTTGTGCTCGATGCCGGCGCCCAGGCGATAGCCCCAGGCATCGTCATTGCCGTTGGTAGTGAAGCTGTTGACGGTGTTGGTCGTCGCGAAGCGGTTCTTGACCTTGCCCCAGGCCACGCCGCCGGTGCCGTAGACCAAAGTGTTGCCGAATGCATAGCCGGCGCGCAGGCGCAGGCTCGCCGTATCCTTCAGCCGGCGGGTCAGCGTGTAGGAAGCCGGCGTCGAGCTGAACGCGGTGACGCTGTCGCGGACGTTGGTGCGGTTATAGTCGGCGACGACGCCTAGCACGACATTGCCGAACTGCTTGTCGTAGCCGGCATGGATGCCGCCGAACACGCGGTCCTTGTCGCCGCGGCAGCCGCCGGCCGCCGAGTTGCCGAGCGCCGCGCCGCCGCAGAAGCCCGGCGCAAAGGCGTTGGCGCCGGCTGCGGTCGTCACCGTATCGCCGAAGCTGCCGTTCAGATCCTTGTCGAACTGAACGGTCTCGTTCTTGTTGTTGTCGACGAAGTTATAGCCAAGCTGGATGCCGACATAGGGGCCGGTCCAGACATCGTCCTGCGCCATGGCGGGCGTTGCCGCGCTTGCGAAGAGAAGGGCAAAAGCAATGGTCGTCTTCATGTTCTCATTCCCCGAAGGTTCTTGATTTCAGCGCCGCTTGGTGCGGCCGCGGGGGAGCTACGAGCCGATCCGGCGCCTGGATGCACTGCAGCATCGACGGGAGCGGAGCGATCTGCGACGAGCATTTTCGTCGCACGAACTGCCCTTTTTCTCGTCATTGCGAGCGAAGCGAAGCAATCCAGTAGCGCGGAGCCGGTGGATTGCCGCGTCGCTATGCTCCTCGCAATGACGGAGCGGACTCTAGCGCCAGCGCAGGTTGTGGCGGCCCAGGTCGGCGAGGCTCTTGGCCCCCATCAGTTTCATGCCGCGCTCGATCTCGTCCTTGAGCTTGCCCATGGCGCGCTCGACGCCCGGCTGACCGGCGGCGGCAAGCGCGTAGAGATACATGCGCCCGCCCGAACACGCCCTGGCGCCGACCGACAGCGCCTTCAGCACATGGTTGCCACGCCTGACCCCGCCGTCGCAGATCACTTCGATGCGGTCGCCGACCGCATCGACGATCTCGGCGAGTTGGTCGAATGGCGCACGGCTGCCGTCCAGCTGCCGCCCACCGTGGTTCGAGACCATGATCGCCGTTGCGCCGATATCGACCGCGCGGCGGGCGTCCTCGGCCGACATCACGCCCTTGAGGCAGAAGGCGCCGCCCCAATCGGCGCGGATCCGCTCCGCCGCCTTCCAATCCATCGACTGGTCGAGCATGGTCGAGAAATAATCGCCGATCGACGTCGCAACCTTGGTGCCGTGCGCAACGTGGGACTGCAGGTTCGGCAGCGCGAACGGCTCGCGGAAAAGATAGTCCAGCGTCCAGCGCGGGTGCGCGGCAAAACTGATCGCGGAACGCGGAGTCAGCCGCGGCGGCGAGGTAAAGCCGGTGCGCAGGCATCGCTCGCGGTTGCCGCCGACGATCGTGTCCACGGTCAGCGCGATCGCATCGAAGCCGGCCGCCTTGCACCGGTCGATCATCGACCGGTTCAGCCCCTCATCCTTATGGACATAGAGCTGGAACAGCTTGGGCGCGCGCACGGTGGCGCCGACCTCTTCGATGCTGACAGTCGCAAGGCTCGAGATGCCGAACCAGGTGCCGAGTTTCTCGGCCGCAGCCCCCACGGCCCGCTCACCCTGCCAGTGGAACAGCCGCTGCAGTGCCGTGGGCGAGAAGAAGAGCGGCAGCGCAATCTCCTTCCCCATCAGCGTCGTTCTCATGTCCACCTGCTCGACGCCGGCAAGCACGCGCGGCACCAGGTCGCAGTCGTCGAAAGCGGCGGTGTTGCGCGCCTTGGTCACCTCGTCATCGGCGGCTCCGTCGATATAATGGAAGACAGGCCCGGGCAGCCGGCGCTGCGCCAGACGGCGGAAATCCTCGACATTGTGGCAATCGGTGAGGCGCATGGCCGCGACCTAAACGGCAGCGCCCGCGCTTGCCAGCCCTTCCCCCGCTGCTAAGCCCCGCATCGTGCAACCCATCACCGCGATCATCCTGGCCGGCGAGCGCCCCGGCGGCGACCCGCTCGCCCGTGAGGCCGGCTATCCAGCCAAGGCGCTGATCCCGTTACACGGCGAACCGCTGGTGCGCCGCGTCGCCGAGGCGGCGTCTCAAGTGGCGGAGATCGGGTCGATTCGGGTCCTCGCCCAGCAGCCCGACCTGATCGCTCCGGCCCTCGCCGGCACCGGCGCCGCTGTCGGCCGCAGCGAGGCGACCATCGCCCAGACGATCCGCTCCTTGCTGGCAGACGGCGCCACCCGCCTGCTCGTCACCACCGCCGACAATGCGCTCGTCACCGATGACATGCTGTCGCACTTCCTCGCCCATGCGACCGAGGTCGACGTCGCCGTCGGTCTCGTCGAGCGCAACACCCTGCTCGCCCGCTTCCCCGAAAGCCGCCGCACCTGGCTCAGGTTTCGTGGAGGCGCCTATTCGGGCGCGAACCTGTTTTGGGTGAAGGACGCAGCCGTGCTGCCGCTGCTCGATCTCTGGGCCGAGGTGGAGCAGCAGCGCAAACGGGCAAGCGCGATCATCGGCATGCTCGGCCCTGCCCTTTCGATCGGTGTCGGTCTCCGCCTGCTCTCGCTTGACCAGGCGATGGCACGCGCCGGCAAACGCTTCGGCCTCGACATTCGCGGCGTGCCCCTGCCCTTTGCCGAGGCCTGTATCGACATCGACAAGATGGACGATTTGCACCTCGCCACGGCAATTCTGGCCGAGAGTTCGCCAGTTTGCTAGGCGCGCCGCCCATGACCATCCGCCACGCAATCATCCTCAGCGCCGGCCAGGGCTCCCGGCTGCTGCCCCTCACCGAAGACCGGCCCAAATGCCTGATCGACTTTAAGGGGCGCACCTTGCTCGGCTGGCAGATCGAGGCGCTCCGGCAGAACGGCGTCACCGACATCGCCGTCGTCACCGGCTTCAAGAGCGAAATGGTCGAGGCCGAGCTCGATCGGACGACTGACGTGCGAGCGCGCGTGGTGTTCAATCCCTTCTATCAGGTCGCCGACAATCTCGGCTCCCTCTGGATCGCGCGCCAGGAGATGCGTGACGACTTCATCATTCTGAATGGCGACACTCTGGTCTCGCCCGAGATCGTCGCCCGGCTGATCGCCGCCGATGGCTTCCCGATCACCGTCACGGTGGACGTGAAGGACGCCTATGACGCCGACGACATGAAGGTCGAGCGCCACGGCGACCGCCTGGTGCATATCGGCAAGACGCTGACGCCGGAGCAGTCCAACGCCGAATCGATTGGGATGCTCGCCTTTCGCCGCGACGGCGGTCCCCGCTTCCGCCGCGAGGTGGAGGACATGATGCGCACGCCCGCCGGCACCTCCAATTGGTATCTCCGCGCCATCGACCGCATCGCCCCGGAAGGCGTGGTCGGCACCGTCTCTATCCACGGCCTGGGCTGGGGCGAAGTCGATTATCCGAGCGACCTCGTCCCCGCCGAACAGCTGGCCGACAAATGGGTGCGCGAGGGGTTCTGACCCCGTCATTGCGAGCGAAGCGAAGCAATCCAGAGCCCCGCGCCGCCGTTGGATCGCTTCGTCGCTGCGCTGCTCGCAATAACAAGCTATACTTAGTGCCACAGGCCCTTGAGTTCAGCCACAAGCGCTTGGACCTGCTCCGCCTCCAGCGTCACCGCCGAGCCCAGGTCCGGCACCTTTGGCCAGCCTTTGTCCGGCACGGTCACGCCGGCCAGCGTCCGCTCGCCGTTATAGCGGGGGATGATGTGGAAGTGCACATGGGGGTCCACCATCATCAGCATCAGATAGTTGATGCGCGTGTACGAGACCGCCGCTGTCAGCGCTGTCTCGATATCTGCAATCGCCTGGGCCAGTTCGGCGAAGGCTCCCGGCTCCAGGTCGGCGAAGGCAGTCGCGTCCGACTTGGCGGCCAGCACCAGCGAGCCGGCGGTCGGCTGCTGCGGCCGGAGCAGCACCACCCAATGCGTATAATCCCTTACCAGAGTATCGGGATGGCCGAACTTCCGGATCGTGTCGTTCATTGGACCCTCCTTATCTGAGCCAGCTCTCCACCGGGCGTCCCAGCCTCTGCGCGGCCTCCGCCTGAACGAGGCGGACGCCGTGGAAGATGCACGACAGCACGGTCCAGACCGCCACCGCCGTCAAGCCGATGTCCGGCCGCCCGGCCAAGGTGGCGAAGAAGAGGATCACCATGTTCGGATTGCGCCGCGCGGTGATCAGGCGAAAGTCGCTGTCGATCTTTTCCCAGACATGGATGTGCATGCCGAAGCGGCGCATGAAAATGCCTTCGATGATCCGCTGCACCACATAGCCGCTCAGGATCGCCGCCATCACCCAGGCGAACTCGGCTTGCGTGTAGGCGAGGCCCCACGCGCTTAAGCCCACGCCCCAAGCCCACCACCAGAAGGGCGGGTGGACGAGATCGAGGCCGTGATCGAGCACATTGCCGATTGCTGACGAAGTGATGGTGCAGCGGGCAAGCTTCCCGTCGACCGTATCGAGAACCATGAAGCCGAGCCCCGCGGCCATGCCCCACCAATAATGGCCTTCCCAGAAGAGGAAGGTGGCGAGCACGCACAGCACTGCACCGATCGCCGTCACCATGTTCGGCGTCATGCCGATCCGCGCCGCGATGCGCGTCAGCACCAGCGCCCATTCCGGCCAAAGATATTTGGTGAGGATATCAGTCACGCCCTTGTAGGCGCCGAAATAGCTGTCCCGTTCGATGCCGCGTACATTCTCCGGCACCAGCCGGGTCAGGAACGGCCGCTCGCGCTTGCGCAGCTCGTTATTGTAGAGTGTGAAGTCGGGGCCATAGTCAATCACCCGGAGGGCAGAGCCAGCCGGCAGCTCGCCCGCCTCCATCAGCCGGACCGCAGCTTCGCGCTCGCCGGCGGGCACATGCGCCATCACGATCCTGCCATCCGCCACCAGCGCGGCGCCATTCTCGCCCGCCATGAAGCGCAGCAGCGTCGGATCGAACGCCCAGTCGGTGCTGACCAGCAACACCGTCGCGGCGCTTGCGTTCTCGAAGCTCAGCCTCTGCTTGCCTGCCAGGCGCCGGATGCGCTCGCGATTGGTCATCCCCCAAAGCTTCGTCGGATTGTCGCCCACGGGGACGATGGTCGGCCTGTTTTCCATAGTGGCGGCTGACTAGCTGGGCGGGCACCTGGCCGCAATGTAGCGTCCTTGGCGAAGCGCCGCGCTTCCGATAGGCGAAGGCCATGTCTGTCGAAGGGCCGCGCGCGGCTAGCCTGAAGTCCGCCTTCCTCAACTTCGGCTGGATCCTGAGCGGGCGCGGCGTCGCAGCGGTGCTGAGCCTCGTCTATCTCGGCATCATCACGCGCACGCTCGGGCCTGAGGGCTTCGGTCAGTTCGCTCTGGTCAGCAGCACGGCGCAGACGATCACCGCGATCGTCGGCTTCCAAACCTGGCAGATCATCGTCACCTACGGCATGAAGCATCTGCGCGACCGGGACAGGCCTGCGCTCGCCAGGCTGCTGAAGGGCGTGCTCACGCTCGATGCGACCGCGGCGATCGTCGGTGCGCTATTCGCGGTCGCGGCCGTGTTCCTGCTCGGCCCCCGCCTCGGCTGGCCCCTCGAACTGCGTCCCTATGCGCTCGGCTTCTGCCTGATTTCGCTGATCGCGGTTCGATCCACTCCCGTCGGCATTCTCAGACTCCACGACCGCTTTGCCGTAGCATCTGTCGCCGACGCCACCACCTCGATCGTCCGGTTGATCGGCGTGCTGATCGCGCTTTTCTTCTCGCCGAACGTGCAAGGCTTTCTGATGGCGTGGATCGCGGCCGAGTTCGTGGCCTCTGCGACCGTATGGTCCTTCGCCCAGTCGAGCATCCGCGGGCTGCCATGGCGGGAGGGCAAGCTCTCACTGAAACGTCTGCGCCGCGAGAATGAGGGCGTGATCCGTTTCGCCGGCGCGACCAACGCAAGCCAGACCTTCAACTTGGTCGGTAAGCAGCTGCCGGTGCTGCTCGTCGGCTTCTTCAGCACGGCGGCACAAGCGGGCGGCTTCCGCCTCGCGCATCAGCTCGGCCGCGCCGGCATGCAGTTGTCGCAGCTCATCTCGCGAGCGCTGCTGCCGGAACTGGTCCGCTCGCGCACGATGAGCGACGGCCCGCAGCATCTTCGCTCGCTGCTGAAGCGCACGGTGCGCGGATCGCTGATTGGCGGCGCGCTGATGCTCGCGATCCTGTTCTTCGCAGGCAAGGTGCTGCTTGGCCTGGTCGCCGGCCCTGCCTTCCTGCCCATGTATCCTCTGCTGCTGCTGCTCGGCACGGCGGCCGTGATCGACCTGGTCGGCGTCAGCTTCGAACCGGCGTTGATCGCAACGGGCAAGGCGGGCCTTGCCTTCCGCATTCAGTTGTTCGTGACGCTGGTGCTGATCGCCGCCATGGTGCTGCTGCTGCCGAGCCAGGGTGCGACCGGCGCTGGCTTTGCGCTGCTGATCAGCTCCAGCCTGGGTTTCCTGCTGAAAGGGGTCGCTTCCCTGCGCGCCGTGTGGCGCAACGATCCTGTCGTGGCGGAGCCGGATGAGGCTTCCGACGAGGCATTGAGCTAGGCCGCGTGAGCGTCTATCTCCGCCCCGAAACGAAGGACGAAGCATGGCCGAATTCGCGCTGCCCAAGAACAGTGTCATCCGCAAGAACGGCAAGACTTTTCCCGCCACGCCCGGCGCCACCCGCGTCAAGAAGTTCAAGATCTACCGCTACGATCCCGATGCGGGCGAGAACCCGCGGTACGACGTGTTCGAGGTCGATCTCGACAGCTGCGGCCCGATGATCCTGGACGCGCTGATCAAGATCAAGTCGGAGCAGGACCCGTCGCTCACCTTCCGCCGCTCCTGCCGCGAAGGGATTTGCGGCAGCTGCTCGATGAACATCGACGGCCGCAACACGCTCGCCTGCACCAAGGCGATCGCCGATGTGAAGGGCGATGTGCAGATTACGCCCCTCCCGCACATGGACGTGATCAAGGATCTCGTCCCTGATTTCAGCCGCTTCTACGCGCAATATGCGACCATCCAGCCGTGGCTGAAGACGGTGACGCCACCGCCCTCCGGCAAGGAAAGGCTGCAGACGCCGGCCGATCGCGCCAAGCTCGACGGCCTTTACGAATGCATCCTCTGCGCCTGCTGCTCGACCAGCTGCCCGAGCTATTGGTGGAACTCGGATAAGTTCCTCGGCCCCGCCATCCTGCTCCAGGCCTATCGCTGGCTGGCCGACAGCCGCGACGAGGAAACCGGCGAGCGGCTGGAAGAGCTGGAAGACCCGTTCCGCCTCTACCGCTGCCACACGATCATGAACTGCGCGAATGTGTGTCCGAAGGGCCTGAACCCGGCGAAGGCCATCGCCGAGATCAAGAAGATGGAAGTCGAGCGGGCGATTTGATGCTTCTGCTCCCCGGCGCAGGCCGGGGCCCCGCGGCGGTTCAAGAATGGGCCCCGGCCTTCGCCGGGGAACTGGTGATGACGAAGCCCGGCTACGTCTACATCATGACGAATAAACGGAACGGCACGCTGTATATCGGCGTAACCAGCGACCTCGTTCAGCGCGTCTGGCAGCATCGCGAAGGGCTGATCGAAGGTTTCACAAACAAGTATGGTCTCAAGTGCCTCGTCTGGTTTGAGGGCCATGCCGACATTCAGGATGCCCGCGCGCGCGAACTGCAGATGAAGGAGTGGCGCCGCGCCTGGAAGATCAAGCGGATCGAGGAGATGAACCCGACCTGGGATGATCTGTACGAGAGCCTCATCTAGCTGCTCCCCGGCGCAGGCCGGGGCCCATGCTCGGGCGCGACTGGACCCCGGCCTTCGCCGGGGAGCTAGACGGCATTTTCCCACCCGCTACAGCACCAGAATGACCGACCTCTCTCCCGGCTTCCTTCACGAGCCCGATCCGGCGAATCCCGGCTGGATGCGCTGGGGGTTCAAGGATCCGACGCGGTTCAACGCGCTGCTCGGCGACATGATCGTGCGTACGGAGCCGGACGGGCGGGTGCGGATGCGGGCCTTTCCCCAGCGCCAGCATTCCAACCTTGGCGACAACGTGCACGGCGGCGCGCTGCTCGGCTGGATCGACGTGGCGCTGTTCGCGACCTGCCGCAGCCACGGCATCATCGAGGCGGGCACGGCGGTGACGCTCGATCTCTCGACACAGTTCATCGGCGCGGGCCGGCTCGACGCGCCGCTCGATTGTGTCAGCGAAGTGCTGCGGACCACGCGGCGGCTGGTCTTCATCCGCGGCCTGGTCGAGCAGGGCGACGCGATCATCGCCTCCTACTCCGGCACGGTGCGCAAGCCTTCCGGCTAGCCCGGTTCGTCATTGCGAGGAGCGTAGCGACGAAGCAATCCATTGGCGTCGAGGCTCGACCGGATTGCTTCGCTCTGCTCGCAATGACGAACCCTAAAGCCCCGTATAGCCCCGCTCGGCCAGCCAGGTCTGGAGCTGACGGTAGAGCACCGGCTCACCGAGCCGCAGCCGCCGCCGCGCCTGGTCGATCGGCTCGTGCATCAGCTGCTCATAATCCTCGCCGGACAGCCACCGCGCCTGCTTGCCGCGGCGATAGCCTTCGATCACTGCCTTGGCGAACAGCCAGCTGCCGGTGACTTTCTTCGCCTTCAAGGAAGCGCCGAGCGCGATCGCTGCCCAACCCCAGCCCTTGGTCTGCGCAAAGGAGAAGGCGACCAGGCAGGCTTCGCCGGCCGGCTCGTCGGCCTGGTAGCCGGTCAGCACATGCCAGACGTCGTGAATATCGCGCTCCCTCCGGCCGTACCAGCTATAGGGATGCTCGGTCTCGTGCGGGATGTTGTCGGAGTTGGCGACTTCGGCCAGGCCCATCGCCGAATAGCCGGTGCGGTTGAGAAAGTCGCGATAGGCGGCGCCGACCGTGCCGGGCTTGAAGCTCGCGATATAGGACGGGTCGCTGAACAGCTGCGCGAGTTCGGTTCGCCGATAGGCGATGCGGCCGCCGCCCGGCGCTTCCAGCAGCTTGTGATAGTTGCGCGCGCCCACATCGGCGTTGAGTGCGCGCATGATGCGGAACACCTGGACGGTGTCGTTGCCATTGGCGAGCAGCTTGCGCAGCGCGACGAGCGCTGCCTTCCAGTCGCGGCGGGTGCCGAGGAACGGAACCGGCAGCTCCGCGGGCTTGGGCTGGGCGAACTCTGCTGACATGTGTGTCAGTATATCGATTCGCGCACTTGGTTGCAACCCGGCTCCTCACCTGATCGTTTCGGCTTCATAAGGGTCGCGCAACAGGGGAGATGATCATGCGCATCATTTGTGGCGCAGCGTTGCTGATGGCGGCGTGTCCGGCAGCCGCCCAGTCGGTCGACAAGGTCGCCGAGGAAGCGGTGATGACACCGGCTGAGGATGTGAACGTGAAGAAGCGGGAGATCCCGCCGGTGCTGCTTTCCGCCGCCGAAGATCCCTATTCGCGTGAAGGCACGCGCACCTGCACGCAGCTGAATGTCGCCATCGCCGAGCTCGACACGGCGCTCGGCCCGGACTTCGATTCGGGCGAGGGGCGCAAGACCGGCCTCGACGCCACCAAAGTCGCGAAGAGCGTGGTCGGCAGCTTCATTCCGTTCCGGGGCGTCATCCGCGAAGTCACCGGCGCCGCCGGCGCCCAGCGCCGCTACAATGCAGCGGTCGATGCTGGCCTCGCCCGGCGCGGTTACCTCCGCGGCATCGCCCAGGCCCGGCGCTGCAAGCCGGCGGCGATGAAGGTCGCGGCCAGCAGCTAGTCTTGTTCCCCGGCGAAGGCCGGGGACCAGTAGCACGCGACTCTGGGCCCCGGCCTCCGCCGGGGAGCAGTTAACCCAGCCGCCGCCCCGCCCAGACGACGCGGCCGATCAGATTGACCTCCCCGCGGTCGAGCGACGGCCAGCTTGGATAAACCGGATTGTCGCTGCGGATCGTGACCTTGCGTCCCGGCTCCAGCAGCAATCTCTTGACGTTCAACGCGCCGTCCAGCCGCAGCACATAGATGCCGTCGCGGAAGCGCCGGTCGCCGCGATCGACCAGGATGTCGTCGCCATCGTGCAGCGTCGGCGCCATCGAATCGCCTGTAACCTGGATGACCGACAGCTGGCGCGGGTCGAGGGTCAGCCCGCGCAGCCAGCTCGGGTCGAACCGCATCCGCGCCTTGGGCCGCTCCGAATCGGCGAAGGCGCCCGGGCCGGCCGAGGCCTGCACGTCCAGCACCGGAACGCTGATCAGATCATCCGGCGCCGCATTCCGTCCGCCGAGCAGCGCCTCGCTGACCCCGAAATAGCGGGCGAGCTTGCGGCGGTCCTCCTCATCCAGCTTCTTCGGAACGCCGCGCTTGATGAACTGCTGAATATAGGCCGGATTGCGGCCGAGCATCCGCGACAGAGAGGCATAATCCTCCCGCCGCTCCTGGATTAGCGCCTCGAGCGCGGCACGGGCCTCTCCGTCCATGCCTGCTCTCTAGCATAGGAATTTGCATAGACAAATAGGAAATGGCCTATGAGATAGGAAAATTCCTATTCGGTGAGTCGCGGGAGGGCAGGCATGATCTTGAGGCAAGTGGAACGATATCTTCGCAGGAGCGGCATGTCGGCGACGACCTTCGGCCGCACGGTTGCGCGCGATCCGCGGCTGGTCCATGACCTGAGGCGCGGCCGCGAGGTCGGCGCGCGTCTGAGCGCACGGATCTCCGCCTTTATCGGCGAACAGTCATGAGGCGCGCCGATCCCCATAGGGCGCTGATTCGGGCGCTAATCGCCCGCTATCCCGGCCTGCTGATTCTCACCTCCGCGACCGAGCCTTGGGCGAGCGTCACCTTTACCGGCACCCGCCACCGCCTGTTCTGCGCGCCGGGCGTGGACCTGACCGGAGCAGAGGAAGTGGAGCTGCCGCTGCCGCGCCATGTCGTGGTGGACCTGTGCTGGCGCGCGGAGGCGAAGGGCATCGTTGTCGAAGCGCTGACGATCGAGGATGATTAACCCTCCTTGGCGTCATCCCGAACTTGTTTCGGGATAAGGGTTTCGCGTGACTGATGCTGGGTGGCGACCGTGCCGTCGCTGCGTCGACCATCACGCAAGCGTCAGCCCTATCCCGAAACAAGTTCGGGATGACGATGGATGACGATGCTCGGTCGGCCAAGGAACGCCCCCTCCCCCTCACGCATTCCAACTTCGTGACCGATCTCAGCGACTCTCATCTGAATTTCGTCGATGATGAAATGCCCGGCATCACCCGCCGCCGCTTCGGCCGCGCCTGGGGTTATTTCTCGCCCCAAGGCGCGCGGATTACCGATCGCGACGAAATCGACCGGCTCAACAAAATCGGACTGCCGCCCGCCTACACCAACGCCTGGTTCTGTCCGGACCCGAACGGCCATATCCAGGCGATCGGCTGGGACGAGCGCGGGCGGAAGCAATATCGCTATCACGCCGACTTCCGTGCAGCCCAGGAAGCGGCGAAATATGATCGCTGCTCCGCCTTCGGCCAGATGCTGCCCGCGCTCCGCGCCCGCGTCGAGGCGGACCTTGCGAAGAACGGCCTGGGCAAGGACAAGGCCTGTGCCGCGGTCGTGCGTCTGCTCGACCTCTCCAAGGTCCGCATCGGCAACGAGGCTTATGCACAGGAGAATAAGAGCTTCGGCGCGACCACGCTGCGCAAGCGCCACGCCGCGGTTAGGGCGGGCACGCTCAAGCTCGAGTTCCGCGCCAAGTCCGGCAAGATGCGGAAGGTGACGATCAGCGACCGATCGCTGCTGCGCTTCGTCAAGAAGATGCAGGACCTGGGCGGCCAGCACCTGTTTCGCTGGTGCGACCAGGACGGCCAGACCCACCCGGTCACCTCCACCGACGTCAACCAATATATCAAGGACGCGATGCAGGCGGACTTCACGGCTAAGCATTTCCGCACCTGGGGCGCGAGCGTCATCGCCTATCGCGTCCTGTTCGACACGCACGGCAAGGTCACGCTCAAGCAGATGCTTGAGGTGGTCGCCGACGAGCTCGGCAACACGCCGTCGATCGCGCGGAAATCCTACGTTCATCCGGCGCTGATAGATCTCGCCAAGAGCGGGGCGACTTGGGACGTGAACATGCGCCTGCCGCGCACCACCCGCTATCTAGACCGTTACGAACGCGGTCTGATTGCATTTCTCGACCAGTTGGCAGAGGCACGCGAGGAGCTTCGCGCCGCCGCCTGATCGATGGAGTAAGAGCTATCAACGAAACCGACACGGCCGCAGCCCCGCGCTCGGCACGCCAGCAGCTCATCGACACCTGGGACGGCGTCGCGCTCTGGTTCCAGCAGCATTGGCTGGAGATCCTGATCGGATTCGCCGCGGGCACCGCCATCGTCATCCTGTTGCACGCGCTGCGCAATCTCGGCCGGCGTCTCTGCCGCCAGGATCAGAGCGGTACCGGCTGGGCCACGATCATGGGCCGCGCCATCGACAAGACCGGCAACCTCTTCATCATCGTCGCGGCCGCCAAGCTGGTCGACGGCTTCTCCCAGCCGCCCGAGCTGGTCGAGAACACGATCGACTTCGTCTTCACCGTGGTCGCCGTTTTCCAAGTCGCCATTTGGGCGCGCGAGATCATTCTCGGCATTGTCGAGCATCGCACCCGAATGGGCGAGCACGAGGCGCTGAGCAGCGCGATGAACATCATCCGCCTGCTGGTCACGGTCGCGCTGTTCATCCTCGCGGGCGTCGTCATCCTCGACAATCTGGGCGTGAACGTCACTGGCTTGGTCGCCGGTCTCGGCATCGGCGGCATCGCCATCGGCCTCGCCGCACAAGGCATTTTCGCCGACCTGTTCGCGGCGCTGTCGATCCTGTTCGACCGGCCGTTCCGCCGCGGCGACTCGGTCGCCTATGACCAGACCAACGCCACGGTCGAGGCGATCGGGCTCAAGTCGACGCGCCTCCGTTCGGTCACCGGCGAGCAGCGGATCATCTCCAACAAGAACCTGCTCGACAAGGAAATCCGCAACAATACGCGGCTGGAACATCGCCGCGCCAAGTTCGTGCTGGGCTTGGTTTACCAGCTGCCGCCGGAGAAAGCGGCGGCGCTGCCGGGCATTCTCAGGGAGGTCGTCGAAACGGCCGGCCACAGCTTCGTGCGCGCAGGTTTCATCAACTTCGCCGCCAGTTCGATCGATTTCGATCTGGAGTTCGACGTGCACGCGGAGGATTACGAGACCTTCTTCGAAGGCCGGCACACGGTCGGCATGGCGATCCTGAAGCGCTTCGCCGAGGAAGGGATCAGCTTCGCCTACCCGACCCAGACCAGCTACACGGCAGCGCCCGACGGACGGCTGATCATGCCCTATCCGCAGGTGCAGCGCGTGTCGGAGATCCACGCCGAGGGTGACGCGCCCCCGGCATCGCCCCGCGCCTGAAAAAGGGGTGGATCAGGCAGCGGGGCCCACCTCCGCATGGGGTCGGGGAGAGGGAGGTGGATGCCCGAGGGGAGCCGGGCATGATGTTCGGTCAACTCAGAACTGCTTTCGTCATTGCGAGCGAAGCGAAGCAATCCAGTCGGGTGCGCGTGGATTGCTTCGTCGCCTTGCTCCTCGCAATGACGACGTGTTTACGTCACGCCGCGAGCTTTTGCGGCTCCGCGGTCTCCAGCATGCGCGACCAGCCCTGGATGGTAACGGTGTCGAGATATTCGCGCTCCATCTCGGGGGTGAGCACTTCGATCATCTGGCAGCCGTCGATCCACACTTCGATCACGCCGAACAGGCCGGCGCGACTGAAATATTGGGCGTGCCAGCCCTCGCGCTCGGCGATGGCGTAGATCTCCTCGATGGTCTTGTCGGTCGACATCGCGAAGTGCGTCGCGCTCGCGCGGCGGTCCCCCTTGGGCAGCCCAAGCGCGCCCTGCTCGCCATAAGCCAGGTCGGTGCCGCGCGGATAGACTTCGATCATCGTGCCATTGTCGGCGCCGTGAAACGCCATCCATGACCCTTCCGCGACCGGCGGAAAGGGCATCGCCACCCCGCCCCAGATCTCGGCGAGCACTTCGGCGGTGCGCTTCGGATCATCGCCTTCGATCGACAGGTGAAACAGCATTCTTGGTCTCCGTGGTGTCTGACAACGCTGTCTAGACGTAAGACGGAGCGGCGCTGTGACATCCGCCACTCGCGCTGTATTTTCCCGTTCGACGGAGGTGCAGGTGGGTGCGTTGGAGGTGCGCCCTGTCTGCGAAAGCCGCATTCGGAACGATTAAGGCGCATGCCCCCCGGCGTAGGCCGGGGTCCACATGTCCGCCGCTGGGCCCCGGCCTGCGCCGGGGAACGGCTCAGTTCGCGACCGGCTCCACCTTGTCCACCCATTGCGGGTAGAAGGCGGGGGCACGGCTCGACCAGCCCGGCGCGGTCGCAGCGGCTTCGCTGATCGACTGAAGCAACTTGCGGCGCTTGTCCGGATGGAGATGCGGCAGGGCGGCGGCAGCGCAGAAGGCGCTCGGCAGCCACGGGCGCACGCCTGGCCCGATCAGGCGCTCGTACAAGAAGCGATAGGCCGAGAAAGTCTCGATCCGGCCCTGCCCCAGGTCGAATGCCGACAGCGTCACCAGCGGCATCATGAAGGGCTCGACCGCGTCCAGGCCGCTATCGTCCGGCACCAGCGCGCGGACTTCCTCCAGCCGCTCATACATCTTGGCCTGGGCCTTGATGCTCGCCGCCTCGACCACGTCGCGCGACCAGAGCTTCACGGCATCATGGCGTTCGAGGCCGATATCGAGGGCGCGGCGGATGTAGCGCTGCGTTCCCGCAGGGAAGCTCGCAAACTCCTTCATCTCGACCAGGGACATCGCGCCCGCAGCGGGGCCGACCTTGCTCGCCATGCTCTCTACTCCGACCTTTTGCCCGTACCGTTATGCAGCCCCGGTGCTTTACGCGCCGTTAACTGCATCACAGCCCCGATCAGAATCGAACCAGAAAGCCTGTTGCAACGCAACACAGGTTGCGACGAACGCCTTCGCCGCGCAATGAAATCAGTGGATAAGCAGCTTACTGTTGCAGATTTGCCCGCTCCGCCGCTTCGTCATAACCGGACGACGGCGCGGGTTCCTGGCTGCCCGGAGCAGCCGCGGCCGGCGGGTCGGAGGCATCCATCGACTCGTCTGAGCCGGCATCCACCTTGGCGTCTGCATCGAAAGGATCGCGCTGCAGCCGCCGCTCGATCGACTTGTCCTGATGCGCGTCCTGCCGGGGATCGCGCGTGCCTGCGTCTTGAGTTCCAGTCTCTGGCATGGGATCACTCCGTTTGATGTCTGCCAACACATCCGTAACGAACCAGCCGGACGGGGGTTTCCTGCTGCCCTTCGATGAACCCGCCCTCCGGTTCGACCGGGGGCGCGACGCCAAGTCGCGCTCCAGCGTCTGGAGCGTTAGACTGGGCGTAATGGCAGAAGATACCAGCGACCGCCGGCGCAACACCCGCGTCGGCCTCGAGGTCGCGATCTATTCAATTCTCGGCTTCTGGCTGTTCTATGTGCTGATCGCGACCACCCAGTCGCTGATCACGGGATGGCCGGACCAGGTCGAAATGGCGCAGCGTCGCCTCGTGGTTACCGCCGCGGGGATCGGCATCACGTTCCTGCTCTATTTCATCTTGCGCCGTGCCGACGACCGGCCGTTCGGCACTCGCATCGCGGTAGCCTTCGTGGCCGCGATACCGGCGGCGATCGCGATCGCGCTGACCAATTACTATATGTTCAACCTGTATCGGCCGGAGGACATCCACACCGATCAGGCGATGATCCGCGAGATGTCGACCCACACCAAGATGTGGAAGAATGTCGCCGACGTCGCGGTGTCGCGCTATTTCTTCCTCTCCGCCTGGTCGGCGCTTTACCTCGCCATCTCCTATGCAGCCGAGACGCGCGAGGCGGAGCGGCGCGTCGCCGGCTTCGCCCAGGCCGCGAAGGAAGCGGAAATCCGCGCTCTGCGCTACCAGGTCAATCCGCACTTCCTGTTCAACACGCTGAACTCGCTCTCGTCGCTGGTGATGACCGGCCGCAACAACGAGGCCGAGTCGATGATCATGAACCTGTCGACCTTCTACCGGACCAGCCTGTCCGGAGACCCGATGGACGATGTGCCGCTTGCCGAGGAAGTGCGGCTGCAGCGCCTTTACCTCGATATCGAGGCGGTGCGCTTCCCGGAGCGGCTGAAGACCGAGATCGACGTGCCGGAGGAGCTGATGACGCTCTGCGTGCCGGGCCTCATCCTCCAGCCGCTGGTCGAGAACGCGATCAAATATGGCGTGTCTGGCGTGAACCGGCCGGTCACCATCTCGATCACCGCGCGAAGCGAACGCGGCAAGCTGGTGCTGACCGTCGCAGATGACGGCAAGGGCCCCGCCAGCGCCGACGATCACGGCACCGGTGTCGGCCTCGCCAATGTCCGCGACCGGCTCCAGGCCCGCTTCGGCAGCCGCGCGGGCGTGGTGACACATGCGCCAAAGGAAGGCGGCTATCAGGTCACCGTGGCCATGCCCGAGGTCAGGAACGGCTGCTGACCTTCGGCACTTGACCGATTCGCGACTTCGCTCGAAACCCGCGGTTGATGAGTGAAAACAAGCCTGTCCGTACCCTGATCGTCGATGATGAGCCGCTCGCGATCGAGCGCCTGCAGGTGCTGTGCGCCCGCGAGCCGCTGATTGACCTGGTCGGCACCGCCTCCGATGGCCTCGCCGCCTTGCGCATGACCGAGGCGCTGGAGCCCGAGGCGCTGCTGCTCGACATCTCAATGCCGGAACTGGACGGCATGGGCGTCGCGCGGGCGCTCGGCTCAGCCAAGCACCGGCCGGCGGTGATCTTCGTGACCGCCTTCGACAGCTTCGCGGTCGAGGCGTTCAACGTCGCCGCGGTCGACTACCTTCTGAAGCCCGTCTCTCCGGACCGGCTGAAGCGCGGCATCGAGCGGGTGCTCGAACGGCGCGGCACCGCCGAAGCGGGCACGCCCACCGCCAATTACGTCCAGGAGTTCTGGGTACCGCACCGCTCCGAGCTGATCCGCATCGCCGCCGACGATATCGAGCGGATCGACGCGGAACGCGACTATATGCGGCTCCATGTGGGCGGTCGCAGCTATCTGCTCCACCAGACGATCAGCGCGCTCGAGGAGCGGCTCGACCCGAACAAGTTCATTCGCCTCCACCGCTCGACCATCGTGCGCCGCGACCGGATACGTGGCCTGAAGCATGACGGCGGCGGCGTCTGGTCCGCCGACTTGGGCGAGGGCGGCGAAGTCCGCATCGGCCGCACCTATCTCGATCACGCCAAGGCCATGGCCGGGCGATAAACGCCAGAAAGCCCCGACCTGGTGGACAGGCCGGGGCTCCCTGGAAGGGGTCCGGAGATGAGGGGAAGCAACCGGACCCGAGTGACCTCTTTTGAAACTTAGTTGGCGGCGACGCGGATCGTGCCTTCGGCGTTGGCGAAGACTTCGACCATGCCGCGGCTGGCGTTGGCGATGGCGCGGTCCTGGCAGGCACCGACCGACTTCTTGTTGAAGTAGGAGAACTCGTCCACCGCGCCGCACACCGTCTCGGCGGCATAGGCGACGCGCCGCTTCAGCCGATCCTTGCCGGTGTCGGTCTTGAGGTCGAGATCGGCATAGGACACCGCGATCGAGCGCGGCGCGCCCAACTCGGCATGGGCCGGCGTCAGGGCGAAAGTGGCGAAACCGGCGGCGGCCGAAGCCAACAGGGCCTTGGAAACGAAACGAGTAAACATGGCGTGATCCTTCCTTCGAATGCTCTTGTCGGGCGGCTCCGAAGGGGGCGGAGCCTGGTTTGGCGGCGGTCCGGAAGGGGCCGGGGAGCATTTCCGTCCCGCCGCGCACTCTCTGGTTAGATCGGGTCTTGCGGCGATGCATTTCAGCTTCGACGGGCCTGGGCCGCGCATCTGCAAACCGCGAGAAAGGCCGATGAACGGCGTTCGCCCATCGACCAACGACAAGTGTAATCGTTGTTTCACATGCTCGCTCGTCCCGAGCGAAGTCGAGGGGCGTGAGTCGTAGAGTCGAGCAGAGGCCCCTCGACTACGCTCGGGACGAGCGGCCCTTTCGCAACCAGTAGATGAGCGCGCTGAGCGCCGTTGCAGCGGCCAGACCGACGACCTCAATCCACTGGGCAAGAGCGATCAGCGCGACCATGCTGGCAACGCCGATGCCGGCCGCGAGCGCCAGCCCCGGCACGACATAAGGACTGCCGGTCAGCCGCACGTCCATCCGGCGGAGCTTCAGCGCGGCCAGGCACGCGCCGAGATAGATGGGCACGGTAAACAGGCCGGACAGCAGCACCAGGGATCCGAACGATCCGACGAGCGCCAGGATCAGCGCCAGCACGACATGCACCAGGATCGCCCTCGCTGGCACCTGCGCGCCGTTCACGCGGCCGAGAAACTCCGGCAGCAGCCGGTCGCGCGAAAAGGCGAAGAGCAGGCGCGGCGCGCCGATCACATCGCTGAACAGCCAGCCGCCTCGCGACAGCGCCGCTCCGATCGCGATCACCGGCACCAGGGCGGGCGAAGCGACGCCGATCGCTTGCGCCAGCGGCTCGGCTGAGCCCGACAGCGCCGAGCCGAGCAGTCCCTGCGCGACGATCTGGATCGCGACGTAAAGCACCAGCACAATGCTCATCGCTAGCACCAGCGCGCGCGGCACGGTCCGTTCCGGCCGCGCCACTTCACCGCTCGCGCCGAGCACCGTTTCGATGCCCGAAAAGGCGAAGATCGACAGAATCATCGCCCGGCCGAGTGAGCCCGGGTCCAGCTCCGTCGTCGGCCGCAGATTGTCGAAGTCGATGAAGAACAGGCCCACGCCGATGAACAGCAGCAGCGGCGCCAGCTTGATCACCGATGAGATGGCGGCAAAGCGCGCGCCCAGCTTTGCGCCGCGCAGGTTCACACCGGCAATCAGCGCCATCACGCCCACCAACAGCAGCACACGTTGTACGCCGGGCGGGCCGACCGGGTAGAGCGCCACGATCGCATCGGCGAAGGCGGCCGCGACTCCGGCTGCCGCCAGCACGCAACTGACCCACAGCACCATGCCCGTAACGAAGCCCCAGCCGCGCCCGAATGCCGCTTCCACATAGGCATAGATGCCGCCGCTCGACGGCACCCGGCTGCCGGCCTCGGCGCAGCACAGCACGATCGCGCCCATCGCGATCCCGCAGGCGAGCAGCGCCAGCGGCGCCCACACGCCCACCGATCCCGACAAGGCGGCCGGCGCCGCGAAGATGCCTCCGCCGATGACGCCGTTCACGATGGTCGCGGCAAAGGCGATCGTGCCGATCTCGCGCTTCAGCCCCCGATCGCGGTCGACGGCTTCGTCCAGCACCTGCGTCGCCATCAACTCTCCCCGTCATCCCGAACTCGGTTCGGGATAAGCTCCTGAGCGACGGATATTCGCCGCAAGAACTCTGGGTCCATGCTGGCCCAACCCCTATCCCGAAACAAGTTCGGGATGACGTTCAGTGCTCCTCGACAAACCGCTCCAGCGCCGCATCGGCTTCGGTCTCGTCCAGCCCCCGCGTGACTGTTGAAGTCACCGCTAGGTCCATGCTGACATTGCCAAGCGTGCGGAAAATGTCCGGGATGGTCTCGACCGCGATCAATATGCCGAGCAGTTCGATCGGCACGCCCATCGCGGCGCAGATCGGCGCGATCGAGGTGACGAAGCTCACCTGCCCCGGCAGGCTGACCGCGCCCAGGGTGGTAATCGAAGCGGTGAAGATTCCCGCCGCATATTGGGTCGGCGTCAGCTCCATCCCCGCCCAATGGGCGACGTACAGCGCCACCGCGAGGTTCATCGCCGGTCCCGTCGCCCGAAAGATCGCGACTGCGAGCGGCAGCACCACGCCGGCTGCGCTGACCGGCACGCCCATGCGCTCGGCTCCACGCAGCATCGACGGCAGGCTGGCGAGCGAAGACTGGGTGGAGATAGCGACCGCCTGGCTCGGCGCCGCCGCCTTCAGGAAGGTGCCGAACGGCCGCCTTCCCAGCACGGGTCCGATCACGAAGCCAGCGATCCAGATCACCACGCCGACGCTCGACACGATCAGGATGTAATGGATAAGCGCGCCGAACGCGCCCACGCCCGCTCTGCCGCCGACCACGAAGGCCAGCGCGAACACACCGATCGGTGCCAGCCACAGCACCCAGTTGATGATGATCAGCATCGTCTCGACGACTGCCGCGAAGAAGCCGGTCAGCAGCCGGCGCGGCTCTTCGGGCAGTCGTGTCGCGGCAAAGCCGAACACGGCCGTGAACAGGATCAGCGGCAGGATCGCATCGCTTGCGGCCGCCGCGACCGGATTGGTCGGCACGATCGAGCGGAGGAACTGGGCGATGCCGGGCGTATCCGTCGGCGTGGGCGGCGCCTGGCCGAGCGCCGTGCGCAAGGCGGCGGCGCTCTCCGGCGAGAGTGGAAAGACCGAGAGCAGCGAAGGGATCATGATCGCCGCCAAAGTCGCCGAGCTCACCAGGCAGATGGCGAACATCGCAACCGCGCGCGCGGTGATGCCGCCGGCCCGCGCCGCCTCGGCATTGGCGGAGATGCCGGTGACTAGCAGCGAGACCAGCAGCGGCACGATCGTCATGCGCAGCGCATCGAGCCACAGCCCGCCGACCGTCTCACCAACCGTCAGCGCCAACCCTGTCCAGCCCTCATCGCCATAGCCGGCCGCCATGATGCCGAGCAGCAGCCCGGCGATCAGCGCGATCAGGATTCGTCCCGGGGGTGACAGCAACGCTTTCAACATCCAGCCTGCTTTCGCGACTTTCCGGCAAATGGCAAGGAAGCGGCATGGACCGCGCCGCGCTCGAGGCCCGCTGGCTGGAACTGACGCGCACGCGACTGCCCGCGCTGGCCCGGCAACGCTGCTGGCCGGTCGACCAGGATCATTGCTTCCAGCGCATCCTGCTCGACAATGCATGCGGCGGCGTCTGGTATGATTTCCTGCCCAAGCGCCCCGCCTACGCCCATGCCGATTCGGCGCTCCTTGCCCGCGCCGTGCAGCTCGGAGAGGCTTGTGCCGATGGTAGCGAAGACCTGCATCAGCTCAATCGCCGCTCGCTCGACTGGCGCAAGCGCCGACGCTAGAGCGGCCCATGTCTCTCTCCATCAGAATCGCAAAAGCGGAAGACGCGGCAGCGTTGCCGGCGATCGAACGGGCGGCGGGTGCGCTCTTCCGCGCGCTGCCCGATTTGGCGTGGATCGCGGATGGCGAACCGATGGCCGAAGCCGCGTATCGCCTGTTGATCGCGCAGGGCCATTGCTGGGTTGCCGGGGAAAAAGATCGCCTCGTCGGCTTCCTCGCCGCCGAGCGCGCCGGCCCGGAGCTTCACATCGTCGAACTTTCTGTGCTGCCTGAAAAACAGGGCATCGGGATTGGCCGAGCGCTGATCCAGGCTGCCCTGACGCGCGCGGAGAATGACGCGCTGACCGGGGTGACTCTGACGACCTTCCGTGACGTGCCCTGGAACGCGCCCTTCTATGCCCGGCTGGGCTTTAAGGAAGTGCCGCCTAGAGCGCTCAATGCCCGGCTCGCCGGCATCAGAGCGAAAGAATCCCGCCAAGGTCTGCCGGCCGAGCGGCGTTGCGCGATGCGCTTTCCGCTCGGCCAGGACTGATCGCCTTATTTCGGGTCGGTGGTGACCGTCGTCGTGGTCTTCACCTTCGGCGTGGCCGCCGTCGTCGTGCGCCGCGTCGTGGTGGTGCGGCGGGCCGGGCGCTTGGCCTTGGTCACCGTGCCGGAACCCGAGGTCACGCTGCTGCCCTGAGTTTCGGTTGAGGTGGTGACGGTGGTCTGCGCAGGCTGGGCCACTGCGGTCGCCGCCGTGGCACGGGCCGCTGCCGCATCGGCCGCTGCCTGCGACGCCGCTGCCTGCGCCGCCTCGGCACGAGCATTCGCCGCCGCCGCATCCTGCTGGGCAGCGCTCACCGCCGCTTGCGTGCTGGCCTGGGTCTCGGCCGCCGCTGCCTCGGTGGTGCGCGCCTCGGCCAGCGCCCGGTCGGCGAGCTGCGACGCCTTCTGAGCGGCCTGAATAGCCTGCATTTCATTGTCCTTGCCCATATGCTCGCGCGCTTCGCGCAAGCTCGCCTGCGCCTCGGTAGTCAGCGCGGCACTGCCCGTGCCACCTTTCGCCGCCAGCGCCGCCTCGACCTTGGCGGAAGCTTCCGCGATCGCGGCCTTGGCGCGCGTGTCCTGATCGGCTGCCGGTGCCGCCGTCGCGGCCAGCAAAGCGCCCGAAAGCGCGGCCCCCCACAGCATGTTCCTGAGGTTCATAATCAATACTCCCGGTCTGTTGAGAACCGGGCGCCAAAACGAACAGCGATGAGGGCGGTTCCTGGCCTGGATCAGCCCAGGCAGCGTCCCGTGCCCGGTCCTTTGACGAAGCGGCCGGGCTTTGCGCCGGTGTGCTCGCCGTCTTTCAGCACCTGGACGCCGTTCACGAAGACGTGGCGCATGCCGGTCGCATATTGCTGTGGGCGGGCGAAGGTGGCGCGGTCGGCGATCGTCTTCGGATCGAAGATCGCGAGGTCGGCATGATAGCCGACCTTCAGCAGTCCGCGGTCCTTCAGCCCCAGATTGGCGGCGGGAAATCCGGTCATCCGCCGCACCGCCTCCTGCAGCGTCAGCACCCTTTCGTCGCGCACATATTTGCCGAGCACGCGCGCGAAATTGCCATAGGCGCGCGGGTGCGTGCTCGATTTCAAGAACACGCCTTCGGGCGCCTGCGCCTCCGCGTCGGAGCCGAAGCTCATCCAGGGCAAGGCGACGTGCCGCCGCACGTTCTCCTCGCTCATTGCGAAGTAGGCGACCTGGATGCGGGTGCCGTCCTCGACGATCAGGTCGGCCGCTGTCTCCTCTGGCGACTTGCCCCTCGCGCGGGCCACTTCGGCGAGCGTTTTGCCGGTGAGCGGCTTCAGCCGCTCGGTCTTGAAGGCAAGCAGCAGCACCTTTTCGGGCTCTTCCACCACCAATTTTGCAGTGTGGTCATCCGAACGGCGCATCTCCGCAAGTGCCCGCGCCCGCTGCGCCGGGTCCTTCAGCCGCTCGACCCAAGATTCGATACCGCCTGCCTGGATCCACAGCGGCATCGCCGCGTCGAAGCCGGTCGAGCTTGCCGGGTAAGTGTACATGTCGGCTGTGATGCGCAGCCCGCGCGCGCGCGCCGCCTCCACGCGCGCGATCGCCGCGTCGATCTTCGGCCAATGCTCGCGGCCCGATTGCTTGAAGTGATAGATTTCCGCCGGACTCTTCGACTGCTCGGCAATGGCGATCAGCTCGTCGATCGCTTGCAGCAGCCGCGGCCCTTCGTCGCGGATATGGCTGATATACATGCCACCGCACTTGGCGCTCTCCGTCGCGAGCGCCGCCAGCTCGGGCGTCTCCGCAAAGTTGGCCGGCGCATAGATCAGCGACGATCCGACGCCCATCGCGCCTTCGTTCATCGCGCGCCGGACCAGCGCCCGCATCCGGTCTAGTTGCTCCGGCGTCGGATCGACATCCCCTTCGCCCAGCTCATGCACCCGCACCGTCGTCGCGCCGACGAAGCTCGCCACATTGGGCGACACGCCCTTCCTCTCCAGAAAAGCCAGATACTCGCCCAGGCTGGTCCAGCTGATCGGATATTTGACGTCGCTCTGCCGGCGCAGCTCCTTCTCCTTCATCGTTGGGTTGAGCGGGCCCATCGAATGGCCCTCGCCCATCACTTCGAGCGTGACCCCCTGGCGAATGTCGCTCTGCCCGCGCCCGTCCTCGATCAGCGACTCCGTTCCCCAGCTCAGCATGTTGATGAAGCCCGGCGCGACAGCGAGGCCATTGGCATCCACTTCGCGTGAGCCGCGTCCGGTCACGCGCCCGACCGCAACGACCCGCTCGCCCTTGATCGCCACATCGCCCACGAACGGCGCGCCGCCCGAACCGTCATAGATGGTGCCGCCCCGGATCACGACGTCATGGGCCGGCAGCGGCGCCGCGCTGGCGAGGAGTGTGGCTGCTAGAATGGACACTAAGGCTTTACGCATGAACCCCACTCCGTTCGGGCTGAGCTTGTCGAAGCCCAGTTCTTCTTCCTAGAGCATCAAGCAAGAAAAGCAGGCCGTCGACAAGCTCAGGCCGGACGGAGCGATGGTGACCAAAACAGCAGACTTCCTCATCATCGGCGGCGGCGTGGCCGGGCTGTCGGCCGGAGCCGCGCTTGCGAAGCATGGCCGCGTGTTGCTGCTGGAGGCGGAGGACGCGCTCGGCTTCCACAGCTCCGGACGCAGCGCGACCTTTTCGCATTTCGGTATCGGCGGCGAGACGGTGCGAGCGCTGACCGCGCACAGCCGCGCCTTCTTCCTCGATCCGCCTGACGGCTTCGGGGCGCTCGCCCGGATCATGCCGGCCATGTTCATCGCCAACGAAGCGATGCTGCCGGCGCTTGCCGAGCTGGAGCGGATCACGCGCACCTTGAGCGGTGCGGTCGAGCGGGTGGACGAGACGAGCGCCGCTCGCTTCTGCCCGGCACTGCGCTGGGCGCCGGATGCGGTCGTCAGCGCCTTCGTCCACCGCGAGGGCCTTCGCCTTGAGCCCAACGCGCTGCTCCAGGGCTATGTGCGCAGAATCAAGGCAGCGGGCGGAGAGATCGTCACCGGTGCCCGGGTCGCGAGCATCGGCCCCCGCTGGCAGGTGCGAACGGAGGCCGGCGTCAGCTACGAGGCGCCGGTGCTGGTGAACGCCGCCGGCGCGTGGGCTGACCGCGTCGCCACCATGGCCGGCGTGCGGCCGCTCGGCCTGACGCCGCTGCGCCGCACGATCATCGGCTTCGACGCGCCGCCCGCTACGGACGTGCGCGATTGGCCGTTCGTCAAAACGGCGGTCGACCATCTCTATTTCATGCCCGACGCGGGCCGGCTGATCGCCTCGCCGGTCGACGAGAATCGCGACGACCCCTGCGACGCCCAACCGGACGAATATAACATGGCCGTCGCCGCCCACCGGGTGACCGAGTTCACCACGTTGGAGGTCGGACGCTTCACCCACAAATGGGCGGGCCTGCGGACCTTCGCCGCCGATCGCGTGCCCGTCGCCGGCTTTGCGCCGGACGCGCAGGGATTTTTCTGGCTGGCAGGCCAGGGCGGCTATGGCCTGCAAACCGCGCCGGCCATGGCGGAGATCGTCGAAGCCTTGGTGACCGGCAGCGCCTTTCCGGACGTGGGCGCGACCCGCTCGCAAATCGAGCCGAACCGCTTTTCCTCGTCACCCCGGACTTGATCCGGCATGACGAGTTACTTGTAGAAGCCCTGGCGCAGGTTGATGCCGTGTTCGAGCCAGGCCTTCAGCGCGCACAGCATCTGCGTCCAGCCTTCGCAATTGCCATAGGAGCCGGCGAGCCCCTGCTCGCTCTCGCGCCAGCCCTGCTCCGAAATCGTCACCAGCGTGCGGCCGTCATCGAGGGGTGCAAAAGCCATCGTGACGCGCGTCCTATAGTCCGCCGCGCTCCCGCTCTCGCCCGCCCCTTCATGCGCCTGCCATTCCAGGACGATGCGCTCGTTCGGGACCACTTCGATCACCTGCACCGGAAAGGCGCCGGGAAAATCGTGAAAGTCCCACGTTACCGTGGCGCCGGTCTCGAGCCGTCCCTTGGCGCCGCCGGTAGTGAAGTAACACGACAGCTGGCCGGGATCGGCGACCGCCTCGAACACCTGCTCGACCGGCTTGGCGATGCGGCCGGCGATACGGAACTTGAGCTCCATGTCTCTTCCTCTTTGGCAGGCGGCGACTAATATGTTATGTTTTCATGACATGTCAATCAGCGACCGCCACGACCGGGTGTTCAAGGCTCTGGCCGCGCCGATCCGCCGCCAGATTCTCGACGATCTGCGCGACCAGCCGCTCACCACCGGCATGCTCTGCGCGCACTTCCCCGAGCTCGATCGCTGCACGGTGATGCAGCACATCAAGGTGCTGGAAGAGGCGGAGCTGATCATCCCCGAACGGCGCGGGCGCGAACGCTGGAACCACCTGAACGCCGTGCCCATCCAGCAGATTCACGAACGCTGGATCGGCCCCCACGCCGAACGCGCCGCGGCACTGCTGACCCGGCTGAAGGAGGATGTGGAGCGCTAGGAGCTGTTCCCCGGCAAAGGCCGGGGCCCAGCCGAGTGCGCGGACCTGGGCCCCGGCCTTCGCCGGGGAACACTATTGAGTCACTCGCTCCGCGAACGTTGCCACGTCCGCCACGACCGGCGCCTTGCCGCGGAACGGTTTGGCGATCGCGGTCAATATGCCGATGTGCGCCACGTCCGGGTAGCGCTTTACTTCGGCCGAAACGCCCGCCGCCCGGAGCTTCGCCGCCAGCGCTTCGCTGTTGCGCGGCTTGACCGTCGTGTCCCCCGCGCCGGTCAGCAGCAGCGCGGGCGGGGCGGTGGCATCGGCATGGGTGACCGGCTGGGTCTCGGCGGCGTCGGGCCACCGGCCGAACGCCGCCTGGGACGCGCCCACCGTGAACGGCACGAAGTCATAGGGCCCGGCCAGCCCGGCGAGCCCCCGCACCGCCTTCCGATCGGCGCCCAGCCAGCGCGTATCCACGGCCAACATAGCGGCGATGTAGGCGCCCGCCGAGTGACCGGCGAGCACGATCCGCTCGCCGTCGCCGCCATAGTCCTTTGCATGCGCCCGCACCCAGCGTACCGCCGCCGCGCCGTCCTCGACAAAGCCCGGATAGGTGACCTCCGGCACCAGCCGGTAATCGGGAATGACCGTCACGAAGCCGCGCGCCGCCAGCGCCCTGCCGACGAAGGAATAGCCGCGCCGGTCGCCCGAGTTCCAGGACCCGCCATAGAAGAAGACGATCACTGGCCGCAAAAAATGGGGACTGTCCCCTATTTTTCTGGGTACATAGACATCGAGCCGTCGCCGCGGCCCCTCGCCATAGGCCAGGCCCGCCGCCGTCAGCTTTCCACCGGCGTCCTTCGGCATAACCGAGTTGAAGGCGGACAAGGGCGAACAGGCCGCCGCCACCAGTCCCAGCAGCGGTGCAGCCCGCTGCAACAGCGCCAGCTTCATGCGCCGAAGATCAGTTTCACATGATCGCGGAACAGCCGCATCTGCCGGCCCATCAGCCCGGGGTCGGCGAGCGCTCTCGACAGGATGATCGATCCCTCGACGACGGTCGTCAGCTGGTCCGCCAGCGCGTCCAGGTCCGTCGCGATCTTAGGCGGATGCTTGCGGCCGATCTCGTCCAGCCATTCTCGGAAGCGCGCGCGCAGGCCCAGCACCGATTCGCGGTTCATCTGCCGCACTTCGCGATCGAACATCTGCTCCTGATAGGTGATCGCCGCGACCAGGCAGCCCGGGTGCAGGTCGGGCATCTCGTCCATCGTCTCGGCATAGAGGTTCAGGAAGATCAGCAGGCTCTGCAGCGGATCCTCGGAAAGGGTCCGCGCCCGCGTCGTCAGCGTGTCGAGGATCGCATTGTCCTCGTCCATGAATCGTTCGAACAGCTGGCGCGCCAGGTCATTCTTGTCGCGGAAATGGTAGAAAAAGCCGCTCTTGGTGATCCCCGCCGCCTCGACAAGCTCCTCGATCGACGTCGCGGCGAAGCCCTTATGAATGATCGCGTCCTGCGCGACGTCGAGGATGCGTTCGCGCGTCCGTTCACCCTTGGTACGAAGTTCGGGCGCCAACTGTACTCCCGGTTTGGTTTTCTCGATTACCCGCTGGACCATCGTCGTTCATCCGCCCCCGAAATCCACGCTAAGCTATCACAGCTACGGGCTTTTCTCCACGGCGGATGAAAAGCGACCGCGTTCCTGCTAGGAAGAAGACGGCGCCCGCGACTAGTTCCGCCCCCTGATCGCAACAGCGCCGAGGGGATTTTAGACGTGTTCGGATTGTATCACTGGATCGCACTGGCCTTGTTCGGCGGCTTCGTGCTGCTGGAGCTGGGCGGGCGCGCCCAGTCCTGGCCTGAGGTCCGCGGCTGGCGGCTACAAGGCCTCGCCTTTACCCTGCTCTATTTCGTCGTCGCGACGCTGGCGCCGCTTGGCTGGGATGCCTGGCTCGGTCAGTATCAGCTCGTCGATGCATCGCAGCTGCCCTTCTGGGTGCAGGTCGCGGGCGGCTTCCTGGTGCTCGAGTTTTTCATCTATGCCTGGCACCGGACGATGCACAACACGCCTCTCCTGTGGCGCTGGTTCCACCAGATGCATCACAGCGCGGAGCGGCTCGACGTGTGGGGCGCCTTTTACTTCCATCCGCTGGACACTCTGGGCTTTGCTTTCTTCACCAGCGTGGCGCTGGTGCTGGGCTTCGGCCTGAGCGGTGAAGCGGCGCTGATCGTCAACGTGCTCGCGACCTTCTGTTCGATGTTCCAGCACATGAACGTGCGCACGCCGCGCTGGCTCGGCTATCTCGTGCAGCGGCCGGAAAGTCATTCGCTGCACCACAAGCGCGGCCACCATGCCAACAACTATGGCGACCTACCGCTCTACGACATGATGTTCGGCACCTTCGCCAACCCGCGCCAATTCGAGGCCGAAGTCGGCTTCCACGACGGCAGCTCGCGCAAGATCGGCGCCATGCTGATCGGCCGCGAAATCGCGTGACACCACCCCGTCATTGCGAGGAGCGTAGCGACGAAGCAATCCAGGAGTTCCACGCTCGCAACTGGATTGCTTCGCTACGCTCGCAATGACGAAAGTGCGAATTCACTGTCCTACATGTAACCGATTTGGTTAGTCTCTCGACTCGCAACCGGGAGACTGACCATGACTATCGACACGTTGATCGACGAATTGCTGGACCGTGAAGGCGGCTATGTGAACCATCCCGCCGATCGGGGCGGCCCCACCAACTTCGGCATCACCCAAGCCGTTGCGCGCACCAATGGCTGGACCGGCGACATGCGCCGCCTGCCCCGCGCCACCGCAGCCACCATCTATCGCCGTCTCTACTGGCACCAGCCGCGTTATGACGCCGTGGCGCAACACGCGCCGCGCATCGCCGCCGAGCTGTTCGATACCGGCGTCAATATGGGCCCGAAGGTCGCCACTGCCTTCCTCCAGCGTGCGCTGAACGCACTCAACCGTGGCGCCCGCGACTATGCCGACATTGCCGTCGATGGATTGATCGGTCCTGCCACGCTGGCGGCGCTTACCGGCTTCGTCCGCGCGCGCGGTTCGGCGGGCGAGACCGTGCTCCTCAAGGCTTTGGAAGCGCTGCAGGGCGAACGCTATCTCCGCCTCGCAGAGACTCGTCCCGCCAACGAGGCCTTTCTCTACGGCTGGCTCGCCAATCGTATCGGCTGATTTCTCGCACCAAACCCGCACGTGGTGTGACTTTCGTGACTTTGGGAGACTATTGATGCCCCTCCTCGAAACCCTGATTGGCCCCATTGCCGGCCTGATCGACAAGCTCATCCCTGACCCCAAGGCGCGCGACGCCGCCAAGCTCGAACTTCTGCGCCTGCAGGGCAGCCAGGAATTGGAGACCGTGAAGGCGCAGCTCTCGGCGATCGTCGCCGAGGCGCAATCGCCCGACCCATGGACCAGCCGCGCCCGGCCGAGCTTCCTCTACGTCATGTACGTGCTGCTGCTCTGGTCGATCCCGATGGGCCTGCTCAGCGCCCTGTCGCCGCACACCGCCGAAGCCTTGGCCCGCGGCATGACGGCTTACCTGAACGCCCTGCCCGAGCCGCTCTACGCCCTCTTCGGCACGGGCTACCTCGGCTACACGGCGGCGCGCCAATGGGGGAAGGTGAAGGGCGTGGAGAAATAGCAGTTTGCAGCAAATCCGCTCGTCCCGAGCGAAGTCGAGGGGCGCTGCACCCGCGCCCTTCGACTACGGCCTGCGGCCTCCGCTCAGGACGAGCGACTCTCTTTCCCCGAGGGAACAAACCCACTACCAGCCGCTCATGAACGATCCCCGCCCGGCGCTCTCGCCGTCGCTTTTCGCTCTTTCGATCTTCTACGGCGGCATGGTCTGCATCGCGGGCGTGCTCGGCAACAAGCAGGTCGCACTGGGGCCGCTCGCGGTAGAGGCGGGCATTTTCGCCTTTTTGCTGCTGGTCGTCACGTCGAGCGCGGTGGCCGAACTCCATGGGCGGCACATCGCCAACCGGCTGGTGCAGATCGGCTTCGTGCCCCTGATCGCGTCGCTGCTGCTGTCGATCGTGGTGCTGGCTATCCCGGCGTCCGAGGAAATGGACCCGGCACGTCGCGACGCTTTCCAGATGATCATGGGCGGCACGCCCCGGATCTGGCTGGGCGGCATCATCGCTTATGGCGTGTCGCAGACGCTGAATGTCACCATCTTCTCGGCGCTGAAGGGCAAGGAAGGCAGCCAGCTGCTCTGGCTGCGCGCGGGCGTCGCCTCGGTGCTCAGCCAGATCGTCGACACGTTGCTGTTCGTGATGATCGCCTTCTACGGCGTCTTCCCCATCGGCCAGCTGCTGCTGGGCCAGATGCTCGCCAAGGTCGTGTTGTCGGCGCTGCTGGTGCCGCCCGTCATCTACCTGCTTGTCGCCATCGGGCGCCGGCTTGATCGTGCATGAGGGTCCGCGCCGTGACTGATCCCGCCAACCTGATCTCCCGCGCCGAAATCCTGATCGAGGCGCTGCCCTATATGCAGCGTTATGCCGGCCAGACCTTCGTCGTGAAATATGGCGGCCATGCGATGGGCGACCCATCGGTCGCGGCCAGCTTCGCCGAAGATATCGTGCTGCTGAAGGCGGTCGGCATCAATCCGGTGGTGGTCCATGGCGGCGGCCCGCAGATCGGGTCGATGCTGAAGAAATTGGGCGTGAAGTCGGAGTTCGTCGACGGCCTCCGCGTCACTGACGAACAGACCGCCGATGTCGCTGAAATGGTCCTGTCGGGCGCGATCAACAAGGAACTGGTCGCGCTGATCGGCCAGGCCGGCGGCAAGGCGGTCGGCATTTCGGGCAAGGACGGCAACATGCTCCGCGCCGCCAAGCTCGAACATTATGTTTATGATCCTGAGCGGGACGAAGAGACTTTGGTCGACCTCGGTTTCGTCGGCGAGCCGGTCGCGGTCGACCGCACGCTGATCGACCATCTCGAAATCGCCGGCATGATCCCGGTGATCGCGCCGATCGGCGTCGGGCCGGAGTGTGAGACCTACAATATCAACGCCGACACCATGGCGGGTGCGATCGCGGGCGCATTGGGCGCTGCCCGCCTGTTCCTGCTGACCGACGTCGCGGGCGTACTGGACAAGCAGGGGCAGCTGCTGACCGACCTCGTCCCCGCCGACATCCAGCGGCTGCGCGAGGACGGCACGATCAGCGGCGGCATGATCCCCAAGCTCGAAACCTGCCTGCGCGCCGTAGAGGACGGCGTTGACGCCGCCGTCATCCTCGACGGCCGCGTACCGCATGCGGTGCTCTTGGAAATCTTCACCAAGGCCGGTGTTGGCACACTGGTGCGGGCCTGACTTTGCCGCCCTATATGGCTAATCGGCCGTAACGACTTTCGCGGGGACCCTAACCTGATGTGCGCGCTCGCCCAAATCCTCCAGATTCTGCTGAATGCCTTGTGGTGGATCATCATCATCCAGGCGATCCTTTCCTGGCTGGTCGCCTTCAACGTGATCAACGTGCACAGCGACTTCGTCCGGACGGTCCTTTACGCGCTCGACCGGATGACGGCGCCGCTCTACCGGCCGATCCGCCGGATCATGCCCGATCTGGGCGCGCTGGACCTGTCGCCGCTGGTCGTGTTGCTGCTGCTCTCGATCATTCAACAGGTCTTGATGCCGCGCCTTTTCATGAGCGTCTGCGTGGCGTGAGCCAGGGAGCGATCATCGACGGCGCTGCATTCGCGGCAGGCCTGCGTGGACGCGTGGCGGAGGGCGTGACCGCCTTTCGCGACCGCGCCGGCCGCGCGCCGGGGCTCGCCGTCGTGCTAGTCGGCGAAGACCCGGCGAGCCAGGTCTATGTCCGCTCCAAGGGCAAGGCCACGGTCGAAGCCGGCATGCTCAGCTTTGAGCACAAGCTGCCCGCCGACACGTCGCAGGACGACCTGCTCGCGCTCGTCCGCCAGCTGAACGCCGATGCCACCGTCGACGGCATTCTCGTCCAGCTGCCTTTGCCCAAGCAGATCGACGAGCAGGCCGTGATCGAGGCGATCGACCCGGCCAAGGACGTCGACGGCTTTCACCCGGTCAATGCCGGCCGGCTGGCGAGCGGGCTCGACAGCTTCGTGCCCTGCACACCGCTCGGCTGCCTCATGCTGCTCAAGGATCGTCTCGGCGATCTGTCCGGCCTGGACGCGGTGGTGATCGGCCGCTCCAACATTGTCGGCAAGCCGATGGCGCAGTTACTGCTCCGCGAAAGCTGCACCGTCACCATTGCCCATAGCCGCACCCGCGACTTGGCCGATGTCGTGCGCCGCGCCGACATCGTCGTCGCCGCCGTAGGCCGACCGCGGATGGTCAAGGGCGACTGGCTGAAGCCGGGCGCGACCGTCATCGATGTCGGCATCAACCGCGTCGATGCCGGCGAGGGGAAGACGCGCCTGGTCGGCGACGTGGATTTCGAGAGCGCTCTGCCTTTGGCGGGCGCCATCACGCCGGTGCCGAAGGGCGTTGGCCCGATGACCATAGCCGTGCTCCTCCGGAACACGCTGGTCGGCGCCTGCCGACGGGACGGTTTGGATGTTCCTGCAGGCCTCTAGTCCTCCGTTCGCTTCGAGCGAAGTCGAGAAGCGTATCTCGACTTCGCTCGATACGAACGGCTTTGGGGTTGGCGCGTGCTAGAACTGTTCGTCTCCGCCTTCGCCACGCTGTTCGTGGTCATCGACCCCCCCGGCTGCGCGCCCATTTTCGCGAGCCTGACCAGCGGCGCTGCGCCCCAGCAGCGCCGTGCGATGGCGCTGCGCTCCGTCGCTGTGGCCGGCGCGATCCTGCTCATCTTCGCACTGGTCGGCGAAGCATTCCTCCGCGCACTTGGCATCAGCCTCGACGCGTTCCGCATCGCCGGCGGCATCATGCTGTTCCTGATCGCGCTCGAAATGGTGTTCGAAAAGCGTCAGGCGCGCCGCGAGGAGCGGGCCGAGGACGTCAAGGCGCAACCCGCCCACGACGACATTTCCATCTTCCCGATGGGCATTCCGATGATCGCCGGCCCGGGCTCAATCGCCTCGGCAATGCTGCTCACGTCGCGCGCGGAAGGGCTGGAGCAGGACCTGACGGTGCTGGGCGCACTTGCTTTGGTGCTGATCCTCACCCTGCTCGCTTTGCTGCTCGCCGGGCCGCTGATGAAGCTGCTCGGCTATCGGCTGGAGGCGATGATCACCCGCATTCTCGGCGTGATCCTCGCCGCATTGGCCGTCCAGTTCGTGATCGACGGCATCCGCGCGGCGCTTACTTGATCCGCCACAGCCAATAGGGCGAGCTCTTGGGCAGCGGCACCGGCTCCATCCAGGGGAAACGCTCGCCTCGCTCCAGCCGGGCATAGAAGCCTTGCGGGCTTCGCGCCCGATAAACGGTCGACTCGGCGAAGTGCGGGCAGACCAACAACAGGGTCGCGCCATGCCGCTTGGCGATCGCACGCGCCTGCTCCGGCGGACCATCGAAGGCGTGATGCACGTCCAGGATCGCTTGGCTGTTGCGGTGATAAGGGCCCGCCACCGCCTTGTGATGCGTGACCGAGATGATCCGGGGCCCGAGATCGGCAAAGGTGAAGATGGTCGTCGGCGGCATCTTGGCGATCGGGTGCAGCGCCGGCAGGGTCGGGCACCGTCGATTGGCGGCCGTCACTTTCTTCCAATAGGCCTCGTTCCGCTGCTCCTTGGGCAAGAAGGGAAAGCTCACATAACCCGCGATGCCGGACACGAGCAGAAAGGCGCCCACGACGCCGAACACCCGCACCAGCATGTGCTTCGACGCGGCGAACCGGCCGACCAGATGCCAGCCGAGGAACGCCGCGCCCGTGATGCCGATCAGCTGCGCCGCGGCACCCGCCCGCACCTGCCAGAACAGCATGCCGACGGAGAAGAGCGACATGACCAGGATCGACGACCAGCTATAAACCGTCTCCGTGCCCCGCGCCCGCCAGATGCCCCAGGCGGCGCCCAGAAGGCCGATCACCGGCACCGACAATGTCGCGACGATCGTCTGCGCGTTCTGCGCATAGATCGGCCGCGCCTCGCGAACGTTCGACAGCCACAGCTTGTAGAGTTCGGGGCTCACCCCCTCCAGCCGCCCGCGGCAGTGCGGCCAGCTGAACCAGTAGAAGGCAGCAACGCCAGCGGCGGCGACCAGCGCCAGTCCGAACCTCGCCTGCCAGCGGCCTGGATCGGCCAGGGTCAGCGCCAAAAGGGCGCCGCAGCCGACCAGCACCGTCGACAGCCATACCGGCGACAAGGCGTCGCAAACAGGCTGGCGATTCGCATAGCTGGCGAACAGGGCGAAGCCGAGCGCGGCCGAGAGGCCGAAGGCGGCGGCGTAGGAGAAGAGACGCGGGCTCGCCTCACGGTGCCCGATCCAGCGCAGGCCGATCGAAGCGCCGGCCACCGCGATATAGGGCAACAGCTCCAGCCCGATCACCAGTGACAGCGCGCTGGCTATGCCGACGGTGATGCCGCCGCGGATACGCTTGGCGTCGGCCAGCCCGGCGATGGTCACCATCAGCATGGCAAGCTGCCAGCCATGATGGTCGATCCGGAGCGGCCGGAACATGTCGAGCGCGACCTGGCAGCACAGCACCAGCCCCGCGGCAAGCAGGGCCGCGCGCGGGTGGATCAGCCGCCGCGCGGTCAGCGCCGCGCTGAACAGCGTCACGAGCAAGGGCAGCAGCGGCGCGATCGTCACGGCGATCTGCTCGGCCAGCGGGCCCCCAACCAGCGGCCTGAAGAACAGGATCAAGCCGGCAATCGGCAGGTCGACCAGCCGCGACCAGTGAATGTCGAAGCCGACCGGCGGGTTCAGCTTATATTGGCGAAGATCGTACCAGCCCTGGCCGTTCAGCAAGGCGCGCACCTGCGCAATGCGCATATTGTCGTCGGTGTCGCCGAGTGCGAACCAGTGGATGCCGCCCCAGCGCGACCAGATCAACCAGGCGCACGCCCCCAGCCACAGCAGGACGACAAGCATGCGCCAGCGGCGGTCGAGCAGGGAAGTGGGATCGGCCGACATTGTTCTTTCAGTAAGTCAGGCGGTTCATTAGGGGATCGCACGCGAAGGGCAAAGACCAATGGCTGACCACGTCTATTCGGGCGGTTTCTACGACTATATCGATGCCGGCTCGCGCGCCTCGGCACGCACCGTCGCGCGGCTACTGCTTGGCGAAATGCGGATCGGCAGCCTGCTCGACGTCGGCGCCGGGCATGGCGCCTGGGCGGCGGAATGGATGGCGGCGGGCGTGCCGGACGTGCTCGCGGTCGATGGCGATTATGTCGCCCGCGACCGGCTGGCGATCCCCTCCGACCGCTTCCAGCCGCACGACCTGTCGCAACCGCTCGACCTCGGCCGCCGCTTCGACCTGATCCAGTCGTTGGAAGTCGCCGAGCATCTGCCGGCGGACAAAGCCGACGCTTTCGTGGACTCCCTCACTCGCCACGGCGACGTGATCCTCTTCTCCGCCGCCGTGCCGCACCAGGGCGGAGAACATCACGTCAACGAACAGCCGCTCGGCTATTGGCGCGCCAAGTTCGCCGTGCGCGGCTACCAGCCCTATGACTGGCTGCGCCCCCGCATCGCTGCCGATGCGGAAGTGATGCCCTGGTACCGGTTCAACAGCCTGATCTACGCGAACGAAGCGGGCGCGGAGCGCCTGTCGGACGACATCCGAGCGACCCGCGTTCCGGAGAGCGCCTCGGTCGAGGTCTCCGGCGACCTGCGCTGGCGCACCCGCCGCGCGGTCGTCCGGCTGATCCCGGCCGCCTTGGTCAAGCCGATCGCCATGGCAAAGGCGGCGGTCGAGGCCAGGTTGCGGTGAACCCCACAATCCGGTTCAGGCTGAGCTTGTCGAAGCCCTCCCCTTCTACACGGCATCAAGAACAAGGGAGGCCTTCGACAAGCTCAGGCCGAACCGGATTCTGAAATGCTGTTCAAGAGACTGAACTCGCCCGCCACCCTCCAGTTGATCCGCTATGCCATTATAGGCGCACTGATCACGGCGCTTGGTCAGGCGATCTATTACTATGGCGTGGAATGGGGCCGGCTCGATCCCAATGTTTCTATCGCGGTCGCCTTCGTGATCGGCGTCGCGATCGGCTATTTCGCGCATGGCTGGATCAGTTTTGCAGGGCATGGCGCCCGGGACGACCATGCGGGCATGAGCCTGCGCTTCATCGCGGTGAACCTGTTCGGCTTTGCGCTGAACAGCTTCTTCGTCTGGCTACTCGTAAAGGCGCTCGGCGGCCCGACCTGGTGGCCGATCGTGCCCAACGTCCTGGTCACGCCCTTCGCGACCTTCCTGATGCATCGGCACTGGACGTTCGGCTGAAGCGTCGATCCCGAGCCGAGCCTGCCGCTCGGCGCGCGCGCCCCTGATGTCCGACACAATGTAGAGCGGCCGCTGCTTCGACTGGCTGTAAAGCCGGCCGAGATACTCGCCGAGCACGCCCAGGAAGAACATCTGCACGGCGCCGAGCGCGACCACCACCAGCATGAGCGAGGTCCAGCCCTCGACCGCCCGGCCCGACAGCCAACCGGCAAGGATATAGACGATCAGCAGCAACGAGCCGAGCGAGAGCAGCAGCCCCGCATGGCTGGCAAGCTTCAAAGGCGTGGAGGAGAAGCTGGTCAGCGCGTCGAGCGCAAAGCGCAGCATCTTGCGGAACGGGTAGTTGGTCGTGCCGGCAAAGCGCTCGTCGCGGTCATAGGGAAGCGGCACTTGCCGAAAGCCGAGCCAGGCCACCATGCCGCGGATGAAGCGGGCCTGCTCGGGCATCGCCAGGAACACGTCCAATGCCCGCCGGCTGATCAGGCGAAAATCACCGGTGTCGACCGGGATTTCGGTATCGGTCGCGCGGGAAAGAAGGCGGTAGAAGAGCTTCGCGGTGCCGCGCTTGAACGCCGTCTCGCCTTCCCGCGAACGGCGCACCCCATAGACGACGTCGGCGCCGGCCAAGTCCATTTCGCGCATCATCGCCGGCAGCAGCTCGGGCGGGTCCTGAAGGTCGGCATCGATGATCAGAATGCGCTCGCCAACCGCCAGGTCGAGCCCCGCGGTGAGCGCCAGCTGATGGCCGTGATTGCGCGACAGGTTGACGGCGACAAGGTGCGGGTCGCTGGCCGAGAGCGCCTGCATCACTTGCCAGCTGGCGTCGCGCGACCCGTCATTGACCAGCACGATCTCGTGGGCGGCGCCGACCGTCTCGTGCGCCGCCTCCGACAGGCGCCGGTGCAGCTCGGGCAGGCACGCTTCCTCATTGAAGCAGGGCACGACAATGGAGAGAGCGAGCCGGGTCATCGGACCACACGATAGAGCGTCGAATGCCCGTTCGACCAGATGGGGCGTAGATCGGTCGCATTGACGCGTCCGCCGAGCACCCAGACATGGTCGAAAGTGGCGCGGTTGAACTCGGCAACGGCGGTGTCGAGGTCCGATCCTTCGCCCCGGCACTGCTTCGGATAGACGAGTTGCGAGGGGTCGTTGCCATAGCGGCCGACGCCGGGCTTGATCACCTCCAGCCCCTGGGCGCTGTCGACCGTCCACTGGTCGTTGGTGAAGGCGTCGCGCCGCACGATGGCGAGCGCAGGCAGGTGATCGAGCCGCGGCGTGGTCCAGCTATTGCCGCAGGGCCGCACCACCAGCGACAGCGCCGACGCGCCGCGCGGCAGTTGCTCCAACGCCTGAAGCTCGCTGCGATAGCTCTGGTCGAAGAGCAGGAAGCTGGCGGTCGTCGCGGCCAGCCGCGTGCCGACGAAGAGCAGCCCGGCGGCCGCGATCCACTTCGCCTCCGAGCGGATCGCGAGCAGCGCCAGACCCATTGTGAAGGGAAGCAATCGCATATCGGCATAGGCCGAGCCGACCGCGACCCGCGGCATCAGCACGAACGCCGCCAGGCAGAGCAGGACGGGTACGCCGAGCAGCGGATCGAACCGGCGCTTCACCGCGGCGATGGCGACGATGAGGAACAATGCCCAGGCGCTGAGCACGTCCCACAGCTCCCAGCGATCGCGCAACAGCGAGGTGATCCAGAAGATTTTCGCGTTCCAGTTGAACCAGTCGAAGCTCACCGTCTCGGGCGAGTCGGTGCGCAACAGGATCATCGGAATGAGCGGCAGCGCGAGCGCCAGACAGGTCACGCCCGCCATAAACCCGGTGCGCACGACCGGTTCGCCTGCCCGCAGGCGCCGCACCAGTTCGCTACCGAATGCCGCGAGCCCGAACAGCCCCCAGCCCACCATATGGGTCAGCCACAAAAGGCAGGCGAGCGGCAGAAAGAGGGCTGTGCGCAGCTTCAGCCGATCAAACCGCCCGAGCCTGATCCACAGCGCCAGCGCGTTCCAGGCAAAGGCCACCGATAGGGAAAAGTTGATGAAGCCGAACTGGAACGGATAGGCATAGGCCAAGGGCAGCGCGAACAAGACGGTCGGCGGCACCCGGCCATGCACTTCGCGCGCCGTCCGCAGCATGCCGATCGCCGTTAGTGGCGGTATCGCCAGTGCGATCAGCTTGGTTCCGAACTCGACCCCGAACAGTGCCGACAAGGGGACGATCAGCAGATCGACGCCGAGATTGCCGAGCAACTTCCATTGGAAGCTGAACGCCTCCGCGAGCGAGGGCACGCGGTCGATCTGCGTCTGGATGTGGTAGCGGCCCATATGACCGAGCACGTCGACAAGCGGCGGCACTTGCGGCCAGGCGAGCGGGACCGCCGCCGCCAGCGCCAGCACGAGCCATACCCAGCGCCTGTCGAGCCAATCCCCCGCCATGTGGCTTCCTACGGCCGCAGTCCGGGACCGGCAACCGGCTGGACCCGCCAGACGAGCAGGTCGCTGCCGACCAGCGGCACCGGATCGAGCCAATCGGGTGCGGCCCCGTTCAAAAGATGCGCGGCAAGGCCGCTCGGCCGGAGCAGCGCCCGTGGCAGTCCGCCATCGCTTCTGGGGCAGAGCGCGACATAGTCCACGGTCCAGAGCGTCCCCTGGTATCGGGCGGCCTCCGGGCTCGACAGCAGCATCTCGGCCAGCGCCCGATTGCCGTTGCGGTTACGGTGATAGGGTCCGCCAAGGCTCCGGTGCTGAGTCGCACCGACGATATAGCCGGACAGGTCCATCGGCGCCGCAAACGTGCCGGTGTCGAGCCGGTCGAGCGCTGCCAGCGTGCGGCGGTCGGTGCAGCCTTTCACGATGGCGGTCGGCGGCGACACAAACTGTCCGAGTGACTGCCAGACCAGACCGACAGAGGCGATCGCCGCGACTGCTTGCCACATCCGCACACGGATACGACCGATTGCCATTGCCAGCAGCGGAGCGGCCAAAGCCGCCGCAAACCAGAGCGAACGCAGCTGCACCAAGCTCAGCGCCACGGCGACAGCGAGGATCGCCGCCAGCAGCAGCACCGGTGCGCGGCGCTCCCGCCAGCTCAGCCAGAGACCGGCAGCAAGTCCCGCAAGCGGCAAGCCCAGCCACGCGACTGCCACGCCCGGGCTCTGCTGCAAGACGCTGCCATATTCCCCAACCTGCTCGGGCCATGCGCGGGCGAGCAGCGGGTCGGGCGGACCATAGGGACTGCCGAAACAAGCCGGCGCCGCCAGCCAGCCGGCGGCCAGCACGAGGGCGCCCAGCAGTAGCGCTGCGCAGCTACGCCATCGTGCATGGGGCAGGCGCGGCGCCAGCCCACCCAGCACCAGCCAAGAGCCCGCAGCCATCAGCATCAGCGCGAACATCGGCGGCGTGAAGCCGTCGCACAGCTCTGCCGTCCATCCTTGCGGGCGCAGCAGCGCAAAGGCGGCGAGGCTCGCCGTCAGCAGGCCGGTGCCGAACCCTGCCACAGGCCGCTTCGTGCGGACCCACTCGGCAGCAAGCCACAGCATGGCGGTGACGATCACCGGCGCTGCCTCGGCGCCCACCGCGAGGCTGGTTCCGGCCGCGGCACCCGCCATCAGCAGCCGCGACGACACCAGGCCCAGCAGCATCGTTTCGACAAGCACGATCTGCAGCGCGTGGTGGTCGATGCGCCCGGGCGCGAAAAGGGCGATGGTGGGGAAAGCCAGCGCGGCGATGGCCAGCGCCGGCGCAATGCTCCGGCCGCCGCCGATCGCCCGCGTGATACCGCCGATCAGCAGCAGGTGCAGGAAGAAGAGGAGTTCGGGCCAGAAGATCACCGCGGCGATCTCCGCCCGCGTCGCGCCCATGAACGGCGACAGCAGCAGGATCACACCGGCCGGCACCAGGTCCGGCAGCCGCGACCAGTGGAGCGGCGTTCCGCCCGGCGGGCCGAGCCGCGCCTGGACCAGATCGCCAAACGCCTGCCCGTCCAGCCAGTCCCTGATCTGCGCGAGCCGGACCATGTCGTCCGGCTCCGGCAGGCGAAGTGCGGCGAGATCGGCCCAGGCGAGCGCGGTCCACAGCGCCGTCAGCGCGACGGTGAGGAGAAGCGCGAGGGAGAGATGGGCGGACGATCCTCCTCTGAAAGGGGAGGTGGGGCGCGCAGGGCGACGGAGGGGTGTCACGGTGTCAGGATGGAACTCCAACGCTGACCCCCCTTTACCAGCCTTCGGCTGGTCCCCCTCCCCTTGCAGGGGAGGATCGGCGCTCACCGATCCCGCCGGCCGAGCAGCCGCAAGCGCAGCGCGTTCAGCTTGATGAACCCTTCCGCGTCGCGCTGGTCGTACGCGCCGAGATCGTCCTCGAAGGTGACGATGTCGGCCGAATAGAGGTTATACTTCACGTCCGCCTTGCGCCCGACGACATGCGCAGCGCCTTTGTACAGCTTCAGCCGCACCGTGCCGGTCACGTTCTTCTGGCTGTGGTCGATCGCCGCCTGCAGCATCTCGCGCTCCGGCGAGAACCAGAAGCCGTTATAGATGAGCGCGGCATAATGCGGCATCATCTCGTCCTTCAGCCGCGTCGCGCCGCGGTCGAGCGTCAGCTGCTCGATCGCTCGATGGGCAAGGTGCATGATGGTGCCCCCCGGCGTCTCGTACATGCCGCGCGACTTCATGCCGACGAAGCGGTTCTCGACCAGATCCAGCCGGCCGATGCCGTGCGTCCGGCCATAATCATTCAGTTTCTCCAGCAGCGCGGCCGGGCCGAGCGCCTCGCCGCACACCGCGACGGGATCGCCACGCTCGAAATCGATGGTGATGTATTCGGGCGTATCCGGCGCGTCCTCGGGGTTGTTGGTACGCGAATAAACATAGTCTGGCACCTCCTCCCACGGGTCCTCCAGCACCTTGCCCTCGGATGAGGTGTGCAGGAGGTTGGCGTCGGTCGAAAAGGGCGCTTCGCCCCGCTTGTCGCGCGGGATCGGGATTTGATGCTGTTCCGCGAACTCGATCAGGCGGGTGCGGCTGGTCAGGTCCCATTCCCGCCAGGGCGCGATCACCTTGATGTCGGGATCGAGCGCATAATAGCCGAGCTCGAAGCGGACCTGATCATTGCCTTTGCCGGTGGCGCCATGGGAAACGGTGTCGGCGCCGACCTGGCGTGCAATCTCGATCTGGCGCTTGGCGATCAGCGGCCGCGCGATCGAGGTGCCGAGCAGATATTGCCCCTCATAGACCGCATTGGCGCGCATCATGGGGAAGACGTAGTCGCGCACAAATTCGTCGCGCAGATCCTCGATGAAGATGTGCTCGGGCTTCACACCCATCAGCTCGGCCTTGCGGCGCGCCGGCTCCAGCTCTTCCCCCTGGCCAAGATCGGCGGTGAAGGTCACCACTTCGCAGTCATAGGTCTGCTGCAGCCACTTCAGGATCACGCTGGTGTCGAGCCCGCCCGAGAAGGCGAGAACCACCCGGTTGACCTTACCTGCCATCGATTAGAACCTCCGTTTCGCGCGCGCCCTATGCGCAACAAGGGAGGGGTGCAATGGCCGAGACCAAGACGAAGCCCACCGAGGCGAGCGTCGATGCCTTCATCGCCGCTGTCGCCGACCCGGTGCGCCGTGAAGACGCCAGGACGATCCGCGCCATGATGGAGCGGATCACCGGCGAGACTCCCCGGATGTGGGGTCCGTCGATCATCGGCTTCGGCAGCTATCATTACATATATGACAGCGGCCATGAAGGCACGTCCTGCCGCCTCGGCTTTTCACCGCGCAAAGCGGAGCAGGTGCTGTACGTGCTGACCGGCACGGCGGAACAGCAGGAGCAGCTCGCCCGGCTCGGCAAGCACAAGACCGGCAAGTCGTGCCTTTACATCAAGAAGCTGGCCGACGTGCACATGGCAGTGCTCGAGGAGATTATGCGCGGCGCGCTGAAGCACATGGATGAGAGGTATCCTCGCTAGTCGTCATTGCGAGCGCAGCGAAGCAATCCATCTTCGGAGCCGCTGGATTGCTTCGTCGCTTCGCTCCTCGCAATGACGAGATCAGTCAAATCCCCGCATACCATTCATAGCCGGCGATATCCTCCCACAGCCCGCCCTTGCCGCCATGAATGCCGGCCAGGCTTTCGACCGCCTCGACCCGCATCACATATTTGGCGTGCTTGTAGCCGAGATGACGTTCGGCCCGGAGGCGGATCGGTGCTCCATGGCCGATGTCGAGCATGCGCCGGTTCATGCCCCAGGCGAGGATGGTCTGCGGGTGAAAGGCATCGATCAGGTCGAGCGACTCATAGTACGGCCGCTCGCCATAAAGGTCGGCGCAGTGGAACACGACATAGCGGGCGGACGTGCGCATGCCCGCCTGATCCAACAGCAGTTTCAGCGGCACGCCATGCCATTGGCCGATCGCGCTCCAGCCCTCGACGCAGTCATGGCGCGTGATCTGGGTCCGCGTTGGCATAGACCGGAGCTGGGCGAGGCTGAGCGACAAAGGCCGGGCCACTTGCCCGTCAACGACCAGCCGCCAATCCGCGAACCGTTTTGCGGCGAGGGCCTGATAGGCCGGCGTGTTCGGATTGTTGGTGCCGTTGGTGCGGAACACCGGGCTCATCTGCTCAGGGCTGAACTCGCGGGCGAGCGCCATGCGGTCAGTGAGCGACCGCTGCAGCAGCCGGTGCGCGTCCTCCGCCTTGAACAAGATGTCGCGGAACAGCGGGTTCTCGCCCAGCCGGTCGCAGCCGGAGAGCAGCCCGCCGGCAGTGAGCGAGCCGATCAGTCGTCGGCGCGAGATAACAAGGTCCTCCCCGTCCCGGGCAGGATTTCGACTCCAGCTCAAGGCCTCGCCTCCGGCACGCGCAGCCAGCCGGTGATCATGCCGCGCAGTCCGTTCAGCGGCCCCGACAGCAGCACCAGCACCAGATGCACGACGATGAAAAGGAGCAGCAGCGCCGCGACGATGAAGTGGATGGAGCGTGCAGATTGCCGCCCGCCGAACAGGTCGACCAGCCAGGGCCAGGCCATGTCCATCGCCGGCGACATGGCGAGACCCGTGAAGATGACGAGCGGGATCAGGATGAAGATCACGCCGACATAGCTGAGCTTCTGTAGTACGTTGAAGGCGCCGGGGTCCTCCGCATTGTGGAAGCGGAGCTTCAGATGCTCGACGACGTCCTGCCACAGATGCCGCGGCGTCAGCTCACGCCGGTGCAGCGTCAGGTCCTTCTGGATGTGCCGGTTGAACAGGCTAGCGATCAGAAAAGCGAGCAGCCCGAAGCCCAGCACCAGCGCGAAGGCCAAGTGCCAGCGCCGCGCAAGCGCCAGATTATAGTTGGAGGGAATGGTCGCCCAGGACGGAAAGGCGTTCGTCCGGACCGACCCGTCCTCCGCCGTCCAGCGGCCGAGCACGCCGTCCGTGTTCAGCCGCGTCTCCCCGATCCGCAGATAGCCGCCCTGCCGATCGGACGCGATCTGCAGCCAGGCCGGGTCGCTATTGGCTCCATAATGCCCCCAGTAAAGCCGCGGATGCGCGTTGAAGATCATCGCCCCGCTCATCAGCAGCACGATGATCGTCACCGCGTTTACCCAATGCCAGATGCGCGTCGCCAGCTTATGGCGATAGATCAGGCGCGTCGGAGCGGGCGGCATCCAGCCACTATCGCAGAGATCGTTACGCTCTCCAATGCATGGGAATGATGCATTTCGGGGCTGGATCAGCCTTCGCCTGCCGCCAACCACTCGGCATATTCGGAGGCATGCTGCCCTGGCCAGTTTTCCATGCCCGGCTTGGTCAGGCAGGAGCGTCCCTTGCCGACATTGCTGTAGATCGCTCGCACCGGCTGCGAACTCCAGTTGAGGTTGAACGCGGCAAGTTTCGGGAAGAACTCCGCTTCGCTATAGGGCAGATGGTCGTGCACCCACCAGGCGAGTGCCTGCCAGTCGCCGGTGCGCTCATAATAAGGCACGAAACTGTTCACGATGATGCAGGCAGTGGCGCCGGTCGCGCCAGTCCTGGCATCGGCATAGTCCCAGATGTGCCCGCCATAGTTGGCCTCGTTGGACGCGCAATTCAGCCCATGCTCGTTGCCGAACTGGTTCACCGCCGGAGAGCGATAGGCTGAGCGGATCGAGATACGGCCGAAGCGGGCCTGCAATGGCTCCAGCAACTGCTCGCATAGCTGAGTGCCCGCCTCGATCGCCCGATCCGGAAAGCCGGGGATGTTTGGAATGCCGTGGAAGCTGGCGATCTCCGAATAGAGGAAATCGCGCATGAAGAAGTTGGGCGAAAGGCGCACCCGGCCGAGTTCTTCTAGCGACTTGACCGAACCGGGCTTGCGCATGGCGTTCGTTCCCCGCGCCGTTATTGCGAGCGGAGCGAAGCAATCCAGGGCGCCGGACGCTGGACTGGATTGCTTCGCCTCGCTCGCACCGATCAAAGCATCAGACCGGCCGGTTGAACCGCGTCTTCGTTTCCGCTTTTTCCTTCAGCAGCTTGGCGACCTTGAAGCCGTGTTTCTCCAGGCCGGCGACGATCTTGTCGGCGCCTTCATGGTCGGCCCAGAGCATCGGGCCGCCGCGATAGACGGGCCAGCCATAGCCGTAGATCCAGACCACATCGATGTCGGACGCGCGCTGGGCGATGCCTTCCTCAAGGATCAGGGCGCCTTCATTGACCATGGTGTAGAGTGTGCGCTCGACGATTTCCTGGTCGCTGATCTCGCGCTTGCTTGTGCCTTCCTTGGCGGCGAACTCGTCGATGATCGCCTGCACTTCCGGGCTGGGGCTGGGGCGGCGCTTCTCGTCATAATCGTAGAAGCCCTTGCCCGTCTTCTGACCCCAACGCCCCTTGGCGCAGAGTGCGTCGCGGACGCTCTCGATGCGGTTCGGGTCGCGATGCCAGCCGATATCCACGCCGGCCAGGTCGGACATCTGGAACGGCCCCATCGGCATGCCGAACTCGACATGGACCCGGTCGATCTGCTCCGGCGTGGCGCCTTCCATCAGCAGCTTGTTGGCCTCGATCTGGCGCGGCATCAGCATGCGGTTGCCGATAAAGCCGTAGCAGACCCCTGAAACAACGGCGACTTTGCCGATCTTCTTGGCCGTAGCCATCGCCGTCGCGAGCACGTCCGGCGCGGTCTTGGCGCCGCGCACCACCTCCAGCAGCTTCATGACATTGGCGGGCGAGAAGAAGTGCATGCCAAGCACGTCTTGCGGCCGGCTGGTCGCGCCGGCGATCTCATCGATGTTCAGATAAGAAGTGTTGGAGGCAAGGATCGCGCCCGGCTTGGCGATCTTGTCGAGCTTGGCGAACGTCTCCTTCTTGACGTCCATATTCTCGTAGATCGCTTCGATGATCAGGTCGCAGTCGGCGAGATCGTCGAGGCTGAGGGTCGGCGTCAGCGCACCCATATATTGCTCGACCTGCTCGGGCTTGAACCGGCCCTTGGCGGCGGACGCGTCGTAATTCTTGCGGATGACGCCAACGCCGCGATCGAGATTCTCCTGCGCGGCTTCAACGATGGTGACGGGGATGCCGGCCTGGAGGAAGTTCATCGAGATCCCGCCACCCATCGTGCCCGCGCCGATGACGCCCACCTTCTTGATATCGCGCAGCTTGATGTCTTCGGGGATGCCGTCGATCTTGGCCGCCTGGCGCTCGGCGAAGAAAATGTGCCGCTGGGCCGCCGACTGCGTGCCCATCATCAGCTTCATGAACTCCTGCCGCTCGAAAGCGATACCCTGATCGAAGGGCAGCTCCACCGCCGCCTGCACGCAGCGGAGGTTTGCGGCGGGCGCATCGAAGCCGCGAAATTTCTTGGCGTTCTCGGTTGCGAACTTCTGGATAAAGGCGGGGTCGCCATGCACCGGCACGTCCCGGCTGCGGCGGGGTTCGACGCCGACCACGCCTTTGGCAAATTCGAGTGCCTCTTCGAGCAGCCGGCCTTCTTCGGCGATGCGGTCGACGAGGCCGACTTCGGAGGCGCGCTTGGCGCTGATCGGGTTGCCGGTCGCGCACATCTCGGCCGCCGCTTCGATGCCGGCGATGCGCGGCAGGCGCTGCGTGCCGCCGGCCCCGGGAAGAAGGCCGAGCTTCACCTCAGGCACGCCGAGCTTTGCGGAGGGAACCGCGACGCGGTAATGGCAGCCAAGCGTCACTTCGAGGCCGCCGCCGAGTGCCGTGCCTTGGATCGCCGCGACGACCGGCTTGTTCGATGCTTCGATGCGGTCGATCACCTGCGGCAGCATCGGCTCGACTGGCGGCTTGCCGAACTCGGTGATGTCGGCGCCGGCGAAGAAAGTGCGGCCTTCGCAGCGGATCACCGCCGCCTTGATTTCGTTATCCCGCTCGAGCTGTTCGATCGCAGCGGCGAGACCCTGGCGCACCGCCGCGCCGAGCGCATTCACCGGCGGATTGTTGGAGGTGACGATCAGGATGCCGTCGCGGACTTCAGTGGTGATGGGGCCGGACATGGTTCTTCCTTTATGCTGCGGTCTTGCCCGTCTCCTGACGGGTCACGGGATGGGATGAGGACAGGCCGCCATCGACGGCGATGGCCTGGCCGTTGACGTAAGACGCCTCGTCGGACGCCAGGAACAACGCCATGTAGGCGATTTCGTCCGGCTGTCCCGCGCGGCGCAGCGGGTTCAACCGGCCGATCTTGTCGGTCACGCCCTTGTCCGCCGCATAGTCAAACGCGCGCTGGGTCATGCCGGTCTGGATCAGGCCCGGGCAGATCGCATTGACGCGGACTCCCGTCGCCGAGAGCTGCTGCGCTGCGGTCATGACGAGGTTGATCACCCCGGCCTTGGACGCCGAATAATGCGGCCCACCCGCTCCCGAACGGATGCCTGCGACCGACGCGGTGCAGATAATCGAACCGCCGCGGCCCTGCTCCATCATGTGCCGCCCGGCATGCTTGATCATCAGCCAAGGCCCGATCAGGTTTACTTGGAGAAGCTGCTGCCACTCCTCGACGCTCAGGTCGAAGATGCCGGTCAGCCCGCCGGATACGCCGGCATTGGCATAGGCGATGTCCAGCCCGCCGAAGCGGTTTACGGCGTCAGCGACCATCGCCTGCACATCGGCTTCGGAGCCCGCGTCCATCTGCATCGCATGCACGTCGCCGCCGATCATCGACGCGGTCTCGTGCACGCCCTCCGACTTGTCGCCAATGACGAGCCTCGCGCCTTCCGCGGCAAAGCGGCGCGCCGTGGCCCGGCCAATGCCGGAGCCCGCACCGGTAATGACCGCGACCTTACCGTGCAGCCTACCGCTCATTGCTCCAACTCCGTTCGGGCTGAGCCTGTCGAAGCCCTGCTTTTCCTGACTCCACATCGCACGAAGGGGGAGAAACAGCCCTTCGACAAGCTCAGGGCAAGCGGAGTGGGAGAACAGGATGGCGTGTTCATATCGTCTGCCCCCCGTCGATCACGATGGTCTGGCCGGTCATGAACGAGCCTGCCGGCGCGGCGAGGAAGACGGCGGCGCCGGCGATCTCGTCCGGTTCGCCGATGCGCTTCAGCGGCGCGCCCTGGGTCGAGCGCTTCAGCGTGTCCGGATTCTCCCACAAGGCGCGCGCGAAGTCGGTCTTGATCAGGCCTGGCGCGATGCAGTTGACGCGGACATTGTCGGGTCCGAACTCATGCGCCAGGTTGCGGGCAAGCTGCATATCGGCAGCCTTGGAGATCGCATAGGCGCCGATCACAGGCGTGCCGCGCAATCCTCCGATGGACGAGATGATGACGATCGCGCCATCCTTGCGCGTCCGCATCTCGGGCGCGACCATCGCGATCAGCCAGTGATTGGCGACGATGTTGTTGGTCAGGATTTTGTTGAACTGCTCGTCGGCAATCCCGTCCATCGGCCCGTAATAGGGGTTGGACGCGGCGTTGCAGACGAGGATGTCGACCTGGCCGAAGGCGCGCCGCGTCTCGTCGACCAAATGCTGCAGCCCGGCCTTGTCGGAGATGTTGGCAGCGACCGCAATGGCCTTGCCCGGATAGCGGCCATTGATCTCGGCGGCGACCTCGTCGCACGCGTCCTGCTTGCGGCTGGAGACGACGACATTGGCGCCATGCTCCGCCATCCGCTCCGCGATGGCCTTGCCGATCCCGCGCGAGGAACCGGTGATGATCGCGGTTTTGCCGGTCAGGTCGAAAAGCTGTCCCATCTACTCCCCCGTCATCCCGAACTTGTTTCGGGATAAGCTCGTCACGCGGCCCGAGCCGAAAGCCTTATGCTGAAACGAGTTCAGCATGACGATCAGCGAGCTCCCGCGAGTTGCGCGAAATGCCAGGATGCGGCCGCCAGCCCCGGAACCCGGGCGGCCGTGGCCGCGGCCTGAGGAGAGGAGGCGGTGCCGTCGACGATGCGTTTCTTGATGCCTTGAACGATGCCGGTCAGGCGGAAGAGGTTGTAGCTGAAATACCAGTTCAGGTCCGGCACCCCGCTCCGCTCTGTGCGGGCGCAATAGCGCTCCACCGCTTGCGCGATAGTCGGGATGCCGAGCGCCTCATGGTCGAGGCCCTTGATACCGGAACGCCCTTCTGGCTCCGTCACCCAGTTCATCAGCAGATAGGAAAAGTCGGCAAGCGGATCGCCGAGCGTGGAGAGCTCCCAGTCGAGCACGGCGATCACCCGATCTTCCGCGGCGTGAAAGATCATATTGTCGATGCGGTAATCGCCATGGACGATCGACACCCGGTCCTGCTGCGGCACCGTCGTCGGCAGCCATTCGATCAGCCGGTCTACCTCCGGGATCGTCTCGGTTTCGCTCGCCCTATACTGCTTGGTCCAGCGGGCAACCTGGCGTTCGAAGTAGTTGCCGGGCTTGCCATAATCGGCGAGACCCACCGCCTCGTGATCCGTGTTGTGCAGGTCGGCAAGCGTGTCGATCATCGCATGATAGACGCCGCGCCGCTGTTCGGGCGTGTAGCCGGGAAGCGACCCGTCCCACAGGTTGCGTCCATCGGCCAGGCCCATCACGTAGAACATCGATCCGATCACAGCCTTGTCGGTGCACAGGCCATAGGGCCGCGCGACCGGAAAACCGGTCGGGTACAGCGCCGCCTGCACCCGGAACTCGCGATCGACGGCATGGGCGGACGGCAGCAGGTTTCCGAATGGCTGGCGCCGCAGCACATAGCTCCGTACGGGAGTGTCGATCCGATATGTCGGGTTGGACTGGCCGCCTTTGAAGCGGGACAGGGTCAGCGGCCCTTCAAAGCCCTCGACATTGGCGGACATCCAATCAGTCAGCCGAGCCTCGTCCAGACGATCCTTCTCCGGCACCGGCATGGTGCCGACCATGGCGGTTGCGGGCGACTCGGTCATGAACAACCTGTGCTCCGGCGAAGGCCGGAGCCCTGTGCCGCAACGCTCCGGCCTTCGCCGGAGCACAGAGCCGCGAGTTTTATCACTCGAAGACCACCACGGAGCGAGTCGTATCGCCTTTCCGAAGCTGATCGAACGCGTGGTTGATTTCGGTCAGCGGAACCCGCTCGGCGATGATCGTATCGAGATCGAGCATGCCCCGCATGTAGAAGTCGACCAGGCGCGGGATTTCGACCGGGAAACGGTTGGCGCCCATCAGCGCGCCCTGCAGCTTCTTGCCCGACAGCAGGTCGAGCGCCGACAGGCCGGTCTGGTGACTGAGAGGCATCATGCCAAGGATTGTCGCCGTCCCGCCGCGCTTCAGCACCTTGACGGCGAGCTCGCCCGATTGCGGCCGTCCAACCGCTTCGATCGCGTGATCGACGCCGCCCCTGGTGAGTTCCACGATCTCGGCAGCGGCCGTGTCGGACGAGGCGTCGACGGCGTCAGTGGCGCCCAGCTTCTTCGCGATGTCACGCTTCTCGGCGACGGGATCGACGGCGATGATTCGGCCTGCACCAGCGATCTTGGCCGCGTTCACGACCGCCAGGCCGACGCCACCGCAGCCGACGACGGCAACCGTCTCTCCCGGCGTCACATCGGCCGCGTTGAACACCGCACCCGCGCCTGTCGTCACCGCACATCCTATCACGCAGGCGCGGTCGAGCGGCATTTCGGGATCGATGCGGACGCAGGCATGCTCGTGGATGAGCATCATCTCGGCATAAGCCGACAGGTTCAGCATCTGGTTGACCGGCGTGCCGTCCGGAAAGCTCAGCCGCGAGGGCTCGCCCGCCTTGCGCCGCGTGTCGCCGCCCAGGCAGAGCGACATGCGGCCGGTCACGCAGAACTCGCAATGGCCGCAAAAGGCCGAGAGGCATGTGACGACTGCGTCGCCGACCTTCACCGTCGTCACTTCCGAGCCGACCTGCTCGACAATGCCCGCCGCTTCATGGCCCGGAATGGCAGGCATTGCATGCGGATAGGCTCCATCGACGAAATGCAGGTCCGACCGGCACACGCCGCACGCGGCGGTCCGGATCAGCACCTCACGCGGGCCGGGCTTGGAGACCTGCACCTCCTTGACCCTCAGCGGCTCGTTAGGCTGAAAGAGGACGGCAGCTTTCACCGGCCTACCCTCGCCTTGGCCGCCTCGATTGCTTCCTTGCCGCCATATTTGCCGAACTCGAGCCGGGCGATGGAGCGGTTGTGCACTTCGTCCGGGCCGTCGGCGAGCCGCAGCGTGCGCTGCCCGGCATACATCTTGGCCAGACCCGGATCCTCGGAAACGCCGGCGCCGCCAAAGGCCTGGATGGCGTCGTCGATGATCTTGAGCGCCATGTTGGGCGCGGCAACCTTGATCATCGCAATCTCGGCCTGGGCGGCCTTGTTGCCCGCCTTGTCCATCATATCCGCCGCCTTGAGACAGAGCAGCCGGTTCATCTCGATGTTGATCCGTGCTTCCGCGACACGCTGTTCCCAGACGCTGTGCTCTGCAATCACCTTGCCGAACGCGACGCGAGAGAGAAGCCGCTCGCACATCTTCTTGAGTGCTTCCTCGGCCGCGCCGATGGTGCGCATGCAATGATGGATGCGGCCGGGGCCCAAGCGGCCCTGCGCGATCTCGAAGCCGCGCCCCTCGCCCAGCAGCATGTTCTCGACCGGCACGCGCACGTCCTTCAGTTCGATTTCCATATGGCCGTGCGGGGCGTCGTCATAACCGAACACCGGCAGGTGCCGGAGGATCGTGACGCCCGGCGCGTCCAAGGGCATCAGGATCATCGACTGCTGGGCGTGGCGCGCGGCGCTGAAGTCCGTCTTGCCCATTACGATTGCGATCTTGCAGCGCGGATCGCCGGCGCCGGACGACCACCATTTGCGCCCGTTCAGCACATAATGGTCGCCGTCACGCTCGATCCGTGTCTCGATATTGGTCGCGTCGGACGAGGCCACCTGCGGTTCCGTCATCAGGAAGGCGGATCGGATCTCGCCGTTCATCAGGGGCCGCAGCCACTGCTCCTTCTGCTCGCGTGTTCCGTAGCGGTGGAACACTTCCATGTTCCCGGTGTCGGGCGCGGAGCAGTTGAAGACTTCGGATGCCCAGCCGATCCGCCCCATTTCCTCGGCGCAGAGCGCATATTCGAGGTTGGTGAGGCCCGGCCCTTCGAACTCGAAGCTGTCATCGACCGGCACACGGCCGGAAGAAGGCGGCATGAACAGGTTCCAGATGCCGGCGGCCTTGGCCCGCGCCTTTTCCTCTTCGATGACCGGGATGACCTTCCAGCGCTCGCCTTCGCGGTGCTGTTCCTTGCACTCGGCGTCGCGGGGCCGGACATGGCGTTCGATATGCTCGCGGACCCGGTCCCGCCAATAGGTCTGGCGCTCGGTCAAGTCGAAGTTCATCGCATTCTCCCGGTCCTGTTGGGCGGCCTTCTAGGCAGCTTCCGCGGGGCCTTTCCAGTCCCAAAAACTCACGATTTTCCGCCGTCCCCGGCTGCCGCTACGGCAAGCTTGGCCAACCGCGCCTCATGCTCTTCCTGACCGAACGGAAAGCGGAGCGAAATGAGCGCGGACAGGCCGGCAATCACCAAAGTGATGATGACGAAGATGAGCGTATAGCGGTCGATCACCTCGACCGGCACGCTGCCCTTGACGGCCTTGGCCGGGAACTCGGCGAGCGACAGAATCCAGCCGGCGAGCAGGATGCCGAGCCCGCCCGCGCATTTCTGCATGAACAGGGCGCCGGCAAAGAACAATCCTTCCTCGCGCCGGCCGGTGCGCTCCTCGGAGTCCTCGACCACGTCCGACATCATGGAAGCACCCAGAATCATCGCGCCGACGCCGAACGCGACGCCCAAAGTGTTGATAGTCAGGAAGGTCGGCAGCAGGGCAGGCGAGCCGGGTTCCGGAAACAGGTCGAGCAGCCGCAGGATATATGTGGAGGTGACGAAAAGGGCGTGCAGGATGGTCAGCAGCGCCAGCGCGCGCTTTTTGCCGAGTGCATGGCCGATCGGGCTGACCAGCAGGAACGTCAGCACTACGCCGAGGAACAGCGCACCCGCATAAAGAAGCAGTTGGGGCGAGCTGAACTGCCAGACGAAATTCAAGTTATAGTTGGAGATGGCAAAGCCGATGCCCTGGTTAGTGTAGGCGAGGATGCCTGATGCCATCAGGATCAGAAAGGCGCGGTTCGACAGCGTCTCGCGGGCTGCGCGCAGCGTTTCGCCAAGCCCATGCGTCTGCACCCGTTTGGCGGGCGGGTGCGCCATGCGGCGATGCGTGCCGATCGCCGAGATCAGAACCGTGACGCCCATCACGACGGCACCGAATATGCCATAAAGCTGGAAGCCGGTCAGCGCCCCGGGTCCGCTCAGCGCGCCCAAAGGCGGCGCGAGAAACACGCCATAGGCCAGGAACAGCATGGCGAGCCCCCCGGCCCAGCCGAACAGGTAACGGTAGCGCAGGACCAGGGTCCGCTCGTGATAGTCGGCGGTCATTTCCGGCGCCATGGCGAGCGACGGCACTTCGTTGGTGGCGATGGCGGCGCGCGTCAGCACCGCCGCCAGCAACAGCCAGCCGAGCACGCCGGCCTGAGCGGTCGCCGGCGGAAACCACAGCATCATCCAGGTCAGCGCGATCGGCAGGGCGGAGGCATAGAGCCAGGGATGGCGCCGCCCCCATTTGGTGTGGGTCCGGTCCGACAGGCTGCCGATCACCGGGTCGATCATCGCGTCGAAGATCAAGGCGAGCGCGATGACGGTGCTGACGATGCCGGCGGGCAGCCCGACCACCTGATTGTAGAAGAGCAGCAGGAAGGTCGAATAGCCATTGTCCTTGATGCCGTAGGCGACCGCGCCCACGCCATAAGCCATCTTGGTGCGCAGCGGGACGTGCTGGTCGCTCATGAAACCGCCCCGATCAGATCACTCCTGTGCTCCGGCGAAGGCCGGAGCACAGGGAAGAGTGGCACACGCCTCATGCTGCCGGCGCCAATGCAGCCAGTGCCTCGAACAAGCCGGGCGTATCGGGATCCCAGCTATGTCGCGGGCCGACCGAGAGGCCGCCATCGACCAGTATGTGCGTGCCGGTGATGAAGCTCGCATCCTCGCTGGCCAGGAAAGCGACGGCGGCGGCGATATCATCCGGTCGGCCCGGACGCCGGATCGGCTGCGCCTGTTGGCCGACACCGCGGATCAGCGCATTGGCCTGCTCGCGCGCGGCGCCCTCCAGCCCCACTGCCGACGCAAAGATGTTGGTCATGATGAAGCCCGGCAGCACCGCGTTCACCCGGATGTTGCTCTTCGCGAGATCGGCGGCCGCGAGCTTGGTCAGGTGCAGCACGCCTGCTTTCGCCACCGAATAGGCAGTCGGCGCCGCGCCGGACGCCAGCGCCGCCACCGATGCCGTGTTGACGATCGCGCCGCCACCCTTTTTCGCCATCAGCGGTGCGGCGTGGCGGATGCCGAGCGCGACCGACTTGAGCAGCAGGTCCATGGTGCGGTCCCAGCCATCGGCATCGATCTCGTCGATCTTCGCCCGCAGCCCGCCGGCGCCCGCATTGTTGAACAGGATGTCCGGCCCGCCAAGGCTTTGCGCCTGCTCCAGCAGCGCGACGATCTCCTCCTCGCGCGTCACGTCGGTGCGCTGGAAGCGGATGCGGCCGTTCGACGTGTTGGCAAGCTCTTCGCCGCCGCCCGCGTCGATGTCGGCGGCGAGCACGGTTGCCCCTTCCTCGGCAAAGCGCAGCGCCGACGCCCGCCCGATCCCCGAGGCAGCGCCCGTCACGACCGCGATCTTGCCGCTGAATCGCATCCCACTCTCCTTATGATTTGGCGAGCATAGGACCGCCGCTCGACCCATCCAAGGACGCTACGGCACGCCGCTTCAGCCACACGCCGGCGCGCCAATAGTGGAACAGCGCCCAGGGGGTCGCCGCGGCGAAGGTCAGCATCGCCCAGCGCAGCGCTTCGGCATCGCCGAGCGAGGGTTTAAGCGCGTCGCTGATCACGCCGATCAGCGTCGGCCCGGCGCCCAGCCCGATCAAATTGATGACGAGCAGGGTCACCGCCGCCCAGAGCGCCCGCATGCGCAACGGCGCGAGCCCCTGGATCAGCGCGAATGTGGGGCCGAGATAGGAGTTCACCAGAAGCAGTGAGACCCAGTAAATCGGAATGCCCACCCAAGGGTCGGAGGACAGGAAGAACAGGAAAGACAGGGGAAGGCCGATACCCTTCATAACCAGCACCAGCCAGCTCTGCGCGTGCAAGCCCCAGCGCTCCGCCGCCTTGTTCGCCAGCCATCCGCCAAGCACGGCCGAGACGGTTCCGCATACGGCTCCAACAGGGGCCACGATGGATGCGATCTGGAGCTTGTCCAACCCCATGTTGCGGATGATGAAGCTGGGCCCGAACGCCGTCTGGCCATAGCCGATCAGCGACGTGATGGTGACGCCCATCACCAGGTGCACCGCGGCACGGTTGGCGAACAGCGACCGAAAGCCTTCGCCGAACTTTGGCATCTCGCCTTGTGGCTTGGCGGCATGTTCCGGGTCCGACATGCCGCGCGGCGGCTCGGCCACGAATAGCTTGATGATGACGGCAAGCAGAATGCCGGGGATGCCGACGGCGAACATCGCGTAACGCCAGCCGAAAAAATGGGCGAGCGTGCCGCCGATCATCGTCCCGCCTGCCGCGCCCAGCACCACACCCAGCGAGTAGATGCCCATCGCTCCCGCGCGCTTCTCCGGCGGATAGAGGTCGGCGATCATCGAGTGGCTCGGCGGGCTTGAACCCGCCTCGCCAACTCCGACACCGATCCGGGCGAGCAGCAGCTGGACGAAGTTCTGCGCCAGGCCGCAAACCGCCGTCATAGCGCTCCACAGCGCAAGGGCGATCGTAATGATCGTGACGCGGTTGCCCCGATCCGCCCATCGCGCGACCGGCAGACCCAGCGTTGCGTAGAAGATGGCGAAGGCGAAGCCGGCGAGCAGCCCCAACTGCGTGTCGGAGAGCAGCAATTCCTTGCGGATATCCTCTTGCAGGATGGCCAGGATCTGCCGGTCCATATAGCTGAAGAAATAAGCGACCGTCAGGAGGAAGAGCGTCAGCGATCGGCGTTTGAGCGCCCTTTCCGCAGTGTCCTGCGTGTCCAATCGACCTCTCCCTATTTTCTTCTCTTCGGCCCAAGCTGGACTTGACGGGCACGTAAGGTCAACCCGAAGAGCGACGAACAACGGGAGAGAGCCATGAACATCGAGCAACTGTTTCGCCTGGACGGCCGCGTCGCATTGGTGACCGGGGGGTCGCGCTTCATCGGCCGCTGGATCTCGGAAGCGTTCATCGCGCAAGGTGCGAAAGTCTATATCTGCGCTCGGACGGTCGAGGACTGCATGCAGACCGCCGAGGAGCTGGGCCCGAACTGCGTGGCGCTGCCGCAGGACCTCTCGACGGTTGCCGGCTGTAAGGCGCTCGCCGCGCAGCTGGCCGAACATGAGCAGAAGCTCGACATTCTCGTGAACAATGCGGGCGCCGCCTGGGGCGAGCCGTTCGAGCAGTTTCCGGAAAAGGGCTGGGACAAGGTCATGGACCTGAACCTGAAATCGCCCTTTTTCCTCACCCAGGCGCTCTACCCGATGCTGAAGGCGGCCGCTTCGGCCGAGCAGCCGGGCAAAGTCATCAACATCACCTCGATTGACGGGCAACGGCTGAACCCGTGGGAGACCTATAGCTATCACGCGTCCAAATCGGGCCTCATCTACCTGACGAAGCGCATGGCGGCGCGGCTGATCGAGGATCACATCAACGTGACTTCGATCGCGCCCGGCGCCTATCCGTCGAAAATGAACCGCGCCGCGCGGGACCATGGCGAGGAAGTCGCCAGGTCGATCCCGGCCAAGCGGATCGGGCGGCCGGAGGATCTCGCCGCCGCCGCCGTTTATCTGGCGAGTCGCGCGGGCGACTATGTCGTCGGCGAAACGCTGACGGTGGATGGCGGCCTGGTCAGCGCCAAAGTCGGAGTGAGCATCGACGCCTGATTTTTCCGTCCGTGCCGAGCGCTGTCGAGACACGCTTCTCGACTTCGCTCGAAGCGAACGGCTGCTAAGGTCGACTCAGCAGCACGTTCATCCGCGCCAGTGCGATCGGCTTGGCGCGGTCGTCCTGCCAGGCCACCGCCTCGAGATTGGCGACGCGCGTACCCAGCCGGGTGATGCGGCCGATGGCGAAGGTCTCCGCCTCGCGACCGCCGCGCATATAGTCGACAGTGACGGTGATCGGCTTGATCCGCGGCCGATCGCCATCCTCGTAGCGCGCATGGAGCGCGGCGAAGGCCGCCATTTCCAGCAAGCCGCCGATCGCGCCACCATGCAGGAAGCCGGGCCGGCCCATCACACCTGCGCTCCACGGCATGGTGAGGATCGGCGATCCGTCCTCCTCACCGGCAACGGTCAGGCCGAGCAGCTCGGCATAGGGGGGCAGCTTCATAGGTCGGTGAACATATAGGTGCCCGCCACATGGGCGACCGGATCGTTCGGATCGCCGTGATGCGCCTGGCCGCGGATGAAAGCGACGCTACGCGTGATGCCGTAGCATTCGCCGCGCCCGATCACTGCCTTTCCGGGCGTCGCCGGCCGGATATAGTCGACCCGCAGATCGAGCGTCGCCTGGGCGCGGAAGCGATTCTGCTTGATCCAGATCGACATGCTCGTCGCCATGTCCATCAGTGCAAGGATCGGACCTGAAGCCAGCACGCCACTGGCTTCGTCGCCGACTAGCTTCTCGTCATAGTCGATGGCGAGCTCGGCCCAGTCCTCGCCGTGTGTGACATAACGCAGGCCGATCAGCCCACCATGGGCTCGGCTTGCCAAGGTCGAGACAAAACGTTCGGGATCGAAAGCGGCGTTCACGGGCATTGCAGGCGGCTTAGAGTCGCGTATTCCTTTCCGCAACAAAAGGAGAGCGGATGCACCCCTATCGCCACGCCGAGGCGACACCCGATAAGCCGGCGATCATCGTCGCCGAAACGGGACAGGCGATCAGCTATGCCGAGCTGAACGCGCGGTCCAACCAAGCGGCGCAGCTTTATCGTGCGCAAGGCTTGAGGCCGGGCGACAAGCTGGCCTTCTTCCTCGAGAACACGCCCGATTATTTCGCGCTGGTCTGGGGCGCGCAGCGCAGCGGCCTGCTCTTCGTCTGCGTCTCGTCCAAGCTCACCGCGCCCGAGATCGACTATATTCTTGCGGATAGCGGTGCGAAGCTGCTGGTCGCCGGCGCGTCGCTCGCCAAGGTCGCCGAAGCGATCACGGCGGAGGTCACGCGCTACAGCCATGGTGGTCCGATCGGCGGCTATGAGCCGGTCGAACCCACACTCGATGCTCAGCCGGCAACCCCCATCGTGGACGAATGCGCCGGTTCCGCCATGCTCTATTCTAGCGGCACGACCGGGCGGCCCAAGGGCGTGCTGCGGCCGCCGCCCGAAGACCCGGCGGTCGACCATGTCGTGCCGCTGGCGGTGCTCGCCAACATGTTTTTCGGGCTGGGACCCGACACCGTCTATCTGTCGACGGCCCCGCTCTATCATGCCGCCCCGCTCGGCTGGACGATGTGCGTTCACATCCTCGGCGGCACGGTGGTGCTGATGCACCATTTCGAGCCCGAAGCGGCGCTGGCGAACATCGAACGCTATCGCTGCAATGCCGGCCAGTTCGTGCCCACGCATTTCGTGCGCATGCTGAAGCTGCCCGACGACGTGCGGAGCCGATACGATGTTTCCTCGATGAAGAGCGCCATCCACGCTGCCGCGCCCTGCCCGGTTCCGGTCAAGCAGGCGATGATCGACTGGTGGGGGCTGGTGATCGACGAATATTACGCCGGCACCGAAGGCAATGGCTTCACCGCAATCAAGGCCTCCGAATGGCTGCAGCGGCCCGGCTCGGTCGGGCGGGCGATCGGCGAAGCGACGCTCCACATCTGCGACGAAGAGGGCAATGAAGTGCCGCCGCGCACCGAGGGCATGGTCTTCTTCAACCCGCCGAGATCCTTCGAATATCATAACGACCCTGCAAAGACGGCCGAGTCGCGCAACAAGCATGGCTGGTCGACGCTTGGCGATGTCGGCTGGGTCGATGAGGACGGCTATCTGTTCCTGACCGACCGCAAAAGCTTCATGATCATCTCGGGCGGCGTGAACATCTACCCGCAGGAAATCGAGAATCACCTCGTCACCCACCCTGCCGTGGCTGACGTGGCGGTGGTCGGGGCGCCGCACGACGAAATGGGCGAGCAGGTGGTGGCCGTCATCCAGCCCGTGCCCGGCGTCGAGACCGGAGCAGCGCTAGCCGACGAGCTCACCGCCTTTTGCCGGCAGAGCCTGTCGGGCGTGAAGACGCCGCGCCGGTTTGATTTCGTCGAGGAACTGCCGCGTCACGCGACCGGCAAGCTGTACAAGCGGCTGATCCGCGACCGCTATTGGGGCAAGGAAAGCCGGATCGTCTAGGTCACGTCGTTGCGAGCGAAGCGAAGCAATCCAGCTCGGCGCGTCACGAATGGATTGCTTCGTCGCTCCGCTCCTCGCAATGACTGAGATGCTATGAACGATCGTGTCACAATCACATTTGGCGCAGGCGTCGCCGACGTCCGCCTGAACCGCGCGGACAAGCTGAACGCACTCGATCCGGCGATGTTCGACGGCATCGAATGGGCGCTTGCCGAGTTGCGGGAGACCAAGGGCCTGCGCGCCGTCGTCCTGTCAGGCGAGGGCCGCGCCTTTTCCGCCGGCCTCGACATGACGAGCATGGCCTCGGGCGGGGCGAGCGCGGGCAAGACGCTGACTGACCGCACGCACGGAATCGCGAACATCTTCCAGCACGTTGCCTGGGGCTGGCGCGAACTGCCAGTGCCGGTGATCGCGGCGGTACATGGCATTGCGTTCGGCGGCGGCTTCCAGATCATGTCGGGCGCGGACATCCGCATCGTCCACCCGCAAGCGCGGATGTCGATCATGGAAACGAAATGGGGGCTGGTGCCCGACATGGGCGGCATCGCGCTGTGGCGCACCCTGATCCGCGACGATCTGCTGCGCGAACTTACCTACACCCACCGCGAATTCTCCGGCGAGGAAGCGCTGCGCTACGGCTTCGCCACGCGCCTGGCCGAGGATCCGCACGCCGAAGCCATGGCGCTCGCCCGCGAGATTGCGGGCAAGAACCCGGACGCGATCCGCGGCGCGAAGCGGCTCTATAACGCCTACGCGCATGATGCCGAGGCGCTGCTGATGGCCGAAAGCGTCGAGCAGGCGGCCGTGATCCGGACGCCGAACCAGGTCGAAGCCGTGCGCGCGAACATCGAAAAGCGGGCGCCGAGCTTTTCCGACTGAGTGGCCGCTTTCGACCCATTTCGGACGTTGGCATGAATTGCAGATTATTCCTCGTCACCCCGGCCTTGAGCCGGGGTCCCGCTTGTTTTTCTTTCCTTCGATGAGCATCAGAGCATCCGGTCGGAAAGGTCGAGCCATTCAGGATTGCCGCGTTCGATCAGCGCGAACTTCCACTCCCGTCGCCATCGCTTCACTCGCTTCTCATGCGCGATGCAGTCGCTGATTTCAGGCGCACCTTCGGCCCAGACCAAACGGTGAAGTTCGTAACGACGGCAGAAGTCCGAGCCCTCATCGTTGCGGTGCTGGTGAATCCGAGTGGCGAGGTCAGAGGTGACACCGACATACATCGCGCCGCGATAACGGTCGGCCATGATATACACCCATCCGCCGCGTCGTTCCTCATTCATGCCTCACCAAGAAGGAAGAAGCGGGACCCCGGGTCAAGCCCGGGGTGACGGGTAGATTACGAGTTCTGATGTCCGCCAACCACCCTCAGCAGACGTTCGCAGAGTATGTGGTTAGGCTCGCGAAAAGTCTGTCCTATTCGCTACCACGCTTGATACGCTGGCGACGGCCGCAATGTTTGCCCGCGGCCACTCTTTGAATCGTTCAGATCAAGCCGAAAAGTGCATGATGCACGTGCAACATGTGCGGAATGTGCGGAATGTGCGGATCGCGCGAAATGAAGCGCCCTGACCCACGCTCCGGTCAGCGGATGCCGATCATCTTGTGCGTCTGGACGGACAGCTGCCATTTCGGGTGTGCCATGCAGTAAGCAATCGCGGCCTCCGTGTTGGCCGCGAGATCAGGTCCGTCCATCGGCTGCAGCAGGAAATGATCGAAGGCGAGCCGTTCGAAGCGGTCCGGCATGGCATCGGGTTGGGGAAAGACCAGCTTCAGCTCGTTACCGGCGGTAACCGCCAGCGGCGCCGCGCCCTTGGGGCTGACGCACAGCCAGTCGATCCCGTCGGGAGGCGCGATCGTGCCGTTCGTCTCGACCGCAATCTCGAACCCGCGCGCATGCAACGCCTCGATCAGCTTCGCATTGACCTGAAGCAGAGGCTCGCCACCGGTCAGCACCGCCAGCCGGCGATCCGGTCCGCCACGCCATTCCTGTTCGACCGCGGTTGCGAGCGCGGCCGCATCGCCGAACTTGCCGCCTCCGGTTCCGTCCGTGCCGACGAAATCGGTATCGCAGAAGGTGCAGGCTGCACTCGCCCGGTCCTGCTCCCGGCCCGACCAGAGATTGCAGCCGGCAAAGCGGCAGAAGACCGCGGCGCGGCCGGCCTGCCGTCCTTCGCCTTGAAGCGTGTAGAAAATCTCCTTGACGGAATAGGCCATCGGCCCGCGCTCACATCGCCGGCGGCGGGTCCGGCAGCAGCGGCGTTGGGTTCGCGGGCGCGCGGGGCGTCAGGATCGCCGCCGTTTCGATCACATCGAGCGCCCGACGGGCGACGATGTAGCGCCGCGCCGCCGCCATCCAGTTCTGCGCCCTGGCTCGGCCGGGCAAGCGCGCGACTTCGACCAATGCCTTTTCGACCTGCCCGCCCGCAAGCAGCCGGCGCGCATGCCGCAGCCGCTCGGTAGGCACGGGCGAAGGCTGGCCGACCTTGCGCACCACGATCAGACTGATCAGCTCGCCGCGCAGCGACGGCCACCAGCCCTCGTCCGCAGTACCGCTGGCAAGACTTGGGGCGAGATCGTCCAACCCCATTTGCAGCTCGTCGAGCGTGATCGGCTCGCGCGAGGCGGCGATGATCGTGGACACGGCCTGGGGCTGGGTGGCTCCGAACCGCTCGCGCAACTGCCCTTCGATATAGCCGAGGCCGAGCCCGCGATCGATCGCCCGGCGGGCGGCGAAGGCGATCAGCAGCCCTTCGGCGCGGGCGGCATTGTCGCCTGCGGCATTGGCGCGCTCCGCCACCCGGTCGATACGCGCCTCGATCTCACCCACGCGCTGGCCGAGCGCAGCGGCAGTGCTCGGATCGACCGCGACCATCGACTCGCTCGGGATCAGCGGCTCGGGTGCCGGTGCGGCCGGGGTGGCCGTCGCCACCGATTGAGGCGCTTCCTGCCGCGCGCCAAACAGCCATTCCCGCCCGGCGTCCCAGCGCGACAATATCCATCCGGCAAGCAGCAGGCCCGCGATAAAGGCGATGGCGCCGATGACCAGCGGACCGCGGCTGCGCGTCGTTCGCGGCTGGAGCGTATCGTAACTGGTGCTCATCCTGCCCGCCTCATTGGCACAGCCGCGCCGCCGCCGCCAGCAGCGCGTCATCTGTCGGACGATCCGCGGCGACCGCCGCCTCCCAGCCCCCGCCGGCAGCGGCGCGCACCGCGGGGCTGATCGCCGCGATCCTGTGGGCCGGTCCCGCCAACTCGCGAAAGCGCCGCGCCGCACGGGCCGAGTGAAGCAGCGCTACCGCGCCTTGCTCGAGCGCATCGCCGAAGGCAGGCCTGGGCGGGATGGCCTCCGCAGCATAGATGGCCCGAACTTCGACCCGAACGCCGTCAGGATCGAAGCCGGTGCGGTCGGTTCCGGTCAGGTGGAGGAGCGAGCCGATGCCGTCGGCTGCCGCACGCTTCACTGCCTGCGCCACATCGCCGCGCCCCACGGTCACTGTCGTGAATCCCGCCTCACGCGCCGCCGCCGCGGTGGCAGCCCCGACGGCGTACACGGGAGCCCTGCGGTCGACCTTCTCGTCAAGGGCACGAGCGGCGTTGGCACTGGTCATCAGGATCGCGTCGCACGGGCGCTCGGGCATCTCCCATGCGAGCGGGACGATCCTGAAGAGCGGCGCGACGATCGGCACCAGCCCGAGTGCCCGCACCCGCGCTGCCGTTGCGGCTGCGCCGGGCTCCGGCCGCAGCACCAGGAGCGGTCGGGTCATCCCTGAAAGTGAGCGCGCAGCGTTGGTGATGCGCGCTCCAACAGCGCCACCGCGAGGTCGGCGGCTTCCGACGGATCGCCGATCACCACTTCGCCCTCCTCGGCTTCGCTCCCGTCGGGCGACAGGATCTGCGCGCGCAGCAGCATGCCGCCACGGGCAGGGACGGCCAGCGCCGCGATCGGAGATCGGCAGTCTGCCCCTAGCCTGGCGAGCAAGGCGCGTTCGGCGCGGACGCACAGGGTTGTCGGTGCATCGTCGATGGCGGCGAGCCAGCTCCGCACTTCGTCATCGTCCCGGCGCGCCTCGATGCCGACCGCGCCCTGCGCCGGTGCCGGCAGCATCTCGTAGGTCTCGACTGCAACTCCGACTTGCTTGCCCAGTCGGTCGAGCCCGGCCGCGGCGAGCAGCGTCGCATCCGCCTCGCCCGCCGCCAGCTTGGCGAGGCGGGTTTCGACATTGCCGCGGAACAGCACCACTTCCAGGTCGGGACGAAGCCGCCGGAGCTGCGCGCTGCGGCGAGGCGAACTGGTGCCGAGGCGACCGCCCTGGCGGATGGCGCCGATCGACTCGGCCCCGATCAGCCGGTCGCGCACGTCCGCGCGGGGCAGCATCGCGGCGATGACGATCTCGTCCGGGCGGATCGTCTCGACATCCTTCATCGAGTGGACGGCGAAGTCGATGCGCCGCTCGTTCAGAGCCAGGTCGAGTTCCTTGGTCCAGAGCGCCTTGCCGCCGACCTCGGAGAGAGGCCGATCCTGGATGCGGTCGCCGCTGGTCTTGACCGTGACGATCTCGATCGCCTCGTCCGGCCAGCCATGCGCCGCCTGGAGCGCCGCCTTGACCATGTTCGCTTGAGTAAGAGCCAGGGGCGAGCCGCGCGTACCGAGGCGGAGAGTCCGTTGCATGCCCCGAGGCTTTAGACAGGTGGAGCTGGAGATAGTAGGGGGCGCGAATGGCCCTGATCCTCGGCATCGAATCCAGTTGCGACGAAACCGCAGCGGCGCTGGTCACGAGCGGGCGCGAGATACTGGCGCACCGGCTCGCCGGACAGGAGGCGGAGCACACGCCCTATGGCGGCGTCGTGCCCGAGATCGCGGCGCGCGCGCATGTCGAAGCGCTGACGCCGCTGGTGGAGGCGGCATTGGCAGATGCCGGCAAGCGCTTGAACGATGTCGATGCGATTGCCGCGACCGCGGGCCCGGGGCTGATCGGCGGCGTGATGGTCGGCCTGGTCACCGCCAAGGCGCTGGCCCTTGCGGCGAACAAGCCGCTGGTCGCCGTCAATCACCTTGAGGGCCATGCCCTGAGCCCGCGTTTGGCGGAGCCGGACCTGGCCTTTCCCTATCTGTTGCTGCTGGTGTCGGGCGGTCATTGCCAACTGCTGCTGGTGGAAGGCGTGGGCCGCTATCGCCGCCTTGCCACGACCATCGACGACGCGGCGGGCGAGGCCTTCGACAAGACGGCCAAGTTGCTCGGCCTCGGCTTTCCCGGCGGTCCGGCCGTCGAACGCGCCGCGCGCGGCGGCGACCCGCGCGCCGTGCCGCTGCCGCGGCCGCTAGTCGGCACGGCGGACCCGCATTTCTCCTTCGCCGGGTTGAAGAGCGCGGTGGCCCGGGCGCGGGACGCGGAGCGCTGGTCGGCGGCGGACATTTCGGCGTCCTTCCAACAGGCGGTCGTCGATTGCCTCGTGAATCGGACGGATAAGGCTATCAAATCCGTTCGTATCGAGCGAAGTCGGGATACGCTTCTCGACTGCGCTCGAAGCGAACGGAGCATGAGTGCCCTGGTCGTCGCTGGCGGAGTTGCTGCAAACGGCGCGATCCGGTCGGCGCTGCAAGCGCTTGCCGCCGAACACGACCTGCCTTTCGTCGCACCGCCGCTTTGGCTGTGCACCGACAATGCGGCGATGATCGCCTGGGCGGGTGCGGAGCGCTTCGCCGCCGGTCTGACCGATCAGCTGGACACTCCTGCGCGCGCGCGCTGGCCGCTCGACCCGGCTGCCGCGCCCGCGCGCGGTGCGGGAGTGAAGGCGTGACGATCGGCGTTATCGGCGGCGGCGCCTGGGGCACGGCGCTGGCGCAGGTCGCGTCCGCTGGGGGGGGTGTGCTGCTGTGGGCGCGCGAGCCCGAGGTGATTGCGGCAATCAACAGCGTGCATGAGAATACCGCTTTCCTGCCCGGCGTGCCGCTTGCGCCTGCCATTCGCGCCACGTCCGATCTGGCGGAGCTCGCGCGTTGCACGATGGTGCTGGTCGTCACGCCAGCCCAGCACATGCGCGCCGTGCTCGGGGACCTGCCCGCGACGGAAGCGCCGCTCATCCTCTGTGCCAAGGGAATCGAAGCAGGCACGCGCCTGCTGATGTCGGAGGTGGCCGCGACCGTGCAGCCGCGAGCAGCCATAGCGGTATTGTCGGGCCCGACCTTCGCGCACGAAGTCGCGGCCGGGCTGCCCACTGCCGTCACTCTCGCCTGCGTGGATGACACGCTCGGCCGAAGGATCGCGGGCGTAATCGCCCGCCCCTCTTTCCGACCCTATGTTTCGCGAGACGTGATCGGCGCGGAGATTGGCGGTGCGGTCAAGAATGTGCTGGCAATCGCCTGCGGCATTGTGGAGGGCCGCGGCCTTGGCCAGAATGCCCGCGCCGCCCTGATCAGCCGCGGCTTTGCCGAGATGACGCGCTTCGGCCTCGCCCGGGGCGCCCGGCCAGAGACTTTGGCCGGGCTATCGGGTTTGGGCGATCTCGTCCTCACCTGTTCGTCGACCAGTTCCCGCAATTTCTCCCTCGGTAAGGGCATCGGCGAGGGGCGGAGCACAGCCGAGCTGCTTGGCGACCGGCGCACGGTCGCCGAAGGAGCGTTCACTGCCCCGGTGCTGCAGCAGGCGGCCCGCGAGGCCGGCGTCGACATGCCGGTCGTGGATGCCGTGTGCGCGCTGCTGACCGGGGAATCAGACGTCGAGCACGCAATCGATCGGCTGCTGTCTCGACCGCTCAAAGACGAATGACACTCGCTCGTCCCGAGCGTAGTCGAGGGGCGCTACTCCCGAACCCGCGCCCCTCGATTTCGCTCCGCTCCGCTCGGGACGAGCGACTCAGTTCAAAAGTCGACGGCGATCCCCTTCAGCTCCCAATCGCCATAGCGAGTCGGATCGAGGCCAAGCGGATCGGCATCGCGCTTCGCCTGCTCGGGCTTCGGCACCGGCGGATTCTTGGAAAGATAGGCCGGCGGCTTCACATGCGGCGGGCGCTGGCCCATCGGAACGCTCCTTGTGCTGGACCGTAGATGGGCGCAGGAGCGCGCCCGGACAAGCATGAAGCCAGCTCAGCCACAATCACAAGTCGGCGTGGATGCCCGCCGCGCCGCGCTGCGCCTGCTCGACTCGGTGCTGCGGCGCGGCCTGCCGCTCGAAGCCGCGCTGGACGGCGCGGCGCGTGACGTAAGTGGCGCGGATCGCGGGCTGGCCCACGCAATCGCCGCCGAGACTCTGCGGCGGCTGCCCGACCTGGATGCCCTGATCGACTCGGCGACGCAGCAGCGTCTGCCGCCGGACTCCAAGGCGCGTTTCGCACTCCGCATCGCGCTGGTGCAGGCGCTGGCGCTTGGCACGCCGGGGCATGCGGCGATCAGCACCGTGCTGCCGCTGGTCGATGGCGGGCCGCGGCGGCTGGTGCATGGCGTGTTCGGCGCGCTGATGCGGCGCACGGTCGCCCTCCCCTCGACGCCCACCCTGCCGCGCGCGGTCGAGGAGCGGTGGCTGGGGAATTGGGGCCGCGAGATGGTCGATGCGGCGCGCGCCGCCATGGCCGCGCCGCCGCCACTCGACCTGAGCTTTGCCGACGATCAGGCCGCCCGCCGTTTCGAGGGGCGGCATCTGGCGCCAAGACACGCCCGCATTCCCGCGCAGAGCGGGATCACCGACCTGACGGGCTTTGCGGAGGGGCAATGGTGGGTGCAGGATCTCGCGGCATCCATTCCCGCGCGGCTGCTCGGCGCCGGCGGAGGCCGCCGCGTCCTAGACCTGTGCGCCGCGCCGGGCGGCAAGACGCTGCAGCTTGCCGCGGCAGGCTGGCAGGTGACGGCGGTCGACAACTCCGCCCCTCGCCTCCTGAAGCTGCGCGAGAATCTTGAGCGCACTCGTCTCGCTGCCGAGATCGTCGAGGCCGATGTGATGTCCTGGTCGCCCGAGGCGCCGGTCGACACGATCCTGCTCGACGCTCCCTGCAGCGCGACCGGCATCTTCCGGCGCCACCCCGACGTGCTGCATCGGGTCAAGGCGCGGCAGATCGCTGAGATGGCGGACCTGCAAGGTGCGATGCTGAGGCGCGCCGCCGATTGGCTGCAGCCGGGGGGCACTCTGGTTTACGCCACCTGCTCGCTCGAGCCCGAGGAAGGCGAGGCGCAGCTGGCGCACGCCACCGGCCTGACCCTCGATCCGATCGCACCTGACGAGCTGCCTAATGGGGTGGTTCCCGCACCCGGCGGCCATGTCCGCACCCTGCCGACGCTGCTCGCGGACAAGGGCGCGCTCGATGGTTTTTTCATCGCGCGGTTCAAACGCGCTTAGCCGTTGTGGATAAGCGGGCGGCCGCGCTTCACGGAGCTGCCCGCACCCACTAGGTCTTGTGTCAATGCCAAATTCCGTCCGCATTGCGCCCTCGATCCTTTCTGCCGACTTTGCACGGCTGGGCGAGGAAGTGCGTGCGGTCGACGAAGCGGGCGCGGACTGGATCCATGTCGACGTGATGGACGGCCATTTCGTGCCCAACATTACGATCGGTCCGATGGTCGTAAGGGCGCTGCGGCCGCACACGGCCAAGCCGTTCGACGTGCATTTGATGATCTCGCCGGTGGACGCCTACCTCGATGCGTTCGCCGAAGCGGGCGCCGACACGATCACCGTCCATCCGGAGGCAGGGCCGCACCTGCACCGGACCATCCAGCGCATCAAGTCGCTCGGCAAGCGCGCCGGCGTGTCGCTCAACCCCGCGACGCCTGCCAAGATGCTCGATTATGTGCTGGAAGAGATCGACCTCGTCCTGGTGATGAGCGTCAATCCTGGCTTTGGCGGCCAGAGCTTCATCGACAGCCAGCTTCGCAAGATCGAGGCTATCCGCAAGCAGATCGACAAGCTGGGCAAGCCGATCGACCTGGAAGTGGACGGCGGAATCGACCGCCAAACCGCTCCCCGCGCGATCGCCGCCGGCGCCGATGTCCTCGTCGCCGGCACCGCGACCTTCAAGGGCGGCGCCGCCGCCTATGCCGACAATATTCGCGCATTGAGAGGCTGATGACCAAGCACGAGCCGATCGACCCCGTTGATGGCATCGAACCGGGCAAGCGGCTCATCCGGGTCGATCATGACCGCGGCATCTCGCTCTCCCAGCGGCTCGCGGAAAGCCTGCAGCGCCTGACCTGGCGCACTCCGCTGCACAAGCTGCGGCTGCGCGGCCGATTCCCGCTGAAGCTACTGGCGGCGCCGGACGATCCGGTGATCGGCGATCTGAAAGCCGGCGAACTTCTACTGCGGGGCGTTATCCCGTTCCGCGGCGAGAAGATCGCGATCAGGGAACTCGATTTCCGCACCCTTCAGGGATCGCCGGGGCTGCTCGACTATCTGCACAGCTTCGCCTGGCTGCGCGACCTGTCGACCGCTGCCACCCGCCAGCAGGGCGCGCCGGTCGCCGAAGCGATTATGAGCCGCTGGCTGTCGGCACATGCGGAAAAGGTCGAAGGCCTTGCCTGGCGGGCCGACCTGTGGGGTCGGCGCATCCTGTTCTGGACTGCGCATGCGCCTTTGATCCTGTCGAGCCGTGACCTGGTCTATCGCTCGGCGGTACTGAACACCCTAGCGCGGGGCGCTCGGCACCTCGACCGCGCCGCCGACAAGGCGCCGGACGGCGTCGGCAAGCTCGCCGCCTGGTGCGGGCTGATCGCTGCCGGCCTGCTGATCCCAGGCGGCGACCCACGCCGCGCCTATGCCGAGGCGGGGCTGACGCGGGCTTTGGGTACGGTCTTCACCGAAGATGGTGGCATTGCGTGCCGGTCGCCCGCGACCCTGCTGGATGCGATCGGCCTGCTGAGCCTGCTCCGCGCCGCCTATGAGTCCCGCCGCGAAGAGCCGCTGCCGGCGATCGAGGTGACGCTCGCGCGGGCAGTGCCAGCTCTCCACGGCGTGACCCATGGCGATGGCGGGCTTGCTAGTTGGCAGGGCGGCTTGCCCGTCGACCAGATGCGCATCGCAGCGGTCGTCGAAGCGTCGCAGGTGCGCGCACGGCCGCTTCGGCAGGCGCGCGACTGGGGCTATCAGCGGCTGGCTGGCGGGGGCACAGTGGTGACGGTCGATGCCGCGCCGCCACCAGCTTCCCGCCTGGCAAAGGGCGGCTGCGCCTCGACCCTCGCCTTCGAGATGTCGGACGGTCCGCACCGGCTGGTCGTCAGCTGCGGCGGAGCGCGGCATGAAGGCGCCTATCTTCCCGCCGCCCTGGCGCAGGCGCTGCGGGCGACCGCGGCGCATTCGACACTGATCGTCAACGACGCCAACTCGACGGCGATCCTGGCAGACGGCAGCCTCGGCCGCGGCGTTGCCGAAGTGGCGATCGACCGGCAGGAGCTGGAAGGCGGCAGCCGCATTGAGGCGAGCCATGACGGTTACGTCCGCCGCTTCGGCCTGCTCCACCGGCGCCAACTGGCGCTCAGCGTCGACGGGCGCCAGCTGACCGGCGAGGACATGCTGCTGCCCGCCGGCCGGCGCAAGGCAACGCCCAGCTTCGCAATCCGCTTCCACTTGGCTCCCGAAGTCGAGGTGACGCTGACCGCCGACAGTCTGGGCGCACTGCTGCGTATCGACGGCGGCCCCCTCTGGCAGTTCCGCTGCAAGGGCGCCGCGCTGACGGTGGAGGAGAGCCTCTGGGTCGATAGCGCCGGCCGGCCGCGCCAGACGCAGCAGCTGGTCGTTTCCGGCGAGTCCCCTGCCGGCGGCGCGAGCGTCGCCTGGCTGTTCAAGCGGGCTGGTTGATTCACCTCCGTCATCCCGAACTCGTTCCGGGATAAGCCGTGCGTTGACGGAGGCCAGGCGAGTTCCTGACCGACCTCTCGCTGCTCCACCCTTATCCCGAAACAAGTTCGGGATGACGATCTGGAGTGGAGCCGTTAAGGGCGCCGCCATGACCGACATCCAGATCAAGCGCGCGCTCCTTTCCGTCTCGGACAAGACCGGGCTCGCCGAACTCGGGCGGGCGCTGGCGGACAAGGGCGTCGAACTGGTCTCGACCGGCGGCACGGCCAAGGCGCTGCGCGACGCGGATCTCACGGTCCGCGACATCTCCGACCTGACCGGTTTCCCCGAGATGATGGACGGCCGGGTGAAGACGCTGCACCCGAAGGTCCATGGCGGCCTGCTCGCCCTTCGAGACAATGAAGAACATGTGGCGGCGATGGCCGCGCATGGCATCGCCGCGATCGACCTGGTGGTCGTGAACCTCTACCCGTTTGCGCAGACGGTTACGCGAGGCGCCGAGCGAGACGAGGTAATCGAGAATATCGATATCGGCGGACCCTCGATGGTCCGCTCGGCGGCGAAGAACCACGCTTCGGTCGCGATCGTCACCGATCCTGCCGATTATGCAATGGTCGCCAAGGGCACGACCACGCTGGAGGAACGCAAGAAGCTCGCCGCCAAAGCCTTCGCGCTGACCGCGCAATATGATGCGACGATCGCTTCCTGGTTCGCCTTCGCCGACCAGCAGCAGCTCTTTCCCGAGACCGTCACGATTCCCGTCCGCCTGGCGCAGGAGCTGCGCTACGGCGAGAACCCGCACCAGAAGGCCGCGCTCTATGTGCCGGCCGGACCAGCCACGCGAGGCGTCGCGCAGGCGGAGCAGGTTCAGGGCAAGGAACTCAGCTACAACAACTTCAACGACGCGGACGCAGCGCTCGAACTGGTCGCCGAGTTCAAGGATGGCCCGCCGACGGTCGTTATCGTCAAACACGCCAATCCCTGCGGCGTCGCCAGTGCCGACAGTTTGCTCGATGCCTACAAGGCGGCTTTCGCCTCCGACACGGTGTCGGCATTCGGCGGAATCATCGCGTGCAATCGCCCGCTCGACGAAGCGACGGCCGAGGCGATCGCCGAGATCTTCACCGAAGTCGTGGTCGCGCCGGATGCGGACGAGGCTGCGCGCGCGGTGTTCGCGCGCAAGAAGAACCTTCGGCTGCTGCTGTGCGGCGAGTTCGCCGATCCGCGGCGGCCGGGACTGCTGATGAAATCGATCGCAGGCGGCATGCTGCTCCAGTCCCGCGACAATGGCGCTGTCGGCCGCGAGGACCTAAAGGTCGTCACCAGGCGCCAGCCGTCGGAACAGGAGCTCGCCGACTGCCTGTTCGCTTGGACCGTCGCCAAGCACGTCAAGTCCAACGCCATCGTCTATGCGAAGGACGGCGCGACGGCGGGGATCGGCGCGGGACAGATGAACCGGCTGGAGTCAGCCCGGATCGCCGCCTGGAAAGCGAAGGATGCCGCCGAAAAGGCCGGTTGGGCGGAGCCGCGCACGATCGGCTCAGCCGTCGCGTCCGACGCCTTCTTTCCCTTCGCGGACGGTCTGCTGGCCGCGGTGGAGGCCGGCGCCACCGCCGTCATCCAGCCCGGCGGTTCGATCCGTGACGAGGAAGTCATCGCCGCGGCTGACGAAGCCGGGCTGGCGATGGTCTTCACCGGCATGCGCCACTTCCGGCACTGATCTCTTTCCCGTTCGCTTCGAGCGAAGTCGGGATACGCTTCTCGACTTCGCTCGAAGCGAACGGAGAAGGGCTCCGGCCTACCGCGCCTGCGGCGTCTCCCCCGGTGCGGGATAGGCCGGTTCCTCGCCCCTGTTCCGCTTGAACAGCACCCGATCCTCCGCGGTGAAGCCCCGCTGCCAGATTACCCAGCCATAGGCGATCAGGATGGCAGGCATGCCGATCAGCAGCTCGCTCCATTCGGGGATGCTGGTCGCGACGAAGCCGACGATGGTGGCCACGGCCGCCGCCCAGACCAGGGCCCAGCGCCATGGCGACACGGGCGCGCCCAGCAGCCGCGACAACAGCCGGGCCTTCACGACCGCCGCAAAGCCGAGCGCGATCGGCAGCGCCATCGCCGGGCCGACCGCCTGCACATGCTCGGGCAGCCCTGCTCGCCGCATGCCGATGATCAGCACAAAGCTCAGCATGATCTGGAGCAGGATGGTTGCGAGCGAGATCATCATGTTCCGGTGCCGGGCGATATAGACCAGTGCCGATTCCGACACGACGGCGGTGGCCGCCACCACTTCGGCGATCATCAGGAAGGCGAGCGCCCCCGTGCCGGCGACGAATTGAGGACCGGCCAATCCCATAATCGCTTCGCCCGGGATGGTGAGAGCCAGCGCGATCCCGGCTTGCGCGGCGATGATCCAGAAGCCGACCTGCCTCACTTGCGCCGCGACGGCCGCCTTGTCGCCGTCGGCGAGACTTTGGGTGAGGACGGGCCCGAGGATCGGGTCGAAGCTGGTTTTCAGCTTTTGCGGCAAGGTGACGATCTGCTGCGCCACCCAATAAATGCCGACCACGGCCGGCGGAAAGAACAGCCCCAGAATGGCGCGATCGACGTTACGCGTCGCCCATTCGATCGCGTCGGCCGCGGCAAGCGGCGCGTTGCTCTGCGCAATCCGGAACAGCCCGATCGGCTGAGGCGACCAGCCACGCGGCAGGCCATAGCTCTTCAGCAGCGGCCAGATCGACGCGATCAACGCCGCGATCAGCGACAGCACATAGGCAAGGATCAGCCCGTCCCGCGCCGAATAGAAATAGAGTGCGCCCGCCGCGATGCTGATCGTCCATGGCTCGACAACCGCTCGTGCCCGAACCGTCGCCGCGACGTCGCGGCGATAGGCGAGCGCCGCTAGTGCTACATCCGACCAGGCCAGCGCGAAGATCGTCAGCGGCAGCAGCCGATCGAGCCCATTCAGTTCGCTGTTCGGGAACATGACCTGGGGGACCGCGATCAGGAAGCCGGCCGCGATGGCGGAAGCGAAGCCGGCGACCAGCAACCCATCCCATATTACGCAAACATGAGGCCGCTCGGCCGACGAGAGCTGCTGCGCCAGGCCGCGCTTGAGGCCAAGTGTCGCCAGCTGCGCGGCGAACTCTATGATCAGGATCGCATAGGCGAAGCGGCCGAGCGCTTCCGGGCCGTAAAGGCGTCCGGCAATAAAGAGAAAAGGCAGCCGGGCGAGCAGCCGCAGCAGGAAGCCGAAAACATTGGTGCGGCCGCCCTTCGCAAGGCTGGCGATATCGCTGTCGCTGGCGGCGGATGGCTCCCCCATTTTCACGTCTTAGGCGGGTGCATCCCGCTTTTCCACCTCGCCTTCGGTCGCTTCGTCCAGGCGGCGCATGAAGGGCGTGACCGTGACGCCATGCAGCAGAATGGAGACCAGGATCACCAGGCCCAAAGTGCTCCACAGCGATACTTCCTGCTCGAAGCGGCCATGGTTGATCGCATAGGCGAGGTAATAAACCGAGCCCAATCCGCGGATGCCGAAAAATGAAATGACGAAGCGCTCCAGCCCGGAACGCCCGCTCCCTGCCAGGCTGATCCAGCCGACGAGCGGGCGCACAATAAAGATGGTGAGCGCCGCGAACGCAACTTCGCGCCAGCCTAGATTGGCCAGCAACCCGCCCGCCACCAGCATGCCCCCGAAAAAGACGAGCAGCGCCATCATCAACAGCCGCTCCACCTCGTCAGCGAAGTCGTGCATGCGGTCGTTGTAATCATGCCCCCGCGCGGACCGCCGCAGCATCAGCCCGGCCAGGAAGACGGCGAGGAAGCCATACCCGTGCAGCAGCTCCGTCAGGGCGTAGATGCTGAGCGTCGCGCCCAGAGCGACGAAGCCGTCGCCGGTGCGAGAGAGCCTGGTTCCGCGGGGAAATTGATAGATGATCCAGCCGAATGCCCAGCCGAGAGCGAGGCCGCTCACGGTGCCGACCGCCACCTTCACGAGCAGCGAGTCGATCGCCCAGTCAGACAGGGTCGCCGAACTCAGCCCTGCCACGCTGAGCGCGATCGCCAGATGGACGAACGGGAAGGCTGCGGCGTCGTTCAGGCCTGCCTCGGACGTCAGCGCGAAGCGTGTTTCGTCATCCTGATTGCTCCGCGGATGTTCGATCTGGATATCGGACGCGAGCACGGGATCGGTCGGCGCCAGTGAAGCGGCGAGCACCAGGGCGGTCGCCAGCCCGAGCCCGAGCACGGTCTGGCCGGCAACCGTCAGCGCGATAATGGTGAGCGGCATGGCGATGGCAATCAGCCGCCAGGTCAGGCTCCAGCTCTGCCAGCCGAACGGCCGCTCGATCTTCAACCCGGCGCCCATCAGCGAGACGATGACGATCAGCTCGGCCGCCTTTTCGACGAGCACCGGCGTCTTGGCCGGATGCGGCGCATAGTCGGCGAAGATCGTCCAGCTGAACACGGCCATGCCGATGCCGACGCACAAGATCGGCAGGGAGAGAGGCAGCTTCCGGACCACCAGCGGCAGCCAGGCGACGAGCAGAATGAGCCCGCCCAACCCAAGCAGGATCGGTATGTAGAAGCGGACGATGTCGAAAGCTGCGGCGTCGGGCATCTGGGGTGCAACGCGTGGAAACCAGCAACAGCCTAATCGCTCGTCCTGAGCGAAGGCCGGAGGCCGTAGTCGAAGGGCGCCTGGTCCGAACCCCGCCCCTCGACTACGCGCTTCGCGCTCCGCTCAGGACGAGCGACTCTACCGGCCGATCAGTGCGCCGCGCCCCAGCTGGGGCCGTGCCCCACTTCCACGCCGAGCGGCACGGAGAGCTTAATCAGCGGCTCGGCGGCCGATGCCATGACGTCATGGATCACCGTGCGGGCGGCCTCCACATCGTCTTCCGGCGCTTCGAACACCAGTTCGTCATGCACCTGCAGCAGCATGCGGACGTGTCGCAGTCCCGCCTTCTCAAGCGCCGGCCCCATCCGCACCATCGCGCGCTTTATGATGTCGGCGCTGGTGCCTTGGATCGGCGCGTTGATCGCGGCTCGCTCGGCGCCCTGCCGCTCGTGCATCACCTTCGACTTGATACGCGGAAAGTGCGTCTTCCGGCCGAACAGCGTCGTCGTGTATCCCTTCTCGCGCACGCTCTCGAGCGTCTCGGCGATGTAGCGGTTAATGCCCGGAAAGCGCTCGAAATAGCGATCGATCATGGCCTGGGCTTCGTCGGCCGTCGTGCCGAGCCGGCCCGCAAGCCCCCAGCGCGAGATGCCGTAAAGGATCGCGAAGTTTATCGTCTTGGCGCGCCCGCGCGTGTCGCGGTTCACTTCGCCGAACAGCTCCGTTGCCGTCATCGCGTGGATGTCCTCGCCGGCGGCGAAGGCGTCGCGCAGCTGCGGCACATCGGCCATGTGCGCGGCGATGCGCAGCTCGATTTGGCTATAATCGGCGGAGAGGATGACGTTGCCCGGCTCCGCCACGAAGGCATCGCGGATCTGGCGCCCGGTCTCGGTACGGATCGGGATGTTCTGCAGATTGGGCTCGGTCGACGACAGCCGGCCGGTCTGCGCGCCTGTCAGCGAATAACAGGTGTGGACGCGGCCGTCGTCGGGACTGATTTCTTGCTGCAGTGCGTCGGTGTAAGTGGATTTGAGCTTGGTCAGCTGCCGCCAGTCGAGCACGCGGCGGGCGATCTCGACGCCATCCGCCGCCAGGCGCTCCAGCTCATTAACGTCGGTCGAATAGACGCCTGACTTGCCCTTGCGCCCGCCCTTCAGGCCCATTTGCTCGAAGAGAATGTCGCCCAGCTGCTTGGGGCTGCCGATGGTGAAGGGCTGGCCGACGATCGCGAAAATGTCCGCCTCGATCCCCGCGATCTGCTGGGCGAAGTCGCCTGATAGGCGCGAGAGCACCTGGCGGTCGACCTTGATGCCGGCCCGCTCCATCGCGGTGATCACCGGAATGAGCGGACGGTCGACGAGTTCGTACACGGTCGTCGCCTGCTCTGCCGATAGACGGGGCTTCAATCGCCGCCACAGCCGCAGCGTGACGTCGGCATCCTCGGCCGCGTAGCGGGTCGCTTCCTTCAGCCCGACCTGGTTGAACTTGAGCTGCGCTTTGCCGCTGCCGACCACGTCCTTGAAGGCGATGCAGCTATGGTTGAGGTGCGTGGCCGCGAGTTCGTCCATGCCATGTCCGTGCAGACCGGCATCCAGATCGAAGCTGATCACGATAGTGTCGTCGAACGGCGCGATGTGGATGCCGTGGCGGGCGAGCACACACAGGTCGAACTTGATGTTGTGGCCGATCTTCAGGACCGCCGGATCTTCCAAGAGCGCCTTCAGCCGCGCGATGGCCGCATCGAACGGAACCTGGTCCGGAAAGTCGCCGCCCAGCAGATCGCCGCCGCCATGGCCGAGCGGAATATAACAGGCCTTGTTCGGCTCAAGCGCAAGGCTGACGCCGACCAGCCCGGCGTGGACTTGATCCTTGCTGTCCGTCTCAGTGTCCACCGCGACGAAGCCCTGCGCACGCGCCGCATCGATCCAGCGGTCCAGGTCCTCCAGCGACAGGACCGTCTCATAACCATCGTGATTGCAGGGCGGGTCGGGCGGCAGTTCGACGGATGTGGGCGCATCAGGCGTGGCGTCGGTCACGCTGGCGAGCCGGTTCAGCAGCGTGCGGAAGCCGTGATGTTCCAGAAAGGCGCGGAGCGGCGCTTCCGGAATGCCCTGCAGCTCCATCTCCTCGAGCGGATGGACCAGCGGCACGTCGCACTTGAGCTTCACTAGCTCGCGCGACAGCCGCGCCGCTTCGGCATGCTCGATCAGATTGTCGCGCAACTTGCCCGGCTTCATCGACGGCGCCGCCGCGAGCACCGCTTCCAGATCGCCATGCTCCAGGATCAGCTTGGACGCGGTCTTCGGGCCGACCCCCGGCACGCCCGGCACATTGTCGACGCTGTCGCCCATCAGCGCGAGCACTTCGCCGAGCTGGCTGGGCGGCACGCCGAATTTCTCGACCACATGCTCAGGCCCAAGCCGGCGATTGTTCATCGTGTCGTAGAGATCGAGGCCCGGCTCGATCAGCTGCATCAAATCCTTGTCCGAACTGACGATCGTCACCTGCCAGCCCTGCGCCAGCGCGGCCTTAGTGTAAGAGGCGATCAGATCGTCCGCCTCCACCCCCTCCTCTTCCAGGCAGGGCAGCGAAAAGGCGCGGGTCGCATCCCGGATCATCGGGAATTGCGGTTTCAGATCCTCGGGCGGAGGAGGACGGTGCGCCTTGTATTCGGTGTACATGTCGTTGCGGAACGACTTGGCCGAGGCGTCGAAGATCACGGCCATATGCGTGGGACCTTCGGCCTTGTTCAGCTCGTCGGCGAGCTTCCACAGCATGGTCGTATAGCCATAGACGGCGCCGACCGGCTCGCCATGCCGGTTCGTTAGCGGCGGCAGCCGGTGATAGGCGCGAAAGATATAGCCGGACCCGTCGACGAGATAGAGATGGGGCATGGGCGGGGGATAGCGGGGCCGTGCGGGCTAGGCTAGGCTGGACAGGTGAGCGGCGCTGAGAGCAGTCCTGAACCGAGCGACCTATCCGCTGCGCTTCGGGAAAGCGAGGAGCGGCTGCGGCTGATCCAGGCGGCGGCGCACATCGGCAGCTTCGACTGGGACATGCGGACCGGGCAAATCTTCCGGTCGCCGGAATACCTTGAACTTCATGGATTGCCGCCGGACAGTCCGCTGACAGGCATATTCAGCGACCATTGGCTCGAACGCGTGCACCCGGAAGACCGTGACCAAGTGCAGGCCTGGGCACGAGAAGACATGGCGCGACCGTGTGAGTTCGCGCGCGAGTATCGCATTGTCCGCCCCGACACCGGCGAAGTCCGCTGGCTCTACAATCGCGGTCAGGTTGTCGGTGACGCCGACGGAAGGCCGGTAAGGATGGTGTCGGCGCAGACCGACATCACCGACCGCAAGCTGGGCGAGCTGCGCAGCCGCTACATGGCCGGATTGTCCGACGCACTGCGCCAGGCGAGCGACGCCCGCGATGCGATGCGTGCGGCCTGCGAGCATCTCGGGCGCTTCCTGGAAGTCGGGCAGACCGGGTTCGGCGAGGTCGACGAGACGGAGAGCTGGGTCGAGATCTGGGCTGACTGGTCGGCGGGCCGGATGCCCAGCCGCGCCGGGCGCTATCGTCTGGCGGACTTCGGCCCAGCCATCGTCGACTGGTTCCGGTCGGGGCAGCCGATCGTCACCGAAGACATAGAGCTGCTTGCGTCACTTCCCCGTCTCGAGGAAGCGGCGGAGCGGTTCGGCGCGCGATCCGGGATCGACCTGCCGCTGGTGCGCGACGGCAAGCTGATCGCCATTCTCGGCATCCACCATGACCGGCCGCGGCGCTGGTCCGAGCATGACCTGACAATCGCCCGAATTACCGCCCAGCGTACCGCGGACGCGGTCGACCGCGCCCGGGCGGAAGCGGCGCTGCGGCAGAGCGAAGAACGGATGCGGCTCGCCATCGCCGGCACCGGCCTTGGCAGCTACGATCTCGACATGACGACCGGCGAGGGGGTCTGGTCGGAGACAGCCTTCGCAATGCTTGGGCTTCCTCCGAACTCGAGCGGACGCGCAAGCGTCGAGATGTGGGCCCAATGCCTTCATCCGGAAGACCGGGAGGCCGTAACGGCCGCACACAATGACGCCGCCCAGCGGGGCGGCCCCTGGCAACTCGAACATCGGGTGATCGACCAGGGCACGAGAAAGGTCCGGTGGCTGAACACTTTCGGTCAGTTCATCGGCCCCGCCGACCGGCGGAGGTCTATCGGCGTCGTCATCGACATCACCGAGCGCAAGGAGGCGGAACTGCGGCAGGCTTTCCTGCTGCGCGTATCCGACCGGCTGCGCGGCGCGCAGGACGTGCAGGCGGCAACCAGCGATGTGGCCGAGATGCTGGCACGTGAGCTGGACGTCGATACGGCCGGCTTTGTCCAGATTAACGCCGAGCGCATGGAAGCGACGGTGCTGTCCGGCTACACGACCAGGCAGCGCCCGGACTCGATGACGCTGGAAATCGGGCCGGAGCGGGGACCGCTGCGCGGCGCATCCGTTCGAGACCTCGCCCATGGCCGCACCTTCCGCCTGGCCGATGCGGCGAGCGATCCGCGGACGCGCGACCATGCCGATCATATCAAGGCGAGGACTGGCGCATCGGCGGCCATTCATGTGCCGATGATGCGCAGCGGCGTGATCGGCGCCGTGCTGTTCCTCCATTCCGCCGAGCCCCGGGATTGGAGCGACGCCGAAGTGCAGCTGGTCGAAGAGGTCGCCGCGCGCACCTGGGAAGCAATCGAGCGCATCCGTGCAGAGAATGCGTTGCGCGAGACCAACCGCACGCTCGCGCAGGACATCGCCGTTGCTGTTGCCGAGCGCGAGACGGCGCTTGCCCAGCTTCACCAGGCGCAGAAGCTGGAGACGATCGGCCAGCTGACCGGCGGCATTGCCCACGACTTCAACAATCTGCTCACCCCGATTACCGGCGCGCTCGACCTGCTGCGGCATCGCTTCGCCGGCGAAGATGCGCGCACCGCCAAGCTGATCGAGGGCGCGCTGCAATCGGCCGATCGCGCGCGCGTGCTGGTGCAGCGGCTGCTGAGCTTCGCGCGCCGCCAACCGCTTCAGCCGGAGCCGGTCGACGTCGCTGCTCTGATCGCCGGAATGAGCGACCTGATTGCGAGCTCGATCGGCCGCGGGGTGGGCCTGCTCGTCGAAGCGGCGGCGGACCTGCCGGCCGCCTCCGCCGATCCCAATCAACTGGAACTTGCGATCCTGAACCTGTGCGTGAATGCGCGCGACGCTATGCCGGATGGCGGAACGCTGACCATCCGCATCGGGTCTGCCCGAGACCCTGAGGGCTTGGCCCCGGGCGACTATGTCCGAATGTCGGTGGAGGACACTGGAATCGGCATGGACGCTGAGACGATGCGGCTGGCGATCGAGCCGTTTTTCTCGACCAAGCCGAAGGAGCGCGGCACCGGCCTTGGCCTCTCGATGGTCCACGGGTTGGCCGGACAGCTTGGCGGCGCGCTGTTCATCGACAGCGCTCCCGGCCGGGGCACGCGCATCGATCTCTGGCTGCCGGCCGCCACCGTCGCGCCCAGGCCCAAGGTGAAGCATCAGAGTGCGCCGCCGCAGCTTGCCCGGCCGCTCAACCTGTTGCTGGTCGACGATGAGGAGCTGGTCCGCTCCGGCACTGCCGAGATGCTTCGCGATCTGGGTCATCAGGTGGACGAGGCGGCAAGCGGCCGCGCGGCCCTGGAGCGGCTCGCCGCCGGCCGTTACGACGCGCTGATCACCGACTTCATGATGCCCGGCATGGACGGCATACAGCTGGCGCGCGAGGTCAAGGCTATGGCGCCGAGCCTTCCGGTTCTGCTGATCACCGGATTCCTCGGCTCGGCGGACCAGGCCGGCAACATGCCGCGTCTGGCCAAGCCGTTCAGCCGCGACGAGCTGGGCTCAGCGCTCGCGGCCTTGGTTCATGAGAACGCCTGACCATATCGGCTACGGAACGTATTCGCCCGCCGATGCTTCTGCCTGGTAGAAGATCAAGCGGGAGTTTTTCTTGTCGCCACCGACCATGCGCGCCGCGGTCCTGACCGGACCGGGGCGGATCGAGATCGACCATGTGCCGCTGCCGGAGCCTGGCCCCAACCAGGTGCGTGTCCGGCTCGAAGGCTGCGGGGTCTGCGCCTCCAACCTGACGCCTTGGTCAGGCCCTGAATGGATGGAGTTTCCAACCAAGGCCGGCGATCTCGGCCATGAAGGCTGGGGGATCATCGACGCGATCGGCGATGGCGTGAGCGGCCTGCACCTGGGCGACCGGGTGGCAGCGCTCTCGTACAAATCCTATGCCGAATATGACGTCGCAGATGCGGACGCGGTGGTGAAGCTGCCGCCCGAACTCGCGCAGGCGCCGTTTCCGGGCGAGCCGCTCGGCTGCGCGTTCAACATCTTCCGCCGTGCCGACATACGGGAGGGCCACACGGTCGCGATTGTCGGCATCGGCTTTCTCGGCGCTTTGCTCACGCGCCTTGCCACTGACGCGGGCGCGCGCGTCATCGCCATTTCCCGCCGCGAGGAGTCGCTTCAGGTCGCGCGCGACATGGGCGCGGCGGTAACCGTGCCGATGGACGATCACAACCGTATCATCGAGCGGGTGAAGGACCTGACCGGCGGCCGCTTCTGCGAGCGTGTGATCGAAGCGGTCGGCAAGCAATGGCCGCTCGACCTTGCCGCCGAACTTACCGGCGAACGCGGCAAGCTGATCGTCGCCGGCTATCACCAGGACGGGCCACGCCAAGTGAACATGTGGCTGTGGAACTGGCGCGGCATCGACGTGATCAACGCGCATGAGCGCGATCCGCAAGCCTATATTGCCGGCATCCGCGAGGCGGTAAACGCGGTCGCTGCGGGCAAGCTGGACCCATCGAGCCTTTACACGCATCGCTACCCGCTCGACCGGCTCGGCGAGGCGCTGGACGCCACCCGCGACCGGCCCGGCAACTTCATCAAGGCGCTGGTGACCTTTTGATGCGGGTCGGGTTTCTGGGCACGGGATGGATCGGCCGGCACCGCATGGCCGCGATGATCGAGACGGGCGCGATCGAAGCCGCCGCCTATGCCGACCCATCCGACGACATGGCCGCCGAGGCTGCGCAACTCGCGCCGGCCGCGACCCGCGTGGGCGGCCTGGACGAACTGCTCGAACTTGGCATCGACGGAGTCGTCATCGCCACGCCTAGCGCGCTTCATGCCGACCAATCGATCCGCGCGCTCGAAGCGGGCGTCGCCGTCTTTTGTCAAAAGCCGCTCGGCCGTACCGCCGGCGAGGTCCGCACTGTCGTCGAGGCAGCGCGCAGGGCCGACCGGCTGCTCGGGCTCGACCTATCCTACCGCCACACCGAAGGCATGCCTCGCATCCGCGAGCTGATCCGGGCCGGCGAACTGGGCCGGGTGAGCGCCATCGATCTCGTCTTCCACAATGCCTATGGGCCGGGGAAAAGCTGGTTCTTCGATCCCGCCCAGTCCGGCGGCGGCTGCGTCATCGACTTGGGTGTGCATCTGGTCGATCTGGCGCTCTGGGCGCTGGATTTCCCGCAAGTGGCGGAGGTACAGGCCCGGCTGCTCGCCAAGGGTCAGCCGCTCGGCGCTAGCCAGTGCGAGGACTACGCGGTGGCGACGATCACCCTAGGTGACGGGCGGGTGATCAGCCTCGCCTGTTCCTGGAACCTGCCCGCCGGACGCGACGCGATCATAGGCGCGAGCTTCTACGGCGAAGGGCAGGGCGCGGCGTTGCGCAATGTGAACGGGTCCTTCTTCGACTTCGTCGCGGAACGCTATCGCGGCACGTCGGCCGAGACGCTTTCAGAGCCGCCCGACGATTGGGGCGGGCGAGCGGCTGCCGATTGGGCGACACGTCTGGCCGCGGGGCAACGCTACTCGCCGGAGGCGGAGCGCTTCGTCGATGTCGCCGACGTGCTCGACCGAATCTATGGCCGCTAGGCGAGGCCGCACAGCTCCTTGACCAGCTTGGCGGCGACGCCCGCGGTCATGCCGTTGATGTCGCGATCGGGATTGAGTTCGACCACATCACCACCGACGATCGGACCTTGCACCCGAGCTAGCACATCGAGCAACTGGCGCACGCTGAGCCCACCCGGCTCGTGGTGCGACACGCCCGGCGCATAAGCCGGGTCGAGCCCGTCCAGGTCGATCGAGATATAGAGCGGGCGGGGCGGGATCGGAACTGACGCGGGGCTGAAGTCGCGCATCGGCACGATCTCGACGCCGAACCGCGTCGCCTGTTCGCGCTGGTGCAGGTTCAGCGTCCGGATGCCGACCTGAACCAGCCGCGTGGCGAGCCCCTCTTCCATAATCCGGGCGAAAGGCGAGGCGTGGGAGCGGCGATTGCCGCCAAGCTCGTCATACAGGTCCGGATGCGCGTCGAAGTGGAGGATGTTGACCGGCCCATGCACCGCGGCAATGCCGCGCAGCACCGGATAGGTCACCGCATGGTCGCCGCCCAGCAGGATCGGCACGGCGCCCTCGCGGCAGGCCTGCGCGACGGCGGTTTCGATGCGCTCATCATCTGCAGGCGTTTCGTCCAGCGGCAGGTCGCCGGCATCTTCGATCGGAATGTCGCCGACCAGCTCCGGTCCGCGCTCAGTCGCCAGATTGCCCATGTCGGAAAAGAGCGCGGCGCGGATCGCGGCAGGCGCCTTGGCCGGGCCGCGCAGAAAGCTGGAGTTGGTGTCGGTCGGCAAGCCGATCAGTCGCACTTTGGGCATGGCTCTCCCTAGCCGGCGAACTGGAGCGCGGCGAGTGCGATCGCCAGCACTGCAGCAGCCCCGATCCGGCGCAGCCCGAAACCTTCCTTCAGGAACACCGCCCCCAAGATCGCCGCCACGACCACCGATGTCTCGCGCAAGGCGGACACCTTCGCGGCATCGATCAGCGACATGGCGTAGAGCGAAGCGCCGAAGGAAAGGATCGACAGGGCACCGGCAGTGACTGCGCTGCGCCATTGCGGCAGCACCGCCGCGATCAGCTGCCCGCGCCGGAGCAGCAGCGCCGCGCCCGTCACGCAGATCCAGTCGACCAGGAACAGCCAGACGATGAAGGTCAGCGGATCGGGGGCAATTCGGACGCCCCGCGCGTCCGTCGCATTGTAGAGCGACACGCCGACGGCCGTCAGCACCGCCCAGCCGAGCGCGGCCGCGTCCGGATGGTCTCGAAGCGCCGACCCCTTGGGTGGGAGCGCAAAGGCGATGATCGCGCCCGTCGCGACGGCGAGCGCCAGCCATTCGACACCGCTGAGCTTCTGGCCGAGCAGCAGCCAGGCCGTTACAGCCGTTAGTAACGGGGCTAGGCCCCGCATCACCGGGAACACCAGCGACAGCTCACCCCGGCTCATCGCCTGTACCAGGCACATCTGGTAGAAGAAGTGGGCAGGGACGGCGAGCGCCAGTGCCTCCAATGTCGGCCGGTCGGGCAGCGGCACGAACAGCGCCGCGGGCGCGATCAGCAGCGCGGCCGAGCAGGACAGGACGGCGCGGCCGACCAGAATGTCGGCGCCCATCTTCACCGCGAGATTTGCCGAGGCCAGCGTCACTGCCGAGAACAGGCCCAGCAGCACCGCCAGCAGTTCGGGACTCATGGACGCACCACCATCCGGGCTGGGATAGCGGGCACCAGCTGATTACGCCACCGTAACTGATTGCAAGACAAGATTTACTTTAGTTCCCTAGATCAACTCGACTCGTCGCATTTGGCGACTCCGGGCGCTTGCGGGCGCTGCGGGGCTTCGTCAAAGCGAAAGGCGCTTCAGTCCGGGGGGACGGATCCCAGATGTTCGAATTCGCAGCTTTCACCTACGGCGTGCTCGCCAGCTTCGTGCTCGCCAGCATCAGCAACAACACGCGCGCTGAGCGTGCCAATCCGCGCATCCTGACGATGTTCGGCTGGTGCCTGATGGCCTTCTCCCTGACCCTGTCGCTGCTGCTGACCGGTTTCGTCGCCTATCGCACGATCGGCGGCGAGACCTTTCTCTAAAAAAGCAACCCGCCGCGTCCAACGGCGTTCAAAGGGCATGAAACACGCCCTCGCCCTCGCCGCCGCCCTGTCGCTCGCCGCATGTTCGGGAGGCGCGTCCGACCAGGCGGATGCCCAAGCCGACCAACTCGAAAACGCAGCCGAGCAGAGCACGCCCGAAGCCGCCGAAGTGCTCGAGCAGCAGGCGGACGCGATGCGCGACAATGGCACCTCTGGCGCGCCCGGCCAGCCCGGCTCCTCGGTCCAGCAAGCGGTGGAAAAGGCCGGCGAGGCCCAAGCGACCAATGCCGCCGGCGCGGCTCCGGCGCCCGGCGCTACTCCGCCCTCCAGGCAAGCCGTCCCGCACGGCGCCGAAAAGGGCAACCCACCGCCCAAGACGGAAACCCGCTGAGCGTCAGTATTTGGTGCAGGGCGACGTCGCAGATTTGCCGTTTGCACCCCAGCGGCGAAAGCCCTTGGTGTCCACGTGAAAGCGCTCACCGGTGTAGAAGCCGAGGCCAAGCTGCAGCTGCTCGCCTTTCGTTCGGTGAAGATCGCAAAGCCGGCGCTCTACCTGCGTCTTCTTGATGCTCGTCAGGGGGATCAAGTCGAAGCCCCAAAAGCCACGATGGGCGCTCTGCTTCGCTTTGCTCACACAAGGGTTCAGTATGTCATTGCGGTAGCCTGAAACCGCTTCGACCTGGCCAATCCGAGGAACAACCTCATCGCGTATCACCCGCAATGTGGCGACCGCCCGGGGCCAATATGCCTTCGGCGGAACCTCAAACGGCGTTTTCGGCGTGCACGTCCGCCAGCTCGTCGCCGTCCGCAGGACCTGCTCCGTGGGGAGAATCTGCGCGGCCGACTGCTGCACGAGAAAGGCATCGAACTCGGCCACTTCGGCCCCATGGATCGCCAGCCATGACTGGTAGTCGGCGGCGCTTGGCACCTGCGCCAGTGCGGCTGCCGGTCCCCACAGCCAGGCGATGAAGATCAGTTTCTGCACAGCCGCACCCGCGACACGATCGCCCAGCTCTAGTTGTGCGTGACGGCGCGCAGCTTCACGCTCGGAACCATTCCGGTCCGGACAACGACGATGTCATTCAACTTTCGATCGGAATGTGGAGGAACGGTTCCGAACACGAGCGGTGAACGCCCGGCTTGCCCGGTCTCGACAAGCAGCTGCCAGCCATCATTGCTGTTGCCGGCACTCACGTTGCCGAGCAGGCGATAGCGGCCCGGCGGCACAGCGATCCGCTTGAAGAATGACACGGTCTCGGGTGGCACAGGCCTGCCGTTCTCGTCCTCCGCGATCGGACCGATATATTCCAGAAGCATGCTCTCTTCATCGCCGTTGATGTAAAGCCGCTGGGGATCGGCGTCCGCTCAAGCGCGCCAGGGCTGGCCTGCAAAGCAGGTCGGTTGCGCATGCGCTTCCGAGCTCAGCACGAGCAACGTCAGAGCCGTGAGCAGTAGCCGCCGCATGTCACCCCCTATCGTCAGCGGCAGGATATCAGGGCTGGAGCTCAGACCAACGCGAGATGACTCCGTTTCGGAGAAGATGTGAGGTCACAAACAGGGCGAGGTGCCGCTACGGTTGTTGCTGCCCCAGAGGCGGTGCGACTTGGTGTCGACGTGGAAGCGCAGCCCACCATAGAAGCCGAGGCCGAAGCGCGCCGAGCGGCCGATCGGGCTGGCGTGCAATGCGCAGAGCCGGGCGAAGAGCTGCTGCTGCGAGATGTTGCTCTTCGGCACCAGATCCAGCCCCCAGAAGCCGACATGCGCGCTGCGCGGCGCGCCCGCGGCGCAGCGGTTGAGGCGGGGGTTGCGATAGCCGGAGACCGCCTCGACCGGACCGATGCGCGGCTTCACTTCGTCGCGGATGAAGCGGAGGCTGGGTATGATCCGCCCCCATTGGCCGGGCGGCGGCACCTCGAACGGCACGCCGCAGGCGCGCCAGGCGCTCGCCGTACGCAGCAGTTGCTGGGTCGGGATCACGCCGAGCACGCCGAAGCGCCGCAGAAAGCTCTCGAACGAGGCGACCTGCGCCCGCCGCGCCGGCTGCGCCAGCCAGGCGCGGTAGTCCGCCACCGTGGGCGGTGCCTGCGCATGGCCGGGCGCCACCAGCAAAGCCAAGAGGAACAGGAGGAGCAGGGCGCGCATCGCTGCTGCAAAAACCTTCATCGGCCGTTCCGATCCCCTGTCCGCGCCACCTTGGCAAGAGGCGCTTCCCGCGAATGCCGCTTGAACCCCGGCCCCGCGCCTCTAATCTCAAGCGCGCAAGGGGCAGGAGAAGAAGCACATGGCAAGTACAGCCACGGTTGAAGAGAGCGGCCTCGTCCTCACGCCGCCAGACCCCGTCCCCGTCGTCGCTCCGGAAAAGGCGGCTGGTCTCGTCCCGCTCGAGGAAAAGCAGAAGACGGAGCTCGAAAAGCGCGTCGACAGCTTCGTCGACGAGCTGATCGCGCAGGACGTGAACTCACCCGAGTTCGGCAAGCGCGTGGACTCGATCACTGCCCTGGGCCAGCGCGAGATCCGCGCGGCGGCCGGAGAGAGCAACCGCTTCCTCGACCGCCCGGTGCGCGCGATGGATCAGGAATCCGGCGTGGGTTCCGACCTGGCCGAGCTGCGCCGCACGATCGAGGATCTCGATCCGTCCAGCCGCGGCGACCTGTTCACCAAGCGCAAGCTGTTCGGCATCATCCCGTTCGGCAACAAGCTGCGCAATTATTTCGACAGCTACAGCTCTGCGCAAGGCCATATCGCCGCGATCCTCAGCCGTCTCGCCAAGGGGAAGGACGAGCTGCTGATGGACAATGCCGCGATCACGGTCGAGCGGCAGAAGCTTTGGGCCGCAATGGGCCGGCTCGAGCAGATGATCCATATGTCGAAGCAGCTCGATGCGCGGCTGGAGGAAAAGGCCAACGAGCTGGACGCGACCGACCCCGCCAAGGCCAAGGCGATCCGGGAAACGGCGCTCTTCTATGTCCGCCAGCGCACCCAGGATTTGCTGACCCAGATGGCCGTGACGGTGCAGGGCTATCTCGCCCTCGACCTGGTCAAGAAGAATAATGTCGAGCTGATCAAGGGCGTCGATCGCGCCTCCACAACCACAGTTTCGGCGCTGCGCACCGCGGTGACTGTCGCGCAGGCGCTGACCAACCAGAAACTGGTGCTGGAGCAGATCACCGCGCTGAACACGACCACCGCCAACATCATCGATTCGACCGGCAAGCTGCTGAAGACGCAGACGGCGCAGATTCACGAGCAGGCGGCGTCCTCGACCATCCCGCTGGAGGTGCTCAGCCGCGCCTTCCAGAATGTCTATGACACGATGGACTCGATCGACACGTTCAAGGTGAAGGCGCTCGCCTCGATGAAGACCACGGTCAACGCGCTCTCCACCGAGGTGGAGAAATCGCGCGGCTATATCGCGCGGGCAGAAGGTGCCGAGCAGGGCCAAAGCTCGCCGCTCCAGCCTTTGGATGCCTGAATCCACGCCGTTCGTATCGAGCGAAGTCGAGATGCGCTTCTCGACTTCGCTCGAAGCGAACGGGTAAGACTGGGCTTATGGACTCCGACCTGATCATTTCGAAGGCCGAAGAGCTGATGCGCCGCGCCTCGCCCGAGGGCCGCGCCGCTGCCCGCCGGCGGCGCGAAAGGCGCCGCGCCCGTGCGGTGCGCATGATGCGGCGCATGTTCTTTGCGACGCTCGCGATCCTGGTCGGAGCGATCGTCTGGGGCATGATCAGCCCGATCGGCGCGAGCGGCGTGATGGCGGTCGCCCTGGCCGTCATGCTCGCCTGGGTGGGCGTCATTCTGTTCACCGCCGAACCCGCCGCCAAGGCCGAAGAACTGCCGCAAGTGCCGCTGAAGGCACTGCCCGCCCGCACCGAGCAATGGCTCGAAAGCCAGCGCTTGGCGCTGCCCGCGCCCGCCAACCGGCTGATCGACCAGATCGGCGTCCGCTTGGAAGGCCTGGCGCCCTGCGTGCAGCATCTCGACGAGCGCGAGCCCGCCGCGGCCGAAGTCCGCCGCCTTATCGGCGAGGAACTGCCTGAGCTTGTCCGCGGCTATCAACGCGTGCCGCAACAGCTCCGCCGCCAGGGCCCCGATTCACAGCTGCTCGACGGCCTGCGCCTGGTTGAAAGCGAACTCGGCCGCATGACCGAGCAGCTCGCCAGCGGCCACCTCGACCAACTCGCCACCCAGGGCAAATATCTGGAGCTGAAGTACAGGGGCGACCCCGAAGGCGCCTGACTCAAGCTAGAAGGTCCGGGCGATTGCCGCCACGGCGATCAGCAGCGAAACGCCGCTCGCCGCCGCCAGTCCCCAAAACCATTGCTGCCACTGGGTCAGCTTGGCAACGAGCAGCTGGTTGGTGCGAGCGAGGTCGGTCAGCAGCTCGCTCGCCCCGCCCAGATCGCGGCGCAGATCGGAGGATTCTTCCGTCAGCCGCGACACTTCCGATTTGAGGGAAACCAGCGGGTCGGGCTGCGCCGGAATGAGCAGGGTCGTGCTGCCGCCGCGCACATCCCGCGCTAGCTTTTGCGCCTTGTCGACCAGCCCCGGCGCCAGCTCGATCACCTGCGCCCATGGCACCTTGGCCAATGCCGAAAAAAACGCCGTCGCCATATGCTCCCCCATTTAACCGCAAGAGCATAGCTTTGCGTCAGCACAAGGGAAGCCGCCTCACGGGGTCGGGACGTCTCCAAATTCGCCCACTTTGCAGCCGAGCTTTTTCATCTGCGCCATCAGTTCTGCCATGTTCTGGACGGACGAGCTCATCGAGAACACCTTTAGCGGCGGCCGCATGCCGTTCGCATCCGAGACGATCACCTCGCCTGTTCCGTCAGCTCTGGGCTGAACCTTCCAGGAGAAGACACCGCTTCCCGGCGCCAGAACATGACTCACCTCGCCGCTTCCGTCCCTCAAGCGCAGGTTGAGGGCTGAAGAGCTGTCATAGCGCAACCACACGGTGCCGGTTCCGGCATCGCAGAACGGACCGGAAGCCCCCAGGTCGCCCTCGTTCAGCTGACTCATTCTTGCTGGCGGTGGATCGACCGGCACAAGCTCCACGCGCCTATTTTCAGGGTCGTTGGCGGGCACCCCAGGAAGCGAGTTATCGGAGCCATAGCCCTTAACCTCGATGCGGTCGGCCGAAACACCCTCGGCCTTCAGCATCGCCGCAACCGCTTCGGCGCGAGCTTGCGAGAGGCGCTTGTTGGCTTCAGGACTGCCGGTACCGTCAGTATGTCCTTCGACACGGAAGCGTTTGCCGATCAGCGACAGTGATTGGAGCGCCTTCACGAAAGCTTGAATCTCGTTACGGCTGCTCGGAATGATTTCGGCCGAGCCGAGCGCAAATGTGACACGCATCTCAGAAGCTATGCGCTGAATAGCTTTGTCGGGGCGCCGCAATGATGGGCTTGCTGCTGCGGCTCGTGAGCGCGAAGCAACAGCGGCAGGTCGCCCGGTTCGAGAAGGCTGAGGCGCTCCGGGTCGTGTGAAGCTGAAGCCTGCTGTAGCCAGATCTACCAGATCAGCTTCGGCAACCATGACGGGTGCATCGCAATCGCCTGTGAGTTCGCAGATAATCTCTTGGCTACGATCGGCTCCGGTGACCGCGGCAGGCACCATCTGACTCCCTGTCGGTCTAGGGTCCGGAACAGTGTCCTTGGCGCGCATGCTCGGATCGCTCAGTCGGAACACTCGGGGTCCAACAATGTGACGCGTGCCGTTGTCGGTCAGGAAGGTTATCTTGTCAGTCGGCCCCAGCCGAAAGACTTGATCTTGAGTTACCAACCGTCCGGGCCGATAAGAAGCGCCGATGGGACCCGACACGAAGGTGATCATTCCACCGATGATGCGGGCATTTGCAGGCCCGACCGTTGCCAAGCAGAAAATGACTGCCAGATGGCACTTCAGACGTGTTTGATATCGCCCCCCATGCCTGACCAGATACGCTGCTGGCTTGCGGTCGGCAATGATAAGGCTGGATGCCCCGCGAGGATTCGAACCTCGATTGACGGAGTCAGAGTCCGTAGTCTTACCTTTAGACGACGGGGCACCGAGAGGCGGGCGATCTAGGTTTTCGGGATCGCCCTGTCAAATTTAGCCGGCGGGGCCGCCGTCGTTCAGCAGGCCCAATGTGCGCAGCCTTCGGTTCAGATATTCCTGGCTCGACAGCGGCTCGGGATAGCGGTTCGGATTGTCCGCGCCGATGCAGCCGGGCAGCGTCTCGATAACGAAATCGGGCGCGGGATGCAGGAAGAAGGGCATCGAATAGCGCGAAAGGCCGCGGCGTTCGGGCGGCGGGTTGACCACGCGGTGGGTGGTCGACGGCAGCACGTGGTTGGTGAGCCGCTGCAGCATATCGCCGACATTGACGACCAGCGCGCCTTCAGGCGGCGACACAGCAAGCCAGCGCCCGTCGCGGTCCAGCAACTGCAGCCCCGCCTCTTCGGCGCCCAGCAACAAGGTGATCAGGTTGATGTCTTCATGCGCGCCCGCACGCACGCCCGGCGCTTCGGGAGAGACCGGCGGGTAATGGAGCAGCCGCATCACGCTGTTGCCGTCGCGGACCGGACCGACGAACCAGTCGGGCTCCAGCTTCAGATAGCGTGCAATCGCCGACAGGAGCTTCGCGCCGACCCGGTCGAACTCGGCATAGAGTGCAAGGAAGGTCTCGCGGAAGTCCGGCACTTCCGCCGGCCATAGATTGGGCGGCATGACGTCGCTATAAGGATGCCCTTCCGGCAGCTCGCGACCGACATGCCAGAACTCCTTTAGGTCGTTCTCGGTCGCGCCCTTGGCAGTCTCGATACCGAACGGCGTGTAGCCGCGTGCACCCGCCTTGCCGGCAAGGTGATATTTCTTCTTCACCTCCACGGGGAGGTCGAAAAAGGCCTTGGTCAGCGACCAGGCACGGTCGATCAGCGCGGCATCGATGCCATGGTCCTTGATGACGCCAAAGCCATAGCGCTGGAAGGACGTGCCGAAAGCCTGCGCGAAGCTATCGGGATCGCCGGATTGCATCTCGAGCGAAAGGGCGTCGAGCGTGGGAGTTGGAGTGTCGAGCATGTCCCCGCTCTAGATCAGGCGGGCGGGCCGCCCAAGCCCGTGTTTTCGCTGACGTTCCAGAAAAAGGCGTGTCCGGCCCTTTCGTCGGACCAAGCGGAGCGCCATTTGGCCCCGGTGCATGCTCCCCTGACATCGAAGCCAAAGCTCGGCTTTCGCGAGTTCGTCGCGCTGATGGCCGGGCTGATGGCGATGACAGCGCTGTCGATCGATGCGATGCTGCCTGCCCTGCCGGCGATCGGCACCGATCTCGGCGTCGCTCGCTCGAGCGATTGGCAATGGGTCATTGCCGCCTTCATGCTCGGCTTCGGTGCCGGGCAGTTGATCCACGGACCTCTGGCCGACCGGTTTGGACGCCGCCCCGTGCTGCTGACGAGCCTTGGCATCGGCGTGGCGCTGAACCTGCTCGCCGCGCTATCCCCCACCTACACATTGCTGATCGCCGCTCGGATCGCGGCCGGCCTGGCGACCGCCTCTTCGCGCGTTCTTACCACCTCCATCGTGCGCGATCGGGTCTCGGGTGACCAGATGGCGCGGACGATGAGCCTCATCTCCATCGTGTTCATGGTGGTGCCGATACTGGCGCCCAATCTTGGCCAGCTGATCCTCTGGATGGCGCCATGGCGCTGGATTTTCGGCATGCTGGCCGCCGCGGGCCTGTTGCTGCTCATCTGGGCGGGCACCAGGCTTCCGGAAACGCTCGATCCTGCCAAGCGGCTGCCGCTCAGCTTCCGGCGAATCGCGGAAAGCTTTCGCTTCGTGCTCACCCACCGCCTGTCCATCGGCTACACAGCGGCCTCCACACTGCTCCAGGGCGGATTGATGGGCTTTCTCCTGTCGATTCAGCAAATCCTAGAGGTCGAGTTTCGCGCCGCTCATCTGTTCGGTCTCGTCTTTGCGGCAATGGCGGGGCCGATGGCGATCGCCTCCCTGTTCAACTCGCGCATGGTCGTGCGGCTCGGCACCCGCGCCGTCTCGCACCGCGCGATCATAGCCTATGTCGCGATTGCCGGCCTGCATCTCGGCGTGGCGCTGGTGGGCTGGGAGACACTGGCCAGCTTCGTTGTCCTCCAGGCAGCGATGATGTGCTGCTTCAGCCTGGCAGGCGCCAATTTCGGGGCGATTGCCATGGAGGAGATGGGGCATCTGGCCGGTACCGCGTCCAGCGTTCAGGCCTTTCTGCAGACGGTGGTCGGCACGATGATCGGCACCGTGATCGGCTATGCCTTCGATGGCACCACGGTTCCGCTCTATACCGGCTTCACCCTGTGCGGCCTGGGCGCGGTCCTAGCCGTCGCTTTTGCGGAGCGCGGCCGCCTGTTCGGCCGACGCTGACAGGAACCGACGATCCCCGGCAACCGTTTCCCCATCAGTTGAATGGAGGATGCGATGGAAGGGCGGGTTGAACCGAGAGCGACCGACGGCGATCTTGAAGGGCTGGACGAATCCCAGCGTGCCGAGCTGCACGAATATGAAGGCGGAGGCCCGACCGACGGGCTGTTGCTGACCGACATGGCGCGCGACCGCGGCGAGGATTTCGTCGAGGATGACCGCCCGTCCGAAATATTGCCCGAAGAAGTGGATGCGCTGGGGATGACGATCCTGTCGCCTGAAGATCTCGGCGACGATATGCTCGACGGCGATGTGGACGCGGAGCTTGGCGATGACCTCAACGACGAGATCTGAGGAGAAGAGCCCGGCGCCGACTGCTCCGGGTTATGGCGATCAGGGGCCGGCGGGTGCAGGCCGAGACGCCGACACTGACGACGCCGCCGAGACCGAGGACGGTCCCGACGGCGACGCGTGATCCGGTGACTTAGCGGTAGCGCACGCAACGCTGGCGGGCGCTGCTCCGCTGCACCTCGCGCCCGAGCAAGGCGCCGGCGGCCGCGCCGGCAACAGTGCCAAGCGTGCGGTTGTTGCCGCCGTCGATCGCACGGCCGGCGAGCGCGCCGACTGCGCCACCGACGATCAGGCCCGTGGTGCCATTGGGGCGCTTGCAGTAGGTCCGGCCGTCCTTACCGCGCCAGGTGCGGTATTGCGCTTCGGCGCTGTCGGTCGGAATGGTGGCGGCGGGCACGGCCAGTGCCGCGGCGCTGAGCGCGAACATGATCTTGCGCACGGGAACATCCTTTCGGTTCGTTGCGATCCCGGCCTGAAACGCGCCCTGTTCGGACCCGGTTTCATGAACAGAAAACAACAAGCGTTAACCCTCGCCGCTAAGCCGCGCTTTACCCTGCTGTGGCAGGAAAGCCGCAAGGAGCGCCGAATGTTCACTCTTCCCCTTCCCGATCCGATGAGCCTGATGCAGGCGGCCGGCGCACTGTGTCTCATCACGCTAATCGCGCGCCGCCGCGCCGTGCGCCGCGGCGATTGGGAAGGCGCCGCGGCGCGATTGAGCGGCCGGGTGCGCGAAGACGAGCTCGCCTGAGGCAGACGAAGCGGATTGCGGCACAGGAAATCAGCTGCGCCGCTTGAGCAGAATGGGCGGGGTGGCGTAAGGAAAACTCAGGCGGGTCTACCCATCGGGCAATCGCACTGCCAATAGCGTTTTGCGGCGGCCCGGTCTGCTTTCCTCCCGCCGTAGATGCAACGGCCAACCCCATCCCTTTAGCCTGCAAACTGCTCTGGCGCGAGGCCGCGCACGCCGGCATCGACTTCGAACAAGGCGCCGGCGAACGGCTCGTCGAGCCTGTCGAGCGCGGCGGAGGTTACAAACATCCGGTCGTGTCCGGCACCCGCAAAGCAGACATTGGTGATCTGTGACGCAGGAAGTCGGATAGCCCTGTCGATTTCGCCTTCGGGCGTGAACCGCGTCACCCGTGAGCCGCCCCAATGGGCCACCCACAGCCCTCCTGCAGCGTCCACGGTCATGCCATCGGGCGAACCCCAGTCATTCTCGAAGCGGATGAACTCTTCGCGGGCTCCAAGGCCCTCTTCGGACAGCGGGAAGCGATAGATCAGGCCGGCAGCCGTATCGGTGTGGTAGAGCCAGCGATCGTCCGGGCTGATCGCGGGGCCGTTCGCGACCGTGTATCCGGTGTCGGCGGTATGGATGCGGTGATCGGGATCGAGGCGGTAAAGTCCTCCCGACGGCCGGTCGGCCGCAATCGGCATGGTGCCGGCCCAGATGCGTCCCCAGCGATCTGCCTTGGCGTCGTTGAGCCTGTTCCCAGGCTCATGAGGTTCGGGGCAGTCGATGTGCCTGACCTCGACCGGATCGAGCGTCAGCTCGGCGAACCCGCTTTTGAACCCCGCGATAAAGCCTGGCCGGTGCCGCCGCTCTATGACCCAGCCGATCATCTCCGGCATGGGCCAGCGAGTGACCTCGCCTGTCGCCAGCACCAGCCGGTTGAGAGCAGGAGCCAGGATGTCGGTCCAATAGACCGCGCCTTCTCTCGCGGACCATAGCAATCCTTCGCCGAGGATATCCCGGGTGTCCCCGCGCTCGATGATGCGACAATCAGTCACCCGTCACCTCAATGGCTATGCCGTGGAACGCCGACGGTCGGCGCCAGCCTCGATAACGCTCCACTCCTTGCAGCATAGCACGTCGTTTCGCGCGACAACCGTGGCTCTGGGCACGCTCTTTTCAGGGTGGTCCGCTCTCTTGATCTTGAGCGACGGTCTCCGCCAGTTCTACGGCGGTGGTTGCGGGGGTAGGATTTGAACCTACGACCTTCAGGTTATGAGCCTGACGAGCTACCGGGCTGCTCCACCCCGCGCCGAGACCGTCGCGGGCGCGAGGCCCGCTGACATGTGAATGGGTTTTGTTTGTGCTGGCTTCAAAGCCTGGCGGCGACCTACTCTTCCACTGCTTAGGCAGTAGTACCATTGGCGCTGTCTGGTTTCACGTCCGAGTTCGGGATGGGATC
>JAESFT010000100.1_pt1 | contig 130180 bp, 117 predicted proteins | sample 9269451 | NCBI WGS metagenome assembly JAESFT01 (sample SAMN14502557, study PRJNA617106) | algae metagenome | isolation source: Scytonema hyalinum WJT4-NPBG1 and co-occurring heterotrophs from well... | place: USA: Mojave Desert, Joshua Tree National Park, California | collected 2006-05-25 | reverse complement strand
CGTGCGCAACACCGACCTGGAGGCCTACGCCCATCAGGACCTGCCGTTTGACCACGTGGTCGAGGCGGTGAACCCGCCCCGGGCCGCGCACCGCCATCCCCTGTTCCAGACCATGCTCGTCCTGCAGGGTGCGGCGCAGCGGTCACTGTCGCTGCCGGGGGTGGAGGCCGTCGTCGTCCGGCCCTCTGATGTGGAGCTCGGCGTACCGGCGAAGTACGACCTTGCGTTCTCCCTGACCGAGCTAGCCACCCTCGAGGGACCCGGTGGCGTCCACGTCTTCGCCGAGTACCGACCCGACGTTCGCGACGCCGCCACTGTCCAGGAGCTCCTGGCGGGGTGGTTGGCGCTCCTGGTGGCGTTGTGCGACGACCCCGACCAAGGCATCGACGGGCCCGCCCTGCCCATCGTTGACGTGCCCGCGCCACCCGCTGCCGACGGGGAGGGGGACCGAGGCGATCCCGGACGTACCGCGCAGGGTCCGTCCGCCGGCGGGCTCCTTCGAACGGTCTCCGCGGACCGGTCGCGCAGCGCCCCGCACGAGGCCGTGCTCACCGGCTTGTTTGCCGACCTGCTCGAACGGCCCGGTGCCGGCGCGGACGACGACTTCTTCGCCTGCGGTGGGCACTCCCTGCTCGCTGCCCGCCTCATCAGCCGCATCCGCACGACCCTCGAAGTGGACATCGAGCTGCGCACGCTCTTCGACCATCCCACCCCCGCCGGGTTGGCGCGCCACCTATACGCCACCCCGCCGCGGCCACTGCTGACAGCAGGGCCGCGTCCGGACCGGCCGGGCCTGTCGGCCGGGCAGGAGAGGCTCGAGTACGTCAACCGGCTCAGCCCGGACCCGCTCCTGAACGTGGCACTGGCCTACGACGTCGTAGGGCCCGTCGACGTCGCGGCCCTCGAAGCCGCTCTCGCCGACACGATCGCTCGGCACGAACCGCTGCGCACTGTATACCGCCGCGACGAGCACGGCTGTCACCCGTTCTTGCTGCCCGTCGCGGCCGCCGCTCCCGCGATCACGGGCGCGCCCCTCACCGGGGAGCCCGGCCCCGACCTCGACGCCGTCCTGACCCGCGACGCTGGGCGTCCGTTCGACCTTACCGTTGACCCGCCCCTGCGGGCGCGCCTGCACAGGACGGGGGCCGACCGCCACGTCCTGTCGATCGTCGTGCACCACATCGCCTTCGATGGGTGGTCGCTCGCGCCATTCGCTCGAGATCTGGGCCGCGCCTACGCCGCTCGCGTCCATGGCCGGGCGCCCGCCCACCCGCCACCGGCCGTGACGTACACCGACTTCGTCCGCTGGCAACGCGCCGTTCTGGGCGCCGCCGACGACGGGTCCAGCGTCGCGGGCCGGGCCGTCGCGTTCTGGCGGGACGCGCTGGCCGGCATGCCGCCCGAGATCGTGCTACCGGCCGATGGCGGTCGCGCCGCCGCGGACGATCGCGGTGATTACGTCGAGCTCGATCTCGACCCGGCCCTGCACGGCGCGCTGACCGGGCTCGCCCAGGCCCACGGGGCCACGCTGTTCATGGTCGTCCGCGCGGCCCTGGCCGTCCTGCTCACCAGGCTCGGTGCGGGCACCGACATCCCCTTGGGAACGGCGGTGGCCGGGCGTGACAACGACCAGCTGGAAGAGCTGGTCGGGTTCTTCGTCAACACGGTCGTCCTGCGCACCGACACCTCGGGCAACCCCTCGTTCGCCGAGCTCCTGGGGCGGGTCCGTGAATCCGATCTGGCGACGTACGCCCACAGGGACCTGCCCTTCGACCAGCTCGTCAAGGCGCTCAACCCGCCCCGAGCCGAGGGCCGGCATCCGCTGTTCCAGGTGATGATCGGCATGCAGAACATGGCCGGGGGCGACTTGCAGCTCGACGGACTCGCCGTGCACGAGCGGCCCGGTGTGGTGGGGCCCGTCGCGGCGAAGTACGACCTCGAGTTCATCGTGCGCCCCCGGCAGGGTCCCGACCGCACCCCGGGCGGCGTCTCCCTCCTCCTCGTCTACGCCGTGTCCCGCTTTGACCGGTCCACCGCGACGAGTCTGCTGACGCGTCTGCGCCACCTCCTCAGGGTCGTCACCGCGGACCCCGTGAGCGGCATCGACGAGATCGACGTGCTGACCGCGGCCGAGCGCCGGGAGGTGCTGACCCTCGGCGAGGGACCGCGGCGGGACGCGCCCACCGCCACTCTCGGGAGCCTGGTGGTCGACCAGGCGAGCCGGACGCCGGACCGGACCGCGGTCGTCCACGATGGCGAGCAGCTCACCTACGCGGAACTTGCGACGCGCAGCCGTCGCCTCGCCCGACGGCTGCGCGCGGTCGGTGTTGGGCCCGAGGACATCGTCGCGGTCACCGTCACACCCGGGATCGCTACGGTCGTCGCGCTGCTAGGAGTGCTGCGCGCGGGCGCGGCCTACCTGCCGATCGATCCCCAGGCGCCCGCTCGGCGTACCGCTTACGTGCTGCGGGACGCACGTGTGTCCGCGGTGGTGGCGCCCGTCGCGGAGGCAAGCGCCCTGCCGGGCGTCGACGTTCCGGTTGTCGCGCCCGACGAGTCGGACGGGGAGGTGGCCGACGCGGCGGCTTCCGATGTGCCGGTCGACCCCGCCCAGGCCGCGTACGTCATCTACACCTCCGGATCGACCGGGAAGCCGAAGGGCGTCGTTGTGGAGCACCGCTCAGTCGTCGACTACCTGTCGCACACGGCCTCCGCCTACTTAGGTGCGCGCGGAACGGCGCTGCTGCCCACCCCGATCACGTTCGACCTCTCGGTCACCGCGCTCTACACGCCGCTGGTCACGGGCGGCTGCGTGCTGCTCGACCCCCTCGACGCCGAGGCCACGGGTAGCGACCGGAAGCCGTTCGCGTTCCTCAAGGTCACCCCGAGCCACCTCGCGATGATGGCGGCGATGCCCAACGCTCCCGCGCCCACCGCGGACCTGCTCCTCGGCGGCGAGGCGGTGGAGGCGCCCGTGTTGCGGCGGTGGATGTCCGAGCATCCGGACGTAAGCGTGCTGAACGTCTACGGCCCGACGGAGGCGACTGTCAATTGCACCGAGTACCGGGTCCCCGCCACCGGTCCCGGTGACGTCGTGCCGATCGGGCGTCCTCAACCCAACGCCCGCGTCTACGTCCTCGACGCCCGGCTGGATCTCGCACCGCAGGGCGTGGTGGGGGAGCTGTACCTCGCTGGCGACGGTCTGGCCCGCGGCTACCTCGGCCGGCCGGGCCTCACCGCCGAACGGTTCGTGCCCGATCCCTTCGGCCCCGCGGGGTCGAGGATGTACAGGTCTGGTGACCGGGCCCGGTGGACCGTCGACGGGCAGCTCGAGTTCCGCGGTCGGGCCGACGACCAGCTCTCGGTGCGCGGTCACCGGGTGGAGCCCGGCGAAGTCGAGGCTGCGCTGTGCGAGCATCCCGATCTCGAACGGGCGGTCGTGGTCATGCGGGAGGCCGGGCCGGGCGACGCCCGGCTCATCGGCTACGTCGTCGCCCGCCCCGGCGCGCCGACCCCGGACCCGGCGAAGGTGGCGGCAACCGTGTCCCGCACGCTGCCCCCCTACATGGTTCCGGACGTCGTCGTGCTGGAGCGTCTGCCGCTGTCCGCGCACGGCAAGGTCGATCGCAGCCGGTTGCCGGCGCCGACAGTCGGCGGCGACGCCGGCGCCAGCGGTGCCCCGCGCACCCCTCTCGAACGGCGGCTGGTCCAACTGTGGTCCGACGTCCTGCGTGTCGCGGAGGTCGGTGTCGACGACGACTTCTTCGGGCGCGGCGGCCATTCACTCCTGGCAGCTCAGCTGGCCATCCGGCTGCGCCGCACGTTCGGTGACGTCGTGTCGTTGCGGACCCTGCTGGCGGCGCCGACGGTCAGCGCCGTCGCGGCGGCGATCGAGGGCACGGCGAGCTCGGGTCACCCCTCCGTCCGGTCGGTCGACCCTCGGGCCCGGGTGGACGGAATACTGCCCCCCGTACTGCCGCCGGCAGCGCCCCCGCGACCCGGACGCGTCCTGCTTACGGGGGCCACCGGCTTCGTCGGCACCCACCTGCTCGCCGCACTCGCCGCCCGCCCGGACACCGAGGTCGTGGCCGTGGTCCGCGCGGCTGGTGCCGCGGAGGGTCGATCACGCATCCAGCGGTCGCTCGCGCGGCTCGGGCTGCCGGACGTGCCCTGCGCGGTCGTGCCCGGTGATCTCGGGCAACCGCGGCTCGGGCTCTCGGCGCAGGCCTTCGCCGAGCTGGCGACGTCCGTCGACGCGGTCCTGCACAATGGGGCGCACGTCGACGCGCTGGCGTCGTACGCGACGCTGGCCCCGGCGAACGTCGAGGGCACTCTCGAGCTGCTGCGCCTCGCCTGCCTCGATCGGCTGCTGCCGTTCCGGTTCGTCTCCACGGTGTCGGTGGTCCGGCCCGGGGCTCGCGGCACGGGGTACGCCGCCACGAAGCGCGACGCCGAGTCACTCGTCGTCGCGGCCGCCGAACGAGGCCTGCCGTCCGCCGTCTACCGCCTTCCGCGGGTTGTGGCCGGTCTGGGGTCGGGTTACGGGAACGAGCGCGATGCGGTGCTGCGCCTGCTGCGGGACTCCGTGGCCCTGGGCGCGGCGCCTGACCTCGACCTTGAGGAGCACTGGCTCCCGGCGGACGTGGTTGCCCGCAGGCTGGTGGCCACCCTCGACGAGCGGCCGGCCGACGTCGTGCACGTGCTGACCGCCGAGCGCAGCGTCCGGTTCGCCGACGTCGTCGCTCTGGCCGGGAGGACCGGCAGCGTTGCCGAGACCGTGCCACTGCCGCGGTGGCTGGCCCTGCTCGAAGCGCACGACCCCGACGAGCGGGCCTTGGTCGCGGGCCTGCTCGGGGAGGGCGGCCCGACCGGTCAAGCGGAGGACGTTCCGGCCCCCGCGCCGGTGGCCGTCCCAATCGTCCTCCCCGGACCGAGCGACACTGATTTGCTGCGCAGCCTGGACGAGCTCGCGGCCCGCAACGGGGAACGGGAGGAGCGGCATGAGCACGGTTGAGGACAGCTGGAGGCCGTTCGTCGTCGAGCCGGAGGGTGAGGGTGAGGCGGGGCGCGACGCGATCCGCGCGCTCGTCGCGGATACCGGGCGGGTCGACGAGTTGCTGGACCGCCACGGCGCTCTCGTCGTCCGGGGTCTCGACATCGGCTCCGCGGACCGCGACCCGCTGCTCGCGCGGGTGCTGCCCAGGCGGCTCGACTACGTGCAGGGCAACTCCCCGCGCAGCAAGGTGCAGCCCGGGACCTACACGTCCACCGAGTACCCGGCCGAGTTCACGATCTCCATGCACAACGAGCTGTCCTACGCCGAGAGCTGGCCGGCCCGGTTGGCCTTTCACTGCGTCCGAGCGCCGGCATCGGGAGGCGCCACAATGGTGGCCGACGGTGCCGACTGGCTGGGCCGGGTGCCGCCCGACGTGCGGGCCGCATTCGCGGGCGGCGTCCGCTACCTGCAGAACCTTCACGACGGCAGCGGGTTCGGTCGGAGCTGGCAGGACACATTCGAGACCGGGGATCGGCACCGGGTCGACGCCGTGCTGCGGGGCGCCGCCGCCGAATGGGAGTGGCGGGCAGACGGGACGCTGCGCATCTCCCGACTCCGCCCGGCGACGAGGATCCACCCACGGTCGGGCCGTGAGGTCTGGTTTAACCAAGCTGACCAGTGGCACGTCTCAGCGCTCGACCCCGAGACGGCCGAAGCCCTGCTGGAACTGTTCGGGGAGGACGGGCTGCCGCAGAATGCGACCTTCGCGGACGGCTCGTCGATCCCGGCGAAGCACGTCTCCGCAGTACGCGAGGCGGGTCTAGCGGCTGCGGTCGATGTGGAGTGGCACGCCGGTGATCTGCTGGTGCTCGACAACGTCGCCGTCGCCCACGGCAGGCGGCCCTTCACTGGACCGCGGCGCGTGCTGGTGGCGATGTCGGCGTGACCGCGGAGACGGGTGGTGGCGTCCGGTCCGGCGGGGTCCGGATCGGCGAGGTCCGGATCGGCGAGGTCGGGATTGGCGAGGTCGGGCCGGCGGGACGCATCGGGTTGGGATGCATGGGCATGTCCACCATGTACTACCCGGGCCGTCGTGACGATGAAGCGGCGGTCGGCGTCGTCCGGCGGGCCCTCGATCTCGGGGCGAACGTGATGGACACGGCCGACGTGTACGGGCCGTTCACCAACGAGGCTCTACTGGGAAGGGCCCTGCGCGGTTGCCGGGAGCGCGCGGTGGTCGCGACCAAGGTCGGTTTCGTGGTCGACCCGGTGACGGGTGAGCCGGTCCGCAACGGCCGGCCCGACCACGTCCGGGCGGCGATCGATGCGTCCCTCAGCCGGCTCGGCACCGACCATGTGGAACTCTGGCAATTGCACCGCGTCGACCCCCGGGTGCCGATCGAGGAGACATGGGGGGCGATGGCGGAGGCCGTCACCGCCGGGAAGGTGCGCGCACTGGGGCTCTCTGAGGTGACGGTCGCCGAGATCCGGCGGGCCGCGGCCGTCCATCCAGTGGCCACCGTGCAGTCCGAGCTGTCGTTATGGACCCGGGAGGCGATGCACGACGTGGTGCCCCACTGCGCGCGCACCGGTATCGCCTTCCTGGCCTTCTGCCCCCTGGGTCGGGGCTTCCTCACCGGCGGGATCACCACAGCGCAGGATCTGCCCGACGACGACGCCCGGCACGCCCTCCCACGGTTTCAGCCGGCGGCGATCGCGGCCAACCAGGCCATCGTCGCGGCGGTGCGATCGGTGGCGCGGAGCAACGGCTGCACGCCGGCCCAGGCCGCACTCGCGTGGGTGCTCGCCCGCGGCGCCCACGTCGTGCCGCTGCCTGGCACGACCAGCAGGGTCCACCTCGACGAGAACGTCGGCGCTGCCGGCATCACCCTGTCAGACCCGGAGATGTCCCTGCTCGACGCGGCACCCGAGGCGGCGGGCAGCCGCTACTGACCACCGAGGAAGGATCGTCATGGAGCAGTGCGCGCTCTGTAGCGGCGCCCGCATCGACGGGGAGCTGGGTCGCGTCCAGGTGTGGGAGGACGCGCTGTGGCGGCTCACCACCAGCGTCGGCCCCGGCAACCCGACGCTAGCCTCCTCCTACCTTGAGCCGAAGCGTCACATCGCCACGATCGCCGACCTCGACGGCGCGGAGGCGGCGACGTTCGGCTTGGTGATTGCACGCTGCAGCGCGGTGCTGCGCTCGGTCCTCGAGGTGCCGCTCGTGTACGTGTACGTGTTCGGCGGCGGTGCTGGCCACCTGCACGTGCACCTCGCCCCGCACGTCGACGGCGACGCGCTGACCACGTCCATGATCCGCGGCGAGCTGGCCGAGGTCACGCTGCCCTCGGGGGTGCGCGGGTGGGAGAGCGTCGACTTCCCAGGACTTCCGGAGGGGCAGTTGGTGGAGGTCGCGGACAGGCTGCGGGCCGCGTTCACAGACGGCGTCGCCGGTCAGGGGAGCAGCTCGCCGTCGTGCGCCGCCGCGACGAGCGCGTCGCCCAGCGTCGTGCGCCGGTAGATCACCGCGCGGCCGGACCGCGCCCGCACCAGGACGCCGGCCTTCCGCAGCACCGCCAGATGATCACCGACCGCGCCGGTGGACAGCCGCAGGGCGTGGGCGAGCTGCGACGTGCTCGCCGGCTCGGCCAGGGCGACCAGCAGGCGCGAACGCGCGGGCCCGAGCAGCTTCGCGAGCGCATCGGCGCCGGACCTAGGCGCTGCGTCCCAGAGCTGGCCGACACCGTGTGCCGGGTACAGCACGGTCCGCCGCCACGGCGGATCGAGGTGCGCGGCCACCCGGGGCCACAGGAACACCGACGGCACCAGCAGCAAACCCTGGTCGTCGGACGCCACCACCCGGTTCTCCGGGGCGCGCGCGAACTCGACCGCCCCGTCGTGCCAGCGCACGTCGGGATGCAGCCCGTCCAGCGCGCCCGCCCAGCCGCGCAGGCCGAGCAGGCCGGACCGGTGGACGATGTCGTGCTCGCAGAGGGCGCGCAGCTCGGGCCAGCGTGGTTCGATCAGGTCCCGCCACGCCGTCTCCAGGATCTCGACGACCCGCTCGACCACCGCGTCGGACCGCAGCACGTCGAGGACCCGCGGGTCGATGCGCAGAGTCCGGTTCGCGTCGTGTGCACCGATTCGCAGGCACCGCGCGATCTCCCGACGGGCGTCGGCCAGAGGTGTCGCCCGGACGGTCGAGAGGTCGTCCGCGATCGTCTGAGGAGCACTCCGCGGTGGCGGCGCGATGAAGTCCGGTCCGTAGTGGCGGGACTGGAGCGCCAGCACCGCGTCTAGATCGGTCTCGGTGCGCAGCCGGCGGAACCCGACGACGAGATCGCGCGCCCACGGCACCTGCGGCACCCGCGCCGTGCTGTCCGCGAGGGTGCGCAGCAGGCAGTCCAGCTCGAAGAGCGGGGACAGGGCGAACCTACTGTTGAGGAGATCGGCCGCGGACAGCTCGAGCCGGATCACCCGAACAACCTTACGGTCGAGGGCGTAAAGCTGTCGTCCGGCGGTAGCTGCCGACGATGCTGGTCACATGCGCGGTACCGACCCTAACGTCCGGCGGCCCACCTACACCGACGCGTTGCGCGACGCACGCTTCCGTGTCCTGCTGACCAGCCGGTCCCTCGCCGTCGTGGCCGACTCGCTGCGGACGGTCGCCCTGTCAGTCCTCGTGTTCCAGACGACCGGGTCCGCCTGGCTCGCCGCGATCACCTATGGGATTAGCTTCCTGCCGCAGGTGCTCGGCGGGATCCTGCTGGGCTCGCTGGCCGGTCGCGTCCCCCCGCGCCGGTTGATGGTCGCCGGCTACGCCACCGAGTGTGGCGTCGCGGTCGTGCTGTCGACACCCCTGCTGCCCGTCGCGGCCGACCTGGCGCTCGTCTTCGCCGTGGCCGTGTACACCCCGATCCTGGCCGGGGCGTCCAACCGCCTGGTGGCGGAGGTGCTTCTCGACGAGGACGTCTACGTGTTGGGTCGGTCGCTGTCGAACATCGCCGCGTCGACAGCGCAGGTCGCGGGTCTGGCATTCGGGGGGCTCGCCGTCGCGACCCTCGGGCCGCGCCCTGCACTGCTGGTCGCCGCGGTCGCCCATCTCGCGGCGGCCGTGATCGTCCGGGTGGGGCTGCCCCAGTTCCCGGCTTCGTCCGCGACCGGCCCGCGATCGCTGGTGCGCGACAGTCTGCTCGGCAACGCCCGGCTGATGCGGGACCGGGAGGTGCGGACCTTGCTGCTGGCGCAGTGGTTGCCGCCCGCCTTCGTGGTCGGCGCGGAGAGCCTAATTATCCCATACGCGGCGAGCCGGGGAACGCCGCCCGACACGGCCGGGGTGCTGCTCGCCTGCATTCCGGCGGGGATGATCGTGGGTAATTTCGCCGTCGGACGTCTCGTCCGTCCGGCCCAGTGGGAGCGGGTGACGATTCCGCTGCTCGTCGTGCTCTCCGTCCCGCTGATCGGCCTGGCCGCCTACCTGCCCACCTGGGTGACGGCCGGACTGCTGGCCGTCTCGGGCGTGGGTTTCGCCTACGGGCTGGGCCTGCAGCAGCGGTTCCTGCACGCGGTCGCCGAGCCCGACCGCGGCATCGCATTCGGCCTGCTGTCCACCGGCGTGATGACGCTGCAGGGGGTGGGGCCGATCGTGTTCGGTGGTCTCGCGGAAGTGATCGGCGTCGACCGGTCCATCGCCGCCGCCGGTGGAGTAACCCTCGCCGTCACCGCCGTGATCGGTGTCGCCTTACGCCGTGGTGTTCAGATCGAGTTGGAGGAGGACCCCGCGCCCACCGAGAACACAACAGAGATCCCGCTGCTGGGCGGCGACATCACCGACGGCCTGGTCCGGGTGGGCGCCACGGTGCGCCGTCCGCACCAACCGCACAGCGCGGCCGTGGTCGCCTACCTCGGACACCTACGCGCCGCGGGCTTCGAAAGTGCTCCGCGCTACCGGGGACGGGACGAGCGCGGACGCGACGTCCTCGACTTCATCGAGGGAGACGTGCCGGGGAACCCGATCGACCCGTGGGCCGCGACGACGGCGGTCATGGTCGAGGTGGCCCACCTGCTGCGCCGCCTCCACGACACCTCGATCACGTTCCGGCCCGACCCCCACCTGCTGTGGTTCGGGCAGAGCATCAACAATGAAGTCTCGGCGACCGTGCCTCCGCTGTTCGACGAGCCCGAGCTCATTAGCCACTGCGACGTGACCCCGCAGAACACGGTGTTCCGCGACGGCCACCCCGTCGCCCTCATCGACTTCGACTCGGCCCGTCCGACGATCCGGCTCCTCGACGTCCTCGATACTGCGACCTGGTGGGTTCCCCTCGTACACCCGCAGGACCGTGCGCCGGCGCACCGCGATGTCGACGTTCCGGCCCGGTTGCGCCAGTTCCTGGACGCCTACGGGCTCGAACCCGAGCTCCGGGCCCAGTTCCTCGATCTCGCCCACAGGGCGGCCCGCCGCAGCTACCACCTAATGGAGACGGCGGCTCGGGATGAGGGAGGTGGCTGGGCGCGGATGTGGAACGAAGGCGTGGGCCAATGGATCCGGCGCCGCCACGACTGGTTGACCACCGTGGACCCTGTACTGGCCGCGGCACTGACCGACCACCGGACCACTCGGTAGCGGCCTGGCCGCGCTGCACGAGCGGTCAACCTCGGTCCAACGTACCGACCGTACCGTTCTCGCCATCTGCAGGAGGCGAGAATGGTCATGAACGATGAGTAAGCGGCTGTCGGTGGCTGTGCTGGGCGCCGGGCTGATCGGGATCGATATGGCTCGGAAGGCCCTGCGTTCCTCCGTGCTGGACTGCCGGTTGATCGTCGCGCGTGACGAGGGGACACCAGGGTTGCGCCACGCCGCCCGGCTAGGGCTGCGCTCGTCAACGGGTGGCGTCCAGGATCTGGTCACCTCCTCGCCGCCGTTCGACCTGGTCTTCGACGCCAGCAACGCCGACTCGCACGCCGAGCACGCACGCGTGCTGACGCCGTTGGGGACCAAGCTGGTTGACCTGACGCCGAGCAACGTCGGCCGGATGGTGATCCCGACGGTCAACGGCGCCGACCTCGTCAGCCACGGCGACGTCAGCATGGTCAGCTGTGGTGGGCAGGCGTCGATACCGGTTCTCCACGAGCTCTCCCGGCGCCACCACCTCGACTACATCGAGGTCGTGAGCACCGCCGCGAGTCTGAGCGTGGGGCGCTCCACCCGGCTCAACCTCGACGAGTACGTCGAAGCCACCCAGGCCGCGATTCGGTACTTCACCGGCGTCGAGCACGTCAAGGTGATGATCAATATCAGTCCGGCGTCGCCACCGGCCACCTTCCGCACGGCGATCTCCGCCCTGGGGCCGGGCCTGGATGCCAACTCGGTGGGTGCGGCGGTTACCAACGCGGTGGACGCCGTGCGCGCCTTCGTCCCCGGCTTCCGGGTCGCCGCATGCGTCGTTGACCGCGGCCGAGCCCTGGTCTCGGTCGAGGTCTCGTCGTCCGGCACCGAGATACCGCGCTACGCCGGCAACCTCGACATCATCAACTCAGCCGCCGTCCACGTCGCCGAGCGGTACGCCGAGCAGCGGGCGAGCGCCGCGGTCGGCGGTCGGGCGTGAACGCGGACCCGGCCGCACCGCGGCCCCTCCTCATCTACGACCCAACATTGCGCGACGGTCACCATGCCGTTCGCCACCAGCTCGGCCGGGACCAACTCCGGCGGTACGCAGCGGCCGCCGACGCGGCCGGGGTCCCGGTCGTGGAGGTCGGTCACGGCAACGGCCTCGGTGCTTCGTCGCTGCAGGTCGGCCTAGCGGCGCTGCGGGACGAGGAGATGCTGGCGGTGGTCCGCGAGGCGCTGCCGACGAGCCGGATGGCCGCCTTCATGCTGCCCGGCTGGGGGACGACCGCCGATCTGCGTCTCGCCATGCGCCATCAGGTCGATATCGTGCGGATCGGGACCCACTGCACGGAGTCGGACCTGGCTGAGCGCCACCTGGGCTTCCTCGCCGACGCCGGCGTCCGCACGCAGGGCGTGCTGATGATGAGTCACATGGCCGAAGCGGGCAGGCTGGCCGAGGAGTGCGTCCGGCTCGTGGGGTATGGCGCGGGCGCGGTCGGGCTGATGGACTCGGCCGGTCACTACCTTCCCGCCGACGTGACCGAGCGCATCAGCGCCATCCGGGCCGCCGTCGACGTTCCCGTGCTGTTTCACGGCCACAATAACCTGGGCATGGCCGTGGCCAACTCGGTGGCCGCCGTGCAGGCCGGCGCCGACGTCGTCGACGCCTGCGCGCGGGGTTTCGGCGCTGGGGCGGGCAACACTCAGCTCGAGGTCGTCGTGCCCGTGCTCGAACGAATGGGCTACTTGACCGGGATCGATCTCTACGGGCTGCTCGATGCCGCGGACGTCGCGGCCCGTGAATTAATGCCGGCCCCGCCGACGATCGACACGCTGAGCCTGGTGAGCGGATTGGCCGGGGTCTTCTCCGGGTTCAAGAACCGCGTGCTCGACGTGTCCGCCGCGGAGGGGGTCGACGCCCGCGACGTGTTTTTCGAGCTCGGGAGACGGCAGGCGGTGGCGGGACAGGAGGATCTGATTGTCGACGTGGCGCTCGACCTGCGCCCCGCCCGCGCCAGATAGACCAAGCCGGACGGCGTCCAGAGGGAGGAGACGTACTGTGTACGAGATGCTGAGGACGATCCTGGTGGAGGATATGCAGTGCTGCGAGCACGACGTGCGGCCGACGGCCGAACGCGCGGAGCTCGGCCTCCATTCCTTAGCGGCGGTCGAGCTGTCCTCCCTGCTGGAGAACCGGCTGGGGATCGCCATCGCCGACTACGAGTTGCTCGACAGCAGGACCGTCGGTGACATCACGCAGCTGATGGAGCAGCGGACACCACCCGGGTTCGGCCGTGCCGCTAGGCCCGGTTCGATCGTCCCGACGTGACCCGGACGAACTCGACGGCCCGCATGCTCGACGGTGGATCCCTGTCGCGACAGGTGACAGTCGCGCCGGGGATGTGCGGCGCAAGCTCACTAGTGTTCGGTCGGATCGGGGACTGGACCTGGGAGGCCGTGGCGGCGTCGTGCGGCACTCCGGTGCACCGTGCCCGCACCGCCGAGGGCCGGCCAGCCTACCTGTCGTTCTACTACTTCGGCGTGCGCGGCGGGCGGATCGTGCATCCCCACGGGTTGACCTTCGGAGACGAACTGGACGTCACGTCACGGGTGTTCGGCTTCGGCAGCGTGTCGACGCTGACCCTGCACCGCCTTGCGCCGGCCGACGCCGGCCTGCTCGACACCCCGCTGGAGGCCGACGAGTTCTACGAGCGGCCGCACCCCGACTGCCTCTACGTCGAGAACCTGAACCGGTGGGTCTCCCGGGGTGGGTCGGTGAGCAACCGACAGCTCGTCGAGGTTGCGCCACCGGAGTTCACGCACGAGCACCTCCCGCGCATCCCCAACCGCCACTCGCCGCGGACCGTCGTCGGGCGAGCCCGGACGACGGAAGGTTTCTACGCGATGGGGGCGCCCGGGTTCGCGTTGTGCGAACCGGTGCACGTGCTCCAGTACCAGGTCGACGTCGTCAGAGACCTCAACGGCGTCGGGCTGATGTACTTCGCGTCCTACTTCGCCATCTTCGACACGGCACTGCACGGCCTGTGGCGCTCCCTCGGGCGGACCGACGGGCAGTTCCTCCGGCGACGAGTCGTCGATCAGAAGATTGGCTACTTCGCCAACGCCGACCCCGGCGTCCGCTGCGAGATCGCCGTGCGGAGGTGGTGCGCCGCCGCGACCCCCTCGACGGAGATCGTCGACCTCGTTATGCGCGACGTGGACACCGACCGGCTGCTCGCCGTCACTGGCATCCGGCTCGAGATCGTGGCATGAGGGTGAGCGCCAATCCGGTTACCGCCGCCGCGCGCGAGAAGGCGAGGGCGCTCTACGAGGCCCGGCGCACCCGTCGCCCCATCGCGCCGTTCACCGACCGTGAACCGCATCTGACCATGGCGGACGGCTATGCGATCCAGCGGGAGCTGGTCCCGATGCTGCTCGCCGACGGCGACAAGATCATCGGCTATAAGGTCGGACTGACCTCTCCACCCATGCAACGTCTGATTGGAGTGGATCGGCCCGACTTCGGGCCGGTGCTAGCGAGTACCCGCTACAACGACGGTGACACCGTGCGGTTGGACCGCTTCATCGCTCCAAAAATCGAGGCAGAGATCACCTTCGTGATGGGGAACGGCCTACAGGGTCCTGGCGTCACCCTCGCCCGCGCTCGTTCCGCCGTTGCCGCCGCAGCGGCGTCGATGGAGATCGTCGACTCCCGTATCGAGAACTGGCGGATCAAGCTAGCGGATACGGTGGCGGACCTGGCGTCCAACGGCGCCGCCGTCATCGCCGACGAGTTCGTGCCGCTGGACGGCGTGGACCCGCGTCTCGTCGGGATGGTCATGACCCGAAACGGTGAGCTCATCGATACCGGGGCTGGCGCGGCGGCGCTCGGCAATCCGCTCGAGGTCGTGGTCTGGCTTGCGAACGTCCTCGGCGAACAGGGCCTGTCGCTGGGGCCGGGTGACGTCGTCATGACCGGAGCGCTGCACGCCGCGGTACCGCTCGCGGCGGGTGATCGTTTCCTGGCCGAGTTCGACCGGATCGGAACGGTGGCGCTGCAGATCGAGTGAGCTCGCCCGCTGGCGAACTCTGTCCCTGCGGCTACTTGATGCGCGGGCGACGAGCTGTGGGGTGCCCCCGGACTCACATCATGAAAGAATATCCGTCCGCTAGTTCTCCCCTGTCAGGGTGACGACGAGTTCGCTCTCGCCGTGACCGTCGGGGAAGTCGTCGAGGGCGACCTTGCGCATGAAGTCGTCGGTGTAGCGCTGCTCGCCGGCGGGACCGAGGTACCGCGATGACATAGTGAGCAGCGCGACCTCGGTGTCGTCACTCAGAGGTTGCAGGGGACGGCGTTTCCCACGAGCACGGAGCTAGGGACCGGTGCACCCCGGGCCGAATGACCTGGAGACCAGCTAAGGCGGGCGTCGGACCCGTAGGTCGCAGCCGTCGGCACCTCATACTGTCGGTGCGAGCCCGTAGCTTCCTGGTTGGGTTCATAGGCAAACGGAGATGCTGTATAAGTATCATGCCAGTCGTCGCGAGTGCCGCAGGTGCTCGCGCGACAATTCAGGACCGCGCAACATGCTGTAGCCCTTACACCCACCTAGAGTCTCGTCACGCGTCGCTACAACGGAGACAGTCACGACCAGGCCAGTCGGCCGAGGTTCCGTCGGCCTCGAACAGTGACGCACCGCCACCCTGCCAGTGTGCGACACTCGCTGTATGAAGCCCAGGGTGGCGATTGCTGCTGCGGCGACCGTGACCGTACTCATCGCCCTGGCTGGCACTACTTACATGGTGGCCTTGGGCGACAGAGGCAGCGGCTTAGTGCAGGGTACGGTCGCTCTTTTAACAGCCGCCAGTATTATCCTTGCCTGGCTGCAAAGAAGAAGTAGGTCTATACACCGTCCAACAGTGAATATTGGCGAGACTGCCGACCTACTTGCAGTCGCAGCGAGTAGAAGGTACGAAACTGCAGCAACGGAACGCCAGTTGCTATCTCCGACAGCTGTGCCTGTCCATTGGAGGCAGTCCTCCCGTGCGCTTGCAGGTTCAGTTCGCGACGCCGTCTCAAGCCGTAGATTCAGCGCACTACCCGGACTCGACTATATTGCTACCTCGGACCTGCAGCAGGGCGATCTTGACAGCTTATTTAGCATCTATGGTGGTTTAGGTTCTGGTCGGCTTTTAATCGTTGGAGGTCCTGGGGCTGGAAAATCAAGCGCTGCAATAACTTTGGCTCGCGATACCCTCCTCCATCGTGAGGGCCTTCAAGGTTCCGAGCGTCAGATTGTCCCCGTCCCCGTCCTTGTCTCACTTAGCAGTTGGAATTCACTTCGCGAAGAGTTTCATGTTTGGCTAGAGCGGCAGGTGCAAGGCCAGTACCCCTTTCTCGCTTCTCTCGAGTACGGGCGTCAAGTAGTTGAAGAACTGTTAAATCAAGGCCGACTCACGCTCCTGCTAGATGGTTTTGATGAACTGCCTTCCGTCACCAGGCCTCTCGCGCTCAGCAAATTGGCTTTGCAAGCTGCAACCAGAATTGTGTTGTTCTCTCGCATTGAGGAAGTAGTAGCCGCTGCTTCTGAGGACGGCAGCTTTCTCGCCGGCGCCGTTGCTTTAGAGTTGGAAGAAATTCAGCCGCAAGATGCGGCAGCCTATCTGCAGCGGTGCCAGGTGCACCCCCTTACTCCCAAATGGGGAAGACTTATACATACACTTCGTTATGGGAGCCGGCAGCCGATCCAGGCGGCGCTCAATTCGCCGCTGAGTCTTACCCTAGTGCGGGACACCTACCGCCGCGCAGACGATGTAGATGAGTTGCTAGACGCTAGTAGGTTTCCCAATGGTGCTGCCATTCGAGCCCACCTTCTTGAGCGCATCATTCCTGCGGCATATAGGCAAGCCATAAGTGGCCCATCCGACAAGTGGACGGAGACCGACGCTCGCAATGCTTTGTCTTCGCTCGCCTTCAAAATGAACTCCAATAACACGAGGGAACTTGCTTGGTGGGCGCTAGCCAAGTGGTACCCCGCTTGGAGTCGAACGGTTATTAGCATCGCCGTCGTAGCCTTACCCGTCGGTCTAGTTGATTGGTGGGTTGTTAGCTGGGCGATCAGCAGCTCGGCGGGAGTGGTATTTGGCCTCGTCTTCGGGCTGGCTGCTGGCCTCGCTTTCGGTGTTGCCGGCGGACGTGGCGGTCGACCTCCCCACCAACTCGGCCGAATCTCTTGGCGGTCTATCACAAGCCCACGGGACTTCCTGCGCGGTGCGCTAGCGGGTACTGTAGTTGGACTGGCGGCGAGCCCTGTTGTTGGCATTGGAGACGGAGCGATAGCTGGACTCACGGCAGGCGTCACCTTTTGGATCGAATTTAGTCTGAAAGATGCTCTGGGACATTCGGCGGTGAGCCCCTATATAGTCGTCGATCCACTTAGCTCCTGGAGGAGGGACAGGGCGTACAGTGCTGCATTTGGCCTGTTGACGGGCCTGGGTGCTGGCGCTGCCGCAGCCACGACAATCGGCATCATTACTCACGACCTTCACTTGGGACTAGTAGGCGGACTTCTTGTAGGTGCAACTGCGGGTATTAGCACAGGTATTGTCAGTGGATCAACCTGGGCGGCGTGGCTCACTTTTTGGCACATGAGGAGTGCGAATGAGACCCCGCGAAAATTGTTGAAGTTCCTGGAGGACGCGCGCGCTCGCCACGTTCTTCGCGCGGTGGGTCCGTATTACCAGTTTCGTCACGCCGAGCTCCAAGACCTGCTTGCTGCTCGGTACCCCCAGTAGGCCTTACGACGTGCTAGTGCGATCCCAGTGAGCAGATGGACGGCGAGGTTGACTCGTGATGCAAATGCGTAGCTATTGTGGATGAACCCTTAATACACCTAGTGCAGGTTGAATAACTTGCTTGCTGGTAAACTTTTCCGCCGTCGGCCTGCGACAAGTTCGCCCACGAGAGCACGTTCTATATCGACGTTCCGACTCAGTCAGTTGGCTAATCCTTGATTAGACCGCATCGCGGAGAGGACGGTTATGATCCTGAGATTCCGGCCGCCCGATCGTTTGACCGTCGATTAAAACCTCCTGCAGATCGACGAGCCCCCGTAATCTTCAGAAGCGAATCCGCGAAGCTAGTGAGCGTTGAATCAATCTCCTGCTACAAAGCCTTGCATCACCCAACCTTGGCGAGGCGGTCGACCGCGTGGACACGATAAGCAAGTGACTGCCCGTCTTGTCCGTCGGTCGTGGCGCGGCATGAGCCCGACCCAACCTGCTTACTTGACTTGGTCTTATCAGGTGTTGCGAGGTGCAGCTAGGCGAAGTTCTATGGCTTTCGGCCGACCCCGCCCCACGGTGCGTCGGGGTTGATGTCCTGGGGTCGGATGCTCGGGGTGTCGGCGTTGGCTCCGAGTTCGGGTCGCCATTGGGGGACCGGGCCGAAGCCGGGCTCGACGAGTTCGAGCCCGTCGAAGAAGCTCTTGAGGTCCTCGGGCGCTCGCAGCATGTAGGGCACGGCGCCGCTGTCGGCGTAGTTGTCGTGGGCGGCGGTGGCCTGCTCGGTCGGGGTGCCGTCGGACAGCGCGAGGTAGCTGCCGGAGGGCACGGCGGCGAGCAGCTGCTGCACGAGGCTGCGGGCGGTGGCGGTGTCGGCGACGTGGCCCAGGACGCCGAAGAAGAGCACGGCGACGGGCTGGTCGAGGTCGAGGACCTCGCGGGCGCCATCGAGGACGGTGGCCGGGTTGTTCATGTCGGCCTCGAGGTAGCGGGTGGCTCCCTGCGGTGTGCTGGTCAGCAGCGCGCGGGCGTGGGTGAGCACCAACGGGTCGTTGTCGACGTAGACGATGCGGGCGTCGGGGGCGACGGCCTGGGCGACTTCGTGGGTGTTGTTGGCGGTGGGCAGGCCGGTGCCGACGTCGAGGAACTGGCGCACACCGCACTCGCCGGCGAGGTAGCGGACGACGCGCATCAGGAAGGCGCGCGTCTCGCGGGCCGAGGTGCGGATGTTGGGCATGAGCTCGACGAACTCGTCGCCGGCCGCGCGGTCGACGGCGTAGTTGTCCTTGCCGCCGAGCCAGTAGTTCCAGATGCGGGCGGAGTGCGAGACGGTGGTGTCGATGCTGGTGCCTCGTGTGTCGTCGACGCTCATGGTGCGCAGGATGCCACGGCTTGGCAGCGTGCCCGACCGGCCTGCCGCCCACCGGTCCCAACAAAGCGGTGGAATTGATTCGCTGCTAGCCCGGCCGCCGGTGCGTACCGGTCGTGGCTGACGTCGACCACTCGACCTCTGTGTCGAGGGGTCGCGCGTCGAACGCGCGCTCCGCGTTGACCGGACGATGTGGAGCAGATCTGGAGCACAGACCTGACGTGAACTTGCGACAACCGCGCTGAACGGTGTCGATCTGCACCACCCTGACGTGCACAGAGTCTGTTTTCGCTGGTCAGCGAGCTTGTCGGGCCCACGCTGGGGGTCAAGGGGTCGCAGGTTCAAATCCTGTCGTCCCGACGGTCGACCGACGGGCGGTCCCTCTCACGAGGGGCCGCCCGTTCCGCGTTCTCCCGGCCGGGACGGAGCGGACTCCGGCACGCACGGCGGCGGCAGCGCTGGAAGAATCGTGGAGAAGATCCGGGCCCGGCTGTCGATCCGGCGGCAGGTGTTCGTCGTCGTTGATGACGGAGCCGGACAGCCCGGCCCGCGACCCAGTGCAGGAGGCAGCTCCATGGCAAAGTACGCGATCTTCATCTACGACGACCCGGCCGTCTACGCGACCATGTCGCCCGAGGCGTGGAGCGCTGTGGTCGACGCGCACAGCGCGTTCGTCAAGCACGTCTTCGAGCTCGGTGGGTCCATGGCGGGCGGGGAGGCGCTCGCGCCCACGACGACGGCCACCTCGATCAGAGGCGGCGGCACGGTGACGGACGGCCCGTTCGTCGAGACCAAGGAGGCGCTCGGCGGCTTCTACGTCGTCGAGGCGCGCGACCTCGACCACGCCCTCGAGATGGCCAAGCTGTGCCCGGCCCCCGGCGGCGGCGTCGAGGTCCGCCCGGTCGTGGACCCGACGACGAACCCGTTCTGACCGCCCCCCGCGACGAGCCGACCGCGTCCGCCGTGCAGGCGGACGCGGTCGCTGCCGCGCTGGCGCAGGCCCACCGCTCCGAGTGGGCCTTCGTGCTGTCCGCCACGGTGCGCGTCGCGCGCGACCTGGACGTCGCGGAGGAGTGCGCGCAGGAGGCGTACGTCAGCGCGCTCCAGGCCTGGACCCGGGACGGCGTCCCGGAGCGGCCCGGCGCGTGGCTGACCACGGCGGCGCGGAACCGGGCGCTGGACCGGTTGCGCCGCGAGGCCACCCTCCGGCGCAAGCTCCCGCTGCTCGTGGAGCCGGCGACCGTCGACCCGCACGAGCCGGCCGACCCGGACCGGCCCGACGCCGCGGTGCCGGACGACCGGCTCCGGCTGGTGTTCACCTGCTGCCACCCCACCCTCGCCCCCGAGGCCCGCGTCGCCCTCACCCTGCGCCTGGTCTGCGGCGTGCCCACGCCCGACGTCGCCCGGGCGTTCCTCGTCCCCGAGCCGACGATGGCGGCACGGATCACCCGGGCCAAGAAGAAGATCTCCGCAGCGCGGATCCCCTACCGGGTCCCGGGCCGGGCGGAGCTGCCCGAGCGCCTGGACAGCGTGCTCACCGCCGTCCACCTGCTCTTCAGCACCGGCCACACGGCCGGCGAGGGGGACGCGCTCGTCCGCCAGGAGCTCTGCGACCGGGCCCTGCACCTCGCGCGCACCCTCGCCGCGCTGCTCCCCGAGCAGGCCGAGACCCGCGGCCTGCTGGGCCTGCTGCTCCTCACCGACGCGCGCCGGGCCACCCGGACCGACGAGCAGGGCCGGCTGCTCCTGCTCGCCGACCAGGACCGGACGCGCTGGGACCAGCGCGCGATCCTGGAGGGGCTCACGGTGACGGCCGGGGCGCTGGCGTCCGGCCCACCGGGGCGGTTCACCCTGCAGGCGGCGATCGCCGGCGTGCACGCGATCGCGCCGTCCCTGGAGCAGACCGACTGGCCGCGCGTCGTGCACCTCTACGACCGGCTGCTGGCGGTGTGGAACACCCCGGTGGTCGCGCTCAACCGGGCCGCCGCCGTGGCGTTCGCCGACGGTCCGGCCGCCGCCCTGCCGCTCCTCGACGAGCTGGCGACCGATCCCCGGCTCGCCGACTACCCCTACCTCCCTGCCACCCGCGCCGACCTGCTGCGCCGCCTCGGCGACGCCGCCGGCGCGGCTCGGTCGTACCGGCGCGCGATGGAGCTCACGGCGAACGCCGCGGAGCGCGCCTTCCTGGAGCAGCGCCTGGCCGAGGTCAGCCGCGCCGCCGGTGCCGAGCCCGCGCCCGGCTGAGCACGGCGGGCTCGGCGGTCACCGCTGCGAGGCCTCGCCCGGGGCTCCCGCGTCGCGCCCCCGGCTCGGGTCCTCCCCCGCGTTCCGGTCGTCGCCCGAGGGCTCGGAGGTGCCGTGCTGGTCCGTCTCCCGATCGCGGCTCGGGTCGCGGCCCGGTGCGGCGACCCCGACGGGCCGGCCGAGCTGGCGCGGTCGAGCTTGACCCTGCCGCAACGGCACGGTGTTGCCTCGCGGGCGATGACGACCGAGGAGGTCTCGTGTCCCCTGATCCCGTCCGTTCACCCGACGCCCCGACCCTGGCCACCAGGACCGGGACGGCCGTCCGGCTGGTCGACGTCCACAAGGTCTACGACGGGGCGACACCGGTCGCCGCTCTGCGGGGTGTGTCGCTGGACTTCGCCCGCGGCTCGCTGACCGCGGTGATGGGCCAGTCCGGGTCGGGCAAGTCGACGCTGCTCAACGTCGCGGCCGGCCTCGACGTGCCGACCCGCGGCCAGGTCGTGATCGGCGGCACGGACACCAGCAGCTTCTCGCCCGACGACCTCACCCGGTTCCGGCGCGACCAGGTCGGCTTCGTCTTCCAGTCCTACAACCTCATCGGCCATCTCGACGTGCTGACCAACATCGAGCTCCCGCTCGTCCTGGGCGGTCGCACCGCGGACCGCGCCTGGCTCGCCGAGCTGGTCAGGACCCTGGGCATCGCGGGTCTGGAGGACCGCCTGCCCGGGGAGCTGTCCGGGGGGCAGGCCCAGCGGGTGTCCATCGCCCGCGCGCTGCTGACCCGCCCCGCGGTGGTCTTCGCCGACGAGCCCACCGGTGCCCTGGACTCCCGCAGCGGTCAGCACGTGCTGGAGCTGCTGTGCGACGCCGCCCGCCGGCTCGGCCAGACCGTGGTCATCGTCACCCACGACAGCGGCGTGGCCGCCGCGACCGAACGCGTGGTGTTCCTGTCCGACGGGCTCGTCGTCGACGACGTCGGCGCCCCGACCGCCGAGCAGGTCGCCGCGCGCATGCTCACCCTGGGTCGGTGAGCGGGATGTGGTCCCTCGCCCTGGCCGGGGCCCGGGCGCACCGCACCGGCCTGTCGGGGACCGCGCTGGTCCTGGCCACCGCAGGGGCGCTGGTGGCCCTGATCGGGGTGTTCTTCGAGTCCGGGTCCGGGGCCGGCGCGGGCGACGAGGGCGGCCTGCTGGTCGGGCTCGCGTCGTCGTACTCCGGCATCGCCCTGATCGTGGTGGTCATGGTCGTCGCGGCCATGGTGACCCTCACGCTGCGGGCCCGCCGCCGCGAGTTCGCCCTGATGCGCACCATCGGCGCGACCGACCGTCAGGTCCGGGGGCAGGTCTCGGTCGAGGTGCTGCTCGTCGCGCTGATCGCCGTGCCGCTGGGCGCTGCCCCCGGGGTCTTCCTGGCCGGGTGGTTCGACCCGCTCCTGCAGGACGCGGGGATGCTCGCCCCCGGCTCCCAGCTCTCCGTGTCCCCGTTGCCGGTGGTGGGGGCGGTGGTGCTGCTGGTGCCCACCGCCATGCTCGCCGGTCGGCTCGCGACCCGCGAGACGCTGCGGATCCCGCCCACCGAGGCCGTCCGCGGCTCGGCGGTCGAGACGCCGGGGATCGGGTGGATCCGCAGGGGCTTCGCGCTCGTCACGCTGGTGGCCGGCCTGGCCATCGCGTTCGCGCCGCTCTGGATGCCGGGGACCGTCGGCGGTGAGGCAGCTGCCCTCTCGGCGTTCTTCCTGATCGGCGCGGTCGCGCTCGCCGGACCGCTGCTGGTCGCCCGGACCTTCGGCCGGACCGTCCTGCTCGCCGGGGCGCGGACCGGGGCCCCGACCCGGCTCGCCCTGCACAACGTCCGGGGCTTCTCCCGTCGCCTGACCACCGTCATCGTGCCGCTGGCGATGGCCCTGGCCGTGGGCACCGTCCAGACCAGCGTCAACAGCGCGCTCGGCCAGGCCTCCGAGCAGCAGCTCTCCGCCACCGTGACCGCGGACCTGGTGCTGACCGCCCCTCCGTCGTCACCGTCCGAGCCGACCGCGGTGCCCGGAGTCGCAGGAGTGGCACCCCTCACCGAGGTGCCGATCGAGGTCCGCGTCGACGAGGACGACGCCGGCCTTCCCGACGACTTCGTCTGGGAGAGCACCGGAGTGCTCACGGTGCCCCCCGACGTGCCGCGGAGCGTCTTCGACCCCGGCGTCACCGAGGGCTCACTGGCCGCGCTCTCGGCCCCCGACACCGTCGCCGTCAGCTCGAGCACCGCGTTCGAGCTCGGCCTCGGCACGGGGGACCCGATCGACGTGCGCTACGACGGTGCCGCGCACCGCCTGACGGTGGTCGCCGTCTACGAGCGGGGACTCGGGGTGGGCGGCTACCTGATCGCACCGGGCACCGCGACCTCGCTGGGCTCCGACGCCGCGCCCTCGACCCTGCTCGTGGCGACCACCGACGACGCGACGACGGCCCGGACCGCGGACCGCCTCCGGGACCTGGGCTACACGGTCCAGGGCCCGGCGCAGTACGCCGCCGGCGCGACCAGCCCCGACGCCGCCGTGCAGCAGCTGTCCACCCTCCTGCTGCTCCTGCTCATGGTCTTCATCGTCCTCGGGGCCGCCAACGCCCTGGTGCTCACGACGGCGGGCCGGCACGCCGAGCTGGTCCTGCTGCACCGGACCGGCACCACGCGCCGGCAGCTGGGCAGGATGCTGCTCGTCGAGTCGCTGCTCACCGGGGTGCTGGCGTGGCTGATCGGGACCCTCGCCGTCGTCCCCGCCGTGCTCGGTGTCAGCGCCGGGCTGCTGCCCGGGCAGGTCCCCGTGGTCGACCTGACGACCTACGTCCTGCTCAGCCTCGTCGTCGTCGCGACGGCCGTGGGCGCCACCACCGCGACGGCGGCGTGGGCCGTCCGCCGGGCCACCGGCTGAAGGCCGACGGCCGGCGGGCGGAGGTGGTGGTGGCCGGCCCCGCCCGCGCCGTGACCGCCCGGCGAGCGGCGACGCAGGGACCCCGGGCACCGGGTCGGGAGAGCCCCGCGGTGCAGGACGAGGTGTGACGACGACCGTCAGGTCGAGCGGGACACGGGCGGGCCGCGACCGTCGCGGCGGCGAGCCTCCTCCTCGGCGCAGCCACGTCCTCCGCCCGAGGATCCCCACCGGACGCCCTGACGTCGTCCGCGAACCGCCGCGCTCGCAGTCGGGGACCGCGGGGCGCCCGGGAGGGCCGTCGGCGAGTCGCCGGCCGCCACGACCGCGGCAGCACGCCGGCGTCCGGCGGTGGGCGGGCGTCCGCTCGTGGTGCTGCGCGAGGGCGTCCGCGCAGCGCCGGGGCGGGGCGAGCCGGCGCCGCGACTCCGCCGTCCTGGTGCCGCCCTCGACCCGCACCGAGCGGTGGACCGTCGGCGAGGGCAGGACCGGGGGAGTGGCGCAGCACGATGCGGCGGCCGCGATCGTGCGCCGGGTCAGCCGCGGGGAACGCGCACTCGCGGGTCCCTCCTCCCTCCGCAGGACCGGCCTACCTCGCACCGACGACGGCGGATCCCTCCCCTCGACGGATCCGGTCCGCGCGCCGCGGGTGGAGCATCGGCCCGGTGACGATCACCGGTCGGGACCGGGGCCGTCCGCCCCGCCGCCCGTTCCCCGGAACGTCGTCACGCCGGATCGTCCCCGGAACGGGCTCGTCGACACGGAAGGGAACCGCTGTGGCCTGGAGTACACGCGAGCTCGCCGAGCTCGCCGGAACGACCGTGCGGGCCGTGCGCCACTACCACGACGTCGGCCTGCTCGCCGAGCCCCGACGCCGGGTCAACGGCTACAAGGAGTACGGCGTCGCCCACCTCGTGCGGACCGTGCGGATCAAGCGCCTCGCCGACCTGGGGTTCACCCTGCCCCAGATCGCCGCGATGGGCGACGCCGACCAGCACCCCCGGGAAGCGCTCCGCACCCTCGACAGCCACCTCACCCGCACCCTCGACCGCCTGCAGCGCACGCGCGTGGAGGTCCGCCAGATCCTCCAGCGGTCCGCACCCACCGATCTGCCGCTCGCCCTGGCGCCGAGGATCCACGCCGCCGGCCTGTCCGCCGCCGACCGCTCCCTGCTCGTCGTGATGAGCCGGGTGCTCGACCCCGCCGTCGTCGCGGCCCACGTCGACGCGCTGCAGGCGCTCCCGCCCGGCCCCGCGGCGACCGCGTTCGACGAGCTCCCCGCCGACGCCGACGAACCGACCCGCCACGGCCTGGCGATCAGCCTGCTGTCCCCGAGCGGGACGTGCCCGGTGCTCCCCGGGCTGTGGTGCGCAACCACCACCGGATCGGGCACCGCCGCCACCCGGGTGGTCGACGAGGCCGTCCGCGACCTCTACAACCCGGCCCAGCGCGACGTCCTGCGCCGGATCCGGCTGCTCCTGCGGTCCCGGCCGGATCCGGACGTCGACGGGGTCGGGGTCCGCACGTCCGGGCCGGCGCAGCCGACCCCGGCCGCGGCTACCTCGCAGGGAGGAGGCGAGAGCCCTCCTCCGACGGAGCCTCCGGTCGCCCGGACCCCGTACGGTCACCACGTGTGGGAGGACTGGCAGCGGGACCGCACGCACCGCGGTCCGTGGCTGGTCCGGTCCGCCGCCGGATCCGGAGCGCGTCGACGGCTGTCGGCCCCGTCCTGCTCGTGGGGCTCCTCGCCGCTCCGGGGTTGACGTGGCCGTTGCAGCGGCCGGTCGAGCTGTGGCTGCTGCTGGCGCAGACGCTCCCGCTGCTGGCCCGCGCCCGGTTCCCCGTCCCGGTGCTGTGCGCCACGACGGGGGCGGCCGCCGTCCAGGTGCTGGTCGGCCTCCCGCTCAGCAACGCCGTCCTGGGGCCGATGGTCGCGACGGCGACGGTGGTGTCCCGCTCGCCGTGGCCCGCATCGCTCGTGGCGCCGGTGGGCGTGCTGGCCGCCGTGGCGGTCACCTCGGCCGGGCGCGGCCTGCCGGGCTGGGGCGGCGAGGTCGTGCTGGTGGGCGTCACCGTCGCGCTGGCCTGGGTGTTCGGCGATGCCGTCGCCCGGCGGCGCGCTGTGCGCGACGAGATGGAGGAGGAGCTGGCCGCGCGGACCGATCGCATCCGCCTGCAGACGCGGGTGGCCGCCGTCCGGGAGCGCCTGCGGATCGCCCGTGAGCTGCACCAGCTGGTGGGCGGCGGTCTCGACGCGATCGTCGTCCAGGCCGGCGCGGCGCGGCTGTCCCCGGGACCGCGGGCGGCGGAACGGGTCACGACGATCGAGGCGGTCGGGCGCGCGATCCTCACCGAGCTGGACCGCTTCCTGGTCCTGCTGCGCCGGGGAGCGCCCGCCCTGCCCGCCGAGGGCGAGCCGGCGACCCCCTGGACGCCGGGCGGCGCACGGCGGGCGCGGCGCCCGCGGAGGACCCCCTCCCGCACGCTGCTCGTGGACGCGACCGTGGCCGGGTCGATCCTGGTGCTGGCGCTCTGGAACGACAGCCACGAGGTCGGGCAGCCGCCGCTGACCGCCTGGGGCGCCGCCCTCCTCGTGGCGATGACCGTGCCGCTGGTGCTCCGCCGCCGCCACCCCGACGCCGTGGCGGCCGTCGTCATCACCGCCTCGGCGACGCAGTTGCTGGTCGGGATGCCGGTCAACGACGGGATGGTGGCGGTGGCGGTGGCGCTGCACGCGCTGGCCACCCGGTCCCGACGCCGGGCGGTCGCTGCGGGGGCGCTGTCGGTCGCCGCGCTGGTCGCGCTGTTCGCCCGGTCCTCCCCGGGGACGGGCCTCGTGGTCGCGTTCGGCTTCGGGCTCGGGCTGTTCGCCGCGGTGGCGCTGTACATCGGCGACGCCGACCGGGTGGCCGACGCCCACGACGCCCAGCTCGGTCGCCGCCTGGCCGAGGCGGACGACGACGGGCGGCTGCGGGTCCGCGCCGCCGTCGTGGACCAGCGGGCCCAGGCCGCGCGCGACCTGCACGACTCGATCGGCCACACGATCTCGCTGATCATGCTGCTGGCCGGCGCGGCCCGCCTCTCGCCCGCGACGGCGGCGGAGTCCCTCGGGGCGATCGAGCGGTCGGCCAGGGCCGCGCTCGGCGAGCTCGACGACCGCCTCGAGGCGGCCGACCGCGCGTCACCGGGCCCGGCCGTGCCGACCTCCGACGACCTGCGCCGCCTCGGTGACGACGTCCGCGCTGCCGGAACCCGGGTCGCGCTCGACGTCGACAGCGTCGACGACCTCCCGCCGGGCCTCGCCCGGGCGGTGTTCCGCATCGTCCAGGAGGCACTGACCAACGTGATGAAGCACGCGGCCGGCGGAGCGGCGGACGTCCGCGTCGAGCGGGTCGACCAGCGGGTCCGGGTCCGGGTGACCAGCACCGGCGGGCCGGGAGCACGCGTACCGCTCCCCTCCGGATCCCGCGGCCTGGCGGGGATGCAGGAGCGGGTCGCGCTGTTCGGGGGACAGCTCGCGGCGGGCCCGGACGGCGACACGCGGTTCGTCGTCGACGCCCGGATCCCGGTCCCGCGGCCCGCCGCGGAGGCGACCCCGTGAGCGAGCGTCAGCGAGCGGACCGAGGGCACAGCGCAGTGGGGGAGCGGACGTGAGCATCCGCGTCCTGATCGTCGACGACGACACGCTGATCCGGACCGGTCTGCGGCTCATCCTCGGCACCCAGCCCGATCTGCAGGTCGTCGGGGAGGCGGGCGACGGCGAGGTCGCCGTCGCGCAGGCCCGCGCCCTGCGACCCGACGTCGTGCTGATGGACATCCAGATGCCCGGGACGAACGGCCTCGACGCCACGATCGCCATCGCCGCGCTCGATCCGGCGCCCCGCGTGCTGATCCTCACCACGTTCGAGGTCGACGAGTACGTCTTCGGGGCCCTGCGGTCCGGCGCGAGCGGGTTCGTCCTCAAGCGGACGCCGGCGGAGGAGCTGATGGCGGCCATCCGCACGGTGGCCGCGGGGGAGGCGCTGCTGGCCCCCTCGGTGACCCGGCGGCTGATCGAGGCGTTCGCGGCCCAGCCCGAGGCGCGCCGTCCCGATCCCGTGGTGCTGCAGGAGCTGACCACCCGGGAGGCCGAGATCTGGCGGCACATCGCCCGCGGGCTGAGCAACGCCGAGATCGCCGCCGAGCTGGTGCTCAGCACGCTGACGGTCAAGACCCACGTCACCAACCTGCTGACGAAGCTCCGGCTGCGGGACCGGACCCAGGCCGTCGTGCTCGCCTACGAGTCGGGCTTCGTGGCGCCGGGCGAGGTCGACGACCGGCCCTGAGCCCGGTGCTCGACGCCGTCGGCACGGTCAGCGCTCCCGGTCGTGCTCGACGCGGTGTGCCGGCAGCAGCCCGACGAGCTCGTTCGGGACCGTCGGACCACCACGCCCTGCTCGTGCCCGCGGGAGCGGGTCGGGGCACCGCCCCGCGCGCACGGGCGGCGGCGGGGCTCAGCCGGGGACGTCGGTCTGGCGCGGCACGACGACCCCGAACAGGTCGGCCAGCGCGGCCAGGCTGCCGGCCTGGAGCGCCGCCGCCGGGACCGGGGTCCCGTCGATCCCGGGCAGCGCGCGGGTGGCGGTCGCGGCGGCGACGACGGTCGGGTGGTGCCCGAGGCTGAACGCCCCGCGCGCCGTGGAGGCGATGCACATGTGGGTCATGAAGCCGGCCAGCACGAGGGAGCTGCCGGGGGCCAGCCGGTCGTGCAGGTCGGTGCCGGTGAACGCGTTGGGGAAGTGCTTGACGACCACGGGCTCGCCCTCGCGGGGGGCGACGCGGTCGACGATCGCCCCGATCTCGGCCCGGACGTCGTAGGGCGATCCCGCGCCCGCGTCGTGCTGGACGTGCACGACCGGGACGCCCAGGCCGCGGGCCCGGTCGAGCAGCGCCGCGGCCTCGTCGATGGCCGGCTGGACGTCCTCCAGCTCCAGCACGCCGCGCGTGTAGGTGTTCTGCAGGTCGACCAGGACCAGCGTGGACTCCGGGAGCGGTGCGGGTTCGGCCGGCATCCCGGTGAGCGCGCGGAGGGTGGTGGGGTCGGGCATCGGGATCTCCCTCGAGGGGATGGGCGGGTGCTCCTGCGTACTCGTGCTGCGCTGCCGAGGCGTTAGGGCGCGTTCTGCGAACGTCCCGAGGTGTCGGCGGTCTAGAGATCGCGGTGTCGGGCGACCCGGATCGCGACGGCGAGCAGGGCGGCGCCGAGCAGGCCGAACCAGACCCCGGCGGACCAGGGGGAACCGAGCAGCCCGGCGCCGGCCGGTGCGTCGGCGAGGAAGCGGTCGGCGGCCTGGAGGGGCAGCAGCGGTGCGACGGCCGGCCCGACGACGGGGATCACCCCGATCAGCGACTCGGCGACCAGGACCCAGACGAGCACCAGCGCGACGGCTCCCGCGGTGTGCCGGACGAGGACGCCGACGGCGACGGCCAGGACCGCGGCGCCGGCGCCCACCGGTCCCGCCCCGAGGACCTGCCGCCACTCGTCCCACCCGTCCAGCGCGAGCCCGGGCCCGGGCCCGGGCACCAGCAGCGCGCTCACCGCCCAGCTGCCCAGGGCACCGGCCAGGCCGACCAGGCCGGCGAGCGTCGCGAGGACCGCGGCCTTGGCGCGCAGCGCGGCGCCGCGGGGCACGGCGAGGAACGTCGTCCCGATCGTGCCGGTGGCGTGCTCGGTGGTCACCGCGAGCACCGCGACCACCATCATCACGGTCGTCCCCACGATGCGGGAGGCCTGCGTGGCCGCCACCGTGACCGGTCCGGTCGCGGCCACCGTCGCGGCGAAGAGCACCCCGGTGCCCGTGGTCGTCAGCAGCGCCGCGCCCGCCGACCACCAGGGGGCGCGGGTGGACGTCAGCTTGATCCGTTCTGCGGCGATCGCTCCCACCGCACTCACCTCCCCGCCGCGGACACGGCCGCGGGCTCGTCGTGGTCACCGGCGGCGTACTCGACGTCGTGCCCGGTGAGTCGCAGGAACGCCTGCTCCAGCGAGGCGTGCTGCGGGGTCAGCTCGTGGAGCACGAGGCCGCGGGCGGCCGCGACCTCCCCGATGCGCTCGGGCGTTGCACCGGTGACGGTCAGCCCGAGGTCGTCGCCGTCCACGGGGACGACGGAGGCGCCGGCCCGGCGCAGCGCCTCGGCCAGCAGCGCGGGCTGCGGCGTGCGGACGCCGACGGTGCGGTCGGCGGCCGAGTCGATGAACTCCGCGGTCGTCGACCGGGCGATCAGCCGGCCCCGCCCGATCACCACGAGGTCCGACGCCGTCACGGCCGTCTCCGCGAGCAGGTGGCTGGAGACCAGCACCGTGCGGCCCTCGGCCGCCAGCCCCTGCAGGAGCCGGCGCACCCACAGGACGCCCTCCGGGTCCAGCCCGTTGACCGGCTCGTCGAACAGCAGGACGGCCGGGTCCCCCAGCAGCGCGACGGCGATGCCGAGCCGCTGGGCCATGCCGAGCGAGAAGGTGCCCGCCCGCCGGTCGGCCACCGCCGACAGGCCCACCTGCTCCAGCACCGCGTCGACGCGGCCCGCGGGCAGCGCGTTGGACGCGGCGATCCAGCGCAGGTGCGCCCGGGCCGACCGGTCCGGGTGCACCCAGCGCGCGTCCAGCAGCGCGCCGACGGTGCGCAGGGGGTGCCGCAGCTCGCGGTAGGGCGCGCCGGCGACCAGCGCCTCCCCGGCCGTCGCGCGGTCCAGGCCCAGGGCCACCCGCATGGTGGTCGACTTGCCCGAGCCGTTCGGGCCGAGGAACCCCGTGACCCGCCCCGGCTCGACCCGGAACGACAGGTCGTCGACGGCGACCGTGGAGCCGTAGCGCTTGGTCAGTCCGCGTACCTCGATCATGGTCGTCTCCCGGTCCTCGTCGTGGGCTCAGACCCGCGCGGCGGACGCGGTGCCGGTGGCGGCACCGGCGGGCACCGAGCGGGGCAGCCGCCGGGCCACGACCGCGGTCGCCGCCGCGACGACCAGCCCCATCAGCGGTTGCGCGGCGTGGAGGGCGAGTCCGGCGACCACGAACAGCGGCAGGGCGACCGCGTAGGCCGTGCCGGCCCAGCGCAGGCCGGGCGCGGTGCGGGCGATGGCCGTGCCGAGCACGACGGCGCCGCTGATGAACAGCAGCATCGACACGCCGATCGTGCCGACCAGGGCGGGGCCGTAGGCGGTGTCGAGGTTCAGCGCGGCCATGTCCGGCGCACCCGCCAGGTGGGCGCGGCCGATGCCGGGCTGCACGAACGCGGCGCTGCCGAACGCCGAGGCCATCACGACCAGGGCCACCAGGGTGAGCGCGGTCCCGACCGCCGCGGCGCCGACGGCCCGCCCGCGGCCCAGGAAGACCAGCGCCGCTGCTGCTCCGACCGCGGCCAGGGCGGCGCCGCCGATGCTGGCCACGAGGTGGCTGACCAGGAAGACGTCGGTGGTGACGTAGCGCGCGTAGGCGTCGAAGTCGGTGATGGGGGGTTGGTGGGTCAGCGTGCTCAGGGCCAGCAGCACGCCGTAGGTCGGCAGCAGCCACAGGGCGGGCGCGGCGTAGCGGTCGAGCGGGGAGCCGTGCGGTGCGGTCGTCCTGGACATGGGGTCCTCCTGGTGGTTCCGGGTCCGGCCCGCGTCGCGGGCGGTGCGGTGAGGAGCAGACCGCTGCCGCCTGTCGCGGACCTGTCACGCACCTGGCCCGGCCCTGCCCCGCGCCGGTCACGGCGGGCGTTCCCCGGGGCCCGTCCGCTCCGTACGCTGCCCGACGTGGACTTCTCGGTCCTGGGCCCGCTGCGGGTGAGCGCCCGGGGATCGGTGGTGCCGATCCGCCCCGGACTCCCGCGCGCGCTGCTGGTGCTGCTGCTCACCCGACCGCGCACCCCCGTCCCGGTCGACGTCGTCGCGGAGCGGCTGTGGGCCGACCGCCCGCCCGCCGACCCGGCGAACGCGGTGCACCGCCTCGTCTCCTACCTGCGCCGCGCGCTGGGCCCCGACGGCGCGGCGCTGCTGGTGACCCGGGCGCCTGGCTACGCCCTCGAGACCCCCGACCTCGCCATCGACGCGCACCGCTTCACCGAGCTCGTCGGCGCCGCCGCCACGCTGGGCGCCGCCGGCACCGCCCTCGGGGCGCACCGTGCGCTGGAGCACGCCGCCGAGGCGCTCGCGCTGTGGCGCGGGGACCCCCTCGCCGACGTCGCGGCGCACCCCTGGGCCGACCCGGAGGTCTCCCGGCTGCACGAGCTCCACCGGCGGCTGCACGAGACCCGGCTCGAGGCCCTCCTGGCCCTGGGGCGCGACCTCGACGCGGTCGCGGCGGCCCGCCCGCTCGTCGCGGAGGACCCGCTGCACGAGCAGTTCCACGCGCACCTGGTGCTCGCGCTGTACCGGGCCGGCCGGCAGGGCGAGGCGCTCGACGCCCACCGGGCGGCCCGTGCGGTGCTCGCCCGGGAGCTCGGCCTCGACCCGGGGCCCCGGCTGCGCCTGCTCGAGCAGCAGATCCTCGCGCAGGACGACGCCCTGCGCTGGCGTCCGCCCGCGGAGGACCCGCCGCCGGCTCCGCGGACGGGCCCCCGGCCCGCGCCGGGGGCCGATCGGCCGCCTCCGCCGCCGACCAGCCTGGTCGGGCGCCGAGAGCACCTCGCCGACCTCGCCGACCTGCTCGACCGGGCGCGGCTGGTGACCCTCACCGGTCCGGGCGGGGCCGGGAAGACGCGGCTCGCGCTCGAACTCGCCCGGACCCGTCCGGCCGGCCCGGTCTGGTTCGTCGACCTGAGCGTGCTGGGCGACGGCCACCTCGTCGTCGCCTCCACGGCCCGGGCGGTCGGGGCGGCGACGGTCGCGGGCGAGGATCCGGTGGACGCCGTGGTGCGGCGGATCGGCGCCACGGCCGGGCTGCTCGTGCTCGACAACTGCGAGCACGTCGCCGACGCGGCGGCCGACCTCGCGCGCCGGCTGCGCGACGCCTGCCCGGCGCTGGTGCTGCTCGCGACCAGCCGCCGCCCCCTGCGGATCGGCGGCGAGGCCGTGCGGCCGGTCCCGCCCCTGCCGCTGCCCCCGGCCGGGGCGACCGCCCCCGGCGAGGTGCGCGACGCCGACGCCGTCCGGCTGTTCACCGAGCGCGCCGCCGCGGTGCGGCCGGGTTTCGCCGTGACCGACGACAACGCCGCCGACGTCGCGGCGATCGTGGCGGCGCTCGACGGGCTGCCCCTGGCCATCGAGCTCGCCGCCGCGCACGCCGACGTCCTCACCCCGCGCGGCATCCGGGGCCGGCTCCGGGACCACTTCGCGCTGCTGGAGTCCGACTCCCGGGACGCGCCGCCGCGCCACCGCACCCTGCGCGCCGCGATCCGGTCCGGCGTGGACCTGCTCGACGAGCGGGAGCGCCGGTTCTTCGTCGAGCTGGGCGTGTTCGCCGGTCCGTTCGACCTCGACGCCGCCGCCGCGGTGACGGCCACCTCGTCGGGGGACTGCTACCGGGCGGTCGCGTCGCTCGTGCGGCAGTCGCTCGTCGTGCCGACCGGCGGTGACCGCTACCGCCTCCTGGAGTCGCTGCGGGCCTACGCCGCCGAGGCGCTGGCCGTCCGGCCGGAGCGGGAGGTCGTGCGGCGACGCCACCTCGACCACGTCCTCGCGCTCGTGACGGCCGCCGACGACGGGCTCCGCTCCGCCGGGCAGGACGAGTGGCTGCGACGGCTGTCGGCCTCGCTGCCCGACCTGCGGGCCGCCCTGCGCTGGGCGCTGGACGGTGGCGCTCCCGCACGGGGAGCGCGCCTGGCGGTGGCCGCGAACTGGTTCTGGACGCTGGAGGGCATGCTCGACGAGGCCGAGCACTGGCTGCAGCACGCGCTCCCCGCCGCGGACGACGACCGCGTCCGGGCCGCGCTGCTGCACGCGATCGGGCGCGTCGCCGCCCCCCGCGGCGATCTGGCCGCGGCGCAGGAGGCCTGCGAGCGCGGCGCGGAGCTCGCCCGGCGGATCGGGGACGACCACCTGGCCTGCGGAGCGCTGGCGACGCTCGGCCTCGTCCGCTGGGCCAGGGGCGACCTGCCGGGAGCAGCCGCCGCCCATGACGAGGCGGTGCGGCGCGCGAGCGCGTGCGGCGACACGTGGAACCGCACCGCCGCCCTGGTCATGCGGGCCCGCACCGCCGTCGACGCGGACGAGGACGACGCCGACGACCGCATCGCCGCAGCGCTCGCCGCGGCTCGGCTCGGCGGCGAGGGCCAGCAGGTGGGCCTGGCCCTGAGCCAGGTGGCCCGCCGCGCGCTGCTGACCGGCGACGCGGGGACCACCCGCACCGCGGCGCAGGAGTGCCTGACCCGGTGGCGGTCGGTCGGGTACCGGGAGGGCGAGATCCACGCCCTGACCCTGCTCGGACGGGCGGAGACGGCGACGGGCCACGCCGCGCGGGCCGAGGCGCTGGCGCGGGAGGCCCTCGGCGTCGCCGCGGCCATCGGGCACCGGGGCGGGTCGTGCGACGGCCTGGAGTGCCTGGCCGGTGCCCTGCACGCCGCCGGTCGCGACGAACAGGCGCTGACCCTGCTCACCGTGGCCGACGCGGAGCGCGGCCGCGCCGGGATGCCGGTGCCGGCCGCCGACGCGCGACCGCTCGCGGACCTGACCGACCGGGTCCGGCGCCGGCTCGGCGCCCGGGCCGGGCCCGTCGCGGCCCGGGCCCGGGACCGGACCCTCGACGACCTGGTGCGCGAGCTGGGCGTCCCGACGACGGCGCACCCGGTCGGCCGGTGACCGGCGCGACCGGTCAGCCCGGCGGCGTCCCCGGTGCGGCGCGGTCGCCCGGCGACGGTCGCGCGGCCCGGCCGGGCCCGACCGGCCGGGCGGCGGCCGGGGCGAACGGCCCGTCCAGTGCGGCCCACTGCAGGAGCAGGATCGTCTTGGCGTCGGTGATCCGGCCGTCCCGCGCCATGGCCAGCGCCTCGGTGAACGGCAGCTCGAGCACCTCGATGTCCTCGCCGTCCTCGGCCAGGCCGCCGCCCGCGCCGGTGCGGTCGGCGGCGGTGTACGGCGCGGCGAAGAAGCGCACCCGCTCGGTCACCGAGCCGGGACTCGTGTACGCGTCCAGCACGTGGGTGAGCGGTCCGACCACGACGCCCGTCTCCTCCTCGGCCTCGCGGCGCACCGCCGTCTCCGGGTCCTCCCCGTCGAGCAGCCCGGCCGCGGTCTCGACCAGCATCCCGTCCGGGTGGCCGTTGACGTAGGCGGGGTACCGGAACTGCCGGGTGAGCAGGACGGTGCGCCGGACGGGGTCGTGCAGCAGGACCGTGGCGCCGTCGCCGCGGTCGTAGGTCTCCCGCTGCTCGGTCGTCCAGCGGCCGTCCCGGCGGCGGTGGTCGAACGTGGTGCGGCGCAGGACGTGCCACCCGTAGGAGGTGACCTCGACGTCGCGCACGACGACGTCGGGGTTGCGCGCGAGACCGCGGCCCGCCGCGTCGAGGCCGGTCCGGCCGCGGCGGTCGGGGACGTCGACGCCCGGCCGGCCGGGAGCGGGTGCGCGGTCCCGGGTGCTCATCGTCCCACCGCCGCGGACGCGGCGTCCGAGGTGCGGGGCAGTTCCGGGGTGGACATCGGTCTCCTCCGGTCGGGTCCGGTCGGCGGGGCCGCCGGACGGGGTGGGGCGGGCCGGGCGGCCCACCCCGAGCAGGGCGGCGGGGCGGTCCTCAGGCGGTCGCCCCGAGCGCGACCGCGCTGCCGGTGACCCGGATCCCGGTGCCCGGGCCGGCCGGGACGTCGACGGTGAGCAGGCTGGGACGGCCCATGTCCGCGCCCTGGACCACGGTGAGCGTCGCCGGCGGCGCCACGTGCCCGCCCTCGCGCAGGTACCCGCCGAGGGCGGCGGCGGCCGCGCCGGTGGCCGGGTCCTCGATGACGCCGCCGGGCGGGAAGGGGTTGCGGGCGTGGAAGGTGCGCGCGTCCTCGCGCCAGACCAGGTCGACCGTCGTCCAGGAGCGCCGGGCCATGAGCGCGGCGAGCCGGTCGCGGTCGTAGTCGAGCGCCGCCAGCCGGGCCCGGGTCGCGGCGGCGAGGACCGGGTGCCACGCGCCCGCGTAGGCGACCCGCGGGGGCAGGGCCGGGTCCAGGTCGGTCCCGGTCCAGCGCAGGGCGGCCAGCAGCTCCCGGCGGTCGTCGTCCTCCAGCGGCACCGTCCGCGGGGGGACGCTGGTCAGGGTGGCGCGCCAGGTCCCGTCCGCGCCGGGGCGGGTGACGACCTCGACGGGCCCGGCCTGCGTGGTCAGGAGCAGCCGGCCCCCGCCGTGCCGCTCGGCGCGGGCGACGGCCGCGGCGATCGTCGCCTGGCCGCAGAAGCTCACCTCGGCCAGCGGGCTGAAGTAGCGGACGTCGACGCCGTCCTCGCGGGGGAGCAGGAACGCCGTCTCCGAGTACCCGACCTCCGCCGCCGTCGCGAGCATCTGCGCGGGCGTCAGACCGGTGGCGTCGAGCACCACCCCGGCGGGGTTGCCGCCGGTGGGGTCGGTGGTGAAGGCGGAGTAGCGCAGGACGTCGGCGACGGGCACGGGTGGCTCCTGGTGGTGCGGTGGGACCGGACGGCGACAGTGCGCCACACGGGTCTGTCGCGGCCCTGTCACGGCCGCGTCCACCGCGCGCGGCCGGCCGGGAGGTAGCGTCGCGTCGTCGTCGGGAGCCTGTCGCGAGGAGGCGGTCGGGTGGAGCTGCTGGTGCTGGGCCCGCTCGAGGTGCGGCGGGACGGCGAGCCGCTGCCGGTGCGCCGCGGCCGACCGCGCCGGCTGCTGCTGTCGCTGCTGCTGCGCAGGGGGGACCCGGTGCCCCGGGACGTGCTGATCGACCAGCTGTGGGGCGACGAGCCGCCGCTCAACGCGGACAACGCGCTGCACCTGCTGATCTCCCACCTGCGCCGGGCCATCGCGGGAGCCGAGCCGCGGATCGACCGCCTCCCGGGCGGCTACCGGCTGGTGATCGCCCGGGACCGCGTCGACCTGTTCCGCTTCGAGGAGCTCGTCCGCGCCGCGACGGCCGCGGACGTCGACCCGGCCCGGCGGGTGCGGCTGGCCGAGGAGGCGCTGGCGCTGTGGCGCGGTCCGGCCCTGAGCGAGGCCCGGGACGACGCGTTCGCCCAGGGGGAGATCGCGCGGCTCGACGAGCTCCGCCTGCAGGCGCAGGAGGACCGGGCGGACGGCCTGCTCGCGCTGGGCCGGCACGACGAGGCGCTGCCGGACCTGGGCCAGCTCGTCCGCGAGCACCCGTTCCGCGAGCGGTTGCAGGGCCGGCTGGCGCTCGCGCTGTACCGGGCCGGCCGGCAGGCCGACGCGCTGCGCGCCCTGGAGAGGGCCCGGACGGCGCTGGTCGACGAGCTCGGCCTCGACCCGAGCCCGCAGCTGCAGGAGCTGGAGCGGCAGATCCTGCGCCAGGACCCGGCGCTGGACGCCGTCCGCGTCCCGGACCCCCGGCCGCCCCCGCCACCGGGCCCGTCGCCGACGGACCGCCCGCCGGCCCGGGCCCCGCCGAGCCCGCGCCGGCGGCGTCGCCCCCACCGGCCGTCCCCGCCGTGCCGCCGGCGCTGACCCCGCTCGTCGGCCGCGCCGAGGAGGTCGCCGCCGTGCGGCGGGCCCTCGGTGACCACCGGCTGGTCACCCTGACCGGACCGGGCGGCGCCGGCAAGACGCGGCTGGCCGCCGAGGCCGTCCGGGTCCACGGGACGCCGGTGTGGTGGGTCGACCTCGCCACCGTGGGGTCCCCCTCCGCGGTCGGGACCGCGCTCGCCGCGGCCACCGGCGCCCGCCCGGCCGGCGACGACGCGGTGGGCGAGCTGCGGCGCCGGATCGGCGACCGCGCGGCGGTGCTGGTGCTCGACACCTGCGAGCACGTCCTCGACGAGGTCGAGCGCGTCGTGCGGGGGCTGCTGGCCGGGTGCCCCGCCCTGCGCGTCCTGGCGACGAGCCGGCGCGCGCTCGGGGTGGTGGGGGAGGTCGTCCGCCCGGTGCCCGGACTGGCCCTGCCCGACCCGGACGAGGCGAGCACGGGCGTGATCGGCGCGACCCCGGCCGTGCAGCTGTTCTGCGACCGGGCCGCAGCCGTCCGGCCGGGCTTCGCCCTCGACGGGTCCAACGCGCGGGCCGTCGCCGCGGTCTGCCGGCTGCTGGACGGCCTGCCGCTGGCCATCGAGCTCGCGGCCGGCCACGTCGCCGCGCTGAGCCCGGTGACGATCGCCGACCTGCTGCACGACCGCATGCGGCTCCTCGGCGACGGCGACGCCCGCCGGGGCCGCCACGGCGGACTGCGCGCGACCCTCGAGTGGAGCTACGAGCTGCTGTCGGCGGAGGAGGCGACCTTCCTCGACCGGCTGTCGGTCCTGGCCGGCCGGTTCCCGCTCGACGCGGGCGTCGAGATCGCCGGCAGCGGTCTGGCCACCGACGGCCTGCAGCTCCTGCTCAGCCTGGTGCGGCAGTCGCTGGTCGCGGTCACCGACGACGACCACTTCCGGCTGCTCGACACCGTCCGGGCCCACGCCGCCGAGCGCCTCGCGCGCGATCCCGCGGAGGAGTCGGCCGCGCGCGACCGGCACGCGCGGTGGTTCGGCGCCTTCGCCCGGGACGCCGACCGCCACATCCGCGGCGCCGACCAGGCCGGTTGGCTGGCCGACCTGCGCGCGGCGCGCGCCGACCTGCGGGCGGCGCTGCACCACTGCCTGGACGGGACGGCGCCGCGGGCGGCGCTGGGGGCCCGGACCGTGTGCTCGCTGTCCTGGTTCTGGTCCTACGAGGGCTCGTTCGCCGAGGCCCGGGAGTGGATCGCGCGGGCGACCGCCGCCGGGCCGCACGAGCCGCGGACCGACGCGTGGCTGCACCTGGCCGCCGGGATGCACGCCGAGTCCACCGGGGACCTGCGCCTCGCCGAGGCCGAGTGCACCGCGGCGGTCGACGGCTTCGCCGCGATCGACGACGTCCGCGGGGAGGCGCGCAGCCTGCTGCACCTGGGCACGGCCCGCTGGGCGCTGGGCGACCTGCCCGGGGCCGCCGCGGTGCAGGACCGGTCCGTCGCGCTGTTCCGCTCGGCCCGCCACGACAGCGGCGCCGGGCTCGGCCTGGTGCTGCGCGCCCGCACCGCGCTCGACCAGGACGACGTCCCCCGGGCGCACGAGCTGCTGCTGGAGGCGCGCCACGTGCTGCGCCGGGCGGGGGATCCGCACCTCGTCGCGCTCTGCCTCGAGCAGCAGGCCCGCACCCGGCTCGCGGAGGGCGACCCCGCCGCCGCCGAGCCGCCGGCGCGCGAGAGCCTGGCGGTCTTCGAGTCCGTCGCCTACCGCGAGGGGGTCGCCGCGGCGCTGCAGACCCTGGGCCGGGTCCACCTGGAGCTCGGGGACCCGGGCGCGGCGGCCGCGCTCCACCGCCGTGCGGCGGGGGAGGCGCTCGACCTCGGGCACGCCGGCGCGCTGGCGGAGAGCCTCGAGCTGCTGGCCGGAGCCCTCCTCGCCGCGGGCGACGCCACCTCGGCCGCCCTCCTCCTCGGGCACGCCGAGCACGTGCGCGAGGAGCACGGGGTCCCGCGGCTCCCGTCCTCGGGACGCCGGCTCGACCGGTGGCGAGCACGGCTGCCCGGCGACGCCGACGCCGCCCTGGCCGAGGGGCGGCTCTGGGCGACCCGGGACCTCCTGGCCCGCGCGGCGCCCGCGGCGGCCCCACCGCCGCAGGCCCGCCGCGCACCGCACCCCGCGCCGGCGCGTCGATGACACGCCGCTGACAGACCGGCGACAGGGCCGCTCCGCACCGTCGGACCAGCCGCGGCGCCGACCGCGGCCCGACCCCGGGAGTCCCGATGCCCCGCCTGCTGCACATCGCCTCGTCCCCGCGCCGCGAACGGTCCGAGTCCGCGGCCCTCGCGACGACGTTCCTCGACCGCTACCGCGAGCTCGACCCGCTGGCCGTGGTCGACGTGCTCGACCTCTGGGACGGCACCCTGCCCGAGTTCGGACCGGCCGCCGCCGCCGCGAAGATGACGGTCTTCGCCGGGGGCACGCCGGAGGGCGAGGAGGGCGAGGCGTGGGCGCGGACCGTCGCCGCGTTCCGGCGGTTCGACTCCTACGACCGCTACCTCTTCAGCGTCCCGATGTGGAACGCCGGCATCCCGTACATCCTCAAGCAGTTCATCGACGTCGTGAGCCAGCCCGGCATGGTGTTCGGCTTCGACCCCGTCGACGGCTACACCGGCCTGCTGCGCGGCAAGAAGGCCGTCCTCCTCCTCACCAGCGCGGTCTACGGCCCCGGCCGCCCCCCGGCGTTCGGGAGCGACTTCCAGGCCCCCTACCTGCGCGACTGGCTGCGCTGGGCGGGCGTCACCGACATCGACGAGGTCCACTTCCGGCCCAACCTGGCCACGGCCGACGCCGACGCGGCCCGGGCGCGGGCCCACCGCGAGGCCCGCGACGCCGCCGCGAAGCTGTGACGGGCCCCGTGGCCGCACCCGTGGGCCGCGACGAGCTCGCCGCCGGCCTCGCCGCCGGCCGGGTCACCGTCGTCGACGCCCTGCCCGCCGCGTACTGGGCCCAGCAGCACCTGCCGGGCGCGCTCAACATCGTCGAGGACGACGTGGAGCGGCTCGCCCCCGAGCTGCTCCCCGACCCCACCGCCCCGGTCGTCGTCTACTGCTCCAACGCCGCGTGCGGCAACTCGCGCGCCGTCGCCGAGCGGCTGGAGCGGCTGGGCTACGCCGACGTCCGCACCTACGCGGACGGCATCCAGGACTGGATCGAGGCCGGTCTCCCGGTCGAGGCGGGCCCGGGCCGATGACCCCCGAGGACACCGTGCGCCGGTTCCTGCTCGACGTCCGGTCCGGCCGGCACCCCGACCGCGCCGGCGACCACCTCGCCGCCACCGTCCGGGCGCACCAGGGGCCGCCCGGACGCGAGCACGCGGTCGTGACCCGCACCCCCGCGCAGTACGCGGAGCACGTCCGCGACATGCAGCGCGCCCTGGGCCCGTGGACGTTCCGGGTGCTCGGCGTCGCGGCGCACGGCGACGTCGTCGAGGCGACCTGGCGGCAGGACGGCCGCATCCGCGAGGGGGCCGGGCGGGGCCGGACGGTCGTCGAGCACGGCCGGGCCGCCTACCGCGTCCGCGACGGGCGGATCGTCGAGTACTGGATCGACGTCACCCACCGCTGAGCGCGCGTCCGCTCCATCGAGCCGCTGCGGCACCGGAGCGGGCCGGAACCCGACTCCACCCGCAGCGGCGCTCGCCCCCGGTGTCGTGCGGTCGGCGTGCGGAGGTGGATGGGAGGGGTGGCGCCGGTCCCGCTCCGGCGGGAGAGCTCTCGGACAGGGCCCTCGGCGCTGGCCCCGCGGTACGGGCGGCCACCCCCACCGCGCCGGTCGTCCGGGTCGTCAGACGCGCAGAACGGTCATCCCGCCGTCGACGCGCAGGACGGCTCCGGTCGTCGACCCCGCGGCGGGGGAGGCCAGCGCCGCCACGGCGGCGGCCACCTCGTCGGCGGTGACGAGCCGCCCGAGCGGTTGGCGCCTCCGCAGCGCCTCGGCCGCCGCGTCGCGGTCGGCGGCGGCGTCGAGCAGCCGGGCGACCCACGGGGTGTCCGCGGTACCGGGGGCGACGGCGTTGACCCGGATCCCCTCGGCGGCGTGGTCGGCCGCCATGGCGAGGGTCAGCGCGTGCACCGCACCCTTGCTGGCGCTGTAGAGGGCCCGCTCCCGCACCCCGACGAACGCGACGGCCGAGCACACGTTGACGATCACCGGGTGCGGTGAGCGGCGCAGGTGCGGCAGGGCGGCCCGGGACACCCGGGCCGTGCCGGTCACGTTCACGTCGAGGACCCGGGCCCACTCGCCGTCGTCGTTCGCCGCCACGTCACCCACGGCCCCGACGCCGGCGTTGTTGACCACGACGTCGAGCCGTCCGAACCGCTGCGCCACGGCGGCGACGGCCGCGTCGACCCCGGCGGCGTCGGTGACGTCGCAGCGCAGCGCCAGCACCCCGTCCGGGGCCCCGTCGTCACTGCGGTCGAGCACGGCGACGCGCGCGCCGCGGTCGAGCAGCAGCCGCGCGGTGGCGGCGCCGATCCCGCTGGCGCCCCCGGTCACGACGGCGACCAGACCGGCGAAGTCGTTCACGTCCCCTCCCGGGGGTCCACGTGGATCTTGGGGCCGGGCCCGGCGCCCGCGGGCCGGTCGCCGGCCAGCACCGCTCCGACCCGGTCGAGGCCGACCGTCGCCGCGACCAGCGGCCGGGGGTCGACCGCGCCGGTGGCGTAGGCGCGGATCGTGGCGTCCAGTCCGGGCGAGGCGGACAGCACGCCGACCGCGGTGACGTCCTTGAGCGCCAGGGCGCGGGTGTCGATCGGGCTCGGGGTCCCGGCCAGTCCCACGTACACCACGCGCCCGGCCGGCTCGACCAGGTCGAGGGCCAGCGCGGGCAGGTGGTCGGCGTTGGACGCCTCCACCACGGCGTGGAACGGCAGGTCGGGCAGGGTGTCCTCGGTCCAGAGGTCGGCGAAGCCCAGGCTCGCGGCGAAGTCGAGGGAGGGCGTCGACCGGCCCATGAGGTGGACCTCGACGCCCGCGGCCCGGAGGAACATCGCCGTCAGCAGCCCGATCGTCCCCGGCCCGAGGACCAGGGCCCGGTCACCCGGTCCCGTGGCGGTGGCCCGCGCGGACCGCAGCGCGTTGCCGCCCGGCTCGACCAGCGCGCCGAGCACGGCGTCGACGCCGTCGGGCAGCACGTGCAGCGACGACACCGGCACGACGACCCGCTCGGCGAGCGCCCCGTCCCGACCGCCGCGGATGCCGACCTCGTGCCGGGCCTCGCAGACGTGCTGGTGTCCCCGCAGGCACCGCCCGCAGGTCCCGTCGCCGAGCATCGTGTCGCCCATGACGCGACGCCCGACCCAGCCGGGGTCGACCCCCGCGCCCACGGCGGCCACCGTCCCGGACCACTCGTGGCCCGGCCGCAGCGGGTAGGAGGAGTGGCCCTGGTGGAGGTAGGCCATCTCGCCGGTGAACAGCTCCACGTCGGTGCCGCACACGCCGACGCGCTCCACGTCGACGACGGCCTCACCGGGCGCGGGCCCGGGCGTCGGGACCTCCTGCACCGCGCACTCGCCGGGACCGGTGAGCACGAAGGCCCGCATGACGTCGCTCACCGGAGCGGCCCGGCCAGGGTCCCGAGCGCGCTGCGCACCTCGTCGACGGCGTCGACCTGGTCCGCCAGCGGCGTCCGGTAGGCCAGCGCGCTGATGCTCACCCCGCCCGACGGCGCGGACGGCGACGCACCGAACACCGGCACGGCCAGGCAGTGGATCCCGACCTCGTTCTCCTGGTCGTCGATCGCGTGGCCCCGCTCGCGGGCGGCCTCGAGGTCGCGGTGCAGCGCGCCCAGCGCCCGGTGCACCGTCGGCTCGGGGCTGCCCATCGCGCGGGTCGGGTCGTCCAGCGACACGCCGTCCGGGTGCAGCGCGAGCTCCTCGAGCACGGCCAGGACGCGATCGGCCCCCACGAGGCGGGCGAGGTCCGGTGCTCGCGGGCTGTCCACGGCGTTCATCTCGTTCCGGAAGGTAGAGCATCGTTCCCGCAGGTGGAAGTGGTCGACGGGGCGGCCCGGCTGCTACCGTCCGCTGGCCGGTGCGACTGCGCGATCGGCGTGCACGTGGTCGGAGCAGTGGAGGCACCGTGGCCGACGGGGGCAGTCGCCTGCGCAGCGCGCAGTGGTACGCCGGGGACGACCGCAACGCCTACATCCACCGCGCCTGGATGCGCCGCGGCGTCCCGGGCGACGCGTTCACCGGGCGCCCCCAGATCGCCATCGCCAACACGGCGTCGGACCTGACGCCGTGCAACGCGCACCTGACCGAGGTCGCCGCGTCGGTGCGCGACGGCATCCACGAGGCCGGCGGCATCCCGCTCGAGCTGCCGGTGGTGTCGCTGGGCGAGACGCAGGTCAGGCCGACCGCGATGCTCTGGCGCAACATGGCCGCGATGGCCACGGAGGAGATGCTGCGGGCCAACCCGATCGACGGCGTGGTCCTGCTCGGCGGCTGCGACAAGACCATCCCGTCGCTGCTGATGGCCGCCTGCTCGGTCGACCTGCCCGCGGTCGTCGTCCCCGGCGGGCCGATGCTCACCGGCACCTTCCGGGGGGTGCCGCTGGGCTGCGGCACCGACGTGTGGCGGCTGTCGGAGGAGGTGCGCGCCGGCACGCTGTCGGAGGAGGCGTTCCTGCGCTCCGAGTCGTCGATGATCCGCAGCCGCGGGCACTGCAACACCATGGGCACCGCCTCGACGATGGCCCTGGTCGCCGAGGCGCTGGGCACCGTGGTCCCGGGCATCGCCGGCACGCCCGCGCCGGACAGCCGGCTGCTGGAGGCCGCGCACGGCACCGGGCGCCTCGCCGTGGAGATGATCACCGCGGACCGCCGGCCGAGCACCATCCTCACCCGGGCGAGCTTCCACAACGCGATCGTCGCGCTCGCCGCCGTCGGTGGCTCCACCAACGCCGTCGTGCACCTGCTCGCCATCGCCGGGCGCCTCGGCGTCGACCTGACCCTCGACGACTTCGACCGCACCGGCTCCCGCGTCCCGGTCCTGGTCGACCTGCTGCCCGCCGGCCGGTTCCTCATGGACGACCTGCACCGCGCCGGGGGCCTGCTCGCCGTGCTGCGCGAGGTCCGCGACCTGCTCGACCCCACGGCGCTCACGGTGGCGGGGACGCCGCTCGTCGACGCCCTCGACGACGCGCCGATCTGGGACGCGGAGGTGATCCGCCCGCGGACCGCACCGCTGGTCGCCGAGGGCGGCATCGCGGTGCTCCGCGGCAACCTCGCCCCGGACGGGGCGGTCATCAAGCCCGCCGCCGCGTCCCCGCACCTGCTGCGCCACCGCGGCCGCGCCGTCGTGTTCGACTCCATCGAGGACTTCCACGCCCGGATCGACGACCCCGGGCTCGACGTGGACGCCGACTCCGTCCTCGTGCTCCGCGGCTGCGGACCGAGGGGCTACCCCGGCATGCCGGAGGTCGCGAACATGCCGCTGCCGAGGAAGCTGCTCGCCCGGGGCGTGCGCGACATGGTGCGGATCTGCGACGGCCGCATGAGCGGGACCGCCTACGGCACCGTCGTGCTGCACGTGGCGCCCGAGGCCGCGGCCGGCGGCCCGCTCGCGCTCGTCCGGTCCGGCGACGTCGTCAGCCTCGACGTCGCGGCCCGCCGCATCGACGTCGAGGTCCCCGACGACGAGCTCGCCCGCCGCACCCCGAGCACCGCCGGGTTCGTCCACCCGCGCCGCGGCTGGGAACGGCTCTACGTCGACCACGTCCAGCAGGCCGACACCGGCGCCGACCTCGACTTCCTCGTCGGATCGAGCGGGTCCGCGGTGAGCCGCGAATCCCACTGACGCCCCCCCGTGGGAACCCCGTGGCCACCACCCGGCGCGGCGGGTCAGAGGCGCAGGGCGAGCCGGTGGTAGGCCGCGCTCCACCGGAGCTCCTTGGCCAGGCCGAGCCGCGTCGTGCCGGCGTCGATGAGCACCAGCTCCGTGCTGAACACCTCGGCGAGGTCGGTGAGCGCACCCGCGTCCAGCTGGGTCGTGAGCACGGTGTGGTGCGGCCCGCCCGCGGTGAGCCACCCCTCGGTCGCGGTCGCGAAGTCCGGCCGCGGCCGCCACACCGCCCGCGCCACCGGGAGGTTCGGCAGCGGCTCGGTCGGCTCGACGACCTCGATCTCGTTGGCCACCCAGCGGAAGCGCTCGCCGAGGTCCGCCCAGCCGATCACCACGCCGTCGGCCGGGGCGGCGGTGAACACCAGCCGGGCGGGGTCCTCGCGGTCGCCGATGGACAGCGGGTGCACCTCGACCCGGGGGCGGGCGCCCGCGATCGACGGGCACACCTCGAGCATGTGCGCGCCCAGGACCAGCGGGTCGTCGCCGAGGTCGTAGGTGTAGTCCTCCATGAACGACGTGCCGCCCGGCAGGCCGGTGGCGGCGGTCTTGAGGATCCGCAGCAGGGCCGCGGTCTTCCAGTCGCCCTCGCCGCCGAAGCCGTACCCGTCGGCCATGAGCCGCTGGACGGCCAGTCCGGGCAGCTGGCGCAGCCCGCCGAGGTCCTGGAAGTTCGTGGTGAACGCCCCGAAGCCGCCGTCGACGAGGAACCGGCGCAGGCCCGCCTCGAGCCGGGCCTGGTAGCGGACCGACCCGTGCCGCTCCCCGCCGGGGCGCAGGTCGTCGGCCAGGTCGTAGACGTCGCCGTACTCGGCGACCAGGGCGTCGACGTCGGTGTCGGGCACGGCGTCGACCACGTCGACCAGATCGTTCACGCCGTAGGTGTTCACGGAGACGCCGAAGCGCAGCTGGGCCTCCACCTTGTCGCCCTCGGTCACCGCGACATCGCGCATGTTGTCGCCGAACCGGGCCAGGGCCAGCGACCGCGCCTCCGCGGCGCCGGCCGCGGCCCGCACCCAGGACCCGACCCGGGAGCGCACCGCGGGGTTCCCGACGTGCCCCGCGACGGTGGTGCGCGGCACCCGCAGCCGGGTCAGCGCGTAGGCGTGCTCGCGGTCGCCGTGCGCGGCCTGGTTGAGGTTCATGAAGTCCATGTCGATCGTCGCCCACGGGAGGGCGGCGTCGGCCTGGGTGTGCAGGTGCAGCAGCGGCTTGCGGAGCGCGTCCAGCCCGGCGATCCACATCTTCGCCGGGGAGAACGTGTGCATCCAGGTGATCACCCCGAGGCAGGTCGGGTCCTCGTTGGCCCGGCCCATCACCGCCCGGATCGCCGCGGCGTCGGTGAGCACCGGCTGCCACAGCACCGGCAGCGGCACCTCGGGCCCGTCGTCGAGCGCGGCGGCCACCCGTCGGGACTGGTCGGCGACCTGCTGGAGCGTCTCCTCGCCGTAGAGGTGCTGGCTCCCCGTCAGGAACCACACCCGCCCGCCGTCGAAGTCCACGAGTTCCTCTCTCACCGTTGCCCGTAGGCGGTCTGGTAGCGCTGCCACAGGGAGTCGACGTCGGACGGGGCGATCGGCAGCGGCTCGCCCAGCTGCCGGGCGAGGTGCACGGTCCGCGCGACGTCCTCGACCATCACCGCCGACTTCACCGCGGCGCGGCCGTCGGCGCCGATGGTGAACACGCCGTGGTTCTGCATGAGCACCGCGGGGGAGCGGTGCCCGTCGAGCACCGCCACGATGCCGCGGCCGATCGAGTCGTCGCCGATGAGGGCGAACGGCCCGACCGGGACGGGCCCGCCGAACTCGTCGGCCATCGCCGTGAGCACGCACGGGATCGGCTCGCCGCGGGCGGCCCACGCCGTGGCGTAGGCGCTGTGGGTGTGCACGACCCCGCCGACGGCGGGCATGTGCCGGTAGACGTGGGCGTGCGCGGCGGTGTCGCTGGAGGGCGCGCGCACCCCGTCGACGACCTCGCCGTCGAGGTCGCAGACGGTGATGCCCTCCCAGGTGAGCCCGGCGTAGTCGACGCCGCTGCCCTTGATGACGAACAGGTCCTCACCGGGCACCCGCTCGGAGACGTTGCCGGCGGTCCACGCGACGAGGCCGTTGGTCACCAGGTGCCCGTGCAGCGCGGCGACGTGCTCGCGCAGCGCGCGGTGGGTGCCGGACTCGGTGCGGACGGCGGTGCTCATGCCGGATCCCCCTCGTGGACGGGCTCGGTGGCGGCCGAGGTGGTGTCGGCCGCGGCGGTGTCGTCGACGGGCGCGCGGCCGGCCCGCGCCCGCGCCGCGCGCCGCAGCGCCCGGAGCCGGTGCAGCACGTCGGTGCCGCCGCGGCCGAAGTGGTCGTGCAGCTGCCGGTACTCCTCGTACAGGGCGTCGTAGGCGTCGGCGCGGCCGGGGTCGGGGAGGTAGGCGTCGCGGTGCACCCGGCCCATCGCCTCCGCCGCGGCGGGCACGTCGGGGTGCGCCCCGGCGGCGACGGCGGCGTGGATGGCCGCGCCGAGGGCCGGGCCCTGGTCGGACCCGATCACCGACAGCGGGCGGCGGCAGACGTCGGCGTAGACCTGCATGAGGAACGGGTTGCGCAGCAGCCCGCCCGCGACGACCAGCTCGCGCACGGCCACGCCGGCCGCCTCGAACGCCTCGATGATCGTCCGGGTGCCGAACGCCGTCGCCTCCAGCAGCGCGCGGTAGGTGTCCTCGGGCCGGGTGGCGAGGGTCTGCCCGACGACGACGCCGGACAGCTCGTGGTCGACGAGCACCGAGCGGTTGCCGCCGTGCCAGTCGAGCGCGACCAGGCCGTGCTCGCCGACCTCCTGGGCCGCCGCCAGCTCGCTGAGGTGGGCGTGCACGTCGAGCCCCCGCGCGGCGGCGGCCTCGTGGTAGGCGGGCGGGACGGCGGTGTCGGCGAACCACCCGAAGACGTCGCCCACCCCGCTCTGCCCGGCCTCGTACCCCCACAGGCCCGCGACGATCCCGCCGTCGACGACCCCGCACATGCCCGGGACCTCGGCCAGCGCGTCGCTGGGCATGACGTGGCAGGTCGAGGTGCCCATCACCGCGAGCATCTGCCCCGGCGCGGTGGCCCGCGCGGCGGGCGCGGTGACGTGGGCGTCGACGTTGCCGACGCACACCGCGATCCCCTCGGGCAGCCCCGTCCACCCCGCGGCCTCGGCGGTGAGCCCGCCGGCCCGGTCGCCGAGCGCGCCGATCGGGTGGGCCAGCTTGTCGTCGACGAAGCCGGCGAAACCGGGGTGCAGCGCGGCGAGGTACTCCCGGGACGGGTACGCCCCGTCCTGGTAGATGCCCTTGTACCCCGCGGTGCACGCGTTGCGGACGTAGCGGCCGCACAGCTGCCACACGATCCAGTCGGCCGCCTCCACCCAGCGCTCGGTGGCGGCGTAGACCTCCGGGTCCTCCTCCAGCAGCTGCAGCGCCTTCGCGAACTCCCACTCACTGGAGATCCGGCCGCCGTAGCGGGGCAGCCAGGGCTCCCCGCGCTGCTCGGCCAGGGCGGTGATCCGGTCGGCGTGCGGCTGGGCGGCGTGGTGCTTCCACAGCTTCGCGTACGCGTGCGGGCGCCCCGTGAACGGGGCCAGCTCGCACAGCGGCGTCCCGTCGGCGGTGGTCGGCAGCACCGTGCAGGCGGTGAAGTCGGTGCCGATCCCCACCACGGACGCGGGGTCGATCCCCGCGGCGGCGACGGCCTCGGGCACCGCGGTCCGCAGCACCCGCACCCAGTCGGCGGGCACCTGCAGCGCCCAGTCCGGCGGCAGCCGCTCCCCGGTCGCGGGCAGCTCGCGCTCCACCACGGCGTGGGCGTAGGCGTGCACCGCCGAGCCCAGCTCGGCGCCGTCGGCGACCCGCACCACGACGGCCCGACCGGACAGGGTCCCGAAGTCCACCCCGACGACGTGCGCGTCGGTCGCTCCCGGGTCGATCGTCACGGACCACCTCCTGCTCCGGCCGGTCCGGTGGTGCCGCGCACCACCAGCTCCGGCACGACGGGGTCGACGCGCACGGTCTCGCCGCGCAGCCGGCCCAGGACGAGCCGCACGCCCCGGCGGCCCAGCTCGGCGAAGTCCTGCCGCACGGTCGTCAGGGGCGGGCGGTAGTACGCCGCCTCGGGGACGTCGTCGAAGCCGACGACGCTGACGTCGTCGGGCACGGCGAGGCCCGCGGCGTCCAGGGCGTTGAGGACGCCCAGCGCCATCTGGTCGTTGCCGACGAACACCGCGGTCATCTCACCGCCGTCTGCGCGGTGCGCCGCGAGCCGCTGACCGGCGGCGAAGCCGGACGCGGGCCCCCAGTCGCCGTGCAGCACCGCGGGCGCCGCCGAGCCCGCGGCCCGCAGCTCGGCGCGCCAGCCCCGGACGCGCCGCCGCGCCTCGGTGGACGTGGGCGGACCGGCGACGTGGTGCACCGTGCGGTGCCCGAGGTCGAGCAGGTGCCGCACGGCCGAGCGGGCGCCGCTCTCGTGGTCGACCGACACGGCCAGCGTGTCGAGGTCCCCGGTGTCGTCCGGCCCGACCTGCACGGCGACCAGCGGCACCGGGCTGTTCAGCCCGCCCAGCGCCGCCACGGTCGCGACCTCGGAGGTGTGCAGCACCAGGGCGTCGACCGACGACGCGGCGAAGCGCTCCACCGCCTCGCCGAGCGCGGACGCGGTGGCCTCGTCGAGCACCGCGACGCTGAGGGAGTAGCCGGCGAGGCGCGCCGCGGCCTCCAGCCCGACCAGCGTCTGCGCCGGGCCGTAGTGGCTGATGTTCACCGTGACGAGCCCCAGCGTGCGGGTGGAGCCCGTCACCAGCGCCCGGGCCGCGCCGTTGGGCCGGTAGCCGAGCTCGGCGATGGCCCGCCGCACGCGCTCCCGGGTCCGCGCGGCGACGTGCGGGTGGCCGTTGAGCACCCGCGACACGGTCTGGTGCGACACCCCCGCCCGGGCGGCGACGTCGGACATCACCAGCGCCCGCCCGGCCCCCGGCGCGCCGGACGCCCCCCCGGTGTCCACCGGTCCGTCAGCGCGCCGCGCCGGCGCGGCGCTTGTTGTAGACGTCGAACGCGACGGCGAGCAGCAGCACGATGCCCTTGATCACCGACTGGATCGACTGGTCCACGCCCAGGATCTGCATGCCGTTGCTCATCACCGCCATGATCAGGCCGCCGACCACCGCACCGATGACGGTGCCGACCCCGCCGGTGACCGCCGCCCCGCCGATGAACGCCGCGGCGATGGCGTCGAGCTCGAACATGTTCCCCGCCGCGGGCTGCGCGCCGTTGGTGCGCGAGGAGTAGATGATCCCGGCGATCGCCGAGAGCAGGCCCATGTTGACGAAGATCCAGAAGTTGACCGACCGGACCCGGACCCCCGACAGGGTCGCCGCGGCGAGGTTGCCGCCGATCGCGTAGATCTGGCGGCCGAAGACGCTGCGCTTGCTGACCACCCCGTACACCATCACGAGCACGCCCAGGATGATCAGGACGACGGGCAGGCCGCGGGCGTTCGCCAGCTGCCAGGCGAACGCCATGACCACCGCCCCGACGACCGCGATCCGGGCCACGAAGAGCGGGAAGGACTCGACCCGCTGCTGGTAGCGCACCAGCGCCAGGCGGGTGCGCCAGACGCTCACCGCGTACCCCGCGACGGCGAACGCCCCGATGAGCAGCGTGAACGCGTCGTAGCCGTTGCCGCCGATGAGCCCGTTGGAGAAGCCGTTGGCCACCTGCTGGTACTCGGCGGGGAACGGCGAGAGGGAGATGTTGTCCAGCACCCGCAGCGTCAGGCCGCGGAACAGCAGCATGCCGGCGAGGGTCACGATGAACGCGGGGATGCCGACGTAGGCGACCCAGAAGCCGTGCCAGGCGCCCACCGCCAGGCCGACGGCGAGCGCGGCGACGATGCCGACCCACCAGGGCAGGCCCTGGCGGATGACGAGGATCGCCGAGACGGCGCCGGTGAGCGCCACCACCGATCCCACCGACAGGTCGATGTGCCCGGCGATGATCACGAGCACCATGCCGATGGCGAGGACCAGGATGTAGGAGTACTGCAGGACGATGTTGGTGATGTTGCCCGGGGACAGCAGCGCCCCGTCGGTGAGGACCGTGAACAGGACCACGATCGCCACGAAGGCGATGTAGATCCCGCTCTGGCGCAGGTTCCGGGTGATCAGCCCGAGGAGGTCGTTGCTGCCCGCGCCGACGGCGGCGGCCGGCGCGGGGGCGGGAGGGGACGGCGCGCCCGGGTCGGACGGGGGAGGTGCGGTCCTGGTCATCCGACGGACTCCTTGTCCTTGGTCATGAGGGTCATGAGGCCCTCCTGCGTCGCCTCGGCGACGGGCACCTGACCGGTGATCCGCCCCGCGGAGAGGGTGTAGATCCGGTCGCAGGTCCCCAGCAGCTCGGGCAGCTCGGAGGAGATGACCACCACCGCCTTGCCCTCCGCGGCCAGCCGGTTGACGATCGTGTAGATCTCGTACTTCGCGCCGACGTCGATGCCGCGGGTCGGCTCGTCGAGGATCAGCACGTCGGGGTCGGTCAGCAGCCACTTGGACAGCACGACCTTCTGCTGGTTGCCGCCCGACAGCTTGCCGACCACCGACAGCACGCTCGGGGCCTTGATCCCGAGGTCCCGGCGCTTCTCCTCCGCGGCCTTCGTCTCCTCGTTCCCGTCGACCCAGCCGCGGCGCGACAGCCTGCCCAGCGAGGCGGCGGAGACGTTGCGCGCGATGTCGTCGATGAGGTTGAGGCCGTACTTCTTGCGGTCCTCCGTGGCGTACGCGATGCCCGCGTCGATGGCCTCGGCGACGGTCCGGATCCGCACCTCCTTCCCGTGCAGGTACACCCGGCCGGTGATGTCGCGGCCGTAGGAGCGGCCGAACAGGCTCATCGCGAGCTCGGTGCGCCCGGCGCCCATGAGCCCGGCGATGCCGACGACCTCGCCGGCCCGCACGTCGAAGCTCGCGGAGTCGACGACCAGCCGGTCCTGCGTGGGGTGCCGGACGGTCCAGTCCTCGACCCGCAGCACCTCCGCGCCCGGCCGGGACACCCGCTCGGGGTAGTACGACTCCAGGTCGCGGCCGACCATGCCGCGGATGATGCGGTCGGCGTCGACGGCCGGGTCGCGCATGTCGAGCGTCTCGACGGTGCGGCCGTCGCGGATGACGGTGGTGGAGTCGGCGATCGCGACGATCTCGTTGAGCTTGTGCGAGATCATGATGCAGGTGATGCCGCGCGACTTCAGCTGGCGCAGCAGGTCCAGCAGGTGCGCGGAGTCGGTGTCGTTGAGCGCGGCGGTCGGCTCGTCGAGGATGAGCAGCCGGACGTCCTTGGCCAGCGCCTTGGCGATCTCGACCAGCTGCTGCTTGCCGACGCCGAGCTGACCGACGGGGGTGACCGGGTTCTCGTCCAGCCCCACCGAGCGCAGCAGCTCACCGGCCTCGGCGTTGGCGCGGTTCCAGTCGATGAGCCCGCCCCGGCCGCGCCGCTCGTTGCCCAGGAAGATGTTCTCGGCGACCGACAGGTACGGCACCAGCGCGAGCTCCTGGTGGATGATCGCGATCCCGGCGCGCTCGCTGTCCCGGATGTCGGAGAACGAGACCGTCCGGCCGTCGAAGCGGATCTCGCCGTCGTAGGCCCCCGCCGGGTGCACCCCGGACAGCACCTTCATGAGCGTGGACTTGCCGGCGCCGTTCTCGCCGCAGATCGCGTGGATCTCGCCGCGGCGCACCGTGAGCGACACGTCCTCCAGCGCCTTCACGCCGGGGAAGGTCACGGTGATGTCGCGCATCTCCAGGATCGTGTCGGCTGCGCCGTCGGTGTCGGTCATGGCCCTGGTCCTCGCCTCGTCGTCGTGCCGGTCCGGCGCGCGGTGCCGCCGGGCCGAGCGGAGCCCGCTCGGCCCGGCGGCACCCCGGGTGGGTCAGCTGCCCGCGGCCTGGCCCGAGGAGACCTCCTCGGCCGTCCAGTAGCCGGTGTCGACCAGCTTGGCCTGGATGTCGTCCGCGTAGACCGTCTCGATCGGCAGGAGGTAGGACGGGACGACCTTCACACCGTTGTCGTAGGTCTCGGTGTCGTTGGCCGTCGGCTCGCGGCCGGTGAGGAACGCCTCGGCCGCGATGACCGCCTGCTCGGCCAGCAGGCGGGTGTCCTTGAAGATCGTCGAGTTCTGCACGCCGTCGGCGATCAGCTTCACCGAGGCGATCTCGGCGTCCTGGCCGGTCACGACCGGGATCGGGTTGTCGGCCCCGCCGTAGCCGGCGTTCTGCAGCGCGGTGAGGATGCCGCGGGACAGCCCGTCGTAGGGCGAGAGCACCCCGTCGACCCGGGACCCGTCGTTGTAGGTCGAGGTCAGCAGGGTCTCCATGCGCTGCTGCGCGGTCTCCTGCTGCCAGCGCAGGGTCGCCGCCTGCTCGATGGCGGTCTGCCCGGACTTGACCACGAGCGTGCCGTCGTCGATGTAGGGCTTGAGCGTGTCGAACGCGCCGCCGAAGAAGAACCCGGTGTTGTTGTCGTCGAGCGACCCGGCGAAGAGCTCGATGTTGAACGGCCCGGTGGCGGTGCCCGGCGAGCCGTCCTCGTTGAGGATCCCCAGCCCGGTCAGCAGGGCGTTGGCCTGCGACACGCCGACCTGGTAGTTGTCGAACGTGACGTAGAAGTCGACGTTCTCGCTGTCGCGGATGAGCCGGTCGTAGGACACGACGGGGATGTCGGCGGCCGCCGCGGCCTGCAGCTGGCTGCTCAGGGCCGTGCCGTCGATCGCCGCGATGATCAGCGCGTCGACACCCTGGGTGATCATCGAGTCGATCTGCTGCGACTGCGTGGGGATGTCGTCGTTCGCGTACGCCAGCTCGACGCCGTAGCCCTTCTCCTCGAGCTGGGACTGCACGTTCTCCCCGTCGGCGATCCAGCGCTCCGAGGTCTGGGTCGGCATCGAGACGCCGATGGTGAGGTCCTCCGGTGCGGCGGACGCGGCGGCCGGGCCGCCGCCACCGCTGCCCGCACCCTCGCCTCCGCAGGCGGCCAGTCCGAGCACCAGTGCGGTGCCCACAGCGGCCATCGTGAGCCTGTTGGCCACAGTCCCTCCTCGTCGCAGCTGAGCGCCATCTCGGACGCGCAGGCCCGCGCCTGTGCGGGCGGCCGTATTGTTAACGCTCACAACGCGCTGCGGTCAAGGCATCGGGGGACGCGGACGCGTCACGATGTCGTCACGGCGACGCCCCTGCGGCTCGGCGCCCGCGTCCGCGGGTCAGATCCAGCCGTGGTCCCGGGCGATCCGGTGGGCCTCGGCCCGCGACCCGGCCCCGAGCTTCTGCGTGATCGCCGCGAGGTGGTTGCGGACCGTGCCGGCGGAGAGGAGCAGCGCGCGGGCGACCTCGGGCGCCGGACGGTCCGCACCGGCCGCGCTCAGCACCGCCGCCTCCCGGGGCGTCAGCGGTGAGGGGGGCTCGGTGAGCGCGTCCGCGGCCAGCACCGGGTCGACGTAGCGCTGACCGGCGGAGACCGCTGTCACGGCTGCTGGGCCCCGGGCCGAGGACGGCTCACCGGGTCCCTCCGCTGCCGTCGCCGCCGCGTTCGCCGGGACCCCGACCGGCACGGCGCTGGTCCCCGTGCGCCGGATCCGGATCCCCGAGCACCCGCACCGCCGGGTCGACGCGAGCCACCGGTCCATCGAGCGGCTGCTCCCGGTGCGGAGCGGGGAGGGACGGTGCCGCCGGACGCCGACCGCCTGGTTCCGTCCCCCGTGCGCCCGGGGCGCGCCGGGCGGGGCGCGGGCGCACCAGCACGGCGGCCGCGGCTGGGAAGATCGCCACGGACAGCACGCCGGTGCTGACCAGCGCGGCCGCCGTCGTCCGCGACATCAGGTCCAGGGCCACCCCGACCTCGGTCGCCGCGACGATGAACGGCAGGGACGTCGCCTGCAGGAACCCGGCGGCGACCGCCCGCCGCACGCCGAGGGTGCGGGCGTACAGGGCGGCCGGCACGCCCCGGACCACGAGGAGCACCAGGAGGAGCACCGGCACGCGCAGCAGGGCCGAGGTGTCCTCGAGCAGGCCGCGGACGTCGAGCTGGATGCCCGTCGCGGCGTAGAAGACCGGGATGAGGAACCCGAACCCGACCGCGTCCAGCTTGGGGCGGAACCCGGGGTGGTCGCGCGGGCGGCGGTCCAGGACGCTGATCACCACTCCGGCCACGAAGGCGCCGAGGATCGTCTCCAGGCCGAACCGGGCCGCCAGGGCGGTCAGGGCCACGAGCAGGACGACCGCGAGCCGGACCCGGATCTGGGCGGTGGAGTCCTGCAGCGACACCAGCACCCGCTGCAGGCGCCGCCACCGCGCGGACACGCCGGCGGCCAGACCCAGGGCGACCACCACGACGCCGAAGGTGATCAGGAGCCCGATGCGCGAGCCCGGGCCGCCCTGCGCGCCGAACAGCACCGACAGCAGCACGATGGCCGCGACGTCGGCGACCGTCGCCGCGACGATCACGGTCTGGCCGAAGGCGTCGGAGGGTGCGCCGGAGTCCCGGACGACCGGGACGACCAGGCCGAGCGCGGTGGCCGACAGGACGATCACGAGCAGCGCCGGGTCGCCGATCCAGCCGACCGCGGCCAGGCCCACCGCGACGGGCGTGGCGAGGGCCAGGCTGAGCAGGTACCCGAGGACGGCCGTGCGGACCAGCGGACCCCGCAGGCGCGCCGGGTCGATCTCGAGGCCGGCCAGGAACAGCAGGAAGGTCAGGCCGAGCCAGCTCAGCACGACGACCGGCGCATCGGTCTGCACCCACCCCAGCACGGCCGGTCCGATCAGCACGCCGGCGGTGATCTCCAGGACGACCGAGGGCAGCCCCAGGCGGGGTAGCAGTCCGACGACGACGGGGACGAGCGCTCCCACCAAGCAGACGACGAGCAGGTTCTGGTACGACAGCGCCTCCACGCCGTTACCCGTGCGGAGCCGCGACCACGTACGGGAACTCGCGGCTGCGGGCGTCGGCGGCCGCGGCGGACGTCAGGCCGGTCGGGAAGCCGGAGTTGGTGACCAGGGAGAACACGACCTCCGGAGCGTTGTCCGCGAGGGCGCGGCCGTTGAACCCGGCGAAGCCGAACGACGCCGGGGTCCCCACGCGGTAGGGCAGCACATCGGGCAGCAGGCGGGACGCCACCAGGTCGGCGTAGGCGCTCGGGTCGTCGGTGCCGGTGCCCCGGGCCGCCGCGGCGACCATCCCGCGCACGCGGTCCCCGTCGCGGACGGGGTCGTCGGCGGGGTGCCCGGTCGTCGCCGCGGCGTAGCGCGGGCTGTCGTCGTCGCCGCCGGCCGCCCGGAACAGGGGCCACACCATGGGGATCGCGGCGCGGTTGACCTGGCGCCACCCCCCGGCGTCGGTGGCCAGCTCCGTCGCGCTCCACACCGCGATGTCGCGCCCGGCCCGCAGCTCGGGGTCGGCGGTCCCGATCTCGAGGACGATCGCCGAGACGCGCGAGTCGTCGAAGCTGCTGCGCGCGGACCGCGGGGTCCAGCCGTCGTAGGTGATCGGTCGCTCCCCCTGCAGGCCGGCGACGACGGACGGGAGCTGGGCCAGGTCGAGGTAGAACGGGTCGCGGGCCCGGCCGGCCCAGGCCCGGACCGCGACGTCGCCGTGCACGGTCCGCCCGGTCGTGCCGGCGGCGACCCGCCGGCCCTCGGCGGTGTCGCTGCGGGCGTCGTCGCCCGTCAGCTCGTGCAGGGTGAAGGCCTGCACGCCGTGCGCGTCGCGCTCGCCGAAGGCGAACCGGTAGGTGCGGCTCTCCCGCGCCCCGCCGTCGGTGTGCACCTTGAGCTCGTAGCGCGCCTCGGGGTGGAAGCCGGGAACGTGCGCGGCGCCCGCCAGGGTCGTGCCGGTGAGCATCGCCAGGACGGTGCCGCGCTCGCCGTCGAACACGTAGGCGTCGGTGATGTTCAGACGCGGGTCCGCCCGCGAGGCCGGGGAGTCGAGGTGGTGGGACATCAGAAGCGGTCGGGAGCGTAGGGCTGCGCCCACACCGTCGCGTGCAGCGTCACGGCCTTGAACCAGGCGGCGTGCATCGCGTCGACCTGCTCGCGCGGGTGCCCGTCGGCGGCGAGGAACGGCGCCATCGTGGCGGTGATCGGGAAGATGAACGCGATCATGTACCGCAGGTGGATCTCGGCCACGGAGTCGGCGGCGTCGGTCCGGTTCTTCCCGGCCCGCGTGTGGCGCAGGGCGATCTCGTTCTGGTAGTCGAGCCACGCCTGGTCGTAGGGGCGCCGGCAGGCGTCGAGGATCCACTGGCGGAACCGCAGCCGGACCCGGCCGAGGTAGTCGTCGAGCAGCACGCCGTCCGGGGTGGAGAAGTAGCGGGCCAGGTGCGGGTGGGCCCCGACGTAGCCGTACCAGGTGTCCAGGATCTGGTCGGTCCGGCCCTCGAGCACGTCGCCGGCCCGGGCGAGCGCGGCGACGTCGTCGGGGCCGAACAGCACGGTCTGCTTGAGCAGGTCGAGTTCGTCGAGGGTGATCGGCGAGCGCGCGAGGGAGTCGTCGCCGAACCGGTAGCCGGCGATGGGGGCGATGGGCGTGATCATTCCTGCTCCTGTCGAGGGAGGGCGGGGTGCTGCGGTGCCCGTCGGGCCCGGCGAACGTAGGACGCGCGCCGCGCCCGTCGCCTCCGTCGCACGACTGGCCGGGCCGGGGCGGCGACCGACCCGACGACTGACGCGATGACTGACGCGATGACTGACCCGATGACTGAGCCGGTGACGTGGGCCGGTGCGCCGACGGCCGGTCGACGACGGGCACCGGACCGCGGCCGACGGGGTCGGAGGACCGCCGGGGCGCGGCACCCGCTGATACCGTCCGGGGTGTGGCCGCTGGGCGCGATCATGCTGGCCCGCTCGTCGGTCGGGACGTCGAGATCGGGGTGCTGAGCTCGCTGGTCGGAGCGGTCCCCAGCGGTGGCGGTGCGCTGGTGCTGCGCGGCGAGCCGGGCATCGGGAAGTCGCGCCTCCTCGCGGCCGCCGCCGACCTGGCCCGGGAGCGCGGGTTCGCGCTGCTGACCGCGGCGGGTGTCCAGTCGGAGGCCCGACTGCCCTTCTCCGGCCTGCACCAGCTGCTGCGACCGGTGCGCTCGCGCACGGCGGGACTGCCCGACGTGCTCCGCGAGGCGCTGGACGCGGCCTTCGGCCTCACGGACGGTGCGGCGCCCGAGCGCTTCCGGATCGCGCTGGCGGTGCTCGACGTGCTCTCCGACGTCGCCGCCGAGACGCCCCTGCTGGTCGTCGCCGAGGACGCGCAGTGGCTCGACCGCGCCACCGCGGACGCGCTCGCGTTCGTCGCCCGGCGCCTGGAGCACGACCCGGTCGTCCTGCTGGCCGCCGTCCGGGACGGGTACCGCTCGGCGCTCACCGGGGCCGGGCTGCCCGAGCTCAGGATCGGCGCCCTGGCCCCCGCCGCGGCGGCGGAGCTGCTCGACGCCTCCGGGCCGCAGCTCACCCGGGAGGCCCGCGACCGGGTCCTGCGGGCGGCCGTGGGCAACCCGCTCGCGCTCCTCGAGCTGCCCGCCACCGGCCTGCGAGCGGCGCCGGGCGTCCCGGTGCCCGGCGTGCGGCCGCTCACCGAGCGGCTCGAGCAGGCGTTCGCCGCCCGGGTCGCCGACCTGACCGAGCAGACCCGGCTGCTCCTGCTGGCCGCCGCGCTCAACGACGGCGACCGGGTGGGCGAGGTGCTGGCGGTCGGCAGCGCCGTCGCCGGGACCGCCCTGGACCTCGACGCGCTCGAGCCCGCGGTCGCGGCGGCCGTCATCGACCTCGACGAGCGACGGCTCGCCTTCCGCCACCCGCTGGTGCGGTCGGCGGTGGTGCAGAGCGCGACCGCGCCGCAGCGCCGCCGCACGCACGAGGCGCTGGCCGCGATGCTGCACGCCGAGCCCGACCGCCGGGTGTGGCACCGCGCGGCCCTCCTCACCGGCGTGCACGAGGACGTCGCCGTCGAGCTGGAGGAGGCCGGCGGGCGCGCGCGGCGGCGCGGCGCCCTCGACGTCGCGGTGAGCGCGCTGCGGCGCGCCGCGGAGCTCGGCGACACCGCGCACCGCGGCCGGCGCCTGCTGACCGCGGCTCAGCTGGCGTTCGAGCTCGGGCGGACGGACGCCGTCGTCCCCCTGCTGCGCGAGGCCGAGCGCCTCGGCCCGGGACCGCTCGAACGGGCGCGCGCCGTGTGGATCGAGGAGATGGTCGACCTCCGGCCGTTCCGCGACGCCGCCCGGGCTCGGGCCCTGGTCGCCGCGGCCCGGCACGCCGACGCGGCCGGCGACCGCGAGCTGTGCGTCGACCTGCTGTGGGTGGTCGCCCAGCGCCTGTGGTGGGTGGACGCCGGACCCGAGGCGCGCCGCCCCCTCCTCGACGCCGCCCGCGCCCTCGGCGGAGCGGACGACGCCCGCGTCCTCGCCGTCCTGGCCTTCGCCGACCCGTTCGGCGCCGCACCGGAGGTCGCCCGGCGCCTGCGGGTGGCCGCGACGGACCGCAGCCACGACAGCGAGGTGGCGCGCCACCTGGGCGGGGCCTCGGTCGTCGTGGCCGCGTTCGACACCGGGAGCACCGCGCTGGGCGTGGCCGTCGAGGGCCTCCGCGCGCAGGGCCGCCTCGGTCACCTCCCCCGCCTGCTCGCCCTCCAGGGCCTCGTGGCCGCCCGGCTCGCCGACTGGGACGTCGCCATCCCGGCCGCGGAGGAGTCGCGCCGGCTCGCGGACGAGCTCGCCGAACCGCTGTGGGGGGCGGGAGCCGAGACAGTCGTGTCGATGATCGCCGGCATGCGCGGTGACGCGGAGGCGGCGGAGCGGGCGGCGGCGCGCGCCGAGCGGATCGCGCTGCCGCTCGGTGCGCGGTTCATGGTCTGCTACGCGCAGTTCGGCCGGATCCTGGTCGCTCTCGGCGCGGGCCGGCACGCCGAGGCCCACGAGCTCGCCGAGCGCCTGTTCGACCCCGCCGACCCGGCCCACCACTCGGTGGCCTTCTGGCACATCGGCGACCTCGCCGAGGCGGCCCTGCACGCGGGGCGGGTCGACCGGGCCCGGGCGCGCGTGGCGGAGGTCGAGGCCGCGGTAGGCGACCGCCCGGGGATCGGGATCGCGCTGAGCCTGCGCCACGCCCGCGCGGTGCTGGCCGACGACGACGAGGCGGACGCGCGGTTCGGCGAGGCGCTCGGCGTCGACCTGGCCCGCTGGCCCTTCCCCCGCGCCCGACTGCTGCTCGCCCACGGCGAGTGGCTCCGCCGCCGGCGCCGGGTCGCCGAGTCGCGCGCCCCTCTGCGGGCCGCCCGCGACGCCTTCGACGCGCTCGGCTGCGCGGCGTGGGCCGACCGGGCCCGCCGCGAGCTGCGGGCGTCGGGGGAGTCGAGCCGCCGCCGGGACCCCGCCGCGCGCGACCGGCTCACCGCGCAGGAGCTCCAGATCGCCCGGCTGGCCGCGCAGGGCCTGTCCAACCGCGAGATCGGGCAGCGCCTGTACCTCTCGCACCGCACGATCGGCACGCACCTCTACCGCGCCTTCCCCAAGCTCGGGATCACCACCCGCAGCGAGCTGGGACCGGCTCTCGGCGCCCCGCCGCCGCGGTGACGGTGACGGCGGGACCGCTCCGGCGGGCTCGTCCGCGATCCGCGCCCGGGCGCGCTCCGTCGCCGGGCCGTGCCCGCTGGGTACCGGCGCGCCGGTCCGGTCGGGCGGGAGCGCCGCAGTCCCCCTACGGGCGAGCCGGCGCTCCCGGACCCGCACCGGTCACGAGCGGTCGCCCGGGGGGAGGGTGTCGTCGACCGCGGCCAGGAGGGCCGAGCGCAGGGGCTCGGGGCAGTAGGAGACCTCGACGGCGGTGCGGGCCAGGTGCGCGAGGTCGCTCGGGCGCAGGCCGAGGACGTCGGTGGCGACGCGGTACTCGCGGGCGAGATCGGTGTCGAACATGCCCAGGTCTCCGCTGCTCAGGGCCACGGGGACACCGGCCTGCAGCAGACGGGGCAGCGGGTGGTCGGCCAGGTCCGGCACGGCGCCGGTCCGCAGGTTCGACGTCGGGCACACCTCGAGGGCGATGCGGTGCTCGGCGAGGTGGTCGAGCAGACGGGGGTCGGACACGGTGGTGATGCCGTGCCCGATCCGCTCGGCCCCCAGGTCCCGGAGCGCCGACCAGACGGTCGCCGGGCCGGTGGTCTCCCCGGCGTGCGGGAGGCTGTGCAGCCCGGCGTCGCGGGCGACGGCGAAGTGGCGGGCGAACTGCGCCCGGCCCACGCCGACCTCCGGTCCGCCCAGGCCGAACCCCACGGTGCCCTCCGGTCGGTACCGCAGCACCCAGCCGAGCGCGTCCCAGGCGGGCTCGGGGCCGAGCTCGCCGGCGACGTCGAACACCCGGGCCAGCTCGACGCCGTCGCGCTCCCGGACCGCTGCTCGGCCCTCGGTGAGCGCGTCGGCGAGGTCCTGCGGGGCGATGCCCTGCGCGAGGTGGCTCAGCGGGGTCACCGTGACCTCGGCGTAGCGGACGCCGACGGCAGCCAGGGACCGACCCAGGCCCGTGACCAGGGCGGCGATGTCGCCAGGACGGCGGACGAGGGCGTTGACGGCCGCGTAGACGTCGATGAAGCGGGCGAAGTCGCGGAACGCGTAGAACCGCGCGAGCTCCTCGCGCTCGACCGGAACGGCGGACGGCGGGTGGCGGCGGGCCAGGTCGAGCACCGTGTCGACCGACGCTGCGCCGAGCAGGTGGAGGTGCAGCTCGACCTCGGGCAGCGTGGCCAGGAACGCCGACAGCTCCGTCGACGCCGGGGGAGGGGGCTGGGGCGCGCCCGCGGGACCGGCGTCGCGGGCGGTCGGGGCGGGCGAGGAGTGCTCGGGGACGGGCACGGCTGCTCTGCTTCCGGCGAGGAGGTGGGGGTGATCGGGGTGCGCCGTGCCCACCGCCGGCCGAGGTGGCCGCCCGGTGGACCCACGAGCGCGAGGGCCGGACGTCAGGCGAAGTCGCTGCGGTCGTGGTCCTCGCCGTACAGCGGCGGGCTCCACGACAGCGTCACGTGGCCGGGGTAGGAGACGGACGGGATCACGGCCAGGGAGCGACCGGGGGCCTCGCGGCCGACGGCGCCCCCTCGCTTCGTCCCCCGGAGGCCGCGCCGCACAACGATCCGGTCACCCGGGCGGGACGACCCCGGCCGCCCGGCCTCACGCTCCGTAGGATCGGGACCCGCGCACCTGCCCCGTCCGGGTGAACCACCGCGGAGTCACCACCGGAGGTCCCGCCGATGCCCCAGCACCGAGCGACCCCGTCCCGCGGGCCGTGGCTGCCCGTCGTCGGCGCCGGCGCGGTGGTCGGCGCGCTCGCCCTCGTCGTCGTCACGGTGTTCAGCACGAGCTCCACCGGTACCACCACCAGCACCACCACGAGTGCCACCACCGACTGCCCCGTCCTGCGCGTCGTCGCGGCCTCGTCGTTCGCCCCCGTGCTCGACGGCGTGGCGCCCGCGGTGGCATCGGGCCCCGGGTGCGCCCGGCTCGACGTGACTGTCGCCGACGGACGGGCCGCCGTCGAGCGGGCCGCCGGTGCCGACGTGTGGATCAGCGACGACGTGGCGTGGAGCGGCGTCGCCGGCCTGCCGCTCGCGGAGGGCCCGCCGGTGGTCCTCGCGACGAGCCCGCTGCTCCTGGTCACCGACGGGGCGACGGCCGAGACGGTCGTCGCGGCCGGGGCGGGCTGGCGCGGCCTGGCCGACCTGGTCTCCTCCCCGGACACCGGCGTCCGCCTGGTCGCCCGCGAACCCGCCGCCAACGGCGACGGCCTGCTGGGCCTCGGCGCGGTCGGCGAGGCGGTGTGGCTGGACGAGGGCATGGACGCCTCGGCCGACGTGCTCGCCGCCGCCGTGCCGCGCACCCGCCTCGTTCTCGGCCGGGAGGAGGCCGTGCCCGACCGCCCGGCGGAGGTCGGGCTCGTCGCCGAGCGCACCCTGCTCACCGAGCCCGGGCGGACGGCCGGCATGACCGTGCTCGCCCCGGCCGACCACACCGCGGAGCTGCGCTACGGCTGGCACCCGCTCGCCGCGGCGGCCGCCGATCCCGCACTCGGCGGCGCGCTCGACCGCCTCGCCGCGACGCTCACCGGGCCCGAGGCCGACGCCCCGCTGGCCGCGGCGGGGCTGCGCCGGCCCGGCGGCGGGCCGCCCGCCGAGGCCGACGGTCTGCCGCCCGTCGTCGCGCCGGCGTTCGACGTGCTCGGGCCGCACCACGTCGACCACGTCTTCGCCACCTGGTACCCGGACGACCGCCGCGCGCAGGTCCTCGTCGCCGTCGACGTCTCCGGCTCGATGTGGGCCCGGCCCCCCGGCACGGACGTCCCGCTCATCGACGTCGTGCGCCGCGGGGTCGGGACGCTCGGCGACCTGCTGCCCGACGCCTCCCGGTTCGCGCTGTGGGAGTTCGGCTCGCGGCTCGACCCGCCGCGCGACCACCGGGTGCTGCTCGCCGACGGGGACCTCGCGGGGGACCGCCGCGCCGAGCTCGCCGCGGCGGTCGACCGGCTCACCCCGACCGACACCGGCACCGGGCTGCACGACACGATCCTCGCCGCCTACCTGGCCGCGCAGGAGGCGCACCGGGACGGCACGCCGTCGTCGGTCGTCGTGTTCACCGACGGCCGCAACGAGGCCGACGACCCGACCATCGGCCTCGACGAGCTCTCGCGCGCCCTGGTGGACGCGGCCGACCCGGCGCGCCCCGTGAGCCTGGCCGTCGTCACCTTCGGCGACGAGCCGGACGCCGAGGCGCTCACCGCGGCGCTGGAGCCGGTCGGCGGCTACGTCGACCGGTTGACCACGGCCGAGGAGGTCGCCGCCGCCTTCATCCACGTGGCGGCGGGCGGCCTCCACGGCTGACGGACCGGGACGGGATCGCGGAGGGATCAGGCCCGGGTTCCGCCGTCGACCGGCAGGACGGCGCCGGTGACGTAGGACGAGCGGTCCGACAGCAGCCACAGAGCGGCCTGCGCGATCTCCGGCGGGTCGGCGGCGCGGCGCAGCGGGGTGCGGGCGACGAGCCGCTCGCTCAGACCGGGCGACTGCTCGTTCCAGGCGCGGATCATCTCGGTCAGGGTGTGGCCGGGGGCGACGGCGTTGACGCGGATGCCCTCCGGCCCGTAGGTGACCGCGGCGGACTCGGTGAGGCTGTTGACCGCCCGCTTCATCGCGCCGTAGGCGGGCAGCTCCGGGTTGCCCGCCAGGCTGCCGACGCTGGAGCAGTTGACGATGGCCCCGGTCCGCGCGGTGGCTCGGATCGCGCCGACCTCGGCCACCATCGCCAGCCACACGCCCCTGAGGTTCACGGCGTAGACGTCGTCGAAGTCGGCCTCGGCGAGGGCGTCCATCGGGCCGGGCGGCTGGATCGTCGCGCCGTTGTTGAACGCGACGTCGAGGCGCCCGTAGCGCTCCACCGTCCGGTCGACCGCGGCCCGGATGCTGGTCGCGTCGGCCAGGTCGCACACCACGTGGTCGGCGGTCCCGCCCGCCTCGCGGATCTCCTCGGCCACCGCCGCCAGCTGCGCCTCCGTCCGCGCGGCGAGCAGGACCTCGGCGCCCTCCCGGGCGAACAGCCGGGCCGCGGCGGCGCCGATCCCGCGGCCGGCCCCGTGACGAGGGCGACCTTGCCGGCCAGCAGGCCCGCGCCGGCGGAACGGGAGGCGGTCATGTCCGGTGCCGTGCCCGGTGTCGTGCTCGTCGTCGTGTCCACGCCCCGAGCCTGCGCCGGCCCACCGGGGCCGGCCAGGCACCGGTCGTAGCTGGATGGGCCCGGAGCGGTCGGTGGACACTGCGGTCGTGGACAAGGGCGAGCTGGCCGCGTTCCTGCGCAGCCGGCGCGAGGGGATCACCGCCGCCGACGTCGGCCTGCCCGCGGGACCGCGGCGCCGCACCCCGGGACTGCGCCGGGAGGAGGTGGCGCAGCTGGCCTTCATCTCGACGCAGTACTACACGCTGCTGGAGCAGGGCCGCGGTCCCACGCCGTCGCGCGAGGTGCCGGGGGCGCTGGCCCGGGCGCTGCGCCTGTCGGGGCCCGAGGGCGACCACCTCCACCACCTCGCGGGGGTCCCGCCCGGACCGGCGCCCGGGCCCTCCCGCGTCGTCCGGACGAGCATCCTGGACCTGCTGGCGCGCCTGCCGCTGACGGCCGCGATCGTCATCTCGGCCGCCTACGAGGTGATCGCGTGGAACGACCTGGCCGCCGCGCTGCTGGAGGACTTCTCCGGCGTGCCCCGGCGCGACCGGAACCTCGTGCGCCGCGCCTTCCTCGGACCGCACCCCGGGGGGGTGCGGCTGCACGGGGTGTCGGACGCCGACGAGTTCGCCCGCGCCGCCGCCCTCGCCCTGCGCGCCGCCGCCGCCCGCTACCCCGACGACCCCGAGCTGGCCGCCCTGGTGACCGAGCTCCTCGCCGGCAGCGAGGAGTTCGCGCGGCTGTGGGGCTCCCACGACGTGTCGACCCGGCACACCCTCACCAAGACCTTCCGGCACCGGTCGGTCGGCCCGGTGACGGTGCACTGCGACGTCCTGCACATCGCCGAGCAGGACCAGCAGCTCGTGCTCTACACCGCCGCGCCCGGCTCACCGTCGGAGCAGGCCCTGGGGCTGCTCTCGGTCGTCGGCACGCAGCGGATGGACGCGGGGGGCTGAGCGGCCGGCCGCCACCGGAGTCGCGGGGCGGGGTGGGACCTACCGGCCGGTGACGGACAGGACGCCGGTCAGACCCGGGTCGAGGACCACCCGCGCGAGCGCCGCGGCGAGGTCCGCCCGGGACAGCGCGCGCCGCCCCGGCGGATCGGCGTCGCCGGACAGGCGGTAGCGCCCCGTCGCGCGGCCGTCGGTCAGCCGGGGCGCCCGGACGACCACGACCTCGGGTCCGGGACCGGGCGCGGCGGCCTCCATCCCCTCCATGTCCCGGTACATGCGGTCGAGCAGCACCCGCTTCGCCGCCCGGTACGACCACGGGTCGCGCGGGGAGTCGACGACCCCCAGCGAGGACACGAGGACCAGGCGGGGCACCCGCGCCGCGGCGGCGGCGGCCCGCAGGTGGGCCCCGCCGGTCGTGAACAGCCCGCCGGTCCGGCGCACGTCGCCGAGCCGGCTCACCCCGATCAGGGAGACCACGGCGTCGACGCCCGCCAGGGCCCGGGGCAGGCTCTCCGGCTCCAGCGCGTCGGCCCGGACGACCTCGACCCCCTCGGGCGGACGCCACGCCTCCGGGCGCCGCACGACGGCGCGCACGGACCGTCCGGCGGCGCGGAGCTCGGGCACCAGCAACCGCCCGGTCCGCCCGCCGGCCCCGACGACCGCCACCGTCCCCGGCCCGCCCACCGCGCAGGGCTCCTCGTGCACCACGGGCGCAGGGTCCCAGACGGTCCGGCCGGTCCGACCCCGTCCCCGGCGGCCGCGCCGCCGTAACCCGCGGCCCGCGCCCGGCGTCCTCCCCTGTGAGCGGCCCGCGCTCCGCGGCCCCGCGCCGCCGGACGCCCAGCGCGGTCGCACCGCCGCCGCGGACCCGCACCGGCCGCCACCGGGCCGGTGCCCCTCCGCCTCCCAGCCCACCTGACCCCCAGGAGCCGCTGACATGCCCCGCCTGCCCCACGGCCGCACGGCCACCTCCGAGGACCTGAGCCGGGCCCGCGAGGCGGTGACCGCCGCCGGCGCCGCGGACCCGCTGGCCTTCGCCGCGGCCCCGCCCGCCGAGCTGCACGACGTCGACTTCCTGTTCCCGACCCTGCAGGACGACCCCGACGCGCTGCTGCCCGAGTCGCCGGAGACCGTGCGCCGGCTCAAGGCGCTGGCCGTGACCATGGAGGACCGGGACGGCGCGGGCGGGGACTCGCCCGTCCCGGCCGCCTACACCTACCTGGGCCAGTTCCTCGACCACGACACCACCCTCGAGGTGCGCGCCGAGCAGCCGGACGCCGCCGGCCGGGGCGACCTGGAGCACCTCCTGGCCGACGACCTCGCCCCGCTGCCGGCGGACGCGGTCAGCGGGGCGGTCGCGAACGGCCGGACCGGGACGCTCGACCTCGACAGCGTCTACGGAGCCCCCGCCCCCCGGGCGGGGGACCGCATGGTCCTGGGGCGGGTCACGCGGCTGGGCGGCACGGCGCCGCCGCTGCTGCGCGTGCCGGGCAAGGACGACGACAACGACCTGCCCCGCGAGCTGCCCGGCCCGGACGTCGAGCACGACCGGGCCGCGCTGATCGGCGACCCCCGCAACGACGAGAACCTGGCCGTCGCGCAGCTGCACGTCGCGCTCCTGCGGGCCCACAACGCCCTCGTCGACCTGGGTCTCGGGTTCGAGCAGGCGCGCCGCGTCCTGCGCCAGCACTACCAGCACGTCGTGGTGCACGACTTCCTGCGCCGCGTCTGCGACGAGGGCGTCGTCGACGCGATCCTCCGGGACGGCAACCGGTGGTTCAGCGCCGCGGCCGAGCCGTTCTCCATGCCGCTGGAGTTCACGGTGGCCGCGTTCCGGTTCGGCCACACGATGGTCCGGCCCGCCTACGACTTCAACACCAACTTCAACGTCAGCCGCGGCGGCGTGCCGGCCACCCTGGACCTGCTGTTCACCTCCACCGCCCTGAGCGGCCAGGTCGGCAGCCGGCAGGTCGGCGGGACGCCCACGCTGCCGGACAACTGGATCGTCGAGTGGGAGAACCTGGTCGGGGACGGGGAGGGCGTCGACCGGGCGCGTCGCTTCGACACCGCCCTCGCCGCGGTCGGCCGGACGTCGCTGTCCGCGCTGCCCGACGCGACCGGGGCGCCGATGTCGGGGCTGGCCGCGGTGCTCGCCGCCCGCAACCTGCTGCGCGGGTACCGGTTCCGGCTGCCGACCGGGCAGGCCGTCGCCCGGCACCTGGGCCTGCCGGTCCTGACCCCCGACGAGCTCCGCGCCGCCGCGGTCAGCCCGGCCCAGGCCGACGCGCTCCGCGACGGCGGGTTCGACGCCCGGACGCCGCTGTGGTTCTACGTGCTCGCCGAGGCGGCCGCCGGCGGCGGCGCCCGCCTCGGTCCGGTCGGCAGCACGATCGTCGCCGAGGTGGTCGTCGGGCTGGTGCGCCGCAGCGCGGACTCCGTCCTGCGCACCCCGGGCTGGCTGCCGTCGCTGCCGGCGGAGACGCCCGGGCGCTTCGGGCTCGCGGACCTGCTGCGCTTCGCCGGGGTCCTCCCCGGCGCGGTGGCCCCGACCCGCACCCGCACCGTGCGGCCCGGCGACACCCTGACCGGCATCGCCGCGGCCGAGCTCGGGGACCCCGGCCGGTGGACGGAGGTGTTCGCGCTCAACCGGGCGACCGTCCGGCACCCGGACCGCATCGTGCCCGGGCAGGTGCTCGTCCTCCCCGGTGCGCCGCTGGAGCCGCGGCCCCGGTTCCACGTCGTCCGCCGCGGCGACACGCTGCGCGGCATCGCGGAGCGCGAGCTCGGGTCCGCCGACCGGTGGACCGAGCTGCTGTCGCTCAACGCCGCCGTGCTGGCCGACCCCGACGTGATCGTCGTCGGGCTCGTGCTGCAGCTGCCCCCCGCCTGACCACCGGCCCCCCGGCCGGGCGGGCTCAGGGCAGCGAGTAGCCGCCGTCCACGACCAGCACCTCGCCGGTCACGAACGACGCGGCCGCGGAGGCCAGGAACACCACGCAGGGGCCCAGCTCGGCCGGCGCCCCGCACCGCTGCGCGGGGGCGTCGTCGATCCAGTACCGCCGGAACTCGGGGCGCCCGACCGGCGCCATCTCGGTCTCGATGTAGCCGGGGGCGAGGGCGTTCACGCGGACGCCGTGCGGGGCCCACTCCACCGCCAGCGACCGGGTGAGCTGGTGCACCGCGGCCTTCGAGGCGTTGTACGCGGGCTGCATCTGGGGGCGGTTGACCACGAACGCCGACATCGACCCGATGTTGACGATCGCCCCGCTGCCCGCCTCGACCATGCTCCGCCCGAAGGCCTGGGAGCAGTTCCACACGCCGGTGACGTTGGTGTCGATCACCTCCCGCCACTCGTGCGGCGGCACCTCCAGCGCGGGCCGGTGGATGCAGGTCCCGGCGTTGTTGACCAGCACGTCCACCCGCCCGAACCGGTCGAGCACCTCTCCTGCGGCCGCCGCGACCCGCTCGTGGTCGGTGACGTCGGCGTCCACGGCCTCGGCCCGGACGCCGAGGACCCGCAGCTCGGCCAGCGCGTCGGCCGCCCCGTCGACCCCGCGCACGAGCAGCGCCACGTCGCTGCCCGCCTCGGCGAGCGCGCGGGCCACGGCCCGGCCGATGCCGCGCTTGGCCCCGGTGACGACGGAGACCCGCCCGGCGAGGGAGAACGAGTCGAGGACGCCCATGGTGGTCTCCGTCGGTCGGGCAGCGGCGCGATCACCGCGATCGTGCCAGGGCCGCGGCCGTCCGCACAGCGCCCGCGCTCGCCGGTCACGGGAGCCGGGCGCGGAGCCCGGCCCGCAGCAGGAGGAGGCGGGCGCCGACCAGCACCGGTCCGACCGCGAGGGCGGGGGCCGGCCCGTGGGAGTCGGCCAGGCGGCCGAGCACGAGGGGGGCGGCGGCCGCGACCAGGCCGAGGAGCAGCTGGGAGCGGGCGCTCGTTCGGTCCTCGCGCCCCTCGGAGGCGTCGAGGGTGAGCGCGAGCGCGAGCGGATACAGGTTCGCGATGCCCACCCCGCACAGGAACAGCGCCGGCGAGGCCCGCGCGGCCGGCCGCGTCGTGCCCGACGACCTCGCGGTGACCGGGTGGGACGACCTGCCCGACGCGGCGCGGCTCGACCTCACGACCGTCGCGCGGTCGCTGCGCGAGCAGGGTGCGGCGTGCGCGCGGGCCGTCCTCGGCGGGGAACCGGGGACCCGCAGCGCACCGTGGTCGCTCGTCCGCCGCGGCAGCACGCGCCCGTAGCGGTGCCGACCGCGGGTGCGGGGGTGCGCCACCACGTCGCCGTCCGGCCGCCGGCGGCCGTCGCGGCGCCGCTGGAGCGGCTGCGGGCGCGCTGGGACCCGGTGATGGCCGCCCGCGCGCCGGCCCACGTGACCGTGGTCTACCCCGAGGAGCTGCCCGACCCCGCCGCGCAGGTGGCGGCGGTCGCCGCCGTGGTCCGGGCGCCGTTCCGGCTCCGGCTGGGTGCGGTGCGGCGGGACGGCGGCTGGCTCTACGTCGAGGTGGACGACCTCGACGGCGGCTGGCGGGACCTGCGCGACCGGCTGGTGCCCCGCGGGCGGCTCGACGCGGGCCCGCCCCACCTCACGCTCGTGCACCCCCGCACGTCCTCGGCCGCGGACCCGGCCTGGCGGGCGCTGCGCGGACGCCGGGTGGACCGCACCGTCGCGGTGACCGAGCTGCTGGTCACCGCCACGTCCGACGCGGGGTGCGCGGTGCTGCACCGCACACCCCTGGTCCCCTGACCGGCCCTGCGCAACCCGCTCGCCCCGGACGCCCTGACGGGTCGGACTCCCCGCTCGTGACCGCGTCCCGATCGGCCGTCGTCGCCGCCTGCGCCGAGGTCCTGGCCGGGACCGCGCTCCCGCAGCACGCCCACGCCAGCCACCTGCACGTCCGCCTCGGCGCGGAGGTGGTGGTCGACGAGCACCTGCGCGGCCCGCTGGTGGGCGGCGTCTTCTCGGTCACCAGGAGCGTGCTCGCGACCGTCCTGGGCGTCCTCGCCGCGCGGGACCTGCTCCCCGCGCTGGACGAGCCCGTGTCCGCGGTGCTGCCCGAGCTGCGCGGCACGCCGGCCGCGACCCGCACCTGGCGCCACCTGCTGACCATGACCCGGGGGGCGGAGACGGGCGGGGCGTGGGACGTCGACGCGATCACGACGCTGCCCGGCGGGCAGGTGGCGCACGTCGCGGCGGCGCCGCAGCGGCGACCGCCGGGGCGCGCCTCCGCCCACGACAACGCCGGCTGCCACCTGCTGACCGCCGCGGCCGGGCGGCTGGTCGGCGAACCCGTGTCCGCCTTCGCCCGGCGCGAGCTGTTCGCGCCGCTGGGCTTCGAGGGCGCGCAGTGGGCGCACGACCCCGACGGCGTCCCCTTCGGCTACGCCCACCTGCGGCTGCGGGCCCGGGACCCGGGGCGGCTGGGCCGGCTCTGGCTCGACGGCGGCCGGCTCACCCCGCCGCGACGGGCGCGCCCGGCGGGTCCGCGGTCCGGTGGTCGAGCGTGGCGAGGAAGTCGGAGAACGCCCGGTCCGCGCGGGCGCGGTCGCCCGTGGCGTCGAGGTCCATGAGCAGGCCGCGGATGACCGCGAGGACGAGGGTGGCGAGCTCCGGTCGGCCGATGGTGCGCAGGCCGTCCGAGAGCGGCCCGAGCCAGTCCGTCGTCGCCGCCCGGCGGAGGTCGGGCAGCAGCCGGTGCGCGGCGTTCTCCCGCACCTGCCCGAACATCCGCAGGTAGGGCTGCCCCTCCGGACCCGTGACGACCTCCCAGAAGTTCCGCAGCGTGTCGGGGTAGGGCTGGTCGGGCCGCACGCGGATCAGGTCGCCGAAGACCCTGAGCTGGCGCTGGCGGGCGTGGGTGAGCACGGCGCGCAGCAGGGCGTCGCGGGTGCCGAAGTGGTAGATCAGCATGCGGGCCGAGACGCCCGCGGCGGAGGCCAGCGGTTCGAGCCGGTCGGGCAGGCCGTGCTCCAGCGCGTGGTCGGCGCAGGCGTCGAGCAGCCGCTCCTTGATCTCGGGTTGCGGTCGGCGGCCCACCCCGCCACCTTTTCACGTAACGGTATTTACGTCCACCGCCGGTCGGGCGGCGGACGCGTTCACCGGAACCGACCCGCGCCCAGCAGCAGGTCCACGGAGCGCGGCGACCGGGGGTCCTCGCTCGGCCAGACCGCGCCGCTGCGGACCGCCGCGACGGCCGCAGCGGCGCGGCTCGGCACGTCGAGCTTCTCCAGCAGGTTCTCCACGTGGGTGGCCACCGTGCGCGGGGTGACCACGAGCGCGCTCGCGATCTGCTGGTTGGTGGCGCCGGTGGTGAGCGCGGTGAGGACCTCCAGCTCGCGCGGGGTGAGCCCGGAGGGCAGCGGCACCGGCCGCGCGCCGACGACGACGGCGGCCCCCGCGCCGGCCCCGCGGAGGAACCGGACCTCGTGCCACCGGCCCGCCCACGGCCAGTGCAGGTGCAGGTGCGGCACGTCGTGGTCGGCGAACCGCCGGGCCAGCTCGCGCAGGCGGTGGTCGTCGACGACGGCGGCGGGTGCGCGGCCCTCGACCGGGAGCGCGCGCCCGTGGCGCACCCGCGACACCGCCCACCCCGGGGGCAGCAGCGCAGTGGGCGGCGGCGGCTCGGCGGCGCGGGCCAGCACCGGTGCCAGCACCCCCAGCAGGGTGCGGTGCCACTCGGTGAAGTGTCCGGGGCGGGTGCTGGCCAGGTGGACCAGCCCGGTGGTCCGGCCGGATCCCGTGCGCAGCGCGGTGGAGGCCCCGGCCGCCACCCCCGCCGGGGCGAAGCAACCGGTGTAGTGGGGCGAGCGGCGGAACGGCTCCGGTGGGTCGTCGGCCAACCAGACGGTGCCCGAACCCAGCAGCCGGCGTCCGAACACGCCGTCGGCCAGCAGGTCCACCGACAGCACCCGGGACACCTCGGGCGGGCAGCCGTGCACCGCGAGCGCCGCGGCCGTGCGGCCGTCCCACGCGTCCAGCTGGGCGAGATCGGCGCCGGTGTGGGCGACGACGGCCGCGAGCACGTCGTCGACCGACCCCTCCGCGACGAGGACGCCGAGGTGCACGGCGAGGCGCACGTCCGCGTCGTCGAGCACCGAGGCGCTCCTCCCTCCCCCGGACGCAGTATCGGGTCGCTCCGCACCGGAGTCCAGATCGGCAGTTGTGCCGATGGCCCGGCCCCGCCCGGTGCGGTCGGATCGAGGCGTGGACCACGAGGGGCGCGACGTCGTCGTCACGGGCGGAACGGTGCGGCTGGACGAGGACGTCGTCGTCGAGGCGCTGGCGGTGCGGGACGGGCGCGTCCTGGCGGCGGGCTCGCGGGAGGACGTCCGCGCGCGGGTGCCGGGCGCGGCGGAGGTGGACCTCGACGGGCTGGTCGTCGCGCCGGGCCTGGTCGACACCCATCCGCACCTGCTGCACTTCGGCGCCTGGGCCGCCCCGCTGGTGGACGTCGCCGACGCCCGGGACTGGGCGGGGATCACCGGGGCCGTGGCCGCCCGGGCCGCGTCGGCGCCACCCGGAGACTGGATCATGACCACGCCGGTCGGGGACGCGCACTACTTCGTCACCCGCTCGTGGCGGGACCTCGCCGAGGGCGCCCTGCCCGACGCCGCCGCCCTCGACGCGGCGACGACGGCCCACCCGGTGCTCATCCAGGCCTGGGCGCCCGTGGTGCCCAACCACGTCGCGCTGAACTCCGCCGGGCTCGCCGCCCTCGGGATCGACCGGGACACCCCCGACCGGGTCGCGGGCGTGACCGTCGAGAAGGACGCCGCGGGCCTGCCCACCGGACGGCTGTCGGGCGCGGTGACCAACTACTACAACCACGACCCGTTCTGGGCCCGGATGTGGGAGCGGATCCCCTACCTGCAGCCGGAGGCGATCCCGGGCGGCGTCCTGGCGTCGATGGCGCAGCACTCCGCGCTCGGCACCACCACCGTGTACGAGGGCCACGCCATGGAGGCCGAGCACATCGGGCTGTACCGGGCGCTGCGCGGCGCCGGCGCGCTGACCGTGCGGGTGCTCGCCGCGCCGGAGGTGCTCGGCTCGGCGCTGCCCGGCCACGTCGAGCCCGACGACCGGGCGCTCGCCGCGGCCCTGGACCAGGCCCTCGCCCTGCTCGACGCCCCCCACCAGGACGACGACCTCCTGCGGGTCCGCGGGCTCACCCTGATCCCGACCGGCCCCTGCTACAACGGCCACCTGGTCATGCGTCGGCCGTACACCGGCCCGTCCGGCGGACCCGTGTCCGGGCGCTGGTTCATCCCGCCCGACCTGCTGGGCCGCGCGCTGCGCGCCGCGGCCGCGCGCGGGGTGCGGGTCAACCTGTGCGGCGGTGGGCTCGGCGAGCACGACGTCGTCCTCGGCCACCTCGACCGGATGCGCGCCGACGGCGCGCTCGCAGGTGCCGAGGGGTGGATCTTCCAGCACGCCTACTTCCTCGACGCGCGCCAGGCCGCCCGCTACGCCGCCCACGGGGTCCGGATGACCGTCAGCCTCGGCTTCACCCACGGGAAGGGCGACATGATCGCGGAACGCCTCGGCGAGGACGTCCTCGCCGACCTCAACCCGCTGCGCCGCATGCTCGACGCCGGCATCGTCGTCGGCGCCTCCACCGACTGGGGGCCGAAGAACGGCTTCGCCGCCATGGCGCTCGCGGTGACCCACGAGTTCGGACGCAGCGGGCGGCGCAACGACGGGCCCGCCCAGCGGGTCGGGCGCCGCGAGGCGTACGCGATGTGGGGGCGGCGGGCCGCGGAGGTGCTCGGCTGGGACGGTGTGGGGGACCTGCACCCGGGCAGCCACGCCGACCTGGTCGTCCTCGACCGCGACCCCGTCACCTGCCCGCTGGAGGACCTGCCGGGCACCCGGGTGGTCGCGACGGTGCTCGGCGGCCGGACCGTGTCGGGCACCGCGCCGGGGGCCGCGCGATGAGCGCGACGACGGGTCTCGCGGCCGTCGAGATCGCCCGGCTGGTGCGCGACGGGGGGGCGACGGCCGTCCGGGTCGTCCGGGAGCACCTGGACCGCATCGCCGCGGTCGGGCCGACGGTCGGCGCCCTGCCGGTCGTCCTGGCCGAGCAGGCCCTCGCCGGGGCCGCCGAGGTCGACCGGCGGGTGGCCGCCGGCGAGGACCCCGGGCCCCTCGCCGGCGTCCCGCTGTCGGTGAAGCTGAACGTCGACGTGGCCGGGTCGCCGACGTCCCACGGGGTGCGCGCGCTGGCCGACGCGGTCCCGCAGCGGGACGCGCCCGTGGTGGAGCGGTGGCGCAGGGCCGGCGCCGTCGTGGTCGGGCGGGGCAACATGCCCGACCTCGCCCTGCGCTGGCACAGCGACAACGCCCTGCACGGCGCGACGACCAACCCGTGGGACCCGGCGCTGTCCCCGGGCGGCTCCAGCGGCGGCGAGGCGGTCGCGCTCGCGACCGGGATGACGGCGCTCGGCCTGGGCAACGACTACGGCGGCTCGCTGCGGCTGCCCGCCCTCGCCGCGGGCGTCCTGTCCCTGCGGCCGACGGCGGGAGCGCTGCCGAACGCGACCGACCTGCCGCCGGTCGACCCCGGCCCGACGATGCAGCTGTTCGGGGTGCAGGGACCGATGGCGCGCACCGTCGACGACCTCGCACTCGCGTTCGACGTCGCCCGCGGGCGGCACCCGCGCGACCCGCTGTCGCTGGACGCGGTGCTCGCCCCTCCCGCGCAGCCGGCCCCCGTCGCCGTGCTGGTGGACCCCGCGGGGTGGGGGGTCGACGACGAGGTCGCCGCCGGGGTGCTCCGCGCCGCCGACGCGCTGCGCGACGCCGGGCACCCGGTGCGCGAGATCGACGCCGCAGCCGTGGCGGACCTCGTCGCCGGGGCGGCCGGGGCGTGGCTCGACCTCGTCGTCACCGACCTGGCCACGACGGTGGCGCCGGTGATGCGCGACCTCGGCTCGGCGGACGCGGTGCGGTTCCTCGACGACTTCCTGGCGCTGGCCCCGGCGCTGGACCGGGAGGGCTGGATCGGCGCGCTCGTGCGGCGCCACGCCCTGCTGCGCGGCTGGGACGAGCTGACCGCGGAGCATCCGATCGTGCTCGGTCCGGTCGCCGCCGACGGGGTCCCCCCCGTGGGGCGCGACCTGACCGGACCCGACGGCGTCCGCGCGATGTGGCGGTCCCACGGACTGCTCGTGGCCGTGAACCTGCTGGGTGCGCCCGCCGTGGCGCTCCCCGCGGGGCCCGACCGCCGCGGCGTCCCGACGGGCGTGCAGCTGATCGGGGCCCGGCACACCGAGCGGCTGCTGCTCGCGGCCGCGCGGGCGGTGGAGCGGGCCCACCCGTACGCGGCGCCGCCCGCGTCGACCGACCGATGAGGTCCGGTGGGGCCGGAGGGCCGGTGGTCCTGGTAACCGGAGGGGGGACCGGCATCGGGGCGGCGACGGCGCGCCGGCTCGCCGCCGAGGGGGCGCGCGTGGTCGTCGCCGGACGGAGGCCCGCGCCGCTCGACGAGGTGGCCGCCGCCACCGGCGCCCGGCCCGTGGTCGCCGACACCGCCACGGTCGAGGGGGCGGCGGCCGCGCTCGACACCGCGGTGTCCGCCTTCGGGCGGCTCGACGGGCTGGTGCTCAACGCCGGGGTCACCCGCGCCGGATCGGTGGAGGAGCTGACCGTCGGGGACTGGGACGAGGTCCTGCGGGTCGACCTGACCGGTCCGTTCCTGCTCGCCCGGGCCGCGCTGCCGCACCTGCGCCGCAGCCGCGGCGCGCTCGTCTCGGTCGGCTCGGTCGCCGGGCTGCGCGCCGGGCCGTCGTCGGCCGCGTACGGCGCCGCGAAGGCGGGCCTGCACCTGCTCACCGCGTCGATCGCGCTGGACTGCGCCCCGGACGTCCGCGCCAACTGCGTCGCGCCGGGCTGGGTGCGCAGCGCGATGGCCGACGCCGAGGTGGGCGGGCTCGGCGCGCCCCTCGGGCTCGACGTCGAGCAGGCCTACCGGTGGGTGACCGGCGACGTCCCCGCTCGACGCCCCGCCGACCCCGACGAGGTGGCCGCGGCGATCGTGTGGCTGCTCTCCCCGGCCGCCTCGTTCGTGACCGGCGCGGTGCTGCCGGTCGACGGCGGCAGCACCGCGGTCGACGTCGGCGCCACGGCCTTCCGGCCCGGGCGCCAGCACGACCTGCCGGACGGACGCGCGACGACCACCGATGAGGAGCACCCGTGACACCGCTCTCCGACTACCCGCCCCCCGCGGACTGGCCGGCGCTGGGCGTCCTGGCCGATCCCGGGTTCACCGCGCACGACGCCCCGCCCAGCCGGGCGCTGGCCGATCGGGTGCTCGCCGTGCACCTGGACCGCGGCGGCTCCGTCGAGCTGCGGTTCGACCGCGACGGTGTCGCCGTCGGCGGGCCCGTCACGGGAGGTGCCGTCCGGGAGGCGGCGCCCGGCCTGCTGCTCCTGCACGGCAGCACCGGGCCCGCCGCCCCGTCGAGCTGGACGGCCGTGCTCGACCTGCGCACCGGCCTCGCCACGACGGTCACGAGCACGTTGGGCACCCGCGACGGGCGGCCGTTCGTCGAGCAGGACGTCGACCACGGCGTGCTCGACGGCTCGTCCACCGGGGACCGGCACCACCGCAGCTCCGACCTCGTCGGCCGGCGCGTCCTCTACGTCTACGGGCCCGGCAACGCCTACGAGCACCTCTACCTGAACGACACCGCCTTCACCTGGCACTGCCTCGCCGGACCCGAGGCCGGCCTGGCCGACACCGACCGCGCCCGTGTGTGGGCGCTGCGCGAGCAGACCTACCTGCTCGCGTGGCAGGAGGGCGTCGTGCCCTGCGACGGCATCGTGGTCGTCGATCTCGAGCGGCACCGCTCCACCGGACGCATCTGGGGTCTGGACACGACGACCGGCGCTCCCGCCACGGTCTCGATGAGCGCGCGGGAGACCACCCTGGGGGTCGTGCAGCCCGACCCGGCCCTCTGGCGGGTCTGATCGTCGGGGGAGCCGGGGTCGATGCGGCCGTCGCCCGGCCCGCGGACCGCGACCGCCGCCGCGGACGGGACGCCGGACCCGGCGGCACTCCCGCTGCACAGGGCACCATGGGGAGGGGCGCCGACGTGCGGCGCCGCAGGGAGGCACCGGTGTCGCAGCCGTTCGGGGGCGGGTTCGGCCCGCTCGAGGAGCTGGTCGGTGGCCTGCTCCGCACGCTCGAGCAGTCCCTCAACGACGCGGGCGACCGGGACGGGCCGGGCGACCGGCGCCGGGACGACCCGGCCGGCGGCCCCGCCGTCCCCCGCCCGGCCCCGCCGCGCCCGCGCGCCCGCACCCCCAAGCTCGACCGCTACGGCCGCGACCTCACCGACGCGGCCCGCCGCGGGCAGCTCGACCCCGTGATCGGCCGCGACGACGAGGTCGACCAGGTGCTGGAGGTGCTCGGGCGGCGCACCAAGAACAACCCGGTGCTGGTCGGCGACCCGGGCGTGGGCAAGACCGCGATCGTCGAGGGCATCGCGCAGCGGGTCGTCGAGGGCCGGGTGCCGCCGGTGCTGCGCGACGTCCGCGTGGTGGCGCTCGACCTCGCCGGCATGGTCGCGGGCACCAAGTACCGCGGCGACTTCGAGGCCCGGATCACCGCCGTGGTCGACGAGGTGGTCGCCGCGCAGCGGTCGGTCGTGCTGTTCGTCGACGAGGTGCACGCCGTCGTCGGCGCCGGGTCGGCCGAGGGCGGGGCGCTGGACGCCGCCACGATCCTCAAGCCCGCCCTGGCCCGCGGCGACCTGCAGCTCATCGGGGCCACGACCGTCGAGGACCACCGCAGGCACATCGCCCGCGACCCCGCGCTGGAGCGCCGCTTCGAGCCGGTGCGGGTCGCCGAGCCGACGGTCGAGCAGACCGTCGCGGTCCTGCGCGGCCTGCGCGAGCGCTACGAGCGCCACCACGACGTGACGATCGGCGACGACGCCGTGGAGGCCGCGGCCCGGCTGTCGGCCCGGTACGTGCCCGACCGGTTCCTGCCCGACAAGGCCGTGGACCTGCTCGACCGCGCCGCCGCCCGGGCCCGGTTGCACCACACCGACGACGACGCCCCCCGCCGCGTCGCCGAGCTCGTCCGGGCCCGCGACGTCGCCGTCGACGCCGAGGACTACGAGCGCGCCGAGGAGCTGACCAAGGAGCTCGCGCGGCTGTCCGCGCCGGGCGCGCGGCCCGTGCTCACCGCGGACGACATCGCCGCGGCGGTGTCGCGCAGCACCGGCATCCCCACCGCCCGGCTGCAGGCCGGCGAGGCCGCGGAGCTGCTGGACCTCGACGCCCGCCTCGCCCGCCGCCTCGTCGGCCAGGACGAGGCGGTGGCCGCCGTCGCGGACGCCGTGCGCCGCAGCCGCGCCGGGCTCGCCGGGCCGGGCCGCCCCGCCGGGTCGTTCCTGTTCCTCGGGCCCACCGGCGTCGGCAAGACCGAGCTCGCCCGCGCGCTCGCCGAGGCGCTGTTCGGCACCGAGGACCGGCTCGTGCGCCTGGATATGAGCGAGTACGGCGACCGCAGCAGCGTCACCCGGCTCGTCGGCGCCCCGCCCGGGCACGTCGGCTACGACGACGCCGGCCAGCTCACCGAGGCGGTGCGCCGCCACCCCTACTGCGTGCTGCTGTTCGACGAGGTCGACAAGGCCCACCCCGACGTGCTGGGGGTGCTGCTGCAGCTGCTCGACGCCGGGCGGATCACCGACGCCCGCGGCCGCACCGCGGACGTCTCGCACGCCGTGGTCATCCTGACCAGCAACATCGGCGCGGGGTCGCTGCAGACCGGGCGCCCGGTCGACGACGTCCGCGAGGAGGTGCTCATCGAGGCCCGGCTGCGGCTGCGGCCCGAGCTGGTGGGGCGCGTGGACGAGGTCGTCCCGTTCGCCGCGCTGACCGCCGCCGACCTCGCGGCCGTCACCGGGCTGCTGCTCGGCGCCACGCGCGACCGGCTGCGCGAGCGGGGCGTGGAGCTGGAGCTCTCCGACGCGGCCGTCGCGTGGCTGGCCGACCGCGGGCACCGCCCGGAGCTGGGGGCGCGGCCGCTGCGCCGCACCATCGCCCGCGAGGTCGACCGGCCGCTGGCGCGCATGCTGCTGGCCGGCGAGCTGCGGGCGGGCGCGACGGTGCGGGGCGACGTCCGGGACGGCGCGCTGGAGTTCGTCGCGGCCTGAGCGTCAGCCGGCGCTGCACCACTCCCCAGGCGTGTGCACGCCGTGCGCGACGCGCAGGTCGACCCCGCTCCCGGTCGGGCGCAGGTCCGCCGAGGGCCGCCAGTCGTAGCGCGGGGCGGACGGCCGGGCGGCGGCGTGCGCGTCGAGCGCGGGCGGCAGCAGCCGCATCCGGGCGTCGAGCCACGCGGCGTCCCACGGGCCGTCCTCGCGCACCGACGCCGCCGGGCGGAACTCCAGGTAGACGGTGCGCCGCTGCGCGTGCCCGACGACCGGCGGCGAGCCGTGCACCAGCATGTCGTCGTGGACCAGCACGTCGCCGGGCTCCATCGGCACCTCGACGGCCCCGGGCACAGCCCAGCCGTGGTCGTCGCGCAGCCCGCAGGCGTCCGCGTGCGCGCGCTGCGAGCCGGGCACGACGTGCAGGGCCCCGGCGCCGGGCACGGCGGCGTCGAGGTAGACGTCGACGTTGAACAGCCGGTGGCGCCGGGCGTGGACGGCGTCCTGGTGCCACGGCACCGCGGCCGACGCCCCCGCCGCCTTGACCACCAGGGACTCGTAGGTGGGCACGAGGTCGGTCCCCGCGAGGCTCTCGGCGATGCCCAGCACCTCGGGGCAGCCCAGGAGCTCCAGCGACGCGGCCGAGCCCTTGTCGTGGAGGTAGTCGACGCGCCAGAGGGCGCCGCCGGCGTGCAGGTGGTCGGGCGTGGGGGGCTGGGACGTCCAGTGGTCGGCCGCGGCGCGCAGCCGGGCCAGGAGGTCGGCGGGGATGCGGTCGCGCAGCACGAGGTAGCCGTCCTCGTCGAAGCGCGCGACCTGCTCGGGGCTCAGGAGTGCGGTCACGCCCACCGACGCTAGGCCACGAGGGGGGCCTTGCGAACCTCCCGTGGAGGATCGTTCGTCCGGGAGCGTCGCCGCTCCGTCACCCGGGGCGACCGGGCGTTCATCCCGCCGGTGGTGTCCGCCGCGCTGACACGACGGCACGGTGTCGCTGAGCGTCCCGCGCACGGTTCTCAGGTGGGGCGCCGAGGCGGGGGAGCCGTGCGATGACCCATCACGTCCCAGTCCTGCACCGCGGCGACGAGGCCGGCACCGCGCCCGCGCACGAAGCGTCGGGACCCCGCCGTGCGTGAGCGGGGGGCCCGGATGCGGCGGGCCGTCGTGCTCGTCGGGGTGGTGCTCAGCCTCGGGTGGGGGAGCGGGGCGACGGCGGTGGAGCCGGTCGAGCCGGTCGAAACGGTCGACATGGGACTTCAGCCGAACGAGGGGCTGCCGGCGGAGTCGATCGATGTGACTGGTTCGCTGGCTGATTTCTGTGCGGATGCCGAAGTGGTAACGGTCGTCTGGAGGGCGGAGGAAGCTCCCGCTGCCTCTCTGGACGGAGAGTCGAGTCCTGACCCCGACGGCCTGTCGATCACCGTTCCGGCGGAGGCGGCACCCGGCGACTACGAGGTAGAGGCTCGCTGCTCGCCCCTGAACCTCCTCTACTCCGACAATCTGCTCGATCTCGACGATCAACAAGTTCTGGAGCCCGAGCAGAAGGTCGTCGGTTTTGCTGGCTTCACTGTGCTGGAGCCACCGGTCACGGAGGTCGCGGAGGTCCAGCTGAACCCGGAATCCGCAGAACCGGGCGCTCGGGTCCGGGCGAGCGGGACGGGGTTCCCATCCGGATGCACGCCGACGCTCACCCTCGCCGGCGAGGAGGTCGCCACCGAGCGCGTCGAGGCGCTCGGCCTCGAGTTCAGCGTGCCGCGCGGGACGCCGCAGGGCGTTCTGCTGGTGCAGTTCGACTGCGGGGAGCAGACCGACAGCGCCGAACTGACCGTCCAGCCGTCGACGACTTCCGACCAACCCCGACCGTCCGACGGGTCGTCCCCACGGCCACAGACGAACGCCGACCCGCCGGCCGGAACATCGTCTTCAGCAGCAGCGCCGTCATCGTCATCGACGACGACATCGACACCAGCGCCGACATCGACGGGACAGGTGGCTGGGGTGAACCAGCCGCCCGACACGACGGCGCCGCCACCACCGTCCGCCGGCGGGCCGGAACCGGCCCGTCCCGACTTCACCGAATCCCTCATGCGCCCGGACGAGCTCTCCTGGGACCTGCAGAGCATCGCCCGGAGCCTGGGGCTGGCCGTGCTGCTGCTGTTCGTCATCGGGTTCCCCGCCGAGCTGTTCAACAAGACGATGGAGGAGAACCGGCACCGTCTGCCGACGTGGTTCCGCCGCGACCTGCCCCCCGGCACCCCGGCGCTGCCGTGGTGGCACCTGGCCGGCTTCGCCCTCGTGAGCGCGGCGATGCTGAGCCTCGTCGAGGCGGGAGCCGGCTTCGACGCCGAGACGGCGGTGCTGGCCGCGGCCATGCTCATCGCGGTCGTGGCCACCTTCGCGTTCTACTCGGGCACCGGGGAGTTCTTCGCGCGCGACCCCGAGCACAGCCCGGCGAGCCTGCGCACCCTCTGGGTCGGGTTCGTCGTGGCGGCCGCGTGCGTGGCGGTGTCCCGGCTCGTGGGTCTGCAGCCCGGCTACGCCTACGGCCTGCTCGCGTTCTTCGCGGTCGACGCCGTCGCGGCCGAGCGCCGCGCCCGCCGCCAGGGCCCGGCCGTGCTCCTCGGAGCGGTCGTCCTCCTGATGGCCGGCATGCTCAGCTGGCTGGTCTGGTCCTTCGTCGACGTGGAGGTGACGCGGTCGGGAGCCGGGCCGCTCATGCTCATCGTCGACTCCGCTCTCGCGGCGACCACCGTGCTGGCGCTGCAGGGCGTCGTCTTCGGGCTCGTCCCGATCGAGTACATGGACGGTCGCAAGCTGCGCACGTGGAACGGCCCGGTCTGGTTGGCCACGTGGGCGTTGGCCGTCTTCCTGTTCACCCACGTGCTGTTCCAGAAGTACCTGACGGACGCGGAGAAGGCGCCGGGTGGAGTACTCGCGGCCTTCACGCCGTTCCTGCTGTTCGGAGCCCTCTCCTTCGGACTGTGGCTGTACCTGCGCAGGACCGCGGAACCCCCGGGTCCGGACCCCGACCTGGACGAGGACCCCGGGGACGACCCGAGCGCGGACCCACTGCCGGACGATCCGACCGAGGAGTTGCCCGCCGCGCCTCCGGGTCCACCCGCGCCCGTCGCATGAGGCGCGGGTCGCGAACGTCGGTCATTCCGCTCCGCCCGCAGGTGGCCACGGAGCCGTAGCACCGCTCTGCCCGCGCAGGCCCCCGACCGGTGGCTCAGCCCCCCGGGGAGGCGGTCGCGACGACGACCAGCGCGGCGAGCAGCACCAGCACCGAGAGCACCAGGACCACGGCGGCCGCCCCGGTCAGGAACTCGGCCACCGGCCCCGACGGCGCGCGCCCGTCGTCGTCATCGTCGTCGAGGGCCGGCCGCGGCCGGGGGACGAGCTCGCCCCGGCTGGTCCACGCGGCTCCGCGCGGCTCGATCGCCGTGACCCGGTGCACGGCCGCGGCGAACGCGCCGGCCCGCTGGTAGCGCGCGTCCGGGTCCTCGGCCATCCCGCGGCGGAGCACCTCGTCGAGGGCCCGGCCGACGTCGCGGCGGGCGAGCGACGCCCGCGGGGGCGGTGCCGACCGGTGCGACCGGGCGAGGGTCACGAGATCGGCCGCCGGGAAGGGCTGGCGCCCGGTGAGGAGCTCGAACAGCAGGCAGGCGAGGGCGTAGACGTCGACGCGGTGGTCCCCGCGGCCGGTGAGCCGCTCCGGCGCGAGGTAGGGCATCGTGCCGACGACGACGTCCGGGTCGGTCGACCAGGTGGCCTCGCCGCTGCGCGCCAGGCCGAAGTCGATGAGGTAGCTGCGCCCGCTGGGGGTGACCAGGACGTTCTCCGGCTTGACGTCGCGGTGGACGATCCCGGCGGCGTGGGTGGCGTCCAGGGCCGCCGCGACCTGCTCGACCACCGCCACGGCGGACGGGAGGTCGAACGGGCCGCGGTCGTCCATCAGCGCGCGCAGCGTCCGTGCCGCGGCGAGCGGCATCTCGATGAAGGGCCGCCCCTCCATCCGGCCGAAGTCGTGCACGGGCAGCACGTGGGGGCTGCGCACCCGGGCCATCGCCCGGGCCTCGTGCTCGAAGCGGGCGCGGGTCTGCGGGTCGCTCGCGTGCCGCGGCGAGAGCACCTTGAGGGCGACCTCCCGGCCCCACCGCGTGTCCACCGCCCGGTGGACCTCGCCGGTGGGGCTGTGCCCGAGCACGGCGTCGAGCCGGTAGGGGCCGAGGTACTGCGCGCTCACCCGGACGTCCGGCGCGGGCGGGGGGCGGGGCGGGCGGGCCCGGGTCGCGCGCTTCCGAGCGGTCGCACAGTGCTCACCGCGCTATCGTGCGACCGGACCGACAACGTTGCCTAGGCCCGGACCAGCCTAGGTCCGGGAGAACCAGGACAGCGCCGACCGGCGGGCACGGGGGCCCCGGTGCGCGGCGTGTCCGCGGGACCGGCGCGGTCGGCGCGGAGAGGTGGTTCCGGTGGGGGACGGTGCGGGGGTCGAGATCGGTCGGTTCCTCCGGGCGCGGCGGGCGCGGCTCACGCCCGCCGAGCTCGGTCTGGCCGTGCCCGCGGGCCGGCGGCGCGTGCCGGGCCTGCGGCGGGAGGAGCTCGCGCGCCTGGCGGGGGTGAGCCCGGACTACTACGTGCGCCTGGAGCAGGGGCGGGCCACGGGGGTGTCCGACGAGGTGCTGCGGGCGATCGGGCGGGCGCTGCGGCTGAACGGGCTCGAGCAGGCCCACCTCGCCCGCCTGGCCCGGGAGCCGCGCGGCGGCGGACCGCGGCCCGACGACGTGGTCGACGGGGACGTGCGGCGGCTGCTCGACGCGATGACGGGGCTGCCCGCCCACGTGATCGGCCGCCGCACCGACGTCATCGCCTGGAACGCCGCGGCCGACGCGGTGTTCCAGTACGGCGACCGGTCGACGCCGCCCAACATCGCGCGCCGGCTGTTCACCGACCCCGACTCGCGGGTGCGCTACCCGAACTGGGCCGAGCTCGCCGCCCCGGTCGTCACCCGCCTGCAGCTGGAGCGGGGCGAGTTCCCCGACGACACCGAGCTCGCCGAGCTGGTCACCGAGCTCGTGGACGCCGACGCCGACTTCCGGCGGCTGTGGACCGGGCAGCACATCGCGCCGAACCCGAGCGGGACGATGCTGGTGCGGCACCCCGTCGCCGGGGACCTGTCGTTCGACTACCAGCTCCTCGCGTTCCCGCAGTCGCCGGCGCAGACGGCGTTCGTGGCCGTCCCGACCGGGAGGACCGCCGCCGCGCTGCGCGACCTCCTCGACGCGCGGGGGACCGGGTCCGCCGCGGGCGGCGCCCCGCGGTGACGGCGGCCGGGCGGCCGCGGGATCAGGACGCCGGTGGGGCCTGGGCCCGGACGAGCGCGCGCAGCCGGTCCGCGGTCGCGGTGCCGGCGACCGGTGCGTTGATCACGGCGGCCAGTCCGGGGCTCTGCGGGAACGTCACGACCTGGTAGGAGAGCACGAGGTCGCCCGCGACGGGGTGGTCGAGCAGCAGGACCCCGCTCGGCCGGGGGGCGAGGTGCTGGCCCGTCCACAGCCGCCGGAAGTACGCGTCCCGCTCCGTCAGCTCCGCGACCAGGTCGCGCAGCTGCGGGTCGTCGGGGAACTCGCCCCACTCCAGCCGCAGCCGGCTCACGACGGACGCGGCGAGGGCCGGCCAGTTGCGGTACCGCGACCGCACGTCCGGGTCGAGGAACAGGCGGCGGGCGACGACCGACCCCGCCCCGTGCGGGGAGAAGCCGTAGACCGCGGCCGCCGCGGTGTTCCACAGGAGCAGCTCCGTGCGCCGGCCCGTGACGTAGGCCGGCAGGTCGACCAGGGCGTCGATCAGCCGCCGCACGCCCGGCCCGACATCCTGCGGCGGGTGCGGGCGCCCGCGCCGCACCTCGTCCGGCCGGGCCAGGCGCACCAGGTGCTCCTGCTCCGCGGGCGACAGGCCCAGCGCCCGGCCGACCGCGTCGAGCACGCCGTCCGACACCCCCGTGGCGCGCCCCTGCTCCAGCCGCACCAGGTAGTCCGGGCTCACCGCGGCCAGCCGGGCGAGCTCCTCCCGCCGCAGCCCCGGCACGCGGCGCCGACCGGTCCCGCCGCCCAGGCCGACGTCCTCCGGGGAGATGCGGGCCCGCCGCGTCCGCAGGAACTCCCCGATCTCGCCCGTCACCCCGGCCCCCGGCCGGCCCGGCCCCCCGCCGGTGTCATCGGACCGCGGGTTCGTCGAGGTCCGCCCCCACCGGCGGGCGGACGGCCGGTGCCGGGCCGGGGTCCTCCGCCGGCTCCACCCGGTCGGCCGGGTCGCCGGCGAGCACGTCGCGCAGCCGCCGCAGCGGCGCGGTGAGGGCGGCGACGCCCTCGGCGCCGAGGGGGTCGACCAGGTGGCGCTGCAGGCTGACCAGGTGCACCTCCGTGGCGCAGACGAGGGTCTCCAGCCCCAGCTCCGTGAGCTGCGCGTAGCTGGCCCGGCGGTCGGCGGCGCTCGTCGTGCGGCGCACCAGCCCGGCCGCCTCCAGCCGGTCGATCATGCGGGTGATGCCGCCGGTCGTCAGCGACAGCTGCCGGCTCAGCTCGACCTGGCGCAACCGGCGCCCGGGGGAGCGGCCCAGCCGGATCAGCGCCTCGTAGGTGCTCAGCGGCATGCCGACGTCCCGGCGCAGCTCCGCGTCGAGCACGCGGACGAGCGCGGCCTGCGCCTCCACGAGCAGCCCGACGGCGGTGAGGCGCTCGTCGGCGAGCACGCCGGCGGCGGGCGGGGGATCGGTCGGGGCGGCGGGTCCGGGCACCGCGTCATCCTCCCCCACCACCGCCCCGCCGGGACCGCCGCTACCGTTGACCCGTCAGTCGCTGATGAGTCAGCACAGATCTGGGGGGAACCCGTGCGCATCGCCGTCCTCGGGTCCGGCGCCGTCGGAGCCGGTCTCGCCGGCGCCGCCGTCGCCGCGGGCCACGACGTCGTCCTCACCGCCGCCCGGCCCGACCGCGCCCGCCGCGCCGCCGCCGCCACGGGGGCCCGGGCCGCCGCGGGCAACGCCGAGGCAGTCGTCGGCGCCGACCTGGTCGTCCTCGCCGTGCCCCACGGCGCGGTCGCGGACGTCGTCGCCGGGCTCGGCGACCTCACCGGCGCGGTCGTCGTCGACGCGACCAACCCGCTCGACGCCGCGGCCACCGGCCTCACGACCCGCGGCACCTCCGCGGGGGAGGCGCTGCAGCGGCGGCTGCCGGGGGCGCGGGTGGTCAAGGCGTTCAACACCGTCTTCGCCTCCCGCTACGCCGAGCCCCTGGAGGACGGCGCGCCGATCGACGCCCTGATCGCCGGGGACGACGCCGCGGCCAAGCGCGCGGTCGCCGCCTTCGCCGGGTCGCTGGGCCTGCGCGCGGTGGACGTCGGCGGTCTGCGCCTCGCGCGGGCGCTGGAGGAGATGGCGCTGCTCAACATCCGGCTCAACGCCGCCGGCGGGCTGCCGTTCCGCAGCGCGTGGCGCCTCGTCGGGCCGGTCACGGCGCCCTGACGTCCACCCGCTCCCGCGCCGGGGTGCGGGTAGGGCATGCTCCTCCTCGTTAAGGGCAGGCTCGCCTTGCTTCCACGGTCCGCGCCCGCGGCCCCCCACGGCACCCGGAGGAGTCCGATGACCACCACCCCGCACCCCGGCCGGGTCGGCCGCACGTCGCGCCGCCGCTTCCTCGGGGGGATCGCGGCCGCGGGCCTGCTCACTGCCTGCGGCGCCCCCGCGGCCGGCGCCCCCGCCGGGGGCGGAGCGGCTCCGGGCTACCCGCGCACCGTCCGCCACGAGGCGGGGGAGACCGTGCTGGACCGCCCCGCCACCCGGATCGTGTCCCTCACCGACGGCGCGGAGCTGGGTGCGCTGCTGGCGCTGGGCGTGCCCCCCGTGGCGTACGGCCAGCGCAACGACCCCCTGCTGCCGTGGGTCGTCCGGGCCGGCGGCGAGGACCCGGCGATCGAGCGCTTCCCGGTCCCCGAGTCCGACATCGACCCCGAGCGGCTCGCCGCGCTGGGCCCCGACCTCCTGATCGGGCAGTCCGGCTTCGTCACCGACGAGAACATCGGCACCTACGGCGGCATCGCGCCGACCGTCGCGACCAGCTTCATCGACTGGCGCGAGAGCCTGCGCCAGGTCGCGGAGGCCACCGCCACGGAGGAGCGCGCCCGCGGCGTCGTGGCGGACGTCGAGGGGCGGATCGACGCGGCCGCGCAGCGCCTGACCGACCTGGCGGGGGTGCGCGTCGCGATCTTCACGGTGTTCGACGGCGGCGAGGTGTACGTGCTCAACGCGGCCTCGCCCGCCGGGGAGGTGCTGGCCCGGACCGGTGCCGCCCCGCTGCCCGAGCCGGAGACCGCCGGCGAGGCGGTCAACCCGGTCTCGACGGAGCTGCTCGGCGCGGCGCTCGACGCCGACGTCGCGCTGGTGCAGCTGTTCGAGGGCGCCCGCGGCGGCTACGACGCCCTGCGCGCCTCGGGCGTGCTCGACGCGACCACCGCGTTCCGCAGCGGCCGGGTCGTCGAGCTGTCCGACGTCGACTCCCAGTCGCTGTACTTCTCCAGCGTCCTGACGCTGCCGTGGTGCACCGAGGTGCTGGAGCGGTCGCTGCGCGCCTGACGGGCGGCGCTCACCGGCCGGTGGCCGACAGTCCGGAGCGCAGCGCGGCCAGGTCGTCGTCGGTCGCGTCCAGGTGCGGGCTGACCCGCAGCAGCGGCTCGCGCATCTCGCCGGGGGCGCGGGCGGGCAGCCCGGCGGTGGTGACGACGCGGTGCTCGGCGAGCAGGCGGGCCCGCGCGGCGACGACGTCCTCCCGGCCGGTGGCGCGCAGCGCGGTCGTCGCGACGGGGGCGTCGAGCGGGTCGACCACCTCCCACCCGGGCACGCCGGCCAGCGCCTCCCGGGTCCGCCGGCCCACCGCCGCCAGGCCCGCGTGCACCCGCGCCGGGCCGTCGGCGACGTGCCCGGCGACGGCGGTCGCGAGCCCGACCCGCCCGGCGACGTTCGCCTCGCTCGACTCGAGCAGCCGCACCGGCGGCCCGTCGGGGCCGAACACCCGCGCCGCGGCCGGCGGGCGCAGCGCGTCCCACCACGGGGCCGCGACCGCGAGCAGCCCCACGCCGCGGGGTCCGCGCAGCCACTTGCGGCTGGTCGCGTAGGTCGCGTCGGCCCCGACCGCGGTGTCGACGTGGCCGAGCGCCTGCGCCGCGTCGACCCACAGCGGGACCCCCGCGGCCCGGCACGCCGCGAGGGCGTCGGCCACGGGCTGCACGAGCGCGCGGTGGGCCGCGACGTGCGTGAGGTGCACGAGCGCGGGCGGGTCGGCGGCCAGCCGGTCGGCCAGCGCCGCGACGTCGAGGACGCCCCCGCCGTCGACGGGCAGCTCCTCCACGACCAGGCCGGCGTCGGCGAACGCGGCGCGGTTCGGCCCCCACTCGCTCGGCACGACCGCCACCCGGTCGCCCGCCGCCAGGGGCCACACCCGCAGCAGCGCGGCGAGCGCGGTCGACGCGCTCTCGGTGAACGCGACGCCGTCGGGCGCCAGCCCGAGCAGCCCCGCCAGCTCGGCGCGGGCCCGCGCGAGCAGCGGTTCCACGGCCAGCGCGGCGACGTAGGCCCCGTCGTCGGCCTCCCGGTCCAGGTGCGCGCGGACCGCGGCCCGCACCGCGACCGGGGACCGGCCCGCCGCCGCCGCGTCGAGGTGGACGGTGCGCGGAGGTCGGGTCGGGGCGGGATCGTCGCTCACGGCGTCCACGCTGCCACGGCGCCGGCCCCGCCGGCAGTGGGTCGGGGGGTCAGGGGCCGGCGGTCGCGCGCGCGGTCGGGCCGAACCCCGTGGCGACGACCAGGGCGCCGCGCTCGCGCCGGCAGGCCGCCACGGCGACGTGGCAGGGCAGGTCGACCGACGGGGGCAGCACCAGGCCGCCGTCGAGCTGGTAGCGCATGTTGGTGATCTTCCACGAGGTGGCGGCCGGGTCGCCGGGGGAGTGGGGCGGGCGGTCGCGGCGGACCACCACCATCGCCTCGGTGACGCCGTCGGGCCACTCGAACACCAGCGTCCGGGGCCCCGTCGCGGCCAGCCCCAGCACCGGGGGGATCCCGTCCGGGCCGGGGGCGACCGGCTCCGGGGCCCGGCGCGCGGCGGCGGGCGGGGGGCCGGCGGTCGGCGCCGAGCGCGCCTCCGCGGAGTGCTCCGACCCCAGCCGGGCCACCACCGCGTAGACGGGGATGTCGGCATCCGGTGCGACGGCCCCGTCGGTGATGGCGGTCGTGCGGGTCCGGCCGACGGTGCTCCACCGGCCGTCGGGGCCGCGGCGGGTGACCTTGTACTCGACGGCCTGCGGACCGCCCGCCCGCCAGGTGACCGTGATCGACGGGTCGTCGGGGTCGCGCTCGGCGCGCACGTCGCGCGGGGCGGGCAGCTCGGCGTCCGGCGGGGGGTCCGGCGCGGGTGGGGTGGGCGTCGGGGCCGGTCCCGGCTCCGGCGCGGGTGCTGGTGCCGACGGCGGCCCGGTCCCGGGCGCCGGTCCCGACTCCGCCCCGGGCGCTGATGCCGGTCCCGGTGCGGGCGCCGGTGCCGACGGCCGTGCGGGCGCGGACGCCGACTGCGGCGCGGGCGCGGGTCCTCGGGCCCCTGGTCCCTGCGCCGCGTGGTCCTGCGCGTGCGGTTCCCGCCGTGCGGGATCCGGTGCCGCGGGCGGCCGGTCCGCAGGCTCCGACGGGGCGGGGCGCGCGGCCGGTGGCGCCCCGGTCGGCGCCGCACCGGTGGGGGCCGGGACGGCGCGGTCCTCCGGCGGGGGACCGGGGTCGCGCGGTCCCGCCGGCGGCCCGACGTCGGCGGGGACCGGGGGCTCGGCGGCCCCGGTCTCCAGCGGCCGCGTGGGCGGCAGGGACCGCCGGGGCCCGGGCCGTCCCGGCGGGGCGGGCCGCGGGGCCGGCGCGGGGGTCCGCGTCGCGGGTCGGGCGGGCCGGGGCGCGGCGTCCGCGGGCGGGGCGACGCCGGCGGCCCACAGCGCGGCGACGAACGCGGAGCAGCTGGGGAACCGGTCGGCGGGGTCCTTCGCGGTGGCCCGGGCGACGGCCGCGTCCACCGCCGCGGGGAGGTCCGGGCGCAGCAGGCCGGGGCGGGGCGGGGGACCGGCGAGGTGGGCGTAGATCACCGCCGCGCTGTCGTCGCGCGGGTAGGGCGGCTGCCCGGTGAGCCCGCGGAACGCGAGGCACGCCAGCCCGTACTGGTCCGAGCGCCCGTCGATCCAGCGGCCCCGGATCTGCTCGGGCGAGGAGTACTGCAGCGTGCCGAGGTACGCGCCCGCCGAGGTGAGCTCGCCGCCGGCGTCGGCGGGTGCCTTCGCGATGCCGAAGTCGCACAGGTAGACCTGCCCGCCGCGGTAGCGGCCCGGGCGGGCGATCAGGACGTTGCCCGGCTTCACGTCGCGGTGCACCAGCCCGGCCTCGTGGACCGCGTCGAGCGCGTCCGCGATCGGTCCGAGCAGGGCGCACAGCCGCTCGACCCCGAGCGGGCCCTCGCGCTGCAGCACCGCGCCGAGGTCGTCGCCGTCGATGAACCGCATCGACAGGTACAGCACGCCGTTCTCGTGGCCCGCGTCGTAGATCGGGACGACCGCCGGGTGCTCCAGGCTGGCGGCGATGGCGGCCTCGCGCTCGAACCGCCGCCGGTAGTCCAGGTCGGCGGCGAGCGCGGGGGGCAGGACCTTGAGCGCCACCGTCCGCCGCAGCTTGAGGTGGGTGGCCCGGAACACCACCCCCATCCCGCCCTCGCCGATGACCGCGTCGAGGCGGTGCCCGGCCAGCACGTGCCCGACCCACCCCGCTGCTGCGCTCTGCTGCTTCGGCACCGGCTGACCGGGACGCCCGCCTCGGCGGGCCCCGCCCTCCCCTCGATGCGCGTTCCTCGCCGTCCGCGCGACCCGGCCGCCGGGACCGCGGCCGCCGGGGCGTCCTCGATCACGAGCCTACGGCCTGGACGGCCCGCGCGGCCGACGGCCGCCGCTCACGCCTGCGCGCGCGCCGGAGCCGTGGACGCGGACCGGCCCGGCAGGACCGGGCGGGTCACGGTGATCAGCCCGGGCACCGAGGAGGCCTCGCCGGTGCGGGCGAAGTCCGCCCACAGCCGTCGCAGCGCGCGGCCGTGGCGCTCCACGTCCGCCCACGGCACGCCGTGCAGCAGCGGGGCGCTGCTCCAGAGCGCGCGGTCGGGGAACAGCAGCGGCAGGTCCGTGCAGTGGGAGTCGGCGAGCGGGTTGTCGGGGTGGCCGTAGCGCAGCAGGTAGCGGTGGGCGCGCCCGCCCGCCTGCGCGTGCCGGCGGACGAAGGCGTCGACGGCCGTGTCGTAGACCCGCCGGGTGATCGTGGTGACCAGCGCCTCGCGCAGCCGCGCGCCCACCCCGGGCACCCGGTCGAGCGCGTTCGCCACCGGCGTCGGCACGAACATCGCACCCTCGCGGTCGGTGCGCCCGACCAGCACGTCGACGCCGGGGGCGGCGCGGATCCAGGCCTCCTCGGCCTCGTCCTCCGCGGGCAGCGGGGGGAAGCCGTACTGCGTGCCGAACGGCATGCCGCCGGTGAACACGCCGTGCCGCCGCGCCGCCCGCGCCACCCGGTCCTGCAGGGCGACGACCTCCTCGACCGGGGTGTCGGCGGACAGGTGCGCGGTGGCCCGGGCCATGGCGGTCGCCATCGCCGACCGCCCGCGGGCGATGCCCAGGGGCGGGCTCTGCAGGATCCCGCGCCGGAACAGGCCCTCCGCGCCGTCGGCGATCATGAGGTGGGCGATGGCGTCCCCGCCCGCCGAGGAGCCGAACAGGGTGACCGCGTCCGGGTCGCCGCCGAACCCGGCGATGTTGCGCCGCACCCAGCGCAGGGCCTCGATCTGGTCGAGCAGGCCCAGGTTGGCCGGCCGCCCGCCCGGACTCCCGAGATAGCCGAACAGCCCGAGGCGGTAGGTGACGGTCACGGCGACGACGCGCTGCTCCCGCACCAGCGCGGCGGGGTCGTTGAGCGGGGCGTCGCCGGCGCCGAAGACGTACGCGCCGCCGTGGATCTCCACCATCACCGGCAGCCGGTCGCCCGGCGCGGCGTCGGCGGGGACGGTGACGCTGAGGCGCTGGCAGTGCTCGTCGAAGGGCAGCTCGCCGAGCACGCCGGGCCCGATGAGGACGTCGGCGCCCGCGTCGTGCGGCTGCGGGCAGGCCGGCGCCCACGCCGTCGCGTCCACCGGCCCGTCGGCCGGCGGCTCGGGCACCGGCGGGGCCCACCGCTCCGCCCGGGCGTACCGGATGCCCGTCGCCCGCACGACGCCGTCGTCGGGCCGGCCGAGGAACGTGCCGGCGGGGCACGTGAAGCGCGGCGCTGCCGTCGGGACCGTCACCCTCCGACGGTAACCGCCGGTCGCCGCGACGGCGCTGCGAGCGGGGGCGCGCTCAGCCCTCCCGGCGGAGGGACCCCCCGTCGGTCTCCCCGTCGGACTCGTCGTCGTGCCAGGTCGGCAGCACGAGCGCGGTGCCCATCCGCCGCAGCTCGTCGCGGTGCAGGGCGGCGAGGCGGCCCAGCGTGCGCTCGCCCTCGGCGGTGAGCAGGACCCGCACCGCGCGGGCGTCGCCGGGGTGCGGCGCGCGCCCGACCAGGCCCTGCCCCTGCGCCCGGTTGACCAGCTCGACCACGCTGTGGTGGCGCAGCTGGAGCCGCTCGGCCAGCTCGGACACCGTCGCCCACTCCCGCCCCGGGTAGCCCTTCAGCGCCAGCAGCAGCTGGTAGTGCTGCGGGGTCAGGCCGTGGCCGCGCACCGTCTCCTCGCTGAAGCGCAGGTAGCGCCGGATGCCGAAGCGGAACCGGGCGAGCGCCTCGAAGTCCCGCTTGGTCAGCGGGGTCGGCGCGTCCTCGATGGCCACGGCGCCATCACACCACTGCCGGCGGGGATCCGGCCCCCCACGACACCTATCGTGGCACGATCTATCGTGCTACGATCCTCCTCCGGGCGCGACGGGGCGCCGGCCGGACTCCGCGGGAGGCGCGCCGTGTCCAGTGACCAGGAGCGGACCGGCCGCCCGGGCCCGGGCGCGGGGGAGCCCGGCGCCGCGGCCGGTCCGGTCGTGGTCGGGATCGGTCCCGGCCGGCCGTCCGGCGGGGCGCTGGAGTGGGCCGCCGCGGAGGCCGCGGCCCGCGGCCGCCCGCTGCGGATCGTGCACGCGCTGGCCCCGTCGGCCCCCGCCGACCCGTGCGGCGTCCTCCCGCCGGTGGCCCCGTCGGCCCGCGACGCGGCCGGGGCCCTGCTCCGCGACGCCGCCGCCCGCGCCCGCCGCGTCGTCCCGGACCTGCCCGTGTCCACCCGCCTGGTGCCCGGCGCCGCGACGGCGGTCCTGCTCGCCGAGGCGCGCGGTGCGGGGCTGCTCGTCCTGGGGCGCCGCCGCGGGCCCCGCGCCCGACCGACCCGCCCGCTGCCGGCCCGGCTCGCCGCGCGCGGCGGCGCGCCCGTCGCCGTCGTCCCCGCCCGCGGGGCGGCGGACGCGGACCCGGCGCCGCGGGTCGTCGTGGGCATCGACGGCTCGGCCGCCGGCGCGGCTGCGCTGGGCCACGGCCTGGCCGCGGCGCGGCGGCGCGGGGTCCCGCTCGTCGCCGTGCACGCCTGGACCCCGGACCCGCTCGTCGACGTCGAGGGCCTTCCCGCCGCCCCCGAGCGGACCGAGGCGGCGGCCCGCCGGCTCCTCGACGACGTGCTCCGGGCCTGGACGGCCGGGTCGCCCGGTGTCCCGGTCGTCGGCCGGCTCGTCCGCGACGACCCCGGCTCCGCCCTGGTCGCCGCGTCGCGCGGGGCGGCGCTGCTCGTGCTCGGCGCGTCGGAGCGCGGGCGGCTGGGCGGCCTGCTCCCCGGGGCGACGGGCCGGCGCGTGCTGGGCCGCAGCGCCTGCCCCACCGCCCTCGTGCCCCGGGACGCCGGCGGGGCGCCGCGCGGCCGGACGCGCGACCTGCACCGGCCGGCCCCGCGCTCCACCGGGTTGACCTGAAGCCCGCTGCAGCTCCTACGGTCGGTCGCGTGCTGACTCCCCACGACCTCCCGCGGCAGGGCCTCGGGTGCATGACCATGAGCGAGGACACCGCCGGTGACCCCGACCGCGACCCCGGGGCCGTCGTGCGCGCCGCGCTCGACGCCGGGGTGACCCTGGTCGACACCGCGCACCTGTACGGCAACGAGGCCCTGGTCGGCCGGGCCCTGGCCGGGCGGCGCGACGAGGCGGTGCTGGCGACCAAGTTCGGGGTCCTGTGGCGCGGGCCGGGCGACTGGTACGTGCGCGCCGACGCGCCGTTCGTCCGCGAGTCGTGCGAGGCGAGCCTGCGCCGGCTCGGGGTCGACGTCATCGACCTGTACTACCTGCACCACCGCAGCGGCACCACACCGGTCGAGGAGACGGTGGGGGCGATGGCCGAGCTCGTCCGGGAGGGGAAGGTCCGCGGCCTGGGCCTGTCCAACGCGACCGCCGAGGACCTCCGGCGGGCCCACGCGGTGCACCCGGTCGTCGCGGTGCAGGAGCGGTGGTCGCTCACCCACCGCGACGCCGAGGCGCTGGTGCCCGCGGCCGCCGAGCTCGGCGTGGCGGTGGTGGCCTACTCGCCCACCGACCACGGGGTGCTGCACGGGGACGCGGACGGGGCAGTGGCGGCCGCGCTCGGCGCCGTCGCCGCCCGGCACGGGATCACCGCCGGCCGGGTCGCCCTGGCCTGGGTGCACCACCGCGCGCGGCTCTGGCGGCTCCCGGTCGTCCCGCTGCCCGGCACGACCAGCCTGCGGCACCTGCGGGACAACGCCGCCGCCGCGGACCTCGCCCTGACCGCCGCCGACCTGGCGGAGCTGGACGCCGCCGCTCGGTAGCCCGAGCAGCCGGTCCCCCCGCCGGCCGGGCGGCGGGGACCGATGAACCGCGGTCGCGCCCGTCGTCGTGGGGGAGGGGCCGCGGGCGACGTCGAGGTGCCGACCGCGCAACCGCGGATGACGCTGCGCATGACGCCGGACGACGCGCGGTTCCAGCGCGAGCTGCTCGCCCGGGCAGATGACCCGTTCCGGTCGGACGGGGACCCGGACCCGGTGCGGCCCGCGCTCAGGCCGGGGTCACGCGGGTCCGGAGATCGGCGAACCCGATCGAGTCGAAGAACGCCACGGCCTCCACGATCTCCCCGTCGGCCAGGCGCAGGTGCCAGCTGTAGGTGTTGCGGTGGGGGAGCCCGTCGCGGGCCGTGGCCTCCGCGTCGAACAGCACGACGACCCGGTCGCCGTCGGCGTGCAGCCCGCGGACGGTCGGGCGCAGCGGCGCCGACATCCGCGCGTTGAACGGGTCGATGACGGTGTCGATGGAGTCCGCGCGCCCGGCGTAGGTGCGCGCGACCGGGCTGTTGCCCGTGATCGTCCAGCTGGCGTCGGGCGCCAGCAGCCCGAAGGGGCCTCCGGTGCCCGCGGCCCACGCGTCGAAGGCGGCGCGGATGCGGTCCTCGTCCGCCCGCTCGGCGGCGAGGTCGCGCTCGGTCACGGCGGCTCCCCGGGTTCGATGGGGTGGCGCCGGGATCGTAGGGCCGCCGGGGCCGGCGCCACCGCTCACCCGCGGACGGAGGCGGTCCCGCCGGTGCGGGCCGCCGCGCCCGGCGCCCGGGGGCGGACCCGGCGGGCGACCCGCCGTCCCCCCTCCAGCAGCAGGCCGACGGCCGTGGCGATCCCGAACCCGACGAGCAGCGCGGTGCCGGTGTCGTGGGCGAACGCGGCGCCGCCCGCGAAGCCGAGCAGGGCCGACCAGGACGCCGAGAGCACCGACCCCGCGGCGGTGAACCCGACGAACCGCGCGACCGGGTACCGCACCGCGCCGGACGCCAGCGTCGCGACGGTGCGCCCGGCCGGCACGAACCGGGCGGTCAGCAGCACGGTGCCGCCGCGGCGGTGCAGCAGCCGCACCACCCGGTCGTGGTCCTGGGCCCGCCGGGCGGAGCGGCCGCGCACGGCCGGGCCGACCCGGCGGCCGATCCCGTAGCCCGCGCACTCGCCGAGGAACGACCCGGCGGCCGCGGCGGCGACGACGGCGAGCAGATCCTGCTCACCGGCCGCGGCCGCCACGCCGGCCGCGATGATCAGCGCTTCGCTGGGGACGACGGGCAGCAGCGCGTCGACCACGGCCAGCCCGGCGATCACCGCGAGCAGCCAGGGCGAGGCGAGGGCGGTCTCGGTGACGAGGCGGAGCAGGTCCACGACGTCCTCAGCGGCCGTCCCCGACCGCGGCCGGCTCGGCCCCGGGCGCGGCCCGCTCGTCCTCGACGTACTCCAGCAGGTCCCCGGGCTGGCAGCCGAGCACCCGGCACATGGCCTCCAGCGTGCTGAAGCGCACGGCCTTGGCCCGGCCGTTCTTCAGCACGGCCACGTTGGCCGGGGTGATCCCGACGCGCTCGGCGAACTCCCCGACGCTCATCTTGCGCCGGGCGAGCTCCAGGTCGATGCGCACGACGATCGCCATCAGATGACCGCCTCCATGTCGTTGTGCAGCGCGGTCGCCCGGCGCAGCAGCGCCCGCATGACGACCATCAGCAGCGCCACGGCCCCGGTGGCGGCGAGCGCGAGGAGCGGGACGCCGGCCAGGCCCGGCGCGTCGTCGACCTGGGCGAAGTAGAGGACGGGGACGGCGCCGACCACGACCACCGCGCACGCGGCCCCGAGTGCCCGCACGATCGCGTCGACCCAGGGCAGGGCCTCGTCGCTGAAGATCCGGTCGTGCTCGACGAGCGTCAGCAGCTTCCAGGTGCACACGATCACGACCTCGAAGCACAGCAGGCCCAGCACGATCGCCGCCAGCAGCGTCCAGCGCACGGCCACGAGCTCGACCGGGTCCGGCGCCGAGGGCGCCAGCAGCCCCGGGACCGCGCTGACCAGCACGAGGCCCTGGGCGAGCACCAGGGCGGCGAACAGCAGTGCGAGCAGCCCGCGGAGGGGGAGCACTGCTCGAGCGACGGGAGACATGCGCCGAGTATCAGCAACGATCTATCGAAAGTCAATCGAGGAGGTGGGCGCGCCGGGCCCGGACCGGTCAGCCGCCCGCCGGGCCCCCGCCGACCCCGTGCAGGTAGGTCGTGAGGACGAGGTCGAGCCGGGCGGCCGGGTCGGTGACCGGGCCGGTCTCCAGCACCGTCGCGATGACCTGCAGGAGCACCAGCGCCAGCCAGTCGACCGGCAGGTCGCGGCGCACCTCGCCGCGCTCCCGGGCCGCCGCGACGGCGCTCTCCAGCACGCGCGTGATCGCGTCGAGCTCGGTGCGGAGGTCGGGGTCGGACGTGGTCGGGCTGATCGTGACGAGCAGGCCGTAGTCCTCGCCGATGGACAGGGCCGCGGCGACGACGGCCTCGAGCCGCGCCGCCTCCCCGGGCGGCGCGGCCGCCTCCAGCACGGCCCGGGCGGCGGTCAGCGTCGTGAGGTGCGCGGCGCGCACCAGCTCGTCCCGCCCGGCGAAGCTGCGGAACGCGGTGCGGCGGGCGACGCCCGCGGCCTCCGCGATCGTGTCCATCGAGGCCCCCGGGTCGGTGCGCAGGACCGCGATCGCCGCCCGGAGCACCGCCTCGCGGTTGCGCCGGGCGTCGGCCCGCAGGGGTCGGGATCCCTCTGGCGCCGCCATGAGTGGCACTGTACAGTGCCATTACAAGTGACACTCAACAGTGACAGATCAGGAGGCCACCGATGATCCCGATCCGACGTGCGACCGCCGCCGGCGCCCGTGCCGGGGGACCGGCGTGAGCCCGGCCCGGCGGTGGGCGGCGCTGGCCGTGCTCAACCTCGCCGTGCTCCTGGTGGCCGTCGACGCCACCGTCCTCAACCTCGCGATCCCGCAGATCACCGTCGCGCTGGCGCCGAGCGGCACCGAGCTGCTGTGGATCCTCGACGTCTACGCGCTGGTCCTCGCGGGCCTGCTGGTGTCCGCCGGCAGCCTCGCCGACCGCCTGGGCCGCCGCCGCGTCCTGCTCGTCGGCTGCACGGTGTTCGGCACGGCGTCGGTCCTCGCGGCCTTCGCGACCTCCCCGGAGATGCTCATCGCGGCCCGCGTCCTGCTCGCCGTCGGCGGCGCCACGATCATGCCCTCCACGCTGGCGCTGATCCGCACGATCTTCACCGACGCCCGCCGGCGGACCCTCGCGATCGGCCTGTGGAGCGCCATGGCCGCCGGTGGTGCGGCCGTCGGCCCGATCCTCGGCGGGGTGCTGCTGGAGCAGTTCTGGTGGGGGTCGGTCTTCCTGATCAACGTGCCGGTCATGGTGCTGCTGCTCGTCGCGGGCCCCCTGGTCCTGCCCGAGGCCCGCGCCGCCGCCACCGGCCGCTGGGACGCCGCCGGCGCCGCCGCGTCGATCGTCGGGCTGATCGCCCTGGTCCACTCGCTCAAGAGCGCCGCCGAGTACGGCGCCACCCCCGACGTGCTGGTGACCGCGGTCGTCGCCGTCGCGGCCCTGACCTGGTTCGTGCGCCGCCAGACCCGCACCGCGCACCCGCTCATCGACGTGTCCCTGTTCCGCCGCCGCCCGTTCACCGGCGCGGTGCTGGGCAACCTGTTCGCGATGCTCGCCCTGTCCGGCCTGCTGCTGTTCGTGTCCCAGTACCTGCAGCTGGTGCTGGGCCACCCGCCGCTCGCGGCCGGGCTGCGCCTGCTGCCGCTCACCGTCGGCGCGCTCCTCGGCGCGCCGCTGACCGCCCGGCTGGTGGCCCGGGCCGGGCCCCGCGCGACGATCGCGACCGGCCTCGCCGCCGGCGCGCTGGGCATGCTCGGCTTCGCGTCCGCCCTCGACCGGGCCTACCCCGTGGTGGCCGGGGCGCTGCTCCTCGTCGGCACGGGGGTCGGGATCGCCGTCACCGCCACGAGCGAGCTCATCGTCACCTCCGCGCCCGCCGACCGCGCCGGCGCCGCCAGCTCGATCTCCGAGACCGCCTACGAGCTCGGCACCGGCCTGGGGGTCGCGCTGCTCGGCACCCTGCTGGCCGGGCTGTACCGGGGCGCGCTCCCGCCGGAGGTCGCCGCCGGGCCCGGCCGGGAGTCCCTCGCCTCCGCCGCGCGGGCCGCGTCCGAGCTGCCCGCCGCCGACGGGGCGGGCGTCCTCGACGCCGCGCGGGCGGCGTTCCTCGACGCGCTGCAGGGCACGGGCCTGGTCTCCGCGGCCCTGCTCGCCACGGCCGCGGCGCTCGTGCTGGCCCTGCGCGACCGCGCCCCGGCCGGCCCGACCGCCGTCCCCGGGCCCGCGCGGTGACGCGCCGGTGGGCGACGGCCGGGCTCGTCGGCGGCCGCGACCCGCGCGGCTGGTACGAGGTCGAGCGGATCGACGACGCGACGTTCGCCGTGCACGAGCCCCGGTACTGGCAGCGCAGCACCGGCTACCTCCTCGTCGGGGCGGAGCGGGCCCTGGTGCTCGACACCGGCCCCGGGCTGTCCGACCTGCCGTCGGTGGTCGGCGCGCTCACCGACCGGCCCGTCACCGCCCTGGCGTCGCACCTGCACTGGGACCACATCGGCGGCCACGCCCGGTTCGCGCGCGTCGCGGCCCCCGACCTGCCGACCGTCCGCCGGCGCACGGTCGGGTCGGTGCTGCGGACCACGGTGTCGACCGCCCTGACCCCGCGGCCGCGGCGGTTCCGGGTGACCGAGTGGGTCCGCCCCGGAGGGTCGATCGACCTCGGGGGGCGCCTGCTGGAGGTGCACCACGCCCCCGGCCACACGCCCGACTCGATCGTCCTGCACGACCCCGAGCGCGGCCTGCTGCTCACCGGCGACCTCCTCCACGACGGCCCGCTGGCGTTCGGGCTGCTGCCCGGCTCGCGGCTGTCCGACGCGCGCCGGACCGTGCAGCGCCTGGCCGGCGCCGTCCGCCCCGCCCTCGTCCTGGGCGGGCACTACGGGCCCCTGCCCGGCGACCGGCTGCCCGCCCTGGCCGACGCCCTCGCGGCCGTCGAGGACGGTGCGGTCCGGGCCCGCGGCCGGCTCGTGCGCCGCTACGAGGTCGGCGGGTTCCGCCTGCTGGTGCGCGGCGGGGGCGGCCGACCCGGGCGGCTGCGCACCGCGGCGGGGGGGGAACCCCGGGGGGGGGTGGGGGCGGGGGTGCCCCCCCGCGGGGGCTGTATCGCTGCGGTGTCACCCCGCTGCGACCGGCGGGGCGACGCCGGTCCTCCGGGCGCACCGGCGCCGCGCCCGGTCCGCTCGGGCAGGATGGCCCCGTGACGACGTCCCGGGACCCGGCCTCCGACGCCCCGACCGTCCGCCGCCTCCTGCCGAGGACGCTCGCGCTGGCCGGCGGGGTCGTCGTGGTCGACCAGCTGACCAAGTGGTGGGCCGAGTCGACCCTCGTGCCCGGGGCGGCGACGCCCGTGCTGGGCGAGCTCATCCAGTGGCGGCTGTACTACAACCCCGGGGCGGCCCTGGGCCTGGCCGCCGATCACACCTGGCTGCTGACCGTCGTCGCCGCGCTCGCCGTCGTCGGGCTCACCGTGTTCGCGACCCGGGTCGCCGTCCCGAGCTGGTCCGTCGGGGTCGGCCTGCTGCTCGGCGGGGCCACGACCCACCTCGGCGACCGCCTCCTGCGCGCCCCCGGGTTCGCCCGCGGGCACGTCGTGGACTTCATCGACTACGGCGGCTGGTTCATCGGCAACGTCGCCGACATCGCGCTCGTCGGCGGGGCCGCGTTCCTCGTGCTCCTGACGGTGCTGGGCGTCGAGCCCCGCCCCGCCGACCCGCCCCCGCCCGTCGACCCCCCGGCCGGGACCCGCTGACCCGAGCGGGGCGACCGTCCCCGCGGGGCGGCACCGGGCCGGTCCCGGTCAGCCGCTTCCGTCGCGCTCCAGCTGCTGACGGATGCGCTCGATGTTGGCCCGGGCCGTGCCGGCCATCAACCGCGCGAGGACGGCCTCGAGCAGCCGCATCGGACCGGTCGCCCGGAGCTCGAGCCGCACGGTCAGCCGTGCGGCGTCCGCCCCACGGGGTGAGACGGCGCCGACGACGCGCGCCGGCAGCGGGCCGCCGACGGTCTCGGTCGTCCACGACGTCGGCCGGGTGAACTCGACGACCTCCATGGTGGACGTGAGGCCGGTGGCCCGCAGCTCGAAGCGGCTGCCCGCTCCGACCGGTTCGGGGGTGAGGAGCCGGACGCTGCGGACCGCCGGGTTCCACCCGGCCTCGTTCCGCAGGTCGCTGCAGAAGTCGAAGACGCGGTGGGGATCGCGCCGGATCTCGGTCGAGTTCTCGATGACGTGCACGGGTGACTCCCGTCGTCGGTGCTCTCGCGACCGTCGTGGCGCCGCCGAGGATGGCAGGCCGGGCGGGGAGGCCGCCAGGGGTTCCGGGCTCCGGGTGCGGGCCGGGTGCGCAGCAGGTGGCGCGCTCAGGCCGTGCGGAGGACGGCGCCCGGTCCCGGCCGCGGTTCGGTGTCGCGGGCGGTGAGGTGGTCGTGGCCGTCGTCGCAGGCCAGCACGGCGTGCACGCGGGCACCGCAGTCGCGGTGGTGGACCTCGACGGGCGGGCCGTCCGGGTCGGCGGCCCACCGGTCGCCCCAGTCCATCAGGGCGAGGACCACGGTCATCAGCTCGCGGCCCTTGTCGGTGATCCGGTACTCCCCGCGCGAGCGCTGCCCCGGCTCGCGGTAGGTCGTGCGGTGCAGCACGCCCTCCTCGACCAGGTTCGCCAGCCGGTCGGCCAGCAGGTTGCGGGCGCAGCCGAGTGCGTCGTGGAACTCCTCGAAGCGCCGGGCCCCGTAGAAGGCCTCCCGCAGCACGAGCAGGGTCCACTTGCTGCCCACCACGTCGAGCGCCCGCCCGACCGAGCAGTTCTCCGCGCTGTACCGGCTCCGCTCCAGCATGGGGAGAGCCTAGGTCGACCTAGCTGGGTTGACAAAGTAAACGCAGCTCGGTCAGGCTCGTCCCACCCCGATCCGGGGGCCGGACACCTGGAGGACCGATGCCGCAGCTGGACGTCACCATCCCCGCGGGGGCGCTCGCGCCCGAGGCCGAGCGGGCGCTGCTCGCCGAGCTGACCGACATCCTGCTCGTGCACGAGGGCGCCGACCCGGCGGACCCGCGGGCGCGCGCCATCGCCTGGGTGTGGCTGCACCGACCGGAGGCGGTGTTCGTCGCGGGTGCGCCCGCCGACGCGCCCCGCTACCGGGTGGTGGCCTCGGTGCTCGAGGGACAGCTCGACGACCGCCGTCGCACGGCGCTGGTCGGGGCGGTGACGGCCGCGGTGCTGCGCGCCGAGGGCGTCCCCGAGCCGACGACCCGCGACCTCCTCCGGGTCTGGGTCTTCTGCCACGAGGTGCCCGACGGGACGTGGGGCGGAGGTGGGCGGGTCGTCCGCCTCGCCGACATCTACGCCGCCGTCACCGGCGACCGCGCCGGCGCCGAGGACTACGCGGCCCGGCGCCTCGCGACCTCGCGCGGGCAGCGAGCGGTCCAGCCGGCCGGCTGAGCCGCGTCAGGTGCCGCAGTAGGTGACGTAGCCCGTCGAGCCGTCCGGGTCGGGCCCGGTCAGGTCCTCCAGGCCCGGGCGCTCGGTGAAGGGCTGCGACACCGCGTCGACGAGCCGGTGGAACGGCGCGAGGTCGCCCCCGACCGCGGCGGCCAGCGCCTCCTCCACCCGGTGGTTGCGCGGGATGTAGAGCGGGTTGACCGCATCCATGGCTGCGGCGACGGCGGCGCGGTCGGACGGCAGCCGGGCGTCGCGGCGGGCGGCGAGGGCGTCGAAGCGCTCCCGGTCGAGCACCAGGTCGCGCGCGGTGCCGGCGGCGAGCGCGCGGAAGAACCCCGTGTGGTCGACGCGCTCGTCGCGCAGCAGCTCCAGCACGTCGGCCGCCAGCTCGGGGTCGGGCTCCGGCAGCCCGAGCTTCGCGGCCATCCCGTCGTCGGCGCAGCGGTGGTAGCGCTCCGCGAACCCGTGCAGGGCGTCCGTGGCCGCCTCCACCGCGGCGGCGGTGTCCTCGTCGATCAGCGGCAGCAGCGCCTCGGCCAGGCGGGCCAGGTTCCACTGCGCGGCGGCGGGCTGGTTGCCGAAGGCGTAGCGCCCGGCGGTGTCGATCGAGCTGAAGACGGTGGCCGGGTCGTAGGCGTCGAGGAAGGCGCACGGGCCGTAGTCGATGGTCTCGCCGGACAGCGTCGTGTTGTCGGTGTTCATCACCCCGTGCACGAAGCCGACCAGCATCCACCGCGCGACCAGCTCGGCCTGGACGGCGATCACGCCGCGGAGCAGCTCCAGGTAGGGGTTCGCCGCGTCGGCCGCGGCGGGGTGGTGGCGGGCGATGGCGTGGTCGGCCAGCGCCCGCAGCACGTCGAGGTCGCCCTGCGCGGCGGCGTACTGCACCGTGCCGACGCGCAGGTGGCTGGCCGCGACCCGGCAGAGCACCGCGCCGGGCAGCGGCACCTCGCGGCGCACCGTCGTGCCCGTCGCGACGACGGCGAGCGCGCGCGTCGTCGGGATGCCCAGCCCGTGCATCGCCTCGCCGACGACGTGCTCGCGCAGCATCGGCCCGACGGCGGCCAGCCCGTCGCCGCCCCGGGCGAACGGCGTGCGCCCCGACCCCTTCAGGTGCAGGTCGCGGCGCCGCCCGTGGACGTCGAGGACCTCGCCGAGCAGCAGGGCGCGCCCGTCGCCGAGGCGGGGCTGGTAGTGGCCGAACTGGTGCCCGGCGTAGGCCTGGGCCACCGTGCCGGGCACCCCCCCGGTCAGCAGGGCGAGGCCGTCTGGTCCGCGCAGCGCCGCCGGGTCGACGCCCAGCTCGGCCGCCAGCGGTTCGTTCAGGGTGAGCAGCTCCGGCGCCGGCGCCGGAGCTGCCGTCCACGGGACCGACAGCGCCGGCACCGCGCGGACGTAGGAGTCGTCGAAGCGGAACAGCGGCGTCACGACGGTCATGGCGCCACGCTACGTCCCCGTCGCCGGATCGGGGGCCGGGTCAGCGGCCGCCGAGCATGCCGCCCAGCCCGCCGCCGAGTCCGCCACCGCCCCCGCCGAGCATCTTGAGCAGGTCGGCCGGCTCGAGGCCGAGGCTCTGGAGCAGGCCGGCGTGCTGGTCGGTGTCCACCTGCTGGGGGAGCTGCTGGTCGGCCTGGTCGGCCTTGCCGTGGTCGCCCTGGCTGCGGAGGAGCTCGAGGATCTGCATCTTGTCGATCTGCATGCCGGACGCGTACCCCGCCGCTGCTGCCCGCACGCCTCACCGCACTCCGGAGCCGGAACGCTGTCGGGAGGGGCCCCGCGACCGCGTCCTGGCTCCGGAGTGCGGTCGGGACCTACGGTGGCCCCGTGACCGTCCTCGCGTCGCAGCTCGATACCGCCTCGGCGGAGTACGCGCGCAACCGCGCGGCCCAGCTGGAGCTGCTGGCCCGGGTCGACGGGGAGCTGGCGCGGGTCGTCGCCGGTGGGGGCGAGCGGGCCGTGCGACGGCACCGCGACCGCGGCGGGCTCACCGTCCGCGAGCGGCTGGAGCTGCTGCTCGACCCGGACAGCCCGTTCCTGGAGCTGTCCCCGCTCGCGGCGTGGGGCACGGAGTTCACCGTCGGCGCGAGCGTGCTCACCGGCATCGGCGTCGTCGAGGGCGTCGAGTGCGTCGTCATCGGCCACGACCCCACCGTGCGCGGCGGGGCGATGAACCCGTACTCGCTGCGCAAGTCGCTGCGCGCGCTGGAGATCGCCCGGGTCAACCGGCTGCCGGTGGTCAACCTGGTCGAGTCCGGCGGGGCGGACCTGCCCACGCAGGCCGAGCTGTTCGTCCCCGGCGGGCGGGTGTTCCGCGAGCTCACCGCGCTGTCCGCCGCGGGCGTCCCCACCGTGGCGCTGGTGTTCGGCAACGCCACCGCCGGCGGGGCGTACGTGCCCGGCATGTGCGACCACGCCGTGCTGGTCGACCGCCGCGCCAAGGTCTTCCTCGGTGGCCCGCCGCTGGTGAGGATGGCCACCGGGGAGGAGTCCGACGACGAGTCGCTCGGCGGGGCGGAGATGCACAGCCGCGTCTCGGGCCTGTCCGACCACCTCGCCGTCGACGAGCGCGACGCGATCCGCCTCGGCCGGCGCATCCTCGCCCGGATCAACTGGCGCAAGCTCGGGCCGCCGCCGGCGCGGGACCCGGCGCCCCCGCGCTACGACCCCGAGGAGATCCTCGGCATCGTCCCGGTCGACGCGAAGACCCCCTTCGACCCCCGCGAGGTGCTGGCCCGCACGGTCGACGGCTCCGACGTCGACGAGTACAAGCCGCTCCACGGCACCTCGCTGGTGACGGCGTGGGCGAGCGTCCACGGCCACCCCGTCGGGGTGCTGGCCAACCACCGCGGCGTGCTGTTCGGCGAGGAGGCGCGCAAGGCGACCGAGTTCGTGCTGCTGGCCAACCAGACCGACACCCCGCTGGTGTTCCTGCAGAACACCACCGGCTACATGGTCGGGGCCCGCTACGAGCAGGGCGGCATCATCAAGGACGGCGCCAAGATGATCAACGCGGTGGCCAACAGCACCGTCCCGCACCTGACGATCACCACCGCGTCGTCGTTCGGCGCCGGCAACTACGGCATGTCCGGGCGCGCGTTCGACCCCCGGCTGCTGTTCGCCTGGCCCGGCGCGAAGCTCGCCGTGATGGGCGCGGCCCAGCTCGCCGGGGTGCTGTCGATCGTCGGCCGGGCGTCCGCGGCCGCGCGGGGCCGGCCGTTCGACGAGGAGGCCGACCGCGCCCGGACGGCGGCGGTGCAGGCGCAGATCGAGGCCGAGTCCGACGCCCTCGCCGTCACCTCGCGGCTGTACGACGACGGGATCGTCGACCCCCGCGACACCCGCACGGTGCTGGGTCTGGCCCTGTCCGCCGTCCACTCGAACGTCGTCGAGGGCCGCCGCGGCTTCGGCGTCTTCCGGATGTGAGCGCGCTGATCCGGCGGCTGCTGGTCGCCAACCGCGGGGAGATCGCCGTGCGGGTCGTGCGGGCCGCGCACGCCCTGGGCATCGCGACCGTCGCCGTGCACTCCGACCCCGACGCCGACGCCCCGCACGTGGCGCTGGCCGACGAGGCCGTCCGCCTGCCCGGGGCGAGCCCGGCGCAGACCTACCTGCGCGCCGACCTGCTCGTCGCCGCCGCGCGCGCCACCGGCGCGGACGCCGTGCACCCCGGGTACGGCTTCCTGTCCGAGGACGCCGGCTTCGCCCGCGCCTGCGACGAGGCGGGCCTGGTGTTCGTCGGGCCGTCGCCGGGGGTGATCGCGGCGATGGGGTCCAAGGTCGGGGCGAAGGCGCTGATGGCGGCGGCCGGGGTGCCGGTGCTGCCCGGTGCGACCGTCACCGCGGACACCGACCTCGCCGCGGCCGCGGCCCGGGTCGGCTTCCCGCTGCTGGTGAAGGCCGCGGCCGGCGGCGGTGGGCGCGGGATGCGGGTGGTGCGGGCCGCCGACGAGCTGGCCGGGGCGGTGGCGGCCGCGGGCCGGGAGGCCGCCTCGGCGTTCGGGGACGGCACGGTGTTCCTGGAGCGGCTGGTGGTCGACCCGCGCCACGTCGAGGTGCAGATCCTCGGCGACGCCGCGGGCCGGGTGGTGCACCTGTTCGAGCGCGAGTGCTCGATCCAGCGGCGCTACCAGAAGATCGTGGAGGAGTGCCCGTCGCCGGCCGTGGACGACGCGCTGCGCGCCGAGCTGGGCGCGGCGGCCGTCGCGGCGGGGGAGGCCATCGGCTACACCGGCGCGGGCACCGTCGAGTTCGTGCTGGACCCCGCGGGGCGGTTCTGGTTCCTGGAGGTCAACACCCGGCTGCAGGTCGAGCACCCCGTCACCGAGCTGGTCACCGGGCTCGACCTGGTGGAGCTGCAGCTGCGGCTGGCGCAGGGCGAGCCGCTGCCCCCCGAGGCCACCGGGGCCCGGATCACCGGCCACGCGATCGAGGCGCGCCTCTACGCCGAGGACGTCCCGGCCGGGTACCGGCCCGCGACCGGCGTGCTGCACCGCTTCCGCGTCCCCGACCTGCCGGGCGTGCGCGTCGACGCCGGGGTGGCCGACGGCTCGGTGGTCGGCCCGCACTACGACCCGATGCTCGCCAAGGTCGTCGCCCACGGCCGCACCCGCGGCGAGGCCGCGCGCACGCTGGCCCGCGCCCTGGCCCGCGCGGAGCTGCACGGCGTGACGACCAACCGGGACCTGCTCGTGGGGATCCTGCGCGAGCCGGAGTTCCTCGCCGGCCGCACCGACACCGGCTACCTGGTCCGCCACGACCCCGTCGCGCTCGGCGGCTCCACCGGCGGGGGCGCCGCGCACGCCGCCGCGGCGGCCCTGGCCCGGGCGGCCCGCCACCGCCGCGACGCGCGCGTGCTGGGCGGGCTCCCGTCGGGCTGGCGCAACGTCCCGAGCCAGCCGCAGCGCGTCGCCTACACCCGCGGCGGGGAACCGGTGGAGGTCGCCTACGCCCTCGGCCGCGCCGGTCCGGACCTGCGGGTGGACGGCGCCCCGCTCGGCGCCGCGGTGCGGCTGGTGTCGGCGACCCCCGACGCGGTCGAGCTGGAGGTCGACGGGGTGCGCCGCGCCTACCGGGTGCACCACGTCGGGGGCGTGTCCCACGTCGACGGCCCCGACGGGTCCGCCGCGCTCGCCGAGGTGCCCCGGTTCCCCGACCCCGGCGCGACCGGGCGCGCCGGCTCGCTGCTCGCCCCGATGCCCGGCTCGGTGGTGCGGGTGCTCGTCGAGCCCGGCGCGGCCGTCGCGGCCGGGCGGGCGCTGGTGGTGCTGGAGGCGATGAAGATGGAGCACACGATCGCGGCCGCGGTCGACGGCGTGGTCACCGAGCTGCGCGTCGGTCCGGGCGACCAGGTGGAGACCGGCCAGGTCCTCGCCGTCGTGGCCGGCGAGGAGGGGTAGCCGTGCCGGTGTCGATGGCGGCCCTGGCCGACGACCTCGCCGCGGAGGGCGCGGTGCTGCGCGCGCTCGTCGCCGGGCTCGACGAGGCCGGCTGGCGCCGCCCCACCCCGGCCCCGGGGTGGACGGTCGGCGACCAGGTCGCGCACCTGGCGCACTTCGACGACGCCGCGGTGCGCTCGGCGCTGGAGCCCGACGCGTTCCGCGCCGACCTGGAGCGCGCCGGCGGCGTGGACCCCGACGCGATCGCCGCGCGCCACCGCGGCCGCCCCGGCGCTGAGCTGCTGGCCTGGTTCGACGCCGCCCGCGCGCGGCTCGTGGCGACTTTCCGCGACCTGGACCCCGGTCTGCGCGTGCCCTGGTACGGGCCGCCCATGAGCGCCGCGTCCGCCCTCACCGCCCGGATCATGGAGACCTGGGCGCACGGCCAGGACGTCGCGGACGCCGTCGGGGTCGTCCGGGAGCCGACGGCCCGGCTGCGGCACGTCGCCCATATCGGCGTCGGGGCCCGCGCGTTCAGCTTCGCCCTGCACGGCCGCCCCCGGCCGGACGCGCCCGTGCGGGTCGAGCTCACCGCCCCCGACGGCTCGACCTGGACCTGGGGCCCGCCGGACGCGGCGGACCGGGTGACCGGTCCCGCGCTCGACTTCGCCCTCGCGATCACCCAGCGCCGCCACCGCGCCGACCTCGCGCTGGACGTCGTCGGCCCGCACGCGCGGGAGTGGCTGGAGATCGGGCAGGCCTTCGCCGGCCCGCCCGGGCGGGGGCGCGCGCCCGCGGGCGGGTCGTGACCGGCGGTGCGCACCGCCGCCCGGTCCGCCCCGAGGGCGGCCCGGGGTCCCCCGGCGACCGGCTCGCCGCGGCGCGGGGGAGGGTGTCCGGCGGGCCGGTCGCCGCGCGGTGACGCACCCCGCCCGTCCTCCCCGACGTCGCCCGCCGCGTCGGGCCCGACCTACGACCCCGTGAGCGGAAACGGCGGCCCCGACCGCCGTTTCTGCGCACGAGCCCCGGAGGGGCCGGTGGGCGGTCGGGCCCGGTGCGGCGACGCCGGCACCGGCGTGCGGGCCCGCGGCGACGCCGTGCACGCCCGGCCGCCCGCACCGCGGAGCGGCTGCTCGGCCGCCGCCGCACCCGCGGGCCGGGGGCCCGGGGGAGCACCTGCGCGGCCGGGTCGTCGACGTCCCCGCGGCCGGGCCGGGCCGGTGGCGGCGGCGGGCGCGGGGCCCCTCCACCCCGGACCCGGTGGTTGTCGGTACCGACGGGCAGGATGCGGGCCGGCGAGCGGAAGGGAGCAGGACGATGGCGGCACGGGATGCGCTCACGGAGCAGGACGTCCGGGAGCTGCGGGACGAGGCGGTGGCCGGTCGACCCGGCACGGTGTGGTTCACCGAGGCGGCGGTCGGGGTGCCCGCGGGCCGCTCGGCCAAGGTCGTCTCGGTCGCCGAGCCGCCCGAGGGCGACTTCATCCAGGTGCGCCCGGCGGGCTCGCGCGACACCGTCTTCTGCTCGCCCGGCGAGCTGTCGCGGGTCCGCCCCGCCCGCCGCCGCGCCGACCCCGCCCCGCCCGCCGGGGCGGCCTCGGCCACGTCGCCGGCCCGGACCCGGACGCCGGCGCGGGCGGCCCGCGGGGGCGGGGCCGGGCCCACCGGAGCCCAGCCGACCACCGCCCAGCCGACCACCGCCCAGCCCACCACCGCCCAGCCGACCACCGCCCAGCCCACCACCGCCCAGCCGACCGGCGCCGAGCCGACCACCGCCGAGCCGACCGGCGCCGCACCGGCCGCAGCCGGGCCGCCCGGGGCCGGACCGACGGCCCCGCCGGCTCCCGCGCCCGCCCGGTCCGGACCGGTCCCCGACCGGGTGCCGCGGGCCGGTCGCCGGGCCGGCTCCCCGCCCCCGGACCGCGCGGTCGACGCCCCCGCCGCCCCGCCGCCCCCCGCCCCCCGGGCGCGCCCGGGCCGCAAGGCGGAGGCCGCGACCAGCGTGCGCCTAACCGCCACGCCCGACGGCGAGTGGCAGGCCGAGGTGTTCTCCGGGACCCGGCGGGTCGGGCGGGCCGTCCCGGTGCCGGCGGCCGACGTCGCCGTGGCCGCCCGGGCGCTGCCGCCTCCCGTCGCCGAGGCCATCACCGCGGCGCTGGAGGGCGCCCGGCAGCGGCAGCTGGAGCGCGTCGAGCGGCTGCGGGCCGAGCTCGACGCCGCCCAGCGGGCCCTCGATCAGCTCGCCGGCTGACCGGGGCCCGGCCCGCGCCGGTGGCCGGGCCGGGCGCCGCGGGTCAGCAGTCGGGGCGGCAGACCCGCAGCAGCAGGGCGTCGAGGAACACCTCGCGCATCTGCGCCGGGTCGAGGGCCTGGTAGGCGCGGCCCCCGGTCGCCTCGGCGACGGCGCGCAGGCCGTCGAGGTCGACCTCGGGCCCCACCCCGACCGGGATGACGGGCACGGGCCGGGCCGCGTCGGCCTCCGCGCGCAGGGTGGCCACCAGCTCGTCCAGGCCGATCCCGGCGTCGTCCTCGTCGCGGCCGTCGGTGAGCAGCACCACCGTGTGCTCCCGGCCGGGCCGGAAGTCCGCCCGGACCGCCCGCACGGCCTCCAGGATCGTGCGGTGCAGCGCGGTGCCGCGGCCGGGCAGCGCGCGCAGCGCGTCCGCGCCGGCGCTGAGGGCGTCGGCGCGGCGCGTGCCGTCGGGCAGCGCGGCGTCGAGCGGCCCCACGGGCACCACCACGTCGAAGTCCGGTTCCGGTTCCGGTCGCGCCGAGAACGTCCACAGCCCGACCTCGTAGCCGGGCGGGAACAGCGCGAGGCCCTGGCGGGCGGCGTCGGCGGCCAGGTCGATCCGCGTCCGCCCGCCGACGTCCTCCTCCATCGAGCCGCTGACGTCGATGACGGCCAGCAGGGTCGAGTCGACGCGCAGCGTCGTCCAGAGCGCGAGCACCCGGCGGACGCGGTCCGGGTCGGGCGGGTCGACCGCCTGCGGGGCGGCGAGCCCGGCCCGGCGCAGGGCGTCCTGGGCCTCGGGGCCGAGCAGGGCGTCGAGCAGCGACCGGGCCGCAGGCACCTCGCCGACGGCCACGAGCGGGTAGTCGGCCGGCGGCACCCCGGTGACCGGCGCCGCCACGGTGCGCCGCCCCGCGCGGGCGGAGTGCTGCACGGCCGCGAGCGCCGTGGTCAGGAACGGTGCGCCGTCCGCGTCGAGCTGGGCGAACCCGGCGTCGGCGCTGCCGAGCGGGCGGCGGTCGAGCGCCACCACGGCGCCGGCGAGCTGCGGGGTCGGGGCGAGCTCCGGCCCGGCCGTCGCCGTGGCCGCCGCGAGCATCGTGAGCAGCCCGGCGGTGTCGCGGTCGGGCGCCACGAGACCCGTCGGGGTCCGCGCGGCGAGCACGTCGCCCAGCGCCACCGGCGCGGCCGCGCCGGTGCGCCCGGCCACGACGACCGGCGAGCTCGCGACCGACCCCAGCACCGTGGCGGCGCCCCCGACCCGCGCCGTCCACAGCGACGAGTCGGGCAGCCACAGCCCGGCGTCGGGCCCGCCCCCGGCGAGGACGTCCACCGCGTCGCGCACGGCGACCCGCACGTCCGCGCAGCCCGGCAGCCGACCCGCGGCGGTGGCCGCGCCCAGCGCCGCCCGCAGGGCCGGCGCCGTGGCGGCGTCGGTCGTGACGGCCGTGGCGGGCAGCGCGCAGGGCGGCTCGGCGGAGCGGACGGCCGTGACGACCGACGCCGCCACCGCCCCCACGACCACGGCCGCGAGCAGCGGCCAGACCACCGGCCGGCGGCGGTGGCGGCCGTGGCGGGGCCGCGTCCGGCTCCGGACCTGGGCGTTCATCCGGTGCTCACGGCACGAGCACGGCCGAGACGACGACGTTGTCGAGGTAGTGCCGGGTCGTGGTGTCGAACCCGCCGCCGCAGGTGATCAGCCGCAGCTCCGGGCCGGGCACCGGCCCGTAGACCTCCTGGGTGGGGAACTCGGTCTTCGGCACCGTCCGCACGGAGGTGACGCGGAAGCGCGCGACGGTCCCGCCGCGGTGCACGACGACCTCGTCGCGCGGGGCCAGCTCGGCCAGGCGCCGGAACACCCCGGGACCCCGCCGGGAGGCGACGTGCCCGACCACCACGGCCGGACCGGGGTCACCGGGACGGGCCGACCCGGTGAACCACTCGGCGTCCCCGGGCTCCTCCGGCGGCACGAGCACCCCGGCGGCGTCGGTCGTGGTCGTGCCCAGCGGCACGTCGAGGTCGAGGTCGGGGATCTCCAGCCGCAGCGCGCCGACCTCCGGCCCGACCGCGGCCTCGACCGCGGTGGCCGGTGGGGCGACGGGGGCCCGGCCTGCCGACAGGGCGACCGCCGGGGCGGGCGGGGCCGCGGCCGGCGGGCCGGGGGAGGTGAGGACGAGCCCGGCGAGCACCAGCTGCGCCACCAGCAGCGCGGCCAGCGCCGCGACCGCCGGGCGGCGGCGCCTCACCGCGCGGAGCGGCGCCGGCGCTCGCCGGACGCCCGGGTGACGGCGACGGCCAGCGCCGCCGCGGCGACCCCGAGCGCGGCGAGCCCGGCCGCGGTCTCGGGGCCCGACAGGCCGGCGGCCGTGCCGGTGTCCACCGCGCCCACGGGCACCGAGCCGGCCCCCGTGCTGTCGGTGTGCAGCGTGGCCTCGACGCCGGAGCCGCCGTCGACCAGCACGACGGTGTAGACGGCGTTGGCCGCCAGGTCCACCGGCAGGGTCCCGGCGGGCCGGCCGTCCGCGGTCACGGCGAGCCGCCACGTGCCCACCGGCACCTCGGTGTAGTCGGTCGAGGTCCCGAACCGGACGTCCTCCGCCCACGGCGCGGAGCCCTCCCGCCCGCAGTCCACCAGGGGCTCGCTGAGCGAGGCGTTGATCACCCGCACGTTCGCCCGGTCGGGGGCGGGCACGTCGAGGCGGTCCTCCAGCACCGTCAGCCCCAGCTCGCTCGACCGGCCGACGCCGGCGATGGTGTAGGCGCCGCCGGCGCGGGCGTCCACGGTGAGCGAGATGACCGCCGGCGACGAGGCCGGCGCCCCCGCGGGCCGCATGCTGACGACGTAGCTGCCGGCGGGCAGGAGCCGGTAGGGCGACACCGCGCCGTAGCCCACGCCGGGCACGACGACGGACTCCTCGGGCGCGGCGACGGCGTCGACGTACACGTCGACCTGCGGGGTGTCGGGGGACAGGTGGGCGAGGCGGACGTAGGCGTCGGCCGCGGGGGCGGCGGCGGCGGGACCGGCCAGCAGGGCGAGGAGCCCCGCGGCCAGCAGGAGGGCGGCGCCGAGCCGCGGGACGGGTCGGGTGATCATCGGACCTCCGTGGGGGAGCGGGTCATGCCGCGGCCGCCCAGGTGACCAGCAGGCCGCCGGGGACGGCCTCGGTGCGGGCGGGGGCGAAGGGGGGCTGCTGCCCGCGCAGGAAGGACTCGAGCAGCCGGCGGGACTCCTCGCCCTCCGCGCCGTCGAGGCCGCCGACGAGCAGCCGGCGCCGGGGGGCGCCGGGCGCGTCGAGGGGGGTCTCCGGGAACGCGTCGACCCGCACCTCGCGGGCGCGGGTCAGCGCCACCAGCACCACCGCGACGCGGCGGTCCACCGCGCCGCGGCGCAGCAGGTCGGAGGCCTCCGGGGCGAGCACCAGAGCGGGGTTACCGGCGAGCTCGCCGCCCAACCGCTCCCGGTCGGACTCCTCGGCCGGGTCCGGCGGCCGGGACGGGCACACGGCGGAGCGGCCACCGCCGCTGCCGGGACCGGCCGCGAGCGCGACCGCGCACGGACCCGGGTCGCCGCCGCCGCGCGCGGTCACCAGGTCGACCGCCCCGTCCTGCGCCCCGACGAGCCGCTGCGGCGGCAGGCCGGCGGCGAGCAGCTCGATCCGGTCCAGTGGGTCCGCCCGCACCGGGGTCGCCGCGGGCAGCTCGGCCGCGATCCAGCCCACCACCGACCCCGGGCCGGCCGGGCCGGTGGGGACGACGACCGCCGCCGCGGCGAGGGCCGCGGCGGTGGCGACGACGGTCGCGACGCCGACGGCGCCGGCGCGGCGCAGGTCGGCGATCAGCAGCGCGGCGACCACCGCCACCGCGGGCAGCGCCAGCAGCGCCGCGGCCGCCCCGGTGGGGGTGGGCAGGAGCGCCGCGGCGGTGAGCACGGCCGTCGGGGTGAGGACGGGGCGCAGCCAGGACAGGCGGCGGGCCGCCACCAGGAGCACGACGGCGGCGACGAGGGCGCCCACCGCGGCCGCGACCGGCGGCAGGACCGCGCCGCGCCCCGCCCACGGGCCCGTGGCCACGCCGGCGAGGACCCCGACGAGGACGGCGGCCGCCACCCCGGCCGGCACCCGGGCCCGGTCGGGCACCCGCACCGTCCCGTCCAGCACGAGGTGCACGAGCAGGGCCAGGACGGCCGCCCCGGCGATCGGGGCCGTGGCCGTCGCGACCAGCGCGGCGGCCAGCCCGGCGGCCGGGCGGCCCCCCACCGCCAGGGCGGCGGCCAGACCCAGCCACACCGCCGCCGGCGCCCCGGTCGAGACGAGCCCGTGCAGCGCGAGGGCGGGCGGGGCGGTCCCGGCCAGGGCGACGCCCGCCGCGGTCACCGCGGGCCCCGTCCCGAAGGCGCGCAGCACCGGCCAGACCAGCAGGGCGGCCAGCGCCCCGCAGACCAGGGCGGCGACCCGCGCCCCGTCGAGGACCCCGTCCGCGACGGGCAGGACCGCGACCAGCGCGGCGAGCTGGCGGGCCGTCAGCAGGTCCGGCAGCGCCGTCGCGACCACCCCCGCGTCGGGGAGGCGGACGGCGCCGACGAGCGCCGCGAGGTCCGCCTCGCCCGCCCCGGCCGCGGCCGCGCCCGTGCGGCGGGCGGCCAGCAGGGTCGCGAGGACGGTGCCGACCAGGACGACGGCGAACCCGACCGCCGTGGCGGAGCGGGACCCCTCCGGGGGGACGGCGGGACCGGGGTCGGTCGGGGGCCGCTCGTCGGCCGTGCGCGTCGACACGCCGATCACCGCGCCGCGACGGAGCGGGAGAGGGGACCGGTGGCGGGGTTCACGGCGGGGTCGTCCCCGGCGGGGTCGTCCCCGCCCGGGTCGTCCCCGTCGGGGTCGTCGCCGTCGGGGTCGTCGCCGTCGGGCGGGCCCGCCGCGGTCGTCCCGGCGTCGCGGCCGTCGCCGGTCCCGGAGGTGATCACGGTCAGCAGGCGGGCGAGGTCGTCGCGGACGGACCGCTCGACGGCGGCGAGCCGGTCGGCCTCGGCGCGGGCCCGGTCGACGAGGCGTCCGGCCTCGGTCTGCGCCTCGGCGCGGACCGCGGCGGCGTCGGCGGCGGCGTCGGCCGCGAGCTGACCGGCGCGCGCCTCCGCGTCGATCAGCACCCGCGCGGCGGCCTCCTGCGCCTCCCGCAGCCGCTCCGCGGCCCGCTCCTCGTCGGCCCGCGCGCGGGCCTCGCGGAGCCGGTCCTCCTCGTCCCGCGCGGCGCGCTGCTCCGCGACCTCGTCCGCGGCCCCGCGCACGTGGGCGTCGGCCTGCTCCCGCGCCTGCTCCAGCAGCCGGGTCGCCTCCCGCACGGCGCCGGCGCGCACCGCGGCGGCCTCCTCCTCGGCGGCCTGCAGCAGCCGCTCCACCCGCGCGCCGGTGCCGGTGGGCACGGTCGATCCGCGGGTGAGCGAGGTGTAGCCCTCCCGCAGGGTCTGGTTCTCCCGCTGCACCGCCGCGAGCTGCGCCTCCGCCGTGGTGGCGCGGTCGAGCAGCGAGGCGAGCTCGCGCCGCAGCGCGTGCACCTCCTTCAGGGTGTCCGCGGCGAAGGAGTGCACCGCCCCGCGCTCGTAGCCGCGCAGCGCGACCGGGAACGCGGGCACGGCGTCGGGTGCGGACCGAGCGCGGTCGCGGTCGTCGTCAGCCACCGGACGCACCCCCTCCGCCACGGGGCCGGGTGCGGGTGCCCCGCACGGACGTCCTCCGGTCGTCTCCGGACACTCCTCGCCTCCCCCGGCCGCTGTCCCCGCGGTGCACGATCAGGGCTGTGCGGGTTTCCCCGTGACGGGTTTCCCCGTGGTGGTGTCCGCGGTGGCGCCCGCCGCGGGCGCGGCGTCGGTGTGCTCCCGCGGCTCGGGCACCGGCGAGGAGCGCCCGTTGCGCGCGCGGCCGGCCGTCTGCTGGTCGCCCAGCTCCCCGGCCAGCACCTCGGCCAGCCGGGCGAGCTCGGCCCGGACGTCGGACTGCAGCGAGGTCAGCCGGGCGAGCTCCTGCTCGGCCTGGTCGCGCTGGCGCTTCACGGCGACCTCGGCGCGCTGCTGGGTCTCCGCCGCGGCCGCCTCGGACTGCTGGCGCAGGCGGTCGGCCGCCAGCGCGGCCGCCGAGTGCACCTGCTCGGCCTGCTCCCGGGCCGCGGCGACCTGCTCGCTGATCTGCTGCTCGCGCTCCTGCAGCTCCGCCGAGCGCTGGGCGGCCTGCTGCTCCAGCAGGGAGGAGCGCGCGATCAGGGTCTGCTCCACCTCGTGGCGGTGCTGCTCGGCCTCCGTGCGCGCCTGCTCCAGGATCGCGGCGGCCTCGCGGGTGGCCGAGCTGCGGGCCTCGCTCGCCTCCTGCTCGGCGAGCCGCAGGAGCTTCTCGGCGCGGTAGCCGAAGCCCTCCTCCACCACCGGGGCCTCCGCCTGGGGTGCGCGCGAGCGCAGCTCGCGGAGCTCCCGCTCGGTGGCCTCGGCGTGCTCGGTCGCCGACCGCTGCTGGCGCCGGGCCTCGGCCAGCTCGGCCTGCAGCTGCGCCACCTCCGAGCGGCCGGCGGCGACGTACTCGTCGACCTGGCGACGGTCGTAGCCGCGCAGCGCGGCCTCGAAGGCCGGGGGGCCGGACCGGGACGGACCGGTCGGTGGGGTGGCCATCGGCGGGGAACCTCCGGGCTGCTGGGGAGACCGGCCGGCGGGGGGTCCGGCCGCGGGGGGTCCGGGTCCGGACGCGTCCCGTGACCGCCCGGGCACAGCGGCAGCACGCACGACGCACCGGCCCCCGACGGCGTAGACCGTTCCACAGTTGAGCCGGAAGAGCTATCCGCCGCACGGCCGAACAGTACGCGGCGCAACGGCTTACCCCCGGATGGGGGCAGCGCCCGCTCGATCGGGGCAGTCGGGCCCGCGGTCGGCCCGGGGCGACGACGGGGAGTGGTCGCCCCCGGACCGCGGGCGCCATCAGCCCAGCGTCGCGACGGCCTGCACCCACCGCCCGCCCACGCGGTCGGTGACCCGGTCCGGCGGGACGTGCAGCCCGTGGCGCTCCAGCTCCGCCAGCAGCTGAGCGGTGTCGAACCGGTCGGCGGGGTGGCGCGAAACGGCGCGGAGCCACCGCGTGTCGACGATCCGGCTCGTCATCTCCACCAGCGCGAACCGGCCCCCGGGGCGCAGCACGCGGGCGACCTCGGCGACGGCGGCGCGCCAGTCGACGATGTGGTGCAGGGCGTGGAAGCACGTGACGAGGTCGGCGGCGTCGTCGTCGACGGGCAGGGCGGTCGCGTCGCCGACCTCCACGCGCACCCGGTCGCCGAGGTCGCGCAGCCGCTGCCGCGCCCGGCGCACCGTGGCGGGGTGCAGGTCGAACGCCCGCACCTCGCGCGCGCCGAACCGCTCCACCGCGCAGCGGGCGCCCAGCCCGCGGCGGCCGGTGCCCAGGTCGACGCACCGCTCGCCCTGCGCCCCGAGCCGCGCCAGCATCGCCCCCTCGACGCGGTGGCCGATCTCGTAGCGCAGCCGGGAGTCGACCCACAGCCGGTTGGCGTCGACGTAGGTGCGCGGTGGCTGGGCGGCCCGGGTCCGTTCGTCGGTCACCGGACGCGAGTACCCCGGTGCGCCCGGCGTCACGCGGGCCCGCTCACGGCGCCGATCACGGGGCCGGGATCTCCCCCGACCCCCGCGCGACCAGCGCGGTCGGCACCCGGTGCACGACGGGCGGGCCGGCGTGGCCGTCGATGCGGTCCAGCAGCAGCCGGACGGCGAGCCGGCCGATCGTCGCGGGGTCCTGGGTGACCGCGGTCAGCCCGGGGGCCAGCAGGTCGGCCAGCGGCACGTCGTCGAAGCCGACCAGGGCGACCGAGTGCTGGCGGCCCAGCGCCCGCAGGGCGCGGATCGCCCCGATGCTCACCAGGTTCTGCGCCGCGAACACGGCGGTCGGCGGGTCGGGCGCCTCCAGCAGCCGCGCGGTGGCGAGCTCGGCGTCGGCGGGGCTGCGCAGGTCGTGCACGACGGGCCCGACGGGCAGGCCGAGCTCGTCCAGCGCCGCCCGGTAGCCCGCGTGGCGCAGCCGGGCCGTGGCGATGGTCGGGCGGTCGCCCAGGAAGGCGATGCGCCGGTGCCCGTGCGCGGCCAGGTGCCGCACCGCGGCGCGGGCGCCCTCGGCGTTGGTCGACACGACCGAGTCGACCGGCAGGCCGACGGCCTCGCGGTCCAGGCAGACGATCCGGGTCCCCGCCTCCAGCTCGGGGGCCAGGTGCGACTGGTCGTCGGCGGCGGGGGCGATGAGCAGGCCGTCGACGTTGCGGGCGCCGAAGACGGTGGCGAAGCGCCGCTCGCGGGCCGGGTCCTCGTCGAGGCTCGCCGAGAGCACCACGACGTCGCGGGGCACGCACTCGTCCTCGACGGCCCGCTGCACCGCGGCGGAGAAGGGGTTGGACACGTCCTCGAGCAGCAGCCCGATGGACGCGCTGCGCCGGTCGGCGCGGCGCAGGCTGCGCGCGCCCGCGTCCGGCCGGAAGCCCAGCTCGACGATCGCGGCGCGCACCCGCTGCTCCAGCGCCGGGGAGACGCCGCGCTCGGCGTTGACCACCCGGGACACCGTCTTGAAGCTGACCCCGGCCCGCGCGGCGACGTCGCGCATCGTCGGGCGGCGGACCGGCGGGGAACCGCCGCGCACCGCCGTCACGGCCGCACCGGCCCCACCGGTCGCGCAGGGTCTCCTCGTCGCACCGGGTTCATCGCTGCACCGCGCTCATCCTCGCACCGCGTCCATCGTTCCTCCCGCACCCGGGCCCGCCGTCCGCCGCCGTCCTGCGGTCCGCGGGCCCACCGTCACCGACTCGTGACCCGAACCGGGCTTGCGATCTTGCGCTTGTGACGACAGTCTCTCTGACAACGTTGTCCAGCGGTAGTCCCGCCGGAGGGCGTCCTCCCCGGTTCGACGACGACGAAGGGTTCCACACCATGATCACGAGCAGGCGGTCCCGGCGCTGGAGCGCGGCGGCGGCGGCGGTGACGGCGGCGACCGTGCTCACCGCGTGCGGCGGCGGGGGCGGAGCGGGCGGTGGCGGCGGGGGCGCGGCGCCGGCCGGCGGGGGGGAGCGCCCGATCGTCGGCCTCATCACCAAGACCGACACGAACCCGTTCTTCGTGAAGATGCGCGAGGGCGCGCAGGCGGCGGCCGAGGAGGCCGGCGTCGAGCTGCAGACCTTCGCGGGCCGGCAGGACGGGGACAACGAGTCCCAGGTGCAGGCGATCGAGACGCTGATCTCCGCCGGCGCGGCCGGGTTCATGATCACCCCCAGCGACTCGGCGGCCATCGTGCCGGCGCTCGACCAGGCCCGGCAGGCGGGGCTGATGGTGATCGCGCTCGACACCCCGACCGAGCCGGCCGACGCGGCCGACGCCACGTTCGCCACCGACAACTTCCAGGCCGGGCTGCTCATCGGGCAGTGGGCGAAGGCGAAGTTCGACGCGGAGGGCACAGAGGCGAAGATCGCCCTGCTCGACCTCAACCCCAACGGGGTGTCGGTGGACGTGCAGCGCAACCAGGGCTTCCTGCAGGGCTTCGGCATCGACCTGGCCGACCCGCAGACCATCGGCGACGAGACCGACCCGCGGATCGTGGGCAACGACGTCACCGACGGCGCGGAGGACGGGGGCCGCACCGCCATGGAAAACCTGCTGCAGACCGACCCGGCGATCAACCTCGTGTACACGATCAACGAGCCGGCCGCGGCCGGCGCGTACGCCGCGCTGGAGGCGGCCGGCCGCCAGAACGACGTGACCATCGTGTCGGTCGACGGCGGGTGCCCCGGCGTCGAGGCCGTCGCCGCGGGCCAGATCGGCGCCACCTCCCAGCAGTACCCGCTGGAGATGGCGGCGCAGGGCGTCGCCGCGGTCGCCGCGTTCGCCGCCGACCAGACCCGCCCGGAGCCGACCCCCGGCAAGGACTTCGTCGACACGGGCGTCACCCTGATCACCGACCAGCCGCAGCCCGGCGTGGAGTCCGAGGACACCGCGTTCGGCACCGAGAACTGCTGGGGCTGAGCCGATCCGCGGGGCCGGACGGCACCGGTCCGGCCCCGCGCTCCCTGGACCGGCCGGGGTGGGCAGAGGACACTCGCCCACCTCGGCTGACCCAGTCCCGCCCGACCCCGCCCCACCCCCCGCCGCCCCACCCGTCCCGCCCGAGGGGATCCGCGCGGCGCCGGCACGAAGGAGTGCGATGAGTCTCGACACCACGAAGGGCGACGCGGCGCCACCCGCCCCCGAGCCCCGGACCGGCGCGCACGCGCTCGCCGACGACGGCGCGGGGCTGGTCACCCGGGTGCAGCGCGTGCTGCACGCCCGCCCGATCCTGGGCCCGCTCGCCGTCCTGGTCCTGTCGGTGGTCGCGTTCGCCCTCGTCACCGACCGGTTCCTGTCGGTGGCCAACCTGGGCCTGGTGCTGGCGCAGGTCACGGTGATCGCGATGCTGGCGCTGGGCCAGACGCTGGTGATCCTCACGGCGGGCATCGACCTGTCCGTGGGGGCGATCGCGGTGTTCTCCTCGATCCTCATGGCCGTCATGTCCACCCGCCTGGGCGTGCCGGGCCCGCTGGCGCTGCTGATCGGCCTGGTCCTCGGCACGGCGATGGGCACGGTCAACGGGGTGCTGGTGACGCGGCTGGGGCTGCCGCCGTTCATCGTCACCCTGGGCACGCTGAGCGTGTTCTTCTCGCTCAACAACGTCGTGTCGCGCAGCGAGACCGTCCGCGGCTCGGACATGCCCGACATCCTGACCTGGACCGGCGGCACGTTCTCGGTCGGCGACCTGCGCGTCACCTACGGCTCGCTGATCATGCTCGCGCTCTACGCGTTCTTCTTCTACGCGCTCAGCCGCACCGCGTGGGGGCGGCACGTCTACGCCACCGGCGACGACCGCGAGGCGGCGCGGCTGGCCGGCATCAGCACCGACCGCGTCCTGCTGTCGGTGTACGTGGTGGCCGGGCTGGTCTACGCGATCGCCGCGTGGATCCTCATCGGCCGGCTCGCCTCCGCCAGCCCGAACGTGGGCGCGGACTACAACCTCGACTCCATCACCGCCGTGGTGCTGGGCGGCACCAGCCTGTTCGGCGGGCGCGGCCTGGTGCTGGGCACGCTGGTCGGCGCCCTGATCGTCGGCGTGTTCCGCAACGGGCTGCAGCTCGCCGGCGTCGACGTCGTCTGGCAGGGCACCGCCATCGGCCTGCTCGTCCTGGTGGCCGTGGCGATCGACCAGTGGATCCGGAAGGTGCGCGCATGAGCAGCGACCCGAGCAGCGCCGTCCCCGCCGGCGGCACCCCCAGCGGCGGCGCGAGCGCCGCGCCCGGCGGCGCGGGCGCCGGCAGCGCGACGGCCGCGCGGCAGCCGGTGCTGCAGGCCCGCGGCCTGGTCAAGCGGTACGGACCGGTCACGGCCATCGCCCAGGGCGACCTCGACCTCTACCCGGGGGAGATCCTCGCCGTGATCGGCGACAACGGGGCGGGCAAGACGAGCCTGATCAAGGCGCTGTGCGGGGCGCTGGTCCCCGACAGCGGCGAGATCCGCCTCGACGGGCGGGTCGTGCAGTTCCGCAGCCCGATGGACGCCCGCCGCGCCGGCATCGAGACCGTCTACCAGTCCCTGGCCGTCGCGCCCGGGCTCGACATCGCCGACAACCTGTTCCTGGGCCGGGAGCTGCGCAAGCCCGGCGTGCTGGGGTCGGTGTTCCGGATGCTCGACAGGAAGAGGATGCGCGCGGAGGCGCAGCGGCACATGGGCGAGCTCGGCATCGCCACGCTGCAGGACATCGGCCAGGCCGTGGAGAGCCTGTCGGGCGGGCAGCGCCAGGGTGTCGCCGTCGCCCGCTCGGCCGCCTTCGGCAGCAAGGTCGTCATCCTCGACGAGCCCACGGCCGCGCTCGGGGTCCGCGAGGGCAACCGGGTGCTGCAGCTCATCCGCGACGTCCGCGACCGCGGCCTGCCGGTCATCCTCATCAGCCACAACATGCCGCACGTGTTCGAGGTGGCCGACCGCATCCACATCCAGCGCCTCGGGCGCCGGGTCGCCCAGATCACCCCGGACTCCCACAGCATGTCCGAGGCCGTGGCCATCATGACCGGCGCCGCCGAACCGCCCCCGGACACCACCGCGGCCTGACCCGCCCCCGTCGAGAACGACGTCGTCGCGGTTCCCGCGGCCCCATGACCACGACAGCGTCGTTCTCGACGGGGTGGGCCACCGGTTCGCCGGTGATCGTCCCGGGTAGGCGGAGGGCATGTTCCCAGCGGAGAACCTGCGTGACTGGCGCGGCCACAAGGTGATCGACCCGGACGGCGCCTCGATCGGCGAGCTGGAGGCCGTCTACGTCGACACCGCCACCGACGAACCCGCGTTCGTGACGGTGCGGGTCGGCTTCATCGGACGCCACCGCCTCGCCCTGGTGCCCACCGCCGGCGCGACCGTCACCCCCGACGCCGTGCGCGTGCGCTACGACAAGAAGGTCGTCAACGACGCCCCGTCGATCGCCACCGACGGCGAGCTCAGCGCGGCCGACGAGCCGGCCGTGTTCGCCCACTACGGCTTGACCTACGACCCCCTGGGCGGGCGCCGCCTCGGTCGCCGCTGAGGCGGGGAGAACCCCCTCGCTCCCGCATCCGCCGGACGCTAGGCTGCGGGGAGCCGCAGACGCTGATCGCCCGGGTTCCGGGCTGATCGCCGCCGGGGACACCCGGCGCCCTGCGGCGCGACCCGCGCCCGGGGGGACGCGGGTCGGGAGCGGTGCGCGCCGGTCGGGGGCCGGCGGGCACCGCTCCACCCCCGCGGCGGGCACCGGCTCAGTCCCAGCCCACCCGGCGCAGGTAGCAGGACCCGCACATCGACTCGTAGCCCACGGCGCACCCGTCGATCGCGACCTGGTCGCCGCCGCGGGTGAACACGCCGTCCACGGTCCGCGCGTTCAGCGTCGCCTTGCGGCCGCACCGGCAGATCGTCTTGAGCTCCTCGATGGAGTGCGCCAGCTCCAGCAGCCGGATGCTGCCGGGGAAGCCGCGCGTGCGGAAGTCGCTGCGCAGGCCGTAGGCGATCACCGGCACCCCGTCGTCGACGGCGAGCCGGAACAGCTCGTCGACCTGGGCGGGGGAGAGGAACTGCGCCTCGTCCACGAGCACGCAGTCCGGCCGCCCCGCCAGCACCGGCCCGCGCAGCCGCTCGTCGGGGCCCACGACGAGGTCCACGGCGCGCTCGACCCCGATGCGCGACAGCACCGCGGGGCTCTTGGTGTCGATCGCCGGCTTGAGCAGCAGGACGCGCTGGCCGCGCTCCTCGTAGTTGTGCGCCACCTGGATCAGGGCGGTCGACTTGCCGGAGTTCATCGCCCCGTAGCGGAAGTAGAGCTTGGCCACGGCTCACGGTAGCCGCGGCCCGCCGGGCCGGGACGCCGCGGTGGGGGCCCGGCCGCGGCGGGCGGTCAGCGCGCGCCCGACCCCGGTCCGGTCAGGGGGCCGGTCTCCTCGGTGAGCGCGAGCAGGAGGTCCCGCAGCTCCCGCCGGGACGCCTCGTCCCCGGCGGTGCGGCCGAACAGGTCGGCCAGGGCCTCGCCGTCCAGGGTGCGGGAGATCAGCAGGACGCGCTGGCGGTGCAGCCCGTCGGCCGCCATGTCGGCCAGCCAGCGCTCGGCGTCGGCACGGGCCCGCTCGAGGACCTCCGGCACCGCGACCAGCGCGGCCTGCACCGAGGTGTGGACCCAGGGGCCGCCGGCCGCCGCGGCGTCGTCGAACGTGGCGCGGATGTGGGCGCGGCACACGCGACCGGGCCGGTCGTCGGCCCGGTCGAGCCGGCGCTGCACGGCGGCGTCGAACTGCTCGGTCCACTCCGCCGCGAGCGCCGCGAGCAGGGAGTCCCGCGACCGGAAGTGGTGGAGCAGCCCGCCCTTGGACACCCCGGCCTCCCGGGCCACCGCGTCCAGGCTGAACGCCGGACCGAGGGCGGTGACGACGCGCTCGGCCGCGGCGAGCAGCGCCCTGCGCGTCCGCACCGGGTCCCGCTGCTGCACCGCCACCGCGCCTCCCGTCCCCGCCGACGGCCGCAACCTAGCACCGGTTGGCCGACCGTCCGGACGGTAGAGCCCGGGGGGCCGTCAGGACCGGGCCACCTCGCTCGGTGCGGCCTCGGTCCGCTCCACGACCGGTGCGGCCTCGGGTCGCTCCACGACCGGTGCGGCCCACACCCGGTGCCCGTAGTCGACGGCCGGCCGCTCGGGGGCGGCGGGCGCCGCGACGACCGGGATGGGGCCGGTGTCGAGGTAGCCCTGCCAGTCGTGGGTGGGCAGGCGTCCGCCCTCCTCGCGGTGGTCGTACGGGCGGCCGCGCCCGCCGCAGCCCCCGCACAGCTTCGCCTCGCCGTACCAGGTCCGCTGGCAGCGGCAGCACCGCAGGTGGCGGCGGCGCCAGAGGCGGTCGACGCGGAAGACGGCGAGCATGCCCAGTGCGCACACCGCGGTCCCCGAGAGGAGAGTCACCCAGACGAGCATGGAGTCACCGTACCGCCGCGGAGCGTCACCGCACGGCCGATCGGACGAGCGGTGGCGGGACTGCGGTGGGTGGTCGTCCGCTCACGCCGTGTCGCGGACCGGGGCGACCCGGCGGAACTCCAGCTCGGCCGGCAGGTCCGCGCGGGCCGCCGCCAGCCGGTCGAGCAGGTAGTTCTGCCGCATCCGCCACGGACCGCCGCCCCCCTGCTTGGGGAAGGCGTCGACGGCGCGGGCGACGTAGCCCGAGGTGAGGTCGAGCAGCGGCCGGCGCTCGCCCGGGGGCGGGGCGGGGGCGGTGACGACGTCCAGGTGCCGATCGCGCAGGTGGCGCAGCACGCGGCAGACGTACCGCGAGGTCAGGTCGGCGCGCAGCGTCCAGGACGCGTTGACGTAGCCGACGCAGAACGCGAAGTTCGGCACGCCGGTGAGCAGGAACCCGCGGTAGACCACGGTGCCGGCGAGGTCGACGGGCGCCCCGTCGACGTCCAGCGCGATGCCGCCCAGCGGCAGCAGCGTCAGCCCGGTGGCCGAGACGACGACGTCGGCCTCGATCTCCCGGCCCGACTCCAGCCGGATGCCGGTGGGGGTGAACCGCTCGATGCGGTCGGTGACCACCGACGCCGAGCCGTTGCCGACCGCCTTCAGGAAGTCGCCGCCCGGGACGACGCACAGCCGCTGGTCCCACGGGTCGTAGCGCGGGGTGAAGTGCTCGTCGATGAGCGCGTCGTCGGGCAGCCGGTGCCGCACCCCGGCGCGCAGCAGCCGCTTGGCGATCCGCGGCCGGCGCCGGCACAGCTGGTAGAAGGCCTGCGCGGCGACCACGTTCTTGGCCCGGGCCACGCGGTGGGCGGCCCCGGGCGGCAGCAGGCGCCGGGCGAGGTCGGCGAACGGGTCGCCCCACGGCTGCTCCACCACGTAGCTCGGGGAGCGCTGCAGCATGGTGACGTGCGCGGCGCGCGGCGTCAGCGACGGCACGAGGGTGACGGCGGTGGCGCCGCTGCCCACGACGACGACCCGCTTCCCGTCGTGGTCGAGGTCCTCGGGCCAGGCCTGGGGGTGCACGAGCCGGCCGCGGAAGTCCCCGACCCCGGGCCAGTCGGGCTGGTGGCCGCCGGCGTAGTCGTAGTAGCCGGTGCAGGAGTAGAGGAACGCGCACGTCAGGGTGCGCTCACCGGTGGCGTCCCGCACCGTCACCGTCCAGCGGGCGTCGGCCGAGGACCACGAGGCGGCCAGGACCCGGGTGCCGAAGCGGATCAGCCGGTCCACGCCCGTCTCCGCGGCGGTGTCGCGGATGTAGTCGCGGATGCTCGCCCCGTCGGCCATCGCCTCGGGCCGCGTCCACGGGCGGAACGGGTAGGACAGGGTGAACATGTCCGAGTCCGACCGGACGCCCGGGTAGCGGAACAGGTCCCAGGTGCCGCCGATCGCGTCGCGCGCCTCCAGGACCGCGAGGGTGGTCCGGGGGTCGGACTCCCGCAGCCGGTACGCCGCGCCGACGCCGGACAGCCCCGCCCCGACGACGATCACGTCGAGGTGCTCGGGCTGGTGCGGTGCGCTGCGCTGGGCCACGGGACCTCCAAGTTACCGCCGGTAAATTACCACCAGTGTGCACCGTCGGCGGCCGCGCGGGAAGCGGGGAGGAGGTGGTGCGGGTCGCGCCGCCGCGTGATCACGTCCCCGGAGCGGGTACGCCCCGGGGATGCGAGCAGTCACCTGGCACGGCAAGCGCGACGTCCGCGTCGACACCGTCCCCGACCCCCGGATCACCGACCCCGACGACGTGATCGTGCGGATCACCTCCACCGGCATCTGCGGCTCGGACCTGCACCTCTACGAGGTGCTCGGCCCGTTCCTGGAGCAGGGCGACATCCTCGGCCACGAGCCGATGGGCGTCGTCGAGGAGGTGGGGCCCGCGGTCACCGCGCTGGCCCGCGGCGACCGCGTCGTGGTGCCGTTCAACGTGAACTGCGGCACGTGCTGGATGTGCTCGCGCGGCCTGCAGAGCCAGTGCGAGACCACGCAGGTCCGCGAGCAGGGCAGCGGCGCCGCGCTGCTCGGCTACACCAAGCTCTACGGGCAGGTGCCCGGCGGGCAGGCGGAGCTCCTGCGCGTCCCGTTCGGCAACACGCTGCCGATCAAGGTGCCGCACGGCCCGCCGGACGACCGGTTCGTCTACCTCTCCGACGTGCTGCCCACGGCGTGGCAGGCCGTCGCCTACGCCGACGCGCCCGCCGGGGGCAGCCTCGCGGTGTTCGGTCTGGGCCCGATCGGCGACATGTGCACCCGCATCGCGCGGCACCGCGGCGTCGAGAACGTCATCGGCATCGACCTGGTGCCCGACCGCCTCGCCCGGGCCCGGGCCCGCGGAACCACGGTGGTCGACCTCAACGAGCACGGCCGCGACCTCACCGACGTCCTGCAGGGGCTCACCGGCGGGCGCGGGCCCGACGCCGTCATCGACGCCGTCGGCATGGAGGCCCACGGCTCGCCCGGCGGCAAGCTCGCGCAGACGCTGGTCGGGTTCCTGCCCGACGCCGTCGCCGCGCCCGTGATGCGCAACGCCGGCATCGACCGGCTCGCCGCCCTGCACGCCGCGATCGACGCCGTGCGCCGCGGCGGCACCGTGTCGCTCTCGGGCGTCTACGGCGGCACGGCCAGCCCGATGAACCTGCTGCAGCTGTTCGACAAGCAGGTGCAGCTGCGGATGGGCCAGGCCAACGTGCACCGCTGGGTGCCCGACATCCTGCCGCTGCTCACCGACGACGACCCGCTGGGCGTCGACGACTTCGCCACCCACCGCCTGCCCCTGGACGCCGCCCCGGAGGCGTACGCGACGTTCCAGCGCAAGCAGGACGGCATGGTCAAGACCCTGCTGCAGCCCGCCTCGTGATCGCCCTGTTCTCTAGCCGGCTGGGCTGCCTGGGCTCGCTGCTGGTCTCGCTCGTCCTGACCGGCATCCTGCTGCTGGTGCTGGTGCTGCTGTAGCCGGCGGGTGCCGGGCCGGTCCGGCCCGGCACCCGGACCGCTACTCGGGCGCCGACCCCGGCTCGGCCATCCTCCGGTGCATCGCCGCCTTGGCCGCGTCGGGCAGCACGGCGTTCGCGACGGCGGACGCCTTCGTCGCCAGCGACCCGCCCACCACCTTGCGGTCCCCGCTGAGCAGCGCGTCCACGCCCTGCTTCGCCACCTGCGCCGGGTCGTCCTTCTTCGCCGCGCCCATCGCGGTGTCGGTCAGGTCGCCGCGGCGGAAGAAGTCCGTCTCGGTCGGGCCGGGCATCAGCGCGGTGACAGTGACCCCGGTGTCCTCCAGCTCCGCGGCCACGGCCTCGGAGAACGACTGCAGGAACGACTTGGACGCGTTGTAGACCGCCTGGTACGGGCCGGGCATCGTCGAGGCGATCGAGGAGGTGATGAGCACGCGGCCCGAGCCGCGGGCCGCCATGTCGCGCAGCACGAGCTTCGCGAGCCGGACGGTCGAGGTGATGTTGAGGTCGATGATCTCCTGCTCGTGCGCGATGTCGTTGTCGAGGAAGCGCCCGCCCCGCCCGACGCCCGCGTTGAGCGCGACGGCGTCCAGCGGGCGGTCGGCGGCGGCGTGCACCCGCTCCACCCCCTCGGGGGTGCGCAGGTCGGCCGCCACGGTGGCGACCTCGACGCCGGCGGTGCGCAGCGCGTCGGCCGCGGCCTCCAGCCCGGGGCCGTCCTCGGCGCAGATCAGCAGGTCGAAGTCGCGCTGGGCGAACTCGCGGGCCAGCTCCAGGCCGATCCCGCTGGAGGCGCCCGTGATCAGGGCGAGGGGTCGTGTCGTCATGCGCGCTCGACTACCCGGTGCCCCCGCGGGTAGTCGGATGCGTGACCACCCCCCGCCGAGATCGACGTCAGCGCAGTACCGCGACCCGCCCGGGTGCCACCACGTCGCTCCCGACCGCGGTGCACGACCTCAGCGTCGGGGCGTGGCTGGCGCTCCTCGCCGCCGGTGCCCGGCGGCCCGCGCTCGCCGCCATGGCGGTCAACCTGGTCAGCGGCGCCCCGCTCGCGCTCGCGCGGGTCCGCGAGCGCCGCCGCGACGCCGTCGCGCTGGGGGCGCCCCCGCTGGTGGGCCTGGCCGTCCTCGCGACCGTGCGCGGCGCGCGGCGCACGGCGCTGCTGACGATCGCGGTGCTGGTCGGGCTCCGCGCGACCGAGGTGCACCGGGCACGACGGAACGGGTAGTGCCGACCACGGTCCGGCTCGTCGACCACTCCGTCGCACCGCGCGTGCGGGCCGACCCGGGCGGGGGCGTCGCGTGGCCGCCGGTGCGCGAGCGCGTCCTGGCCGCCGGCCCGACCCCCTCGTGGGGGGGTGGGGGGGGCGGGGGGGCCCCCACCGCGCCCGGGGGGGGCCCCCCCGGGCC
>JAESFT010000099.1_pt1 | contig 130423 bp, 117 predicted proteins | sample 9269451 | NCBI WGS metagenome assembly JAESFT01 (sample SAMN14502557, study PRJNA617106) | algae metagenome | isolation source: Scytonema hyalinum WJT4-NPBG1 and co-occurring heterotrophs from well... | place: USA: Mojave Desert, Joshua Tree National Park, California | collected 2006-05-25 | reverse complement strand
CGGCGCAGGAGGCGGATGGCCACGCCCAGCATGCGGGGCGCTTCGAGGTCGTAGATGGCGCGCAAAGCGGCCTTGTCGCCCGCCGCGCAGCGGCGGAGCGCCTCGTCGAGGCTCGCGCGCTCAGGGGCGCGGCCCGAACCGGAAGCCGTCAGAGGGGTGGCCATCAGGGAAGCTACCATGCGGGGATTACACCCTCCCTGTCTACGCGGATGCAGCCTGCCCGGATTTTTTGCACAGGAGCCTCGCCGGAAGCGCGCCCGCAATTTTTCGCTTCCTCCCTGCATCCGGCAGGGGCGCTGACGGGTATTCGCGGCGCCGGCCGCTCAAGGGCCGGTGCATTCCAGGAGATCAGCCATGAAGCCCATGACCCTCGTCGCCGCTCTTCTCGGCACCGTCGCCCTCAGCGGCGCAGCCCAGGCCCAGACCGTGGCCGCGCTTGTGGGCGACAACACCCTCGCGATCGTGGATGTGGGCGCCAAGAAGGTGGACAAGACCGTGAAGGTGGAGGGGATCTCGGGCAAGCTGCTCGGCATCGACGTGCGCCCGGCGGACGGCATGCTCTACGGCGTCGTGGCCGACGGCACGGTGGTGACCATCGATCCCATGTCCGGCAAGGCGACGCAGAAGTCGAAGCTCGACGCGATGCTGCCGGCGGACGCCATGGCCACGATCGACTTCAACCCGGCCGCCGACCGCCTGCGCATCATCGGTTCCGACGGCACCAACCTTCGCGCCAATGTGGACGACGGCAAGGTCACGAAGGACGGCCAGCTCAAGTTCGCCGACGGCGACATGCACAAGGGCAAGGCCCCGAAGATCGTGGCCGGGGCCTATACGAATTCGGTGAAGGGCGCGAAGGAAACCACGCTCTACGACATCGACGCCACGGGCGCGGTGGTGCGCCAGGTGCCCCCGAACGACGGCGTGCTCAACTCCATTGGCATGCTCGGCATGAGCGCCGAGAACGCCGCCTTCGACATCGTCGCCGACGGGAACGGCGGCAACGAGGGTTGGCTCATGGCCGGCGAAACACTCTACAAGGTCGATCTCTCGACCGGCAAAGGCACGAGCGTCGCCAAGATCGCGGGCGTCAGCGGCGCTGTGCGCGACATCGCGGCGATGCCCAAGATGTAGCCAGAACGATCAACGGCCTTGCGGCGCCCGGCCTCGTGCCGGGCGCTTTTTGCGTGCGGCCTAGACGCAGCTGCGCCCCATGGCGGCGAGGCCCTCGTCCAGGAGGTCGCCCAGGTTCGGGATGCCGATGAGCCAGTCGGCGGCCGAGATCGACATCGCGTCCTCGCGCTCCTTGGCGAGGCGCACGGCGGCGCCCCATTCCTCGGGCTCCATGTCGCCCCGGCCGATATAGACGAGCGCGATGAGATCGGCCCGCTCGTCCTCGTTGAGGCCCGCGATCACGTCGCGCATCTCCTCTTCGGTGGTGTCGTCCGGGCTTGAGATGAGCGAATCGAGGTTGCCGTCGTCGATGGGGTTCGAGCCCGAGGCCGGATCCGTGACCGCGTCCTTCACATCGATGGCGCGGGCGCGAAGGATGAGGTCGCACACCTTGTCGAGCGGAATGTCCATGGAGTCCTCCGGGGCTTGAGGGGAGGAGCGGATGCGCCTTGGCATCGGCTCGGCTTCGATTCCGGGGGGAAACACGCGAAGGGGCCGGACGGTTCGCCCGGCGCCGTCACGCTTCTGCGGGACTGGGCGGTTTGCCGCTTGCCGTCACGCCGTCACGCCGTCACGCCTCGTCGGGACTGGGCGGTTCGCCCGGTGCCGTCACGCCTCTTCGAGGCTGGGGGCGTCCCGGCCCTGGAGGAGCCCGCGAAGGGCCGCCGCGAGCTCCTTGCGGCGATAGGGTTTGGGCAGGAGCGGGGTGCCCTCGTCCGGGCGGCCGTGCTGGGCGAACACCTCCTCGGGGTAGCCGGAGGTGAGGAGAACCTTCAGCTCCGGCCGGATGGCGCGGGCGCGCTTGGCGACCTCGACCCCGCTGATGCCGCGGGGCAGCACCACGTCCGTGAGCAGGAGGTCAAAGGTGGGGTCCGCCTCGATGAGTTCGAGGGCCTCGTCGCCCGCCGACACCGCCGTCACGTCGTAGCCGAGGCTCGTGAGCTGCGCGGACACGAAATGGAGCACCTGGGGCTCGTCCTCGACCACGAGGATGCGCTCGCGTCCCCGCGCGGCCGAGAGGTCGAGGCCGGGTGCGGCTTCCGCCTCGGGGGTTCCCTTGACGGCGGCCCGTAGGAGGATCGTGACCGATGTGCCCCGGCCGGGCTCGCTCTCGATCGCGACATGCCCCCCCGATTGCTGGGCGAAGCCGTAGACCATGGAGAGGCCGAGGCCCGAGCCCTTGCCGACTTCCTTCGTGGTGAAGAACGGCTCGAACACCCGTGCCAGCACGTCCCGGCTCATCCCCGTGCCCGTATCCGACACCGTGACGAACACGGTGGGTTCGCCCTCCGCGAGGTTGCCGGCATCCTTACCCGCGGGGCGCTCGCCGGTGACGAGCTGCAGGGTGCCGCCGCGGGGCATGGCATCGCGGGCGTTGAGGACGAGGTTCAGGATCGCGCTTTCGAGCAGCGTGCGGTCGACGAAGGCGGCCCGCGCGCCGGCGTGGAATTCGGCCTTGAGGTCGATGTGTTCGCCGATGGTCCGGCGGAGCAGGGGCAACATGCCCTCCACGACCTCGCGCAGGGCGAGGCGCTTCGGACGGAGCGACTGCCGGCGCCCGAAGGTGAGGAGCTGCTGGGTGAGATGCGCTCCGCGCTCCGCGGCTTCGAGGGCGCCGGTCGCGAGGCTGCGCTGATGGGGGTCCGCGAGCTCTTCCACCAGCATCTCGCTGTTGCCGATCACAACGGTCAGCAGGTTGTTGAAGTCGTGGGCGACACCGCCGGTGAGCTGGCCCACGGCTTCCATCTTCTGGGCCTGGCGCAGGCGCTCCTCGAGGGCGGCGCGCTCGGAGGTGTCGCGGATGACGCTGACGAGGCCCTGGGGCTGGCCGTGATCGTTCACGAGGAGCCGGCGCCGCGCCTCCACGGTCACCCAGTGGCCCGCCTTGTGCCGGGCCCGGTAGGTGACCGTGGAGGCGCGGCCGTTTCCGTCGAGGAGGTCCTGGAGATCGCCGATGGCGTTCGGCTGGTCGTCGGGATGGATCAGATCGCCGCTGCGGATGCCGAGCAGCTCCTCGGGCTCGTAGCCCAGCAGCTCGCGGCTCGCCGGCGACACGTAAAGCCGCTTCCGGTCGAGCCCCGTGAGAATGATCATGTCGGCGGTGTTCTCGGCGAGGAGCCGGTAGCGGGTTTCGCTCTCGCGCAGCTGGGCCTCCGCCTTGCGGCGGGCCGTGCGGTCCGTGATCGTGCGAACGGCGCCGCCGCTGCCGAGGAACACGGTGCGGACCTCGATGATCCGCCCGTCCGGGCGAATGCGCTCGTAGATGGGAGGGCTCTCGGAGAGCCGGGTTGTCGGAACGGAATACAGGAACGCCTCGTCGTGGGCGAACTCGCCGTGGGCGATCTGGTACTGCACGAGCTCGTCGTAGAGCGGGCGGCGGGCGAGAAGGTCCCGTGGCAGTTCGAGCAGTTCGAGCGCGCGCTTGTTGTAGACCTGAAGCCTCTCGTTCGCATCGAACATGAGCAGGCCCTGATCCATGTTCTCCAGCGTCGTGCGGTTGAGGTCGAGGGCCGCGCGCAGCTCCTCGCGGTTCATCCTCAAGTCCCGGGCGAGCTCCGTGACCTCCTGGAAGCGCCCGTGCAGGAGCGCCACGAGGGAGAGGGACAGGAGCGCCAGGAGGTGGACCACATAGGCGTTCACCAGGAGCGCGCCGACCTGCATCCCGAACACGTCGTGGCCCTTCACGGCCACGAGAACGAGGGGCGGGATGAGGGAGCACAGATAGGCGCCGCCGGCGACGAGAAGCGCTTGCCTGGGCGCGAAGAACACGAAGGCCGCCACATAGATCAGCGGCATCCATTGGAGGGTGTTGGCCACCGTGTAGATGCCGTGCGGCACCGCCACGAAGGCGAAGAGCGACACCACGAAATAGAAGGCAAGGCCGAGGTAGCAGATCAGTTCCACGGTGCGCTGATGGGTGCGCAGGAACAGGTTCGCGACGAGAGCCGCGCTGAAGATGACGAGCAGGAAGGGGTAGCCGCGGCTGTCGAGTTCCGAGATGAGGCCGGTGGCGGTCTCGAACCACCACAGGGCACCGACGCAGACCATCGCGCTCACGATCAGCACCGTGAGAACGAGCTTGCGCTTTTCGGTCAGCCCCCTGTCCATCTCGCCTTCTGGTCCTGATCGCCGCGGCCCGGCTCGACAACCGGGGCGGCTCCGGCACCAGGCGATCCTAGTCGCCTGTTTCTTGAGCTTCTGTGAAGGTTTGACCGAGAATCGCAACGAAACTTCGCACCTGTCGCAGGCGGAGGATTGTCGCATGGCGGCCTGGATCGCCGCCGGCCCGATTGCGTCGTCAGCGGTCTGGACCGTCGCCCGCCCGCCTGCGTCGTTAGCGCGGACCGGCAGGCCGGACCCCAACCCGCCCTAGGCGAAGCGGCGGGCCTGCCGTTAGGATCGCCCCATGATGCGCATCCTCGCCCTCCTGGTCGTCGCCGCCTTCGCGGCGTCGGGCCCGGCCGCCGCCCAGAAACGCAACCCCTTTCCCCTGGAGCCGCAGCGGCCTGGCATCGTCGACGCCTACATCCTCTCCTTCGGGCTGTGGGGACCGCAGAGCGTGTTCGCGAGCGAGGCCAAGGGTGCCGCGCGGGTGCTGGAGGCGGCCCTCGATGCCCGCGGACGCTCCATCGTGCGCTTCAACGGCAAGCGCCGCTTCGGCGCACGGCCCGAGACCCTGTTCGCGGCCGCGAAGGCCGTCGGCGCGGTTCTCGACGCGGAAGAGGACGTGGCCGTTCTCCTCATCACCTCGCACGGCCTGCCCGAGGGCGTCGGCCTCGTCATGGGGCGGGACCAGCGGCTCGTGACCCCGGAGGACGTGCGACGGCTTCTCGCCGCGACCGGCGCCCGCCACCGAGTGCTCATCGTCTCGGCCTGCTATTCCGGGGTCTTCGCCAAGGCGCTCGCGGACGAGCGCACCCTGGTGATCACGGCGGCTGCGCCCGACAAGCCCTCCTTCGGCTGCCAGGACGGCGCGACCTGGACCTATTTCGGCGAGGCCTTTTTCGCGCAGGCGCTCCGCGACGAACGGCGTCTCGACGCGGCCTTCGCGAGGGCGCGGGACCTCGTGACGGCGCGGGAGAAGCGGGAGGGGTTCGACCCCTCGAATCCGCAGATCGCCGGCGGCGCGGCCGTGCTCGCGAAACTCGGCGCACGATAACGTGCTTCAGCCTTCCGTCGTTTCCGGCTTCTCGGCCGCCCGGGCGGCAATGGCGGCGAGCCAGCGCTCGATGCGCTCGCGGTTCGCCCCGAGATCGGAATAGCCGATCTGGCTGCGGGAATAGAGGGCCAGGGTCGAGCGGCCCTCGCCTTGCGGGATCACGCGGACGTCCACCGTATCGGGAAAGCGCATCAGCCGCGTGCGGGCGACGTAGCGATCCTGCTCGCCGCCGTCTTCCGTGGAGACCAACGCGGTGTTGGGCTCGGCCAAGGCGACCTCGGCCACGATGGCGCGCAACCGCTCCGCCGGCACGTCGAAGGTGGGCGGCGCCAGATCGGCCTTGGCCTTGGGGCAGAGATCCGCGGGGCAGGCGAGGGCGTCGTTCGGGCTCGACCGGCGCGTGAGCGACGCGAACTCCACAGGGCCGAGATCGGGGGTGCCGAAGACGAGGGCATAGGCGTCGTCGAGCGCGTGGGACTCGGCCCCGCGCCAGAACAGGAAGCCGAAGCCTGCCACCAAGAGAGCCGCCACCAGCCGCAGCCCCGCCCCTAGTCTCGATCTCATCGAACGCCGCACCCCTTGGCTGCCGGATTGAGGCTGCCCCTCGGCTGCACCCGCGGGCAAGATAGCGCCCACGCGAGCAGCGTCACGCCCCGCGTCAAGGCGTTCGTTACCACTGGCGGGTTAATCCTGCCCTATGAACCGAACATCGCCGCCGGCTCCAAGCCCATCTCGATACGAGGATCGTCCCTTGTGAGCTCGCTCTGGTGCCCTGCGGCGTTCCCGCCAGCCGCCAGCCCATCCCGCGTCCCACGGCGCATCCTTTCATCCCTGAGGCGTGCCCCGCATGAGCCCCTTCGTCTCACCGATCCTGCTGCTCTTCGCCTCGAACGTCTTCATGACCTTCGCGTGGTACGGGCACCTCAAGTTCAAATCCACGCCCCTGTGGATCGCGGTGCTGGCGAGCTGGGGCATCGCCTTCGTGGAGTACTGGTTCGCCGTGCCCGCGAACCGCATCGGCTCGCAGGTTTATTCCGCGGCCGAACTCAAGACCATGCAGGAGGTCATCACCCTCCTGGTCTTCGCCGTGTTCTCGGTGCTGTACCTGAAGGAGCCGATCGGCTGGAACCACGCCATCGGGTTCTCGCTCATCGCGGCGGGTGCGTTCTTCATCTTTCAGGGACGGTGAGGGTGCGCGGCATCGCTCCCGGCCTTAACCGAGGGCTAAGCTCTGCCCTTTAGGGTCAGGCTAAGCCTTTGATCGGATTAGGCTGTCCGGCGGGTTCGACCCCTTGGGCCCCGGCGTCTACAATGCAGGCCAACCGGCATCTGGAGTTCACCATGACGATCCGCGCCCGCCTTGGCCTCGCTCTGCTCGCGGCTGCTTTCGCCGTCGAGACCTGGCCGGCCGAGGCCCAGGCCCAGAGGGGCGCCCGGCCGGAACAGCGCCTCGAGGTGGAACTCGGCCTGGCGGAGCGCCGCATCCTGCTCAAGGCCGGCGTCTCCGACATCCTCACCCTGCCGCGCCCGGCCAAGACGATCATCATCGGCGATCCCACCGTCGTGGACGCGACGCTCAACGGCGACCAGGTCATCGTGCTCACCGGTCAGCGCAACGGCGAAACGAACCTGATCATCCTCGGCCAGGACAATGCGGAAATCCTGCGCGCCTCCGTGCGGATCGGGGCCGCGCAGCCGCAGAAGATCGAGGTCCGCAACGGGCTCCAGGTTCAATCCTATTCCTGCTCGCCGGCCTGCCGCCCCGACGCCGTGACCACCACGACGCAGTATTCGGGGCCCTACGGCACGACGACCGCCGTCACGACGACGGGCGACATCCCGCCGGAACTCGCGACGCCGTCCGGCGCCGCCCGGCCCGTGACCCCCTCCGCTCCTGCCTCTAGCACTGCTCCGGCAGCCGGCGCTCCAGCGGCTGGCGCTCCTGCTGCACCAACTGCCACCCGCTGAGACCTAACTCGCCGGCTTGAGGCGCAGGATGCGCCCGTTCGAGGCGTCGGTGAGGAGATAGACGAAGCCGTCCGGGCCCTCGCGCACGTCGCGGATGCGCTCGCCCAAGCCCGCCAGCATGCGCTCCTCCCCCGTGACCTTGGTGCCGTCGAGGGATAGGCGCGCCACGTGCCGACCGGCGAGCGCGCCGACGAGCAGGCTGCCGCGCCAGGCCGGGAACTTGTCGCCGGTGTAGAAGGCCATCCCCGAGGGGGCGATGGAGGGGTCCCAGTAATGGACCGGCTGCTCCAGGCCCGCTTTCGCCGTGCCCTCGCCGATCTTGGCGCCGGAATAATCCACCCCGTAGGAGATCACGGGCCAGCCGTAATTCTTGCCGGGCTGCGGGATGTTGACCTCGTCGCCGCCGCGGGCGCCATGCTCCACGGTCCAGAGCTCGCCGGTCGCGGGGTTCAACGCCGCGCTCTGCAGGTTGCGGTGGCCGATGGACCAGATCTCGGGCCGGGCGCCCTCCCGGTCGAGGAAGGGGTTGCCCGGCGCCGGGCGTCCTTCGGTGGTGACCCGCAGGATCTTGCCGATGTGGTTCGCCGGGTTCTGGGCCTGCTCGCGGAGCGTGAAGCGGTCGCCCGTGGTGATGTAGAGGTGCCCGTCGCGGCCGAAGACGAGGCGGGAGCCGAAATGGTTGCCGGTGGTGTGAGCCGGATCCTGGCGGAAGATCGCGCGGCTGCCCTCGAGGGCTGTAGCGCCCTCGTTGAGGCGGGCCCGCACCACGGTGGTGGCGGAGCGCCCCTCGCCACGGTCTTCCGCGACGCTCAGATAGACGAAGCGGTTTTGCGCGAAGTTCGGATCCACCGCCACATCGAGCAATCCGCCCTGGCCGCGCGCCACGATGTCGACGCCAATGCCGGAGAGCGGCTGCGACAGCTCCCCCTCGGCGGAGACCACGCGCAGGCGGCCGGGACGTTCGGTGACGAGCATGCGGCCGTCGGGCAGGAAGGCGAGGCCCCAGGGGTTGCTCAAGCCGCGCGCCACCGTTTCCACCACGACTTCCGCACGCTCGGTCTTGACCCGCTGCGTATCCTGAGCGGCCGCGGGCGCAGCGAGGCCCAAGGCGAGGGCGGCGGCAAAGGCCGCGCGGATGCGGCCGACCGGCAGGGCGACAGCCGCACTCGTGCGACTGGAGGGCAGGCTCGCGGCAAAGGCCGCGCGGGCGAGGGGCATCGGAATCCTCCGGGCTGTCGTTGCGCCGGGAGGTATGCTTGCGCGGCGCCGGTTCAACGGCCCGGCGTTCAAGCCTTCGTTAGGTCGGGGAATTAGCGGCGCAGATCCGTGGCGATGCGGCTGGCATGCTCAAGGGACAGCGCGCTCGTGGCGGCCAGCACCGACACCGTGGCGAGGGTGAAGAGCGCGAGCAGGGCCAGCGCGCAGCGGCTCTCGCGCAGGGTGCTGAAGCGAAACACCGCCGTTTGGCCGTCGTTCTTCGGATCCAGCATCAGGCGAGCTCCCCAGGCACCTCTGAACTCAACAGAATTTACAACGGCGAAGCTGGGCGGGAGTTCCCGGGCCGGAGCGGGGCGACCGCTCGCATCGCGGGGAGCCGGCCTCCCGATCAAAGCCCTGGGCTGTGCCGGCCTCTTCGGCTACATCTGAGCCCCATTCCAGCCTGTGTGAGTTTCATGGACCAGGGTCTCGCCACCGATCTCAAAGCCGCCATCCGCTCGATCCCGGATTACCCGAAGCCCGGCATCATCTTCAGGGACATCTCGACCCTGCTGGGCGATGCGCGCGCGTTCCGCCGCGCGGTGGACGAACTCGTGCACCCCTATGCGGGCGGGCGCGTCGACAAGGTGGCGGGGATCGAGGCGCGGGGCTTCATCCTCGGGGGCGCGGTGGCGCACCAGGTTTCGGCCGGGTTCGTGCCGATCCGTAAGAAGGGCAAGCTCCCCCACGAGACGGTGCGGATCGCCTATTCCCTCGAATACGGCACCGACGAGATGGAGATCCACGTGGACGCCATCGCGCCGGGCGAGCGTGTCGTGCTCGTCGACGACCTCATCGCCACCGGGGGCACCGCGGTCGCGGCCGTGAACCTGCTGCGCCAGATCGGCGCCAACGTGGTGGCGGCCTGCTTCGTGATCGACCTGCCCGATCTCGGCGGCGCGCAGAAGCTGCGCGAACTCGACGTGAACGTCCGCACGCTCATGAGCTTCGAGGGGCATTGACCTGATCCCTCCCTGCCAAGGGAGGGTGCCCCGAAGGGGCGGGTGGGATGAGAGCTCGACCTGTTGAGGTGAGCGCTTCCACCCCACCCGACCTGCTTCCCAGGCCACCCTCCCCTGGCGGGGAGGGATTCTTAAGCCGCCATCAGCCCTTCCTTGGCAATCCAGTCCGCGGTGCGGTCCAGGGCCCGCGTGAGGCGGTCGAAGAGTTCGTGGATTTCCGCTTCGCTGATGATGAGCGGCGGGCAGAGCGAGATGCGGTCGCCCAGGAGCGAGCGCACGATCAGGCCCTCGGCCTGCGCGAAGCCCACGGTCTTGGCCGCGACCGCTTTCTTCGGATCGTATTGCGCCTTGGTGCGCTTGTTGGCCACAAGTTCGAGACCGCCGACGAGGCCGAGGCCCCGCGCTTCGCCCACGAGAGGGTGGTCGGCGAGTGCCGCGAGCCGGCCCTCGAATACGGGCGCCTTCGCCTTCACACCCTCGAAGATGCGCTCGCGCTCGTAGATCTCCAGCACCTTCAGGGCTACGGCGGACGAAACCGGGTGGCCCGAATAGGTGAAGCCGTGGCCGAAGGTTCCGACCTTGCGGCTCTCGTCCAGCATCGCCTGGTACATGGCTTCCGGGATCATCACGCCGCCGAGCGGCAGGTAGGCCGAGGTCACGGCCTTCGCGAAGGAGAGGGTGTCGGGGCGAATGCCGAGGCGCTGCGAGCCGAAGGGCGTGCCGAGGCGGCCGAAGCCCGTGATCACCTCGTCCGCGATGAAGAGGATGTCGTATTTGTCTAGCACCGCCTGGATCTTCTCGAAGTAGGTGTTGGGCGGCAGGATCGCGCCGCCCGCGCCCATCACGGGCTCGGCGATGAAGGCCGCGACGGTATCGGGCCCCTCGCGCAGGATCTGCTCTTCCAGTTCCTGCGCCATGCGGGTCGCGAAATCCTCTTCGCTCTCCCCCTCCTGTCCGAAGCGGTAATAATGCGGGCAGGAGGTGTGCAGGATGTTGGCGATGGGGAGATCGAAATCGATGTGGTTCGCGGGCAGGCCCGTGAGCGAGGCGGACGCGATCGTCACTCCGTGATAGCCGCGGATGCGCGAGATGATCTTTTTCTTCTGCGGCCGGCCCAGCGCATTGTTCATGTACCAGACGAGCTTCACCTGCGTGTCATTCGCCTCCGAACCCGAGGAGCAGAAGAAGATCTTCGAGACCGGCATGGGCGCGATCTCTTTCAGCTTCTCGGCGAGTTCGATCGCCGGATCGTGCGAGCGGCCGGAGAAGAGATGCGTAAAGGGGAGCTTCAGCATCTGCTCCCGCGCCGCGTCCGCGATCTCGGGGTTGGAATAGCCGAGCGAGGTGCACCACAGCCCCGCCATGCCCTCGATGTAGCCCTTGCCGTCGGTGTCGTAGACCCACACGCCCTCGCCGCGCTCCAGCACCAGCGGCCCGGTCTCGCGAAAGCTTGCCAGCTGGGTGTAGGGGTGGATCAGGGTCTCGACGTCACGGGTGGCGAGGTTCGAGAGCATGCGGGCCTCCTTGATTGAGTCGCCACGCTAACCGACGGGATGGGGCAGGGGTAGGGCAGCCCGGTTCTGGCGGGTGCGCCTCAGAGCGATGATGAAGCATTGGCTAGCCCCTCCTTTGTGGGGATTGCAGAAGCTCTGTCCTGCATCACAGCCCGCACCAGGATGTCTCCACGAGGCGTCAGTTGAACATAATGATCACTTTAGCTATTTTGATTGAGACTGGCGAAACGCATGGTGTGCTCATGAGGACGATGAACGCGAAGGACGCCAAAACGAATTTTGGGCAATTGCTCGATACGGCGATCCGGGAGCCGGTCTCGATCACGCGGAACGGACGGCAGGTCGCCGTCGTGCTGTCGGTGCAGGATTTCGAGCGGCTTGCTGCGCTGGAGGACGCGTCCTGGGTCCGGCGGGCGGAGCGCAACGAAGCCGAGGGCTTCGTGAGCCGCGAGGACAGCGAGGCCCTCCTGCGGGACCTCCTTGATGCTCGCGATTGAACTCACGAAGGCCGCGCAAAAGGCCCTGCAATCCGTTCCGCCGAAGCACGCCCGCCAACTCGCCGAGAAGCTCATGGCGCTGCGCAGCGATCCGGAGCCTCACGACAGCGCCATGATGAAGGGGTCTGCGCTTCCCTATCGCCGCGTGGATGTCGGCGAATATCGCATCATCTACCGCGTCGAAGGGGAGGCCGTCTTGGTGGCCCTGATCGGCCCCCGCAACGACGATGCGGTCTACCGCGCCTTCAAACGATTGCAGACGTGAGCGGCGGCGCCTCGTAGCGGCAGCCCAGCGCTTCCAGCATGCCGGCAACCGCGACCGCGGTGCGGTCCTCTCCCCGCGCGGCGATGATCTGCACGCCCGACGGGAGCCCTTGCGCGTTGCGCATCACGGGTGCCACGGCGGCGGGGAGATCGGCGCTGGTGGCGAGCGAGGCCCAGACCAGGAAGTCGAGATAGGGCTTCGCCGTGCCGTCGATGTCGAGGGTGCGGGCGTGGAAATCCGGCGAATGGTCGTGCGGGATCGCGACCACGGGAGCGGGTGGGCAGAGCACCACGTCATAGCGCTCGAAGAAGCGCGCCCACAGCGTTTCCATGCGCTGCTTTCGTGCCTTCACCTGCTGATACAGGCCCGGGGTCATGCGCGCGCCCTTGGCCTGCAGCGCCCGGTGCGAGAGGTCGCCCGGAGCGAAACCGGCCGCGGCGCGCTGCAGGCGATCGCGCACCTTCGGGGGCAGGGAATAGGCCACGATGGCGTGGTTCAACAGCGAGAACACCTCGAAGGCCTCCTCGAAGCGGATGCCGGGCCGGGCACCCTCGTCCACGATGGCGCCCGCCTCGCGCAGGAGATCGGCGGCGCGGCGCACGCTCATTGCCACATCGGCCTGGACCGGCGCGAAGGGCTCGTCGAGCCAGAGCGCCACGCGCAGGCCCTGCGGCGAGGTGCGGCGCGGCGGCGCGAGGGGCGTCGAGGCCGATGGGTCGTTGAAGGGGCCGGCGATCACCGGCAGCACGAGGTCGAGATCGGCGGCCGAGCGCGCCATCGGCCCGGCGACCACGAGGTCCGCATTGCGCGGCATGCGCCGCTCCGGCATCGGCGGCACATGGCCCCACACCGACGCCAGGTTCCACGTGGTCTTCAGCCCAAAAATCCCGCAGGCATGGGAGGGCCAGCGGATCGAGCCGCCGAGATCGGAGCCGAGTTCGAACGCCGCGAGGCCCGCTGCCACCGCGGCCGCGGCGCCCCCCGACGAGCCGCCGGGCGAGCGCTCCGGATTCCACGGATTGCGGGTGATGCCGTACACGGGATTGAAGGCCTGAAAATCTCCCGTGAACACGGGAACGTTGGTCTTGCCGACGATCACGGCGCCGGCCGCGCGCAGGCGTGCCACGGCGGCGGCGTCCACCTCCGGCACGCGGTCCTTGAACATGGGCGCCCCCGCCGTGGAGGCGAGGCCCGCCGCATCGAAGGAATCCTTCACCGTGATCGGCAGCCCTTCGAGCGGACGCGCTTCGCCGGCCGCGATGCGTCGATCCGACTCCGTGGCGGCCTCCCGCGCGGCTTCCGGGTTCGTCGCCACCACCGCGTTGATGGCCGGGTTCACCGCATCGATGCGCTGGAGCGTGGCGTCGAGGAGTTCGGTCGCCGAGATCTCGCGCGCGAGCAGGCGCTGGCGGAGTTCGGTCGCGGAGGTGGTGAGGAGCGTCATGAGGGGCTTCTTAATCGTCATGGCCTCCACTGTCATTCCGGTCGCCGCGTGAGCGGCGGGCCGGAACCTAGATGGCGAGCCTTATCCGGAAAGATCTCCTGGGTTCCGGGCTCTCGCTTCGCTCGCCCCGGAATGACCGTGGGACAAGCCCCCCGATGAAGGCTATGGAGCCACTATGACCTTACGCGGCATTCTCTTCGATAAAGACGGCACCCTCATCGACTTCGACGCCACCTGGGGTCCGGCGGCCTACGAGGTCATGCGCGAACTCGCCAATGGCGATGCCACGAAACTGCTGAGGCTGATCGAGATCAGCCACTACGTCGAGAAGGAGCGCCGCTTCCTGCCCTCGTCGCCCCTGGTGGCGGGCTCGTCCGCGCATTACGGTCCGCTGTGGGCCGCGGCGTTGGAGCGTCCGGCGGGGCCCGATCTCTACGGCGAGATGGACGATCGCTTCGCCTATTGGGGCCTGAGGAGCCTCGCACCCATTCATGCGCCCGCGGCACTCTGCGCCGCTCTGCAAGCACGCGGCCTGGCGCTCGGCATCGCGACCAACGACGCGGAACGCTCCGCGCGGATGCAATCGGCGGCGCTCGGGCTCGATCCGTACCTCGTCTACATCGCGGGTTACGATTCCGGCTTCGGGGCGAAGCCCGGTCCCGGCATGGTGCAGGGCTTCGTCGATCTCATCGCCGCGGCTCCGCACGAGGTCGCGCTCGTCGGCGACTCGATCCACGATCTGCATGCCGCCAGGGCCGCGGGAGCGCTCGCGATCTGCGTGCTCTCCGGTCCCTTGCGCGGGGCGGCGCGAGCCGAACTCGAGCCGCACGCGGATTACGTGATCGATTCCATCGCCGATCTGCCCGCGCTGGTGGAAGCTCTTGCCTAGGCCATGGCGCCTGCGAGGTGACGCTTGGCGAAGGTTTCGCCGTCGGCCAGTCCGAGCTCGTAGGCGCCGCGGATGCCGGGCCCGTTGGTGATGTCGAATTGGCCCACCGGCACGGGCCGGGATGGCTGCACATAGAGGCGCCCCGGCACCGGCGGGAAGGCCCGGTATCGCCGCGAGAGGATCACGAGCGTCTTGCCCCCGCGCGCCTCCACGGCCTGCAGGGGCTCCACCGGCACATTGTCGACGAGCCCGCCGTCGAGGGCCGCAAGGCCGCCGACGCGGCCCACGGGCATGAAGGGGGGCACCGAGGCCGAGGCCATGAGGGCCGCCACGAGATCGGTCGGGCCCGCGAGATCCTGCACGCGCACGAATTCCGGCTGGAAGCCGAGCGCACGGCCTCCCCGCGGATGCACGGGCTGACGCCACTTCTTTTCGATCTGGTAGGTTGCGATCCCGAGCGGGATCGCGAGCGAGAGCGGCAGCCGCCGCGGCTTGCGCGCGAGCGCGATGAGAAGGTCGGGGCCGCTCTTCAACTGTGCGAAGGCCGCCTCGTCGACGATGGTTTCCATGAGGCTCTGATACATGCCGGCCACGGGAAAGACCGAGCGGCCCTGGCGCCATTCGCGCCATTCCAGATTGCGCCGCCCGCTCTCGCAGCCCTCGGCCACGAGCGCGTTCACGCGGCGCCCGACCCCGAGCAGGCTGTAGCAGGCCGACCAGGCGCCGGCGCTGACGCCGACCATCAGTTCGGGCTTCAAGCCGAGGGCCGGGGCCGCGGCCTCCCAGAAGCCGCCCTGCCAGTAGCAGCGGTTGCCTCCGCCGGCGAATGCGATGGCGTCGAACATGAACGGCAAGTCCCTAGACAATGGGCTCCAACGGCCCGCGCTCGGGGGCCGGAGTGCCGAATGCGATGGCGTCGAACAAGGCCCCTCTTACGCACGGATTGCCGAATGCGGTGACGTCCGCCATGGGGCTCAGGCGGCCGAAGGATTGCGCGCCTCATCGGCCCGCGCTCGCTCGCGCCAGGCGAGCACCAGGCGTTCGAGTTCGGCGAGATCGTCTGAGGGAAGCGTGCCGAGGGTGCGGTTCACGTAAGCCTGCTGCGCCGCAATGCCCTCGTGCGCCAGCTTGCGCCCGAGATCCGTGAGATGAAGCGCGTTGGAGCGCCGGTCGCCCGGAATCGGCCGCCGCTCCACGAGGCCCGCCTCCACCATGCGGTCGAGGAGGCCCGACACGTTGCCCTTGGTGACGTAGAGGCGCTGGGCCAGTTCCTGCTGGCTCAAGCCCTCGTTCTCGGTGAGCGTGGAGAGCAGGTCGAATTGGGGGATCGAGAGCCCGATCGCCTTCAGCTCCCCCGCGATGGCCCCGGCCGCGCGCCGGTGCAGGCGCACGAAGCGGAACCAGACCCGTAAGGGATCGGGCGCGGCTTCGGGGACGGGACGGGGCGCGGGGGAGGGCATGCGGAAACTCCAGGACGAGATAGTTTACATCAGAACTATCTGATCCGTCACGCCCCGCGGGCAGGAATGCACCCCACCGGGTTCCGCCCGAAACTCGCGCCCCCTCAGCCGAGCCAGCTTCGCCTTGACCTCACCGCCCCGATCCCGCATGAGACCGCGCAAGGTTTTTCAACCCGTCACCCCGGCCTTGCGCCGGGGTTTTTCGTGTGAGGTTACCGATGGCGAACGTGGTCGTCGTGGGCGCCCAGTGGGGCGACGAGGGCAAGGGCAAGATCGTCGACTGGCTCTCCGAGCAGGCCGACGTGGTGGTCCGCTTCCAGGGCGGCCACAATGCGGGCCACACCCTCGTGATCGGCGGCGCCGTCTACAAGCTCTCGCTGCTGCCGTCAGGCGTGGTGCGCCCGGGCAAGCTCGGGGTCATCGGCAACGGCGTGGTGCTCGACCCCCACGCCCTCGTGGCGGAGGTGGAGCGCCTGGCCGAGCAGGGCGTCGCGATCACCCGCGAGAACCTGCGCGTGGCCGAAAACGCCACCCTCATCCTCTCGCTCCACCGCGAACTCGATGCCCTGCGCGAAGGCGCCAATTCCGGCACCAAGATCGGCACCACGAAGCGCGGCATCGGCCCGGCCTACGAGGACAAGGCGGGGCGGCGCGCCATCCGCCTCATGGATCTCGCGGACCTCAAGACCCTGCCCGACAAGATCGAGCGGCTCCTCGTGCACCACAACGCGCTGCGCCGCGGCATGGGCCTCGACGAGTTCGACCCGAAGGCGATCTACGACGAACTCGCCTCGGTGGCCTCGAAGGTGCTGCCCTACATGGACGCGGTGTGGCGCCTCCTCGACGAGCACCGCCGGGCCGGCCGCCGTATCCTGTTCGAGGGCGCGCAGGGCGCGCTTCTCGACGTGGACCACGGCACCTATCCCTTCGTGACCTCCTCGAACACGGTGGCGGGTCAGGCCGCGACGGGCTCCGGCCTCGGCCCGGGCGCGGTCGGCTACGTGCTCGGCATCGCCAAGGCCTACACGACGCGCGTGGGGGAGGGGCCGTTCCCCTCCGAACTCTTCGACGAAACCGGCGAGCTCATCGGCCAGCGCGGCCGCGAATTCGGCACCGTGACGGGCCGCAAGCGCCGTTGCGGCTGGTTCGACGCCACCCTCGTGCGCCAGACCGTGCGGACATCGGGCATCGACGGCATCGCGCTCACCAAGCTCGACGTGCTCGACGGCTTCGAGACCCTAAAGATCGCCACCGGGTACCGCCTCGACGGCGAGACCATCGACTACTTCCCCGCGAGCCAGGGCGGGCAGGCGCGGGTGGAGCCGATCTACGAGGAGATGGAGGGCTGGAGCCAGTCCACCGCCGGGGCGCGCTCTTGGGCCGAGCTGCCCGCGCAGGCGATCAAATATGTGCGCCGGGTCGAGGAATTGATCGGCTGCCCCGTGGCGGTGCTCTCCACCTCGCCGGAGCGCGACGACACGATCCTGATGAAGAACCCGTTCGAGGGGTAGGCGCCGACCGGGAACCCAGGCGTGCCCGCGCAAGGGTTGACCTCGAAGGGTTGACCTCGAAGGGTTGACCTCGAAGGGTTGACCTCGAAGGGTTGACGTGGGCGGCCTGGCATCGCATCCCCAGCCCATGGTCGATTGCTCACTCCTGATCGCGCCGTCCAGAAGCCCATGGCCGATTACTATCCGCTGATCGCCCGGGCCATCGAGGGCCTCTCCGACCGCTCGCCCGAGATGCGCGCGGCGGTCTATGGGCGTGCGCGCTCGGCCCTCATCGGCCAGCTCGAAACCCTGGATCCGCCGCTGCCGCCCGAGGATATCGAGACCGAACGGGTGGCTCTCGATGCCGCCATCGCCCGGATCGAGGCGGAATACGGCCCGCCCCCGGAGCCCCCGCGGTCCGAGCCCGCCCGGCCTCAACCGCCGTCGCGCCCGACCCTCGCGAGCCTCGATCCTGCGGAAGCCGCTCCCCACGAGGGCGAGCCGCTGCCGCCCGCCACGCTCCCGGCGGCTCCTCCGGCCGCCATCGCGGCCGTCCGCCCGGAGCCCGAGGACGATTTCGCGGCCTCTCCCGAGCCGGAACAGCCGGTGCGTCCGCGTATCGACTCCCGCTCGCCCGTCGCAGTGCGTTCGGGCCGCGGACGCTCGATCGCCCTGGCGAGCGTGCTCGCGCTCGTGATCGTGGCCATCGCGGTGGCGGCTTGGTTCCTGCGCGACCGCCCGGGGGAGGCGCCTCGGACCGCGCCCGTGGCGCAGGCGCCGCAAACGCCCGCGGACGGTTCCAAGCTGAACGAGCGTGTCGGCGGGCCGGCTCCGCCGCCCCAGGCTCCCGGGCAGCCTCCGGCAGCCCGTGCCGACCCCAACGCCGCCCAACGCGCCATCCTCTACGAGGAGGACCCCGGCAACCCGCAGGTCCCCAAGGCCACGGGCGGGCGCGTGGCCTGGAAGCTCGACGCCGTGAATGCAGGGCAGGGCCAGCCCCTGCAATCGGCCGTGCGGGCCACCGTGGAGTTTCCCGAGGCCGGGTTCTCCCTCAACATGCTGATCCGGCGCAACCTCGACCCGACGCTGCCGGCCTCGCACACGGTGGAACTCGCCTTCACGACGCGGCCGGGCGAGCCGGGCCGGGCGGTGCGCGATGTGGGCCTGCTGCAGTTCAAGGTCGATATGGGCGGGCGCGGCACGCCGGTCGCGGGGCTGCCCGTGCCCGTGCGGGACAACCTGTTCCTCATCGGGCTGTCGAACCTGCCCGGGGACATCGAGCGCAATGCGGAGCTGATGCAACGGCGCAGCTGGATCGACCTGCCGATCCGCACGGCTTCGGGCCAGCGGGCGATCGTGAGCTTCGAGAAGGGCCCCGCGGGCGAGCAGGTGATCCGCGACGCCTTCCAGAGCTGGCAATAGGGCTCGACGTCGAGGGCGCGCATGAAAAAGCCGCGGGATGCCGCGGCTTTTGTCGTCGGTCGGGCAGGCTGCCGCCTAATGGGCGGTGAGGGCCGCGTGGGGCGACTCGATCTGGGCCAGGTTCTTCTTCACGGCCTCCTGGATCTTCTCGAAGGCGCGCACCTCGATCTGCCGCACCCGCTCGCGGGAGACGCCGAACTCGCTGGAGAGCTCCTCGAGCGTGATCGGATCCTCCGCGAGGCGGCGGGCTTCGAAAATGCGCCGCTCGCGGGGGTTCAGCACCGAAAGCGCGGTCCGCAGCGCGGTCAGGCGGTTCTGGCCCTCTTCCTCGGCCGCGAGCACGGATTCCTGGCTCGCGCTGTCGTCGACGAGCCAATCCTGCCACTCGCCCTCACCCTCTTCGCGCAGGGGCGCATTGAGGGAGGTGTCGCCGCCGAGACGGCGGTTCATGTCGACCACGTCCTGCTCGGTGACGCCGAGCGAGGTCGCGATCTGCTTCACCTGATCGGGGCGCAGATCGCCCTCGTCCAGCGCCGAGATGCGGCCCTTGGCCTTGCGCAGGTTGAAGAAAAGCTTCTTCTGGTTCGCGGTCGTGCCCATCTTTACGAGCGACCACGAGCGCAGGATGTATTCCTGGATCGCCGCCTTGATCCACCACATGGCGTAGGTGGCGAGGCGGAAGCCCTTCTCGGGCTCGAAGCGTTTCACGGCCTGCATGAGGCCCACATTGCCCTCGGACACCACCTCGCTGATCGGCAGGCCGTAGCCGCGATAGCCCATGGCGATCTTGGCCACGAGGCGAAGGTGGGATGTCACGAGCCTGTGGGCGGCATCTCGGTCCCCATGCTCGCGCCAGCGTTTGGCGAGCATGTATTCTTCGCTCGGTTCCAGCATGGGGAACTTGCGAATTTCGTCCAGATAGCGCGAAAGGCCCCCTTCATTGGCGAGCACGGGAAGCGCTGAAGCCATATTCTTCCTCCTTTGGCTCCCTCTCCAGAGGCGAGCCCGACGCGGCCTCCTTGATCGGACAACCGCCGGCTCCCATGTATAAAGGGTCCGAGCTTGGCCGAACAGAGGTGGTCAGGTTCCTACATTGAGGGACCAACGCCCGACGCGCTGTGCGGTGCCGCACATGGCGCAATTTGCGGCGTCTTGACGCCGAACCGGATCTCGGCCGTGAGCGTTGCCTTTACCTTCGCCGTGCCCGTCCAGGCCGGCGCATCCTCAGCCTAGCCCCGCAGGGCCTGCAGCAGCGCCGCTAGGTCGGCGGGCAGCGGGCTCTCGAAGCGCAGCACCTCGCCGGTCACCGGATGCTCGAAGCCGAGCACGGCCGCATGGAGCGCCTGGCGCCCGAGCTGCCGCAGCGCGTCCTGCGCCGCCGGAGCGAGGCGGTTCGCCTTTGTCTTGAACCCCGCGCCGTAGACGCCGTCACCCAAAAGCGGGTGGCCGATATGGGCCATGTGGACCCGGATCTGGTGCGTGCGCCCGGTTTCGAGCTCGCAGCGCACGAGGCTCGCGACGGGCTCCGCCCCGCCGAAGGTTTCCTCCAGCGCCCAATGGGTGAAGGCGGCGCGGCCCTGCTCGTCGCGCACCACGGCCATCTTCTCCCGGTTGTGGGAGCTTCGCCCGAGCGCGGCCTCGACGGTGCCGTGGGTGCGGTTCGGCACGCCCCAAACGAGGGCATAATAGGCCCGCTCCAGGGGGCCGGTGCGCCCGTGATCGGCGAACTGGTCGGAGAGGCCCTGATGGGCCCGGTTAGTTTTCGCGACGACCAGGAGCCCGGAGGTGTCCTTGTCGAGGCGGTGAACGATGCCGGGCCGGCGCACCCCGCCGATGCCGGAGAGCGACTCGCCGCAATGGGCGATGAGCGCGTTCACGAGGGTGCCGGTCTCGTGGCCCGCCGCCGGATGCACCACGAGCCCCGCGGGCTTGTCGATCACGATGAGCGCATCGTCCTCATGCACCACCTGCAGCGCGATGACCTCGCCCTGGGGCTCCGCCGGCAGGGGCGGCGGCAGGTCGAGGGCGACGGCGGCACCGGCGGCGATCTTCTGGCCGGGATCGAGCAGCGGCGCGCCGTTCACGCTCACGCGCCCCTCGCGGATCAGCGCCTGCAGGCGGCTGCGGGAGAGATCGGCCCAGGCCCCGGCGAGCGCCCGATCGAGGCGCTCGGGCGAGGCCTCGGGGGGAACGATCCATTCGCGTCGTGTGGGCTCGGTCACAGGGTGTCCTTGGGGTTGATGGGGCGAATTTGCGCGAGAGGGGTTGAAGCCGCCCGTGCGGCTCGTTATACGACCCTCCTTCACCTCGCTAGCTCCCTTCGTCTAGCGGTCTAGGACGTCGCCCTCTCACGGCGAAAACAGGGGTTCGAGTCCCCTAGGGAGCGCCACCTTCGTGGCTAGGGTTCTGTTTCTCCATCAGAATTAGCGATTTCCCCAGCCCCAGCCGGGTTGGTTTGGGCACGTCTGTTCCCTCTGTGTGTCCATGTCGCTGCCGACCACCGTGTCGGCACCAGCGCCACTCACCCTACTGGCACAGCCGATAACCCGCCTTGCGCTCGCGCATGTCGAGGTGGAGGTGGTCGGCGTGGGCGGCGTCGGAGCCGGGGCCAAGGACGGTGGTGAAGTGGGTGCAGGCGCCCGTGCGCACCGCGTCCTGAAACGCGGCTTCCGGGGAGCCGGGGGGATGCGGCGCGACCGGCAGGGCGGCGCGGCCCTCGAAGGCGAAGCTCATCACGTCGACTCCGTTGGCGAAGGCGTGCTCCGAGAGCTTGGCGCCGGAGCGCTGGTTGCGGCACTCGTATGACGTGCCGATCGCGACGCTCTTCGGCGCGCGCTTCAGGTGCCGCTCGCCTTCCGGTTTCACGACCTCGGTGACCCAGCGGGCGAGGGCCTCGGCGACCGGGCAGGTGATGGTGGCGGGCGGCGTCACCGCGATGCCGTCCGGCAACTCCGAGATCAGCAGCGGCGCCGGCGCACCGCAGGCGCCGTCCTTTAGGGCGGGCTTCGCCTCGAACTTCACGCCGAGCTGTGCGAGACGCCCCTCGCAGGTGGCCGCGTCGGCGACGGCCTTCGGGTCTTCGGCCGCGGCGGGCGGCGCAGCGGCTTCAGGGACCTCGGCGTCGCGGTCGGGTCGCGGCGGGGGGAGGGGCGGAGCGATCTCGTCCGGCGTCACGGCCCCGCTCGGCCGCGCGCCGCTGGGCTGGGCGCCGACGGGCGGCGCGGCCGCCAGGAGCACGGCCGACAGCACAAGACCTGCCGCCACCGTGCCGAGCCGTCCCGTTGCCATGGCCTCCTCGCGTTCAAGGGTTCACCCCTCCTCAACGCGCGAGCTCGACAATGGATGCGGCCCTTGAGACCCTAGGCCGCCGCGGGAGCGCCGCGCTTGAACGGGGCGTAGGCCTCGGCCCCGTGGCTCGCCAGCCGCCGCACGAGGGCCACCCAGGCCGCGAGGCCCTGGTCCAAAGAGGAGAGGCGGAAGAACTCGTTCGGGGCGTGGTAATCCTCGTCCGACGTGGCAAACGAGAACATCACCGTGTCGATGCCGAGCTCGCGCATCACGATGTCGGTCATGGGGAGCGTGGCGCCCATCCGCACCCGCATCGGCGCCACGCCTCCGGCATCCTGAAGCGCCGCTTCGGCGGCGTGGAGCAGGGGGTGGTCCGGCGGCACGAGATAGGCGCCGCTCCGGCCGCGCTCCCCCGTGAACGCGATCCGGGCGCCCGGCGGGCAATGGCGCTGGAGGTGGTCCATGACGGCCTGCTGCACCCGGTCGGGATCCTGGCCCGGAACGAGGCGCGTGGTGATCTTCGCATGAGCCTCGTTCGGGATCACGGTCTTGCCGCCGGCGCCCGTATAGCCGCCCCACATCCCGTTCACCTCGAGCGTCGGGCGCACCCACAGGCGCTCGATGGTGGTGTAGCCGGGCTCCCCCACGGCGGCGGTGTCGAGGCTCTCGTAGAAACCGTCCTCGTCGAAGGGGATCGCCGCCATCATGGCGCGTTCCTCTTCCGAGAGCGGCGGGATGCCGTCGTAGAAGCCCTTCACCGCGATGCTGCCCTGGCCGTCGCGCAAGGAGGCGACGAGCTCCGCGACGACGTGGAGCGCATTCGGCACCGCGCCGCCGTAGCGGCCGGAATGGAGGTCCTTCACCCCCGTGGTGACCGTGAACTCGAAACCCGTATTGCCCCGCGAGCCGATGTTGATGGTGGGCAGGTCCGCGCGCCAACGGGCGCCGTCGGCCGAGATCACCGCGTCGGCAGCGAGCAACGACCGGTGCTTGGCCAGGATGTCGCCCAAGGTCGCGCTGCCGGTTTCCTCCTCGCCTTCGAGGAAGAGCTTCACGTTGAAGGGGAGGCGGCCCTCGACGGCCAGGAACGCGCCCAGCGTCTCCAGCGCGATGATGCTCGGGCCCTTATCGTCGGAGACGCCGCGGGCGTAGATGCGCTCGTTCGCGAAGGTGGGCTCGAAGGGCGGCGTGCGCCACTTGTCGAGCGGGTCCGGCGGCTGCACGTCGTAATGGCCGTAGACGAGGTAGGTGGGCCGGCCGGGGGCGCCGAGCCATTCGCCGTAGACCGCCGCATGGCCCCCGGCTTCGAGGCGCTGCACGTTCGCGAAGCCGAGGGCGCCGAGGCGTTCGATCAGGAAGTCCTGCGCGGCCCGCATGCCCGCCGCAAAGGCCGGGTCGGCGGAGACGGAAGGATGCCGGACATAGGCGCAAAGCCGGTCGACGATGGCGGCGCGGTCGCCCTGCAGGCGGGCGAGAACGGGGTCGGTCATGAAACACCAGGTGCGAGAAGACGTGGGCTCCCGCCTAGCCGCTTCGGCCGCCACCCGCCAGCCTCGCTGGGACAGCCCTGCCCAGGCCCAAAGGCAGGGCAGGGCCGTTCAAGCCCTGGCTTCCCCGACCCGGTCCGCCATGGCGGCCCCGCGGGTGCCGAGGGGTTTCGCTGGGCCCGTGGTGGTGTCCCGCGCCGTCTGGTGCTCGATCTCCGAGTTGAGCTCGGCGCCGACGAGCACGATCCAGAGCGAGATGTAGATCCACATCATCATGCCGATGGCGGCGCCAAGCGACCCGTAGGTCGCCGAGTAGTTGCCCCAGTTGGCGAGATACCAGGAGAACAGCACCGACCCGAGGAGCCACACGAAGGCGGCGCCGAGCGATCCCGGCGTGATCCAGCGCCATTGCGCGTTGGCCCGGCTCGGCCCGTAGCGATAGAGCACCGCGATGACGAGGGCCGCGACGGCAAAGAGGAGGAGCGCGGGCAGCACCGAGACCAGCACGCTCGCGAGCGGCCCCAGCGGCAGGAGATTGAGGATCACGGGCACGCCGATCACCACGTTGAGGAGCAGGATGAAGAACAGGATGGCGCCGAGCGTGAAGCCCAGCGATTGCAGGTTCAGCTGAATGAAGCCGCGCTTCTCCTCCTCGTCGTAGGCCACGTTCAGCGCGTCGAAGAGAGCCTTCATGCCGCTGTTGGCGCTCCAGAGCGCCACGGCAAGGCCGAGACCGAAGCTCCAGCCGAGACTCTCCTCCCGTGATCCCATCAGGCGGGTAAGCTCCTGGTCGAGGAGTTCGAGCATCGCGGCCGGCACGAGCCCGCGCAGATCGGCGAGGTGGGACTGGATCGTGCCCGGATCGGCGATGAGGCCGTAGAGGGAGACGAGGGCACCGAGCGCGGGGAAGATCGACAGGATGATATAGAAGGTGGTGCCGGCCGCGATCGTGCCGATGCGGTCTTTGAAGATCTCGTCCCAGAGCCGGTAGAGGATGTCCTTCCACCCGAGATGCGGGATCTCGGTCGGCGCATCCGCCTCCCGGCCCCGGCCGGGCTCGTTCGCCCGGTGCTCGTCGATCCGCCTCGCCACCGCCTCCGCCATCGCTCCTCCTCGTCAGGATCCTCAGCAAGCGCCCATGGGGTGGTCCGGCCCCTCGCAACAGCCTGTCGCACGGCTTCGGTTGAACGCATGCGAGCTGTGAAACGTTCATTCATGAACAGGCTCGCAAACCGCCCCACGGGCGGCACGGCTCCGCTCACGCGTGACGCAACGGAACCTGCTGCGCTTCGCCGTGTTACCTCCAGTGAGTTTCCAAGGAGGTTGAACCCATGAGCGTGGGCCATCAGAACGGCGCCAACAGCAGCCAGGTGAAGTCGCAGCAGGGTCAAGAGGCAGATTGGGATGCCTTGAAGGACGATGTGGGTGAGATCGCCGGCGCCGCCATGGCCCGCGGCCGCCACTTCCTCGACAGCGCGCGGGATCAGGCGACGTCCTATGTGGACCGCCGCAAGGACGACGTCGCCCAGTCGGTGACGGATTTCGCCAACTCGCTGCGCGAGTCCACCACCTCCTTCGAAGATCGTCCGAACATCCGCGCCTTCGTGGACGGCGCGGCCGAAGGGCTCGACCAGCTCGCCGGCACCATTCGCGAGCGCTCCTTCGCCGAGATCTTCAACGAGGTCGAAGACGTGGTCCGCCGTCGCCCGGCCGTGGTCGGCGCCGTGACGCTCACCGCCGGGTTCATGCTCGCGCGCTTCATCAAGGCTTCGGCCGAAGGCATGCGCGACAGCCGCGTGCAGGGCGGCCGTGGCGGCGCCCAGATGTCCGGCGGCCGCAGCACCGGCGGCTCTTCGGGCCAGCAGCGGGGTCAGGGTTCCGGCCAGCAGCGCGGACAGATGGCGGGCGGCCAAAGCTCGGGATCCGGCACGCGCCAGACGTCCCGCGACTAAGGAGGGAATTCGTTCATGGCAAACGTCAACTACAAGGCTGCCCACGCCGACGAGCGGCGGGCAGCCGAGGAGCGGGCCGAGGAACGCCTCCACGGCACCGCCGGCGCGCGCGCCGCGCCGAACGGCCCGCACATCCAGAACCTGTTCGGGGAGGCGCTGCGCGAATCCTCGGACCTCGCCCGCAAGGAGTTCACGCTCTTCAGGGCCGAGATGTCGGAGAGCATCAAGAGCCTCTTCCTCGGCATCGCCATGATGATGGGCGCCGCAATCTTCGCGATCGGCGCCATCATCCTGCTCACGGAAGCCCTGGTGGAATGGCTCGCCACGGTGGTGGACTCGGAGGCGCTCGCCGCGCTCATCGTCGGCGGCGTCCTGGCCGCCATCGCGGTCGGACTCGGGCTCTACGGCAAGAAGGCCTTCTCGTCCTTCAGCCTCACGCCCGAGCGGACCGTGCGTTCGCTTCAACGCGACACCCGGGTCATCTCCGAAAGGGTCTCGTGATGACGAGGCCCTTCGCGTCCTGCCCCCGTCCCAGCTCTGAAAGGGTCCCGTCGTGACGGGCCCTCTTTCATCCCGCACTTGCCCCAGCTCTGAAAGGGTCTCGTGATGACGCAATCCATCAACGACATCGAACGGGACATCGAGGAGAGCCGGGCGCGGCTCGATCTCACGATCGACCGCATCCAGGACAAGCTCTCCGTGTCGGGCATCCTCGACGATGTGCTCGGCCAGGTCCGTCGGACGCCCTATGCGGCGGCCTACGACAGCGCGCTCGACGTGATCCGCCGCAATCCGGTGCCCGTGATGCTGGTGGCCGCCGGCATCGGTTGGCTGCTCTACCGCTCGCAGCGGGAGCGGCAGGCCCCGGTGCGCGGGGTGGCCTTCCGGCCCTACGACGATGCCGCCATGCCGCCGGTGCGCACCGGCACCACGCGAGTCTACACGCCGGCCCCGGCGCCGGCCGCCACCTTCGCGGACAGCGATCCACTGGCGGAGCGTCTGGTCGACCCGGTGCCGGATGCCCTCGACGAGCGCCGCGATCCGATCTCGCCGCTCGCCGCGACGAGCCTCGGCACGCGGATGTGACGACTCCCCTTTTTCTCACAGGAGACAGCCATGAGCGATCAGCAGAAGAACGAGGCGAACAAGTCGTCCTCGACCCCCGGCACCTCGAACCAGAACAAGGGCACGGGCTCCGACACCCTTTCGGCCGCCAACATCTCGGCGGGCACCTCCGCGGGTAACGCGGGTCAGCCCCCGAAGCCCCAGTCCTCGGGTGCGGGCTCCTCGGGCTCCATGGGTGCAGGTTCGACGGGCGGCTCCTCCGGCTCGATGGGCGCTGGCTCGTCCGGCTCGATGGGTTCGGGCTCGTCCGGAGCCGGCTCCTCCGGCGGCATGTCGGGTTCGGCGGGCGCATCCGGTTCGGGCGCGTCCTACGGCGGCACCTCGGGCCAGAGCTCGACGCTCGCTTCTCACACCTCGAAGCCCATGGGCGGCACCGGCGGCACGGGTGCGTCCCGCAGCGCCTCCGGGGGCTCCTCGCAGGGCGGATCTCAGGGCGGGTCCCAAGGCGGCTCGCAGAACCGCGGTCAGCAGGGTGGTTCGCAGGGCGGCTCGCAGGCCGGCATGTCAGACCAGGCCCGGCAGGTGGCGGGCGAAGCCCAGCGCCGCGCGGGCGAGGTGTACGAGCAGGCCAGCGAAATGGCCGGCGACGCCTACGAGCAGGCGTCCGAATGGGCCCGTGACACCTACGAGGATGCGTCCGAATGGGTGTCGGGCAAGTTCCAGAGCAGCGGCCGCTCGGGCCGCGGCATGCGCTCTGGCGGCGTGCAGCGCTACGTGGCTGAAAACCCCGTCATGGTGGGCATCATCGGCCTGGCGGCCGGCCTCCTGATCGGCGCGCTTCTCCCGCGCACCCGTCGCGAGGATGAGGTCTTCGGCGAGTGGGCCGACGAGGTCCGCGAGCAGGGCCTGCGTTACGCCCACGAGATGGCTCAGCGCGGCCGTGAATTCGTGGACGAGTCCTTCAGCGGCGACGATCCTCGCTTCGCTCATCACGAGAGCGAGTTCCGCCCCAAGCAGGGCGGCGCGAACCGTCACTAACCTGACGCGAGCAGGGTCGAGCGGCGCGAACCGCCCCCGACCCGGGCTCTGCAGACGGACAGAAGCGCCGGCCTTCGGGCCGGCGCTTTGCGTCCGAGATGGGGAGGGGGGCAGGGCCGAAGGGGCCTGAAAAGACAACGGCCACGGCGGTCAGGTGCGCGTACATCCGGCGTCACCGTCCCGGCATCGTGGCCGATACCGACGGCAGGGGGCGTGCCGTTGGCTTGAATGAGAGATGGGGATTTCATCCCCGGTCCGTAAGGGCCACGCCAACGCTCTCGTGGCCGAAGCCTGCGAAGGCGGGGCCCGCAAGTTAAGGAACTTACCCTCGTCCAGGCCCGTTCTATCCCTGTTAGCCAGCCGCTATGTCTGCGGACCTCATCCGGTTCCTCTCCCTTTCCCGATCGGATCGCCGGTCGAGCGGCGCGACATGGCCTTGCGGTCAAGGCCGGTGGAGTCAATTGCGTGCGGATTCTGATTCTCGAAGACGATCCCTTCATCGCCCTCGACCTGCAGGCGATCGTCGAGAACGCAGGACATGAGGTGGTCGGCGTGTTCGACTCGCTCGTGGACGCCCGCGCGCACCTGGCCGACGCTTTCGACTTCGCGCTGCTCGACATCGATGTGGTGGACGGCAAGAGCTTCGAAATCGCCTCCTCGCTTCTCGAACGCAAGGTGCCCTTCGCCTTCGTGTCGGCCTCGCAGCGCAGCGAATTGCCCGTTCACCTCCGCGGGGCGTCCTTCATCCCCAAGCCCTTCCAGGAAGAGAGCATCGTGCGCTCGATTCCGGCCGACGTGGAGCCGGGCCGGCACTGAAGCCGGCCGCCGCGGCTCCCGATCGGCTGCGCCTCGACGCGCAGCCCTCCCATGTGCGTTATCGTCGCCGCGGGGTGATCCAGAGGCCCGCGTCCGGCGTTAGCGGTTCATGAGGCAGGACAGGATCACCACCCCGCGGCTTGGCTTTTGCTGCAAGTTCATCCCGGAATCCGGCGATGCGGAAGCCGCGCGCGAGATGAACATCGTCATCGTCACGATGGCGTATCTCGGCCGACAGGATCCGAAGGCGGCCTACGACAAGCTCGCCTCCGTGGTGACCCACAATCTGGCTGCCCTGCGGCGGCAGATCGAGCATGTGGCGACCCGCCCCCCCGTGGAGCGGCTCCATCGCATGGCGAGCCAGATCCTGCCGGGCTACACCCATCCGAGCTGCCAGGACTACTACCGGGACTCCGACCTCAGGAACCTCATCGAGCGGAGCCTCTCCGAAACGGGAGCTCTCGCCCGCGAGCGCGGCGTGCGGCTCTCCATGCATCCGGGCCAGTTCTGCGTGATCGCCTCCCTCAACCCTTCGGCGCTGAAGAACGGGGTGGAGGAGTTCGAATACCACACGGAGATCATGGAGCTCATGGGCTTCGGCGGCGGCTGGCATCCGCACGGGGCTCACATCAACATCCATGCGGGCGCGCGCGCTGTCGGAGCCGAGGGCTTTCGGACGGGGCTCAAGGGCTTGTCCGAGGCCGCGCGCAACCTCATCACAGTGGAGAACGACGAGGTCAGCTACGGCCTCGACGATCTTCTGCCCCTCGCCGGCAGCCTGCCGATCGTCCTCGACCTGCACCACCACTGGATCGCAAGTCGGGGCGAGTACATCGAGCCCGAGGATCCCCGCATCGCCGTGATCCAGGAATCCTGGCGCGGCGTGCGCCCCGTCAGCCATGTGAGCGTGTCGCGGGAGGACCTGCTGCCGGACCACGACATCGACGCTCCCCCCGATTTCGGCGCGCTCATCGCTGCCGGAATCAAGCCCAAGGACCTGCGGGCCCATTCGGATCTCATGTGGAACGAGGCGGTCAACGACCTCGTCGCCCGCCATATGGCCTGGAGTGATTTCGAGATCGAAGCGAAGCTGAAGAACATCGCGTCCGAGGGCATCGCGAACCATGTGGAGGAGCGCTGGCGTGCAGCCGGAGCCGCCACCTGAGCACCCGCGATCCGCGGGCGTGCAGCCAGAGCGGCCACCTGAGCCCGCACGCTCCGCCGGCGTGCAGTCGGAGCCGGCCATTGAGACGAGGTCGCGGAGCCGGGCCCGGGGCGAGATCCCGATCACCCCGGACGGGCGCTACATGGTGGTGCGCGGGCGCCTGTGGCGGCGCTCCAATCCGGAGCTCGATCCCGATCTGCGCGCGCTTCTGGTCAAGGCCTTGATGGAAGCCCGCCGTGCGGTCGGCCGCGCCCGGCGCTCCGGCGACGCGGAGGCGCTGCGGGCCGCCGGTCAGCAGGTGGACGTCGCCAAGCGCGCCCAGGGCGAGCGCGGCCCGGTGTGGTGGAGCGACGGCGCGCCCGATTACAACCGCCGCCTCGCCAAGAACACGCCCTATGCGGATTGGTATGCCGCGCTCCCTTCCGCTTGAGAGGCGGCCGTCCTAGGCTCGCACTTTGTCGCTTCTCGGAGTGCGCCCGTTGACGGTCACGAGCGCCTCCTCGTCTTGTGGAGTGCGCCCTTTGAAGATCACGAGCCTCGAAACCTTCGTGCTCCATGTGCCGGTCACGAGCGGAGGCGTTGCGGACGCGCTCCACACCCTCACCCATTGGGGCGTGCCGGGCGTCATCATTCACACCGATGCGGGCATCGACGGCTACGGCTATCTCGGCACCCACGCCCATCTCGCCTCGGACCGGCTCATCTGCCGGTGGATCGAGGAATGCTACGCGCCGCTCCTCGTCGGCGAAGATCCCCGCGACGTACAGGCGCTGTGGACGAAGCTCTTTCGCCATCCGCCGCTGCAATGGGTCGGGCGCGCCGGCGTCTCGCATCTGGCGCTCGGCGCCGTGGACATCGCTCTGTGGGACATCAAGGCGAAGGCCGCGGGCGAGCCGCTGTGGCAGCTGCTCGGCGGCAAGGCCGAGAAGACGCTCACGGCCTACAACACGGACGGCGGCTGGCTGAACTTCTCCCTCGACCAGCTCCTCGCCGACACGCGCGAGAGCGTGGAGGGGAGGGGCTTCAAGGCCGTGAAGATCAAGGTCGGGCACGAGAACCCCTCGACCGATCTGCGGCGCCTGGAGGCGGTCCGCAGGGCGCTCGGGCCCGAGATCCGCATCATGACCGACGCCAATGGGCGCTGGGACCTCCCCACCGCCACCCGCTTCGGCCTCGGCGCCCGCGATCTCGACCTCGTCTGGTTCGAGGAGCCGATCTGGTACGACGACGTGGAGGGCCACCGCCGCTTGGCCGAGAAGATCCCGATCCCGGTGGCCTTGGGCGAACAGCTCTATACGGCCGAACACTTCGCGGCCTTCGTGGCCCGGGATGCGGTGCATTACCTGCAGCCGGACGTCACCCGCCTCGCCGGCGTCACCGAGTTCTGGCGTGTCGCGGAATTGGGCCACGCCCACCGGCTGCCGGTGGTGGCGCATGCGGGCGACATGATGCATGTGCATCTGCACCTCTCGGTCGCCCACCCGGCCATCCACTGGCTCGAATACATTCCCTGGCTGCTGCCCGTGTTCGAGGAGCCCGCGGAGGTGAGGGACGGGGTGATGGTGGTGCCGCAGAAGCCCGGCGCGGGGTCGACGGTCCGGTCGGACGCTATGGAGCGCTACCGCGTTGCCTGAGCGATCTTCTTCTACTTAGGAACCTTGGCCGTTCGGATTGCGTTTTGGCTCGGTATGGTCCAAGCCAACGCCTGCCTTTCGCGGGCGCAACAAAGCCAAGAACGGGTCTCGAGATGACGAAGTGGGTCTACACCTTCGGTGACGGTAAGGCCGAGGGGCAATCGAGCATGCGCAATCTGCTCGGCGGCAAGGGCGCGAACCTCGCCGAAATGTCGAATCTCGGGCTTCCCGTGCCCCCCGGTTTCACCGTCACGACCGAAGTCTGCACCTACTACTACGATCACGGCCGCTCCTATCCGCCCGAGTTGAAAACGCAGGTCGAAGCCGCCCTCGCCTATGTGGGGGCGCTCACCGGGCGCACCTTCGGCGATGCCGCCAATCCCCTTCTCGTCTCCGTACGCTCCGGCGCCCGCGCTTCCATGCCCGGCATGATGGACACGGTGCTGAACCTGGGGCTCAACGACGTCACCGTCGAGGCGCTTGCCCGCGGCGCCGGGGACCAGCGCTTCGCCTACGATTCCTACCGCCGCTTCATCACCATGTATTCCAACGTGGTGCTCGGCATCGACCACCACCACTTCGAGGAAGTCCTCGACGACTACAAGGACCGCAAGGGCTACAATCTCGACACCGACCTCACGGCGGACGATTGGAAGGCTCTCGTCGGCCGCTACAAGGGCATCGTCGAGAAGCAGCTGGGCCAGGCCTTCCCACAGGATCCGCACGAGCAGCTCTGGGGCGCGGTCGGTGCCGTGTTCGGCTCTTGGATGAACAACCGCGCCATCAAGTACCGCGAGCTGCATGCGATTCCGGCGAGCTGGGGCACCGCCGTGAACGTGCAGGCGATGGTGTTCGGCAATATGGGCGAGACCTCCGCGACCGGCGTCGCCTTCACGCGCAACCCCTCCACGGGAGAGCGGGAGCTCTACGGCGAGTTCCTCATCAACGCGCAGGGCGAGGACGTGGTCGCGGGCATCCGCACCCCGCAGGACATCACCGAGCAGGCGCGCATCGCATCCGGCTCCGACAAGCCCTCCATGGAACGGGCCATGCCGGAGGCCTACCGCGAACTCGTGCGCATCTACGGCCTTCTCGAGAAGCACTACCGTGACATGCAGGACATGGAATTCACGGTGGAGACCGGCAAGCTCTGGATGCTCCAGACCCGCAACGGCAAGCGCACCGCGAAGGCGGCCTTGCGCATCGCCGTCGATCTCGCGAGCGAAGGCCTCATCACGCAGGAAGAGGCGGTGAACCGCGTCGATCCGGCCTCCCTCGACCAGCTGCTGCACCCCACCATCGATCCGAAGGCGGAGCGCAACGTGCTCGCCACCGGCCTGCCGGCCTCGCCCGGTGCGGCGTCGGGCGAGATCGTGTTCAATTCGGAGGATGCGGAAACCGCCGTGAAGGCCGGCCGCAAGGTGATCCTCGTGCGCGTGGAAACCTCGCCGGAGGATATTCACGGCATGCACGCCTCGGAGGGCATTCTCACCACCCGCGGCGGCATGACCTCCCACGCGGCGGTGGTGGCGCGCGGCATGGGCAAGCCCTGCGTATCGGGCGCGGGTTCCATCCGCGTCGATTACGCGGCCCAGACCCTCACGGTGGCGGGCAAGACGCTGAAAAAAGGCGAGATCCTCACCATCGACGGCTCGAACGGGCAGGTGCTCATCGGTCAGGTCAAGATGCAGGAGCCGGAACTCTCCGGCGAGTTCTCGACCCTGATGGGCTGGGCCGACAAGGCGCGCCACATGAAGGTGCGCGCCAATGCGGAGACCCCGCTCGACGCCCGCACGGCCCGCACCTTCGGAGCGGAAGGCATCGGGCTGTGCCGCACGGAGCACATGTTCTTCGAGGGCGACCGCATCGTGGCGGTGCGCGAGATGATCCTCTCCGACGACGAGGCCGGACGACGCGCTGCGCTCGCGAAGCTGCTGCCCATGCAGCGGGCGGATTTCCGGGAGCTTTTCACCATCATGAGCGGACTGCCGGTGACGATCCGGCTGCTCGATCCGCCGCTGCACGAGTTCCTGCCCCACAGCGCGGCGGAGCTCGCGGAGGTCGCCTCCGTGATGGGCGTATCGGCCGAGAAGCTGAAGCGCCGCGCGACCGAGCTGCACGAATTCAACCCGATGCTGGGCTTCCGCGGCGTGCGCCTCGCGATCGCCTACCCCGAAATCGCCGAGATGCAGGCGCGAGCGATCTTCGAGGCCGCGGTCGAGGCCGGCCGCGATACCGGCTCGCCGGTGGTGCCCGAGATCATGGTGCCCCTCGTGATGGCGCGCCCCGAACTGGACCTCGTGAAGGAGCGCATCGTCGCCATGGCCGACGCCGTGAAGGCCGAAACCGGCGTCGCGGTGGAATATCAGGTCGGCACCATGATCGAGCTGCCCCGGGCGGCGCTCCGGGCCGGCGAAATCGCGGAAGCGGCCGAGTTCTTCTCGTTCGGCACCAACGACCTCACGCAGACGGCGCTCGGCATCTCGCGGGACGATGCCGCCTCGTTCCTCGGCACCTACACGACCAAGGGCATCCTGCCCGCCGATCCGTTCGTGACCATCGACCAGGAAGGCGTGGGCGAACTCATCAAGATCGCGGCGGAGCGCGGCAAGCGCACCCGCAACGGCATCAAGCTCGGGATCTGCGGCGAGCACGGGGGCGACCCGGCCTCGATCCATTTCTGCCAGAGTGCGGGCCTCGATTACGTATCCTGCTCGCCCTACCGTGTGCCGATCGCGCGGCTCGCCGCCGCGCAGGCGGCGCTGGGCGGCAAGGTGGCGAGCCAGGCGTAAGGCGTCGCCGCCCTCGCACGGGCGAGCGGGAATGTCTGGATAACCATGCCCACAGGCCGCCTCTTCATCGCCGTCATGCTCGCCTTCGGGCTTGTGGTCGGGCTCGTGCTCGCCAATCAGCCGGCATGGCGAGACGGGCCGGTGCCGAGCGTCGTGTGGGCCATCGTGTTCGGGCTTGCCCTCGACCTCTTCATCCAGTGGCGCGCCGCCCGGGGACAGGCCGTGCTGCTCACCATGAACGAGCGCGCCATCGGCATCATCGGGGCGGGGCTTATCATCACGCTAATCATCGCGCTCGTCTGAGATCCTGCAAAATCAGGGGCTTAGCCCGGTTTCGTCGCTGAACGACCTGCGCAACCGGGTCCCGCCTTAACCATCCCTCAACCATAAGAGCCGATAACCGGAACCGAGCCGGACTCCTCGCAACAGGGGTCCATTACGATGGTCTCGAACCGGGTGAGGCAACGTGCGACTGCGGTCCCGCCGTTCGCGAATGAAATGGATCTGCGCCACGGTGGCTCCCTGGGCCATGGCGGGCGGGGTCCTAATCTCGTTCACGGCCGCTGCGGGGAACGACCCCCGCGCGGGCGTCAGCGCCGCCGGGCGCACGGCCGCGCATGTGCTCATCGATGCGGCCGCGCTCGTGCCGCCGACCGACGGCGTGACCCTCAATCCCGTGATGCCGGGACTCAATCTCGCCCGCGCGATGCCGCAGGGCATGATCCGTCTCGACGATCCGACCGACGCCGAGGACGGGGTATCCGTCCTGCGCTCAGAGTTGAAGCCCGAGGCTCCGGCCCTGCCGGAGGTGGAGCGGGCCGCCAAGGGCGATCCGACCCGGCCTCTGGCGCCGAGCCTGTCCCGCCGCGCAGGCGACGTGCGCCACACCTTCGCGACCTCCCGGTCGCGGCTGATGTTCGGCCGCGACGAGCGCGTGCTGCCGCCCACGATTCTCATGCCCGGTGCCATCGAGGGGCCGGATCTCGACGAGCAAACCTTCGAGCCCTGGCAGAACCCCGACGTCACCACCACCAAGGAGACGAGCTCCGTGCAATCGCCGGCAGCGGCGGCCGCGGGCTCCACCGGCGCCGCGCGGGGCAGCACCACGCCGTCGGTTGGGCGCGCGATGGCGCTATCCTCCACGACCCCGGCGCCCGCGGATGCGGTCCCGGTGGAGATCGCGGCCGCGCCTGTCTCCGGTCCGCAATCGCCCCGCCTCGATCTCGGGCCGCCGCGTATCGACGTGCCCGTCGATCCCACTCGCCCGCGCTACGCGGATCTCATTGATCCCGACAAGGTCGACCGGGAGCAGCGCTGCCTCGCGGAGGCCGTCTATTTCGAGGCGCGCTCCGAGCCCGAGGAGGGACAGGCCGCCGTCGCGCAGGTGGTGCTGAACCGGGTGAAGAGCGGTCTCTATCCGGGTTCCATCTGCGGCGTGGTCTACCAGAACCGCCACCGGCACCTCGCCTGCCAGTTCACCTTCGCCTGCGAGGGCAAGTCGCTCCGCATTGGCGACCGCGAATCCTGGGATCAGGCCCAGCGCGTCGCCCGCGAGGTGCTGGAGGGCAAAACCTATCTCGCGGATGTGGGCTCCTCGACCCATTACCATGCGGATTACGTCCGCCCGCGCTGGGCCCGCAAGCTGAAGAAGATGGACGTGATCGGGCGCCATATCTTCTACAAGCTGAAGCCCGGCCAGACCTGATCCGGCCCGTCGGGTGCGGGCCGCCGGACCTCGTCGGGCGGCCCGACCCATTCCTGGAAGTGATGGGTGTAATTACACGGTTGCGTTTGGCGGCGGCTCCCCGGTGGTCTAGCCTTGGGGTCTCGAACACCGGAAGATCCCCATGTCCGCCACCGCCCGCCGCGTCTCGCCGGAATTCATCGTCCTCGCCGGCTGCCTGATCGCGCTCATCACCTTCGGGCCGCGCGCCTCCGCGGGCCTGTTCCAGATCCCGATGACCACCGAATACGGTTGGGGGCGAGACATCTTCGGCCTCGCCATCGCGGTCCAGAACCTGCTCTGGGGCGTCGGCCAGCCCTTCGCCGGCGCCGTCGCCGACCGCTTCGGGACGCTCCGGGTTCTCTGCGTCGGCGCGCTGCTCTACGCCGCGGGCCTCGTGGTGATGGCCTATGCCACCACGCCGGGCGTTCTCCACATCGGCGCGGGCGTGCTCATCGGCTTCGGTCTGTCCGGCTGTTCGTTCAACCTCGTGCTCGGCGCCTTCGGCAAGCTGCTCCCCGAAAAGTGGCGCCCCATGGCCTTCGGGGCCGGCACCGCGGCGGGCTCCTTCGGCCAGTTCCTGTTCCCGCCCATCGGCAACGTGCTGATCGACGCCTACGGCTGGCAGCAGGCCCTGGTGATCTTCTCCTTCTCGGTGCTGCTCGTCCTGCCGCTGTCCCTCGCCCTGGCGACGCGCCCCGAATCTGGCGCGGACACGGCGGCCGGCCCGCGGCCGATCGCCAATCAGTCGATCCGGCAGGCGCTGAGCGAGGCCTTTCAGCACCGCTCCTACGTGCTTCTGGTGCTCGGCTTCTTCACCTGCGGCTTCCAGCTTGCCTTCATCACGGCGCATCTTCCGGCCTACCTCAAGGATGCGGGCCTCTCCGCTACCGTGGGGGGCTGGACGCTCGCCGTGATCGGCCTCGCCAACGCGGTGGGCTCGCTCTCCGCCGGCTGGCTCTCCACCCGAATGTCGAAGCGTTGGCTGCTCGCCTGGATCTATCTCGGGCGGTCCGTGGCGATCACGGTCTTCATCCTCCTTCCGCCGACGCCGCTCACCTGCATTCTCTTCGGCATCACGATCGGCCTCCTGTGGCTCTCGACGGTGCCGCCGACATCTTCCCTCGTGATGCTGATGTTCGGCACAAAGTACATGGCGATGCTCTACGGCTTCGCGTTCTTCTCCCACCAGGTCGGCGGCTTCTTGGGGGTTTGGCTCGGCGGCGTGTTGTACGAGGCCTACGGCAACTACTCGCTCGTGTGGTGGCTCTCGGTGGCGCTGGGGCTCGCATCGGCTGCGATCAACCTGCCCATCGTCGAGCGCCCGGTGGAGCGCACCCCCGTGCCGCAGCCCGCGGAGTAACGATCCCTCCCCGCCGGGGGAGGGTGCCGCGCAGGGGCGGGTGGGGTGGAAGCACGAACCCAGACAGATTGAGCTCTCATCCCACTCGACCTCGCTCACGCGAGGCCACCCTCCCTTGGCAGGGAGGGAAGGGCGCTTGCCCTCCCGCACCGCCCACGCCACAACCGCTCCGACAGAGCGGAGGACAGGCATGGGCGCGTTCAGGGCAGTGGTGGTCGAGAAGGGCGAGGCCGGGCAGAGCGTCGGCTTACGCGATTTCGATGACGCCGACCTCATGGAGGGCGACGTCACGGTGCGCGTCTCCCATTCCACCGTGAACTACAAGGACGGGCTCGCGATCACCGGCAAGGCGCCCGTGGTGCGGCGCTTTCCCATGATCCCGGGCATCGACCTCGCGGGCACCGTCGAAGCCTCGAACCACGCGGAATTCAAGCCGGGCGATGCCGTGGTGCTCAACGGCTGGGGCGTCGGGGAAACGCATCTCGGCGCCTATTCGGAGCGCGCGCGCCTCAAGGGCGATTGGCTCATCCCGCTGCCCTCCGCGCTGACGCCGGCGCAAGCCATGGCGATCGGCACGGCGGGCTACACCGCGATGCTCTGCGTCATGGCGCTGGAGCGTCATGGACTCGCGCCCGACCGCGGCCCTGTCGTGGTCACGGGCGCGGCCGGCGGCGTCGGCTCGGTGGCCATCGCGCTCCTGTCGCGCCTCGGCTGGCATGTGATCGCATCCACGGGCCGCGCCGAGGAAGCGGATTACCTCAAGGGTCTCGGCGCGGCCGAGATCGTCGACCGGGCGGAACTCTCGGCGCCCGGCAAGCCGCTCGCCAAGGAGCGCTGGGCCGCGGGCGTCGATTCGGTGGGCTCGCACACGCTCGCGAATCTGCTCGCCATGACGCGGTACGGCGGCGCCGTCGCGGCCTGCGGGCTTGCGGGCGGCATGGACCTGCCGTCCTCCGTGGCGCCCTTCATCCTGCGCGGCGTGTCGCTGCTCGGCATCGATTCCGTCATGGCCCCCAAGGCGCTTCGCTGCGCGGCCTGGGACCGCCTCGCCCACGATCTCGACCTTGGAAAGCTCGCGGCGATGACCACCACGATCGGGCTCGACGATGTGATGGATGCAGGCCGGCGCATCGTGGAGGGCAAGGTGCGCGGGCGGACCGTGGTGGAGATCGCCTAGGCTCCGCGCCGAGGAACTAGCCCGCCTTCTTGACCGGCGCCAGCGCCACCGACCCCTCGATGTGCTTGCGCTGCTTGGCGATCTCGGCCGCCATGAAATCAAGGAACGCCCGCACCCGGGCCGACTGGCGCAGATCCGGGTGCGTGAGCAGCCACAGGCCGGTGGAGAAATCCGGATTCGGCGGCGCGAGCCGCACGAGCTGCGGGCGAGAATCCGCGATGAAGCAGGGCAGGGGACCGATGCCGATTCCCGCCTCCACGGCTTCCGCGAGCCCCAGCACCGTGTTGACCCGGTAGGCGATGCGATCCAGCGCCACGCGCTCGCGCACGAACCGCGCCACCTTCAAGCCCCCGAGGTTGTCGCCGAGCGCCACCCAGGGGCGGTCGTAGAGATCCACGAGATCGATGGTGCCGGGCTCAGGGAAATCCGCCGCACGCCCGTAGATCGCCCAGGCGATGGTGGCGGTGCGCCGGCCGACCAGCGTTTCCGGCGGATTGTCGGTGGCGCGGATGGCCACGTCCGCGTCGCGCTTGGAGAGGTTCAGGGCCTGGTTCGCGAGCACCACGTCGAGGCGCACATCCGGACAGGCCTTGGCGAAGCGGGCGAAGAGCGGCGTGAGGAGGTGCACGAGGAGCGTGTCGTTGGTGGTCACGCGCAATTCGCCCGCCGGGCTCACGGCCTGACCCGCGAGCTTGCGCGCGAAGGTCGCGACATCCTCCTCCATGCGCTCAGCCAAGAGCGCCATCTCCTCGCCGGCCGCCGTGAGCGCATAGCCCGTGCGGTGGCGCTCGAAGAGCTTGACGCCGAGATCCTCCTCGAGCTGCCCGAGGCGCCGGAAAACCGTGGAATGGTTGACGTTGAGCCGCTCGGCGGCGCCCGCCAGCCCCTTGGCTTCCGCGATGGTTTTGACGAGCCGGAAATCGTCCCAGGCCAGCGTCTGCAGCGTGGTCATTGTTTGCACCCGTGCAAGATCGACGTGGCAAACATAGCGCTGGATTTGCGGGAGGGACAATCACATTCTGAAGCCAGGCCGGACCTTGAACCCGGCTCCAAGGACCTGATCGCATGATCGACCATCGGCTTGCCCCCTACGGCATCTTCACCCTCCGCGCCGCTCTCGGCATCATGTTCATCGCCCACGCCTATCTGAAGGTGGCGGTGTTCACGATGCCCGGCTTCCAGGGTTTCCTCGGCAGCGTCGGCCTGCCCACTATTCTCGCCTGGCCCATCGTTCTCGCCGAACTCCTCGGCGGCCTCGCGATCCTGTTCGGCTTCTACGGCCGCTGGGCCTCCGTGGCGCTGCTGCCGGTCCTCCTCGGCGCGCTCGCGATCCATGCGCCGAACGGCTGGGTGTTCAACGCCCCGGACGGCGGCTGGGAATATCCCGCTTTCCTGGCGGTCGCAGCCATCGCCCATGTCCTCGTGGGCGATGGCGCCTTCGCCCTGAAGCCGGCCGGCCTGCCGGTATTCTCAGGGCCGGCCCTGACGCCGAAGACCGCCTAAAGCCCTTCCACGCTTCCTCGCTCCTCCCGGACGGCATCCCCCGATGCCGTCCTTTGCTGCGTAAACCTCTCACGACTGGAGACGTCCCATGACCAAGGTTCTGGTGCTGTACTATTCCACCTACGGCCATATCGAGACCATGGCCTATGCGGTGGCCGAAGGCGCGCGCGAAGCCGGCGCGGAGGTGGTGGTGAAGCGGGTGCCCGAGACCGTGCCCCTCGAGATCGCGCAGAAGGCCTATTTCAAGCTCGATCAGCCGGCCCCCATCGCCACCACGCAGGAACTCGCCGAATACGACGCCATCATCGTCGGGGTGCCGACCCGCTACGGCCGCATGGCCTCGCAGATGGCCGCCTTCTGGGACGGCGCCGGCGCGCTCTGGGCCTCCGGCGCGCTCACCGGCAAGGTCGGCTCCGTGTTCTCGTCCACCGCGACGCAGCACGGCGGCCAGGAGACCACCCTGTTTGCCGGCATCACGAACCTGATGCATTTCGGCATGGTGATCGTGGGTCTTCCCTACGCCTTCACGGGCCAGATGACGCTCGACGAGATCACCGGCGGCGCGCCTTACGGCGCCACCACGATTGCGGGCGGTCAGGGTCAGCGCCAGCCGAGCGAAAACGAACTCGCCGGCGCCCGCTTCCAAGGCCGCCACGTGGCGCAGATCGCCACGAAGCTGAAGGGGTAACTAACGCTCCGCCGCAGCCCGCCGCAGCCGGTCGTTGATCGCCTCCCCGAGCCCCGTGCCCGGCACCGGGGCCACCGCGATCGTGCTCACGCCCGAGGCATCGAGGCGGCGCAGATACGAGAAGAGATGCGTGGCGGCCTCCGCGGGGTCGCCGCGCTCGCTCAGGTTCAGCGCCATCGCGGCGCCGTCGAGCCCCTTCGGGGGCTCCGGCCCGAACAGCAGCGCCGCCTCGCCCGCCTGGATCTCCCGTGCGTTCAGCCGCACCCGTGCCCGCGGCGCGTAATGGGAGGCCAGCATGCCGGGTGCCAGCGGCTTTGCGCCCTCATGTCCGGCCTCCAAGGGGCGTCCGATCACCTCTTCGATGGCCTCCCGCGCGACGCCGCCCGGGCGCAGCAATCGCGGTCCCTCGCTAAGGCACGCGACAATCGTCGATTCCACACCCACCTGCGCGGCGCCACCGTCGAGCACCGCATGGATGCGCCCGTCGAGGTCGCCGAGAACATGAGCGGCATCGGTCGGGCTCACGCGACCCGAGCGGTTGGCGGACGGTGCGGAGACCGGGCGCCCGACAACCTCCAGCAGAGCGTGGGCGACGGGATGGGCAGGCACCCTGATACCCAGCGTTTCGAGCCCGGCCCGGGCGAGGTCCGACACAGTGCAGGTGGGTGAGGCCGGCACCACCAGCGTCAGGGGTCCGGGCCAGAACGCTTCGGCGAGAGCGAGCGCCGTCCGGTCGAACACACCCTCGGCGCGGGCGGCGGCGAGCGACGGCACGTGAGCGATGAGCGGATTGAAGCGCGGGCGCTCCTTGGCGCCGTAGATCCCCGCCACCGCCTCGGCTTGCGTGGCATCGGCGCCGAGGCCGTAGACGGTCTCGGTCGGAAACGCGACGAGCCCGCCCGCCCGCAGGATCGCGGCCGCCCGCTGCAGGCCGGCCTCGTCCGCGGCGAGCCGTTCGGTCGCGATTGACCCCTGATCGTTCACGTCTAAACTATCCCTTGCAATCCGGGCCAAGAAGGTGCTTGTCGCGGCGGGTTTAAACGCGCGACGATGCCCGTCAACGCTTGAGCCCCGTTCCCAGCGGAGAGCACCATGACCTACCGCGCGCCGGTGGCCGACATCGCTTTCACCCTGCGCCATGTGGCGGGGCTCGATCGCGCCATCGAGGAAGGCGTCTATGCCGATCTCAGCCCCGATCTTGTGGACACCATCCTGGAAGAGGCGGGCCGCTTCGCCAACGACGTGATCGCGCCGCTCAACCGCGTCGGCGACACCCACGGCACCCCCTTCAAGGAGGGCGCCATCACCATGCCGCCAGGCTTCAAGGAGGCCTACCGGGCCTGGACCGAAGCCGGCTGGAACGGGCTCACGGGCAGCACGGAGCATGGCGGCCAGGGCCTGCCGACGCTCCTCAACGCCGGCTGCATCGAGATGTGGAACTCCGCCTGCATGGCCTTCGGGCTCGGGCCGCTCCTCACCATGGGCGGCATCGAGGCTCTCACCGCCCATGGCTCCGAGGAGTTGAAGGCGCGCTACCTCGCCAAGGTGATCTCCGGCGAGTGGACCGCCACCATGAACCTCACGGAGCCTCAAGCCGGCTCCGATCTCGCGGCGCTCCGCACCCGCGCGGAACGCGCCGGCGAAGGCACCTATCGGATCACGGGCAGCAAGATCTACATCACATACGGCGAGCACGACCTCACCGACAACATCGTCCACCTCGTTCTCGCGCGCCTGCCCGATGCGCCTCCTGGCACGCGCGGCATCTCGCTCTTCCTCGTCCCCAAGGTGCTCCCGGACGGTACCCTGAACGACCTGCGCTGCAACGGCGTCGAGCATAAGCTCGGCATCCATGCCTCGCCCACCTGCACCATGGTCTACGGCGACAACGGCGGGGCGGTCGGCTGGCTCGTCGGCGAGGAGAATCGTGGCCTCGCCTGCATGTTCACCATGATGAACAACGCCCGGCTTTCGGTGGGCATCCAGGGCGTTGCTATCGCCGAGCGCGCCTATCAGCAGGCGCTCGCCTACGCCAACGAGCGCCGGCAGGGCCGGGCGCCTGGGGCCGCGGGCCCCGAGATGAGCCCCATCGTGGAACACCCTGACGTGAGGCGGAATCTCCTCACCATGAAGGCGCTCACGGCCGCCTCGCGCGCCATCTGCTTCCTCACCGCCGCCGCCCTCGACCGGGCCCATCTCGTGGACGACCCGGCCGCACGCAAGGCTGCGGCCGAGCGCGGCGCACTGCTCACCCCCGTGGCCAAGGCCTTCTCGACCGATATCGGCGTCGAAGTCGCCTCCATCGGCGTGCAGGTTCACGGCGGCATGGGCTTCGTGGAGGAGACCGGCGCGGCGCAGCACCTGCGCGATGCCCGCATCCTGCCGATCTACGAGGGCACCAACGGCATCCAGGCCATCGACCTCGTCACGCGCAAGCTTCCCCTGTCGGGCGGCGAGACCGTGCGGGCGCAGATCGCGTCCATGCGCGCCACGGTCACGCGCCTCGTCAAGGAGGCGACGCCTGCCTTCGGGCTCACGGCCCCGCGCCTGCGCGAGACCGTGGAGAGCCTCGATCGCGCTACGAGCTTCCTCCTGAAGGCGCTCGCGGCCAACGATCCGAACCACGCGCTCGCCGGCGCGACGCCGTATCTTCGTCTCTTCGGCCTGGCGCAGGGCGGGGCGGCTCTCGCGGACGCGGCGCTTGCCGCCAACGCCGCCATGCAGGCCGGCGACACCGATCCGGCCCATGCCGGCCGCATCGCGCTCTGCCGCTTCTTCGCCGAGAACATCGCGACCGGCGCGCGGGGCCTGGAAGAAACCGTGCTCGCCGGTGCGAGCTTCGTCGAAGGCGCCCCTCTGGCGCTCGCGAGCTAGCCCATGTCGCTCAAAGGCAAGACCCTCTTCATCACCGGCGCCTCCCGTGGCATCGGCCTCGCCATCGGCCTCAAGGCCGCGCGCGACGGCGCCAATGTGGCGATCGCGGCGAAGACCGCGGAGCCGCATCCGAAGCTGCCGGGCACGATCTATACCGCCGCGGAGGAGATCGAGGCAGCGGGTGGAAAGGCCCTGCCGCTCCTCGTCGACGTGCGCGACGAGGACGCCGTGAAGGGCGCGATCGACCAGACCGCGCAAGCCTTCGGCGGCATCGACATCGTGGTCAACAATGCGAGCGCAATCTCGCTCTCGCCGACGCCGCAGACCGACATGAAGCGGTTCGATCTGATGCATCAGATCAACACGCGCGGCACCTACATGGTGTCGAAATACGCAATTCCGCATCTGGCCAAGGCCGAGAACCCGCACATCCTCATGCTCTCGCCGCCCCTCGACATGAAGGAGCGCTGGTTCGCGCCGCATCTCGCCTACACCATGGCGAAGTACGGGATGAGCCTGTGCGTGCTGGGGCTTGCGGGCGAGTTGCGCCGCCAGGGCATTGCGGTGAATGCGCTGTGGCCTCGCACCACCATCGCGACGAGCGCGATCAGGAATCTACTCGGCGGCGAGCAGATCGCGCAGGCGAGCCGCACGCCCGAAATCATTGCGGACGCAGCCTATGCCGTCTTCCACAAGCCCTCGCGCGAGTTCACGAGCCAGTTCCTCATCGACGACACGTTCCTGGCCGGCGAAGGCGTCACGGATTTCGCCCGCTACCGGGTCGATCCGTCGGTGCCGCTGGCGCCCGACTTCTTCGTGCCGGACGATCCGCCGCCTCCGCCAAACGCTCTCGCGTGACGGTGGTTGAAACGAGCGGCTCAATAGCCGAGTGAGGCGTTCATGATCCTGATTCACAAACCGGCAGGACGGAACGGTCTGGCGGGCGATGCCCTCGACCGGCATGTGCTGCAGCCGGGCGAAGCGATTCCGGACGATGCGCTGTGGATCGATCTCGTGGAGCCGACCCGCGAGGAGGATCGGCTCGTGGAGCGCTTCCTCTCCATCGAGATCCCGACGCGGGAAGAGATGGCCGATATCGAACCGTCGGAAATTCTCTACCACGAGAACAACGCCCGCTACATGACGGCGCGCATTCTCTGCCACTCCGAGACCGAGACCCCGAAGCTGGTGAACGTGTCGTTCATCCTGACCGACCGTGCCCTGGTCACCGTGCGCTACGACGAGCCGCGATCGTTCTCCATGTTCATGAGCCGCGCCGTCAAACCGGGCGGCTGCCGCCATCAGCCGGAGGCCGTGCTCGACGGGCTGATCGAGACCATCATCGACCGGGCGGCGGAAATCCTCGGCAATGTGGGCAAGCGCGTCGATTATCTCTCGCGCGAGGTGTTCGAGCCCGAGGGCAAGGCCACGCGTCGGGCCGCGAGTTTCCGCGCGGCGCTCAAATCGCTCGGCCGCAAGGGCGACATCATCTCGAACGTGCGCGAGAGCATGGTTTCGGTGGAGCGCCTGCTCCTCTTCCTCTCGGCCTCCATGCCGCGCCCGCAGAAGCATTCCGGCTTCCAGGCCGAATGGCGCACGGCGCTCCGCGACGTGCAATCCATTGAGGAGCACGCCACGTTCCTGTCCAGCAAGGTGCAGTTCCTCCTCGATGCCACGCTCGGGCTCGTCACCATCGAGCAGAACGACATCATCAAGCTGTTCTCGGTGATGTCCGTGATCTTCCTGCCGCCGACCCTCGTGGGCACGGTGTACGGCATGAACTTCGAGGCCATGCCGGAATTGCAGTGGCGGCTCGGCTACCCTTGGGCGCTCGTCCTCATGGTGCTGTCGGCGATCATGCCTTACGTGTATTTTCGCTGGAAGCGCTGGCTGTGAAGCGCAACGGGGAGGCTTGAGCCATGTGCGGCCGCTACGCCATCACCCTGCCGCCCGACGCCTATCGCGGGCTCTTCGGCTATCCGGAGCAGCCGAACTTTCCGCCACGCTACAACGTCGCGCCGACGCAGCCCGTCCCCATCGTGCTGCAGGATGGCGATGCCCGCCATTTTCGCCTCGTGCGCTGGGGCTTCCTGCCGGGCTGGGTGAAGGACCCGAAGGACTTCCCCCTCGTGATCAACGCGCGGGGAGAAACCATCGAGACGAAGGCCACCTTCAAGAACGCGCTGAAGCGTCGCCGCTGCATCTTCCTGGCCGATGGCTTCTACGAATGGCAGCGGCGCGGCAAGGAGAAGGCGCCCTTCCTCATCCGCCCGGCCGACCGCGGGCCGATGCCCCTCGCGGGGCTGTGGGAGACCTATTCCGATCCCACGGGCGGCGAAATCGACACGGCCGCCATCGTGACGACCGACGCCAACGGCACGCTCTCCGGCATCCACGACCGCATGCCCGTGATCCTCTCGCGCGACGCGGTGGCGGCCTGGCTCGACACGCGCGGCGTCGAAGCCCGCGAGGCCATGGGGCTGGTCCGTCCCTGTCCCGACGACTGGCTCGACGTGGTGCCCGTGAGCCCCCGCGTCAACAACGTCCGCAACGACGACCCCACCCTGCAGGAGCCGCTCGCCGAGCCGGTTGCCGCTCCCGTGAACCCCGAGACGCCGAAGGCCGCCAAGCCGCGCTCCAGCGACGAGGACGAGCAGGGGCGACTGCTTTAGCCAACGCCTAATGCGCCACCCCGTCCTGCTGCTCAGGATGCTGGCGCAACCGAGTGGCTGCGACCCCGATCGCCTGGGCAAGGCAAGTGGAGACCCCGGCACGCAAGCGCCTGAGCGTCGATCAACGCCATGTGGCAAGGTATTCGGCGGCAGACCGTTAGGGAATTGTTAACGTTCCCGCTAAGCTTGGACTTGGTGTCCGGTTGCTAGGAGCTCAGTTCATCTTGATCGCGCCGAACAACAGGCCTGTTCTGTCTATGCCGCCACTGGGACTTTGCCTCGCCCTGTGATGTTTCGGATACAGCCGGAAGCAGCGCAACCCTCTAGGAGTGCTGCATGCTCCGAGGAAACTCCATGAACAAGATCCTGCTTTCGACCGCCGCCATTCTCTCCATGACGGCAACCGTCGTGGCGGCCGACCTTCCGCGCCGCACCGTGGCTCCCGCGCCGGTGGTGGCAGTCGCGCCCGTGTTCACCTGGTCCGGCTTCTACGTCGGCGTGAGCGGCGGCGGCATGTTCGGCGAAACGCGCGTCAGGACCGCGGGTGTGCTCCCGGGCAACATCGCGAACGTGACGGCGCTGGCGCGCCCGGCCCGCGTGACGGTGGATCAGGACGGATTCCTGATCGGCGGCACCGCCGGGTACAATATGCAGTTCGGCGCGTTCGTGGCGGGTATCGAAGGCGATATCTCCTATACGGACATCGACGGCCGCACGACCTACCTCAACCCGGCTCCCTTCGGCGCGGGCCCCTTCCCGGTAGGTTCGACGCGCAGCACGTTCCGCACGGACATGGATTATCTCGCCACCGTGCGCGGTCGCGTCGGCGTGGCCTTCGACCGGGTGTTCGTCTACGCCACCGGCGGTGCCGCGATCGCGGATACGACGTACACGGCCGACTTCGGCGCTCCCGTCACCGGTGCGCAGCAGTTCTTCGGCCGCCGCAGCGACACGCAGCTCGGCTACACGGTGGGCGCCGGCGTCGAGACGGCGATCACGAACGCGGTCTCGCTGAAGGCAGAGTACCTCTACTACGATCTGGGCAGCATCACCGTGAACGTTCCGGCCGTCGGTGCCGGCGGCGCGGGCGCCTACACCTCCCGCTTCGATCAGGACGGCTTCATCGTGCGCGGCGGCGCCAATTTCCGCTTCGGCAGCTTCTGATCGCTGCGCCCTCAAAGCATGCGAAGGCCCGGCTGATGCCGGGCCTTTTGTTTTTCGGGGCGTCCCGCTGCCGCCTGCATCCGTAGGCAAGGGCTCAGGCGTCGACCGGGTGGAGCGGGCGGCCGGTCTCGGCGAAGGCCGTGATGTTGCCGATGGTGGTCTCCGCGATCGCGGTGAGCGCCTCGCGTGTGAAGAAGGCCTGGTGGCCGGTGATGAGCACGTTCGGGAAGGTGAGGAGGCGGGCGAACACGTCGTCGCGAATGACGTCCCCCGAATGGTCGAGAAAGAAGAGACCGCCTTCGTCCTCGTAGACGTCGAGGGCGAGATGGCCGATGCGCCCGTCCTTCAGGCCGGCAATCGCCGCGCGCGTATCGATCACGGCGCCACGGCTCGTGTTGACGAGCATCACGCCGGGTTTCGCCGCCGCGATGGCTTCCCGGTCGATGAAGTGGTGGGTCTCGGGCGTCAGCGGGCAGTGGAGCGTGATGATGTCGGATTGCGCCAGGAGCTCCGCCTTCGACACGTATTCCGCCCCAAGCGCTTCAGCCGCCGAGCTCGGCTCAGGGTCATGCGCCAGGAGCCGGCAGCCGAAACCCTTGAGGATGGCGAGCACGCATTCGCCGATCTTGCCCGTGCCGACCACGCCCACGGTTTTGCCGTGCAGATCGAAGCCGAGCAGGCCTTCGAGGGCGAAGTTGCCCTCCCGCACCCGGTTGAAGGCCCGGTGGGTTTTGCGGTTCAGGGTCAGGATGAGGGCCACGGCGTGCTCCGCCACCGCATGGGGCGAATAGGCCGGCACCCGCGCGACCGCGATGCCGAGGCGCTGGGCGGCAGCGAGGTCCACGTTGTTGTAGCCCGCGCAGCGCATGGCCACGAGGCGGATGCCGGATTGGCGGAGAGCTTCAAGGCAGGGTGCGTCGAGCGCGTCGTTCACGAAGGCGCAGACCGCCTGCGCGTCTGCCGCGAGAGAGGCAGTCGCGGCGCTCAGGCGCGGCTCGAAATAAACGAGCTCGTGCTCGCCCCTCGCCGCATCGAGGAAGCGGCGGTCGTAGGGTTTCGTGCTGAACACGGCGACGCGCATCGGGACCCCCGTAAAGAAGCCGGCGCCCGCCGATGTGGCAGGCGCCGGCCTGAAGTCAACGGCGGCTCAGCGGGTTAGCGCTGCGCCTGCTGCTGGATCAGCGGCGTGATGCGCCGGATCGTGACGCGGCGGTTCTGGGCTTCCGCGGCCTCCGTGGCGACCTTGAGGAACTGCTCGCCGTAACCCTGCGTCGTGAGGTTCTCGGCCGGGATCTGGAAGCGTTCCGTCAGGATCTGGGCCACGGTCTCGGCGCGCCGGTCCGAGAGCGTGAGGTTGTCGATGTCGGGTCCGACCGCGTCCGTGTGGCCCTCGATCAGGAACACCTCGCTCGGGTTCTGCTGGATGGCCCGCCCGATCGCTTCCGCGATCCCGGTCATGGCGCCGATCTGATCCTCCGACAGGATCCAGGACCCGAAGCCGAAGGTGATCGTATCGACGTCCACCCGGCGCACCCGCTCGCGGACGCTCCGGCTTTGGCGCACCTCGTCGAGGGTGTAGCGGCGCTCGACCCGCTCCACGGGCGGGGCCGTGAAGGCCTCGTAGAGGTCGGCCTGGCTCGCGCGCTCCACTTCCACCACATACTTCTCGCGGGGAATCTGCACCCGCGGCGGCGGCAACTCGACGACTTCCTCGACCACGCGGCCGCGGCGCGGACGGTCCTGGATCACGTTCTCGATGAGAACGATCTCCCGACCGGCCTCCCGGCGCGCGCGGCGCACGAGGTTTCCTTCAGGGTCGCGCTCGGTGATGATCTCGACGCCGTTCGGGCGACGCACCACCGTGACCTCATTGACGCCGCGGCGCTCCACGACCACATCGGCATCCCGATAGGAGCGGCGGAAGCGCTCCGTCTCGTTGTGCTCGATGATCACGCGGTTGCCCTCGCGGACGATGGAGCGTCCGCCCGGCTCCTCGATGATGATGCGGCGGGTGCCGCCCACATCCTCCACGCGCTCGCGGCGCAGCCCACGCAGTTCCTCGATGCGCACGTCGCGGCGCTCGCCCACCGCGGGACCCGGCGCGAAGCGTTCCTCGATGCGGCGCTCGAAGGTGGTGCCCTGCCGGTTCGGCAGCGGCGCCTCGGGGGCGATCCGACCCGTCGGCGAGTCCGCCCGCGGAGCCGTGGGAGCGGCCGGAGCGCCAGGGGTCACCTCCACGGGGCGCGGCGCTGTCGGAGCACCGGGTGCCCCTTCCACCGGACGCGGAGCGGTCGTCGGAACTCCAGGAGCACCTTCCACGGGACGCGGAGCGGTCGTCGGAGCACCCGGTGTGACTTCCACAGGGCGCGGCGCCGTGGCCGCGGGAGGCGTTCCGGGCACCGTGGGCACCGAGGTGGCTGGCGGTGTGGCCGCCGGGACCTCGCCGGGACGCGCGGGACGATCCGGCCGGTTTTGCCGCTCTTGGCGCTCTTGGCGCTGGCGTTCGGCTGGAGCCGCGCCCGGAGTCCCGGGAGCGGTTGCAGGGGGAACCGTCGCCGAAGGCGCCGTGGCGGCCGGCGGCGTTACGGGCTGGGCCGGTGCGGTCACGGGCGGACGGGCAGGGGTCGCGGGTTCCGTCGCGACCGGCGGACGCGCGGGCGCGGCTGGCTCGGCACCGGGCCGCGCGGGCGTGGCGGGCTCCGCAGGTGTCGCCCGCGGGGCCGGACGCTCGACGGGGGTTCCCGGACGACCCGGGGTGAGGGGCTCGGCGGCCGGGGGTCTCGTGGGGGCGGTGGGCTCGGCCGCCGGCGGACGCGCCGGCGTCAGCGGGTCGGTCGCGCGACCCGGGCGCTCGGCCGGAGCCGTCCCGGGCTGGGCGCCGTCGCGGCGTGGGCGACCAGCGGGTTCCTCGGTCGTACCGAGGGGCGTCCCAGGCGTGGCTCCGGGCGCCGTGCGGGGCGTGGGCGCGTCACGAACGGTGGGCGCGGTTAGAACCTCGCGCGCGGCAGGCGGGACGTCTCGAGCGGCCGGACCCTCGCGGGTGACCGGAGCCTCGCGAGTGGCAGGCGCCTCGCGGGTGACCGGAGCCTCGCGGGCCGCCGGAGGAGCATCCTGGCGGCTGACGCGGCCCGGTGCCTCGTCCGAGGCACCGGGGCCGGCACCGGCGGGAGCGCCCTGCGGGACTCCGGGCGAGGGATTGCCACGGGCACGGCCCGGCGCTTCTTCCGACGCACCGGGACCTGCGCCGCCACCGCGAACGCGACCGGGCGCCTCATCCGAGGCGCCGGGGCCTGCGCCACCTCGACCTCGGCCGGGGGCTTCCTCTGAGGCGCCGGGGCCTGCACCGGGGCCTCGGCCCTGGCCGCCGGCACCCTGACTTCCGCCTTGACCGCCTTGGCCCCGAGCACGGCGCGGATCTTCCTCCCCGGTCGCAGCGCCGGGACCGCCCGGCAGCGCCTGGGCGACCACAAGGGCGCCGTCGGCGGAGGGACGCTCGAGGGCCCCTGCCGGGGAGAGGAGGGCCAGCATCGGGATGGCGGTACCTGCCAGCAGGAACCGGCGGAGGCGGGCGGCGCGAAGCCCTTGGGTGAGCAGTGCAGCCTTCATGATCGCTCCGGAAACGAAGGGGTGGGACGGACGAAACGTGACCTCGACAATCGCTTGGGCCGGGACTTGGTTCCCGTACCCTGGGCGAAAGCGACGTTGGGGAAAACCTGGTCCAGGCCACCTGTCGCTCCCATGAACGGCTCGTACAGGGTCGCGACGGGCGACATGCAGGGGCTCGGTCGAACCTTCCGATTGCCGCTTCGACCGTCTTCCCCCTTCGGCGGGCATGCGTTTGCTCTGACCCATGGTAAGGTCATCCGAGTCGGAGTTTGAGGGTGCGATGGCGGACGAGGGGCTGGGTGCGGACGAGGCCGGCAACGGCATGACGAAGCCGAGGCGCAGGCGCGGCGCGAAAGCGCCGGCTTCGGGTGGCGAGGGCCCGCAGGGAGCCAAGAAGCCCCAAACCATCCTCGAGCCCGATGTGGGCGTCACGGTGGAGGGCGAGCGCGTCATCAAGGACGAGCAGCCGCGCGTCTATTTCAACTGCTCCAAATGCCCCGCCTTCTGCTGCTCGATCTACGAGCGGGTGAAGGTCACGAAACGTGACATCACCCGGCTCGCGAAACATTTCGGCGTATCCTTCGAGGTGGCGCGCGCGCGTTACACCCGCGACCACGACGACGAGCGGGTGCTGAAGCGCGTGGACGATGCGATCTTTCCTGAAACCTGCATCTTCCTCGATCAGCGCACCCGGGGCTGCACGGTTTATCACGCGCGGCCCGGCACCTGCCGCGGCTATCCCGGCCGCTCGCGCTGCGCCTATTACGACCTGCTCCAGTTCGAGCGGAAGCAGCAGGACGACGAGAACGTGGTCCCGATCGTCACCATCACCTTCCGCGAGGTCGAGGAGGAGGTAGTGAGCGACGAGGACAGCTCGGAGCGCATTCAGACGTGGAAGCGGCGCAAGCGCTGATTGGCTCGACGATGATAAGCCGAAGGAGCGCCGATCAGCGCCAGCCGTAGTTGAAGCTCACCGAAATGCGCTCGGATTCCGCCTCGTTCAACGGCACCTCGTGGCGCAGCCAGCTCTCCCACAGGAGCACCGTGCCGGGATTCGGCGCGATATAGGCGAATTGCCGGTTCTCGGGCTTCGCCTTCTTCTTGCGCGGCGGGGCCGCCATCATGAAGCCGAGGCGCGGATCCTCGAGCTTGAGCGCGCTCGCGCCGTCCGGAATCGTCACGTAATAGGTCCCGCTCACCACCGAATGCGGATGGATGTGCGAGGTGTGCACGCCGCCGGGCGGCAGCACGTTGATCCACAGCGAGTCGAGCTGCAGCTTGCCCTGGCCGAGGTCGTATTCGAGCTCCTTGGCGAAGGTGGCCACGTGCTTGTCGAGGGCCTGCTTCAACTCGCCGAACACCGGGATCCGCCAGGGCAGATCGTTGAGCGACGCGTACGACGTGTAGCCCGGATAGCCGTTCTTGGCGCACCAGCGCTGACCGGCCGTGTCGTCCTCCGCGATCGAGAGGCACGCGGCCTCGATCTCCTGATTGAGACGTGCGCCTTTCGCCGAACCATCGGCAAGATCGGCACGGTAGACCTTGGTGACGAAGAGGGGGTCGAGGATGGGCATGGCACGGAATTAGCGCCGCGGCCCACCGGGTGTCAAAAGGGCGGCTGCCCCTAGGTTCGACGATCGTGCGTGGTGGGCCCAGCAGGACTCGAACCTGCAACCAGACCGTTATGAGCGGCCGGCTCTAACCATTGAGCTATGGGCCCTTCGCCGGGGCGAGGTCTCGGGGTCTTAGCGGAAAAGGGGCGGGGCCGGCAATCCGGCCGCCTCCGGCGGTTGGCCGCGCCGGGGCGTCACAGGGCGGGGCGGTAGACGGCCACGCGCTCGTCGATGCCGTCGACCTCGTGCTGGCCCAGCGATTCCGAGTTGCCCCAGAGGTGATCGACGAAGGCGCGCGACATGAGAAGCGGCTCCCCCAAGGTCTTGTTGAGCTTGGCGATGCGGCTTGCGAGGTTCACGTCGGGGCCGATCACGGTAAAGTCGAGGCGCTGGCCCGAGCCCACATTGCCGTAGGCCGCCTCGCCGTGGTGGAGCGCGATGCCGGCCGTCACGGGCACAGGAAAGCGTCCTTCCTCATTGGCTGCGGCGATGCGCTGAAGCCCTTTGATGGCAGCGGTCAGGGCCGATTGAGCGGCGCCGCCCGTGTCGTCGCCGCGGTCGCGGAAGATCGCGAGGACGCCGTCGCCCATGTATTTCAGCACCTCGCCGTTCTCGTCTTCGATCGGCGGCACGAGACAATCGAAGTAGTCGTTGAGGAGGTTGACGGCCGCCTCGGGGCTCAGGGTCGAGGAGGTGCGGGTATAGCCGCGCATGTCGGCGAAGAGGATCGCGGAGCGGATGCGGCTCACCTGTCCCCGCAGGATGGCGCCGGAGAGGATCGCCCGGTGGGGCTCGTCGCCCACATAGATGCGCAGCACGTCGTCCAAACGGCGGTTGGTGGTGCGCATCTCCATGACGGTCGCGAAGGTCGGGATGATCTGGCGCAGCACCGCAAGCCCCCGCTCGCCGAAGCCCTCGGCGTTGCGGGTCGCAAAGGAGATTCCGTTCTCGGCGCCGAGCGTGAACCGAATCGGGATCGTGAGGTAGTGCCGGTAGCCCGCCTCCTTGAGCTCGGGTATGATTGGAAAGCGGTCGTCTGCGGTTTCCCGGAGGTCGAGGAGCAGCCATTCCCCGGTGCGGCTCACATGGGCGAAGGGGCTGACCTTGTAGACGAGTTCGCGGCGCTCCCCGTGGGGAAGCAGGCGCACCGATGCGCCTTCCTCGCGGGACCAGGAGCGCCCGATGCCCGCATATTCCGAATGCAGCGCCTCCATGGCGACGAAGATCCGGTCGATCGGCAGGCCGAGACCATTGAGGCGCTCGGCGAAGCCCGCGATCAGACTGTTGGAATCACGCATCCGCGCGGCTTCCGTGACGAGCCAGTCGCGCAGCCGCACCGTCGCCGCGAGGATCGCCGGGTCGAGGCCGTCGATGCTGGGGGTCGGAGCGGGCACGGGCGGGGCGGGCACAGGCGGGGCGGGGCGGGCTTCGGCGGGGGCGAGCATAGGGCCAAGGTGGTCCTCCCTTGGCCCGGTTGCAAGCGCAACCCACAAGGGTCGCTTCGGCCCCTAGCGCATCCTTGCGCGCCAGGTGGCGGGCCAGTCGGGGAGGGAGACGCCGCGGCAGGCCGGCATGGACGTGAGTTCGAGAAGCGCAAATTGGCGGCCGTCCCACACATAGCGGCCCGCCTGGCCGCAATCCCCGACCCCCCGGCCGAGGTCGAAGAACCCTATGGTCAGGGCTTTGCGGCTGAAGTCCGGGTTGGTGAGGGTGTTGGAATCCGGCTCCTCGCCTCGGAGCGTCGCATACTGGAAAACAGCCGGCGCCGCCCGGTTCTCGCCCTCGCGGTAGACGAAGAAGGCGTAGGTCTCGTTGTAGGCGCCGCGCCAGCACAGGAAGCCCCAGAGGCTCGTCTTGGCATCGAGGCGCTCGCGGATTGGCCTCACATTCGGCGGCTCGTCGCAATCGGCGGTGCGCAGCAGCCGCGCCACCGCCTTTGGCGTACCCGGTGCGGGGCGGCTGCCGACGGGCTTCGCGGCCACGACCACGGGAAGCTCCGGGTCTGCCGCCGGCCCGGCCGGGGCCTTGTCGCCGGGCGCGGCAAGGGCGTTGGTGGTGCCGCCGCGCCCCTGCGCCTCGTCGAGGTGGGCGAGCGCCTGGGGGGCTTCGTCGAGGCCGATCCGTGCTGTCAGGGTTTCGGCATCGCCCTGAAGCTGGGTGACGTGCAAAACCTTGCCGCGCCGCAGGCCCTCGACAAAGGGCGCGACGGCCTCTTGCGGGATTTGCGCGCGGACGGTGTCGTTCTCGTCCGGCTCGCCCGCATCGAGCAGGATGGGTGAGGCGAGCGCCGGATCGTCGAAGGCGAGCCTGATCCGGTAGCGCCCCGGCGTCGTCGTGGCGGTCACCACCTCGATCGTCGGCTCCGCCAGGGCGGCGGCACTTCGCGTGAGGCGCAGGAACGCGCCCTCCACGGCGTCCTCCTTCTCGAGTCCCAGTGCCACGCAGTAGCGGACGTTGTCGCAGCGAACGACCCAATCCTTCAGATCGGGCACTTCTTCTGCAGCCGCCGGCAGCGCAGGGGCGGAGAGGGCGAGAAGGACGAGCAGTTCGCGTCTCATGGGAACGGGGTCCAAAGCGGTAGTGGGGTGGGATGCGCTCGCTGCGCACCCGTGCGGCTCACCGTTGTGCCGGCGTCACAGCCTGCCCTGCACGGCGCGGTCGATCTCGCTGCGCGAGATGCCGATATCGGCGAGCATGCGGTCGTCGAGGGCCCAGAGCTGACGGCGCGGGCCGAGATAGCGAAGGACAGGCGGCAGCAGCCGCAGGATGGTGGTGACGAACATCTTTGGTCTCCTTTGTGGATGGGAGCCAAGATGAAGCACCGATGTTGCCGCATTGCGCCGTGCGCTCGTGTGATCTGTTGCGCCCGTGTCGGCAATGTTGCGCAGTCAGCGACGAGAGCCGATGGCGCACCCGCGCAACTCCAAACGAGCGGACCTGCTTGACGGGTATCTAAGGAAGCGCCGCGATCGCTTGGGCCGACCATTTCGCTCGCGCCCGGCAGGGCCTGAAACATTCCCGCGTCGTTTGTCACCAACCACGCAACAAAAGCCGGTGCCCGGACATGCAGGGCGAGAAACGGGCGCAACACAGCATGCTTAACACTTTGACCATCGAAAAAGGCCACGGGCCACTGGGAGGTCAAAATGTTCGCACTGTTCAAAGCGGTCGGGTTGAGCGCCGTGCTGGCCGCCGGTGTCGTGGCCCTTGCCAACGAGCCTCAGCGCGCCGAGGCCGCCCCCATTCCCACCGCGGCCTATGAGCAGGTGTCCGGCGCCGCCCCGAAGGTGGAGCCACAGGCCCATCGCGAGCAGGCGAAGCCCCAATCCTGCGCTGACCAGGCCTGGCCCTACATCACGCCCGACTGCATGGCGCCCGCACAGCACCGCCCGCAGCGCCAGGTTCGCATCATCACCGCCGAGACGGCTCTGATCGCCGCTCCGGCGCGCCGCTGATCCCCACGCCCAACCAACCCTTCCCGTCATCGGCCCGCTGCCGCGGGCCCCAACACCCTACAGGAGATCCATCATGCGCACCCTGTCGATCCTCGCCGTCTCGGCCCTTGCCTTCGCGGCAAGCCTGTCCGGCGCCAAGGCCTTCGTGAGCTTCCCGTCGCAAACGCAGTCGTCCCTAGGCTCCGAAACGCGTGCGGTCGAGCAGGGGCCGATGCCCCGCGAACTCGTGCGCTTCGATCTCGACTATGCCCCCGGCACCGTCGTGGTCTCCACCGCGCAGCGGCGCCTCTACCTGGTGCTGCCCGGCGGGCAGGCGATCCGCTATGCGGTGGGCGTTGGTCGACCCGGCTTTGAATGGTCCGGCGTTCACAAGGTGTCCCGCAAGGCCGAGTGGCCGGATTGGCGCCCGCCGGCGGAGATGCTCAAGCGTCGCCCGGATCTCCCCCGCTTCATGGAAGGGGGCGAGGACAACCCGCTCGGCGCCCGCGCCATGTATCTCGGCTCGTCGCTCTACCGCATCCACGGCTCGAACGAGCCCAACACCATCGGGCAGGCGGTGTCCTCGGGCTGCATCCGCATGACCAACGAGGACGTGCAGGACCTCTACGAGCGCGTACCCGTCGGCGCCACCGTCGTCGTCCTGCGCTGACGATCGCGCCACAAACGTCTTCGCTTGTGCCACCGAGGCTCCACCTCGGTGGCCCTCGCTTTGCCGGTGACACGCCGCGTCGATTGTTGCTCTCACAATGTATGCATTCCGATCCCAACGCTTCCGAGGGGTCTCATCTGCGCCAAAGGACCACGAATATGGCTTCCCCTCTGCTGTCACCCCTCAGGATCGGCGTATTGGCCCTGCTGGGGTTCGGTCTCGCCACGCCGGCCGCTGCCGATCCCGCCGTGACCCTGTTCAAGGTCATCACCGTAAAGGACGATATCGTGATCGGCCTCACGGCCGATGAACTGCTCCAGCTCGGCGGCCGGGATGCGGGCGCCGTGGCCCGCGAGATTGCCTCCAAGGGGCAGATGACCGCCTGGCAGTACCATGTGCGCAAGGCCGCGAACGGCGATCTCCAGCAGGCGCCCTTGCGCCGGGTGGGGCTCCTCGCCAATGCGTCCCTGCGGATCGAGCCCTACGCCACGCCGCTTGCGATCCTCGCGCCCTAAGGCCGACCTTGTCCCAAGCTCCCTCTTTCCGCTCGCCCACGCCCGCGCTACCCATGATGGCGATGGCGGCAGAGGCCCGTTCGAGAGCACCCATGCCCACCGTTGCGATCGTGGACGATGAAGACGACCTGCGCGAAGCGGTCGCCGAGTACCTGGCCGAGCGCGGCCTGAAGGTGCTGGCGGCCGGCAGCGCTGCGGAGTTTCGCGTCATGGTCGCGGCGGAAGGTGTCGATGTGGCGGTGCTCGACATCGCCATGGCGGGCGAGGACGGGCTGTCCCTCGCGCGCTGGCTCACCCGTCTCGAACATCCCCCCGGCATCATCCTTGCGACCGCTGCCGGATCGCCGATCGACCGCATCGTCGGGCTCGAGATCGGCGTCGACGATTATCTCGTCAAACCCTACGACCTGCGCGAATTGCTGGCGCGCATCCGCAGCGTGATCCGCCGCCTGCCGCAGGAGGAACCCGCCAAGGCGCCGCTGCTCTCCGAGGAAGCCGACGATTCCACGCGCCACATGGCGATCGGCCCGTTTCGCCTCGACTTGCAGAGCCGAAGGCTCACGGGACGCGACGGAAAGGCGGTTGCTCTCACCGCCGCCGAACTCGATCTCCTCGAAGCGCTCGCGACGCGTCCGAACCGGGTGCTGTCGCGCACGCAACTCCTCGATCTCGCGCAATCGCGGGAGGGCAACGAGAGCGGCCGCAGCGTCGATGTGCGCATCACGCGGCTGAGGCGGAAACTCGAATCCGATCCCGACAATCCCACCCTCATCCGCACCGTGCGCGGCGAGGGCTACATGTTCGTGCCGGACGCCGGTTAGGCGCGGTTCAGGGAGGGTGCCGTGCCGAAGCGGGCGAAGATTGCGCTTGTCGACGACGAGGTGGACCTCGCCGAGGCGTACGCCGAATACCTGGCCGACCTCGGGCACGAGGTCGCCGTCGCTTCCTCGACCGCCGAACTCGCCCTCATCATGGAGCGCATGACGCTCGACCTCATCATCCTCGACCTCAACATGCCGGGCGAGAAGGGGATCGAGGCGCTGCGGCGGCTGCGGCGGGGCACGGCACCGCCGGTGCTCATCCTCACGGCCAATCCCGATCCGATCGAGCGCGTCGTCGGGCTCGAACTCGGCGCCGACGATTTCGTGGTGAAGCCCGTCGAGCCCCAGGAGTTGGCGGCCCGGGCCGCCGGCATCCTGCGGCGCTACGGTAAGATCGAACGCGAGGTCGTGGCTTTCGAAAGGGCCACCGTCGATCTCACCGCCTCCCGCCTCCTGCGCGTCGGGCATCCCCCCGAGCGGCTGGGGCCGAGTGAGGTGCTACTGGTGCGGACTTTCGCGAGCCGACCCCACCAGGTGCTCACCCGCGACGAACTCATGCGGCTGGCGCCAGGCGAGAGCTACGACGCCTTCGACCGGGCCATCGACAACCGCATCGCGCGGCTGCGGCAGAAACTCGACACCGAGGCGATCGTGACCGTGCGGGCGAAGGGCTACATGTTCGTGCCACCGGACCGGCCCGGGAGCGCGCCCGACGAGGGCTGAACACGACCCGCGCCTGTTGAGGCGCGACATGTGCGCGCCGTCACAGACGGTGACGGGTGGGGCGGGAGAAGCTAGGGTCGCAGGCGAAGAATGCCCGGGCCTGCCGGGCCGCCGCGATCGCCCCGGGGCACCATGGATCAGAACCACCTCTCGCCCTCCAGCCGCCAGGCGGAGCTCGACGGACCCGACGTGGCGCTGCTGCGCGCCATGATCGATGCCATTCCTGCGCGGGTGGTCTTCGTGGATGCGGAGCATCGCTATCGTTACGTCAACCGCGCGTTCCTCGACTTCGTGAAGGCGGACGCCGCGGACATCATTGGCCGCCGCGTCGCGGAGGTTCTGGGCGAGGAGCTCTACGGCGTTTACGAGCCGCTCCTGCCGCGGCTTGCCGCCGGCGAGATCGTCTGGCGCGAGGGGTGGACAAGCTATCCCAAGCACGGCCGCCGCTACATCCAGGAGGGGCTAGCGCCCTACCGGTCCGGCGACGTGCAGGGCGTGCTCGCCTTCGCCCGCGACTTCACCGAACTGAAGGAGCGCGAGCAGGAACTCGCCGAAAGGCTCGAGGCGCTGCGCGCCAGCGAGGCCATGAACGCTGCCGTCGTGACCTCCGCCCTCGATTGCGTGGTCGTCATCGACGAGCAGGGCTGCGTCCTCGAATTCAACCCCGCTGCTGAGGCCACCTTCGGCCTCCAACGCGAGGATGTGCTGGGCCAGCCTATCGGCGACCTGATCGTGCCGCCGCACCTGCGCCAGGCTCATGCGGACGGCTTCAAGCGTTACATCGCCAGCGGCAAGGGATCGGTGATCGGCCGGCGCATCGAGATCGAGGGCATGCGCTCCGACGGATCGATCTTTCCCGTGGAACTCGCGATCACCGAGGTGCGTCTGCCCGACCGACGCCTCTTCACCGCGTATCTGCGCGACCTCACGGCTGCGCGGAAAGCGGAAGCCGAGATCGAAGCGCAGCGCACGCGAATCCACCAGATGGAAAAGCTCTCCGCCATGGGCTCGCTCCTGGCCGGCGTGGCGCACGAACTCAACAACCCGCTCGCGATTCTGATCGCACAGGCAACGCTGCTGCGCGAGAAGGCGCCCACGGAAGACGTGCGCAAGCGCGCCGAGCGCATCCACGCGGCCGCCGAGCGCTCGGGACGCATCGTGAAGAGCTTCGTCGCCATGGCGCGTCAGAAGCCGCCGCAACGCGAACCCGTGGACTTGAACGAGATCGTTCGGGCGGCTGCCGAGATGACGGCCTATGGGCGGCGCAGCGCCGGCATCGATATCGACCTCGCCCTGACCCCCGGCCTGCCGATCATCAGCGCGGATCGCGATCTCATCGGTCAGGTCGCCGCGAACCTCCTGATCAATGCCACGCAGGTGTTGCTCGATCGGGAGGGGGAGCGCCGCATCTTCGTGCGCACCACGGTGGAGCCGGGCTGCGTCGTGCTGGTCGTCGCCGACAACGGCCCGGGTGTGCCGGCGGCGATCCGCGAGCGCATCTTCGAACCGTACTTCACGACGAAGCCCGTGGGAGCGGGCACGGGCATCGGTCTCTCCATCTCGCGTAGCGTGATCGACTCCCACGGTGGGCGCATCGAATTGGGTGACCGCCCAGGCGGTGGAGCCCAGTTCCGGGTGGTTCTGCCTTACGATTCGAGCCTTGCCGAAACGGAAGTCGCGGAGGAGAGCAGGGGGCCGGCGGGGCTCTCGATCCTCATCGTGGACGACGAGATCGACGTGGCCCATTCGCTCGCCGAGATGTTGCAGGACATGGGACACAGCACCCGGGTACTGGAAGGGTCTGCGGAAGCCCTCGGCGCGATCGAACGGGGCCGCTTCGACGCCGTGTTCGTGGACCTGCGGATGCCCGGGATGAACGGCGTCGAATTGCGGGCGCGGATCGCGGCCTACGATCCGGCGCTCGCCGCCTGCACGGTGATCGTCACCGGCGACACGGTCGCGGGCCCGGATACGGTATCCCGTCATGCGGGCCAGGCGGGCGCGATCGTCCTCGAGAAGCCCTTTACGGCCAACGAGGTCCTCGACGCCGTCACGCGGGTCGCTGCGTTGCGCGAGTCGGAAAGAGGCGCGTTAGCTCGCTAGCGTCGCGCCGGCGGGTGCAACCTTCGGCAGGACGATCCGGAAGCGGGTGCCTGCGCCTTCCTCGGATTCCACCGTGATGCGCCCGCCCAGCCGGTGGGTCACGAGGTTGTAGACGATGTGCAGCCCAAGGCCCGTGCCGCCGTCGTTGCGCCGGGTGGTGAAAAAGGGTTCGAAGGCGCGGCGGCGGGTGTCCTCCGACATGCCGCGCCCGTCGTCCTCGAAGGTAATGGCCACATGGGCAGGGCCCATGGCCTTCGCCTCGAGACGAATCCGGCCGCCTTCGCCCTCGTCGAAGGCGTGGGTGAAGCTGTTGAGGAACAGGTTTGTGAGCACCTGCCCATAGGGGCCGGGATAGCTGTCGAGGATGAGCTTCTCGGCCGCCTCCACCTCCACCTGAATGTGGCGCTTGCGGCTGCCGGGCAGGAGGCTCACCACGATCTGATGCGTGGTTTCGGCGAGATCGAAATGGCGGCGCTCCACATGGGTGCGGTCCACCGCGACCTGCTTGAACGATTCGACGAGTTCGCCCGCACGCTGGAGGTTGGTCACGAGCTGGTTTGCGGCTTCCCGATTGCCGCGCACGAACTCCACAAAATGGGAGCGCATGATGGGCTGCGACGCGGCCAGCGCCTCTTCCATGGACGAGCAGCGATGCGAGAGGCTGGAGGCCACTGTCAGGCTGATGCCCACGGGGCCGTTCACCTCATGGGCGACGCCGGCCACCAGGGAGCCGAGGGCGGCGAACTTCTCGGCCTCGATGAGGCTGCGCTGGGCGTCGCGCAGGTCGAGGAGGGTAGCCTCCGCGTGCTCCTTGGCCTGCCGCAATTCCTCCTCGGCGCGGTAGCGCGCGATGGAGTTCTCCTGGAATACTTGCACGGCGCGCGCCATGTCGCCGATCTGGTCCCGGGCTTCCACGCCATCCACATGGGCATGGAAGCGTCCCGCCATGATGTCCTGCATGGTGGTTTTCAGCCGCTCCATGGGACCCTTGATGCTCCGGGCGGTGGCGACGCCGCCTGCGATGCTGGCCGTCATGAACACGAGGCCGAGGATGCCCACCCCGGTGTAGACCTCGCGCAGAGCCTCATCGAACCGGGCCTCCGCCTGCTCCTCTGCGTTGCGCACGGCCGTGGAGAGGCGGCCGATGAGGCGGGAGAGCTCCACCTGCGTGTCGTCCACCGCGCCCTGGAGCAGCTGGTCCTGGGTGCTGAACACCGCCACCAGGCGGTTGAACCCCGTCATGAAGGCGCCCGCCCGCGCCTGGAGCGTGCGGAGCGCGTCCCGCTGCAGATCGGTTTCGGCTAGGGACACCATCACGGGTGCCGTCTGCTCGATGGCCGCCAGGCTCTCGCGGGTCTCAGAGGCAGGCTTGAGGCCCTGGGAGAGATAGAAGGAGTTGGCGGCGACGAGCGCGGTGGCGAACGAATCGCGCGAGCGGCTCAAGGCCGGCCACAACAGCGAACTGCTCGTGGTGCTGTTGGTGAGGATCGCATAGAGCCCCGCCATCTCGCCGGCCGGCTTGAGAACCTCGGTCTCATGGATCTGCACGATGAGGGCGCGGGTGCTCTTCAGGCTGTCGAAGCCGGCGAAGAGCCGGGTCATGGCCGGCGCGAGATCGTTGGCGTTGATGAGGCTGGACGCCCTCGGGTCCTGAACGTCCCGGACGCGGCGCAGAAGGTCCTCGCGCTGGCGGTTGATGTTCTCCAGAATCGCCTCGGAGGGCTGGCTGAGGTAGCGGTGGATGAGCCCCTGGACCCGCTCCACATCCGCGCGCAGCGTGATCAGCACCCGGTCCGTGTTGCGGGCCTGGGTCAGCGCGTCCCAGGCGAGGCTGAGGCGGTTCGCGTAGGTGAAGACCAGCAGCCCGACCACGATGACCGCGACCGTGTTGATGATGCCGATCGACAGGATGCGCCAGTGGATCGGGATCGAGCGGAGCAGGTCGACGCCCCGCCAACGCCCGCCCTTGCCGACGCTGCGCGACGGAGGCTCGAGGGCGGAGGTCGAGGAGGACATGGAGCGAACCGAAAAAACCGAACGACTGGCCCTCAGGGTTGCACGGGATGGGCACGCCTCCGCAAGCTCTAGCGGGTGCGGTGGGAGCGGTCCATTGCCACAGGATTCGGCGCCGCGGCCGCTCTTCGCGCCGTACGAGCCTAGGTTGAGCGCATCCCGCTCTGTATGTTCGATTGCGCACAGATGACGACAGGCGCAAAAATGCTAAGCTGACCTCTGGTCAAAGCGTGGGGTCCCTTATGGCGTCCGACGGTCCGGCCCCCAGCCGGCGTCCCGCAGCCAATCGCCGTCCGACCCGTCGTGCCGCTCTTCTCGGGGCAGCGGCGATGAGCGGAACGTTCTTCATCGGAAGCGGCGCCCGCGCGGCCCGGACGCTGCGCCTCGCCCACGCGCTGCCGGCGAGCCACCCGGTTCACAAATCCATGGCGAACTTCGCCGACCTCGTGACGGAGCGCAGCGGCGGCGCCCTCGCGATCGAGCTTTATGCGGATGGGCTCATCGGGCAGGAGGCGGACCTCATCGAGCAGGTCAAGGCCGGTCTCCTCGATTTCACGAAGGCGAGCGCAAGCGTTCTCGACGCGGTGAACCCAGGCTACCAGATCTTCAACATCCCGTTTCTCCTGCGCGACAAGGAGCATTGGCGGCGGATCGTCATGGGAGCGATCGGTGCGTCCATTCTCGAGGACGGCGGGTCGGTGGTGGGTCTCACCTTCTACGATGCCGGCGCGCGGAACTTCTACGGCCAGCGCTCGATCCTCCATCCCGACGATCTCCGCGGCCTCAAGATCCGCGTTCAGCCGTCCCCCTCGACGGTCCGCATGATCGAGCTTCTCGACGCCAAGCCCGTCCCGATGACCTGGAGCGTCGTCTATTCCGCGCTCCAGACCGGGATCGTGGACGGGGCCGAGAACAACCTCACCGCCCTGGTTTTCGGCCGCCATGGGGAGGTCGCGAAGTATTACTCCTTCACGGAGCACACCATCGTGCCCGACGTGCTCCTCATGAGCCGCCGGAGCTGGGAGCAGCTTCCGCCGCCCCATCAGGCCATCGTCCGCAGCGCGGCCGTCGAGTCCGCCCTGCTCCAGAGCGTGCTTTGGGACGAGGCGGAGGCCCAAAGCCGCCAATGGTCCACCGAGCGGGGAGTGGTGTTCCAGGAGCCCGACAAGCGGGCCTTCGCGGCGCGGCTAGGAGCGATCAAGCGGGAATTCGCCGAGCGGCAGGGGCTTGCCGACCTCATCATGAAGGTCGACCGTGCCTGAGGCGTGACTCAGGGCGCCGGGGCCCGCCGTTGAGGAATTCCTTACCGCGATAGGTGGGGTGCAGGCCGGCGGGGTTGGCATACCGACCATTTACGGGCGTAATAAGGGGTGAGCCCGTGCGGCTCGCGATGGGGCTTGCGAGCGCCGCCGGTGCCGGCGGCCCGCCCCAAGGGAGTATGCGTGACATGGCTGAGGGAACCTCGCACCCGTCCAATCCGCCAGAGCCAGCGCCGGCGGAGCACCGGGAGCCGAGGAGCCTGGCGCTCGGCATCGAGCGGCTCGGGCTTGTATCCCTGGCGTTCCCGATCGTCGTGACGCTGCTGGCCATCGCTCTCTCGGTCGCCGCCGCCTTCGGAGTCATGCGCATCCGCGTGGACGATTCGCTAAACCAGCTGTTCCGCTCGGATTCGGCCGAGTTCCGGCAATATGAGGAGCTGGAGAAGCGCTTCCCGTCGAGCGAGTTCGACGTGCTCGTCGTGATCGAGGGCGAGCGCCTCCTGGAGCGCCAGTCGCTCGAGAAGATCCGCGATCTCGCCTCCGACGTTCAGCTCGTGGATGGGGTGAACGGCCTGATCTCGCTGTTCTCCGCCCGCCAGCCGCCGGCGCCCGGGCAGGTGCCGGCACCGCTCTTTCCCGAGGACTTGCCGGAAGGCGAGGAGTTCCGCCAGCTCATCGAGCGCGTGCGCTCGAACGAGATCATCCGCGGCAAGCTCCTGTCCGAGGACGGCCAGCTCGCGCTCATCGTCCTGTCCCTCGATCAGGCGGTGGTCGAGCGCGTGGGTCTGCGCGAGGTGGTGGGCGAGATCCGCAAGGTGGTCGAGGACGATATGGCCGGCTCGGGGCTTCGCACGCAGCTCTCCGGGGTGCCGGTCATGCAGCTCGAGATCCGCAACGCGGTCGAGCGCGACCGGCTTCTCTACAACGCCATCGGCTTCGTGGCGGGCTGCCTCATCGCGGTGCTGTTCTTCCGCCGCGTGGCTTTCGTTTTCATGGCGGCGGCGCCGCCCCTCGTGGCGATCCTGTGGTCGCTCGGGCTCCTGGGGTGGCTCGATTTCCGCCTCAACATGTTCCTCAACGTGATCACGCCCCTCATCATGGTGATGGGCTTCTCGGACAGCATGCAGATCACGTTCGCGGCGCGCGACCGGCTGCTGGCGGGTGATACGCCGCGCCAGGCGCTTCGGACGGCGCTCCTGGTGGTCGGGCCCGCCTGCGTGGTCACGGTCGCGACCGCGGCGCTGTCCTTCGTGGCGCTGCTGCTCGCCGATTCGCATCTCATCCGCACCTTCGGGGCGGCCGGGGCGCTTTCGACCCTCATCTCCTACGTCGCGGTCATCACCCTCGTGCCGCTCTTCGGCGTCCTGTTCCTGCGCCGCACCGAGGGGCTGGTTGCAAAGGCGAAGGACAACGACCGGGCCGTCGATGCGCTCCGCCACATCTGCGGCTGGGTGGCGGACCACATGGTGCGGCGCCCCGTGCTCTATTCAGCCTTGAGCATTCTCCTCGTCGGAGGGCTGGTCGGGGTCTATACGGGTCTGGAACCCCGCTACCGGCTCGCCGATCAGGTGCCCGACCGGGAGCAGGCCGTGGAGGCGAGCGGCCGCCTCGATGCCAAGCTCGCCGGCGCCAACCCGATCCACATCCTGATCGAGTTCCCGCCCGGCGCGAACCTCTACGGGCCCGAGACCCTGCAGGTGATCGGCAAGGTTCACGGCATCGTCGAGCAGCATTCCGGCGTCGGCAACGTGTGGTCGCTCGAAACCCTGCGCCGGTGGCTCGCCGATAAGGCCGGCATCTCGGATGTCGGGGTTCTGCGGCAATACGTGAACCTGCTGCCCCAGCACCTGACCCGCCGCTTCATCTCCGTCACCGGGGATGCCGTGGTGGTGACGGGGCGCATCCCCGACAAGGACGTGAGCGAACTCCTGCCGGTGATCGAAACCCTCGACAAGACGCTGGCGAGCGTGCGCGCCCAGCACGGCAACTACCGCATCTCGGTGACGGGCCTGTCCGCCATCGCGGCGCGCAACAGCGCCACCATGATCAGCCAGCTCAACCAGGGCCTCACGATCGAGATGATCTTCGTGGCGGCCCTGATCGGGATCGCCTTCCGTTCGCTGTTCGTGGTGGTGGTGAGCATCCTGCCGGGACTGTTCCCGATCGTTGCCTCAGGCGCAGTTCTCGCGGTGATGGGGGAGGGGCTGCAATTCGCGAGCATCGTGGCGCTGACGGTGGCCTTCGGCCTCGGCCTCGATGCTACGATCCACTACCTCAACCGCCTGCGGCTGGAGGAGCGGCCCGGCGAGGATCCCGCGCTCGGCGTCAAGCGCGCCACCGTGCTGGTGGGCCCGGCGTTGATCCTCACCTCGCTCGTTCTCGCCTGCGGGCTGGCCGTGACCGTGTTTTCCGATCTGCCGTCGCTCCGGCTCTTCGGCTGGCTGTCGGCCTTCACCTTGATCGCGGCGCTGGTGGGCGATCTGCTGATCCTGCCCGCCACGGTGATGCTCTTCCGCCGCCTGACCCGGCGCGGCCGCGGAGCCGAGGCGGTGGCCGCCGAGGCCACCCCCCGCCCGCGATAGGGGCGCCCTCGCGAAGGCTCAGGTTCATCGTGGCCGTCGCGAGATTCGTGGACGCGTTTAGCGGCGGCTCAGGCTGATCGTGACGGCGGCGAGCGCCGTGCCCGGAGCCTGCATGCTCACGGATTGCTTGTCGCCGCGGGTCGCTACGGTGAAGGTTCCCGCGAAGCCGGGGCTGTTGATCTTGGCCGCCACCTCGCCTGGGCCTGCGGTGCCCGACACCTGGCCCGAGAGGTTGCGCGTGGCCTCCCGCCAGGCGCCCTGGATGGACCCGCCCTGGAAGTTCACATCGCTGTTGAGCTCGAACTTGTAGCTGTCGCTGGCGCAGCGAAGCGCCGTGCGCAGGTTGTTGGGGTCATCGCCCAGGGCATAGGCGGCCTGGCAGCGGATGCGCTCGTTCGAACCGTTCGCCAGGGAAACCGTGCCGTTGCCCGTCCAGGAGCCGACGATATCCCCGAAGGGGCCTGCCGCACCGCGCTGCGCCTGGGCGCCGGCGGTCAGGCCGAGCAGGGCGGACGCGAGAAGGGCGGCTCCGACGAGGGGGCGGCTCAGGCGAAGGGAGGGAAGCATCGGCATCGTTCAATCCTTTGCGGCTTTGTCTCGAGCGGTCCAAGCCGGCCCTAAAGAATGGGATCGGCCCAGCCGGACATCAACGCCTCTATAGCGCGGGCGTCGCAAGGGTGTGAACGCATAAGGGCCTCGATATCGGCACTGCGAAGGCGATCGAAACCGCCGAAATGCTGCGGGCGCCCCCCGCCGGTATCCCGGTTGAGGCGATCCAGACGGGCCGCGAGTTCCCGCATGACGGCCACTGCGATCTGCGGGAATTGCGCCATGAGATCGAGGAGAACGCCCCGATCGGTACGGAGCACCGTCGTGGGCTCCAGGGCCAGGATCGTGGCCGACCGTTCCTTGTCGCCCAGCACGCCCATCTCGCCGACGAGCGCGCCCGGGCCGAGTTCGGCAACCGCCATCTCGCCCTCCCGGGCATCGACGAGGACGAGCGCCCGGCCCTCCAGAATGACGTAGGCGGCGTCCGAGGGATCGCCCTGGGAGAAGAAGCGCTGCCCCGTGTCGAAGTGGATGCGCTCGCTCGCGAAGGCGAGAAGCTTCAGCTTCGAGAGATCGATGCCACGAAACATCGGCACCTGGCGTAGGGAGCGGACATCCGTCTCCAGGGTGACGGTGCAGCAGGATCGCGGATCGGCGCGAGCGCCCCGCGGGACCGAATCGGCAGCTGGCAGGCTCTGTGCGCTCATGGACGGTCTCCCCGGGTTCTGTTCAGTCATCACGGTGCACCGCCCATGTTTCCAGAGCATGGCGTCCGATCCGCCCTATGTTGCGGGAATGTTGCCGGCTCCAGGCCGGCCGCCGCTCGACGGTCCCTGGCAGACGGCATCGGGCGGCATCGGCCAGCCAGTTGCGAAAGAACCGCCGGCCCGCCGGCAGCCAGACCCCCGGGGCTGCGAGGCCGCGGTCGAATGCCGGCGGGCCGGTGTCCCTGCCCGCCGCGCGGTCGCGCTCGTATTCGCCCTGGAGGGTGCCGGGATCGTATTCGAGATGGTTGAACATATAGACGGTGCGGCAATCCTCCTCGGCGAGGAGGCAGAGGCCGGACCGATCAGAGCGGGCCAGCACGGCAATGCTCGGGGGCAGATCGGCTTCCCGCACCTCCGTGTGCCGGGAGACCGGCGCGGGAAAGCTGGCGCCGAGCCCCTCGAGCAGGGGCGAACTTGAGCAAGCCTCCTGGCGGAACACGCCGAAGGCCTTCCGGGGCAGAGCGTGCTTCGGGACGCGGTGAGCGTGCCACAGGGCGGCCTGCGCGGACCAGCAGATGTAAAGCGTTCGCGGCAGCCTCGCCCGCGCGGCCTCGATCAGGGCGCAGAACTCCGCCCAGTAGGTCACGGCCTCGAACGGCAGGGTCTCCACGGGAGCACCCGTCACGATGAGCCCGTCGAGACCCTCGCTTATGGCCGCGCGCCAGGGACGGCCCGTCTGGAGCAGATAGGGAGCGGCGCGACCCCGCGGTGCGTCGAGGCGCAGCGAATGGAGCCGAACGGCCTGAGGGCCGCGAAGCAGCAGCCGGGCGAACTGGGCGTGCGTGGCCGGGGCGTCAGGCATCAGGTTGAGGAGCCCGATGCGCAGCGCCCCCGATCCTCGATCAGGGCCGGACGGGGCGCCGATCCGCGAGGGAGCGCGTCCGACGGAATGGGGCGGGCTTGTCCCCATGGCAGGTCGTGGCTCGGTGAGGAAGCGGGCAGGGGCGTGTCGGAAGGCAGAGCGCCATCGGCCGGTGGGGGCGGCCGATGGCGGCTGTGTCGTCAGCACGCGTAATAGACCGGCGACACGCAGCCGTAGCGGTAATGGACCGGACGCACCGCATAGGCCGGCACCACGCGCACCGCGCGCACCCGGCGCTTGGTGTAGTAGACGTGGGTCGGAGTCGTGGCAGCCGCCACCGCGGCGCCGACGGCGAGCCCGCCGATCACGCCCGCGGCGACCACCCCGGCGTGGCGCGGGCCGGCCTCGGCACCGGTGGTGGCGAACATGGCGGCGCCCGCAAGCGCAAGGGCAGAAACGAGGGATAGCTTTTTCATCGTCGTGGTCTCCAGGGGATCGGCCCGCGGGGCCGGCTTTGGGCTGCGTTCACCGCAACCCTGACGCTGGGGACCATGTCGTCCGATTGTTGCCGGGGTATCGCGAGCGGCCGGCCAACATTGCGTCGAAATCAACGCTAGGCGGAGTGTTCGGAGGGACGGGCGCTATCCTGGAGGCCAGGGTGGTTTCCCATGCCGTTCCGCGATAAGGGTGGCCCGAGATCGATCCGGTTTGAGCTGTTTACTTCTGCCGGTGGCAGGATCGGCCCGTTCACAACCCCTCCGTAGCCGCCGCGCGATCCGCGACGCCGAGCCCCCGATACCTGCATGAACTTCCCCCTCGACCCCCACGAAGCCCTGCGCCTCAAGGCCATTCAGAGCCTTGGCGCGGAGAGCTGGATTCCGGCGGAAACGCTGGATCGCATCACGGCTTACGCCCGCGATCACTTCCAGGTGCCGATCTGCCTCGTGACCCTGATCGAGGCCGAGCGGCAGCTCATCTTGTCGCGACAGGGGATCGACGCGCGGGAAACCAAGCGCGACGTGTCGTTCTGCACCCATGCGATCGTGAGGCCGGATGTGCTCGTGATTCCGGATGCCCATAAGGACGAGCGCTTCAGGAACAACCCGTTCGTGACCGGGGCGCCCTTCATCCGCTTCTATGCCGGCGCGCCGCTGGCCTACGAGGGCGAGATCAGGCTCGGTGCTCTCTGCCTCATCGATTCCAAGCCGCGCACCATGAGTCGCGGCGAACAGGCGGAGCTCATGATGCTCGCCGATTTCGTGGTCTCGGTGATCACGAGCCGCGCCTTCGGCCTGCCCGAACCCGACATCAGCCTCGCGCTGCAGTAGCCCACCCGGACGCTGAGGCATTCCAATAGAAAACCCCGCGCGGTCGTGGGCCGACCGGCGGGGTTGGAAGGTTTTGGCTCGGGCCTGATACGCAACGCGGCCCGTGCATCCTTCATAGCGACGAGCGGTTAAGAGGACGTTCCACCCGAGCCGCCGCGCCCCCTTTTGTCCGAGCTCTCGGGCAGCATGCCGAGCACGGCTTCCGTGGCCATGGTGGCGAGTGCGCCGGCGGCCGTTTCCGCCATGTCCACGGCGGCGGCGGCGATCTGCTGGCCGGCATCGGCGGCGCCGGAGGCAACCTCCGAACCAACTTCCATCGCGGTGGTGGCGGCGCTGCTGGTGCGCTCGGCCATGTCGTTCATGCTGTCCATGATCTGCTGGCCCGCCCGATCCCGACGAAGGACGGCGGCAGCGGCATCGAGCACCTCGGCCAGGATCTCGCGGCCGATGGGCGAGGTCATGAGCGAGCCGACGCTGGCGGCCCAGCTCTCCCGCTGCCCACCCTTGCTGCGGCCCTGCGAGCGGCTGGACCCGCGCTTGGCGGCCGATTTCGATCCGCTCTTGGCCCCGCCCTTCGCGGCTGCAGCCCGGCGCGAGGACGCGCTCTGCTGACCGCCACCCTGGGCATTGCTCTTCGCAGCGCTCTGGCTGCCGCGAGCATTGCTCTTCGCAGCCCCTTTCGCGGCCGACCGCTTGGTGGCGTCCTTGGCGGCGCCCTTGGCCGCGCCCTTCTTGGCGGATTTCGTGCTGCCCGACGAACCACCGCGCGCCTTGCTGGCACCGCGGCTCTTGGACGAGGTCGATCGTGGTGTTCTAGCCATGGCAAATCCTCCTTGTGGCTGTGAATACAGCTAAGGTGACCCTGCGGCAGAACAAGACGTCTTGCATCAAAACCCACAACGCTTTCGGCCGCGAAGAAGGCCCCGCATCCGGGTTGGATGCAGGGCCTGAAAAAGATGCATCAGCACGGGAGCCGCTAGGCTCCGGTCTAGGGTGATCAGGCCTGCCGAAGCGTACTGAGCAGGAGGGTAACGCGGCACGAAGCCCAGGAGTTCTGGTGCTCTGTCGATTTCGTCGAACGTCATCGAAAGAGCGGCGGCTCGATAGAAGCCGCTCGACGATGAGGGCTGCGTGCGGGGCTAAACCGGCAGACGCGGATCGGCGAGAAGTTTCGGGATCACACGCCCGCTCGGGCCAAAGGCGTCGAGCGCCCGCTCGCAGAAGCCCTCGATCGTTCGCGCGTCCAAGACTACGGCCTCGCGTGCCCGGACTTCCGTTTGCGCCACGGTGCGCTGCGCATCGTGCTCGTAGCTCGCGGCTCCATAAGGCGTCAGACGGCGCTCGACGAGGTATTTGAGCCAGGCCTGCCGTCCGAGCCACACGACCTGATCGGCGCTGGCCGTGCGAGCTTTCAAGGCCGGACAGGCCGTCGGTACGGCTTTCGCGTAGGCGGCGGCGAACACCGCGTTCATGCCCTTGGTCTGCCCGGCCGGGATCGTGTCGAGGCCGATGCCGGCCGCGGCATCCGCCGGGCGGCAGCGCACGAAGGCCCGGCGCGGCGAGGAGGCCGGGGCGGTCTCGATCTCGATGACCCCGTCATCCAGCAGATGCACCACCTGTCGCTGAGCGCGGCCATCGGTGGCTTTGAGGTTCAGGACGGTCGCCGATCCGTGGCGCTGCGTCCCGACGATGCGTGCTTCGCTGACGCCGGCGGCGCCTTCGTTGAGCTTCCAGCGATCCGGCCCGATGGTCAGGCCGGCATCGCTGCGGTGAAACGCCCGGCATTGTTCGGGCGAGGCTCCATACCGCCCAACGAGTTCGGGTGGGGCGGCGGGTTCTTTGGACCAGGCCTGCGGTGCGGTGAGGAGGAGCGATGCGACGAGAAGTGGGGCCAGTCGCATGGTCGCCGCCTCACGCGTACCAGAGGACCAGACCGGCGACGATGCAGCCTACAGCGAGTGTCATGAGACATCTCCGGGTTCGGTCACAACAATCTGAAGCAGGCCTGCAATCTTAACCATACGGCCTGTTGGATTAGGCGTCGGCGAGGAGCGGCCTAGGTCGCGCAGGCCCGCCGACGCGGGCCATCCCGCGCCCCCGACCCATCGCACGCCCGAGGCAGGCTGCCTCCGGCCGGCGAAACATCTGGCCCCCGACCGAGTTGACCCGCCGGGCCAAGGACCATTCCAGGAGCAGCCGATGCTTGAGGTCGACCGGGAGCGCGCACGCGCCGGCACCGCCTATCCCCAACACGCCTTCGAGATCGCGCTGACGGTCAACGGCGAGGAGCACCGGCTCAGCGTCGATGCCCGCACCACCCTCCTGGACGCGCTCCGCGACCGCCTCCACCTCACCGGCACCAAGAAGGGCTGCGGCCTCGGGCAATGCGGCGCCTGCACCCTGCTCGTGGACGGTCGGCGGGTGGTGTCCTGCCTCACCCTCGCGGTGATGAACCAGGGTCGGAGCATCACGACGATCGAGGGTCTTGCGGACGGCGAGCTGCATCCCGTGCAGCAGGCCTTCATCGACCATGACGCCTTCCAGTGCGGCTACTGCACGCCGGGGCAGATCATGTCGGCGGTCGGGCTCATCCAGGAGGGGCGCACGCGCTCCGACGACGAGATCCGCGAGAACATGAGCGGAAATCTCTGCCGCTGCGGCGCCTACGTGAACATTGTGGACGCCATCAAGGACGCCATCGCCCGCGGGCTCGACCCCCGGGAGGCCATGACCGAGGCCGTCGAAGCGATCCGGCAGGACGCCGAAGGGAAGGAGACATAAGCCATGGTGCCCTTCGCTTACACCTCCGTGGCCGATCCTCTGGCCGCCGTCGAGCGCGGCGCCGGCGGAACCGGCGTCGCCTACATCGCCGGCGGCACCGACATGCTTCAGCTGCTCCAGGAGGGCGTCGCGACCCCGACCGAGCTGGTGGACATCAATCCGATCGGGTTCGACGACGTCTCCGTGGCCGTGGACGGCGTTCGCATCGGCGCCATGGCGCGGCTCGCCGACGTGGCGGACGATCCGACCATCCGCGAGCGCTTCCCGGCCGTCGCGGAGGCGCTGCACGAATCCGCCTCGCCCCAAGTGCGCAACATGGCGACGGTGGCGGGGAACCTCCTCCAGCGCACCCGCTGCCTCTATTTTCGCGACATCACCACCCCCTGCAACAAGCGGGATCCGGGATCCGGCTGCTCGGCCCTGGAGGGCCAGAACCGGATCAACGCGGTGCTCGGCGGCTCGCCTCAGTGCTTCGCCACCTATCCCGGCGATCTCGCCGTGGCGCTGGTGGCGAGCGACGCGGAGGTGATGATCCGGGGCGCCAACGGCGAGCGCACGGTGCTGGTGGAAAACCTGCACCATCTGCCCGGCGACACGCCCCATCTCGAGACGGTGCTCAAGCCCGGCGATCTCATCGTCGCGATCTGGATACCGCTGCACGCCGCCGGCCGGCGCTCGCATTACGTCAAGGTGCGCGACCGGGCGACTTTCGAATGGGCGCTCGCCTCCTGCGCGGCGTCCCTCGGCATGGATGGCGACCGGGTGATCGACGCCCGCGTGGCCGTGGGTGGCGTTGCGACCAAGCCGTGGCGTCTCAAGCATGTGGAAGACATGCTGATGGACCGGCGCCTCGACCGGCCCCTGGCCCGCGAGGCCGGCGAGCGATCGGCCGACGGCGCCGAGTCGTGGGGCCAGAACGCCTTCAAGATCCCGCTCCTGAAGAAGACCGTCGAGCGGGCGCTGCTCCGCGCCGGCGGCTTCGCGGCGGGAGAGGCCGCATGAGGCCGACCCCCCGTATCCTGATCGAGCGCTCCATTCCGGGAGACGTCGCATGAACGTGCAATGGAAGGTGATGGGCCAGCCCGTCAATCGGGTGGACGGCCCCAAGAAGGTGGCGGGCGAAGCGCGGTATGCCGCCGAGTTCGACCTGCCCGACATGCTCCATGGAGCCCTCGTGCTCTCCACCGTTCCGGCAGGGCGCATCGCCTCCATCGATGCGGAAGCCGCGCGGCGGGCGCCCGGCGTCTATGCCGTGATCTCGCACGAGAACGCACCGCGGCTGCCCTACAAGCAGTTCTCGCAAAAGCCGCAGGTGGATGCGCAATCGGGCGAGCAGCTGAAGGTGTTCCAGGACCGCACGATCTACTTCAACGGCCAACCGATCGCCGTCGTGGTCGCCGAGACCCTGGAGCAGGCGCTCCATGCCGCCGACCTCGTGCGCGTCACCTACGAGGAGACGGAAGCGCTCACTTCCTTCGAGCGTTCGCGAGGCCGCGAGCCGCATCGCGGCAACGAGAAGAAGGGCCGCCCCGGCGACACCGAGATTGGCGACGCCGATGCGGCCTTCGCGGCCGCGCCCGTCACGGTGGATGCGGAATACATCCAGCCCCGCGAGCACCACAACGCCATCGAGCTCCATGTTACCATTGCGGCCTGGGAGGGCGACGAGCTCACCCTCTACGACAAGACACAGTGGCCCGATAACGACCGCGACGAGATCGCCCACATCTTCGGCATTCCGAAAGCCTCGATCCGGGTGGTCTCGCCCTTCGTGGGCGGCGCCTTCGGCTCGGCGCTGCGGACCTGGCCGCATGTGACGGTCGCGGCGATGGCCGCCAAAGCCGTGCAGCGTCCCGTGCGCGTCGAGCTCACCCGCCGGCAATGCTACACCTCCATCGGCTTTCGCCCGCATACGGAACAACGGGTGCAACTCGGCGCCGAGCGCGACGGCACGCTCACCGCGATCATCCAGGAGGCCTACGGCCAGACCGGCACATACGAGGAATACGCGGAAACCACCCTCGACCCGGCGCGCAATACCTATTCTTGCGCGAATGTGCGCACGCGCTACCGGCTCGTGGAGATGAACACCAACTCGCCGTGCCCGATGCGCACGCCGGGTGTGGCGACCGGGTTGCTGGCACTCGAGACCGCCATGGACGAACTCGCCGTGGCGCTCCGCATGGACCCGCTGGAACTGCGGCTCAAGAACTACGCCGAGAAGGACCAGCACAAGGACCTGCCCTGGTCCTCGAATGAGCTGCGCGCCTGCTACCGCACGGCAGCCGAGCGCTTCGGCTGGGCGCAGCGCGATCCGGTGCCGCGGTCCATGCGCCGCAACGGATTGCTCGTGGGCTACGGCATGGCAACGGCGGTATACCCGGCGCACCGCTCCAAGGCGACGGTGGAAGCGATCCTGTTCAAGGACGGCACCGCGCTTCTGCGCACTGCCGGCTCCGATATGGGGCCGGGCACCTACACCTCGATGACGCAGGTCGCCGCCGAGATGCTGGGGCTCCCCGTCGAGCGGGTGCGCTTCCAGCTCGGCGACACCGACATGCCCTATGCGCCGGTCCACGGCGGCTCGATCACCATGGCGAGCATCGGCACGGCGGTGCAGGCCGCCTGCCAGGCGCTGCACGACGATCTCGCCGCGGTGCTGAAGGCCACCGGCGACACCCGCTACTCGGGATCGCTCGAATGGCGCGACGGCGGGCTTTCCGTCGGGGGCGCAGCCCCCACCCCCTATGCCGCGCTCCTCGATGGGCTCCATCTCGACCGCATCGCGGCGCAAGGCCAGTCGGCCCCGGGCGACGAGAGCAAGACCCATTCGAGCGCCGCCTTCGGGGCCGTCTTCGCCGAGGTCCAAGTGGACCCGGATTTCGGCACCGTTCGCGTACAGCGGATCGTCGGCGCCTACGACGTCGGCCGGGTCGTCAACCCGAAGACCGCCCGCAGCCAGTGCATCGGCGGGATGGTCCAGGGGATCGGCATGGCGCTGCTCGAACAAACCGATTGGGACGAGCGCTTCGGACGGCCCATGAACAGCAACCTCGCCGAATACCTCGTGCCCGTGAGCGCGGATGTGCGCGAACTCGATGTGACCTTCGTGCCGAGCGACGACACCATCTTCAACCCGCTCGGCGTGAAGGGTGTGGCGGAACTCGGCTTGTCGGGCGTGTCGGCCGCCGTCGGCAACGCGGTGTTTCACGCCACGGGCAAGCGCGTGCGTCGCTTCCCCATTCTGCCCGAGCACCTGCTGAAGGCCTGATCCATGACCCTCGACCGTGGCCTGTCCGTCGTCATCACCGGCGCGTCGAGCGGCATCGGCCGCGCGGCGGCGCGGCTCTTCGCGCAGCATGGGGCGCGGCTGACCCTGGCGGCGCGCCGGGGCGATCTCCTCGACGAGGTGGTGGAGGAATGCGAGGGGCTCGGCGGTCAGGCTGTGTCCGTCGTCACCGACGTTACGGCGGCCGAGGAGGTCATCAATGCCGCCCGCGTGGCACTGGACAGCTTCGGGACCATCGATGTGTGGATCAACAACGCCGGTACGGGAGTGTTCGGGCCCTTCGCGGAAGGCGGGCTCGAACTCCACCGCAAGGTGATCGAGGTGAACCTGCTGGGCTCCATGTACGGTGCCGCCGCGGCCTTGCCCGTGTTCCGCCGCCAGGGGCACGGCGTCCTGATCAACAACATCTCCATGGGGGGCTGGGCCCCGGTGCCGTTTGCGGCGGCCTACACCGCGAGCAAGTTCGGCCTGCGCGGCTTCACGGCGAGCCTGCGCCAGGAGTTGCGCAACGAGCCGCACATCCATGTCTGCGCCGTGTTCCCGGCCTCCATCGACACGCCGGGCTTCGCGCATGGCGCCAACCAGTCGGGCCGCGAACTCGACCCCGGCAGCGTGCTCTATGCACCCGAGGACGTGGCCGAGGCTTTCGTCGACCTCGTGCAATGGCCCCGTGACGAGGTGGCCGTCGGCTGGCCCTCCCGCGCGGGACAGATCGCCTACGCGCTCGCACCGGGACCCGTCGAGCACCTCATGGGCGCCGCGTTCCACCGCTACATGCGCCGCGCTCCCCGGGCGCCGCGGACGCAAGGCGCGCTGTTGCACCCCCTCCCTGCGGGGCGGGGTGCATCCGGCGGCTGGCGCGAGCGCAAGGGCGTTCCTTCGGCCCGCGGTCCCTCCCTCGGTCTCGCGGTTGCGGGCGCCGCGCTGGCGCTTGGAACCGTGGCCTTCGCGGTGCGCCGCCGGGATTGACGGCCCTGCGGCGTGGTCGCCGCGCGTCTCGATTGTCGGAACAACGGGCTCGCGCGCGGGGTTGGATCGGCAACCCGTGCATTGGCCCCTGGAGTCCGTTCATGCGTCTCGTCGATAACCTCCACCGCCGGATCGCCGCGCTTGCCGTGTGCCTCGACCCCGTCGCGTTCGAGCGCGCCCACGACACCGCGATGGCGCAGCGGCGCGAGGCGGCCTGGCGCGAGGCCACCAGCCGGATCTGCTGCGCCTGACGGTACCCGCCGGCGGACCACATATCTCATAAACGTATGTTAACGTTGGTGTTTTTCCGGCGCTTCCAAGCTGTGCCCTAGGAACACGCAGCCTGCTTGTTTGTTGATCAAAGCCGGCTCTTCCGTCCGGCCGACCATCGCTCAGCACCAACGCCCGAGCGCGGATCCCCCGGATGCGCGAGCGCCGTGCTTGTGCCCCGCGATGAGCGCAGCGCCGCAGGGAGCCGACAACAATGATCCGTGAGACAACGGACCCGTCCACTCAGTCCACCGCCGAGCCGATCGAGGGCCCACCCATGCGGGTGCTCGAAACCGGCGCCTACCGCGGCCCGCACCTCTACGGCTCGATTCCGATGATCCGCATTCAGGTGGATCTCGGAGGACTTGAACACTGGCCTTCGAATCGGCTCCCGTCGTTCAACGACCGCCTTGTCGCGATGCTCCCGGGGCTCGACCGCCACGGCTGCTCGCTTCACCGCCGCGGCGGCTTTCTCGAGCGGCTGCGCGACGGCACCTGGCTCGGGCATGTGGCCGAGCATGTGGCCATCGAGCTGCAATCGATGATCGGCGTGCCGGTGACTCGGGGCAAGACGCGCTCGGTCAAGGGCCACCCCGGCGTCTACAACGTGATGTTCGCCTATCAGGACGAGGCGCTTGGCCGGATGGCAGGCCGCTTCGCCTTTGAACTCGTGGACAGCCTGTTGCCCGAGGGGCTGCGCGGCATCGCCGGTCTCGACCGGGTGCACGAGGGCGACACGGCGCTGCGCTCGAACGGCACGTTCAGCCTCGACCTCGCGCTCGACGAGCTGCGCCGCCTGCATCGCCGCACGGCGCTCGGCCCCACGACCCTCTCCCTCGTCCAGGAAGCGGAGCGCCGCGGCATCCCGGTGCTGCGCCTCGACGACCGCAGTCTGGTTCAGCTCGGCACGGGCCGTCATCAGCGCCGCATCCGCGCCAGCATCACGAGCCTGACCTCGCAGATCGCGACCGATGCGGCGGGCGACAAGGATCTCACCAAAAGCCTGCTTCGCGATGCCGGCCTGCTGGTCCCCAAGGGCGCCGTGGTGCGCCGCGCCGACGATGCGGTGCGCGAGGCCGGGCGCATCGGCTACCCGGTGGTGACGAAACCCCTCGACGGCAACCACGGGCGCGGCGTCAGCATCGGCCTCATGTCGGAAGAGGAGGTCCGGCGCGGCTTCGAGGAGGCAGCCGAGCACGGGCGCTACGTGATCGTCGAGCAGTTCTACCGCGGCAACGACCACCGCATTCTCGTGGTGGACGGCGAGATCATCGCCGTCGCCGAGCGCATTCCCGCCCATGTTGTGGGCGATGGCCGGAGCACCATCGCGCAGCTCGTCGAACGGGTGAACCAGGACCCGCGCCGGGGCGACGGGCACGAGAAGGTGATGACCCGCATCACGGTCGACGAGCACGTGATCGGCCTCCTCGCGAAATCGGGCCTCACGCCGGAGAGCGTGCCGGAAGCAGGGCGCACGGTCTATCTTCGCGACACCGCCAACCTCTCGACCGGCGGCACCGCGGTGGACCGCACCGACGACATCCACCCCGACAACGCCACCATCGCCCGCCGTGCGGCCCGCGCCATCGGGCTCGATGTGTGCGGCATCGACTTCATGGCACCGGACATCGCGAAATCCGTGCACGAGACCGGCGGCGGGATCGTGGAGGTGAATGCCGCACCCGGCTTCCGGATGCATCTCCAGCCCTCGGAAGGGCGGCCCCGCAACGTGGCGCGTCCCGTGCTCGACATGCTGTTCCCGAAGGGAGCGCCGACACGCATCCCGATCCTCGCGATCACGGGCACGAACGGGAAGTCCACCACCTCCCGCATGATCGGCCGCGTGCTGCGCACGCAGGGGCTCACCGTGGGCATCACCTCCACGACGGGCATCTACATCAACGACGAGCGCATCGTGGAGGCGGACGCCTCGGGTCCGTGGAGCGCGGGCGTGGTGCTGCGCGATCCGACCGTCGACGTGGCGGTGCTGGAGACGGCCCGCGGCGGCATTCTGCGGGCGGGCCTCGGCTTCCCCGAATGCGATGTCGGCCTCGTCACCAATGTGCAGCCCGACCATCTGGGGCTGAAGGGCATCGAAACCATCGAGGATCTCGCCTGGGTGAAATCCGTGGTGGTCGAGGCCGTGCGGCGCGACGGCACCAGCGTGCTCAATGCGGACGATCCCAACACCGTGCGCATGCAGCGCCGCGCGGGAGGGCGCATCGCCTTCTTCTCGCTTCGCGGCGGGGACGACATGCCGGATTTCCTGCGCAAGCATATCGAGGACGGCGGCCTCGCGGTGGTGCGTGAGCCGAGCGACAGGGGCGGCGATATCGTGATCCATGACGACGGCGACAGCCTGCACCTCATGCGCGTCGCGGAGATCCCCGCGACCCTCGACGGCATGGCGGAATTCAACGCCGCCAATGCGCTGGCGGCCATCGCGGTCTGCCATGCCCATGGCGTGCCGCATCAGCTCATCCGCACGGGGCTCTCCACCTTCACGGCCTCCTTCGAGCAGTGCCCCGGCCGGCTCAACGTGTTCGACGGCCACGGCTTCCGCGTGATCCTCGACTACGCCCACAATCCCGCTGGCCTCAGGGCGCTGGGCGAGATGATCCGGAAGATGCGTCCGCGTCACCGCCGGGTCATCGGCATGGTCAACATTCCGGGCGACCGGCGCGACGAGGACATGCACGAGATGGGCGCGCTGGCCGCGCGCTACTTCGACGAGATCATCTTCCGGGAAGACCCCGCGCGGCGCGGCCGCCGGCCGGGGGAGATCGTGGCTCTCCTCTCCGAGGGGGCGCTCTCGACCGGATTTCCGCAGGAACGCATCCGCCGCATCTTCAACGAGGACGAGGCCGCGGAAGCCTGTCTCGGCTCGGCCGAGCCCGGCGATCTCGTGGTGCTGACGCCTACCGACGTGGAGGCCATGTGGCAGCAGGTGCTCGATTACCGCGTCAAACCGAAGCCCGATCGCTACGCCGTCGAGGTCGAGCGCCGAGACGAAGGCGCCGGCGGCACGGAGGCGCTAGGGTAGGGCGCCTCTTCCCCTTCTCACCGCCTTGCCCCACTTCACCTCGCACTTCCAAAAGGACTCTTACCCGCACCATGGCCGACCGTTCGAAGAGAGCCTCCCGGGGCCCGCTGATCATCATCGGCGGTCACGAGGACAAGGAGGGGGAGCGCACCATCCTGCGCGAAGTGGCGCGCCACCTCGACGGCGGGCGGCTCGTGCTCGCCACCGTGGCGTCCCATGAGCCGGAGGGCTATTTCGAATCCTACGAGAGGGCCTTCGCGGATCTCGGCGTCACGGACCTCGTGGAACTCTACGTGAACGAGCGGGCCGAAACGCTCGAGGAGGAGAAGCTTCGCCTCTTCGACGGGGCCGCTGGCGTGTTCTTCTCCGGCGGCGACCAGTTGCGCATCGCGAGCCAGATCGGCGACACGCCCGTGGAGCAGCGGGTGCGCGAGATCCACCAGCGCGGCGGCGTGGTGGCGGGCACCTCGGCGGGCGCGTCCGTGATGAGCGAGACCATGCTCGTGAAGGGCACGAGCGGCGAGTCCTACAAGATCGGCGATCTCCACATGGCGCCCGGCCTCGGCCTCGTGCGCGATGCGATCATCGACCAGCATTTTGCCGAGCGCGGCCGCTTCGGACGCCTGCTCGGCGCTGTGGCCCACAACCCCCGAGAACTCGGCATCGGCATCGACGAGGACACGGCGATCGTTGTGGAAGGCGAGCGGTTCCGGGTGATCGGCTCTGGCTGCGTCTATGTGGTGGACGGGGCCGGCGTCACCCGTTCCAACATTGCCGAGGCCCGCTCCGAGCACGCATTGTCCATGTACGACGTGCGGATGCATGTGCTGGCGTCTGGGGACTCCTTCGAGCTCTCGACGCGCCGCCCGGCGGCTGTTCCGGACGTGCGCGACACCCACGCTCTCGAGGCCAAGGCGCTCTCCGGTGGCTAAGCCGTTCGGGGGAAAGCTGGTTTCCGGGACGGCGGTGGCTTGACGGCGACGGGGCTGCGCGGTGATTCTCCCCTGGATTGTGCTACTCCCGAGCCCTGAGGGATCCTAAGTTTGCTGCGTTCTCGTCCCGCGCCCCCCGTGGAGCGGCCTTGCCCTGCTCACGGGAGAGGCGATGGTCCGTCTGCCGCGGGCCACGGCCGCTCCGGCGCGCGGATGAGCGCCGGCCATGCGCATTAGTACGGCACCGCCTGGTCTCCTGGAGGGAGGCGGGGCCACGGGGGCGCTGATGCGGGCGCATCCCTGGTCCTCGACGCCCCTCGGCGATCCGGCCGAATGGCCGAGCCCGCTCGCCGTGCTCGTGCCCGTGATCCTGGCGTCGCGGCAGCCCATGTGCGTGATCTGGGGCCCGGATCGGCGTCTCCTCTATAACGACGGCTATGCGGCAATCCTCGGGGAGCGCCATCCTGCGGCCCTGGGCGAGCCCTTCGCCGTGGTGTGGCCCGATCTCACGGAGGTCGCCGCGTCCGTGCTGGACCGGGTCTACAGTGGCGAGGCCCTGCAGGTGGACGACACCACCTTCTCGATGATCCGCAACGGCCTGCCCGAGGAGGTGCATTTCAACTATTCCGCGACGCCGGTGCGGGACGAGGCGGGCCGGGTCAACGGCATCTTCTGCGTTTGCATGGAGACCACGGCCGCCGCCCGCATGCAGGCGGCGGCCCAGGCGGAGCGCGAGCGCCTGGAAGCGCTTTGGCAGCAGGCGCCCGGCGAGGTCGTGATCACCCGTGGGCCGGAGCACCTCATCGAATTCGCCAACGCAGCGTATCTGGAGGGCGTCGGGAACCGTCCGGTGATCGGCAAGACCGCACGCCAGGCGGTGCCGGAACTCGAGGGCCAGGGGCTGTTCGAACTGCTCGACGAGGTCTACCGCACGGGCGAGCCCTTTGTCGGACGCCAGGTTCCGATCACGTTCCATCGCGCTCCCGGCGGCGAGCCGTTCACCCGCTACGCCGATTTCGTCTACCAGCCCATCACCGACGAGGCGGGCGCGGTCACCGGCATTTTCGTGCAGGGTCACGACGTGACGGACGCCAAGGCGTCACAGGCCGCGCTTCAGGAGAGCGAGGCGCGCTTTCGCCTGTTCTCGGAAGAGAGCCGCGAGGGCGTGGTGCTCCACGACGGCGACACCATCCTCGACTGCAACCCCGCCTATGCCCGGATGTTCGGCTTCGACTCCATGGCCGATGCCGTGGGCCGACCCATTCTCGATACCCTGTCGCCGGAGAGCATTCCGGTCGTTCGCCGCAAAATCGCGGAGCGCTTCGAGGAGCCCTTCGAGGTCGTCTCCCGCCGCAAGGACGGCTCGACGCTGCCCTGCGAGATCGTGGCCCGCGAAACGGTCTGGCGCGGGCAGAGGGTCCGCATCGTGCTGGCGCGCGATCTCACCCTGCGCAAGCAGCGCGAACTCGCGCTCCGCCAGAGCCAGCGCCGATTCCAGACCATCGCGGATGCGCTGCCCGGCTTCGCCTGGACCGCGGACCAGAACGGCCAGATCGACTTCGTGAGCCAGCGCTGGACGGAGTATTCGGGCGCGGACAGCGCCGGCTCGATCCGGGACCAGTGGCTCGGTTTCATCCATCCGGACGATCTTGAGCGCACGCGCCAAGTCTGGGGCGAGGCATTGGCGACCGAGCGGCCCTACGAGACGGAATTCCGCCTGCGCGCCCGGGACGGCAGCTATCGCTGGTGGCTTGCCCGGGCCCTGCCGGTCCAGGACGAGGGCGGCCCGGCCGATCGCACCATGCGCTGGATCGGCACCTGTACGGACATTCACGAGCGCAAGCGGGCCGAGGAGCACCAGCGTCTCCTCATCAACGAGCTGAACCACCGGGTGAAGAACACCCTCGCGACCGTCCAGTCGCTGGCGATGCAGAGCTTTCGCGAACTGGACGATGCGAGCCGTTCGCGCATCACGGCCTTCGAGCAGCGCCTGTTCGCCCTCTCCAAGGCCCATGACGTCCTCACCCGGGAGAACTGGGAGGGGGCGGAGCTCCGCGCGGTGCTGGACGAGGTCATCGGACCCTATCTTCGCGAGGGTCCGGGCCGGATCGAGATGGAGGGGCCGCCCCTGTGGCTTGCGCCGCGCACCACTCTGTCCCTGTCCATGGCGGCCCACGAACTCGCGACCAACGCCGCCAAATACGGCGCGCTCTCGGCCTCCACGGGCCGTGTGGCGATCACCTGGACGGTGGCGCCGGGCGATCCCGACATCCTCACCTTCCGTTGGCAGGAGCAGGGCGGGCCGGTGGTGTCGCCGCCCGCACGCCGGGGCTTCGGCACCCGCCTCATCGAGCGCAGCCTCGCCCAGGACCTCGGCGGCAAGGCGCGGCTCGTCTACGACCCGGGCGGGGTGGTCTGCATCGTGACGGCGCCGCTCAGCGCCGGGCAGCTGGTCTCCTAGGACCGCGAACGCGCGCCACCCTTGAGGTCGATGGCCTCGGAGCTGTGGACGAGCCCCCTCAATCGGACCGGCGGAGCTTGGTCGGGAGCGGAATGCTCTAGATAGGCGTTGAGGAACCGGCTGGCCTTCGCATCGCCGGCGCTAGAGACAGGAGAGCCTCCGTGAGCACGGGCCTCATCGCATTGCTGGACGACATCGCCGGCCTCGCCAAGGTCGCTGCGGCCTCCTTGGACGATATCGGCGCGCAGGCGGCGAAATCCGGCGCCAAGGCGGCCGGCATCGTGATCGACGATGCGGCGGTGACGCCCCGATACGTGGTGGGCTTCGCGGCCGACCGGGAATTGCCGATCATCTGGAGAATCGCGGTCGGCTCGCTGAAGAACAAGCTGCTCTACCTGCTGCCCGCGGCCCTCATTCTCAGCTTCATCGCGCCCTGGGCCATCACCCCGCTCCTGATGCTCGGCGGCCTCTTCCTCTGCTATGAGGGCGCCGAGAAGATCTACGAGCTCGTCTTTCCCCACGCCGCCCACGAGCACGAGGACACGGCGGGCAATCCGCGCACGCCGCAGGAGCTCGAAGACCAGAAGATCAAGGGCGCCATCAAGACGGATTTCATCCTCTCCGCCGAGATCATGGCCATCACCCTCTCGACGGTGGCGGACCGCTCAATCTGGATCCAGGCCCTCGTCCTGGCCGCAGTGGGGTTGGGCATCACGGTGACGGTCTACGGCGCCGTGGCCCTCATCGTGAAGGCGGACGATGCCGGCGTGTCGCTGGCCACGAACCCGCGGCCCGCCTCCACACTTCTCGGCTTGCGCGCCGGCTCGGCCAATGGGGTGCCGTCCGGCGGCGACCGGGCGATGCGGCCCGTCACGCAGGGCCTCGGCCGGGCGCTCGTCTACGGCATGCCGATCTTCATGAAGGTGCTGAGCATCATCGGCACCGCCGCCATGCTCTGGGTCGGCGGCGGCATCGTGGTGCACGGCCTCGAGGAGTTCGGCATCACGGGGCCGGGCCACCTGATCCACGACGCGGCCGTCGCGGTTGGCCACGGAGTTCCGGCCATGGCGGGTTTCCTGGAATGGCTCGTGTCGGCGGCGGCGTCCGGCGTGGTCGGCCTCGTGCTCGGCGCCCTCGTGATCCCCTTCGTGCACTACATCGCCGCGCCGGCGTGGCACGGGGTCGTCGGCGCCAAGAAGGCGGCGCACTAGGATCCGGGGCAGGGGCCTCATCGAGGCGCAAGCGGGGAACGATCGATCATGCAGAGCTTCAGCGGCCGCACCTTCGCGGTCACCGGAACCTCGGGCAATCTCGGGCGCGCGGTGGCGGATCTGCTCGGCGAACGAGGGGCCAACGTCGTCCTGCTCGAACGCAGCCACCGCGCCGAGGCCGAGCCGTCGGATCGGGTGCTGCGCCTCGGCGGGCTCGACGTGACGGACGCAGGCTCCATCGCACAGGCGCTCGATAGAGCGGCAAGCCGCTTCGGTGCCCTCGACGGCCTCGTGGCGAGCGCCGGCGGCTTCAGTATGGGCGGCACGTCGGCCGCGGACGGGTGGGGCGTGTGGGACGCGATGCTGACCGCGAACCTGAGGACCGTGGTCGCCGCCGTGCAGGCCGTCGCGCCGCGCCTCGCCGAAGGCGGCCGCATCGTCGCCGTCGGGGCCCGGCCCGCGCTGTCGGCGCCGAACGGCCTTTCGGCCTACGCGGCCTCCAAGGCGGCGGTGCTGCGGCTGACGGAAAGCCTCTCCGAGGAGCTGAAGGGCCGCGGCATCACGGTGAATTCCGTGCTCCCCAGCATCATCGACACGCCGCAAAACCGTGCCGCCATGCCGAACGCCGACCCCACCGCCTGGGTGCCCCCGCACGACATCGCCGAAGTGATCGCCTTCCTGCTCTCCGATGCCGCGCGCTCGGTCACGGGCGCGCATATCCCGGTGTATGGGCGGAGCTAAGCAAGCCTCCCCGCCCGTGCGGCGCGTCGAGGTCCAGCACCGGTCCCTTCGGCACGATACCGGTTGGGTTGATGCCAAGATGGCTCTCGTAATAGTGGCCCTTGATGTGCTGCATGTTCACCGTCTCGGCCACGCCCGGGGTCTGGTAGAGGTCGCGCAGGTAGCCTGATAGGTTCGGGTAATCGGCGATGCGGCGCAGGTTGCATTTGAAATGGCCGACATAGACCGGATCGAAGCGCACGAGGGTGGTGAAGAGGCGCCAATCCGCTTCCGTCGGCGATGAGCCGAGGAGATAGCGCCGGGTGGCGAGGCGCTCGTCGAGCCAGTCGAGGGTCTCGAAGAGCGGCACCACGGCCTCCTCGTAGGCGTCCTGCGTGGTCGCGAAGCCCGCCTTGTAGACCCGGTTGTTCACGGTGTCGTAGATCCGCTGGTTGATCGCGTCGATCTTCGGCCGCAGCGCCTGCGGATAGAAGTCGCCCGCCCTGGCGCCGAGCCCGTCGAAGGCGGTGTTGAACATGCGGATGATCTCGGAGGATTCGTTGTTCACGATCGTCCCGCGCGCCTTGTCCCACAGCACCGGCACCGTGACGCGGCCCGTGTAATCCGCCTTCGCGGCGGTGTAGACCTGGTGCATGTAGCGGGCGTTGCGGATCGGGTCCGGCACGACGCCGGGGCCGGGCTCGAAGGTCCAGCCGTTCTCGCGCATCACCCAGTGGACGGACGAGATCGGCAAAAACCGCTCCAAACCTTTAAGCGCCCGCACGATGAGCGTGCGATGGGCCCAGGGGCAGGCGAGCGACACATAGAGGTGGTAGCGGTCGGGCTCTGCCTTGAAGCCGCCGTCGCCCGTCGGTCCGGGGGAGCCGTCGGCGGTGATCCAGTGGCGGAACGCGGAGTCCTTGCGCACGAAACGGCCGCCCGTGCTCTTGGTGTCGTACCACTCGTCGTGCCACACGCCGTCGACCAGAAGTCCCATCGTCCGCTCCCCATCCTTGCGCCGGCACGAACAGGCCGCGTGCGCCTTCACGGAACCTAAGTGGACCGTCCTGCCGTGCTTGGCATCCCCTCGGGCTGCAAGGGCACGGCTGCGCGGGTGCAATGGGCGTCGGGCCGGGACAGGGCCCGGAACAGGGCTCGGGCCCGCACGTTTCCGTCTGATCGTTGTCGAGCAGAGGAGCAGGACCATGGCGGACGAGGATCGCAGGCGCTTTCGCGACGAGGCCGAACGGGGCGGACGGGCGCTTGGGGGCGGGGCGGCCAACGGTTTTGGCGCGGTCGGCCGGCGCGGCGAGGGCGACGAGAGCCAGGGCCACAGCGGCTATGACGACGACCGCGGCGGCTTCGTGGACGATTATCGCGGCGGCCCCGGCTCCGGCACCGTGAACCCGCACCGCAAACGGGGATCCGGCTTCGGCGCCTTCGGCTTCAACGACGATGCCCGTCAGGAGGGCTCCCATCGGGGCCGCGGCCCGCAGGGCTATCAGCGGCCGGACGAGCGCATCCTGGAGGATGTGAGCGACCGCCTCACCGACGATCCGCATGTGGATGCGTCCGAGATCGAGGTCCGGGTCGAGAACCGCGAGGTGACACTCTCGGGGACCGTCAATTCCCGCTTCGAGAAGCGGCACGCGGAAGACGTCGCCGAGAGCGTGCCCGGCGTCGCCCATGTGCAGAACAATCTGCGGGTCCAGCAGGCCGGCGGCGGGCTCGACACGGTGAGCGCCACGGGGGCGGGCGGCGGGCAGACCGGCGCGCTGCTGGGTCCCGCCGGTGGGCCGGGCGGCACGGGCAGCATCGGCGGGCGGCGCAAGCAAGGCGCGTCCTAAAGCACCGGGCGGCGCCTACCTTAAGCCTCGGGCCGGCGCCGCATTTCGGAACAATCCTCCCGGAGCACGAGAGCGCTGGCGCGGATCGCGGCGGGGTCCCGAGGCAACGCTGGGGCGCTGTAGCGGACGATGCCGCTTGCGGGGTCGGCCTCTCTCAGCAGGCCGACGCCAATGTCGCGCCCGGCCGCATCCGCAAGACCGAGCAGCGTGCCAGGCGGCGCCTCCGCGAGCGCCGGATCCGCGAGGGGCCCGGCGTGGCCCCGCGCCCCGGCAAAGTAAGCCCGAAAGGCCTCGCGCCGGGCAGCGCGCCGCTCGCCTTCCGTCTTGCGCCGCGCGAGCGGGGAGGGCGCAAGGCGCAGGGCCGGCGCGTGACCGACGGCGAGGAGGGCTTCGAGGTCGGGATCCGTGCCGATGGCGATGAGGAGGTCGGGCTGCAGCACCGCGATCTTCTCCGCCTTCAGCCGCCGGCCGGGACCGGCCAGCAGCCCGCCCGTGTTGATGACGAGAGAGCCCTGGGGTGCCTCGCGGCTCAGCCGCTCTGCACCGGCCATCAGCGGGCGCCAGCCCCGCACCGGATCAGTAGTGCCCACGAAGGCGAGACCGGTGAGGTCGAGCCCGTGCGGGCCGAGGCATCCGAGCGTCACGCAGGCGGGCGGGCCGACGAGCTTCTGGCCCACATCGAGGTCGAGGATCGCGGCAGGTATCGTCCGCGCTGCGGCGGCCTGGAGAAAACTGAGCGTGAAGGTGCTCTTGCCGGCATCGCGGGGGCCGAGCAGGAGGACGCGACCCGATCCGGCAAGGCCCGCGGTGAGGGCCTCGTGCCAATCCGGCGGTATGTCGATCAAGGCTGGTTCCGCGTCGTACAAGGGCGTTCGATCCCGACCCGTAGCAAGCTAAACCTTATAAATAATCAACGGTTTAGCTCGAACCCGGGCGCAGTCTTCCCGTTCCTAACCCAGGTTAAAGGGTCGGGCTGAAGCGCAAGCGACCGACAATGGGCTCCGTCGCAGTCCAGCGGTGGCAGGCGCTCCGAGGGGACACGGCATGGAAGTCAACGAGCACCGCTCCAGACGGTGGGTGCCGCGCGCCGGGGTGCGGCCCCAGCCCGCCTTTGAGAGCGCGATATTGCAGGAGATCGGGCGCGAGCTGAGAGGCACATACCAGGACCTCGTTTCCGAGGCGCTGCCGGAGCACCTGTCCTGCATCCTCGAGCGGCTTCCGGGCTACGACGCCTGGTCCGCACCCCCAGCCGGTCCGCAGGGCGGCGCACCCGGCAGAGCATGAGGGCTCGGGCGAGCCCCGAGCGCCAGACCGTATTCGCGTTCCGGAGGGTGAGCCGGACATCCCTCACCACCAGCGCAGCGCGTCGGGCCTGCCTTCGGGCAGCGGTCAACTCTGTCGGGCTAAGAGCGAAACACAGCAGGAGACCAGCATGGGACAAGCTAAACGACCCTCTCGGATCGCGCTCGTGGTCGAAGACGACCGGGACCTGCGCGATCTTGCGGCGGCCCTCCTGGAGGAGACGCCCCTGCGGGTTGAAGAGGCGTCGAGTGCCGAGGAGGCCCTGCATTATCTCAAGGAGCATGCCGACGAGGTGGCCTTTGCCCTCGTGGATGTGCGCCTGCCCTGCCTCATGGACGGGGTCGATCTCGCGCGCACGATCAGCCTCAAGTGGCCGTGGATCCGGGTGACCGTCACCTCCGGCGCGCCGGGCGACCGGATCGAGCATCTGCCCCGCAGCGCCGCCTTCCTGCCGAAACCCTGGCGGGCGCTCGATGTGCTCGTGGAAGCAGAGCGGGCGGTCGCGCGGGCCTAGATCGGGTCTTCGGCCCGCGAGCTAGACCACGAGCCGTGCCGCCGGCACGGTCAGCCGCATGATCAGGCCTTCCGGCGCCCAATCGTGGGTGAGGGCGCCGCCGAGCTGCCCTGACGCGCTGCGGGCCGCCATGAGAGTGCCGAATCCTTGGCGGATCGGCGGTCCGGCGATCAGCGGGCCGCCCTCTTCCTTCCAGGTCAGGGTGTAGCCTTCACCCGCGCGCTCGCCCGTCACGATCACGCGTCCAGCCTCGGTGGACAGGGCGCCGTACTTCACCGCGTTGGTGGCCTGTTCGTGCAGGATGAGGGCGAGCGATGCGGCGCTCTTCTCGCCGATCGGGACATCGTCGCCCGACAGAATGAGGCGCTCGCGCCCGGCCTGCAGGTAGGGTGTCAGCAGCACGCGGATCAGGCCGTGGACGCTCTGACGCCCCTCGATCTCCGTCTCGGCATGGGGCCGAGCGTAGTCGTTGGCACGGGCCAGCGCGTTCAGGCGCTGGCGGAAGGATTCCGCGAAGGGGCGCGCCTCCTCGTGGCCGCGCACCGAGAGCGCCGCGAGGCCGCCGACCACCGCGAAGATGTTCTTGATCCGGTGCGACAGCTCGCGGGCGAGAAGCTCACGGGCCTCTTCCGAACGCTTGAGATCGTCCACGTCCGTGCAGGTGCCGAACCAGCGCTCCACGGCGCCCGCCTCGTTGCGGATGGGCAAGGCGCGGCCGATGAACCAGCGGTAGCTGCCGTCCTGCGCCCGAAAGCGGTATTCGATCTCGTAGGGCTGGCCGGTGGCCAGGGACACCTGCCAGGCCGACCAGGCTTTCTCGCGGTCGTCCGGGTGCAGGGTCGGATTCCAGCCCGTGCCCTCGCATTCCTCCGCGGTCGCGCCGGTGAACTCGTACCAGCGGCGGTTGAAGTAGTCGTGGTAGCCGTTGGGCAGGGCCGACCAGACGATCTGGGGCATGGCATCCGCGATGGTGCGGAAGCGCCGCTCGCTCTCGGCCAGCTCCGATTCGCGCCGCGCGAGGCGCGCGAGGGCGCGGCGGTGCTCGAGTTGCGTCATCACCTGGCGGGCGAGGGCCAGAAGGGTCTGGCCCTGCGCTTCGGTGATGCCCTCCGGACGTACCTGGGTGTCGAGGACGCACAGGGTGCCGAGCGGCAGACCATCTTGGGTTTCGAGCAGCGCCCCGGCGTAGAAGCGCAGGCCGGGCTCGCCGGTGACCAGGGGATTGTTCTGGAAGCGCCGGTCCTTGGTGGTGTCGGGGACCACGAACAAGCCGGGCTGAAGGATGGCATGGGCGCAGATCGACACGTCGAGGGGCGTCTCGCGCACGCCGAGGCCGATCTCGGCCTTGAACCACTGCCGCTCGTCCTCAATGAAGTTCACCACCGCGATGGGGGCGCCGCACACATGGGCGGCGATGCGGGCGATGTCGTCGAAGGCGGCTTCGGGCGCCGTGTCGAGGATGCCGAAATCGCGCAGGGCCGCGAGCCGCTCCGCCTCGCTCCAGGCGGGGGTGCTCTCGGATGGCTGCATCAGGGCTTGTGTCATCCCGCTCCCCGCCCTCGGCCGCAACGATGTTAGCGCGCTCCCAGCCGATGTCGATCCGCGATGGCACGAGCGCGGCGAGGGTCGTCACGGAGAGCCGCGCGACCATAGACCGGCGTCGAACGACCTGCCTAGTGCGTCCGCCTGAATTCTCCGGCCGATGCGCGTGAAATCAGTGACGGCGGTCGGATGAGGCGGGCCCGATCCCCGAAAGGCGACGCGGGGAGGCGACGAGCGTCAGGAGCGGACGGCGGGCCGGCTCGGACTTCGCCGCGGAAACGGGAAGCGTAATGGTGTCGAGCGTTCCAGCGGCTTCCGGCGCCCGGCCGACCACGATGGCCGTGCTCGGGGCTGCGACGTCCGGTTCACGGCGGTCGATGACGATGTCTTCTAAAGGCATCTTGAGGGGCCTTGAGAGCGCGAGGGTTGAAGCGAGCCGCCGAGATCGCCGCAGCGACCGAAGCATTCGCCATCCCACCACAGGTGCGGCCGGTTGTCATCGGTCCAAGTTAACGCAAAGGAGCGACAGGTCGGCACAGTTCTCTGCTCCCCTGTTCCAAGGGAACTTCCGTCTGGCCCGGGGCGACCGGGTACGCCGATGCCTTCAAGCGTGGCCGGTTCCTCTCGGGAACCCTGGCCTTGCCGCTCCGTTGAGCCCGGTTGGTACGGCCGAGCAGGAGAGTGGCATGAACCCGATGGAGATGGACGGTACGCGCCGCGGCCCCGAGCGGGGCCTGGGTAGCGGGCATCGTTACGGGGAGCGCGACGGCGCGGCTCCCGATCACGCCTCCTGGTCTCAGCTCGACCAGCCGCCGCCCGCCCGCCCGCGCCGACCGCAGCCCTACAACGCCCGGCGGCGGAAGAAGGGGAGGGGCTGGCTCGTTCCGGCGCTCCTCGGCTCCGCGGCCGTGCTCGGGCTCGCAGCCTATGCCAACGTTCGGCAGGCCCAGGCCGCCGAGCGCCGGCACCCGCCGCGCGGGCGCTTCATCCATGTGGACGGGGTGCGCCTCCATTACATCGAGCGTGGCGAGGGCGAGCCCGTAGTGCTTTTCCACGGCAACGGCGCCCTCACCGACGACATGGTGACGAGCGGCCTCGTGGAGCGGCTTGCCCGCCGCCATCGCGTGATCGTGTTCGACCGGCCGGGCTTCGGCTATTCCGAGCGCCCGCGCGACCGCGTCTGGACCCCGATGGCGCAGGCTCACCTCCTGCGCCGCGCGATCCACCGGCTCGGGATCGGGCAGGCCACGGTGCTCGGTCATTCGCTCGGCGCGATCGTGGCCCTGTCGCTGGCCCTCGAATACCCCAGCATGGTGCACGGCCTCGTGCTGGTGTCGGGCTATTACTACCCCACCGCCCGCCTCGACGTGCCGCTCTTCTCCGGGCCCGCCATCCCGGTGATCGGCGACGTGATGCGCTACACGATCTCGCCGCCGGTCACGGCGGCGCTGCTGCCGCGCATCTACGGCAAACTCTTCGAGCCGGCGCCCATCGCTCCGCGGTTCGAGGCCGAATTCCCCCACGACCTCATCCTGCGTCCGGAGCATATCCGCGCGGCGAGCGTGGACAACGCGCTCATGATCCCCTTCGTGGCGAAGCTCCAGCATCGCTACCGCGGGCTCGACGTACCCGTGACGGTGATCTCTGGCTCCGACGACCAGGTGGTGGATTTCGGCCGCCATGCGCAGCGCCTCAGCGATGAGGTCCCGCAGGCCGAACTCGTGTCGGTGCCGGGGGCGGGTCACATGGTTCACCACTTCGCGCCGGACCTCATCGCGGGAATCGTGGAACGGATGGCCCGGGCCGAGCGGGCGGCGTCGACCGGCAGGTCCGACATGCCCCGCGTGCCGAAGCCCATGGGCGGCTCGTACTAGAAAGGGCTGCGCCGCCACGTTGGAACAAGCGCCCGGCCGGGCTGTTACCTGCCAGCCTTCGGCAGGGAGAACCCCATGCGCGCGCTCACCCGGCGCTCCTTCGTGGCCTCCGGTCTCGCGACGGCAGCGTCCCTCCGCACCGGCGCGACCCTCGCTCAGGGGCCGTCGCGCGGGAGCGATGCGGCCCTGATCCGCGAGGTCGCCCGCTTCGCCGAGCCGCTGCCGGCGATCGAGGACGAAGGCTTCGGGGCGTTCTTCGACCGCCTGGCCGAAGCGCGCGTGGTGCTGCTCGGGGAATCCACGCACGGAACCTCGGAATTCTACCGCGCCCGCGCTGCCATCACCCGCCGCCTGGTCAGCCAGCACGGGTTCACGATCGTGGCCGCCGAAGCCGACTGGCCCGACGCCGCGCATGTGGATGCCTATATCCGCGGCCGCGAACGGCCGGCGGCGCCCGGCAAGCCGTTTCAGCGCTTTCCCACCTGGATGTGGCGCAACGAGGAGATGCGTGCCCTCGTGGATTGGCTCAAAGCCCACAACGGCACGCGCGATCCCGCGCAGCAGGCCGGCTTCTACGGCCTCGACCTCTACAGCATGGCTGCCTCGATGGAGGCCGTCCTCGCCCATGTGGGGCGTGGCGACGACCCGCTCGCGGCTGACGTGCGCCGGAACTACGCCTGCCTCCAACCGTACGCGGACGAGCCGGCGGAATATGCGGCCGATGTGCTGCGCCCGCGCTTCGACACCTGCGAGGACGAGGTCGCGGCGGTGCTCAAGGCTCTGCGCGAACGAGGAGCTCCCGGCCGCGAGGACGCCCACTTCGATGCGGTCCAGAATGCCCGCGTGGTGGCGGGATCGGAACGCTACTTCCGCTCGCAGGCGCAGGGCACGGAATCGTCGTGGAATCTGCGCGACCGGCACATGTTCGAGACCCTGCTCGCCCTGCTGGAGGTTCGCGGACCGGATGCCAAAGCGGTCGTCTGGGCCCACAACTCGCATGTCGGCCACGCGGCCGCGACGGAGATGGGGGAGCGGGGCGAAACCAATATCGGCGAACTCGCCCGCAAACATTTAGGCGATGCCGCCCGCCTGGTCGGGTTCGGCACCGACCGCGGGACCGTCATGGCCGCGTCGCGCTGGGACGGCCCGCCGGAGGTGAAAACCGTGCGGCCGTCCCTGCCGGAGAGCTATGGCGCCCTTTTCCGCGAGGTCGGGCCCGAACGCTTCCTCCTCGATCTACGCCAGCCCGCTCTGCGGCAGGCGCTGCGCCCTATGCGGCCGCAGCGCGCCATCGGCGTGCTCTACCTGCCCGAGACCGAGCGGATGAGCCATTATTTCGATGCGGCGCTCCCCGACCAGTTCGACGCCTTCGTGTTCCTGGAGGAAACGCGGGCCGTCACGCCGGTGACCGCAGCCCAGGGGCTGCCCCAGGATCATCCCTTCGCGTGAGCGCTGCTCCCGTGGAAGCGTGCGGTCGAACCTGCCGCGCCGTCCTCAGTGAACCTGGAAGGCGCCCCAACGTTGATGATGTACGAAGCGCCTCGCGTAACGGAGGCGCCGCCAAGTGAGGATTGTCCCGTGGTGACGTTGTCGAGCCTCGAAGAAGTGTGTGAGTCGAAAGGCATCACGCTGGTGGTGCATCCTGCCGTGCGGCGCGCGATCAAGGGCTACGAAGAGAGCTTCTATGTCGGCGCCTGCTGCTTCCTGCGCGGCGAGACGGACGGGATCTACTTCCTGCCCCTGACCACGGGCGGGTATGTCCGGATGCTGTTCACGAAGCGCTTCTCCGCCCAGGGCCATCCGATCCTGCGCATCGACCCGGTGGCCGCCGACGGGCTCGCCCGCATCCGCGCCACCCTGACGGAAGACGCGCGCCAGTAACGCGGCGACCCCGCGAGACGATTGCCGCAGGCCGCGGGAGCAGCCTGTCGCCGGGTGGCCGACGGCCGCCCTTTCTTTTGTCTCAAACTCGCAGACGGCCCGTCTGACTGCCTCCTCTTTGCCCTTGTTTTCCCATCCGTCATCCGACTAGCATGCTAGTCAGTTCAGGTTCGCGCCAGACGAACCGGACGGGGTTGAGAAAGCTACCACAGGAGGACCTTATGACCCGTGCCGCTCGCGTGAGTGCCGTTGCCTTTGCCGGTCTGCTGCTGTCGTCCGTCGCCGCCTTTGCGGCCCCGAAGATCGTTTCCGGGCCTGGTCCCGATCCGAACTGCTTCAAGCCGTGGAACGCGCAGACCAAGTACATGCAGTGGGACAAGAAGCCCGGCCCCTACCGCATCGCGGTGGTGAACGGCTTCGTCGGCAACACCTGGCGCATCCAGATGATCCAGACCGCGAAGGCCTATGCCGAGCAGGCCGGCATCAAAGAGAAGATCAAGGAGTTCAAGGTCGTCTCGACCGGCACCGACGTGGCGGCCCAACTCGGCGCCATCGAGGACTTCATCAACCAGGGCTACGACGCCATCATCACCATCGCCGTGGCGCCTGACGGCTTCGACCGCGTCATCCGCCTGGCCGACCGCAACAACGTCGTGATCGTACCCTTCGACAACGTGCTCGACACCGACAAGGTCATGCAGGTGAACGAGGACCAGCTCGAGATCGGCCGCCTTTCGGCCCGCCACCTCCTGAAGGAGCTGGGCCAGAAGCGCGACGGCAAGATCCTCGAAGTGCGCGGCCTGCCGGGCAACTCCGTGGACCGCGACCGCCATCTCGGCTTCCGCGAGGTGATGAACAAGGAGGGCAAGTTCCAGATCGTCGAGGTGGTCGGCAATTGGGACGACGGCACGGCCCAGAAGGCCACCGCCGACGCGCTCGCCGTTCACGGCAAGTTCGAGGCCGTGTTCACGCAGGGCGGCTCCACGGGCTCCGTGCGCGCCATGATGGATGCCAAGCACCCCTTCGTTCCTATGGCGGGCGAGGGCGAGAACGGCTACCGCAAGCTCGTCGCGAAGCATGCGGGCGAGGGCCTCAAGGGCCTCTCCTACAGCCAGTCGCCGGGCCTCGTGGCGATCTCCATGAAGGCTGCGATCTCCGCATTGGAAGGCAACCCGATGCCGCAGCTCATCTCGGTGCCGATCCCGGTCGTGGACTACACCACGTTGAAGGACAACGTGAACTTCTGGTCCAACCTCTCCGACAACTTCTTCGCGGCCAACGAATTCCCGGCCTGCGGCGTGAACATCACGGCGCCCGAGATCATGGCCAAGGACGCGAAGAACACGCAGTAGCCGCGCCTCAACGCCCTCTCCCCGCACGCGGGGAGAGGGAGCTTTACGAGCGAGGTTGAATGCCGGCCAACCCCTTCTTTGCCCTCGACAACGTCTCCAAGCGCTATGGCGGCGTGCATGCCCTGCGCGACGTCGATTTCGCTTGCGCGCGGGGTTCGATCCACGCGGTGCTGGGCGAGAACGGGGCCGGCAAATCGACCTTGATGAAGATCATGGCCGGCGTCGTGCAGCCGGACGAAGGCCGCATGACCCTCGACGGAGCGCCTGTCGCCTTCCCCAATCCCGCAGCCGCCAATCGCGCCGGCATCGTCTGCATCTTCCAGGAGCTCTCGCTGATGCCGGAGCTCACGGTGGCGGACAACATCACGCTGTCGAGCCCTCCGCGCCGGCTCGGCCTCATCGACGGGCGCGCCCAGCGTCGACGCTCGGAGGAGCTCCTCGCCCGCGTAGGCTGCGAGGACATCAACCCCTGGAGCCGCGTCGCCGACCTGCCGCTCTCCCGGCGGCAGATGGTGGAGATCGCAAAGGCCCTCGGCCGCGATCCGAAGCTCCTGATTCTGGACGAGGCCACATCGGCGCTCACTGCCGCCGACGTGGACCGGGTCTACCGCATGCTCTTCGACCTGAAGGCGCGGGGATTGAGCATCCTCTACATCTCCCACCGCATGCAGGAGATCGAGGCCCTGGCGGACCGCTGTTCGGTGTTCCGCAATGGGCGCCACATCGAAACCTTCGACAAGGGCGCCCGCACCCACGACGAGATCATCGGGCTGATGATCGGGCGCGAGATTGAGGGCCAGTTTCCGCCAAAGCCCCTGCGCCCCAGGCCGCAGCCGCTCATCGCCATCAAGGACCTTGCCTGGGAGAACCGCCTCAATGGCGTCACCCTGGAGGCCGGGCGCGGCGAGATCGTGGGCTTGGGAGGGCTCGACGGGCAGGGGCAGAAGGAGCTGCTGCTGGCCCTCTTCGGGGTGCTGCGCGGCGTGCGCGGGGCCGTGACGCTCGGCGGCAAGCCGGCCTCGGCGACGTCGCCCCGGGCGGCCAAATCGGGACAGGCTGCGATGGCGCTGATCCCGGAGGACCGCAAGAGCGAGGGGCTCATCCTCTCCATGTCGATCGCCGACAACCTCTCCATGGCATCGTTGGGCCGCCTGTCCCGCGGCCCCTTCATCGATCCCGGCCGCACCCGCGCGGCGGTGGCGCGGGCGATCGAGCAGCTGCGCATCAAGATCGGCGATCCGGCGGATCCTGTCTCCACGCTGTCGGGCGGCAATCAGCAGAAGGTCGTGATCGCGAAATGGCTCGCCACGGGCCCCGACGTGATCCTCCTGAACGATCCGACCCGCGGCATCGACGTGGGCACCAAGCAGGAGATCTACCGCCTCATGCGCGAGCTCGCGGAGGCCGGGGCCTGCATGCTGTTCTATTCCACGGATTACGAGGAGCTGATCGGCTGCTGCGACCGCGTCGCCGTCATGTATGACGGCCGCATCGTTCGCGAGCTCGAAGGCGAGGCCATCAACGAACGCAACCTCATCGCGAGCGCCTTGAACATCGTCGAGAAGCGGGAGCCCGCCCATGCGCATTGACGGGGACCGTGCTGAGGCGCTTGCGGAGACCGCCCATGTCTGACGCCGCGCTCTCGCCGCTCGTGGTGGAGGCGCCGCGCACGCCCAAAAGGGGTGCGGGCGAATGGATGCTCCGCATCCGCCATCACGCCGGCTTCCTCGGCGCGCTCGCGCTCTTCGTCGTTCTCTATCTCTTCTATCAGGCGAGCCACCCCCGCGGCTTCACGGGGCAGGTGCTGACCCAGAACGCCAACGAGGTTTTCGCCCTTGCGCTCATCGCGATGGCGCAGACCGTGCCGGTGCTCATGGCCGGCCTCGACCTCTCCGTCGGCGCGGTGATGACGCTGGTGGGCTGCATCGCCAGCCACCTCGTCAACGGCGGCCCGGGCCAGATCGCGCTCGGGATCGCGACCTGCATCGCAGCGGGCGCGGCCTGCGGCTTCGTCAACGGCTGCGTGGTGGTCTACGGGCGCATCCAGCCCATCATCGCGACCCTCGCGACGAGCGCGATCTATATGGGCCTCGCCCTCATCCTGCGCCCGACCCCCGGCGGCAAGGTGCACGAAGACCTCTCCTGGGCCGTCACCAGCGACGTGCGCGAATTCTCGGCGACCTTCGGGTTGTTCGACGACGGCGAGGCCGCATGGCTTCAGCCCTTCGCCTGGATTCCGGTCCCGCTCATCCTGCTCGCGATCATCATCATCGTTGTGTGGGTGCCGTTTACCCGGTCGGTCACGGGGCGCACGGTCTATGCCATCGGATCGTCGGAGAGCGCCGCCTATATGTCGGGCCTGCCGATCAACCGGGCGAAGCTCGCCGCCTTCACCCTCGCGGGCCTGTTCGCGGGCCTCGGCGGCCTCTTCCTCGCGCTGCAGACTTCGTCCGGCAACGCCGACATCCCCCAGGCCGGCGCCTATACGCTGAACTCCATCGCCGCGGTGGTGATCGGCGGCACCTCGCTCCTCGGCGGCACCGGCAGCGCCATCGGCTCCGTGATCGGCGCGCTCGTGCTGCGCACCATCTCCTTCAACTTCCGCATCTTCGACGTCGCCCCGCTCATGCAGCCGCTGTTCGAGGGTATCGTGCTGCTGGCGGCCGTGAGCCTCGGCGGTTTCAAGATGCTGCGCCTGAAGAACAAGCTTGAGGTGTTCCGGTGACGTCGTTTCGATCCGCAGCTCCGGGGTTCAGCGGCGAGGTGGCCTGGTGACGAGCGGTGCCATCACGACAGTGCCGCAGCGCGGCTTCCGCCTCGGGCCGGACGACAAGCCGGTGCTCTTCGCGGCCGGATTCGTGCTCCTGATCCTCCTGGCGGGTACGGGCTACACCCTGTTCACGCAGGGCAACGCGCCGCTGCTGCAGCCGCAATACCTGCTCCAGCAGCTCCAGGTCGGTGCGTTTCTCGGCATCGTCGCGGCCGGCCTGATGGTCGTGATTCTTCTCGGCCACATCGATCTCTCGGTGCCCTGGACGCTCGCCGCCGCCGCCATGATGGCGACGGCCGTCGGCGGACCCTGGGCCATCCCGGTCGGCATCGGCATCGGGCTCGCGGTCGGTCTCGTGAACGGGCTCGGCGTCGCATACTTGCGCGTGCCCTCCATGATTTTCACGCTCGGCGTGAACGCCGTTATGCGCGGCCTCATGGTGGCCCATACCGGCGGCTTCGCCCCGCAGACCGCCGCGACCGAGCTCATGCAGTACCTCGCCGTCGCCCGCATCGGCGGGGTGATTCCGGTCGCGCTCCTCGTCTGGGCGGCGGTGTCGGTGTTCGTGGTGGTGCTCCTCACCCGCACCACGCTCGGCCGCTCCATCTACGCCATCGGCAACCGGGAGCGGGCGGCCTATCTGTCGGGCATCAACACCAATGCGGTGATCCTCATCGGCTTCGCGCTCTCCGGCGCCGCCGCCGGCCTCGCCGGCGTGCTGCTCGCGGGCTATTCCACCAAGGCCTACCAGGGCATGGGCGACGCCTATCTGCTCCCGGCCATCGCGGCGGTGGTGATCGGCGGCACCAACATTCTCGGGGGGCGCGGGCGCTACCTCGGCACCCTCGTCGGCGTGATCCTGATCGTGCTGCTCAATTCCGTGCTCTCGATCATGCAGATGCCTGAGGCCGGGCGGCAGATCATCTACGGCGTCGTGATCGTCGCCATGCTGCTCGTCTACGGCCGCGGCAACCGGGTGACGGGTTAGAGCCCGCTCCGATCGGCGGTGCGATGACCTCGGACTTCGGCTTTTCGCTGCGGCCAGCGGCCGGTATGGTCTCGGCATGAGTAAGCTCCGCCTACGTGCCGCAACGCGCGCCGATCTCCCCCGCATCTATGAGGTGCGTCATGGGACGGCCGAGAACCGGCTGCCGAATCCCGCACTCGTCACGGACGAAGAGGTCGCTGGTATATGGACCACGCGATCTTCCTGGTGTCCGAGGATGCAGCGGGGCTGCAGGGTTTCACCTGCGTCAACCATCAGACGGGCTACGTCTGGGCCCTGTTCGTCATCGACGGGGCGCAGGGTCGGGGGCATGGCACCGCGCTGCTCGATGCGGCCATGGAGCGGTTGAGGCAGGCGGGCCATCGGCAGGCTTTCCTGACGACGGGAGCCGGAACGAAGGCCGAGGGCTTCTACAAGGCCAAGGGCTGGCAGCGGCTCGGCCCAGACATGAAGGGCGCGGTGGTGTTTCGGCTCTGGCTGTGAGGTTGCGGCGCCCAGGATGCCCTCGCGCCGAGCGATGCCGGGGAGGCGCCGCGACCACGCGCCTGCCTAGACCTCCGGCACGATGGTTTGGTCGGCGGCCTTCACTCGCTTGCCCTGCTCGCGCTCGAACATGAGGAGCGCGAGCCCCGCGCCGCAGATCACGGCGGCGCCGACGAGCGTCCAGACCTGCATCACGTCGCCGAACACGAGATAGCCGAAGAGCGCGGCCCAGACGATGAGGGTATACTGATAGGGCGTCACGATGGAGGCCGGCGCCAGCTTGAGCGAACGGTTGACGCACATATGCGCGATCATCGCCACGATGCCGAGGAGCGACAGCAGCCCGAAATCCACCACTGTGGGCTGAACCCAGGTGAAGGGCGCGGTCACGAGGCCGAAGAGCAGGGCGCCGAGAATCTGACCCACCACCAGGGTGGTGTCGCGGGTCTCCCGCAGCTTGCGGGTGGTGATCATGAGAAGCGCGAAGAAGATCGAACCCGCGAGCGCGATCAGCGCCGGCCAGGTCATGGTGGCGCCGGACGGGCGCAGCACGATCAGCACGCCGACAAAGCCGATTGCGATCACCGCGACGCGCCGGCGGTCGAGGCGTTCGCCGAGCAGGAACACCGCGAGCGCCGCCACGTAGATCGGACCGGCGAGGTAGAAGGTCATCACATCGGCAAGCGGGAGATAGACCACGGCCCAATAGAAGAAGGCCGTCTCGAAGGTGGACAGCGCAATGCGCAGGGCATGCAGTCCCGGCTGCTCCGGCAGCCGCCACGAGATCCCTTCGCGCAGCACGAAGGGTGCGATCACCAGGAGAGCCGCGATGCTGCGGATGAGCATCAACTGGCCCACCGAATAGGTGGCCACGAGCCATTTCCCCATCACGTCGTTGACGGCGAACAGGAAGATGCCGAGCACCATGAGGCCGATGCCGGCCGCCGCGCTGGAGCGGTTCTCGAGAACGGGCGAGGCGTGAGTGGTGGCCATGAATCGGATGAACTCTTCGTCGGAAACGGTGGGCGCAGCCGGTGCGGTGCCGGCGGGTTACAGCAACCCGCGCTGGGCGAGGTTGCGCATCAGCGCGCCGGTCCCGAAGGTCCAAGGCTCGCATTGGTCGGAATGGCGCATGCGGTTGACGAGGCGCCCGAGCTGCGGGGCCGCGACCGTGACGATGTCGCCGATCTTGTGGGTGAAGCCCTTGCCCGGCGCGCCCCGGTCTTTCACCGGCGCGAACATGGTGCCGAGGAAGAGCACCGCGCCGTCGGGATATTGGTGATGCGGGCCGATCATCTGCTCCACCAGATCGGCCGGGTCGCGGCTGATCTTGGCGATGAAGGATGAGCCGTTGAGCGTGAACCCGTCCTCGCCTTCGACCGTGAGCGTCACGGTGGTCTGCCGCACGTCGTCGAGGGAGAAGGTCTCATCGAACAAGCGCAGGAACGGGCCGAGCGCGCAGGACGCGTTGTTGTCCTTGGCCTTGCCGAGGAGCAGCGCGGAGCGGCCCTCCACGTCGCGCAGGTTCACGTCGTTGCCCAGCATGGCGCCGACGATGCGGCCCGTGGACGCCACCGCCAGCACCACCTCGGGCTCCGGGTTGTTCCAGCTCGATTTCGGATGCAGCCCCGCATCCATGCCGGTGCCGACCGCCGCCATCGGGGGGGCCTTGGTGAAGATCTCCGCATCCGGCCCGATGCCGACCTCGAGGTACTGGCTCCAGGCGCCCTGCTGGATCAGCACCTCCTTCAAGGCCATGGCCTGCTCGGAGCCGGGCTTGAGCTTCCCCAGATCGTCGCCGACGAGTCGGGTCACCTCGGCGCGGATCGCCGCAGCCGCATCCGCATTGCCGCGCGCCCGCTCCTCGATCACCCGCTCCAGCATCGAGACCGCGAAGGTCACGCCCGCGGCCTTCACGGCCTGCAGGTCGATGGGCGCGAGAAGCCAGGGCTTGGCCGGATTGCGCCCATCCGCCGGCGTGTTCGCCAGAACGTCGTCGAGGCCCCCGATGCGCTCACCTTGAGCGCCGCGCAGCGAACCGGCCGGGTCGTCGGTCTCGCAGAGGTCCCGCACGGTCGGGAAGCTTCGCGTGATGTCCACCACGCCCTCGTCGCGGATGGCCACGACGGCGGGTCCGTTGACCTCCGGGCGCCAGACGCGCCCCACGAGCGCACCGGCGGTGCCGTCCTGGGGGAGGGGCGAGGCGGTCAGGAGCGAGGGCATGCGGGAGATCTCGGGCGATTCGGGTGAGGGAACAGGTTGGCTCTAAGGGAAGGGCAGGGCGGAGGCCAGGGCTCAAGCTGCGCTCTGCTCGGAAGGCGGCCCTGCAGCGCGCGCATCGGCGAAGACCTCCGGATGGGCGGCGGAAAAGCGCTCAAGCTCCTCCATCACGCCTTCCAGGTGGTCCTCCATGGCCTTGCGGGCCGCCTCCGCGTCCCGCGCGCGAATCGCCGCCACGATGGCGCGATGTTCGGAGAGCGTGACCGCATGGCGGCGAGGGGACGAGAGGAGGCGGCGCACGCGGTCGACGTTCCCCCGCGACGCTTCGATCACCGCGGAAACGCGGGCGAGGCCCAAGCCGTCCACCAGGATTTCATGGAAGACGAGGTCGAGGGCATAGAACCCCGGCCGGTCGCCCCGGCGCACGGCGGCGGCCTGGGCCTCCAGGTTCTCGTCGAGAGCCGCGACCAGGGCGTCGGGCAGGCGGTCCGCCGCCATCGCGGCGACCGCCGCTTCGAGCGCGCGGCGGATCAGCATGGCCTCGACGATCTCCGACAGCCGGATGCGCGCCGCCCGGGTGCCCCGCTGGGGCAGGATCTCCACCAGCCCCTCCGCCGCAAGGCGCCCCAGCGCCTCGGACACGGGGAAACGCGACACGCCCAATCGCGCGCAGACGAGAGCCTTGTCGATGAACTCGCCCGGCTGGAAATCGAGGCCTACAATGGCCGCGCGCAGGACGCGTTCGACCTTGGCGGTGGTCTCCCCCCGCGGTCCGCGCTCGAAGGAGGGCAGGAAAGAATAGGCCGCCCCCTTGTCGTTCTGATCGATCATAGTAGCATGTTAGTCGAACACGCGGGGCGATGCTACCGTCTCGCGTGGGCTAGATGCAGCAGGTCAAGAGCCTGCTAAGCTCGACGAAGAGCCGGTCGCCGATCCGGCCGATCTGGAAGAACCCTTGGAGGAACCCTGCCCATGATGTCCCTGACGCGCCGCATCACCCTCGGCCTTCTCGCGGCCGCTGCCCTAGCGATCCCGGCCCTGCCGGCGAGCGCCCAGACGAAGCTCAAATGGGCCCACGTCTACGAGACCTCCGAGCCCTATCATAAGTGGGCGCTCTGGGCCGGCGAGGAATTCAAGAAGCGCACCAACGGCAAGTACGACATCGAGGTCTTCCCAGCCTCGTCGCTCGGCAAGGAGAGCGACATCAACGAGGGCCTGTCGCTCGGCACGGTGGACATCATCTACACCGGCCAGCTCTTCGCCGGCCGCGCCCACGGCCCGCTGGCGATCGGCGGCGCGCCCTTCATGTTCCGCGACTTCGGTCACTGGAACGCCTTCCGCAAGGGCGACCTCTTCAAGGAGCTCGGCCAGGGCTACGAGAAGAAGACCGGCCACCGGGTCGTGAGCCTCACCTATTACGGCGAGCGCCACGTGACCGCGAACCGCGACGTCAACAAGCCCGAAGACATGAAGGGCATGAAGATCCGCGTGCCGGACGCGCCGCTCTACACCATGTTCCCGCGCGCCGTCGGCGCCAATCCGACCCCGATCGCCTTCGCGGAAGTGTATCTCGCGCTCTCGCAGGGCGTGGTGGACGCGCAGGAGAACCCGCTCGTCACGATCCAAGCCAAGAAATTCCACGAGGTTCAGAAGAACATCGTGCTCACCGGCCACATCACCGACGCGCTGCTCACCATCGTGTCGGGCGGCACCATGAAGCGCCTCTCGGCGGACGAGCAGAAGATCCTCACGGAAGTGCTGGCTCAGGCCGCCGACAAGTGCACCGACGACATCGTCAAGATGGAGAAGGAGCTCGGCGAGTGGTTCAAGACCCAGGGCAAAAACGTCGTGAAGGTGGACCGCGCCCCGTTCCGCGAGGCCGTGGTGAAGCTCCACACCGGCTCCGACGCCACCTGGGACAAGGCCACCTATGACCGCCTCCAGGCGATCCAGTCGGCGACGAACTAATCCCGGTTCCCTCTCCCCGCACGCGGGGAGAGGGCCCCCGCAGCAGCCCTCATCCTGAGGAGGCCGCAGGCCGTCTCGAAGGACGAGGGCGTCTCCAGCGGAGCAGGCTGGATCCGGTCTCCTCGTCCTTCGAGACGTTCGCTTCGCGAACCCTCAGGATGAGGAGACCTCCCATTGAGCATCGAAGGTTCGCGTCTGATGCAATCCTCCACCACCCAAGCCCTCGGCACCGGTCACGTGCCGCCCTCGACCGCGCCCGGCGCGGCAGCACCCGTCGACGAAGGGCTGCGCGACGTGGACGTGCTGTTCGAGGAATGGCAGGAGCAAGAGGCCCATGTGGACCTCTCGGACCTCAACTGGACGGACATCGTCGTCTTCCTCCTGTTTTGGGGCTTGTTCGCCGTCGTTTTCCTCCAATTCTACACCCGCTACGTGCTGAACGACTCGCTCGGCTGGACCGAGGAGATCGCGCGTTACCTGCTCATCCTGGTCACGTTCGTCGGCTCCATCATGGCCATGCGCAAAGGATCGCATATCGCGGTCGAGGCGCTGCTGGTGTTCCTGCCCAAGGAAGCCAAGCACTGGAATCTCGTGGTGGTGGACGGCGTCGTGGCGATCTTCTGCGGCGCCATGGCCTGGTATGCCTACGAGCTCGGCGACCGAGCGCCGGGCTACATGGTCTCCATCGATATCCCGAAGGGCTACATGTACTGGTGCGTGGCCGCGGCTCTGGCCGGCATCACGGTCCATGCCGCCGCCCGCTTCGTGCGCCGCCTGCGCCGGCGCGAGGCGGATGTGGCTCACACGCTCATTCTCGACTAACGGCCTGAGGTCCTTCGCATGCTGATCGCCGTTATGACTATCGCGCTGATCGTGATGATCGCGATCGGCGTCCCCGTCGCCATCGCGCTCGCGGGCTCGTCGCTGCTCTTCCTGTTCCTCGCCAACATCACGGGCGAGATGACGGTGCCGCTCATCACGGTAATCCACCGCATGGTGAACGGGGTGGATTCCTTCCCGCTCCTCGCGGTGCCGTTCTTCATCATGGCCGGCAACCTGATGAACTCCGCCGGCATCACGAAGCAGATCTACGACTTCGCCGTGGCCGCGGTCGGCTGGCTGAAGGGCGGCCTCGGGCACGTGAACGTGGCGGGCTCAGTGATCTTCGCGGGCATGTCGGGTACGGCGGTCGCCGATGCCGGGGGGCTCGGCACCATCGAGATCAAGGCCATGCGCGACCATGGCTACGACACAAAATTCGCGGTCGGCCTCACGGCGGCGTCCTCCACCATCGGTCCGATCATTCCGCCCTCGCTGCCGCTGGTAATCTACGGCGTTGCCGCAAACGCCTCGATCAACGCCCTCTTCGTCGCCGGCATCGTGCCGGGGCTCATCATGGCGGTGTTCCTGTCGGGCGCAGTGTGGCTCTACGCCCACCGCAACGGCGTGGGGCGCGATGCGAGCTTCCACTTCGGCCGTCTCGGCTGGTCGTTCCTCAATGCCTTCCTGCCCCTGCTCACGCCCGCCATCATCATCGGCGGCATGAGCTTCGGGCTGTTCACGCCGACGGAGGCGGCGGTGTGCGCCTGCGCCTATGCGCTGCTGCTCTCGGTGGTGGTGCATCGCGGCTTCAACGTGATCCTCGCCGCGCAGGGGCACCGGGCCCGTTATTCGGTGCTGTCGCTCCGCCAGTTCATCCGCGTCACCATGGACACGGTGGAGACCACCGCCGTGGTGCTCCTCATCGTGGCCGGCGCCTCGATCTTCGGCTGGGTGCTCACGACGACGCGCACCACCGACGCCCTGGGCCAGTGGATCATCACCTTCGCCAGCGATCCGATCACGTTCCTGATCCTCGTGAACGTGTTCCTGCTGATCGTCGGCTGCTTCATGGAGACCATCGCGGCGATCACGATTCTCACCCCCGTGCTGCTGCCGGTGGCCATCAAGCTTGGCATCGATCCCGTGCATTTCGGGCTCATCATGGTGCTGAACCTGATGATCGGGCTCCTGACACCGCCGGTCGGCATGGTGCTCTACGTGCTCGCGCGCGTGGCGCGCATTTCCTTCGAAGATGCCGTCAGGGCCTGCGCGCCCTGGCTCATCCCGCTCCTCCTCGTCCTTCTTCTCATCACATTCGTCCCCGAGACGGTGCTGTGGCTCCCCCGCACCCTCAAAGAACTCGGTTATCTTTAGGAATTTCAGTCAGATGAACGCGCCCGTTAAGCCCGCGCCCCGCACCGTCCGCCTCCATGCGGACGACAACGTCGCCATCGCCATCGACATCGTCCAGCAGGGCGATACCGCCGCTGGCCTCACCGCCCGCGAACGGATCCTGCGCGGCCACAAGATGGCCGTGACGCCGATCCGCGAGGGCGAGCCGATCCGCAAGTTCAGCCAGATCATCGGCTTCGCGAAGAGCCACATCGCGCCGGGCGAATGGGTGCACGAGCATAACGTCGGCCTGCACGAGTTCGAGCGCGACTACCGCTTTGCCGAGGATGCCCGCGACGACGATCTCCTGCCCCCGGAACTGCGCGCCACCTTCCAGGGCTATCGGCGCGATACGGGCAAAACGGGCACGCGCAACTATCTCGGCATCCTCACCTCGGTGAACTGCTCGGCCTCCGTCGCGCGCTTTGCCGCGGCAGAAGTGGAGCGCTCCGGCATCCTCGACGATTATCCCGGTATCGACGGCGTCGTCGCCATCGTGCACGGCACGGGCTGCGGGCACGCGGCCTATGGCGAGGGCTTCGAGGTCCTGCGCCGCACCCAATGGGGCTATGCGAGCCACCCGAATTTCGCCGGCGTCGTGATGGTGGGCCTGGGCTGCGAAGTATTCCAGATCGGCCGCATGAAGCAGGAATACGGCCTGCAGGAAACCGACACCTTCCGGACCATGACGATCCAGGAGACCGGGGGCACGCGCAAGACCGTGGAGGCGATCTCGTCGGCCATCCGCGACATGATCCCGATCGCCGCGCGGGCCAAACGCGAAACGCGCCCCGCATCCGAGATCGTGCTGGCGCTGCAATGCGGCGGCTCGGACGGGCACTCCGCGCTGACCGCCAACCCCGCGCTCGGCGCCGCCTCCGATCTCCTCGTGCGGCATGGGGGCACGTCGATCCTCTCGGAGACGCCGGAGATCTATGGGGCCGAGCATCTGCTCACCCGCCGCGCCGCCACGCGCGAGGTCGGCGAGAAGCTCGTCGCCCGCATCCGCTGGTGGGAGGAGTACACCGCCAAGAACGGCGGCGAGATGAACAACAACCCGTCGCCCGGCAACAAGGCCGGCGGCCTCACCACGATCCTCGAAAAGTCCCTCGGCGCCGCCGCCAAGGGCGGGCAATCGACCCTGCGCGCGGTGTACGAATACGCCGAGCAGGTCAAGGAACACGGCTTCGTCTACATGGACACGCCGGGCTACGATCCCGTGGCCGCCACGGGCCAGGTAGCGGGCGGGGCGAACCTCATCGCCTTCACGACCGGCCGCGGCTCTGCCTTCGGCGCCAAGCCGGCGCCGTCCATCAAGCTCGCCACCAATTCCGATGTCTACCGCCGCATGGAGGAAGACATGGACATCAATTGCGGCGACATCCTCGAGGGGGTGTCGGTGGAGGAGAAGGGCCGGGAGATCTTCGACACGGTCCTGCGCGTCGCGTCCGGCGAGCACACCAAGTCCGAGGACCTCGGCTACGGCGACCTCGAATTCGTGCCCTGGCAGATCGGCGCCACCATGTAGGTGTCTTCTCCCTCTCCCCTTGAGGGCGAGGGTGGCCCTCGCGTGAGCGAGGGTCGGGAGAGGGGGAGCGATGGTGCAAGAGGCACCTGAGCGGTCCATCCTGCAATCACCCCCAACCCCCGAGCCCCTCTCCGCAAGGGGGGATGGGAAATCGCCTGGATGGAACCGCTACGCCCTCTCGCGACTTCGGCACTGGCGCGCAATCTGCGTTCCAGGGTGTGAAATGAGCTCGACCACGCACGTGCCGGAGGGCGGCAGCGTTCCGACCGACGATCTGCCGGAAGCCAACGAGGCGGCACCGCTCGATGCGCTCATCATCGGCGGGGGCCCGGCGGGGCTCACGGCCGCGATCTATCTTGCCCGCTTCCGGCGCCGCTTCGGCCTCGTCGATTCCGGCCACAGCCGCGCTTCCTGGATTCCGCGTTCCCACAACCACCCCGGCTTTCCGGACGGCGTCGGCGGCATCGAGCTCTTGCAGCGCATGCGCGAGCAGCTGGCCGGCCACGGCGGCGAGGTGCTCTCCGGCTCCGCGACTTCGCTCTCCGTGCGCGAGGACAACCTGTTCTCGGCGGTCGTGAACGGCGAGACCCTCATCGCCTCGCATGTGATCCTCTGCACGGGGGTGGTCGATATCGAGCCGCCGCTGCCGAACGCGCTCGAGGCGGTGCGCCGCGGCCTCGTGCGGCAATGCCCGATCTGCGACGGCTACGAGATGATCGACAAGAAGCTCGTGGTCATCGGGCGCGGCACCGCGGGTTTGGGCGAGGCGCTGTTCCTGCGCACCTATACGCCCGACATCACCCTCGTGACGCTCGGCGACAAGCTCGACCTCTCGCCCGAGAACTGGCAGCGCTTGGAGGAGGCCGGCATCCGCACGGTGGAGACGCCCCTGGCCGACATCACCTGCGACCGGGAGCGCATCGCCCGCCTCGATTTCCAGGATGGCGGCACGCTCGCCTTCGACGCCATCTATTCGGCGCTCGGCACCCATCCCCGCGCTGATCTTGCGGCCATGCTCGGCGTCAACCTGCAATCCGACCGCCGCATCGTCACCGACAGCCACCAGCGCACCTCCATCGACGGGTGCTACGCGGCGGGCGACATCGTGACGGGTCTGAACCAGATCGGCGTCGCGATGGCGCAGGGCGAGGTCGCGGCGGTGGACATCCACAACCGCCTGCGGTCGCGCGAAGGGCTGAGGCTCGCGAACTGACGGATCGGCCGATCCAACCCATCCCCTCATCCTGAGGAGGCGCGGGGCGCCGTCTCGAAGGATCCTCCAGGACCCTCGCGCGAACTGGACCCCTCCCTTCGAGACGCACCCTTCGGGTGCTCCTCAGGAGGAGTGAGGGTGGGGGCGGCGAAGCTCGCGCTACGCCGAAGCGTCCCAGTTCACCCGGATGCGATAGGCCTCGCCCATCTCCGCGACCTGGAGCAGCTTTCGTTCGAGCAGCGACCAGTCGTCGGAGGCCGCGATGGGCGCCCAGATCGCCTCCACCTCGTCGATGAGCATGGTGCAGGGCGCCGGGCGCTGGAAGAAGTAGGGCAGGTCGAGCCGGGCCGCATCCACGGGCTCGAACGGCTCCAACGCAGCGCGCACCGCCTCGAAGGCGGGCGTCCCATAGAGCGCCGCTGACGGGCTCGCCTTGGCGCGCGCCTCGCTCGCCAGGCCCCCATACCAGTCGAAGAAGGTCTGCTCGAAGGGCGCCTTCGACTCGCTCAAGAAGATCCAGAACGTCCGCGCCAGCACGGCGTCGGCCTGCTGGCCCGCCGACCGCAATCCGAGCCGCCGCAGCAGGGCGTTCGGGAACTCCCGATGCAGGACGGGCTCGAAGGTCCCGAGCGTCTTCTCCAGATCCGCCTGCGGCGCCAGGGGCAGCAGGCATTCGGCGAGACGCGTGAGGTTCCACAGCAGGGTGTCGGGCTGGCGTCCGTAGGCATAGAGCCCCGTCTCGTCGAAATAGGCGGCCGTGAAGGCCGGGTCGTAGGTGGGCAGCCAGCGCCAGGGGCCGTAATCGAAGCTCTCGCCCGTGATGTTGATGTTGTCGGTGTTGAGCACCCCGTGCACGAAGCCCGCGGCCATCCATTGGGCGCCCATGCGCGCCACGCGCCGGCACACCTCCTCCAGGAACGCCAGGATGCGGGCGGGCTCCTCCTCCCGCCAGCAATCGGGCAGGTAGGTGCGGATCGCGTGTTCCACCAGGCGCCGGATGTTGTCGGGCTCGTCGAGGTAGAGGAAGCGCTGGAAGGTGCCGATCCGCAGATGCGAATGCGACAGGCGCACCAGCACCGCGGCCCGGGTCGGGGAGGGCTCGTCGTGGCGCTGAAGGTGCTCGCCGGTCTCGACGAGGGAGAAGGATTTCGAGGTTTCGACGCCTTGCGCCTCCAGCATCTCGGTGGCCAGCACCTCGCGCACGCCGCCCTTCAGGGTCAGCCGCCCGTCGGCCCCGCGGGACCAGGGCGTCTGGCCCGAGCCCTTGGTGGCGAGGTCGAGGAGCCGCCCGTCCTGAAGGTCGTGGAGCTGCGCGAAGAGGAAGCTGCGCCCGTCGCCGAGCTGCGGGTTGTAGTGGCGGAACTGGTGCCCGTGATAGCGCAGGGCCATGGGCTGGGGGAACGAGCCGGGCAGGGGCTCGAAACGCCCGAAATGGGCGATCCATTCCTCGTCCGCGAGCCCGCTCAAGCCCACCCGCTCCGCCCAGCGCTGGTTGCGGTGTCGGATGATGTGCTGCGGGAACCGCGCCGCCGCCACGACGTCGAAGAAGTCCGGCCCGAGATCGGCGTGCCGGGTGGAGGGACGGTAGGCGGGGCTCAGCGGCATGCGGCACCTCTTAGCGGGTTCCACTCCAATCAATAACGGCCTGAAAGGTTCAAAAGCCGCGAAAGCTATGCGCTGGGCGCGGGGGCCCCTCCCTTGATCGGGCGCTCTTTCTCCGCCAGATGAGCCGCTAAGCCTGCGCCGATGAAACCGGCTTCTGTCCTGGCCGTTTTCTGAGGCTATGCCGTTCCGCTGCTGGAGTGATCCTTCTCCCGTGCTCAATCCCGGTGTGCGGGCCCTGCCCGCCGTCACGTCCCTGACTGCCGATCCGGGTGAACGGGTGATGCCGGCTGCTGCGCCGCTTTATGCCGGCTCCCGCGGGGTGAATGGGTGATGCCCGTTGCCGGCACCCACGACCACGTTCTGGTCGCCCTCTCGGTTCTGATCGCCGCCTTCGCGTCCTACACCGCGCTCGATCTCGCCGGCCGCGTGCAGACCGCGCGGGGCAGGGCCTACGGCCTCTGGCTCGCCGCGGCAGCAATCGCCATGGGCGGCGGCATCTGGTCCATGCACTTCATCGCCATGCTGGCCTTCAGCATGCCGGTGCACGTGGATTACGACATCGGCCTCACCCTGTTCTCCCTCGCTCTGCCCATCGCCGTGACCGGATTGGGCTTCTGGCTGATCGGGCGCCGGTCCGCCAGCTGGCCTGTGCTGATCGTCACCGGCATCGTCATGGGCATCGGCATTGCGGCGATGCACTACATCGGCATGGCGGCGATGCGGATGCGGGCGGATCTGGGCTACGACAGCTTTTTCGCCGCTCTCTCCATCCTGATCGCGATCGGAGCCTCCACGGTGGCCCTGTGGCTCGCGGCGCGCAAGACCAGCGCCGGGCAGCGGGTGCTCGCGGCGGGCGTCATGGGCCTCGCGGTGTCGGGCATGCACTACACCGCCATGCAGGCGGCGGTGTTCACGGCCCACTCGGCCGTCGACGAAGCCGCCGGCCATGCCACCCTCGCGCAAAGCAACCTCGCCCTGGGGGTGGCGGGCGTCACGTTCATGATCCTCCTGCTCGGGCTCGTGGCCTCGCTCCTGGGCCGCACGCAGGCCACCGACGCCATCGGGGATCCGGAGGCTGTCGCCACCCACTTCCAGCGCGTGCCGCGCTATTTCCTGGCCCTCCTCGTCGCCTCGGTGCTTGTCCCGGCCGTGGTCCTGGGCCTCGCGGCCTGGCAGAACTGGCACCAGCTCGAGGCCACTGCCGAGGAGCGGGCGCAACGCACCGTCGGCCTCATGGCCGAGCACGCCCTCAAGGTGTTCGAGAACAACGAGCAGCTCCTGAGCCGCATCGACGAGCGGCTGCGGAACATGACTCCGGAGCAGATCGCTTCGCCCGAAATCGCCCAATATTTCACGCGCCTCGCCAACGAGGCCGACCACGTGGAGGGCGTCGGCCTCGTGGGTGCCGACGGGCGCCTGCTCACGGTCAGCGACAGCTTCCCGGTCCCGCCCATCGACCTTCGCGACCGCGAATACGTGACCGGTGCCATCGCGGCCGCGGGACGAACCCATGTGGCGGCGCCGGTCCGCGGACAGATCAGCGGGCAGAACCTGTTCCGCATGGCGCGCCTGCGGAGCATGGGCGACGGGAGCCCCGGCGGGGTGCTCTTCGCCTCCATGGCGCCTGAATACTTCGTGCGTTTCTACCGCTCCGTCACGGCGGGCGACGATTCGGTCACCATGGGCCGTGCCGACGGCACCGTCCTGGTGCGCGATCCCCCGGTGACCACCGGCGTCGAGGTCATGAGCCCGCAAAGCGGCTTCATGCGAGGCATCTCCCGGGTGGATCGCGGGCTTTACCGCACCACCTCCGAGCTCGACCGCATCACGCGCATCCATGCCTATCAGCGCATCGGCTCCTATCCCGTTTACGTGAGCTACGGCCTGAGCCTCGCCGGCGTCGCCCGTGAATGGCGCGCGAACCTCCTCACCTTCGGCTTCATCGCCGCCCTTGCGGCGCTCTCGCTCTCGTCCCTGAGCCTCTTCGCGCTCCGCGCCGCCCGCCAGGAACGGCGCATCTTCGCCCGCTGGCAGGAGGAAACGGGCCGCCGCGAAACCGCGGAAGAAGCGCTGCGGCAATCGCAGAAGATGGAGGCGGTGGGCCAGCTCACCGGCGGCATCGCGCACGATTTCAACAACCTGCTCACCGTCGTGATCGGCAACCTCGACTTCGCGGCCCGTGCGGTCGAGGGCTCGAACCTGCCGAAGGCCCATCGCAACATCGAGGCCGCGCGGCAGGGCGCGCAGCGGGCGGCCGGCCTCACGCATCGGCTCCTCGCGTTCTCCCGCCGCCAGCCGCTGCAGCCCCAGGCCGTCAACCTCAACCGGCTCGTCGGCGGCATGTCCGATCTCTTCCGGCGGACGCTTGGCGAGCGGATCACCGTTGAGACCGTGCTCGCCGGCGGGCTGTGGCTCACGAACGCCGACCAGAACCAGCTCGAAAGCGCGCTCCTCAATCTCGTCATCAATGCCCGCGACGCCATGCCGGGCGGCGGCAAGCTCACCATCGAGACCGCGAACTGCCACCTCGACGAGGGTTATGCCCAGGCGAACGCGGAGGTTCAGCCGGGCCAGTACGTGATGGTTGCGGTGACCGATACAGGCACCGGCATGCCGCGCGAGGTCCTGGAGAAGGTGTTCGAACCCTTCTTCACCACCAAGGAGGTCGGCCAGGGCACGGGCCTCGGCCTCTCCATGGTCTACGGCTTCGTGAAGCAATCGGGCGGGCACGTGAAGATCTACAGCGAGCCCGGCCAGGGCACGACGGTGAACATCTACCTGCCGCGCCTGATCGGCGAGGAGGTCTTGGACGAACGCGAGAGCCGCGAGCTCCCCCGAGCCGAAGCGCGGGAAACCGTGCTGGTGGTGGAGGACGACAACGACGTGCGCGCCTATTCGGTGGAAAGCCTCGCCACGCTCGGCTACCGCGTGCTGGAGGCGCGCGATGCGAACTCGGCCCTCGCGACGCTGCAATCGCAGGAATCCGTGACGCTGCTCTTCACCGATATCGGCCTGCCGGGCCTCGATGGGCGCCAGCTTGCCGAAGAGGTGGATCGCCTGCGCCCCGACCTGCCGGTGCTCTTCACCACCGGCTACGCCCGCAATGCCGTCGTGCACAACAACGTGCTGGATCAGGGTGTCCACCTGCTCACCAAGCCGTTCACGACGGAGCAGCTCGCCAACAAGGTGCGCGTGGTGATCCGGGAGGCGAACGAGCGCAAGGGGGCCGCCGGCGCTTGACTCTCGGGGGTCCGGGGCTCAACGGAACCCTCCCGGACCGAGAGACCCCCATGACCGACCAAGCTCCCGTCGCCATCGTGACCGCCGCCAGCAAGGGCATGGGCGCCGCCATCGCCCGCGAGCTCGCCGGCCGCGGCTACCGCCTCGTGCTGATGGCGCGCTCGGAAGGGATCGAGGCCCTGGCCGACGAACTCGGCGGAGCGGCGCTGCGGGGCTCGGTGACGGAGCCCGCCGATCTGGAGCGCCTCGTGGCGCTCGCCATGGAACGCTTCGGCCGCATCGATGCGGTGGTGAACCACACGGGCCATCCGCCGAAGGGCGATCTCCTCGCCATCCCGGATGCGGACTGGCATCTCGGCCTCGACGTGGTGCTCATGAACGTGGTCCGCATGAGCCGCCTCGTGACGCCGATCATGGCGGGGGCGGGGGGCGGCGCCATCGTCAACATGTCGAGCTTCGCGGCCTTCGAGCCGGACCCGGATTTCCCGGTCTCCGCGGCGCTGCGCACGGCGCTCGCCGCTTTCACCAAGCTGTATGCCGACCGCTATGCCCGCGAGGGCATCCGCATGAACAACGTCCTGCCGGGCTTCATCGACAGCCTGCCCGAAAAGCCGGAGCGCAGGGCACGGATTCCGCTGCAGCGCTACGGCTCCGTCGAGGAGATCGCCAAGACGGTGGCGTTCCTGCTGTCGCGGGATGCCGGCTACATCACGGGACAGAACATCATGGTGGATGGCGGCCTCGTGCGGGGCCTCTAGCATCTCCGGAAAGGTGGGCGGGCGACCATGTCGCAAACGGTTCTGATCACGGGCGCCAGCCGCGGCATCGGCCGCGCCGCCGCCATCCTCGCAGGCAAGCGCGGCTGGTCGGTCGGCGTCAACTACGTGGGTGAGCGAGCGGCTGCCGAGGCCACCGTCGCGGCCGTCGTCGAGGCCGGCGGACGCGCCGTGGCGCTCCAGGGCGATGTGGCCGTGGAGGCCGACGTGATCGCGGTCTTCGATGCGGCGGAGCGGGCGCTCGGCCCCCTCACAGGGGTGGTGGTGAATGCCGGCATCGTGGCTCCGGCCGCCCCTTTGATGGACATGGGCGTCGAGCGCATGCGCCGCGTCTTCGAGGTCAACGCCATCGGGGCTTATCTCTGCGCCCGCGAGAGCGCCCGCCGGCTGGCGCGGAGCCGGGGCGGGCAGGGCGGCTCCATCGTCCTCGTCTCCTCCATTGCGGCACGGCTCGGCTCGCCCTTCGAGTTCGTGGATTATGCGGGCTCCAAGGCCGCGGTGGACGCGCTCACCATCGGCCTCGCCAAGGAGATGGCGACAGAGGGAGTGCGGGTGAATGCCGTGCGTCCGGGGCTCACCGCGACCGACATCCACGCCAGCGGCGGCCAGCCCGACCGCGCGGAGCGGCTCGGCGCGACCACGCCCATGGGGCGGGCCGGGCGCCCGGAAGAGATCGCGGAGGCGATCGTCTGGTTCCTGAGCGACGCCGCCTCCTACGCCACCGGCTCGTTCCTCGACGTCTCGGGCGGGCGCTAGGTCCCATCGGAACAAGTCCTCCGGCCCTGCCGTTGGTGTGAATCTTCGAAGCCTCTCAGGGCTTTAAGCATTCACGCGAGGCAACGCCATGGCCGATCTCCTCTTCAAGCGTCGCGGACGCGAGGACAACATTGCGGACGCCGTGCGGCTTGTCCGCGAGGCCGCCGAGCCGCTGCCGGACATCGCCGACGAGGCCTTCGGGGCGATGTTCGACCGCTTCGCGGACGCCAAGGTGGTGCTGTTGGGGGAGGCCACCCATGGCACCTCCGAGTTCTACCGCGCCCGCGCCGCGATCACGAAGCGCCTCATCGCCCATCACGGCTTCACCATCGTGGCGGTCGAGGCGGATTGGCCGGATGCCGCCCGCATCGATTCTTACGTGCGCCATCACGAGCGCGAGCCGGACGAGGAGGAGGCGTTCTCCCGCTTCCCGCAATGGATGTGGCGCAACGAGGAGGTCGCGGAGCTCACCCACTGGATGCGCGCCCACAACGAGGCGCTGCCGATGGAGCGCCGCGCCGAGTTCCGCGGGCTCGACGTCTACAGCCTCGGTTCCTCGATCCAGGCCGTCTTGGGATACCTCGACAAGGTGGACCCCGACGCCGCCAAGGATGCGCGCGGGCGCTACGGCTGCCTGAGCCCCTGGCAGGCCGATCCCGCCCGCTATGGCCGCGCCGTGTTCACCGGTCGCAAGACCCCCTGCGATCAGGCGCTGCTCGACCAGCTTCGCGACATGCTCGACAGCCGCATGGAATACCTGGACGGCGATCCGGAAGCCTTTTTCGATGCCGAGCAGAACGCGCGCATCGTGCATGCGGCCGAGCACTATTACCGCATCATGTACGAGGGCTCGACCGAGTCCTGGAACGTGCGCGACCGGCACATGTTCGATACGCTCCAGCGCCTGCTGCGCCGCCGCGGGGAGGGCGTCAAAGCTGTCGTGTGGGCGCACAATTCCCACATCGGCAACGCCTCCGCGACCGCGATGGGTTGGCAGGGCGAGTTCAACATCGGCGAGCTCTGCCGCACCGCTTACGGCAACGACGCGGTGCTCGTCGGCTTCGGCACCGACCGGGGCACGGTGGCGGCCGCGAGCGACTGGGACGAGCCCATGGAGATCAAGAACGTTCGTCCGGTGCTGGCCGAGAGCCACGAGCGCGTCTTCCGCGACGCGGGTCTGTCCCGCTCCCTCACGGATTGGCGCCGCACCGACCGGGCGGAGCTTCGCGCCGCGCTCTCCCACCCGCGGCTCGAGCGCGCCATCGGCGTGATCTACCGCCCCGAGACCGAGCGCTACAGCCACTACTTCGAGGCCGTGATGGCCGACCAGTTCGACGCCTTCGTGTGGTTCGAGGAGACCCGTGCCGTGACGCCCCTCAAGCCCGGTCACGGCACGGGTCTGCCGGAAACCTACCCGTTCGGGCTGTAGCACCGCGCCTCCTAGGCACGCAGCCTGTTCGGGTTGTCGCAACGCGCCACCTGAGCACGCAGGCTGTTCGGGCTGTCGCACCCCTCTCGGCCGGGCACGCAGGCTGTTCGGGCTGTAAGTCCGCCCCAACTGTGGACGCGGGGGCCGTGCGCGCAGCGCAGCCCTGCACGGCAGCCTCTCCTCTGGCGGGAGGCAGGCCGGCATAGGATGAGTGGGGCCGTCGCCCACGGTTCGAGTTCCTGCCCTCCCATGCACGGCACCCCTCCCAAGCGGTCGCGTCTCGGCCTGCTGCTCACCGCCTATGTGGCCTTCATCGGCCTCGGCCTGCCCGATGCCGTCACGGGCGTCGCCTGGCCCTCCATGCGCGACACCTTCGGGCGCGATCAGTCGGGCCTGGGCCTGATCCTGGCCGCCGTTGCGGCGGGGTACCTCGCCTCGAGCGCCTTCGCGGGCGCCCTTGTCCAACGGCTGCGGATCGGAAACCTGCTGGTGCTCAGCAGCCTCGTCGTCATCGCGGGGCTGATCGGCTGGGCGACGACGCCTTCCTGGCTGCTGCTCCTCGCCTGTGCGCCCCTGCTGGGCCTCGGCGGCGGGGCCATCGACGCCGCGCTCAACCTCTATGTGGCCACCCGGTTCGGCCCGCGTCAGCTCAACTGGCTCCATGCCTTCTACGGGATCGGCGCGACGGCGGGCCCGCTTCTCATGACGGCGGCTCTTGCCGCACCCGGCGGAACCTGGCGGTGGGGCATCCTGACGACGGCGCTCGTTCTCGTCCCGCTGGCGGGCGTCTATGCCGTCACGCGGCGCCGCTGGGACGCCGATATGGCCGAGAGCGGCACCGACCCGGCCGCGCCGAACCCCGGCGAGGCCGAGCCCGCGACCATGGTCCACACCCTGCGGCAGGGTCGGGTCCGGCTCCAGATCGCGGCGTTCTTCGTCCTCACCGGGTTCGAGGCGACGGCGGGCCAGTGGAGCTTCACGGTCATGACGGAGGCGAGGGGCTTGGGCACCGCACTCGCCGGAGCCTGGGTGGGCGCCTTCTGGGCCGCCTTCACCATGGGCCGCATCTCCGCGGGCTTCGCGGTGCAGCGGATCGGAAGCGTTCGCTTGACCCGCCTCGGGGCGGTCGGAGCCGCCCTGGGCGCCGCGCTTTTCGCGCTCAACCCCACCCCCGTCCTCGGCGGCCTCGGGCTTGTGCTCATGGGCCTGAGCATCGCCCCTCTCTTCCCGGGGCTCATGGCCGAAACGCCCCGTCGCCTCGGCCTCGGGTTGGCTGCGCATGCGGTGGGCTTCCAGGTCAGCGGCGCCATTCTGGGCGTGGCCGTGATCCCGGCCCTGGCGGGCCTGGCGGCGGATGCCTTCGGCCTTCAGGCCGTGACCGTCGTTCTGCTCGCGGTCGGCGTCGTGTTCCTCGCCCTCAACGAAGCGCTGATCAGGCTTCTCGATCGGTCCCGTTGAGCGGCTGACAGGGGCAGGGGCGGCGCCGCCTGCCTTGCCCCTGTCATGCGCCCCTGCTAACGGAGCGCCCAACTCCATCCATCGCTAGCCAGCAGAGCAGGGCGTCCTCCGTGTCCCGTCAGTTCATCTATCACATGCGTGGCCTCACCAAGGCCTATCCGAACGGCAAGAAGGTTCTCGAGAACATCCACCTGTCGTTCTATCCCGACGCCAAGATCGGCGTGCTCGGCGTCAACGGCGCGGGTAAGTCGACCCTGCTGCGCATCATGGCCGGCATCGACAAGGAATGGTCCGGCGAGGGCTGGGTCGCAGAAGGCGCCCGCGTCGGCTACCTGCCCCAGGAGCCGCAGCTCGATCCGACCAAGAACGTGCGCGAGAACGTGATGGAAGGCGTCGCCCCGCAGCGCGCCATCCTCGAGCGCTACAACGATCTCGCCATGAACTACTCCGACGAGACCGCGGACGAGATGACCCGGCTCCAAGACGAGATCGAGGCCAAGGGCCTGTGGGATCTCGATTCCAAGGTCGATCAGGCCATGGATGCCCTGCGCTGCCCGCCGGACGACTGGCCCGTGGATAAGCTCTCGGGCGGCGAGAAGCGCCGCGTGGCGCTCTGCAAGCTGCTGCTCGAACAGCCCGAGCTCCTGCTCCTCGACGAGCCCACCAACCACCTCGACGCCGAGACGACGGCGTGGCTGGAGGGTCATCTGCGCTCCTATCCGGGCGCGATCCTCATCGTGACCCACGACCGCTACTTCCTCGACAACGTGACGAGCTGGATCCTCGAACTCGATCGCGGCCGCGGCATCCCTTACGAGGGCAACTACTCGTCCTGGCTTGGCCAGAAGCAGAAGCGCTTGGAGCAGGAGGGCCGCGAGGAAGCCGCCCACAAGCGCACCATCGAGCGCGAGCGCGAATGGGTGTCGGCCTCGCCCAAGGCCCGTCAGGCGAAGTCCAAGGCCCGTATCCAGCGCTACGAGGACCTCGTCGCCAAGGCGAACGAGAAGGGGCCGACCACCGCCCAGATCATCATCCCGATCGCGGAGCGCTTGGGCCAAAACGTCATCGAGTTCGACGGGTTGAAAAAGGCCTTCGGGGACAAGCTCCTCATCGACGGCCTCTCCTTCAAGCTGCCGCCCGGCGGCATCGTCGGCATCATCGGTCCGAACGGCGCCGGCAAGACCACGCTGTTCCGCATGATCACGGGGCAGGAGCAGCCCGACGAGGGCACGATCAAGATCGGCGAGAGCGTGAAGCTCGGCTATGTGGACCAGAGCCGCGACACCCTCGACGGCAACAAGACGCTCTACGAAGAGATCTCCGGCGGCAACGAGATCCTCTATCTCGGCAAGCGCGAGATCAACGCGCGTGCCTATTGCGGCGCCTTCAACTTCAAGGGCGGCGACCAGCAAAAGAAGGTGGGCGTGCTCTCGGGCGGCGAGCGCAACCGCGTGCACCTCGCCAAGATCCTGAAGTCCGGATCGAACGTGCTGCTCCTCGACGAGCCCACCAACGACCTCGACGTGGATACCCTGCGCGCGCTCGAAGAGGCGCTGGAGGATTACGCGGGCTGCGCGGTGATCATCAGCCACGATCGCTGGTTCCTCGACCGCATCGCCACCCACATCCTGGCCTTCGAGGGCGACAGCCATGTGGAATGGTTCGAGGGCAACTTCGCGGATTACGAGGAGGACAAGAAGCGCCGCCTCGGCACCGACAGCACCATCCCGCACCGCATCAAGTACAAGAAGTTCTCGCGCTGAGTTTCCCCCTCTCCCCCTCGTGGGGAGAGGGAACTTGCGCCGCTTGCCCCGCTGCGGGTCCCGTGGAATGGTCCGGAGAACGCTCAAGCTTCGGGTCCTATGCTCCTCCGCCTCGCGCTCTTCGCCTCCCTTCCGCTGCTGGCCGCCTGCACGACCACGCAGCCCGTGGTCTGCACGGGTGGCGCGTCGGCGAAGCCCGTGGCGGAGCTCTATTTCGGACGCAACATCGGCCCTCGGCTCGGGGTGAGCGAGGCGGGGTTCCAGGCCTTCCTGGACGCCGAGGTCACGCCGCGGTTTCCGGACGGTTTCACGGTGCTCGACGGGCGTGGCCAGTGGCGGGACGGCGGCGCCATCGTGCGCGAGCCCTCGAAGGTGCTCGTGGTCGCGCTCTCGGACGAGGCCCGCGACCGGGCCCAGCTCACCGCCATCGCGGAGGCCTACAAGGCCCGCTTCCAGCAGCAATCCGTGCTCACGATGGTCCGCTCGGCTTGCGTCTCGTTCTAGGCTGCCGCACCCCGCCTTTGCCTAAAGTCTGAGTTTCGCTTAAAGCGACTGAGGACACGCACCGGGCATGCGGTCCGGAGCGTTGACCGCTGAAGGATCCGCTCTTGTCCGCCGACCACGCCCCCTCGCTCCAAGCTCCCGCCCTGCTCACGCCGTTCGAGACCGTCGCCACGCCGCAAGAGGCCGTGGACCGGCTCATCGCGCTCCACGAGGCCGCGATGACGGCGCAGCGCTCGGCGCTGGAAGCCTACTTCGCCAAGGGCACGGCACCGACCGAAGAGGAGCGGGGGCGCTTTCGCTATCCGGAGCTGCGCGTCACCTACCGCGCCGGCGGCCCGCTGCCCACGACCCAGCGCGCCTACGGCAAGTTCCAGGGGCCGGGCGTCTACAACACCACCATCACCCAGCCCGCCGCCTACAAGAACTACCTGCTGGAGCAGCTCGGCTATCTGGTGCGCGATTACGACGTCACCATCGAGGTCGGCGTCTCGCGGCAGGAAATCCCGTACCCTTACGTGTTCGAGCGCGGCGACGAATTGGCCCGCGGCGCCATCACGGCGGCAGACCTCGCGCTTTCCTTCCCGACGCCGCTTCTCGCATCGGTGGGCGACGAGATCGCAGACGGCAGCTGGGTGATCAACGAGAGCGGGCCGCGGCCGCTGGCGCTCTTCGACGCGGTGCGCGTCGACTATTCGCTTCGCCGCCTCGTCCATTACACCGGCACGGATTGGCGCTGCATGCAGCCCTGGATCCTGCTCACCAACTATCACCGCTACGTGGACCAGTTCGTCCGCTGGGCCGTCGACACCATGAGAGCCGACGGGCCGTGGCTGCGCCTGGAACTGCCGGGCGGCGTCACCATCGAGCGCGGGCTCGATGCCGAGACCGTCGCGGCGCGCATCGCCTCCTCGCCCTGGCACCGCTTCCAGATGCCGGCCTATCACCTCATCCGCGACGACGGCCACGGCGTGTCGCTGGTGAACATCGGCGTCGGCCCGTCGAACGCCAAGAACATCACCGATCACCTCGCGGTGCTGCGCCCTCATTGCTGGCTCATGGTCGGCCATTGCGGCGGCCTGCGGCAGTCGCAGAAGATCGGCGATTACGTGCTCGCCCACGGCTATCTACGCCGCGACCGCATCCTCGACAGCGCCGTGCCGCCGGATATCCCGGTGCCCGCCCTCGCCGAAGTGCAGCTCGCGCTGCAAGAGGCTGCGGCCCGCGTCACGGGGGACCGCGGCGAGGACCTGAAGAAGCGTCTGCGCACCGGCACCGTGGTGACCTACGACGACCGCAACTGGGAGCTCCGCTGGAGCCAGGAGCGGCGGCAGATCAACCTCTCCCGCGCCATCGCGGTCGATATGGAAAGCGGCACCATCGCGGCTCAAGGCTATCGCCTGCGCGTTCCCTACGGCACGCTGCTCTGCGTTTCCGACAAGCCGCTTCACGGCGAGATCAAGCTGCCGGGCGCCGCGAACGCCTTCTACGAGCGCGCGGTGGGCGAGCACCTCATGATCGGGCTCGCGGCCCTCGACATCCTGCGCGACCAGCGCGCCGGCCTGCACTCCCGGAAATTGCGCTCCTTCGACGAGCCGCCGTTCCGGTAGGCCGAGAGCAAGCTCGCAAGCGCGGTCAGGATGATTTCGCCGCTCGCCTGCGGCGAGGAGCAGCGTCCGCCGTTTTCGCGGAGGCCTCCGGCTTCTTGTCCGCCGGCTCGGGCTTCTTTGCGGGAGCCGCGGGCTTCAGGCGAACGCGGGGCCGACCGCCGGTGGCAGGGTCCATTTCGAAGGCGCCGGTGTTGCGCACGAGGTCGCTGAGCTTGCGGTAGCCGTAGGTGCGTTGATCGAAGTCCGTGGCCAGCGTGGCGACCCGCTGACCGAGATCGCCGAGATTCACCCAGCCCTCCTCGCTTTCCATCTGCGCGAGAGCCCGCTTCAACAGCGGCACGGCTGCGCTCGGCGGTTGGAGCGATGTCACGGCGGGCGGCGCGTTGGCGCCTGCGGACGGCGCTTCAGGAATAAGCAGGTTCTCGGTGTAGATGAAGCGCCGGCATGCCTGCCGGAAGCTCTCCGGCGTCTTGTGTTCGCCGAAGCCGTAGACGTCCACGCCCTGCTCGCGGATGCGGGCCGCGAGCCGCGTGAAATCGCTGTCCGACGACACGAGGCAGAAGCCGTCGAAGCGCCCGCTGTGCAGCAGGTCCATGGCATCGATCACGAGCGCGATGTCGGAGGCGTTCTTGCCCGCGATGTAGGCGAATTGCTGCTGCGGAACGATGGCGTGCTTGGCCAGGATCTCGGCCCAGGGCTTCAGGCGCGTGCCGGAGAAGTCGCCGTAGATTCGGCGCACGCTCGCCTCGCCGATCTTGGCGATCTCCTCGAACAGGCGTCCGGCGATCTTGGCGGATGCATTGTCGGCGTCGATGAGGACGGCCAGGCGGGCGCGGCGTGGTTCCAAGGCTCGTGGTCCGTTGGTTGAGTCGGGGCAGGAAGGCAGATCGTCCGTTGGGCGCAGGCGAGCAGGGCAGGGTTGCCCTGCAGCTTATACCGCTCGCGCGGGAGATCATCTGCTATTGAAGGGCTCTCCCGCTGGATTCTCCCGTGCCGCGCGCGCCGCTCTCCCGTGAAACCCTCGGCCTTCTCCTCGGCTTTCTGGGGGTGTGCATCTTTGCGGGAACGCTGCCCTTTACCCGCATCGCCGTGGAATCCTTGAGCCCCGGTTTCATCGCGGCCGGGCGTGCGGCGCTCGCAGGCGTTCTGGCGGGCACGACCCTGCTTGTGCTGCGACGGGCCTGGCCCGGACGGGCCGACCTGCTCAAATTCGCCCTCGGCGGCCTGTGCCTCGTCGGCGGCTTTCCGCTCTTCACGGCGCTCGCCATGCAGAGCGTGCCCGCGGGTCACGGCGGCGTCGTGCTCGGCATCCTGCCCCTCGCCACGGCCTTGATCTCGGCGCTGATCGCGGGAGAGCGGCCGAGCGCCGCTTTTTGGATCGCGGCCGTGATCGGCGCGGGGCTGGTGGTGGGCTTTACCCTGCACGAAGGGGGAGGGGGCTTCGAGCCGGGCGACCTCTACCTCCTTGCCGCCGTGCTCTCGTCCTCCCTCGGCTACGTGGTCTCGGCGCAACTCGCCCAGCGGGGTTATGCCGGCTGGGAGGTGATCTCCTGGATCCTCGTGGTGTCGCTGCCGCTCACCGTCCCGCTGAGTCTCTGGCTGCTGCCCCCCGATCCCGCCGCCGTGCCGGCCTGGAGCTGGATCGGCTTCGCCTATGTGACCCTCTTGAGCCAATACCTCGGCTTCTTCGCCTGGAACGCGGGGCTCGCCATCGGCGGCATCGCCCGGGTGTCCCAGGTCCAGCTCCTGCAAACCTTCGTGACGCTGGTCTTTGCCGCCTTTCTCAACGGGGAGCGCATCGATGCCCTGACCTGGCTCGTGGCCGTCGGCGTCGTCGGGGTGGTGGTCGCGGCCCGCTACGCCGCCATCCGCCGCGTCCCCCGCCCTGTCGTCAAGCAGGGTTGAGCCGGCGACCGCCGCGCGCCCGCACCGTCGCCGAGCATGGCTGAGGCCGCGAGTTCGATTTCACAGGCGAGAACCGGCTTGCCGCCCGCTGAAATCGGATATAAACATATCTTTATATGTATCAGCGTTCGGCCCGATGAGCACCACTGTCCAGCCTAGCCTCGAGGAAACCCTCGGCACCCTTCGGGCCGCCGCGGAGGAGACGCGCCTGCGGATCCTGGCCCTTCTGGCGGAGGGCGAGCTCTCGGTCTCCGACCTCACCGATATCCTCGGCCAGTCCCAGCCCCGCATCTCGCGCCATCTGAAGCTCCTCGTGGAAGCAGGCCTGGTGGAACGCCACCGGGAGGGCGCCTGGGCGTTCTTTCGCCTTACGGACCGCGGCGCTGGGGCCGGCGTCCTGCGCTCGGTGCTCTCCTCCCTCGACCGTGCCGACGCACAGCTCGCCGACGACCGGGCCCGGCTCTCCGCCGTGCGCTCCCAGCGCGCCCAGAACGCGCAGGCCTTCTTCGCCCGCCTCGCGCCGGAATGGGATCGCATCCGTTCGCTCCACGCCCCGGAGGCGACCGTGGAGGCTGCCGTCGTCGAGGCGCTCGGCCCCAAGCCCATCCGCGATTGCCTCGATCTCGGCACCGGCACGGGCCGGATGCTCCAGCTTCTGGCGCCCCGCGTGTCCCGCGCGGTCGGGCTCGATGCGAGCCACGCCATGCTCTCGGTCGCCCGCGCGAACCTCGAAAAGGCGGGCCTCAACCGGGTCGAGCTGCGCCAGGGCGACATCTACGCGCCCCCGTTTCCGCGCAACGCCTTCGACCTCGTGGTGGTCCACCAGGTGCTGCACTACCTCGACGATCCGGCGCGCGCGATCCGCGAGGCCGCACGCCTCGTGGCGCCGGGCGGGCGTCTCCTCGTGATCGATTTCGCGCCTCACAGCCTCGAATTCCTGCGCGAGCATCAGGCGCACCGCCGCCTCGGCTTTGCGGCCGACCAGGTGCAGGGCTGGCTCGAAGAGGCCGGGCTCGATTGCACGCTCACCCGCGAAGTTGCGCCGCCAAAAGCCGGCGAGGACAAGCTCACCGTGCAGCTCTGGCTCGGCCAGGACCCGCGCGTGATCACCGATTTTCCGCTCAATCAGCAGAACCGAGAGGTCGCGTGATGCTCCACGCGCTCTCGCCCCTGCCATACTACGTCAACCACGAGGTCGCCTGATGCAGCCCGCCGCCTTCCGTAAGAGCCGTCACGGCGCCTCGCCCGTCAAGGTGTCCTTCGAGTTCTTCCCGCCGAAGACCCCGGAGATGGAGCAGACCCTCTGGCACTCCATCGAGCGCCTCGCGCCCCTCAACCCGCATTTCGTCTCCGTGACTTACGGGGCCGGCGGCTCGACGCGGGAGCGCACCCACAACACCGTGGCGCGCCTCGTGCGCGAGACGAACCTGCTGCCCGCCGCCCACCTCACCTGCGTGGCCGCCACGCGGGGCGAGGTCGACGAGGTGGTGCAATCCTATTGGGATGCGGGCGTGCGCCACATCGTGGCGTTGCGCGGCGATCCGGTCGGCGGCGTCGGCACGGCCTACGAGCCCCATCCCGGCGGCTACCGGCAGGCCTGCGATCTCGTGGCCGGCATCAAGCGCGTGGCCGATATCGAGGTCTCGGTTTCGGCCTATCCCGAGAAGCACCCGGAGGCCTCCTCCTTCGACGCCGACATCGATGCGCTCAAGGCGAAGGTGGATTGCGGCGCGGACCGCGCCATCACCCAGTTCTTCTTCGACAACGACGTTTACTTCCGCTACCTCGACCGCGTCCGCGCGCGCGGCATCAACATCCCGATCGTCCCCGGCATCGTGCCGGTGCAGAACTTCAAGCAAACCGCGAACTTCGCGGCGAAGACCGGCGCCTCGGTGCCCGACTGGCTCGCCGCGCGCTTCGACGGGCTCGAGCAGGATGTGGACACCCGCAAGCTCGTCGCCGCGGCCGTCGCGGCCGAGCAGGTGATCGACCTCGTGGACCGGGGCGTGAACGAGATCCACTTCTACACCATGAACCGCGCCGACCTCGTCTACGCGATCTGCTACCTGCTCGGCCTGCGCCCGCAGCCCGCGGCCCAGAAGGCGGCCGCGTAATCATCCCTCCCCGCCAGGGGAGGGTGCCCCGCAGGGGCGGGTGGGGTGAACCACCAGCCTCTCAACATTGAGCTTCCATCCCACCCAGCCGCTGCTGCACAGCGTCCACCCTCCCTTGGCAGGGAGGGATGTGAGCACCGCACAAAGATTGGTCAACAATGTCCGACCTCCGCCCCGCCGACGGCACCGAAATCCTCAAAGCCCTGCGTGAAGCCGCGTCCCAGCGCATCCTCGTCATCGATGGCGCCATGGGAACCGAGATCCAGAATCTTCGGCTCAACGAGGAGGATTTCCGCGGCGAGCGCTTTCGCGGCTTCAACCGGGATCTCAAGGGCAACAACGATCTCCTGATCCTCACCCAGCCCGACGCGGTGCGGGCCATCCACCTCAATTACTTCCGCTCCGGTGCCGACATCGTCGAGACCAACACGTTCTCCGGCACCTCCATCGCGCAGGAGGATTACGGCCTCGAGCACATCGTTTACGAGTTGAATCGCGAGGGCGCGCGGCTCGCCCGCGAGGCCGCCGTCGAGGCCGAGCGCGAGGACGGCCGCCGCCGTTTCGTGGCCGGCGCCATCGGCCCCACGAACCGCACGCTCTCGATCTCGCCCGACGTGAACAATCCGGGCTACCGCGCCGTCACCTTCGACGGCGTGCGCGACGCTTACGCCGAGCAGGTGCGGGGCCTCATCGACGGCGGTGCCGAGATCATCCTCATCGAGACGATCTTCGATACGCTCAACGCCAAGGCCGCGATCTTCGCCACCCAGGCGGTGTTCGCGGAGAAGGGCGTGCGCCTACCCGTGATGATCTCGGGCACCATCACGGACCTGTCGGGCCGCACCCTCTCGGGCCAGACGCCCACCGCCTTCTGGCACTCCGTGCGCCATTCGGACCCGTTCTCCATCGGGCTCAACTGCGCGCTCGGCGCGCGCGAGATGCGCGCCCATATCCAGGAGCTCTCGAAGGCTGCCGACACGCTGGTCTGCGCCTATCCCAATGCCGGACTGCCGAACGAGTTCGGCCTCTACGACGAGCGCCCGGAGGCTACAGCCTCCATGCTGGCCGAGTTCGCCGATGCGGGTCTCGTGAACGTGGTCGGCGGCTGTTGCGGCACCACGCCTGCCCACATCCGCGCCATCGCGGCGGCCGTGGCCGGCAAGGCGCCCCGCACGGCCCCGCAGGTGCAGCCTCTCATGCGCCTGTCGGGCCTCGAGCCCTTCATTCTCACGAAGGACATCCCCTTCGTGAATGTGGGCGAGCGCACCAACGTCACGGGCTCGGCCAAATTCCGCAAGCTGGTCACCAACGGCGACTACGCCGCGGCCCTCGACGTGGCGCGCGATCAGGTCGCCAACGGCGCGCAGATCATCGACATCAACATGGACGAGGGCCTGCTCGATTCCCAGGCCGCGATGGTGGAGTTCCTCAACCTCGTCGCGGCGGAACCGGACATCGCCCGCGTGCCCGTGATGGTGGACTCCTCCAAGTTCTCGGTCATCGAGGCCGGGCTGAAGTGCATCCAGGGCAAGCCGATCGTGAACTCCATCTCTATGAAGGAGGGGGAGGCGGCCTTCATCGAGCAGGCCAAGGTGTGCCGCGCCTACGGCGCCGCCGTCGTGGTGATGGCCTTCGACGAGCAGGGCCAGGCCGACAGCCTGGAGCGCAAGGTCGAGATCTGCACCCGCGCCTACAAGATCCTCACCGAACAGGTGGGCTTCCCGCCCGAGGACATCATCTTCGATCCGAACGTGTTCGCGGTGGCGACCGGCATCGAGGAGCATAACGGCTACGGCGTCGCCTTCATCGAGGCCACGCGCATCATCCGCGAGACGCTGCCCCATTGCCACATCTCCGGCGGCGTCTCGAACCTCTCCTTCTCGTTCCGCGGCAACGAGCCCGTGCGCGAGGCGATGCACTCGGTGTTCCTGTTCCACGCCATTCAGGCCGGCATGGATATGGGCATCGTCAATGCGGGCCAGCTCGCGGTCTACGAGACCATCGATCCTGGCTTACGCGAACTCTGCGAGGACGTGGTGCTCAACCGCCGCGCGGATGCCACCGAGCGCCTGCTGGACGCCGCGCCGCGCTTCAAGGGCGACGGCATGGGCGCGGTGAAAACCGCCGATCTCGAATGGCGCTCGTGGCCGGTCGAGAAGCGCATCGAACATGCGCTGGTCAACGGCGTCACCGAGTTCATCGAGGCCGACACGGAGGAGGCGCGCCAGAGCGTCGAGCGCCCGCTCCACGTGATCGAAGGCCCGCTCATGGCCGGCATGAACGTGGTGGGCGATCTGTTCGGCGCGGGAAAGATGTTCCTGCCGCAGGTGGTGAAATCGGCCCGCGTGATGAAGCAGGCCGTGGCCTATCTCATGCCCTTCATGGAGGCCGAAAAGGCTGCGGGCCTCGGCGGCGAGCGCCAGGCGGCCGGCAAGGTGCTGATGGCCACCGTCAAGGGCGACGTGCACGACATCGGCAAGAACATCGTCGGCGTGGTTCTCGCCTGCAACAACTACGAGGTCATCGATCTCGGCGTCATGGTGCCGGCGCAAAGGATTCTGGAGACCGCCCGCAAGGAGGGCGTCGACATCATCGGCCTGTCCGGGCTCATCACGCCCTCCCTCGACGAGATGGTGCATGTGGCGGGCGAGATGGAGCGCGAGGGCTTCGATATCCCGCTCCTCATCGGCGGCGCCACCACGAGCCGCGTCCACACGGCCGTGAAGATCCACCCGCAATACGAGCGCGGCCAGGCCGTCTACGTGACCGATGCGAGCCGTGCGGTGAGCGTGGTGTCGAGCCTGCTGTCCGAGGATCAAAAAGGCCCTTACGTCGACACGCTCCGCGCCGAATACCGCCGCGTCTCGGACGCCCACGCCCGCTCCGAGGCCGACAAGCTGCGGCTGCCGATCGAGCGCGCCCGCGCGAACCGCATGCCGATCGATTGGGCGGCGTATCAGCCCCCGAAGCCCACCTTCACGGGAACCCGCGTCTTCCGCACCTACGACGTCGCCGACCTCGTGCCCTTCATCGACTGGACGCCCTTCTTCCAGACCTGGGAGCTCAAGGGCCGTTTCCCGGCGATCCTGGAGGATGCCGAGCAGGGCGCCGCCGCGCGCCAGCTCTACGAGGACGCGCAGGCGATGCTGAAGCGCATCGTGGAGGAGCGCTGGTTCAACCCCAAGGCCGTGATCGGCTTCTGGCCCGCGAACGCGGTCGGCGACGACATCCGCCTCTACACGGGCGAGAGCCGGACCGAGACGCTCGCGACCCTCCACGGCCTGCGCCAGCAGCTCTCCAAGCGCGATGGGCGCCCGAACCTCTGCCTCTCCGATTTCGTGGCCCCGTCCGACACCGGGCTTGCCGATTACGTGGGCGGCTTCGTGGTCACGGCGGGCCTGGAAGAGGTGCGGATCGCGGAAAAGTTCGAGCGCGCCAACGACGATTACCGCTCCATTCTCGTCAAGGCGCTCGCCGACCGCATCGCGGAGGCCTTTGCCGAGCGCATGCACCAGCGCGTCCGCAAGGAGTTCTGGGCCTATGCGCCGGACGAAGCGATCTCGAACGAGGATCTCGTCCGCGAGGAATACCGCGGCATCCGCCCGGCGCCGGGCTACCCCGCGCAACCCGATCACACCGAGAAGGAAACGCTCTTCAGCCTGCTGCAGGCCGAGCGCCGCATCGGCGTGAGGCTCACGGAATCCTACGCCATGTGGCCGGGCTCCTCGGTCTCGGGCCTCTACCTCGCCCACCCGGAAGCGCATTACTTCGGCGTCGCCAAGGTGGAGCGCGATCAGGTCGAGGATTACGCGGCGCGCAAGGGCATGAGCGTGCCGGAGGTGGAACGCTGGCTCTCGCCGATCCTCAACTACGACCCGGCCATGTACCGCGCCATCGCGGCGGAATAGCTCATTGGCCCTCTCCCCCGGAGGGAGAGGGACAGCGCACGCAGTGCGAAGGGAGAGGGGGCCGTGAATTTCACCCCGTCATGGCCGGGCTCATCCCGGCCATCCACTTTTTTGCACCCGTTTCCAGTCCCACTCCTGTGGGAGCAAGCTACCTGTCCCTCCCTTCAGGGGAGGGTGGCACGCGTAAGCGTAACGGGTGGGGTGTTGCGCAGCGCATCCGGCACGGCATCAGACGAGCAGCACTGCGCGACGCTGATGGCAGCGCATCCGGCAGCATCGGGC